>Ga0206107_1000004_pt1 | contig 422560 bp, 389 predicted proteins | sample 2B0metagenome_FD_148652 | JGI IMG/M metagenome (GOLD analysis project Ga0206107, IMG submission 148652) | Enriched microbial communities from leaf-cutter ant dump, University of Wisconsin, Madison, United States - 2B0 | ecosystem: Environmental > Terrestrial > Nest > Insects nest > Nest dump... | reverse complement strand
CATCCACTTCTTTGAGAATGCTGAATATTTGGGTTTCGGTGAATCGTGATTTTTTCATAGTAGCCTCCTGAGGTAATATTCTCAGAAAACTCCAGTTATGTCTGTCTCAGGATAGGGGAAGTGGACACAACGATCAGCGTTTTTGACGTAAGTTTTGAAGTCTAAAAATCGCGAGGAGATTCCGTGATAGATATCAAACCCGTTCCCGATGATGTAAAGACTTTTATTTATTATGCGATATCCAAAAGGGATGACGGGCAAAGGGCCGAATCATAACTTGAACAGTTGGATAAATATTCGCGGGAAATTAATTGAGTCTATAAACCCATAATTGTGTGAGACATCCGAGCCGAACGCCAAAATATCGTGAATAGGTGAAATGGAAAGCATTACATAAGCCTTTCTACCCCACAAACTACAGGTTGGAGCGTACGAAAACCGCGTCATTCCTGGCGTTCTAACCTATTTTACCAAACAATCATTTTAGGTTGGAAAGCTTATTTGCAGGATTCTTAGAGGTGGATGTTGTGTACCGCAGGTGGGATAAATCAGTACTATCAACATGATGTACTATCAGTAAAAGGCAGAAAACCGCCCTAAGGCGGTTTTTAAGATTGGATCCTTTGGCACCCCATTACCAACACTTTAATGGAACGCCTCGGCTTAAAGCTGGGTTTTTTTATACTTCAAATCATAGATTTATACCGTTAACATCCTTACTCGCTGCAATATCTTCTATACCAACTTTGGAACATTAATATAGACCATAGATGAAAGGAATAGTCATGCTCTGTAAATAAGTGCGTATGCCATTTTTGACGAATAAAACTTGTATTAAATATTCCAGACTTTTGTAACTCATGTTCAGATAATAATTCATCTGCCCACTCGCGCAGCTCATTACGCAACCAATCAGCTTTAGGCACTGCAAAACCCTGCTTCGGACGATCTACCAATTCCTTCGGAACAAATTGATATAAAATTCTCCTGAGCGGTTGTTTGGTTACACTGTTTACAACGTTAAGGTTGGTTGGAACCTTAAGCGATAACTCAACCAGACGATGATCGAGTAGAGGAACACGAGTTTCCAAACTATTTGCCATAGCGGCACGGTCTACTTTTGTCAGAATATCATCCGGTAAATAGGAGTTAATATCACACCATTGAAATGTAGAGGTTGCGTCCGCCCTCAATACCGACTTATCTAACGCGTAGCTTAAATGCTCCGCATTGTTAAGATGCACTTCAGGATTCAACCAATAACTGATTTGATTTTGGTAAAAGTCCCCAGTATTAGCAGCCCTATATGCAACTTTGTGACGTATGACTTTTTCTACCAGCAAGTCATTACTTAAAGAGCGCTGATTTGATTTCATAACCTTTGTGACAACAGCAGCCAGTTTCGAAGGTAAAGAATTGAGTAAATGAGCGCTGATTCCTTTGCGTCGAGCATCAAACGCTCGCGAGTACGTTGCATACCGACTGTAGCCGGCAAAAAGCTCATCACCACCGTCACCCGATAAAGCAACCGTAACCTTCTGACGAGTCATCCTGCTAACAATATAAGTGGGTATCTGCGAGGAATCGGCAAATGGTTCATCGTATATATCGGCCAGCATTGGAATGACATTCAATGCATCCTGTGGCTCAACATAATATTCTGTGTGCTCAGTGCCTAAATGCCGGGCTACCGATTTTGCATGTACAGCCTCATTAAATCCCTCAACATTGAATCCTACGGAAAATGTTTTTATGGGTTGTATCGATTGCTTTTGCATCAACGCAACTATAGTTGATGAGTCAATACCACCGGATAGGAAAGCGCCCAAGGGAGCATCTGAAATCATTTGGTCTGCAATAACATCATCTAATAAAGGAATTAATTGCTCATGCAAACTGTCAGCAGTCAAACCAATATCCCATTCAAGACTCGGTGACCAATAGCGCTTTTTCACAGCGGGAACAGAAGCATCTGATAAATTAAACTTTAAATAGTGCGCTGGTTCCAGCTTAAAGGTCTTTTTAAATATACTCCAGGGTGCAGGAATATAGTTATGACGCATTAACAAGGCAACGGCGCCCGGTTCTATCTCTTTTTTAAAATGCGGGCATGCCATCAATGCTTTTAATTCAGACGCAAAAATTATCACACCTTGATGCTGATAATAATAAAGCGGCTTTTCACCCATTCGATCCCTTATCAGCCATAATTCTTTTGCGTCGTGATCTACAAGTGCTATGGAAAACATTCCAGTAAATTCAGTTAATGCAGCCTCAATACCCCAAGCTTCAAACGCAGCCAAAATGACCTCAGTATCTGATCCACCTTTAAATGTAAAACCTTGCGTACTTAGCCGATTACGCAGCTTTTTAAAATTATAAATTTCACCGTTAAAGGCGATGGTAAAGCGCCCGGAAGAAGATTGCATAGGCTGTGCACCCAGGGGAGATAAATCCTGAATAGCGAGACGTTGATGTACCAAGCCAACACCAAGCCGGACATCACTCCAAATACCCTGCGCATCAGGCCCGCGCAATATGATTGAGTCTCCCATGGCGCGCAGCATGTCGTGATCCACGCTGGTATTCGACACACCTAAAACAATTCCCGCGTAACCACACATAACTACTCCCCAATATTTACTTTCTTACGACGCAGTATGCCAATTAGCTGTGAACGCTCCTTGCTGCTAAATACCAAAACACACGACAAGATTACAAAGACCAAAGATCCTAATATCGCTACTTCCAGAAATAACAAAAAATTTGTTATCAATATATATTGCTTTAAGCCATATATAGCGAAAGCCATCCCAATGCTTGGAATTATCCACGGCAGCAATACCTTCGAAACATATTCAATAATATTCACATTTAAATGTTTACAACATACAGCCAGCAAAATTGGCTGAAAAACTATCGCAGGAATAAGCGATCCCAAGGCAACTCCGGCAATACCCATAGGATAAATGAGTATGACGCTCAGTATTAAATTAGCGAGTGCTACCGCAGGTTGCCATTTTGCGAAAAAAATATGCTCATCAATAGCCTGTAGATAGCGAACAGAAAGGGGGTTCAACATCGGAATTAACGTGAATGAAGCAATAATAAACAAAAATCCACGAGAAGAATCTGCAATTTCAGAACCAACCCATAACCTTAAGAAATCCTCACCTACAGTCAGAATACCGATAACCAGTAACAGCGGAACAAATACCAATAACTTACTGCCAAAAATATATACCAATCTAATTTTTTGAAAATCATTGGTAGCATTCAAGCCACTAATATACGGCATGAAAACGTGTGTGATAGTCATGCAAATTCCACGTGTCTGGCTCAATAAAGCGGCTGGCACGCTGTAAAGCAAAACCGATGCAGGCCCCATGATTGTACCTATAACCAATGAATCGGTCGCATTCTCTATACGTGAGGATATCCCGGAAATGACAGATTTAAATCCAAAGCTTAACAATTCCTTAAATTGTGCCAGCGAAAAATACTCGCGCTTAATTTTTAAAAACGGACGCCTGAATTGCATAAACCATACAAGAAAAATATATTTTGAGCACACACCAAATGCGTTAACCGCAGCTAATAAAATAAGTGCATTCGAGGGTGTTATATAAAAATAAATAACGGCAAAGCCAATAAACGAGTTAATAATAGTAATATTATTTTTCAAATAATATTCTTGATAACTTTCCATGTAGCTTTCAGCAGCATAAGAGGGAAACGTAATTAATAGTTGTGCCGCTAAAATCAACAACAATAAGGTATATCTTTGTGTGTCAGTAGTTTTTTCTGCAATCATTTCAGGAAAAAAAACACCCCAAACCGACAAAATTACCGCAATAAGTGCGCCTACCGCCAGTAAGAAATACCAGGCAGTTGAATAAAGGTTTCGCAGTGATTTTTCATCATCAAGTGCAATATAACGTGATGCAAATCGGCTAACCGCAGGGCGAATACCCAAATCCAACATCCCCATATACCCAATAACAGCACTTATCATTTCCCATATGCCGTAATCATAATGCCCTAAATTTCTAATTAGCAACGGCGTCATAATAAAGGTGATAGCAAGCTTAATAATGAGCGTGACTATGTTTGAAGCGGTATTAAAAGCCAAACGCTTCATCATAAATTTTTACCACTTAATAAATTGAGATAAAAAGCATAAAGACTTTTCGAATGCACATCTGCACTGAACCTTGCCACAGCGGTATCCTGAAAGTCTTGGAAAACCTCCTTACCCTCCGCTATCTGCGTCTGTATTGCTTCAGCTAATGCCCTGGAATCATCTACTGCAACAATTTTAGCCGGTGTATTTTGTATAACTTCCCGCAAACCTATGCAGTTAGTTCCGATGATAGGAGTACCCGTACTGAGCACCTCCATAGGTAATAAAGGGCAAGCCTCCCAACGCGAAGGCATAACAACCAAATCAACGCCTTTGATAGCTGCCGGCATATCATTTGTGCCAGGCAATTGGACAAAATAATCAGATAAACCTTTCTGCTCAATTAATGTAAAATCTTCCCGAATAAAACCACCCCATCCAAACGTTAATACAATCGGCTTAGCTGTCTGAGCGTTTGATTTATGTATGATTTCAATAGCCTGAATAACTTGATGGAAGCCTTTTTGCGCCATAAACCTGCCAAAAAAGCCTATGATCGGTCGATCGTCGGCTATTAATAATTCTTGTCGAAAATTGCGAGCAACACCCTGTTTAAAAAATAAAGTATCAACACCATTGGTAATGTTCATAACTTGTGAAGAGCTGAGTTTAGGGAAATATTCTAAAATATTTACACGCGCATCCTCAGAAACCGATAAAACCTTGGTCACGCTATTGAGCATCCAGCTCATAACCCATTTTTTTAAAACACCACTAAAACCCGCAAATGTACTTGGTAAAAAGACATCATGCGCAGTCATGATATGTGGAATTCTTTTAGTGCAAAGAACACTCTGCACAAAAAGCGATGCAGAAAAGCCATGTGAATGAACAAGATCAAAATGTTCATGCTGCAAACACTTTTTTAGGGATTTGGTAAATGCAAAATACCCAGTTTCTGTAGGAACTAATTTAATACGTCCCTCAGGTAACTGAGTAGCCAAGAAGTTTTCTAAATCCTCAGCAGGGGCCAACAGAGTTATTTCTGTACCGACAAATTCTTCAGATCCATAAATGTAACGGAAATAGGTTTTTATACCACCTACAGGCCATCTTGCAACCAACAATATTTTCATCTGAATTTCCGCACAGGAATCACTGTATTAGATAGATATGCACATGCAACTACTAAACCCGCAAGGTTATACCAGTAATATTGAGTTAACCCCCAATAATTAATACTGTAAACAACAAACATCCAAAATATAATTCTAAGGATTTTGAAGGTCGTTTTATGAAAATTTTCAGCAGTTTTTAAACGCTCATTTGCAAATGTAAGTTGGAAATGGATTTTTTTTGCAAATCTAATCAAAAAGAACATACCGACAAACCCGACCTCAATTAATATCTCTGCATACATATTATGTGCAGCCTGTCGATTATGACCGTTCTGAACTTTAGTTTCGGCAGTTGTACCTAAACCATGACCAAAGATAGGGCGAGCCAAACCTAACGTAAATTCACTTATCATCCCCTTGACACGCCCTTCTTTACTTTTAGTTTGTTTTGACTCAGATGACACCAGAGATAAATAACGATCTTTTTGAGTGTCATTCATTACAGAAAAAGCTGAAACTACTATTACCACTGCGGCTGCGATTAGTAATACTTTATGTCTGCTCTCTTTAAAAATAATCCAAGCCACAACCAATAGAGCCAAAAAGGCACCGCGAGACATAGTGAGAATGAGGGCATAAAGGAGTAAGGGCAGGATACCCAGATAAAGTAACTTATAGAACCAGGATCTGGGCAATAAGTAATAATGCAAGAAAGGAATAACTGTTGCAATCACAAATCCTAACTCATTAGGGTTAATGACATCCGCCGGCGCACCCGCCAACCTGTTCGCAAATTCACCATCAATATAGGTTGAATCTCCCCAATAACCTTGCGTTAGGTTTAAATATAAAGGCTCTAAAACCCTGAAAACCTGACAGCAGACAAATACCAGTAAAGACCATTTAAAACGTTTATCCGTATCCAAAATCAAACTAACAAAATATAAAAAAACAATTGCCTTTAAAAAGACAGGTATATTATTTTTAATGACGCTGCCTGGGTAAGTCACAAATGGCAAGGTTAAAAAAACAATAACCAAAAATACTCCATATGCCTTCAAAATCGGATGTGTCAATCTCTCGTAAATTTTTCCCCTTTGTGAAATTAATAAAACAGTAATGACAGCAAACAATAACAAGGTGGGCCTAAAAACCCCGATGAATTTAAATCTTGCCGAAATATGTAGAAAGAACTCAAGCTGATATAGTTGAAACAAGAAAAAGGTAGCCGTAGAAACACCAACAACCTTATCTTTTACTGCCAACAAACCATTTTCCACAAATAACCTCACATTAATAATTGCAGCGTTTAGTGCCACGTATGCGGTTACCTAAATGCTCGACACCAAAGAGAGATTTATTAAATTGAAATGGCTGCTCACTCCCTACAAAACGGCGCCAGGCAAAAGGAATATCCACATTAAAAGCATCTGAAAACGCGGTAACTGCCGCAGTATAATTGGCATTGATTACAGCTTGCTTAATACTGTTGGAGTAATCCAGCGGCGTGCCATTAGGATAGCAAAAACTCCGCTCGCGCTTACCTAGCCAATTTGTTAAGTCAACAGAGGACTGAATGATTTCTTCAGTAGCTTCATGTAATTCCATATGCCCTAAAGATGGATGCGTCACCGTATGCCCACCTATTTCAATTCCATTTGTTTGCATTTCTTCTAATTCAGCCCAGCTAACCGCAGAATAGCTATCTGGAACTCTTTTCGGCAATTCAACACCACAGCTAATTTCCAATTGCTTTAAACCATCAAGCCGCTCTTTATTTGACACGGACAAAAATAGAGACACAATTGGCCACCAAAGTTCAGAAAAAGATTGTGATAAATCAAAATTTCTTGTCGCAAGCGTAATCGTAGAACTTACCGGGTTTTTATTATTGATGATCCACGCCACTTGGTCTGGCCACAACCAGGTATCCCCATTCACAAAACCTGTCGTAACATAAAAAGTCGCAGGAACGTCGTAGTACTTCAATAATGGATAAGCCACCTCGTAAAAATCACGATAGCCATCATCTACCGTTATTACAACTGCATGTTTCGGAGTGGTCCCAACCTTCTGTTTGCATTGTGCCAGCTCAGTAACTGTCATTGGCTTGAAGTAACGCTTAATTGTTTTTAATTGTTTTTCAAAAACAGCAGCGCTCACTGCATGTCTTTTTTCTATTCGGTTAAAGCGATGGTACATTAAAATTTTTGGCTGATTGGCCGTCACCAAACGCGCCAACTGATATCCACCTAAATCACCGAAGGTTTGAATTAACTTAGATTTCATATCCCAACACTCACAAGACTATTGTATGCACAGATATGATTGCTCAACATCCTTTCAATACTATAACGCTCAGCAGCAATTTGTTTTGCAGTTGACCCCATAACTGCAGCCTGATCAGGATCGTTTAATAAGAACTCAAATGCATCACGCAACGCAGCAACATCCCCGACCTCATAGAGCCAACCTGTAATTGTATTTTCAACAGCCTCCGGATTTCCGCCGGTATTGGTGCAAATTACGGGCAAACCGGCAAACTGATATTCCACAATTGCGTTAGAAAAGCCCTCTGACTCAGAACACAATAAACCTGCTGAGAAATAGCTTAAACAATTCGGAATATCTGATCGCCCACCTAAAAAATGAATGCGGTCCAAAACGTTTAATGACTCAGCAAGCTGGACAAGCTCCTTAATATCTCCTGATCCAACAATAACTAAATTCAACTTCTCATAGCCTTTTGGCAACATGGATAATGCAGTGATAGCATCTTGAATACGCTTTATGGGCCGAACATTGGCCACTAAACCCACAAGGATTGCACCGCGCTCTTTTAAGGCCTGAAGCTCCGGAATTATGTGTAATTCATCAACGGTGCGATTATAACCATTATAAATAACTATACGTTTTGAAGCAGGAATTTTTTCAACACGCCCGGTTACATCAGAAACAGCTTGGCTATTACTAATAACTAATTCTACACAACGACCCGTAAGAGGTAATAGTAATCGATAGATCTTGGTATACCAAAACCCCATATCTCTACGAGAGATAATTGTTTTTATGCCGGCTAACTTAAACATTGGAGGACAAATAACAGATGCATCATTAAAGAAAATATGAGCGATTTTATAATCGTTTTTTTTGAGCAAACGTGCAAGTCGATAAACACGGAACCACGTTTTAATATTTTTAATTGACGAGGAACCAATAACATCCATTGGGCAGGGCAATTTATGGCTATCAAGCCACGGCGAACTGGCGAGTACCATAGCTCGTACATTTAAACCTGCCGCCATTAACATTTGAATCAATAATAAAAATTGCCCTTCTGTTCCAGCATGCGGATTAGTTAAGCGATCAATAACAAGTAGGATGTTCTGCGTTTTCAATCTATGCTCTCAAGTCGCACAATAAATATTAAGGTAATTTTTTAAATTATGTGATTTTCTCGAAACCCAATAGAACATTGAATGCTCGCAATGGATCCAGCAGAAATGAATAAAAAAGTCTCAATGTCGCCTCTACTTTTGACTTTCTACTACTAAATAAGGCTTGAGATAGACGAAAATTTACCACCGCCCTGCGCTTCCTTAAGGTACGTTTTTTATAAGGATAACGAGCGGATGCTTTATTTAAAATCAATAACCCACATCGCCATCGTTTTTCAGCGCCCGTTACACTAATCGAATTATTATGGCGCCTGTAACGGAAACCATCTATTGGGATATGAGCAAATTTCGTTACCTCAGCCAGACGAACAAGCATGTCATGATCTTGCGCAGCACGTAACTGTTCATCGAAAAAACCCGCAGCCTTATAGGCACTTACTCTAACTAAAGAGTTTTGAGGTAATAAAAAATAACAGTCCAGAAGAACTTCATTAGGATCACTTTTTTCATTAACACTGTCGTAGACTATGTCATACAAAAACTTACCTTGCGCATCTATAGCTTGGCCATTGCCGTACACCAAACCAATTTCTTTATTGTTTTTTAAAAAATCAACCTGCTTAGCGATCTTTCCCGGCACAAACAAATCGTCACTGTCAAGAATAGCAATGTATTCGCCTGAAGCGTGTTTTAGTGCAAGATTTAATGATGCAGATTGTCCTTTATTTTCACCATCTGGATGCTGAAGCATAACAACCTGGTCTCTGGCAGCGTACTCAGAAACAATTTTGTCACTCCCGTCGGTAGAGCCGTCATCAACAATAATAACCTCAATATCAGCATAGTTTTGCTGCAATACCGACTCCAACGCCTCTTGAATATAATCTACCCGGTTGTAAAGAGGGATTAATACTGAGACACGCCCAGAAATGTAATTCATAAATAACAGATCCTTTACCAATAACATCACAAGACTGGTTATCTTAACAGACTTCCATCACTGCATGAAAAATAAACATCTCAAACATGAAGCTACAGGAAATTTTGGAGGCATCGACACCGACATATCTAGAACCCACTTTTTTGAGGGAGTTTGACTTCAGCTTTTTTGTCACGTTTACCGTACTTCAACCATGGTTTTTCATAAAAACGGTAAATTGTTGCTGAAGCAACATAGGTGGCCAATACCCAGGTGATAGATAATCCTAATATCAAAAAACCCGGTTCAAAGATAATTCCTAATTTGCGACCGACTAAATATATTCCATCCAGAAAAAATACATGAGAGAGATAAATAGAATATGACCATTTTGAGGTGTTCTCAAAAAGCCAAACAAGCATATTCGATGAGAACGGAGGTAATTTATATAACCATGGCATCCAGAGCGCAATCATGACGGAAAAAATTGGATAAAAAAGCATTTGTACCCAATAGAGTTGATTAAATACATCATTACGGCGCAGGTAGGACAAAATCACTACCGCCAAGATTCCCACTAAAAACAACGTAAGGCTGTTGGCTTCTAACCAGCGAGTCCAGCGAAAATAGCAGTAACCCATAAACACGCCTATACCTACTGAATCCAGACGCAACAGTGCTATGCGCCGTAACGCACCCTCAAGATCTGTAACGGGATTTATGTGCATATAGTGGTAACGGGCCACAAACGAAATGACAACAAGTGCCAAGGATCCGGCTAGCATGGGATTTACGTGAAATCGCTCAGGTAAACTCTGACTCGCCGCCACCATTAATAATGGCAATGCAATATAAAACCACTCCTGAGTTGCCAATGACCAGGAAACAGAAAAAAAACTTGGCGCTAGCCAATAAAAATTTTGTGTAAAGAAAAGGTACTTAACATCGAATTCAAAATCAGGCTTGGTCAGGGAGAATGCGATAGAGTAAATCAACAAAAACAAAAAATAATTCGGAAATGTACGCAACCAACGGCGCTTGATATAAACCACAGCATCGCCTGTATAGATCCTTCCCCCTTTTTTTACCAACACCTGCTGAAAAGACAATGCTGCCAAAAAACCACCCAGCACAAAAAAAGGCTCAACCCCTAATAGCAATGGCTTTATCCCTGAATAATAGATACCCATGCTGGATGGATTATACCAATAGGCCACATGGGATAGCATGACCATCCAAATACTGAATGTTCTTAGTACATCCAGACCAAAACTTCTACCTTCCATAATGCTGTCAGCTCCTTCAGGTTTTTAGTCAGCAATTTCCTGATCATATACGTGATACCGGTGAACATAAAAATAACGATCGTTATTTTTATGTTCACCGGTCGCTCATACGCGCTTTTAAAAATGCCTTTACATCTCTGGCAAAATCAGCAACCGCATTGCTTAAGGACTTCCATGAAAATCTATAATCCTTACATCTAATAGGCTCTACTACTTTTATTGTATTAAAGCTAAAAAGTTTTCCATAGCTTTTAATAAAGGGACCCCAACGCAGATTGCGCTTCAACAAATGGTACAGGCCTTCTGATAAATCTCCGGGATACCGAAAGGATTCAAAATATACTGCCGGCTTAAATTCACCCGTTATTTCTACTACATGATTTAATGCCAAATCACAATAATACTTTGCCAGATGAAATCCGGCAGAAGACGGAAAATAAGAATATCCCGGCAGTCTGGGATTTATTTCCGCGAGATAATATTCATCTTCTTCTGCCACATACATGTATTCAACATGGGCTAAACCGACCCAATTTAATGAGTCCAGCAGACGTTTGGTAATTTCCTCCAAACGCGGATTCTTTTTATATTCTCCGGCAAATAAACGACTGGTGAAATTTCCTGTATCACGATCTAATGAAGATCGAATTCGCTGGATGGAATAAAAGCCAACGCCCAAGCTATTTTTGCTATATACGGTTTCGCAGCTCCACATATCTGTAATGTCATACGAAAGCCATTCCTGCAAGATAACCTGCGATTGGTGCTCAGGGTTTTCGCTGTTATACACAGATACTTTTGCCCATGCTGCCTCCAAATCCTGGATAGCTGATAATTTAACGTAGTTTCCACCGGCAAGCCTTGTGGGCTTCAGGATTACGGGCATCCTTAAACTTGACCATACGGCTTTTGCCTCATGAATCGTTGATACCAATGCAGACTTAGGCGCCTTAACATCGCACGCTGCAGCATTATTAAAACATTGCCATTTATCAAATGCAGCTTCCAGCTTTTTAATATCGGCAATTAATAATTTAAAGCCTGCAGGCTCCAAGACGTCTTTGTAACGAGATACCGTCATAGCGCTCAAGTCATTCGAAATCAAAATAATGCCGCGCTGTGGGAGCGATAATAAAAATTCCACATAGGTCTTAGTACAATCCTCTAACCTTGGACTAAGTATCTTTTCATGTAGAAATCGAGAAGAGAAGGCAGGGCATGAAATATCCCAGCTTAGCCCTATTGAATGATATCCAGCACTGTATAAAGATTCGAGAACCCCTTCTTGCGAACGAAGGTGGCAATCCAAAATCAGTACTGTTTTGTCACTCATCGAATTTTCCATTGTACAAAGGGATACACCGAAAATTTACAATTCCGGCACGATTGAATTGGAATTATACAGAATGGAATAGATAAAGGCGCCATATATCATATGACATATGGCGCCTTCACTTAAGAAAGCAGAAAAGACTGACTAGTTTTTAGTAGTAGGGGGCAAAGGACACAAAGGACAAGAAGCGAAACCTCTTTCATTAACTTCCCCTAAGCCATTCACAACATAAAAGTAAAAAATGGCCTTACTTTTTAAAGCACCAAGCCGAAGAGAAACTTTAATCTCATTATTATTCCAGCCATTCACTACAGGAATCACAATCTCAGGTTGTTTACAGGCCTTCCAGGTTGATTCACTACACACTAAAACACGGTGCCAGGAATCATCTATATACACTGAATCATAATACTCATAAGAGAGGGGCTGGGTGCCATTGGAAACTTGGGACTGATAAACATCTGAATACTTATTTGGATAGTCTTTCGTCGTAAATCTGAATTTTTGGGTGGCAGGCCACGCCTGAATTCTATCTTGCCAAAACAATAAGCTCCCATCTACTTGATCTATATGACCTGCCTGATACTGAAACTCCTCCACTACCCAACGCCTGGTGGCAGACTTTATCTTGTTGGCCCATGAATTCATATACAGTGAACTGACTTGAGTATATTCGCTGACGGCCATGCCATCTGAATCCAGGCTGATATAGGTATTATTTGCATGCACGCCATATTCACCCCACAGTCTGAATATTTTATGATTGAAAGTCTGGAATATGCCAGAACCTTCATTAAGCGCAACACTTAATAACGGAAGCTTGAGCCCCAGGTCATTTTCGTCATAAAAATACAACAAACTACCTGTGGCCACAGCTTTGGCTGCAGCAGAATCTGTAAGATTGCCAACCTTATTGGAATAGAACACTGTTCCTGATACGCCATCAGAGTTGAGGGTATGCTTAATGACTTTACCCCACAATTTTTTATCGACAGTTGACATAAGCATACCTGCCGAAATTCGGTTTACACCTTTTATATTTACTAAACTTTTATACCTCGTCCTTATTGCAAAGTCTTTTGATCGATCAAAGTCATCGTACCGTTTACGCCAGACAAATAACTGATCAGAATCAAAATGCACACGCGACAAGGCTGCACCCTCAGCAGCTTCGTAGTCATAACGCAATACCTTGTTAGAGCCCTCGGCTACTACGACGTCGGGCTGCGATTTATCCATTACTGTTCCACCAAAGGCATTCCCATCCCACGCGGTCTTACGCCCCAAAGGCGACGGTTGGACACCACCTTCCGCCGTCCAATAAAATAAAGGTTTGGCATTCACTTTAGTTGTAAAGTTATTACCGGACAAGGTAACTATTTGCCCCTCTTTCATAGTTCCCGTTGCACTTGTAATTTCTGGTGCGACGGCTAAAACCATAATGCTATAAGAGGCAGTCGCCAACGCAACAAAAAACCTTAGTGCTTGAAAATAAAGGGAATACATAAAGTTACCTCAGTAAAAATGAATGCACGCCATAATTGTAGTTAGCTTTTCTGATTTGGTTAGCGATATAGTAAAATAATCCAAAGGCAACAATTTTTACGCAGTTTGCTACTGAATCATCGCTGTTTGAGCCTTGAAATTTAACCCTAATAACTGCCATTTTTTTACTTCGCTTTGAATTTCTACAGACCACTCAGGAGCTATAGGCGCAATGTCAAAGTTCTGAATGTGAAAAGCATCACAATCGTGGCGCCAGAAATTTCCTATTTTCCTTGATTCAAAGGCCAGCAGTTTGTTGAGCCGGACATTGTTAACCGACGCCGAAATATTTTTTACGGCCCAATCACGTGGCTCAAGGGTATCAACAACATTCAGGCATTGAAGAATCTGACTTGCAAGCGGAATATCCGGCTGAAGCAAAAAACCTGTTTTTGGATTGATATAATTTTTAGTGCCTATATGGGCGTTGGCAAATACTGCAACAGCTGCGTCTGCAAATAAGGCTTCTGCCAAGGAAACATACGAACCTTCCCGACCGCTTAACCCAAGTACCAATTTCGCCCGGCATAAATAATCAACCACCACCTCATTTGCCGGGGCTTCGATTAATTCAAATCTATTTTCAACACCGTAAAATTTTGCTTCGGCAAAAATATCTGCTGATGTCCTATTCTCAAGGGGACGTCCGACTAATATCACTTTTAAATACTCAGGCAAATCTACTAGCGCTTCAAATAGCAACTTGTGGCGTTTATAAATAGAAAAATTAGCAACCATCAAAATATCAATATCTTTTTGCTTGGGTTTATAAAGAGAGTCGTTAACCCAACTGGATGCATGAAAAGGCAAGGCTCTGAAAAACTGAGGTAACACTAGTGCCTTGTAATAACAGCTTTCAGATGAAGGCAACAACACCAGACTTTTTTTCAAAACCTGTAATGCCCGCAGCAAAGCAACACTATAAAATGGCTGCCAGGTAGGCATAAACAAGATGTCATATTGGGTGATAACTTCGTCTATTTTTTCATAAGACACAAGCTCATCCAGCTTGTGCTCAAAACCTATCAATATAATTCCTTTTTCATTTTCTGAGGGCGCCTTGATAATAGCACTCTTGGTCAGATTGATCTGCGACCTCAATGGTTGAAGTGGGGTTCTATCAATATATATCGCTAAGGTTTCTGCCAGCTCAGGGCGCGCCGCCTCACTTTGCAAATAGGCATTACTAAACTGATTCAACAACTTGTTTGGCAAGCGGGATAGGGATAGCCTACGCATCAAGGCTGCAGCATATTTATTGTTACGTAATAATGATCTGATAAAATTTTTCATGCATCCTCTCGACTAACTGAATACGCAGTCGTTAATTTTTTCTTTCAGGCTTTCCATTTTTTTGTTGTGCAAAACTTTCATCTCAATAATTTCGCTCTGGTAAAGTGAGCTTGCTTTCACCGCTGTTATTATGGCACGCCTTATAGAGTCAACATCATTACCTGAAAAGATAAATCCTTTTGAAAAGACATCGCGATTGACCTCTGTATCACTAATGATACCAGGCACACCCATAGCTACTGATTCATAGGCTCCACATACCAGGCAATGCTCTCTGGTTGTCAAATCAATAGTGAAGTCTGCGGCAGATAATTCAAGAAGATATTTCTCTTCGGATATGTATCCTAGCAAGTGAATATTTTTTTGAAGGCTATCAATATTCGACTGAGATAATTTTTTTCGATAATTTCCTGTAATCCTAAGCTGAATTTGATCACCGAGTGACTCTGCTGCTTTTATTATCTCCAGATAGGGCTCATCTGCTGCCCAGGTACAAATTAATAAAAATACTTTACAACTTTTGTCGACTGAAGGAGTTTTACTTATACTATAACGCGGTAAAGGGTCCGGCATTACAAAAGCACGCCCTTCCCATGCCTCAACCTGCCTGGCCAGTTGTTGATTTGTCACTATTGTTACATCGACACGCTGGCAAATTAGTCTTGCAATATTATTTAAAAATTTATTCCGGCCTTCAAGTGGATAGATGCCTGCATTGTGAGCATCCATAATTAATTTATACGAGAATATGTTTTTAAATATACTGGCCACAAACGCAAGCACTATAGACGGATTCTGGACAATCAAGACATCAGGTCGATTTTTAATGATAAGACCCAAGGTTCGCCAAATTAAAAAAGGGTATTTAATCATTCTTGGCTTATTAATGATAATTTCAAATAGCTCAATACCCAGTAACTGGCTCATGCTTCGGTTTCTAGGCTGAATCTCCCAAGTCACCCAATACGCCTTTTTTTTTGACACCACGTTCATCAGGCTAAAGTCTCATAAATTTCTTTGTATTTTTTTGCCATAGCAAAAGATGTATATGACTCTATAAACACATCATAGAGCTTTTGTTTTTGCTGCGTCTTTATGTCATCAATGGCATTAACATAGCTGTACAAGCAGTTAACAAAAGAAGTTTCGCTAAAGTCAAACAACATTTCCAATGCGTATTTTCCCTTTAACAATTGCACATTGGCGGGAATTCGGGACGCTGCTATAAAACATTTAGCACGCATAGCTTCCAGTAAAGTGATTGGCATACCTTCGGTAAGAGAGCAATTCACATATACATCCAGTTCTTGTAAAAAAGCGTGTGGATTTTTTGTATAACCGGGAAATATAACTTTGTCAGCAAGATTCATTTGCTGAACCTGCATTTGGAGTTTCTCACGCTCCTCACCTTCACCATGAATAATTAAAGTTGCAGAGGGTATGACCTCAAGTACTTTCGGCATCATGGCAATTAGAAATGAAAAGTTCTTCTCTTTACAAAGGCGGCCGATACTTCCAATGACAAATTTGTCAGATTTAACAGAGAAAGTATTTAGTAGCTCATCCAGCTGAGGAATGCCGTTCGGAACAATATGGATTTTTTTCTGAATGCCAAATGTGACAATTTGATTCCCAAGCGCGGGACTGACCAGTACTACTGCTTCTAAAAACCTGATCATCAATTTATCGATAAATTGATAAATTGTCATCTTTGATAGGAACTTATGGCGGGTATAACCGTGCAATGTAGTGACCACAGGAATACGCCTTATCCATAAAGGCAGAATACCTAACAAGATGTTTCCTTTATATCCGTGGCAGTGAATAACGCGGGCATCAAGCTGTTTACAAATCGCCAGAATACTTAAGCTTTGAGAAAGGGCTGGAAAAGTAGCCATTCTAATTGCATGGACAGGGACACCGCGAATTTTTAATTCAGCTTCGATTGCCTTTTCTGGCTGGTTAAGATTTCCAATGCTAATAACTTCCGGTTCGACTCCGATTTCCTTTTGCTCCTGCAACAAGCTTAACAGCATTATTTCTGCCCCATACAGGCCTCCGCTGTCAATCACATGAACAACTTTCATCAGCCTACCCTTGGCTTCCAGATAACAATTTTTTCTCGCTTGATAAATTTAATGAATGCCATGGCTGCAGCGACATTAATAAGACAAAAATAATTTGCCAATCCCAGCCAGCGATTTTTAGTGCCATCATTAAGGGATACATATGCGGCCAAACCATAAAATATTATCTGCGCGATAAACGTAAATGCATAAAATGAACCTGCAGACGAAAGAAATGCATTTGAAACAAATAACAATAGCATAGGAATAAATGCCAAATAGCGGAGCAATTTATGTGAGGTTAACTGCAAGCTAAACAGACCGTAATTAAAGGGATTGAAAAGATGCCTCATATCATACATTGCCCAATAAGCGCGCAACGAAACTCTTACACGCATTCTGAATTCGGACTGGGAGCTACTTAAAGACTCCTCATTGAGCAGAGCTTCTTCACAAAAGATGACACGCTTGCCTTGAGTAACAACCTTTAAAGGTAATACGAAATCAGGCAGTTGATCAGCATTCATAGGTTGATACAAATGTTTACGTATAGCGTCAACGCCACCATCTACGCCTACAACCGAGGAAACCTTGCTTTCAAGTGCACGCAGATGATTTTCATATTTCATATAGGCACTGCAACCATCACCAATCAGGTTGCCCTCCTCGTTCACATATACCATTTTTCCAGTCACATACCCCACGCTATCATCAGCGAAACATGCTACTAGTTTTTCTATAGCATCTTTTTGATAGTGGCTATTCGCGTCTGAAAAAACAACAATATCACCCGATGTTTGCGGCATTGCTAAATTAAGGCCGGACGTTTTTCCCTGGCGAGGAACCTGGCGCACCAACTTTACACGCGGGTCACGCTCAGCGATTTCAGCTACTATTTCATCCGTTCCATCTTCAGACTCATCTGAGATCACAATGACTTCCAGTAAATCGGCGGGATAGGACTGCACCAGTTTGTTTTCAATGGTAGCGCTTATTACTTTGGCTTCATTAAACGCGGGAATTAACACGCTTACCTTGGGTAAAGGGATTATTAAAGTGCTTTTTGATAGATTTTTTTGCGGTAAGTACCTCAATACTATCGGATAGCCAAAATAAATGTAAAAAAGAAGAAATAATGAAACCCAGTAAAATATGTACATATCTACCCTTAATGCCACTGCGGTGCGTGTGATTCGTTAACTAATGCTTGATAAGCATCCTCACATGTATCTGTATTACAAACAGTTTGCAAGGTAACAATCTTGAAATAAATTTTTCCCTCGATAACAGCAGGAATCTGATATAGCTTCGCTTTATTTATTGAGGCGGTTTGATATCCGCCTACATTAAACCACTGCACCTGCCCTATTCTTCTACCATCAACCTTATCTCGAAATACTTTCCAGGTGGCTGGCCCCTCTTTTATAGAAATTTGCCGAGAAACATTAGCACGCCATATATCCTCATCATATAAATGAGGAATATAGGGAACCAATTGCGAGTGAGTTGTCATTGGAACATATTCATCCAGGCGGATAAAAATATCGTTTGGTGCTTTGTAGGTGTGAACTGCGCTACCCTTGGGAAATCGGGGAGGCACTAATACAGGTTGTGCTGAAATACTATATTTCGTCTGATCAATTTCAATAGCAGCCAGAGGTGCTATCTTTTTCATCGACGTAAAATAGATAAAAGCCGGACCGGAGCCGAGCAAGACCAGTAAAACCAAACTGGTAACAGGTTTTATTGCTTTCCAATCTGCTGGCTGGCCTTGGGTAACTTTCGAAGTTTTTACTATAGGTGCAAAATAAATGGCAACTAAACAAATACCACCGAACAATAGCCATCCAAAAGTATCATGGTCAGCCATAAGTGAACTTCTCATTTCAGTCACATAGCCAACACAGATTAATATAAAAATTCGCAACCAGTTTGCAATGAGGCCTAATAATGCCGCAATCAATAAGCAGGCAATGATACCTTTTTCTTTATAGCCATTTAAGTAAGCTATGGTATGCGCAAGGCACAATGAAATAACAAGATAACGCAGCCCCGAGCATCCCTGGGAAATAATAATGCGACCCGATGGGATATGGATGCTATTGCCATCGATAAACGCGGGCATACCTACCGCCTGCACCAAGCCCGAAACGACATAGCTGCTTAGATGAACAAGCTGGTCATTCATAAGATCCCATACAGGAATAATATAGACAGGCAGTAACAGCAACATACGATACTGCCAAATAGTTCGGAAACCGAAAACAAAGGTTAATGCAGATATGTATAGCGGTAACACAAGCATTTCATAAAGAATTTTTATTTTAATGAAATAAAAAAGAGCCCAGCAAATCGACAATACTGCAATCAGCACCCCAACAGATATACGCTCAACCAAAGCTGCATCTTGTACTTGCCAAGGCAATGAGCGTGCTACCAAAAATAAAAATAGGAGTGCTACCGGGATTCCATGAGACATGGATTGATCCCAAATCATCCATAATGACATCAAAGCTTCAAACGATGGATAAAAAATAGCCACAACAATAGCTGCTATTATCAATGGTGCGTAATTTATCAGTTGAATTTTCTGCAAAGACATCACGCGATTTCCATATAGATCATTTTAAATCCTCAAATATAAATAGGCATGCAAAAACATTGAGATAGCACCTTCATGATTTACTGTCACTTCAGTCGTGCTTTTGCTTTAGCCAAATGATCTTTTATCTCTGCGTTACCAGACGCAGCGCTGGCAGCTTTCTCTAAGAATTTAATACCTTCTGCAACCTGACCTGACTCTACTAATATCCAACCGTAGGTATCCATAATTTCAGGGACAGTTGGAGCCAACTCATAGGCTTTTTTGGCTACTTCTAGCGCACGAGGGTCTTTGTTTTCATAATACAACCATGCCAAATTGTTCAGGGCAGCAGCATTTGACGGTGCTAATTCAACCGTTTTTTCATAAAGTTTAACTGACTCGCCTAAATTGTTTGATTGTTGTGCCTCTACTGCTGAAATAAGATTTGCGCGCGAGCTATTAGGAAGCTTGGCCAACCACTCTTTGGCAAATTTTGCAGCCTCTGCTTTTTTATTATTTTTATAATAATAGTCATAAATAGCTTCGGCTGATATTTCTGTTGCCCGGACATTCCAGGACTCTAAATAATTTTTCAGTGCCTCTTCCGGTTTATTAGATGCAATATTAATACGAGCCTGTAAAAATAGTTTGGCCGGTGCCGTTTCTGTATTGCTTTCATACTGATCTAATAATTTTTGGGCTTCAGTGAAATTTCCGGAAGCAATCTCCGCCTCAATTAACCCCGCCAAATAATTCAAATTTTGTGGAAACAATGCAATTGACTTTAACGACAGCACCTTAGCCTCGCCAGGCTTACCTTTTGAAAGCAGCTCCGTTGCGGCGGCATGATACAGATTTGCTACATATTGTTTGACCGGATCAGCAGATTTACTTCGCTCCATGGCAATTTCTGCATGCTTGATTGCCTGATCAATTTGCTTTTCACCAGCATAAAGCTGTGACAGTACGACTGAGGGTTGCCAGGACTCCCCTTTTTTTTCTAACTCAGTTAAAAAGCTGATAGCCTCTGGCTGGCGTCCTAACTGGCGAATTTGGTACAACCATGGAATGTAGACATCCATAATTGCAGGATTTTCCCTAATCGCAGATTGCCACGCCATAATTGCCTTTTGTGGCATTTTTTGTTCCATATAAACTTGCGCAAGACCTGAGTAAGAAAGATTACGCTCTTCTTTATTTTTCATGCTTAAGGCACGCTCAAAAGCGCGTTCAGCTTCAGCGTAAGATTTTTTGGAAAGCTTATACCACCCCTCCAGAAATAAACCGCGCGGATTCTCCGGATAGGTTTTCTGGAATTCGACTATTCTAGCAATCAGCTCATCGTCTTGTTTTTCTTCTATCAATAATTTGAAATAGGCTTGCTGGATATATAAATCCATCGGCTGCTCAGCATAGGCTTTTTGAAGCTGGGCCAAGGCCTGCTCCGGTTGTTTCAATGTCATATGACGTTTTGCCAGCGCAAGGCGTAAACGTTGCTGCTTGGGATTAAGTGCCAGGCTTTTTTCCAAGGCTTTCTGCCCTTCTTCACTTTTGGGGTCGCGGTCTAGCAGCGCCAACCCATATGTCGCAAGAATTTCTGCATTGGTTGGCTGGCTTTCCACTGCTTTTTTGAGTAAAGCTACGGCATCATCTATTTGATTAGTCCGATACTTCGCTAAGGCTGCGGCCTGGATAACTGTAGAACTGGTAGTCTCCGGATCAATAAATTTATCAAAAAGCTGGCTCGCCTGTTGATCCTGACCTTGTTGGAATTGCACCAATCCGAGCAATACAGCACTATTTTTGTCTTGCGGAAATTGTTCGCGCAACTCACCCAAAATTTTCTCTGCTTCGCTAAATTTACCCTGCCGATAATATTCCATAGCATCATTGAATTTTTGCTGCGCAGCTTGGCTTTCCGGATTTGCATCAGCAAGCAGCTTTTGATAACGATAAGCTTCACCAGTCCTGCCCTGTTGAATCAATGTTTCCGTTAACTGTGAAAGCACCGTGGATTTGTCGATCGTAAAAATATCGCTATTGGGGATTAAACTCAGAGCTTTAGTAAAATAGTCTTCCGCTTTGGGTAGCTGATTACTTCTTAATGCAAAATTCCCCAACATAATGAGTGCTTTTACATTCTCTTTTGTACCTGCAGTTAAAGAATCCAGTTTCTGCTGGGCAGCCTCTGCTTGCCCTTGAGCCACTAAATATTCGGCTTCAATCAATAAAATATCGTCCTCTTTACCCTTCAGCTTCTTAAGTTCATCCAATGCAGCCTGGTATTCCGCTTTATCGCCCAGACGAATATTTGAACGTGCAATTAATAAATATTTACGAGCCAGGTCATCATTACTCAAGTTTGCAGGATTGTACTCATTGAGAACTTCTAATGCTGAACGGTATTTGTTATTGGCGACATACGCATCTGCCAATTCCAGGGATACCGTTGGCATGGTCTTTACAATTTCACCCAATAATTTTTGGGTAGATGCATATGAGCCTATTTGATTAAATATTTTAGCCTGCAATATAAACCCGTTAGGATTAGTCGGGTCTTTTTGGGTCGCGTTTCTTGCTTCCAGTAGCGCAGCTCGGTATTGCCCTTGTTCTTGATAGGTTTTTGCTGAATTTATAAATCGCTCTGCTTCTGCTTTTTTAGCAGCAGCATCGTCCTTACATCCAGACAATGTCAACGCAGCAGCAGCAAGAAGCATTACAGCAGCAAATTTTATATTTTTTTGCGCAGCACAAATGCCAATGTGAAACAACGAAACATATGATTTCATGTTAATTAACCCTATATACGACTGACTTGACAGTCTTTATCTCCAATATTAAAAGCTATATGACAGCGAAAGCCCTGTAAAATGCTCTACATAGTTCTCAGACAATAAAACTGAATCGCGCTTTTCTTCTGCATGGAAGATTGAAATAACCAGATCATTATTGAATTTATACATGAGACCTATTTTTACGCGGTCCACGGTATAGTCGTTACGCAGGCTATCCGGATCAAACGTTCTTTTACTACGTGCAGCATTGACATAAGCACTTGCCGCGCGGGTAAATTTATAATTAAACCCAGCCCCCAAGCCTTTCTCAGTAAAACTTTGGTTGCTTTTCTGGTAATTTTGATCTGTGTCAAAGGCACTCAAGTTAAAGTTACAACGCTCACAAATAGCTGTAGTAGCCCAGGTAAACTCTGCGCGCCGTAAATCAATCAAATCAACATTATTCGTTAATGCATCACTTAATGAATCACCCAGACCAAGATTATTACCGTTACCCATTGAAGTATTGGTAATTTGCCTATTTGCAATAAACTTAAACAGGTTATAACCAGAGTGGTAATTTACTGCAATATCAAATGACGGCCTGACCATATCATCTTCATCTGCATCGAAAATAACACGCGCCCCACCCAAAGTCAGGCTGTAATCCAGATTGTTTAATTGAACCGCATAACTGGCAAAAGCACCCTGATGCCTATAGTCAAGTTCAGGTACATAATCGAACGTAACTTCATTTTGCTGCACAATAAATGAAAGAGTATCTACCTTGGTCAAGCCTAACTGCCACCTAAGGTTAACGCCTTCTACTTTTGAATCCTGCGCTATCGCTGTCTTATAAGAAATTTCGGAATAAGTTGCACCCAGGATTAATGCATCAGAGGGATTTAATTTCCATTTGAGCATAGGTTGTGCACCCAGAATTTCCCGCTCATCGCGATTACGCAATAAATCTATGGCATCCGGTTGATTCAGCAATGAACGGCGTGAGTGTGTTAATAATAAACTTAAAGGCTGATAATCGTTTCCCAGCCTAAGTTCTGTATCACCTTCCAATATATTGCGGTCAATTTGGGAATCTTTTTCAAAGAGATGCCGGGATGCCTCATAACTTGACCTGAGATAGGCCCATTCACCGGTGTAGCGCGCGGTAATGGCCGCACGATATATATCCTGACGTTCTTCAATTTCACCATCAGGTCGACGAAGCGCGTTATCACTCAGTTTGGTTAATGCATAAAGATCAAAGTCTACGCCGTTAGTATTATTTTTTTCAGCCAGAGCATTTGCCGCTTGCAACATCAGAAAGGGACAGACTAAAAACTTCGTGGTGATTTTCATTCCTTGCCGCTCCCCGGTCAGTTGTTAAAAACCAATCCTGCAAATTTTTCTTTGCCCACCGCATCAATTGCAGACAGTACTTCAGCCGTAACTGCTTTTCCAAATGGAACAACAAGTACGGCATGATCGCAATATTGCGCAAGAATCCGAGCTTCAGTTGACTGCTGGATTGAGGGGGCCTCTAACACAATAAAGCGATCGGGATAACGATTCTTGATTTCCTGCACCAGCACTTCCATGCGTTTTGAGTTAAAAAATTCAGCCGCTGATTCACTGGCACCCCCGGAGGGAATAACACGCAAACGCTCTACCCCGCTTGGGTAAATAATACGCTTTAAGGCAACATTGTTATCAGTGAGATATTGCGTTAAGCCCAGTTCCACAGGCGTTACTATATAGCGCTCAGCGGAAGATCCGTAAGGATTGCAATCTACATAAAGCGCTGTTTTGTGCAGATCGAGCGCAAAAGTAGCAGCCAGGTTAAAACCGAAAAAGCCCGCTCCGCCTTCATTACTGACCGAGGCAACCAGCACGACTATGTTGTCAGATTTACTCTTTTGCAGCAGCTTGATACGAACCTCACGAAATGAATTCAAGAGGTCGCGCTGACGCATACCGGCAAATACCACTTTCCTTTCGTACAATTCTTCCTGGGTCCAGAGAGCAGGCAACGCCATATTTTTTATCTGTTCGCGCTTACGATGCTCCGACACAGCATTTTTAAGAAGATCGCTGGAAGCCTCAGCCAGGCCGTCGTCAATATTTTCAATCATTTGCTTCAGGTTATGCTCTTTACTTTTATCCATTTGCGTTCACCTTAACCTTTCAAATATTGCCAATAAACAGCAAATGCCACATAGACAACCATCGCAACAACCGAAAGCGCCAATATTCCCAACATGTCCTTTTTCAATACACGCTCACGTAAAGGCGAATGGTAATGTGGAATAACACCCAGGATTTCAATATCTGACGGCAATTGTTGATGCAATACACTGGCTGAACGAATATGCGGATCAAACATCACAAAAGCGAATACCAATCCGAAGGGGATTAACAAACCCAACAAGGGCCCGATTAAGGCAAAATGAATAAACTGCAGGCCATTAGGCTTTAAAGGAAAAGTTGCCGGTTCCTGGATACGATAGCTTACGCCTTGGCCCTGCTGATCCAATGTCATAGAAAGTCGAGCAGCTTCTTTTCTTTGCAACATTTCTTCATAGACTTTGCGTGTCACATCATAATCACGTGTAAGTTCGGAAAATTGTGCCTGATTTGATGCAACACGCTCAGCGCGACGATGTTCCTGTTCCAGCAAGCGCTGAAATGAATCCATACGACGACGTTGAGACTTAAGGTCAACCTCTGCGTTCGATAACTGCTTGCGGATTTCTTCATAGAGGGGGTTCTCCACCCTATCCGAATTGGTATACACCTCGCCGGATGCTTGCATCTTGCCAATAAGCGCATCCAGGTCTGCAATTTGGGCTTTGATCGAAACTATATCCGGGTATTCATCCTGATAGGTTAGGCGCAACTGGTTCAATTGATTATTGAGCGAAGCCCGACGCTGCTTCATTTCATCAACCTGGGTTTTAGCCTGCTGATACTGGCCTTCATTACCTAGCTGCTGCTGTAAGGTAACTACTCTTGATTGGGTTTCCTCAATCGATATTTTCAGGGTTTCGATATCCGCGTTTAGCTGTGTAATACGCCCGGTAACCTGGCTTTCGTTACCGTCGATATTTTTGGAATTAAAATCTTTTAACTTTTCTTCTGCCAACTCTAACTGATGCTTATAGGACTGGACCTGCGTATCAATGAAATTGTACGCATTAGAACTTTCATCGCGCTTTTTCTTTTCTGTGTACGAAATAAATTCATTCACAATGGTATTGAGCATTTCAAAGGACTGATCAGGATCTCGTGCTTCGTACGACAGATAAAATGAATTACTGTTTTTCTCGGATTTAATAACAATCCCGTTGCGCACATCCTTAATCACTTTTTCTTCCTGGTCCGGCGTCATATTTTTTCTAATTAATCCTCTGCTTTTCGCAGCGGTGGTTAATATGGCGCGGGTGTAGATCACATTCTTTGCCTGCTCCGCGCGATCTATTTTAGTGACCTCGGCACTGCCTTTAAGCAGCGGTTCGATGATATTGGTAATATCGGCGTACAGCGTAATAGTTGTGGAATATTTTTTGGGCCATGCTACCCCCGATATCATAACCGCGAAGCTGATAATGATAAAAAACGCAACACACCAAAAGCGGAACTTGATCAGCTCCGCTTTAATCGCCCACATTAAATCTCTTAGATAAGCCTTATCCATGAATAATCTCTACGTTAGAACGAACGTTCAGGAACAGTAACAATGTCAGACGGCTGCAACGGATAGTTGGTTTCCACTTTTCCGTTCTCAATTAAATCGCCTAAGTAAATTGGATAGACTTTAGTTTCACCATTAACCTTGCGATAGAGTTTGGATTTATTGGCCGATGCAAATTCATTGACGCCACCCGCCAGCAGCACCAAGTCTAAAACGGTTATACCATCGCGATAAGGAATAGATTGCGGGCTGCGCACAGCGCCGGTGATCCGGACACGGCGCTGGAAATCAGAACTGCTGGGATTAGAGACGATTACAGTAACCTGGGGGCTGCGAACAAAACTTTCCAAACCCGCCACAATATTGCTGGACAGCTGTGTAGTGGTCAGATTGGCAGCCATGATATCGCCGATTAACGGCAACGAAATTTTTCCATCGGGACGCACCGGAACTGCTGTTGATAATTCCGGGTTGCGCCACACATTAATTTGCAACGCATCGCCCACACCAATGCGGTATTCATCTATAACTCCGCGATCAGAAAGCGGCGGCATAGTGACTTTTTTGGAATTGCTGCATGCAGCCAATACCATTGTAAAAAATACCAATCCCAACCATGCAATTTTTTTCATAGAGTAACTCCTTCCAAATTAGTGGACGCCTTTGCCCAACAATATTATTTCAACTGTCTGAATCATAATTAACATATCCATCAGAAAGCTGTGATTTTTGGTGTAGTACAAATCGTATTGCAACTTATTTTTGGCATCTTCTACCGATGCACCATAAGGGTATTTCAATTGGGCCCAGCCCATTAAACCTGGTTTTACTTTGTGGCGCGTATCATAAAACGGAATTTGCTGTGCCAGATCAGTGACGAATTCAGGGCGTTCAGGGCGCGGCCCCACAAAACTCATACTGCCTGCAAGCACGTTATAAAGCTGGGGAAGCTCATCTAAACGCGTATTGCGAATAAATGCCCCTACCTTGGTAACACGTGCATCATTTTTCTGCGCCCACATGGCGCCATTCTTTTCAGCATCCTGACGCATGCTGCGGAACTTATATATGCGGAAGTGGCGGCCGTTTAAACCAACGCGTATCTGATGATACAGAATTGGGCCCGGGCTTTCTAACTTTACTGCTATGGCTGTCAGCAGCATGAAAGGCCATAGCACCAGGAAAAATGCCGAGGCGAGAACCAAGTCAAACAGGCGTTTGGCCATGAGTCGACGTTTGGAATATTTAAACCCGTCCGAATAAAGCATCCAACTCGGCTGCAGGAGGGTGATATCGATTTTACCGAGTTCGCGCTCGCAAAAACTTAAGCCGTCACAAGAGGGAACCCCCGCCAGTTTGCAATCAAGGAAATCATTTAAAGGAAAGGCGGCATCTCCCTGGGCGCGACGTCGTTCGTCAGGAGAAACCACAATTTCAGAAATATGGGATGATTTAACAAATGCCAACCAATCTGTCGGCAAGGGTAGCGTTTTATTTTCCTCTACCTGGACATTTTCGTTAGCATTTGGAATACAGCCTACGACTTCTACACCCAGCACATCTATCTCAGGTGCAAGGTCTTCCAGTAATTTTCTGGCACGGCTGCCCGCACCATAGATCACCACGCGGCGCTTCAATTTGGCGGTATCAACCACCAAAATAAAAATAACCCGCGCCAACACCACCGCAATACTGCCAATAATTACACCCCAGAAGATGAATCCTTTCGGCATAAAGTCTTGCGGTAATACCAGTTCCAATAAATAGAGGCTTAAACTACCCAAAAAGAAAAAGCTGACCACCGTCCGCAACACCATGCTGCGGAAACCTTCTCGCACCATCGCAAGATACACGCCCATCGACAGAGTGCAGCAACTCAGTACCAATGCAAAAACTACCAGGGGTGGCCAATAAAGCTCGGCCAACTCAAGCTGGTATTCGGCATTTAGCGCGGATTGGATAAGGCTTAGTGCCAACCATGCGGACAGCATGAGGAGTATTGCTTCTGCAATACCTAAAAATAGATAAGGAAGGTGCACGTAGTGCTTATTAAGGCGTATATAAGACAAATCCGGATCCTTCACACATAATGTTAACAATGTTGTAATAGCTGCCAGGCAAACTGGCGACACAAAGATCAGCATTATAGCGACTTTTATTACAAATACTCGAACTTCGATGACGTAATTCTGCCTGCCAGTCATCTTAAATCGCATTTTTAATTTGCCCGCAACAATTTATCCGTATTTATTTTTAAATTAACACGCCTTTTGTGATAACTTATCGCACCTTCTGGATACCATTGACTGCCAAGGAATCAATCTATGTTCGCCAGTAATCCCACAGTTTGTATTATCGGTTTAGGCTATGTCGGCCTGCCACTTGCCGTAGAATTTGGCAAAAAAATCAAAACTATTGGCTTCGATATCAACCAATCACGTGTGGATGCTCTGGGTAAAGGTATTGACCATACCCTTGAATTAGATGCCGCAGAATTAGCGGAGGCCCAGCACCTGAGTTACACCACCGGTGAAGCCGACATTAAAGGGGCGGACGTTTACATTGTTACCGTACCCACACCTATTAATGACAGCAAACAACCCGATTTAACCCCACTTGAAAAAGCCTCTGCACTCCTTGGGCGCGTTATCACTAAAAATGCGATTGTTGTATTTGAGTCAACTGTATACCCCGGCTGTACTGAAGAAGTTTGCGTACCTATTATTGAAAAGGCATCTGGCCTCAGTTTTAACAGGGATTTTTACGCAGGCTATAGCCCGGAGCGTATTAATCCGGGCGATAAGCAGCATCGCGTACATAACATTACTAAAATTACCTCAGGCTCTACTGCTGAAGTTGCAGAATACGTGGACCAGCTCTATCGCAAAATTGTGGTTGTAGGTACTCACAAAGCCAGCAGCATCAAGGTGGCCGAAGCGGCAAAGGTAATTGAAAACACCCAGCGCGATATCAATATTGCACTTATTAATGAATTGGCACTTATTTTCAAACGCCTGGATATTGATACGCTGGAGGTGCTGGAAGCGGCAGGTACTAAATGGAATTTCCTGCCTTTTCGCCCGGGTCTGGTAGGCGGCCACTGTATCAGCGTCGATCCCTACTACCTCACCCACAAAGCCCAACAGGTTGGCTATAACCCTGAAGTCATCCTGGCAGGCCGCCGTATCAACGACAATATGGGTAATTTTATTGCCGACTCTGTGGTAAAAATGATGACCCAGCGCAAAACCCATGTCGTGGATTCCAACATCCTGATCATGGGCCTGACCTTTAAGGAAAATTGCCCTGACCTGCGTAACACGCGCGTTATCGACATTATTCAAGAGTTGCAAAACTATCACGCCAACGTCAGCGTTTTTGACCCGTGGGCAGATAAGGCCGAAGCACAACACGAATATGGCCTGGATCTGATTGATGTTCCCGTTGCAGGCAGCTATGACGCCATTATCCTCTGTGTAGGCCACGACAAGTTCCGCACCATGGGTGCACCGGCTATTCGCGCATTAGGAAAAACCAACCATGTGCTCTTCGATGTGAAACATATTTTACCGAAAGATGCTGTAGACGCCCGTCTCTAACCCAGGAAAATAATTGATGAAAGTTCTTGTAACAGGTACCGCTGGCTTTATCGGATCAACATTGGCCAAGCGTCTGTTGGCACGCGGTGATGAAGTTATAGGTATTGATAACCTCAATGATTATTACGATGTCCAAATCAAAAAAGACCGTCTGGCGCATTTAACGCCGAATAAAGCCTTTACCGATATTCGCTGTAATATTGAAGATAAGGCGGCTATTGACCAGGTCTTTAAAACCCATCGCCCGGATCGGGTGATCAACCTCGCCGCGCAGGCGGGGGTACGCTACTCGTTGATCAATCCCCAAGCCTATCTGGACTCTAACATTACTGGCTTTTTGAACATCCTTGAAGGCTGTCGTCATTTTGGGACTGACAATCTGGTTTATGCTTCAAGCAGCTCTGTATACGGCGCCAATACCGCCATGCCGTTCTCGGTGCATAACAATGTTGACCACCCTGTCAGCCTGTATGCTGCCAGTAAAAAAGCCAACGAACTTATGGCGCATACCTACAGCCATCTGTTCAATATCCCCACCACGGGATTGCGCTTTTTTACCGTATACGGCCCCTGGGGCCGTCCGGATATGGCATTGTTTATCTTTACAAAAAAGATTCTGGCCGGTGAACCCATCGACGTATTCAACTACGGCAACCATCGCCGCGACTTTACCTATATAGATGACATTGTAGAAGGCGTAATCCGTACACTTGACCATGTTGCCCCGAGTAACCCCAACTGGTCTGGCGATCACCCGGATCCGGCAACCTCCAAAGCGCCCTACCGCATTTACAATATAGGCTCAAACAATCCGGTAGAACTCTTACGTTACATTGAAGTGCTGGAAGATTGCCTTGGCAAGAAGGCGATAAAAAACCTACTGCCTCTGCAGCCGGGTGATGTACCTGATACCTACGCCGATGTAGACGCCCTGATCCAGGATGTAGACTACAAACCCGCTACCCCTGTAGAAGTAGGTATTGAAAACTTTGTTAAGTGGTATCGCGACTACTATAAAGTCTGAATACAAACGGCATCTATAGATGCCGTTTTACGTTGATCGCGCAGGATTTTGCCAAGAGCCAAGCCATGAACCAGCCCACTGTTACTCATGCCATGACCGTTGACGTGGAAGACTACTTTCACGTAGCAGCCTTCAACAAAGTCATTAAACCCGAAGAGTGGGAACAATGGCCGTGCCGTGTTGAAGCCAACACCAACCGGCTGTTGCAATTGTTTGACGATGCCAACATCAAGATCACCTTCTTTATATTGGGGTGGGTGGCTGAGCGCTATCCGGAGCTGGTTAAAACCATCCGCGCGCAAGGCCATGAGATTGCCTCTCACGGCTACAGCCATCAACTGATTTACAAACAAGACCCACAGGTCTTCCGTGCTGAAACGGCCAAATCCAAACACATTCTGGAGGATTTAGGACAGGCCCCGATCACAGGCTACCGCGCTGCCAGTTACTCCATCACCCGTAAATCCTTGTGGGCCCTGGATACTTTGGCAGAACTGGGTTTTACCTGGGACTCCAGTATCTTTCCTACCCGCCACGACAACTATGGTATTCCCGGCAGCCCGGAGGCACCTTATAAAATCATTACCACCAAGGGCACTGAACTGACAGAATTTCCTCTCACCACGGCCAAAGTGTTCGGCCAGTCCGTACCGGCAGCAGGTGGCGGCTACTTTCGCCAATATCCCTATGTGCTTTCGCGCTGGTTATTTGAGCGTGCGAGCCTCAACCAGACCAAACCACAGATTTTTTACCTGCACCCCTGGGAAATCGATCCCGATCAACCGCGTGTACCTAACGCCAGCTGGTTCAGCAACTTCCGCCACTACACCAACCTTAAACGCTGCTTGCCACGCCTTGAGCACATGATCAACGACTTTCAGTTTGGAACCATCAGCCAGAGCCTGGGGTCGGTCAACATTGACAAAGTGCTGCATATCAACGAATTAGCCGGCGATACAAAATAATTTTCGCAATCATCAACATAGACGCGCGCCTCATAGACAAGTAGAATCGCGACCCATCATTACAAGCACCCATAGCTCAGTTGGATAGAGTAGCGGCTTCCGAAGCCGTTGGTCGCAGGTTCGACTCCTGCTGGGTGCGCCAATTTCATGCAACGCGGTGCGTTGCAAATGTTCACTTCCCTGCCAGTGCGCTGTTTCCCTCCATTATCCTCGCATTGAAAACAGCTGTTCCAGAGGCGCAAATTTGGAATCCCAACTATTTTTTTGAATAAATGCCAAACGCTCCTGCTCACTGTCTTTAAAAGTTTTTACACGTTCCACCAATGTATAAATATCCGCTTGTGAATGACTTATAAAAGTACCCGGCAACAGCTGATGCTGCATCATTTCACCGAAAGCCGTAGCAATAACGGGAATACCCACAGCGCGGTACTCATAATATTTGATGGGATCAACACTGGCCGTTAGCTGATCTTTCCTAAAAGGGATCAGGCCGATAGAAAAGTGTTTCATTGCCTTTATGGCGGACTCATGATCACAACTGGGTAACAACTCGATATTGCCCGGCAAATTTTCGGGCAGGTCTGTATAGACTGGCCCAATGATACGAACACGAGCATCGGGAAAAATATCAGCCAAAACCAGTAACCAATCCCAATCAAACCAGCGTGCGACAGTGCCTATATACCCAAACACCAGAGGGTCTTGGCTTATATCATTTGGCTCAACAGGCAGAAATAAATCCGGCATCAAACCATTACCAATTAACTGTACCTGGCTACGTTTGACTAACCATTTCTGTTGCAATCGGGTAGAAGATACCGCCATAGCAGTCACTTTTTCAACAAGACGATCTTCCCGTCGGGCAAAAGCCAGCCGCGATAACCCACGGTAAAATTGCGGGTAATCATCCATAGCATCATAAAATGAAAAGCAATCCGGTAACTGATCAATAGCCATTAACGCGAACACCGATGGTTTGCCTACAACCAATATTGTCTTTTCAAGAGAAGCAAAATCTTGCATCTCTTGAAATAAGGATTTCCAAAAAACAGAATTTATAAGGTGCGAACCTGCGATAGGTTCTATAGGTAAACTTTTAGGGGAAATAACACGCAACCATTCGGGTGTTTGTGTTTGCACATCATCGGGAGTATGGCTGATACGCTTAAAATCGTTTAATTCGGGAAAGCGAGTGGGATAAGGATTTATCCATAGAACTGAGCATTGGTATTTTTCATGGAACCAGCGCACAAACATATGCGGGCGCTGGGCAAAACTGGACCATGCGAGTGGTGCAAGATAAATTAATTGCATTGCGCCGCATACTCACGCAGCACCTGGTGAATTCGTTCCGCTGCCTTTCCATCACCGTAAGGTGATACACCGCGCGCAACCTCTTTATAAGCAGCCTCATCGCCCAGCAATAATTGGCATTCACGCACAATTGCGTCAAATTGCGGTCCAACCAATTTCACTACGCCTGCATCAACAGCCTCTGGTCGTTCAGTTTCACAACGCAATACCAATACCGGCTTGGCAAGCGCCGGCGCCTCTTCCTGTACACCGCCGGAATCACTCAGGATAATATAAGCGCGCTGCATGGCGGCAACAAAAGGCAGGTAATCCAACGGCGGACATAAAATAATTTGCGGATGCTGATCCAACAATTCGTAAGCAATAGTTTGTACATTAGGATTTGGATGTACCGGATAGAGTATTTGCACATCAGGGTTATTATCGGCAATATGCTTTACCGCCCGGCAAATTTCACGATAAGGCTCACCAAAATTTTCCCGGCGATGGGCAGTCACTAAAATCAAACGCTTAGTTTCATCCAGGGGAAATGCCAAGGGTAAATATTCCCTTGTCACCGAATGCAATGCATCTATCACCGTATTACCGGTCACCCAGATTTTTTCCGGTATTACATTTTCAGTTAACAGGTTATCGCGGGAACTCGGTGTGGGAGCAAAATGCCATGTGGCCAAACGTCCAGCAATAACCCGGTTCATTTCTTCCGGAAATGGATTTTCCATATCCCAGGTGCGTAAACCTGCCTCTATATGCCCAAACGGAATGTGCAAATAAAAACACGCCAAAGCTACTGTCATAACCGTGGTGGTATCGCCTTGCGCCAAGACTACATCCGGTTTTTCAGCCTGTAGTACTTCATCAAGCTTTATCAATAACCGCGCTGTGAGTGTCGGCAGGGATTGATTGGGCTGCATGATATCCAAATCAATATCCGGCACTATTCCAAATACAGCAAATACCTGATCCAACATCTGGCGATGCTGGGCAGTTGCGAGTACACGCACATTAAAGGCTGGATTCTTTTTCAACTCCAATATAACCGGTGCCATTTTTATGGCTTCCGGGCGAGTACCCGCAACACATATAATTTTCATTCACACAACTCGTTGATTAGTTAACACCAGGGCGATAGCTATGGGGAATCCAGGGCCCCCACTTTTTTTCATAGATCACTTTATTCTGCTCAAATAATTTTTGGCGCGCCTCTATTTTTAACTTATTAAATGACGCCGATAAGTGATGATGGATAAACACATCATCTGCACAGAATATTTTAAACCCGGCCTGCTCAATACGGCGGCAATAATCATCATCTTCAAAGAAGCCGATGCCAAATGCCTCATCTAGCAAGCCAACTTTTTCATAGGCGCTACGTGAAATCATGACACAGAAAAATGCAGCCGTGCGCAGAGGTGTAAGTTTGCCAATATGGCGCCTGGTAAATTTGTATGATTCCTCAAGCATCTCATCCATATTGGTATACTGAATGGCAATTTTTGCTTCATTACCGATATTACCGGTAACAGGACCGAGCAAACCTATAGTTTCATTACGCTGCATATGTTTAACCATGCTGGCAACCCAACCTGGAGTCACATGGGTATCATTATTCAATAACACCAAATAATCGCCCGTTGCTGCAACCAGGCCCTGGTTATTTCCCGCCGCAAAGCCCTTGTTATCCGAGTTGAGGATTAAAATACGGTTTGCACCCTCTTTTGCCCAATCGCGCAAAAATGCAGGTGAATCATCGCTTGATGCATTATCGACAACAATGATTTCCATATTGGAATAATCAGTGTACTTATCCAAACTCATCAAACACTGTTTGGTTAAATCCAGATTATTATATGTAACAACAATGACGCTGACTTTCGGTTGATGCTCAACCCTGGCAACCGCTTTACTGACTGCTTGTGCACGATGGTGCCAGGTCTGCTGCTCTGCAAATGCTTTACGTTCAGCTATAGCAGGTTCACTTGCGGGCTCTGCCAATACCTTGCCTACCTGCTCAACAAATTCAGGGTGATCCCTACCCACAAGAACCAGATCGCCAAATTGTTTTATCTCCGGTACATCCACAGCAACAACAGGTTTACCTGCACCAAGGTATTCATACACCTTAACAGGATTAGTCGCCAAAATGAGGGGTATAACTTTAAACGGCAAAAGGCAAACATCAAACGCGTATAAATAATGGGTTAACTGCGGATATGGAACTTCGCCAATAAATAAAATATTAGGCAGAGCCTTAAGCTGAGCTTTAGCATTTACAGTATCGGCACCCACCAGCAAAATTAAACAATCACTAAAACGTTTTGCCAGCATATGAATTAATTCAATATCAAACCATTCGGCTATGGCACCATAATAGCCAATAATTTTTCGCCCTTGCGCATCCTTGTATACACTGGCCGGTTGCTTTGCAAAATATTCATATTCACCCGCATTGCGGATGATTTCCCGGTGACGTGTATATTTTGAAACTATATCATCCAAAAAGCCGGACGTAGTGATGGTCAGGTCGGCCGTACTGAATAAAGCATGTTCCAATGCAATAATTTCTTTGCCCGTATTATCAAAACCCTCATGATGATCCATGCAGTCATAAACCAGTTGGCTATGGGGTAATTGCTGTGCAACAGGAAACCAAAATGGATGTTGCACCACATTGATAATTTTTTCAGCTTTCGCCCATACCAAAAGCTCACCCAGGCTGGCCAGCAATTGCTCTACTACAGCTGGCGAAGGTGCATGATGATAGATAATGGTCGGCGTTTTTACACAAAGATTAATCTGGAACAATCGCCCGTCCTGATCGAGCGACTCTATAGAAAAACCTGTAGAGTCCGATTCAACCAAATTAGACGATACATAGAAAACCCGATCACCTTCAGCGGCCAAAGCCTGCGCAATTTGCTGTGGCCTCTGGTGCCGAAAGTGCCAATCAATAACACCCCATACAATAAATTCTTTACCTGATGACTGCGCGAGTGAAACTTGCGGTAGAGGTGTAAGATATTCAGAAGCAAAAGCATCAGCTGTCACCATACTGACAGGCGCAGTAACCATACTCCGAACCCAACGGCCGAATAATCTACGAATTGTTCTCTGGATAACTGCCGGCAATTTATTATTGATATTGCGCATGCGGACAAGCAATTGACTTTTATCTTCAACGCTCAGCCCCTGTTTTAAAAGGCGCATTATAAAACGCAATGGGCGTGTTATCTTCCAGGAACGGCTATTGGTAATTAACTCAACATGCGCAGATAAATGTTGGTTTTGCATATTTAAAGAGTAAATGTCTTCAATTAAAGATAAATTTTGTTCAGTTAAAGAGCAATTACTTTCAACTAAAGAATGATTGTGTTCAGTTAAATTTCGGTTTTGGACATAAGAGAGTCGCAATTCTTCTTCCATGTCCGTATTGCTTTGTAACAGATCAACAATCCTGTTATCCAGGTATTGGATATGTACATCGCGCTCTACTGTTCCTTTGTATAATGCATCTACCTGATCAATACGTTCCTGATTAAGGATTTCCAGCTTTTGATCCAGTTCTGCAACCTGTTCCACACGCTCCTGATTGAACTCCTCTAATTTTTGATACAGCCCTGCAACCTGTACCGCACGTTCCTCATTGAGGACCTCCAATTTTTGATACAGCTCTGCAACCTGCATCGCGCGCTCATGGGTAAAGCGCTCCAGGTTTTCAATAAACCCTTGCTTTTGTGCTATCTCATGTTCATAAGCATTAATTGTCGCCTTTGCCTCTGCATTAACAGAATATAAATGGTCGACAATCGTAAAAGGAGTCTTACCAAAAATAAGTGCGCGACTCCAATCATCTACATGTTGTAGAAAATCGCTATCTTGCAATGAGCCTTTACCTTGAGCCAGACCAAGTAATCGGGCATAAATATCCCGTACCAGGTCAGGGCAAGCTGAATCAAGTAATAAATCGTCCAAAACGTAATGGGTGTGCCTTAAATCATTATCAACAAAATCATTTAAAAAAATATCCAACTCTTTCGAATCTACCGAAAGTTTGAATTCTGCAGCAAGGCGATCAAGTTCGCTGGTTGGATGCTGCATAAAAAAATCATAATCTGCAATTGAGAGCTTTTCTTTATCTGCTACCATCAATGCAGTCACAACATGCGTAAACCAGAGTAAATAAGCTTTTTCGGCGACAAAGCCATCACGCTTCTGCAGTGATTTGACCACACTTAATGGATGTCGAATCGTTAATAGATAATTCACATCATAGTTGCAATGAGAAAAAACCTGGTCCCAAAAAGGCAGGAGTTTGGCAATGCGGGGATCTTTTAAACCAAATATACGAATCAGGGAAGTTTTATTACGCAGTAACTCAACGGCCTTTAAAAAATATCCTCGCTGTTGCAACTCTTGAATATCAGCTTCTGTAATAGGTGTTAAAAAATCCCATTCACTATTAATTGCATGCAACATTTCAATATTAAAGGCATTGATATCAGCATCTTCCCAAAAACCTTTGGCATTTACATCAGCCATGGCAGGTAAGAGATTATCGCCCAGGTTAACGCCCAAAACCCGCAAACCACGTGTAATTAAACTCGTACCGGTGCGGTGCATACCAATAACGACAATTAGTTTTTTTGCCTCACTAATCACAGAAAATCTCTTGATATCAAAGTCCTGTTAACAGGAACAGAAAGGGAATAACCGCAGCACAGGAACGCTTAAAACGTTCGCTAATACCCGGCCGAAAATGAAATGAGCTATTTTCCTATATTTCCTTTTGGGTTTCCATGCTCAAGCTTGGTATTTGCGAACCCAGGAAAGTTATTATCGCTTCCACACAAGTTTCTACCTCACCCTCGGCAGGGTAGAGATGTACCTCCGGAGTTTTCGGTGGCTCATAAGGACTATCTATACCGGTAAAATTCTTCAGCTCGCCACGACGGGCTTTTGCATACAAGCCCTTCACATCACGCCTCTCACATTCCGCCAAAGGGGTATCGACAAATATTTCTATAAATTCACCTTCGGCAAATAGCTGGCGCGCCATACGCCGCTCTGCGCTGTAAGGAGAAATAAATGAGGCTAATACTATAAGTCCTGCATCCACCATCAGCCGAGAAACTTCTGCTACACGTCGAATATTTTCAACACGATCCGCCTCCGTAAAGCCCAGGTCGCGATTAAGCCCATGGCGAAGATTATCACCATCCAATAAATAGGTATGTAACTTTTTATCGAAGAGGCGCTTTTCTAATAAATTAGCGATAGTAGATTTACCTGAACCTGATAAACCAGTAAACCAAATACAGAGTGCTTTTTGCTGTTTAGCTTGAGCGCGAGCATCTTTATCAATAGTAAGCTGCTGCCATCGAATATTAGTTGAGCGATGCAAAGTAAATTCGATGCAACCCGTGCCCAAATGCTCATGGGTTTGTATATCAAATATGTCAAATACCTCTCCATCACCAAGCACAATTGTTTCCGCAGTACTTATGTTAATAAGTGCGCGTTCATTCGCATTTATTTTTTTCGCAGAGAGATGTTCATTAGTTAGCTCTTGCTCACGATATTTAATACTCGTGACTGTAAATGTCATCGTTTGTGAATTAGTAACCAGCGTATAAGTACGGCCAGCCAACAAAGCTCGGCCAGATTGCCAGAAAATTTTAGCCTGGAATTGATCAGCCCGTTGAATCATCATTGTTGTTCCTCCCAATGAATATCCATGGGTAATGGAAACAATCCGGTGAACTTATCACGCACGTCATCAATCATTTCAATCGATAGTAATTCATCATAACGACTCATCATCATCGTTGACTCAATCGTAGGCGCACTGACCAAACGCATACGAATTCTATAGATGCCTTTTTGAAAAGTACAACCCAACCTTACCTTTAAATGTTTTACGCCCACAAAATCTGGAATCTCAATACGACGACCACTTAATTGCATACCGCGATTATCAACCACATCCAGAATAAGAAAAGGAGCCTCAACTACTATAGTTTTCTGAATTTCAACGACCAATGTAATCTGATCACCATAAGCCAGAGTTGCATGATTACCCATACCGATAAACTCAGCATTTACAACATCATAACCGGTTGCAACAAAACCTTTATCATGGCGTGTCAAGGCAACACTCAGCCCTGCTGACTCAATACGTTCTTTTTGCATTATATATAAATAGTCTGCAATGACATCGTCAGGAATACCCGACTTAATAATACGACCTTTATCTAGCAGAATCGCACGATTACAAAAAGACTTAACTGCACTTAAATCATGACCGACAAATAACAGCGTTGTGCCACGCTTTAAAATTTCTTCAATTTTGGTCAGTGCTTTAGCTTGAAAACGTGCATCACCTACTGACAAAGCCTCATCAACAATCAGTACATCCGGGTCAACATGAACCTGTACTGCAAATGCCAACCTGACCATCATACCCGAGCTATAGGTTTTTACTGGACGATCAATAAAATCACCTATATCTGCAAAAGCTACTATTGCATCATAACGCTCTTCAATTTCAATCCTGGTTAAACCTAAAATCGATGCGTTTAAAAAAACATTTTCACGACCAGTAAACTCAGGATCAAACCCACTACCCAATTCGAGAAGCGCAGCCACACGGCCAACAACCTCTACCGAACCCCGGGTAGCCTGCAAGGTTCCTGCAATAATTTGCAGCAATGTACTTTTACCACTACCATTCAAACCTATAATACCCAAGCTATCGCCAGTCGCCACACTAAAACTAATATCGCTTAGAGCCTGTACTGGCTGACAATATTTTTGTGTAAGTCGCACAGCATAACCGGGAAATATTTTTGCTAGCAATCGTACCATCAAAGGCACAAGTAAACGGCTAACAGGTACCTTCCAAATCAAGTAGGTTTTAGAGAGGTTGCTCACTTGAATCATAGATATTCCTTAGCCGCTTTAGAGCACATCTGCAAAACCAGGTTTTACTCTGCGAAAAAAATAATTACCCACAAACGCAACAGCAAGTGCGACGAAAAAATAAACTGCCAAACCAACAAAGCTAGGTAATTTGCCATAAATTAATACCGCGCGACTTGCTTCCACGACAAATGACAATGGATTGAAAAACAGCAAAGCCTGATATTTTTCAGGGAATACACTCGTTGAATAGAATACGGGACTTAAAAATAGTAGCAATGTTGCCAAGGTCCCCGTAATTTGCTGTATATCACGCAAATACACTCCTAATGCAGCCAAAATCCAGGAAATTCCGAGCAACAAAATACAATATGGCAATAGAATAATAGGGAGCAATAACGCAGTTAAAGGAATAGATTTTAATTCGCACAAAATTAATATCAGCAACAGGACAAAACTAATAGTAAATGTAAATAATCCACTCAAGAGCGTAACCCAAGACAATATATCCAAAGGGAACACAATTTTTTTAACAAAATTCTGATTGGCGACAATTAATAAAGGAGATTTTGTTAAAGTCTCAGTAAGCAAGCCATGAATACTTAAACCTAAAAATAAAACAATGGCAAAGCTTAAAGTTGTTTCACCGCTGGTGTCAGCCCAACGTGCTTTAAATACTGTTTGGAAAACAAAGGTGTAAATAGACAACATAACAATTGGCGTCACCAATGACCACAGCACTCCAAGCGCAGAACCACGATAGCGCGCTTGTACATCACGCTTCAGCAACTGCCAAATCAATGATTTATTTTTCCAGGCTTGCACGAACATAAAAACACCGCGAGTTATTATTGATGATCCAACATCCAATCGATGGTTTTGCGAATACCCGTTTCAAAACTTTCTTGCGGGCGATAATTTAACTCGGCATGGCACTTGCCAGGATCAATCGCATAACGGTGATCATGCCCCAGTCGATCTGCTACAAACGTAATTAAAGAATTTGCCTTCTGCCCTGAGGCGCAAGGTGTATGTGGGAATCTCTTTAGCCAATCACTATTGGCCAGTAGCCTTTCATCCAGTAACTCACAAATAAAATTTACTATATCAATATTACGCCACTCATTTTCGCCGCCCACATTATAAACCTCTCCCACCCTGCCCCTCTGCAAAATCAAATCAATAGCACGGCAATGATCTTCAACATATAACCAATCGCGAATATTTTTTCCATCACCATAAATAGGCAATGACTTACCCTGCAAAATATTTTTAATAATCAGAGGTATTAGTTTTTCGTTATCCTGATAAGGACCATAATTATTTGAACAATTACTAGTAGTCACCTGCAAGCCGTATGTATGATGATAAGCACGCACCAAATGATCTGACGCAGCCTTGGATGCTGAATAGGGCGAATTGGGAGCAAAAGGTGTTGTTTCAGTGAATGCTGGTGCAATCTCTGTTAAAGAGCCATAAACTTCATCAGTAGAGACGTGGTGGAACCTGTGTTCCTTAGCTCCTTTATCAATCCAATATTGCTTGGCGACTTTTAATAAAGTATGCGTACCTAACACATTGGTTTGAATAAATGCATCAGGTCCGGAAATTGAACGATCTACATGAGATTCTGCTGCAAAATGTACTATCGTATCTATGGGATAGCGTTCAAACAAACTCTCGATAAGTAGTTGATCACCAATATCACCACATACAAATACCAGGCCGCTCACTTCCAAAGCAGTCAAATGCTCACGGTGCCCAGCATAGGTCAATGCATCTAGTACAATTAATTTATCTTGTGGATAATGTTGCATCCAGTAGTGACAAAAATTTGTACCTATAAATCCGGCACCACCGGTAACGAGTATATTTTTCATAAATGTGTGATTAAGAATTCAATAGAAATGATTATGCTATTTAAGTGCAGCTAACATTTTTACCAGGGCTGCCTGCCAATGCATAGGTATAATTTGTAACTCTTCCCAAGTTGCCTTTTTATCCAGCACACTAAATGCGGGGCGGCGTGCTGGTGTTAGATAATCTTCCGTTGCTATGGATTTGATATGGGGTATTTTATTTAAGAGCCCCATATGTTTAGCTTCTTCTGTAATCGCGACTGCAAAGTCATACCAGCTGGCCACACCCGCGTCTGAAAAATGCCATATTTTTTGTTGGGGTTTACGCAACAATAGCAACCATAAGATTTCAGCCAAATGAATAGCGTAAGTCGGTGTGCCGATCTGATCGCCTACTATCTCTAATTGATCACGTTCAACCGCCAGACGTAAAATAGTTTTTACAAAATTTGCTCCATGCTCACAATAAACCCAGCCCGTTCGCACTATATAGGTATTTTTACATTCCTCCAAAGCAAGTTCTTCGCCTGCAAGCTTGGTTCTACCATAAATACCGAGAGGATTGGTTTTATCGTTAGGCGAATAAGGCTTGGATTTTTCTCCATCAAATACAAAGTCGGTTGAAACCTGGATAAAGGTTTTATTGTTGGCATGACACCAACGGGCCATTTTCTGCACAGCATCCACATTAATTAATCTTGCTGAAGCCTCGTCAACTTCTGCTTTATCAACAGCCGTATAGGCAGCAGCGTTAATAACAGCATCAGGAGCATAGGCATCCAGGACTTCAGTAATTTTTTCCAGTTGTGCTAAATCCATCTCTGTCCTGGCCAAAGCAATAAGCATTAATACATGTTGCGATGAAAATATTTCACTGGTTTTTTGCAATGCATAACCAAGCTGTCCATTAGCACCAGTAATCAGCACTTTCATGCATAGACCTCGGCATTACTCAGTTTTTTTGCAGCCAAATCTTTTGCTGACAGAATGGGAACAGCCTCTCCTAAAGGCCATTCAATATTTAAGACAGGGTCATCCCACAACAGTGAGCGATCATACTCTGGGGCATAGTATTCTGTACATTTGTAAAATAACTCCGCTCGCTCGCTAACAACACAGAAACCATGAGCAAAACCTGGAGGAATCCATAACATTAATTTATTCGAATCTGACAAATGAACACCAACGGACTTTCCAAAGGTAGGCGACGACTTGCGCATATCGACAGCAACATCAAAGACCTCACCGGAGATAACCCGGACCAACTTTCCTTGTGGTTTTTGAATTTGATAATGCAAACCACGCACAACATTTTTTTGAGAGGAGCTTTGATTATCCTGTACAAAACCTACATCAATACCAAGATCATCAAACCATTGCTGGCGAAAACTTTCATAAAAATAGCCGCGTTCATCTCCCCATATTTTAGGTTTAAGGATCAAAACGTCAGGAATCACTGTGTTAATAACTTCCATCAGAAAACTCTATCGTTCAAAATTTCCAATAAATATTGACCATAACCACTTTTGAGCAGTGGTTCCGCCAAATACATTAGCTGAGCCTTATCGATATAACCCATACGATAAGCAATTTCTTCGGGGCAGGCCACTTTTAAACCTTGGCGTTTTTCAATGGTTTGAATAAACTGGCTTGCTGCCAACAAATTATCGTGTGTACCCGTATCCAACCACGCTGCACCACGTCCCAACAACTCAACAGTTAATTGGCCGCGCTCCAAATAGACTTTATTAATATCGGTAATTTCCAATTCACCACGGGCAGATGGCTTAATAGATTTTGCAATTTCAATCACACTATTGTCGTAAAAATATAGACCTGTTACGGCATATTTTGATTTTGGTTGAGCAGGCTTTTCTTCTATGGAGAGCACATTCCCCGCTGAATCAAACTCAACCACACCGTAAGCGCGCGCATCATCGACATGATATCCAAAAACGGTTGCACCACCGGTGCGCGCGTCCGCATTTTGCAACAGCCGTGAAAAATCATGAGCATAATAAATATTATCACCTAATACTAAGGCACAATTATCCACATCGATAAATTTTTCACCGATAATAAACGCCTGTGCCAAACCATCAGGCGTTGGCTGCTCAGCATATTCAATATGCAAACCCCAATCGTTACCATCACCAAGCAGTTCCTTATATGCTGGTAAATCCCTGGGAGTGGAAATAATTAAAATATCGCGAATTCCCGCCAACATAAGCGTCGTTAGCGGGTAATAAATCATGGGCTTATCGTATATAGGTACAATTTGCTTGCTGATGGCTTTAGTAAGCGGATAAAGACGTGTCCCCGATCCGCCGGCCAAAACTATACCTTTGCGATTTTTTTTTAATGTTGTGGTAGATATTAATGACATTCAATCAAGGTCCCGTTGCAACAGTTAAGGCAGCCAGCGCCAATCAGGAGCCATGCCCATTTCAAATAAAAGTGCTTTTAATTTTGTATTTGCTGCACGAAAGCGCCACTTTAAACATAATTTAATCAACGCATAATAAGGTGATAAATGCTTTTTTCCATAATCACCAGAAAAAACTCGCTCAGATTGAATATCATGCACAGTGCTTATTGCTAAAAATTTGCAGACGGCTTCCAAGCTTGCCGTATGCCGATGCTTTAATGCATCGCTCTCCAAAATGAGAATTTGATCATCATTAAAGTGTTTGCGTACACAAGACAACTGCTCGGCATAATATCCACGGTCCATATAAGAATGACAACGATGCGAATGACCCAGCCATCTTCCCTCTTTCTTCAACCGAGCTGGCTCCCGCAACAGAGCCAACCAGAGAGGCAAGGTTTCATTGCTGCGCTGCTTTTCCATTTCGTAGTGCGAAATAGCTCGATCAGTGGGATCACGTAAAATTACAATTAATTTCAGGGAGGGATTATACCGTTTTAACGCCGGAATTATTTCTGACCAATAAAGATAAATAGGTGTAGCCTCAGCCCATAGCTGCATCGGATCTGCCCCATCAAAATAACTGGAATAACGCTGATTAATATGTTCGACAGTCCATTTATCAGAGTAATCCTGTGTATCGAACAAATGCACTTCTTTTCCGGTCGCCATGCACACTTGCCGATGTTGTGCGAGAAAATGGCTAAGCGCAGTTGTTCCAGATTTTTGTGCACCGATGATCATGAAATCCAATGTTTTAATCGTATTCGACATAGCCAATTCTTAATATATTGAATTAAAGTACTTTCCCCAACAATGCATTAATATCACCTATATTGTAAAACTTAGTCCAGCCTCCCCCACAATCCTCTAGTAATTGAGCTATTTTTTTCATAGTTACCTTATCGTAAATTTTATTATTATTCATCGAACTTATATCTTCCGACAGGAATTGAGCAGCAGATACAACGCCAGATAAACTCTTTCCACAGGTCCGTACAACTGATTCATAAAATATGATTTGTGATGGAGTTAAAAGCCGGTGATAACAATCAAAATACCAATTTACGAGATGTACCTGACGAGCTAAAACATCCTCTATCGAATCCAATCTCTGTCTTAATTCATCATCAAATAATTCTGCCATAGGTGCTCGGCCTCGGCTTAGCGGATGATCAAGTGAGTTCCAAGATGCGATAACTGAAACAGGATTTCTAACGACTGCAAAGCATTGCCAATTAACACAAAGCTCATTTAATAGCGCACTGAAAGCATTGGGGTGTTTAATGATAAATGTAAATTCATTATCAAGATTTTTATTAACCTTTAATTCCTTGAAGCCTTTGATGGTAGTTTTTCGTCCCTGATACCCATCATTAATAAAAGTATTGGATTCCGAATCAAAATCAAGAGCCCTTATTTTTTTTTCGGTTAGAATACTACTTCTTGCACAGTTGAAATAATTCGACAAAAAAGTATGTCGCTCATATTTGTCCTTACAATTTGAAAATGCAACCATGTCCAAAGGTTCGACCAATGCCAACACTCCCTCAACTTTATTGAGCAAACTGCAAACAAAACTCGTGCCGGATCGTGGAATTCCAGCAAGGATTATATTATTGCGCGAACTATTTGGATTATCTCCAGTTAACATATATTCTCATATAGAACTTAAACAACTAACGTTTTTGTTTTGCAGATTACGCTGAGCTTGCCATCCATAACTTTTCTACATCACGCATTATACCCAGAAAAGCCCTACGCTCATTCGCTAATGTGTAGATGTTGAGAGTTTTATTCATTTCCTGCCGAAATACTGTTAAAACTTGTTCGCTCTTTAGCAAGTGTAGGCATCGATCTATACACGCTAACATCGAATGAATATCGTATTCGGGCATCAGGCAATTTTGGTTATCCTTACAAAATTCTCGATTCCCAATGCAGTCAGGTACAATCACCAAACTGCAGTATTTCATTGCTTCTAAAGCGGGCAAATAGAAACCTTCAGTGAAATTGGGCAATAATAGCGCTATATGGCTTGTCGCCAATAGATTAAGCCACTCTTCACGAGGCACCCATTGGTCAACGACTAATAGTCGCAAACCATACAAAACAAGTTGTTGTTGAATAGTTCTTGCGATTTCAGGTTGCTTTATTCCCAAAATAATAAGGTCATACACTTTTTCTGTAGCCAGCAAAGGCAGATCTACACCGTTAGGGATTGTATATATCGGCCCATTGACCCTTCCCGTTGCACTAATAGCCTCTGCTACCTGGTGCGATACACAGATGCGTACAGCGCGCTGACTTAAAAATTCATATACATCAGACTCGGGGTCTGCGTGCCTCACATGTTGGATAAGATTAATGACAGGTTTGTTTGCCGTAGCAAATGGCAAATATTGCTTCCAATCAGTGCCTGCCAAAAATATAAAATCATAATTAGCAGGGTTGTATGGAACTGATTTTTCTTTGTAGGTTGGATACCAGGGATTGGAAGCGTCCCAATGGGTTTGCGCTGAAAAACTGATGTCAGGTTTATAGCTGAAACTCGATTCCAAGTGTGTAACATAATCAGCTATCTTTTGGTGGCCGCCATAATAAGAGACGAAGTCGCGATAAAACAAAACTCGCTTTGGTTTAATAATTTTTTGATAGAGACACTTGAGCACGATTAATATCCAACCTGAAGACACTTGCTTAAGATTCCTATAAAGCACTGAAGACCAGCGAAGCTAATCCAGCGGCTGTCGCCCAGTGACGTCAATTCTTGAAGGGCACTGGACCCTTTAGGATGACGATTCCCATATAAACCTACTCATCAGCAAATGCAGAGAAAAAGGCTTAAGCAAGTGCCATTCATATCCAACTTTATGGAATATATGCCATTAATGATTTTTTTTAAGAAGTGCAGGAACCTCAGCAGAAGGCTGCTTAGACATCAGGTAAGTCAATAGCTCAAATAACTCATCGGTGCTTTTTATTGAAGTTATATCCACTTTATATATACCTTGAACAATAAATGTGGGGGTTTTGGTAATTTGCGCCTGCTTTGTTAGCGCAGCAGAGGAAGCCAAACGTTGATTAACAGCATCGCTCTTCCACGTCTCCCAGAATTTATTTTTATCCACACCATGACGGTCCAAAGCCTCATTTATACGATCAACACCTTGCAGCTTGCTCTCTTTGGACTGGACAAGGAGGAAGCCTTCTTCATACATTTTGCCTAATGCCCCTACCAGCGTCAGCGTATGAAATATCCTGGCCTCATCGACCATCGCATTTTCAGAATGAACGGGAATAAGGCTGATATCCACTTTCTTTTCATAGGCCCATTGAGCAATAGCAGGCGCTAATTTGTAGCAAGTTTCACAACCATAATAGAAAAATTCGATAACAGGGCTAATACCTTCAGGCAGCGGCTTTTCCAATTTGGAAAAATGCACACCCTCTTTAAATTTTGGAGCTATGGCCTGAGCTTGAGCCATGAATGGCATTAACGACAAGACAAAAATTATAATCGCACGCACGTTGAACCCTTTTAAAAATGTTAAAGCACAAATGAAAAAGGCTCCGTTAGGAGCCTTTTCTCTTTCACTCAACTAACAATTAGTTAGTGGTGTTAGAAGTACCGTTAGCCTGAGTACCAAACTTACTGTCATCACCTGAGTAAGTAGTATCAGTCATGTTGATCAACAGACCATTGCTACGTACCAAGCCCATTGCTTCACAGGCTGGGAAAGCGCCTTGAAGAATGATACGGCTACGACCTTTAACTGCATCATCAGCGTAAGCAGTCAACTTGTCGCCCAGGTAAACACGGTTAGCATTACCAGTTTGCTCTGAATCGTTAGTCAAAATAACAGTACCGTGAGCAGGAACAGTTACATCCAATGGAGTAGTATCCTGAGTTTTGGTACCTGCTTCGTTGTATACGCTGGCACGTACAGTACCTTGGATGTCAGAGATATTGGTCAAACGGATGAATGCCTTGTCATCAGCCGTTACTGGTGGCAAGTTGAACAGAGTTACAGAACAACCGTTACGCAATACCTTCTTGTATCCATACTCATCTTTAGAGTCAGTGTAGCGTGGGTTGAAGTAAGTAACTGCCAATGAAGCAGTGAAGGTATCTTCTGGAATTGCCACATTGGTTTTAGCAACAGCACAAACACGGTAGCCGTTTTCCAATTCAGTAGTTGTTTGGCCTTTCAGGTTAATCGCAACAGATTTTGCACCAGCAGCTGGAGTTACGGATTTATCGCCACCAACAACAGTGTCAGTACATGCACTAGCTGGATTTGGACGCAAGTATACTCTTGAATATGCATCAAAGCTATTCTCATTAGAGAAAGTGACTACTGGTTCATCGTCAGAGTTGAAGTCGAAATCGTCGCCGTTTTCTTTCTTCACTTCATCGGTATTGGTGAAAATTTTAGTACGAACGACATTCAATGAACCAAAATCAATCCATGCGGTGTCACCAGCTGGATCGAAGTCTTTAGCAGAGAATGTGCCGCGGTCATTAGTAAACTTCTTCTCTGCAGACCCTACGTTGATGCGTGCGCGACCAGCAGCAGTGTTTCCAGCGGTGTATTCAGTAATGATTGGATCAGCGTAACCATTAGCTTGTTTACCAAACGCAACACCATCTTGAGACTTGAATACAACAACTGACGGAGCTGTATCAGTTGCGCTAGTGTTTACGTTACGGAATTCAACACCCAAGTTAACTTGAGGATTAGCAACGCCACGCGCCAATGCTGCCTTCAACGCTTTAACAGCGATTTGCTGAGTGTCAACAGAATCCAGAACTCCAGCAGCACCTGAAGTATTTGTAATTTTGAAAATAACGTTGTTACTACCAATAGTACCACCTTGGTCAACTTTAATATCCCAATCTGCATCTTGAACATAAGGAGAGCCAGAGCCACCAACAGTCACTGTCGTTGCACCAGCATCAAAAGAGAAAATCAATTTAGTTTGCAAAGAACCAGCCCACTTGTCGATAGTTGACAAGTCGTCAGCAAACACAGCACCCTTGTTGAGAGTCAACTTAATCGTAGCCACTTCAGCATTAGCAACCGCATTCTTAGTCGCATCAACAGTGTACAGCGTGCGAGGAGTTGCAATTGGAGTCTCTTCAGAGTTGGTACCGAAAATCTCGTTCGCAAGAATAACAGGGCGCTCAGCAGTTGGAACAGTCACAAACGTACCAGCAGCCAGAGCAGCACCCGACATAGCAGTAATAGCAACTGCCAGTACTGACTTGGTAAGGATTTTTTTCATAGGAATTTTCCTTTAACAATAGAACTTACGTAAGGTTTATTTTAAAACTTATTAACTTGAGCCACTAAGTGCTTAATTAATAACGAGTCAGGCGAAGCGCTCCGCCTGCCATCCGTGAGCGATTCTATGGGAAAGATGACAAGCAATGCAAGCACTTGCCCCAATATTTTTATGATCGCTTCCGTGTTTGTGACATCGCCCGCGTGGATGGACCCCACTTAAAGCATATATACGGCATTAGAGGCTCCAGCTAAAACGCTAAAAAACTGACTGGAACCACGCTTCGGCCACCTTTTTAACATAAAGTTTTTTTAGCTTCAAGGTCTTGAGCTTTAGAACTGCTTATCAATTGCATCCTTGACTTGCTGACGGAAGGCTTGCGTTACCGATTCCGCCTCCTGATGGTCTCTTATCAGGTAGGGCACTATAAGCACTAATAACTCCGTTGAATCCCGGCTTGTTACGGTGCTGCCAAAGGCAGCACCCAGTATTGGAATACTGCTTAATAAGGGAATACCTTTGCGGGTTTTATCTTGTTTTTTCTCTATTAGCCCCGCTAAAAGCACGGAACCACCATCATTTAGAATCAGGCTGGTATCTATATTACGGGACTTCACAATAGTATCTTGCCCGGTACCACTGTGATCACTAACCTCTTGCGAGATTTTGAGGTCTATGCGGCCATCTGAAAATACGGTGGGCAGGACTTTTAAGATAATACCTGTGGCGCGCGTCTTATTTTGGGTTAACTGCTGGGAGTTACCACCTGATATTTCGCCCGTAGAGAAGACGCCGGAAGGAATCTGGATTTCTTGTGCAACACTCACAGAGGCCTCCTCCCCACTACGCACCAGGATCTTGGGAGTCTGCAAAACATTGACTTTGCTGTTGGTTGCCAAAGCACTTAGTGCAAGACGAGTACTGCCTGAACTATTCAGTGAGCCCCAATTAAAACCTGAGCCAGAAGCGGTAAAGTTTTTACCATTTAACACATTGGTACTACCGGTTGTACCTGCCGCCACACCATTATTTGTCCATCCCCAGGTTGCGCCTAAATCCATAGTATTCTTACGTGTTACCTCGGCAATCAAAACCTCTACCAACACCTGTGGCGGTGCGCGATCCAGTTCCTTTATTAAAGGAAGCATTTCCTGCCATTTGCCAGACTCGCCCCTGAACAACAACATATTCCGGGCGGCATCTACCACAAAATTACCCATCACTGAGGCTTGGTTGGCACTTAGCGATGATGTGGCATTGGTGCTGGTGATATCAGTTGATTTGGTCTTCTCACTGAAAGCCTTGCCAGTGCCCGATACAGGGGTAGTGGATGTACCCGAACCTGCTCCGCCCAAGACACTATTGAGCGTTTGTGCCAACTGGGATGCGCCGGTATTGCGCACCTGATACCAAAAAAAGCCTTCATTGGCATTGGATTGTTGAACAGCCTTGTCTAGCTGCTCCACCCATTCGCGCACAAGATTAAGCGCTTTTTGATCTGGTGCGAACACAAACAAGGCTTTCAACTCTTTAACCGGAATCAGGCTAATGGTGCTATCCAGGCCACCTACGCTGTAGCCTTGGGCACCCATGGTTGAGATAAGGCGTTTGGATAGCGCTTCTGCATCGGTATAAAGAGGATCTACCCTCATGCTAAAACGCCCTTTCATTTTGGGGCGATCCAGTATTGTCAGAACTTCCGCCGCGCTTTGGACGATATCCGGCACACCACGCAAGGTGACGGCGTTGCGGGCATCATCACGCTGCACTTTAAGGCTTTGCCCTTCAAAAATCTGGGAGAGCATACTGTAGGCATCAGCACTGCTGATAACGTTCAAGGTTCTGATAAGAAATATAGGACGATGGGAAATAGGCACCACGGGCAAGGCAGCACCGGTCACAATTAAGGGCGGTTCAGCGGTGGCATCCCGGCTATTTGCCAGGACGAACCGGAAAATATCACCTTGTTTAATAATCTGGATACCGTAGTTTTCAAGCACCATTTTGGCAATTTCAAAAATACCCTGGCGGTTACGCGGCTCGCTGATGCGCAATGCCACCATATCTTCTTTAGCAGCGACCTCTGGCGCTATTTGAAAGCCCATTTTGAGCTGGTTGGCAAACACCTCATTAATAAAAGCAGGAAGTGGTAAACCATCGATACTAAGGGTGATATTGGCGGGCTCTTTGGCTGGAAATATTTGCTCACCGCCATACATCTTTTGCTGAGGCTCCGCGCCCTCAACTTTTGGCAACTCGGAATAGCGGATTGCCTGCTCAGGTTCTGGCGATAACTTGCCCTGGATGGAACCTGAGCTATCTTGAGACGGTAACGCTTTGCTCCCACGCTCCAACAAACCAGCATCCGAAAACTTGAATTGATGACATCCCATCAGCTGGGAGACAACCAGGAACAGCATAACTTTTGATAAGGTGTTTTTCATAATATATAGTTTGGCAATAATTAACGCTTAAGCGCACTGGTAAAAAGTTTCAATTTACGGATTTCATTTGTCTGTGTGTTTTTCAGCTCAATCCAATCGCCGCCCGCATCAGCAAACACCCAAGAAGAATCAACAAGCCGTTCGCCTTGAGCGACTCGAAAAGACTTCGCACCTTCTTGCGCTAATACCAGCTCTTTTTTTCCCTGAACAATGACTGCTTTTATTTGTTTAATCAGGGCTTGCAGCTGTTGCGATTGGCGCTCTTCCTCTGTTAACTCGCGAGACTTTTGAACACCGCTGATTGAGGGATCTACCTCTCCCCAAAAACCGGAGCCCAATAAGGTCGTTAGATTAGTATCAGGATGCTTCACAACCGAAGGCTGCACCCAACCGTCATCTTGCTGTATTGATGACCTTACTGGTGTCAAAGGGAAAACCAGCACATCAACCAGAATTCCACAAACCAGCAACAGGGGATAGAGATAACGCGAGGTCATGATCATTTATTTTGTACCTTTTTACGCGCCTCTGCCTGAAACGCTTCACGCAGATCTTCAGGCACATCTGCATGTATGTCTCCACGCGCTTCTGCATGCACTTCTGCACGCAGCTCAACCCATGCCGTTAGATTCAGGCGGTAGAACGGGTTGGACTCCAATGTAATTTGCTCGTAATCCACCAATATTGTGCCTGGAGCATTATTCAAACGCTGCAAAAAACGCTGCAAAATACCAGGGGTATAGGTACCTTGCATATCAACACGCAGGGGACGCCATACCAGCCCTTTAGGTGCAGGTCCCATTTCCAGACGAATACGACCAATATTCAATCCTAACTCCTGTGCCTGACCTTGCAACCAGTCGCGCAACCTGGCTTGAGCCTCACCTTCTGTAGTGGCCACCCAAATCTTTTTCTGCTGCTGGCTCCATAATTGTGTCGAGGTTTCAGCATGCTGAACCCAGGACTTTTGGTCTACCAAAGCCTTTAAATCTTCTAATTTTGTGAGCTGCTGATTATATTCAGCCAACTTGGCAAGACGCCAATTATTGATTTGGCTATGTATAAAGAGCACAAATAATATCAATGCTGCCCACGCAATCATCTGAAGGCGCTTATTTTCTTCCCACTCTGACTTTACCTGGCCAAGGAGTTGTGCAGCCTGGTATTTGCGATTGGCCATCAAGAATTACCTACCGAACCAAGAGTCATTGTAATTTTATAGCGGTCCCCATCCGGCAAAGGCTCAACCTTAACATTGGTTATGCCCTGCTGCTCCAGAGCCTTTACTACACTCAGGGTATCTGCAATCCGTCCTTTGAGCGTTAGGCTAATTTGGTTAACATTCCTTTCCCAGTTGACCAGCTTTCTGTTTTCAATGCTGGGAAGTCTTGTCATAACTAATTGTTGAACCCATAGCGAATCAGGAACATCCATTATTTGAGACAAATTTTGAAGTTCAAGCGCATTATTGCGAGCCTGACTACGAGCCGCCAGCAACTCCGTTGTTGCCGTTTCCATATCCGCAACCTGTTGCTCCAGACTATGGATACCCCAATAGACCTTAATGAGCGAAGTGGCTTGAAGCGTAAGCAGAAACACACTGGCGGCCACTAAAAATGTCAGCCAGCGCGAGCGATGCTCAAGTAGATTATCAACCAATGAAACCTGTACGCCCTGCCAAGGCTCTTGCCTTAAAATTGGTGAGGACGAGGCCAGCTCGGAGGGATCTATAATGACGCTTTGACCGCGGCAAAAGGATCTTATATTTTCATGGAATGGATAAACTTCAAACCACTGGCTCGCTTGCAGAATACCCGCTTTCCAATATTGAAGATCAAAGCCTTTTTGAGCGCTGAACAGGTAGATTCCATCTTGCGCTGGAGGTTCCCAATAAACCACTTCGGAAATGTGAAGCGCACCGGACAGTTCCGGCCCAAGATTTGAAAGCTGCTGATTGATAAATGCATTATCCCAGACCCAAACCTGCGCCACACCCTGTTTCCAGGCAACCGAATATTGCGGCTGTTCTCCGTAAAAATGAGTAACCAATTGATGTTGTAACGCCTGGAGGCGTTTAGCTTTTGGAACCGCAGACAGATTAAAACAAAAGTATTGGGATAAGTCGCGTCCGATGAGGATTTGCTTGCGTAAGGTCTTTCGAGATAAGGAAACAAGGTCATCTTTGACCAGTAAATGCTGGTAACTTGAATAGCGAATGATTAATTGTCTGAGCTTTTCGTTGAGCCAGTTCATCAGGCAAGTTTACTCTTAGGGACCAGTTTATAAACCAAGCGCCACTGCCTGGAACATTCGGCAGGAATTGTACATCATATACCCAGGCAATCGTATCTCCCTTTACCCAGCACCACATACGAAACCCCTCTGCAGGTAATATGGTTATAAAGGAGCCGTCATCATTATCCGTAGAGAAGGCCGGCTGATAAGCTGACCTGATGGTGCCAGCCGCCCTTGTTTTTAAAAATTTCTCCAAATTTTCCTGGTTACCTACCAATAAGCCCAGAACGCCCGATGCTGCTGTGTTTACATTGATATCACGTCCGCCCGATTCTTTAAACGTTTGCAGCAGCCAGGCGTCATCACGGTCTTTTAATGCTTCATCCCATCCCATAACCTGCCGTAACTGTAGGGGTGTTACGAGGGGGGCATTGTTGGGAAGTGCTTTATTAGCCCTGGTGTAATCCAGGGATTCAGCACCTTGGGCTTGACGGATGGAGTCGGCATCTCGGAAATCGGCAAGGGTCGCGGCCAAGTGTGAACCTGTGACGCTTTGTAAAATGGGCGCTCCCGATGAGATCATTGAAAGCGCTGCAATACGATCGTAAATGGTTTGATCTAATGTACGCGATAAACCAATCAAGCCTTTGCGATCATGTAGCATGATTCTGGTATCTCCTATTTCGTAAACATCCCTATTCAAAGACAAATACCCTTCAGCATTCACGATAATTGGAGGAGCACCCGACATAGCATCATCGTCATTTAAATATTTAATTTCAGGCTTACCCTCCAGCGGTAACGGGACTCCTTCAGGCAGCTTCATCCCGGTGGCATAGGTATAAACAAATACTGCAAGCACGTTTGCTGTTTGCAAGTTGGCCTCGGCCTTTTGGTTATCGCGCATGACTTGTGTCCTTAATCGTTCAACCCATACAGAAAAAGCCGTGGCTGATAACACCATAATGACAAGTAGCCACAGAACAGCAACCAATATAAAACCATTCTGTTTTTTGCCTGCACTCATCATTAAAAATCCCTCATCTCAGGTGGAGGCCCCAGCTCTCTTTTATCTGCGGCAATCCTGATAACAACAACTTTGGACGCTTCACCCTCACCTATATTTATTTTTATGCTTTCTGGCAGGACAGTTTTAACTGGCTGTTTGAAGACGGAAGATTTAGGAGGAAATATATTGGTCCATTGATCCTGGGAATAATATGAAAAGGTTACCGGGACACTGATTGGCCACTCAGTAATAGAAAAGGTTTTTACGGAGGATTTCTGGTAAACAGGCGTTTCGCTGTATTCCAGGAATCGAACATTATCATTCGTTTTGATTGTCCATAAAATATGGACAGGAGTTGCCTGGTCCTGCACCAGACTTGCCAGGGATATGCCTTCTATGCTGGTTTGATCCCCTGCAAACTTAAGGCCTTTGGCACTCTCTCCATACAATCCTGAGACCAAGCCCTGGATCGAATTTCTCATCCAGCCTTGCGTTAGACTTTCCTTCACCAAATTATTTTGCTGTCGTTCAATACTGTTATAGGTCGAGGTTAAATAGATAAACCCTTGCATTAACAAAGCAGCCAACAGAGTGGTAATCATGAGAACCACGAGCATTTCCAGCAATGTAAAACCACGAGACTTATTCAAAAAGAATTTCATCCATCTCTCGAACTTTTACAATGCCTAATAAAACCATATCGAACTGGTTTATAAGCTGGTTATTTTGATAGATAGTTACGGTTGCACTATAGAGGGTGGCCTGATTAATTGTTTTTTTTCCAAAATCATCAAGGACATCTGATGAGTATTTCATTGGTACTGCAGTCCATTCTATTGTGGTGCCACCCCAAATTTCTTTTCCTTTCGGGTTGGATATTGGGTTGACCGAGCGCATAAAATCAATGACAGAGTCTTGAATAGCATTCTTCTCCTGAGCATAGTGGACACGCTCCAGAGATTTTAAATTAGTATTTACCCACGCATATATTGCCGTTGCGCTCATGGCAAAAATTGCCATGGCAACAACCGCTTCCAACAATGTAAACCCACACTGTTTTTTCATTCAACAACCTGGCAGTCAGGTACTCTGGTTTTTAGTTGATAAGAAAGACCATCTAAACTGATAGTAATTTCAGAGGCGTCAGCACAAAAACCTAATGCACTGATGTTCAGGGAAGGCTCTGCAGTTAAAGCCAGCTTTCTTGAAGAAAGCACTTCTTCCAATTGCGCAGGAATGGTCGATGTCCCGTTTGGATAAGCTGTTATCACTATTGGTGTGGCACTGAATTTTGCTATCAAAGGTAGTTGATTGATCGCATTTCTAACGTCATTGCGTGAAATTGATGCTTCAGACGCGCTGTACATTTTTTGAATCCCGGGCATCACAAGCGCTGTTAGCACACCAATCAGCACTAACACTACAATCATTTCCAAAAGTGTAAACCCGGCACTGGGATATTTACTCATTTTTATTTATTGAGCGGAATGTAGCCAATATCTTTATTGTCGCCCTCACCGCCAACTGCACCATCGGCTCCCATGGAATACAAACTGAAAGGTTCATACTCGCTGGGCGCAGTAGAGTAAACATAATCACGTTTCCACGGGTCAAGTGGTAGACCGCCATCTATATAAGGGCCTTTCCAAAAAGCCGAGACACGTTCATCGGCCGGTTTTGTAACTAATATTTTTAAGCCCTCTTCCTGAGTAGGTAGTCGGCCTATATCCAACCGCAAAGTATGCAGAGCACCTCGTATCATTTTTACTTGCGTCTCTGCGGTTTGCACCTTGGCTTTATCTGCTTGTTTAAATAAGTTAGGACCTACCAGTCCGGCAATTAATCCGATGATAACCAACACCACGATCATTTCGAGCAAGGTAAAACCTGAGTTTTGTTTGAGATTTTTTTTCATAGAAATCGCTATTGTTTGTTAAGAATTTAAAGGGGAATATCATTTGCGCTGGTAATCGCCAGCATAATACCTGTGATGATGACACCAATCGCCACACCAATAGATAATATTGCGACCGGCTCAATCAGGATAAGTAATTTCTTCATTCGCTGGCGCCCCTGATTGGTATATAAAGTCGCCAGTGCACCAAGCATTTCATCCAGCCTACCAGACTTCTCTCCTACACGGATCAGGTTGTAGCCAGTAGGTGTCAAACATTTATATTGTTCCAAGGCTTTTGATAAAGATTCCCCTGCCCTTACCGCCGATTTTGCTTTACCCAAGCTAAGCTTCCTGCCGGGCATACGCACAGATACCTGGGCAAGATCCAGTGCCTGGGTAAGTTCAATACGATTTTTTATTAAGGCTGACAATACCTTCGACCAAGACGCAACATCTGATTGCGAAATCCAATCTCCAACCACTGGCAACTTTTCAATAAACTCCAATATTTTCATTCGGGTTGCATTATTTTTCCAGGCGAAATAACCCACTACAACAGGTGAGAGCAAAATCAAAATCAATAGGATGCCATGCTGGTTGGCCCACTTACCCATGCTCAATACCGCCCACGCGAGAAAGGGTAGCTTGTCTGCATGCTCAAGCAAATTGGTAAAGCTGGGCACCACATACACAAACATCATTATGACCGCTGAAATGCCAGAAAGAACCAGGATAGAGGGATATATCAGTGCGTTACGGGTTTCATTACTGACATCAAGGTCATACTGCATTTGTTCGCAAGCATCCGATAAGGCTATACCTAACTGGCCGGAAAGCTCGCCAGCTTTAATCATTTGATAGACATATTCCGGAAGCGCCAGGTTAGCCGCGACTATTGCCTGCTCAAAGGTTCCGCCATGCTGCAAGGTTTTAACGGCTAACTTAAACGCTGATTTAAGTTTGGGATGCGCAGCAGAGAGGGACTGCGCTTCTATTGCATCACCGATATTTACACCTGATTTCAACATGGAAGCGACTTCATACATCGCTAATATCAGATCTTCCCTTTTTAACGATTTCCAGGTGTGGCCTTCGTCCTGACGAACTTTAATTTCCGACAAATCGACAACTATCAATCTTTTTTGGGAAAGTTGTAACAATGCATCTTTGTGACTGACAGCTGTTAATTCACCAGTATGCTTGTTTCCATGCGCATCGACGACATCGTAATGAAACTGCAAACTCATGAATGTGTACTCGCCACACGGAACACCTCTTCTACAGAAGTAATACCCAACCAAGCCTTGATCAGACCATCTGTTGCCATATCTCTATAGCCCTGCTGTCTGGCGAGACTTTGCATTTCTGTTAAAGACGCTTTCGTTAAAACCATAGTACGCATTTCTTCATTGATATCGACCAATTCATATATACCTATACGCCCACGATAACCCGAGAAGTTACACAGTTTGCAGCCCTTAGGTTTACCCCATTTTGCCTCCTTTTCCGGATACAGGCGGGAAACAAATGGCAGTATACGCAATGCAATTTCATTGGGTGGTTCATGAGGCTCGGCACAACTGCAGAGACGACGGACCAGGCGCTGGGCCTGCAATGCAATAACGGGAGTTGCAGCCAAAAAAGGTTCAATACCCATATCAATCAAACGAGTAAACGCACTTATTGCATCGTTTGTATGAAGCGTGGATAACACCAGATGCCCGGTTAACGCAGATTGAATCGCTATTTCTGCTGTCTCAAGATCACGAATTTCACCCACCATAATGACATCCGGATCCTGACGTAAAATGGATCTTAATGCCGCCGCAAAAGTGAAACCAATTTCGGCATGCGCTTGCACCTGGGTAATGTGGCCCAGCTTAAATTCGACCGGATCTTCAACAGTGATGATTTTTCTCACTCCGTCATTAGATTCGCTCAATGCTGAGTACAAGGTCGTCGATTTTCCTGAACCTGTAGGCCCCGTAACGAGCACTATCCCATGGGGTTGACTAACCCAATTTGACAAGAGTGTCAGATGATCAGGCAAAAATCCCAACTTTTCCAATTGCAAATCTTGCCGTTCTTTAGGAAGCAAACGCATAACAATCGATTCACCATGAATCCCCGGCAGGGAGGAAACACGTATGTCCAAATCGACCCCATTTACTTTGGTAGATATACGGCCATCCTGTGGTAGACGACGTTCAGCAATATTAATTCCGGAAATCAATTTTAAACGTGAACCCACTGCATGGTAACGCTGCTTTGGCATAGTCAATTTGGTATATAAAATGCCATCAATTCGGAAGCGAATATCAAAGGTTTCCTCTTCAGGTTCAATGTGTATATCTGACGCTCGCTCTTCGAGCGCCATAGAAATAACATTGTTCACCAGTTCGATAACGGGTGCCTCCTCAGCGAGCTCTCTAAGTGCCTGAATGTCCAAACCGGTAGCAGTTTGATCCACTTCTATCAGACGCGCGCGCAGCCTATTTATGTAGGATTCAATAACCTGGGTTCGCGCCAGGCAATAGATTATTTTTTCAGATGACTGCCGCCGCAAAACTTCATCCAGCTGCGGTTGAAAGCTATCAAGCGCCATGCAATAGAGTACATTTTCACCACGCCAGACTACTGCCGAGAGGTTTAATAACCAAGCCAGGGGAATTCCTAAATAGTCTACAGTCTCAACTATATTATTTTCTTCAGGCTCCTCGAGCGTTTTACCTATAACGGGCCATTGGAGCTGGTGTTCCAATGCCGACAGTAAGGAGGTTTCTGAGATAGCGCCTGCACGCAGAAGAATCGAGCCCAAACGTCCACCAACTTCGGATTGCACAACCAATCCTTTTTCGATGTCTCGCAATTCCAGAAGCCCTAGCTCCACCAGAATCTGACCTAGTAACATGCTCTGAAATCCGGATGTATCCAATCTTGGCTCCAACACAATAAAAATTGGCCAGATTATACCGAAACACAATGGTTATTAATAACACAGACACAAAAAAACCCGCTGCAGGGGGTTGCAGCGGGTTTTTTAACAGGATGTGCCGATCAGGCAATAAAATCTGCCCTTTCGGCAAATACGGTGACCAATCCCTGTCTTCCCAAGTCACATTTACTCCGAAATGCGCGCATCCCTACCGCACCATTATTGTGAATTCGCGCGCCAGCCTCTAGTGGCGAATCTCGATAAAGCGTGTAAGAGATATCTCACAGGCCCAATCCTATTTCGTACAAATCATTCTGGTCGCCAAGGGCAGATGCGGCGTTTATAATCAGCGCCACCTTAGTTCTGACTGGAATGATCATGGCCGCAAAAAAGAAAGCCGCCGATTTTGAACAATCGCTCAATGCCCTTGAATCCCTTGTTAACAAAATGGAACAAGGCGATTTAACCTTGGAAGAATCGCTACAGGCATTTTCTACCGGAATCCAACTCACCCGTGAATGCCAGACCCGTTTGGCAGAAGCTGAGCAGCAGGTGACCCTCTTGCTGGAACAGCAAGGCGAAATTCGTTTGACTGAATTTGATGCAGGCGATGATGAATGAGCCCTGCGGCAATTCCCTTTAACGAATTTGCGCGCGCGTGCCGTGAGCGCGTTGACGCCGCGCTGGAAAACTATCTTCCGCTTGCACAAGATCCAACCCAACTGCGTGCCGCCATGCGCTATAGCCTCTTTAATGGCGGCAAACGTGTGCGCCCAACATTGGTTTATGCGAGCGCCCTCGCAGCTAACTCACGGGCGTTAAGTTCCCATACCGAATTGCTTAACCGAGTTGCCTGCGCACTCGAAAGCTTGCATTCCTACAGCCTGGTACATGACGATTTACCGGCAATGGACGATGACGACCTGCGTCGCGGCAAACCCACTTGCCATATTGCCTTCAACGAAGCCACCGCTATCCTGGCGGGTGATGCCCTGCAAACCTTTGCGTTTGAATTGTTGAGTGAAGCCAATCTGACTGACGCCCCTGTCCAGCTTGCGCTGGTTTGCCAGCTGGCCAAGGCTTCAGGTGCAGACGGTATGGTACTCGGCCAGGCCATAGATTTGGCGGCCGTGGATAAAACCCTTGCCCTCAACCAGTTGGAAAACATGCATCGCCATAAAACCGGTGCACTGATTCGCGCCAGTGTGAGCATGGGTGCGACTGCCCTGGCAGCGAGCCCTGCGCAATTAAGCGCATTGGACACCTACGCCGCCGCCATTGGCCTCGCCTTTCAGGTGCAAGACGATATCCTGGATGTCATTGCCGATACAGAAACCCTGGGTAAGCAACAGGGTGCTGACATCGCGCGAAATAAACCCACTTATGTTGCACTTTTAGGGTTGGACGGCGCGCGTGCAAAAGCGCAGGAATTACATCAGCAAGCGCTCGCTGCACTTGCCGGTTTCGATGAAAGCGCCTGTTATTTGCGCGCGCTTTCGGCTTATATTATTGAGCGCGGGAATTAATAATTTAATTCTCCAGGACGATTCAATAAGAGCTAAGTAATCGGAATTTTTATTTAACAGGAAATCGTCATCCCCTGCGGGGATGACGATTTCCATCAACAATATTTCACTATGCGAATTCCCAGAATTTACACACCGCAAACACTCGCTGCCAATTCCACACTTGAGCTGCCCGAAACACAATCGCACTACCTGGGCAAAGTGTTGCGCATGCAAGCCGGCCGTGAACTAATGTTGTTCAACGGCAAAGGTGGCGAATACAGCGCAGTAATTGACGCTGTCAGCAAAAAAGCGGTAAGTGTCAATGTAAAAGATTTTTCGGCAGAGAATCGTCAATCTTCCTTGCAACTGGAACTTGCTATTGGCGTTTCACGCGGCGAACGCATGGACTGGGTTTTGCAAAAAGCCACGGAATTGGGTGTTACTAAAATTACACCCCTAATGACCGAACGCACTGAAGTCAAACTGGGGGTCGAGCGCGCTGACAAAAAAATGGAGCATTGGCGGCAGGTTATCGTCAGTGCCTGTGAACAATGCCAACGCAACCTCTTACCAACATTAGCAGAACCGCAGGTTTTCTCAGCGTGGATTAAATTATGTGATGCCGATTTAAAATTTGTTTTACATCACCGCGATAACAAAGGTTTTCCGCAATCGCAGAAACCGCAAAGCATCGCTCTATTGATCGGCCCGGAAGGCGGTTTGGATGAAAGCGAAATTGTACAGGCGCTTGCACAAGGTTTTGCACCACTCACCTTAGGACCACGAGTGTTGCGCACTGAAACTGCGCCGCTGGCAGCTATTAGCCTAGTGCAATATTTATGGGGAGATTTTTAGGAAACTGCTGGTAATTACTTGCACTGGCAGCCTCAAAACTGTTTTACAGTTTTTATAGTTCCATGGAAATGGGCGCGCTGCGGTTACCGCGCGCCCATTTTTTACTGGGCGACTTTTTGCTCAATCACTAAAGGTTTAGTTGTTTTTATATAATAAAAATAAAAGGGCCGCGTAAAGGTAGGGCTACACTTTTCCAGCTTGGGTCTTTCCACGTAGTTTAAAATAACTTTTACGCTATTGTCAGTTAATACAAACGCACTCAGTTTGGAATTAAATTCAAGATGGGCTGAACAGCCGTCTATTTCACCGTCATCCACCAGGATAACTTGTCCTTCATTAAAGTTCTGGTTCTCAAGATTGAAATTAACATAGGCGTTAGACACAGCATAAAACTGATTTTCTGTGCGTATCTCCTGTACGTTCTTTTCTTTTTGGTCAAGTTGTGTCGCCGTAGACGTTCCCGACCAGATGAGTGTTGTCACAACGGATGATGCGCTGGAAGAACTTACACTGCTGGAACTTGACGAGGATGACGAAGTACTCGAACAGCTGCTTGAACTTGATGAACTCGAAGAGCTTGATGCATCCAAATCAATTCTGATTTCGCTGCTTGAACTACTGGAGCTGGAACTGGAGCAAGCACTGGAACTACTTAAAACGGGGCTATAAGGTTCGGTACGTTCGGCACCGCAACCTTGCAGTATGAGGATTGCGAGAAAAAGCAGGGCACTAAGGGGATTTATGAAAGACAGCCTAATCATTTGCGTGTAAATAATCCAAAAAAGTTTTTTCGATAGCGGTGACATCCGGAATCAGGGTGTATTCACCGGCCCATGATACGTGCATTAAATCGTAGCGACGATTCTCCGCATCTTCACGCGCACTGATTTCATCTTCGTTAACGCGCGCAAGGCGTGGTAAACCTTGCGTGAGAATAGCTATAAAGGGTAAATCAGTGTGCAAACCGGTGGTATTTAATACGGCAAAACGAGCGCGTGAATGAATAGCCGGTGCAGATTCTTCGTTCAAGGCTTCCAATGATAACAGAGGAACAGTCAGTTCGCGCCATTGGAAATTACCCAAATACCATTGCGGTGATTGCTCAATCGGCTGTACCGGTACTGAAGGGATAATTTCCGCGACAGTTACGTTGGGTAGTAAAATACTTTGGCCTTGCAAGGGAATTAAAAGGCTTGCAACTTCCTGGATTTTTTTTTGTTCAATTCTTCTGGGTGCTCGCATGCGAGACGCTCCTGTTTGGTAACTGCTTTTTTTTCATTCCAACTGCCTTGGTGATTCAAACGCCATCCAAGCCTGCCAAATTTTTTTACATTTCTTTTTGCATTTATTTCTTTATTTATATTTATCTTTTGTATTTACCAATAGCGTTTAGCTTTCGGGGTCGCCTTTAATCTTGTCAGCGCATCGGCAAGCTCCGGTGGTGTACCCATAAAACTCACAGTGCCTGCCGCTATAGCCGCCTCCGGCATGGAGGCAATGGTACATTGGCCGGGTGTCTGCACCCAGACATGACCACCTTTTTGTTTGATCAAACGGGAACTGGCGGCTCCGTCATCGCCCATCCCGGAGAAAATAATCATACCGCTTTGCCGGCAATACACTCGCGCTACATTGGCAGCTATTTGATCAATAGATGGCGAATAACTTCCGCCCCAGCGCTTGTTGTTAACCACCAAAGTACCGTTGTCGTGGATATTGACACTGCAATCTGCCGTCACCACAGTGATGGTGTTATCGCGCAATACCGAGCCCTGCTGCGCAATAGACACAGCGTAGTGCCCCGCACTGCCCATCATTTTTGCCAGGGTTTCGGCCTGGCCACTATCAATGTGCTGAACATAGATAAACGCAATATTCAGTTGGGGCGGCAGTTGTTTTAAAAAATCCTTGACTGCTGCCGGGCCGCCGGTTGATGCGGCAAGTACCCACACCTCACTGGCCACGCTGCCCGCCTGTAAATTGATATCGCCGTTGAGCCGTTCCAATCGCTGCAAGATACGGCGCATCCAATTGTTATAGTCAGCAGTGGCCGGGGTTAATTCCGCTTCATCATTCACGATTACAGGAACACGCGTTTGCTCCAGCAAGCCATCCAGCAGTGCTGCAACAGATGTCCGTCGCGCAGGTTCAACGGCGGCGTCATCGGACTCACTGATATCGACAACCCATGCATCTACAGCTTGCTCAATGCTGGGCAGGCTGGAAGTGGGTGAAAAAGCATAGGTAAAGCCAATTTTGTGTCCCGCCTGCACAACCATGTTACCAAGATACTGTTGCTTGAGTGGACTATCCACCAATATCCCGATACTTAATCCTGACACAGCAATAACCTCGGAAAATTAACCTGGTTTGCGCTTATTCCTATAGATTTTCAGCGCGGGATTCCGGGCGCGCCTCAGCATCACCCTTTTTTAATCAACTCTTGGATATTAGTTAACAGCAAGTCTTCCTGATAAGGCTTGCCCATATATTTATTAACACCCAATTCAAAAGCATGCTCGCGGTGTTTTTCACCGGTACGCGAGGTGATCATGATGATCGGGATATCGCGCAGACGGGAACTGGTGCGAATATTTTTGGCCACTTCGAAACCATCCATACGCGGCATTTCAATATCGAGCAACATCACATCCGGAATATGGTCTTGCAACAATTGCAGCGCTTCCACGCCGTCTTTGGCGGTGATTACACGGAAACCTTCGCGCTCCAGGAAGCGGCCGGTAACCTTGCGCACTGTTACCGAATCGTCCACCACCATAATGGTTTTTTCGACTTCTTCCACTACCGGCGTGCTGACTATGGTTGGGTCGAGCAAAATCGCATGGCCCAAGCCCAGCGCTAGCTGCTCGCGAATCAGCGCATGCAAATCCAGAATCACCACCACGCTACCGTCGCCTGTAACCGTCGCGCCTGATACACCGCGTACAGCACTGAACTGCGCACCCAGGGTTTTTACCACAATCTCGCGGCTGCCTAGCAGGCGATCCACCTGCAAGGCCACGGTGTTTTCAGTACTGCGCACCAAAATCACCGGCAGTGGTAATGATTGGCCATCCAGTTTGGGGGTGGCATCGCTGTCCAGCATGCTGCCGAGATACCGCACCAGATAGTTATCACCGGCGTAATCAAAGCGTGCGTCCGGATCCTGGTAATAATGCTCAAGCTCGAAAGGACTGACGCGCACAATACCTTCAATGGTATTGAGCGGAATCGCGTAAAGGTCGTCACCGATCTGCACCATCAGGGCGCGGTTTACCGATACGGTGAACGGCAGGCGAATGGTGAATTCGGTACCTTCACCCCAGCGCGAATCAATAAACATGGCACCGCCGAGTTGTTTGATCTCGGAGTGCACCACATCCATCCCCACACCACGGCCGGAAATTTGCGTGACCTTATCGGCAGTACTGAAACCGGCGTGCAGAATGAACTGCATTAAATCCTGGTCGCTGAGCGGGGCGTCGGCAGCCATTAAACCGCGCTCTATGGCTTTTTCGCGCACACGTTGCAAATTAATACCGCGACCGTCATCGGCAAGGCGCAACATAACGTCGCCGCCCTCACGACCCAGGCTGAGAATGATGCGACCTTCGGCAGGCTTGCCGGCAGCGGCGCGATCTTCAGGGGATTCAATACCATGGTCAACCGCGTTGCGCAGCATGTGCTCCAAAGGCGCAACCATACGTTCCAACACAGTACGGTCCAATTCACCTTCTACATTATCCAGTTCGAACTCCACTTCTTTGCCCAGCTCGGTCGCCGCCTGGCGGACAATACGGCGCAAGCGCGGAACCAGGCGCGAGAAAGGCACCATGCGCGAACGCATCAGGCCTTCCTGCAAATCGGTATTAATGCGCGATTGCTGTAACAAAAGTGTTTCGGTATCGCGGGTTTTATCCGCGAGGGTATATTTCAAATCCATCAGGTCAGATGCAGATTCGATCAATGACCGCGACAGTTGCTGCAATTGTGAGTAGCGGTCCATTTCCAGGGGATCGAACTGTTCGTGTTGCGCCATCTGCTCCTGGCGGAACAAGACCTGCGCTTCGGTTTCAATGTCCAGACGGCGCAGTTGTTCCTGCAAGCGGTGAATGGTTGCATCCATTTCTTCGATGGAGTTGCCCAAATCGCTGACCTGCTGCTCCATACGACCGCGACTGATAGAAGTTTCACCGGCAAGGTTTACCAGTTCTTCCAACAGCTCAGCAGACACTTTTACCACTTCTTGCGGGCCCGCACGGCGCGCCGCCAAATGCTGAACCTGCGCCGGACCGGCACTGCCCTGGCGAGTACCGCCAAATTCAGCGCCCGGAATTTTGGGAAGCGGAGCCGCCGCTGGTTTGGGTTTAGGCGCAAAGGTAAGTACGTTGGGTTTTTGCTGGGAGCCACCGAGGCCGAAACTATCCGCGAGACGATCATTGTCTACCACCAGGCTGGGCCGGCCATATTCAATCGCGGGGGCAGACTCCTGGGGAGCCTGGTATTCATCCTGCGCGTCTTCTGCGGCAGGAACTTCATATGCTGCCTCAGTTTCCAGAGTTTCCATTTCACCTGCATCTATGGGTTGAGATGCGGCAATCGGCTGCAACGCAGCCTGCAGGTCGCCGCTCATACTGGCGCGCACAAGACTTACGCCGCTGTGCAGTTGGTCCTGGAAGTTATTTAATTGTTTGAAAAAATTCTGGTCAACTTCTGCATCGCTATCCATCTCAATCAGCATGGTTTCAAAATTGTGCGAGAGATCGCCCAAATCGGTGAGGCCCGCCAAACGGGCGCCACCTTTAAAGGTATGGAGACAGCGTTTTAATTCTTCGACACAATCGGTATTGTTCCAATCTTCCTGCCAATCATGCAGTGCACGTTCAATGTCTTCGAGCAGTTCGACAGCTTCTTCAACAAAGATTTCAATAATTTCCGGATCGTAATCCTCGTCGTCTTCGATATTGACCAATGAGCGTAAGGGTGGAACTGCAGGCACTGGCGTTTGAGGTACAACAGGTTGTTGGTCAGCGACAGGCGCAGGTGATTCAGATTCGCTCAGCTCGGGCTCTGCTATTTCTGCCCGCAATTCAGGCTCATCAAAACCGACTGTTTGAGGTTTATCTTCAGCAGGCAGCTCAAGTGTAATTTCTTCGTCATCGCTATCGGCGTCTTCCAGCTCAACTTCTGATGCGACTATGTCTGATTCAATATTTGCTGTTTCAACTGCTTCCGATTCAATGCGGTCTGTGTCGGATTCCTGTACGAGGCTCTCTACTTCAACTTCTTTTACCTCAACGCTTTCTACTTCAATACCTTCCAGCTTGATGTTTTCAATATCATCAACAACAGAATCATCTGCCACCGGCAGTGTTGCGATTATCTCCTCATCTGATCCGGCATCAAGTAATAATTCTTCACCCAGCTCAATGCCAGAAGTATCTGCATCACTCAACTCAGGTACAAAAAGTTCATGCGTATCACTGGCAACATCAGCGGTGAGTCGTTCAACTACAGGTGTGTCTGCCAATACAGAATCTGCCGCGTGCAAGGCATCTTCTTCTGCTATTTCCAGGGTGGCGGTTTGCTCGCCCGATACAACTTCTTCGTATTCCACTTCTTCAATCAGCGGATCAGATACTTGTGTGTCCGGCTCAAGCTGTTCATCCAGCCGCGCAACCGGTTCGAAGTGATCGCTCGCCAATTCTTCAAGCCCAGGTAAGTCCGGCTCAGGGATTTCACTTTGTGCTTCAACCAGCAAATCATCCAGAGCCTGCAAAATTGAATCAGGTGCATTTACCAGGTTTTGTCCCGCCGCTATGGCGTCCACCATATCGAGCAATGCAATATGTGCACTGTTCATATCGCGGCACAGTGAGTCAGAGCAAGGCAGTCGTTGCGCGATAATATGGACATAGACTTGTTCGAGTTTTTCACCGAGGTTTGCCATCACAGGCAAATAAGCGTGGTGAGCACCGCGATTTAAATTCCTCAACTCATCCAGTATTGGCTGCAACAGGGCAACAGACTCAGGGCAAGATTGCCATTGTGCAATAATTTTATCGGCATCCAACAGCAGGTTCATTTCTTCTGCCATAAAGATAGAAAGCAATTCCGGATCTACCGGACGCTTGCCGTTTTCATCCAGCTCTTGCTGGCGTACCAGGGGTGCAACATGGATTTCACGCAATTCATGCACACGCGCTGTAAATTGATGCAGGCGCGGAATTTCAACCGACTCACCCTGCTCTATTTGATGCAACCCGGTTTCGGTATAGCTCACTGCATCGCGCAACAATTGCAAAATATCATCGTTAATAACGACATGATATGAACGCAATTCCTTGACAAGCTTTTCCAGCGGTGCAGCAAGCTCGGCAATAGGGGTTATCTCTGCCATGTGTGCGCTGCCTTTCAAGGTATGCAAGGCGCGTTGAATGCTGTCACTCGGCGGCTCGTAACAAGGAGCTTCGGCTTCCATATGTGCAATAAAATCTTTCAGGGTTTGCAAATGGGTCAGCGCTTCTGCACCAAAAATATCCCATAATTGCGCATCCGAATCATCGGCAGTTTCCTCCAGCGTATAATCATCCGACGCATATGGGTCATGGGCTATTGCCGCAGGCGTTGAATTATTTTCGGCGACCACATCGACTTCTGCATGGGACTCAGCCACAGTCTCCGCTTCAGCCAAAGGTTCAATTACTTTATCTTCACTGGTTTCAACACTTAAAACTTCTTCGTAATAAAGTTCTTCAGGCTCTGCAAACCCTGAAGTTTCCGTATCCTGCAACTCAACGGGATATGCCTGCACAACAGCTTCAGTCGCAGTCAATTCATCGGGTATCACGCCCTTCGCAAGTGATTCTGCCAGACTGCGATAATGTTCACTCGATTGCGCATGAGGGTTTGCGCGTTTATGGCTGAAGGCGTCAACCATATCCGGCAAAATGGCGCGCACTTTTTCGATAATGGCAACATGCGGCTCACCTGGCTGGATCGTTTTATCGAGCACACGGTTCAACATATTTTCAATTGACCAGGCCAGCTCACCTACTTCATTGGCGCCGACCATCCTGCCGCTGCCCTTGAGCGTGTGGAATGCGCGGCGGAATTCGGTTAATGCATTTTCATCGTCAAAATTTTTGGCCCAGCGCGGAAAATATTGCGCTATGGCTTCCAATACTTCGCCGGCTTCTTCCACAAAAATATCGATAATTTCATCGTCGATATAATTTTCATCGTCATCGCCGGCAATGCCTGGTACATCCGCTGATAGTATTTCAGCAACCTCTACCGGAGCTTCAGCAGCTACAGATTCTTCAATAGGTTCTGCGTCAATAACAGGCACATTATCCTCAGCCTGATTTTTTGGCACAGCGACTACATCATTGGTTGTCGTCGGTTTTGCAGCATGGCCGAAAGCAATTTCTATACTGCCCAGCATAGCGCCCGACACAACTATAGTGGTGGCAGGTGACGGGTAGTGGTTACCAATAGAAGGTACATTACTTTTTATCAGGCTGGGCGGTTCAACGACCGTTTCAGATTCAGCCGCAAGTTCCTGCAGCGCTTCTTCTTTGGGCGCCTCTTGCGCTATATCGCCGGGCTCAGGCAGTAATGCAGACTCATAGGCGGCTGCCAAGCTTGCCTCATCAGCTTCGGCCGCTTCGTGCGTAGTATGAATTTCGGTATCAGGCAGACTTGAACGTACAGCGGTAATATCCGCTGGCGAAATATCGTTGCGAGAAGATACTTTGGCAACCGCATAGCCAAGAGCTGCAACACTTTCTTCTGCAACACTGAGTAGCAGATCATTTTCTTCTTTGGTGCTGCCGCCGCTTAAACGCTCCAGATAATATTCAACGCTGGTGATGGCATCTGCCAGCGTGTCCAGGGATGACCATTGCGGAGTCATTTCCTGCGTCAGCAACTGTTCTTCAATATAACGGGCACAAGCACCCAAAATCCGTGCCGCACGCGGCAACGGCATAATGTCCAGGCCGCCGCGGATTTCGCGCAAGGTTTCAGGCACGCTCTGCAAATGCACGCGATCCCACTGCGATGCAATGTATTCAATAATGGCATCTTTTGCATGCTCCAAGCCATTGCGCGATTCGCGCAGCACTGATTCCTTGGCGCGCGTGAGGGTAATATCCGCTTCGTTGGCGGGAACATCATTGCCAGTATGGGTTAATTGCTGCTGCGCCAAACCGTCAAGCGAATCTTCAATTTCAATTACCTTGGCGGCAATGGACATCAGTTGCTCTTGCGACAGATGGCTGTCGGAATTGGCAACCATTTCCAATGCAGCGCCCTGTTCTAACACCTGCTTGCGTAAATCGCCAAGGCCCAACACGGCCATGGTATCGCCAATGCGTTTTACCACCGGGATGACTTCATTTAATACAGTTTGTGTGTCACCGCCAAACAAACACACATCGAGTGCATTTTTAACAATATCCAGTTCGGCTTTTAATGCTTCCACCACTGAGCGCATGGCATCCGGATCCGGGGTCGACAGCATATTGTCCTGGTCATTGCCGGTTTCTTTGCCTTCGATCAGGGCGTCATCCAAATGGTAGGTTTCATAAACACGTTGCAAATGGGAATTGGGCGTAAAACCTGGTGCGTGCTTACCGGCGCGGGCCACGTAATAAAGTAAATTTTTTATCAGCTCATCATTGGTATAGGAGTTGAGCGCTTTGGTACCGTGCACAGCAAGGATTTTGATTTCCTTGTCGAGCTGGCGCAGCAAATTTTTAATGGCAACGCTCATTTCCAGCGCGTCAATTTCCAGGGCTTCCGCCAGGGCGAGACAAATATCCCATAGCGCATGGCGCGCGGTTCCCTGGGTTAATTTATGCAGGCGACTAAAGGCTTTTTGTAAATAGGCAAGGTTTTCATCGCTGTTAACACTGCGGATATAACCTGCGGCAGCGTATTGATACATTTGGCGCAGTTTGAGCGCCATTGCCTGGAATTGAACATTATCGTGCGCCGCTGCCGAGCGCGTGCCGGTAATTTTTTTTGCCGGAGCCAAGTTGGGCACAAATAATTTGGTATCAGTCAGCAGGCTTTCACCGCGCACCGCGCGCAAATCATTTAACAATGGCAACACAATCAGCGGATTGTCTTTGCGGGTCGCCTTCACCTGATCGAGATAAACAGGGAATTGCAGAATCGCACGCATTAGTACTTCCTGCGCTTCGGCGGGGTTGGCTATAGAGCCTTGAATCATAGCTTGCGTCAGTTTTTCCATTTCTTCGGCGAGCATGGCAGCGCCGAAAAATTCCACCATTTGCAAACTGCCGTGCACCTGGTGAATATGGGTTAGACAAAAGCGTATGCGCACAGCATCTTTTGGGTTTTCAACATAGGCTTCGAGTGCTTGACGCGCTTCTTTTAAGGTTTCGCCGATTTCGTGAATCAGCCAATCCAGCGCGGCAAAGTTACGATTATCTGCCATGTGGTGCTTTCCTCTTCGTTATTCTCACGCGGTACGCGGTTAACGGCGTTCTTTGCGTATGTTATTCGTGTACGTAGATTTGTACTTCATCGGCGACAACGCGCTGCATTTTCGGATGCTCCCACTCGGTAACTTCACCCAGCCCGGTCACGAGGATACCGCCCGGTTTTAAGTGTTCGGTGAATGCATTTAAAATATCGCGACGCAACCAGCGACGGAAATACACCAATAAGTTTTGACAAAAGATCACATCGACTTTTACACCGGGCAGATTATTGTGGTTAATAATATTGGCCTGGGTAAAACAAACACGTTCGCGCAAACGGCCGACAATTTCGTAATTGCCGTCCGTCGTTTGTTTGGTATAACGCTTAAACTCTTCGGCTTTTATCGATTCAATTTTTCGCTTGGCATAGCGACCTTTGCGAGCGGTCGCCAGTGCAGACACACTCAGGTCAAAAGCCGTAATTCCGTAATAGGGATTCAGCGCAGCCAATTCAAAGCAATCATTGATAACCATAGCGAGCGAATAGGCTTCTTCACCGGTCGCACAGCCAACACTCCACACGTCAAAGCTTTGGGACAGCGACTGGTTATTGATTTTGTTTTGCAGGTAATGGCGCACGTATTCGAGCGAGGGGCGATGACGGAAAAAACTGGTCTCCTTAACCGCAATACGATCAATAATGACCGTCCATTCCAGCATACCGGCAGCGCCGTCGGTCACCTGCCGATAGTAGCGGTCGTAATCATCTACACCCAGCTCGCGCATACGCGAGGAGATTTGTGATTCCAGCAAGGCTTTGTGCTGCGGAACCAATTGCATGCCCGTACGCTCTTCAAGCAGTTTGCACCACTGTGCAAACTGCTCAAGCGTAAGCGTCGGTAATGTGCGTAATGACCAACCCATAACAATACCTAATCAACACCTACCATCTCTGACCCACAACGAGTAGCAAGCGCTGATACGTGATTAAGCCTTTGCTTGGTGTGGGTAGATATCGTCATCATCCAGTAAACTGGTATCCAGCGCCAAATCTGCATCGGACGTTATGTCGTAACTATCACCGGCAGATTTAGTGGCCACGCCGTGAAGATGGCTCTCATGTGCCACGTCTTCTTCCGGCAGTTTAAAGCCCGCTACGGATTCACGCAGGTCAAGGGCCATTTCGGCAAGGTTACCGATCGACTGTGCTGTTGCTGAAGTACCCGCTGACGTTTGTGTAGTAATTTCCTGGATCACGTTCATCGTGTTGGAAATGTGACCGGCAGATGATGCCTGCTGGCGCGCGGCGTTCGAAATGTTCTGGATCAATTCCGCGAGGCTTGATGATACGTTTTCAATTTCTTCCAGTGCCACACCCGCATCCTGTGCGAGGCGCGCACCGCGCACCACTTCAGAGGTGGTTTGTTCCATCGAGATTACCGCTTCGTTGGTATCGTTCTGAATGGTTTTTACCAGCGCTTCGATCTGCTTGGTTGCTGCTGCGGAACGTTCCGCAAGACGTTGAACCTCGTCCGCTACCACTGCGAAGCCGCGGCCCGCGTCACCGGCCATCGACGCCTGGATCGCGGCGTTAAGTGCGAGGATGTTGGTCTGGTCCGCAATGTCGTTAATCAAGCTTACGATGTCACCAATCTCTTGTGACGATTCACCGAGGCGTTTAATACGTTTGGAAGTATCCTGGATCTGCTCACGGATGGTATCCATCCCGTGGATCGTGTTCTGTACCACTTTCGCGCCGTTGCCCGCGATTGATACCGCGCGCTCCGCTACCGCTGCCGATTCGGCAGCGTTAGCAGATACCTGGTCAATGGTGACCGCCATTTCGTTTACTGCGGCAGATGCACCGGCGATTTCTTGCGCCTGGTGTTCAGAAGCTTCAGCGAGGTGAAGTGCAGTTTGCTGGGTTTCTTGCGCGGCGGCGGATACGTTTACCGCGGTTTCGTTGATTCGCGCTACCAGGATACGGAGCTGGTCAATCGTAAAGTTAATAGAGTCCGCGATTGCACCGGTGAAGTCCTCGGTTACGGTTGCGGTAGTCGTCAGGTCACCGTCCGCGAGGTCGGCCAGCTCGTCGAGGAGACGCAAAATCGCCGTTTGGTTACGCTCGTTGGTTTCCGCTGTGTTGAGCAGGCGTTTCCGGGTACCGCTCAGAATACTGACGCCGATTACCGCCAGACAAATCAGGAACACAACTGCAAAGCCAATAGAGACTTTGCTGTTGATTGGACGAGAGCTGGAAAGGTCATTAATTTTATCGGTAGTATCAGCAAGAGCTTGCAAAAGCTGTGGCGATTCTGTCAGGAGCGCATCGCTCGCTTGCCGCGCACGGAACAGGGTGGATGAACCTTCAAACATCTCTTGTACTGATTTGTTAACACCTTCATAGAGCTTGGTGATTTTATCCAGGCTGGCGCGGGCGCTTGCATCGGTCACTCTTGAAATATGCATCATGGAGTCACCTTCTTTCATACCGCGCAGCATGCGTCCATAGACGTTGGCGTCGGTATTGAACTGGTCTGCGGCCTGGGCCGCATCGGCATCACCGCGCAACATCTTATCCACATTACGACCGATACGCTCGGCGATCCAGGATTGCAATTGCGCATCTGATACCTGATCGGCAGGTGCTTTGGTGTCCAACAGGATTTCTACGATATTACGGTGTTCACTTTGCAGGCTGGGCAGGTTGGCGTTCAGAGTTTTCCCTACACCGTTGAGGGTTACGATCAAGTCCTTATTTTTTACAATATCCTGGGCGTTATTTTTGGCGCGGTTCCAAATATTGCCGTAAGCATCAAACTGGGTTTTCAGTTCGCCGGCGGCGCGGGGATCATTGCGCAGTTGGTTCCAGGAGGCATCCATCTTGGATACCACACCAGACAATTCACCGAACGCTTTCTCACTGCCCGATGTAGCGTCACGCGACAGTGAAGTGAGTCGGTAGGCCTGTGCCCGCAATTCCGCGATCTGCTGGAGGTTGCTCTGGTCCTTAACACCATCGCTGTACACAATATAACCTGTGACAAAGAAGGCTATCAACGATAGCGCTCCTATCACCACAGCATAAAAGATACTAGGGCTTGTTTTATACGCGCCAACTAGACTTTTTGAATCTGCTTTCATCTATGTACTCCTAACCGACTCTAGGTTTTATTTTTATCCAAGGGGGTAAAAGGGAATTTAACTCTTAGCCGCGTTTATAAAACGTGGGTCTTCCGCTAATAAAGCCGGCCTGAAGAGCGACCATTGCTGTTCGCCGGACGGATAACTTCCCGTCACAAACGGCAATATATTCTCTGCAACAGCACCCGCCTGCTCGCTGTATTCATCCATGGGGAAATGTTGCATGCCGAAAACCTGGTCAACCATTAGCCCGGAATAAAGGGTTTCGGTTTCCAGGATCAGCACACGGCGCTGCTTGCGGCCGCCGACCAGACGGTCGCCAAAATAAGCAGCAAGATCAAACAGGGGTAAGAGGCGTCCGCGCACATTGGCAACGCCTTTTACCCAAGGTTGCACCCCGGGTAAATGAGTGTAGTTGGGAACTTCAAGCATTTCCGAAACTTCACCGATGGGAGCCACAAAATAACTGCCCATCAGCGAAAAACCTATGCCGCTCCACAAGGGGCGGATATCGGTTTGGGCCGGCAGACCACGGGCGGCTGCGCGGCTGCGCTGGGCCAGGTCAAGAAGCGCCTCGAAGGCTGCTTGGGGTTCTGACATAACAACATCCATCTTGTCCGCGGCATGCCGGTTATAGAGATCGCACTACCGCGGAATATCATTATTGTTGGTGATGATATGAAGTTGCGGAGACAACTTCGAGACTAACCCATGACCTCAGCCATGGCAGACATCAAAACATCCGGCGTAATCGGTTTGGCCAAATAGGCCTTGGCACCCTGGCGCATACCCCATACCCGGTCAGTTTGCTGGTCTTTGGTCGTTACAATAATCACCGGGATATGAGCGGTTTCAGGTAGCTTGGATAATTGGCGGGTGGCCTGAAAGCCGTTGAGCCCAGGCATAACCACATCCATCAAGACAACATCGGGACGCTCTTTAACGGCCATGGCAACGCCAGCTTCGCCGTTTTCAGCCGTTAGTACCACATGACCGCTTTTTTCCAGCATGGTGGTTAATTTATAGGTCTCGGTTGGAGAGTCATCAATAATCAGTACACGAGCCATAGCTGCTCCAGATCAAATCGTAAGTGTTAGGGTTGGTAATCCTTTGGAGTATTCTCTATGCCTTTAGGTATTCAGGAAGCTTTCACATGCTTGACATGGGTTTCGATAGCATCCAGGAGTTCACTTTTACTAAAAGGTTTGGTGAGATACTGATCCGAGCCCACAATCCGGCCTTTAGCTTTGTCAAACAGACCGTCTTTGCTGGAAAGCATAATGACGGGAGTAGATTTAAATTCACTGTTATTTTTAATCAGCGCACACGTCTGGTAACCATCAAGGCGCGGCATCATGATATCGACGAAGATGATATCGGGACGGCTATCGGCAATTTTTGCCAAAGCATCAAAGCCATCGGTAGCAGTGATTACCATACATCCGGCTTTTTTTAACAGGGTTTCTGCAGTGCGGCGAATGGTTTTGCTGTCATCAATAACCATTACCTTCAAGCTTTCTAAACTTACGTCCATACTCTCTGACCTTTGTTATGCGATTTTGCGCCAGAAACGGTGAATTGCGCAGGTGGAGCAAATTGAATACTCAAAAACTGTGTGCCTGGAATTTATAATAGTCGGAAACACACGCGATACAAACTTTTAACACAGTTTATAAGCTTTAGCCATAACTACTTGAAACCATGAATAATCTGTTCTCAATTTTGGCTGCATAGCAGATCTTATTCTATAAAAGTCGGTAGTTCTGGGGACGTGCCGGAAGTGTGCATAACGCCCTTGCTTTAAATGCGCTTAGGACTTAACTTTAGGCCGCAATGTCAACAACCGCAATATTCCCAGTGAGAATCTCCGATGACCTTATCCCTCGGCGTGGTGATGGATCCCATTGCCTCTATCAAATTCCATAAAGACACCAGCCTGGCGCTCTTACTGGCAGCCCAGGCGCGCGGTTGGAAACTCCATTATATGGAACAGGATGATCTTTATTTACTGCAAGGCGAGGCTCGCGCCTCTATGCGTCAACTGACAGTACGCAATGATCCGGATGATTTTTTTTGCCTGGGCATAAGCGAAGACCATCCATTGGCAAAGCTCGATGTCATCCTGATGCGCAAAGACCCTCCCTTTGATAATGAGTTTGTCTACAGCACTTACATTCTGGAAGCTGCACAAAAGCAAGGCACACTGGTAGTGAATGATCCGCGCAGCCTGCGCGATTGCAATGAAAAAATCTTTGCCACCCAATTTCCACAATGTTGCCCGCCGGTGCTGGTCAGCCGCGACCCGGTAAAACTACGCGAATTTCATTCCCAACACGACGATGTGATTTTCAAGCCACTTGACGGCATGGGCGGCAGCCGCATTTTTCGCTGTCGTCACGACGACCCTAACGTCGGCGTAATTCTGGAAACCCTGACTGAGCTGGGTACCCAAACCATTATGGCGCAACGCTATATCCCGGAAATCACCGAAGGCGATAAACGTATCCTGGTCATTGACGGCGAGCCTGTCCCCTATTGCCTCGCCCGTATTCCTGCCAAAGGTGAAACCCGGGGCAACCTGGCCGCCGGGGGTACAGGCGTGGCCCAACCTTTATCGGACCAGGATCGCTGGATTGTCAGCCAGGTCGCATCAACCTTGCGTGAAAAGGGCCTGCTCTTTGTCGGGCTGGATGTGATCGGCAACTACCTCACTGAAATCAATGTCACCAGCCCAACCTGCGCCCGCGAGATAGATAAAGCCTATAACACCCGCATCGGCGATTTGCTGATGGACGCTATAGCGCGCCGCAAAGAGCAGCAACCGGACTACGCCTTATGACAGCTGCGGCGGTTAATGCTGAAGATTTCCAGGCTGCTCCGGTCGATTCAAGCGACCGACTCAGCTTTACCTTGTTTGTGGCAATTGCACTCCATGCGCTGATTATTCTGGGTATCAACTTTAAATTACCGCAGGCATCCAAAGGTTCACAGACCATTGAGGTTACCCTGGCAACCCATAAGTCTGCCAAAGCGCCCAAGGATGCCGATTTCCTCGCACAACATAACCAGGAAGGCAGCGGTACCGAAGATAAGGCGCGCCAAATCACCACAGAAAAACACGCTGATTTTGCCGATATCCAGGTGCGCAACGTTAACCCCATACCCCAGGTTGCTGCTACGTCACTGGAACAAAAAAAACAGCAACAAATTATTACTACCTCCGGCCAGAGCGATTTCAAACTTAATACCCTGAAAAACCCGGAGGCACGGGAAGAAAAAGACAAACATAAAGGACTGTTGGAAAACCAGTCTATGATCACTACTGAAATCGCCAGCCTGCAGGCCAAACTCGACAAGCAGCGGCAGGAATACGCCAAGCGGCCGCGTATACGCACATTGACTGCGGTCTCTGCCAAGGAATCGTTTGACGCTGAATATTTAATCCGCTGGAGCGAAAAATTTGAAAAGGTCGGGACTAAAAACTATCCCAAGGAAGCCTTGGCCAAAAATATTACCGGCCGCGTTATGCTGAATGTCATTATCAAACCCGACGGTACTGTTGAAGAAGTTACGGTCACCCTATCATCGGGCAGCCGTATCCTGGATGACTCTGCAAGGCAGATAGTACGCCTGGCTTCGCCCTACGCAAAGTTTCCGCCGGAAATTATCCAACAGACAGATCGTTTAAAAATTATTCGCTATGTCAAATTCGAACCCAACAATATCACCACCAGCGATCAGTGAATTATCAACTCCCTCTTGTTTTTCACCGGTGCTGCCACAATACTCACCAGATGACTGAAACACATACTCCGCACATAGACACCAACGAACTTGTTCCCGGCAGCTTGTGCAATCATTTTTTGATTGCCATGCCCAACATGCACGACACCTCTTTCGCTCACAGCGTGACTTACATTTGCGAGCATTCCAGCGAAGGCGCCATGGGAATTGTGATCAATAATCCTATGCCCATGATGCTGCATGAAATATTTGCGCAAATGGAGTTGAGTGTCAGCGACCACCAGGGGCACCAGCCCGTGGTGGCCGGTGGCCCTGTGCAACAGGAGCGTGGCTTTGTGTTGCACTCCAGCGAAACCGAATGGCATTCGACCTTAAAAATATCGCCTGATATCAGCCTGACAGCATCGCGCGATATTATTGCTGCCATGGCTGAAGGCCAGGGGCCGCGTGAATGCCTGGTGGCACTGGGCTATGCCGGCTGGGGTGAGGGCCAGCTTGAAGCAGAAATCGCAGCCAACTCCTGGCTTACGGTGCCCGCCAGTAAAAATATCATTTTTAATACACCTTTCGAGCAGCGCTGGACAGCGGCGGCGCAAGCCTTGGGGATTGATGTAAATTTAATTTCAAACACCGCCGGACATGCTTGATGGTTAAAACCTTACTGGCGTTCGATTACGGCACCAAAAATATCGGTGTCGCCACCGGCCAAACAATTACCGCCTCGGCTAACGTACTCCCACCACTCAAAGCCAGAGATGGCATTCCCGATTGGACACAAATTGAAAGATTAATCCTGGAGTGGAAACCCGATTTAGTGCTCGTGGGTTTGCCCTTAAATATGGATGGCACCGAGAGCGAGCTGTGCGTACGTGCGCGAAAATTTGCGAACCGGTTGCACGGACGCTTTGGGGCAAATATTGAAATGGTTGATGAGCGCCTAACCAGTTTCGAAGCCAAAGGCGAAGTCATCAGCAGAGGCGGACCCAGAGATTACAAATACAACCCCGTAGACTCTATTGCGGCGCGCTTAATTCTGGAAAGCTGGCTGGAAACGCAGACCGCTCGTTAATCACTGCTTCAAAAAATTTCTCTCGCTTTTTGCAGCCGTAATTTAACTTCATAATTATTTGCGTAATGCTTGAGCAGGTCATTTTGGTCCTGTTCGATAACACTGCAACCAAATTTCTCAAGTGCTTTATTAATTTTTTCTGCACGCTCTTTATTCGAGGAATCGTCCCCCAACCAGCGGTTACACTCAACAATTCGCTCAATCATCACAACAACATCTGCGGGCATATCTTTTTTTAAGGCCCTGACCTCTTTCGAATCATCCGCGAATGCAAGTGGTATAACAAAAAAAGTGGACAACAGTCTATATTTTTTAAACATAATTAAGCTGCCTCTTTATTATAATGTTTAAAACATTTTACCTCGATTATTCGTGTCGTCATTTTCAATAGATAAACTATCCGCTGCATTATTTAAGTAGTTTGCATCGGTTTCTGAACCAAGCTTAATCATCAACCGTAAATCGTTAGGTGAATCGGCGTGAAGCAAAGCATCCTCATAAGTGATTTCACCATTATCGTAAAGATTGTAAAGCGCCTGGTCGAACGTCTGCATACCCAATTCAGTGGATTTTTTCATCAGTTCTTTCAAATCCGATACTTCACCTTTGCGAATCAAATCCTGCGCTAGCGGGGTGTTAATCATAATTTCCAGGCAGGCGCGGCGACCCTGGCCGTCGGGTGTCGGAATTAACTGTTGTGCAACAATGGCTTTCAGGTTGAGCGATAAATCCATCCACAATTGACGATGGCGATCAGCAGGGAAAAAGTGAATGATACGGTCAAGAGCCTGGTTGGCGTTGTTGGCATGGAGGGTACACAAACACAGATGGCCGGTCTCTGCAAACGCAATGGCATGATCCATGGTTTCGCGGGAGCGCACCTCACCGATCAAAATCACGTCCGGCGCTTGCCGCAAGGTATTTTTCAAGGCAACTTCAAAAGATTCAGTATCAATACCCACTTCGCGCTGGGTAATAATGCAGCCTTCATGTTGGTGAATAAATTCAATCGGGTCTTCGATGGAAATAATATGGCCTTTTGAATTGCGATTGCGGTGGCCGATCATGGACGCAAGCGATGTTGATTTACCTGTACCGGTAGCACCCACAAAAATAATCAGGCCGCGTTTGGTCATGGCCAGCTCCTTGACAATTTCCGGCAAGCCCAGGTCATCAATGCGGGGAATATTGGTTTCAATACGGCGCAATACCATGCCGGCAAGGTTGCGCTGGTAAAACGCACTCGCACGGAAGCGGCCGATTCCGCGCGCACTCACTGCAAAATTTAATTCTTTTTTATCCAGGAATTCATTGCGCTGTTTTTCATTCATGACACTCAACACCAGCTCGCGCGCTTTTTCCGGTGCGAGGGGCGTCGCAGTTACAGGTACCACCTTACCGTGCAGTTTCATGGACGGCGGAACACCGGCGGTAATAAATAAATCTGACGCGCCTTTTTCCACCATCAATGCTAATAAACGATCAAAATCCATAACCTGTGCCTGTTTGTGTGAATATATTTTTATAATTGGAGCCGTCATTTCGCCAGGGGAGTCCAGCGTCTTATCAATTGCTAAGACGCTGGCTCCCCACTGCGCGAGGATGGCAACTCCCTGTTACCTGCTAATGAAGTTGCTTAAAAATTCTCTGGCATTTTTGCTTTCGAACGTGCGGCTTCGCGGCTGATAATACGGCGCGCCACCAGGTCTGCCAGACATTGATCCATGGTCTGCATGCCGAGCGACGCACCGGTCTGGATCGCTGAATACATTTGCGCAACCTTGTCTTCACGGATGAGGTTGCGGATTGCCGAGGTACCGCGCATGATTTCGTGTGCTGCAACGCGCCCGCCGCCGTTCTTTTTCATCAATGTCTGCGAGATAACTGCCTGTAAGGATTCCGACAGCATTGAACGTACCATGGATTTTTCATTGGCCGGGAAAACGTCCACAATACGGTCGATGGTTTTTGCGGCGGAGGTGGTGTGTAGCGTACCGAATACCAGGTGGCCGGTTTCCGCAGCGGTCAATGCGAGACGGATAGTTTCCAGATCACGCATCTCACCTACCAGGATAATATCCGGGTCTTCACGCAGCGCCGAGCGCAGTGCTTCGTTAAAGCCGTGGGTATCACGGTGGACTTCACGCTGGTTTACCAGGCACTTTTTGGATTCGTGCACGAATTCAATCGGGTCTTCAATAGTCAATACGTGTTCGTATTTGTTGTCATTGATATAGTCAATCATAGCCGCAAGGGTGGTAGATTTACCGGAACCTGTCGGCCCCGTCACCAGCACCAGGCCGCGCGGTACTGCACAGATATCACGGAATACATTGCCCATCCCCAATTCTTCCATGGTCAATACTTTGGAAGGAATGGTACGGAATACGGCGCCCGCACCGCGGTTTTGATTAAAGGCGTTTACCCGAAAGCGCGCTACCCCGGGAACCTCAAATGAAAAGTCAGTTTCCAGGAATTCTTCGTAGTCCTTACGCTGCCGGTCATTCATAATGTCGTAAATCAGGCCGTGGACTTGTTTGTGCTCCATGGGCGGCAGGTTGATACGGCGCACATCGCCATCCACCCGGATCATGGGTGGCAAACCTGCCGACAAGTGTAAGTCTGATGCGCCTTGTTTGGCGCTGAAGGCCAAGAGTTCGGTGATATCCATAGAGCTACCTTTTTTTATTCTACTGGCCGATGCCATCAGCCAGGTCGATGTTTGCGAGAGTTCTTAACGTTTTATTATGCATACGCCAATCACTAGTAACACCATAGCTGAGCCGCTCGCGAAAGTCATTGCGCGCATTCAAGAAGCTGCCCACACCTGCGGACGAAATAGCGAAACTGTGCGCCTGATCGCTGTGAGCAAATCCCAGCCAGCATCCGCAGTGGCTATGGCCTATAGCTGCGGCCAGCGCGATTTTGGGGAAAACTACCTGCAAGAGGCGCTGGAAAAGCAGATTGAATTAGGTCATCTTGTCGATATCCAATGGCATTTTATCGGCCCGATCCAATCCAACAAAACCCGTCCCATCGCAGAAAATTTTGCCTGGGTTCACAGTATAGACCGGGAAAAAGTAGCGCAGCGCCTAAATGACCAGCGCCCCGCAAATTTACCGCGCATACAGGTTTGCCTGCAGGTGAATATTGACAATGAGCCAACCAAATCCGGCGTTCCGCTCGCCGCATTACCTGCCCTTGCAAAAGCAGTCAGCCGGCTGCCACGCTTACAGTTGCGAGGACTTATGGCAATTCCGGCGGCAGTTGATAATGCCGGACAGCAACTTGCAGCCTTTCACAAGTTGCGGGTGGCCTTAGAGGATTTACAGGCACAGGGTTATGCTGTGGATACGCTTTCCATGGGTATGTCAGGCGACCTGGAAGCTGCCATTGCTGAAGGCGCGACCCTGGTCAGGGTGGGTACGGATATTTTCGGTGCACGCCAAGCACTCATTAACCAGGAATGAAGAGGTCATTAAACAAGCTAATTGATTATTCAACATCTTTATTATCAGCAAATACCTCGCCACCAGCATACTGAATGGAGCAATAACAGTTAAAAAGGAGTCGCCATCCTCGCGTAGCGGGATGAGAACTCCCTGCTAAATTTCGGCCTTTTAAGGCAAAAACCTGAAACTGCCAAAACAAGAGAATCCACCATGTCACTATTCACCAACGGATCACCCAAAATCGCGTTTATCGGTGCGGGCAATATGGCTAAAGCCATTATCGGAGGCCTGTTAGCCGAGGGCTTCAAACGTATCAATATTATTGCCAGCGGTCCGCGCCAGGAAACCCTGGACAGGGTCAGCGGCGAGTGGGGCGTAAACGTTACCACCGATAATACTGCGGCTGCGGCTGCGGCTGAAATCGTGGTGTTGGCAGTCAAACCGCAAATGCTGAAGGATGTTGCACTGGGCCTGCGCGCTGCACTGGTCCACAGGCCTTTGATTATTTCACTCGCCGCCGGCATCACTACCGAAAGCCTGGCTGCCTGGCTGGGCACTGACCAGGCGATTGTGCGCTGTATGCCCAATACGCCCTCGCAGGCACGCGCCGGTGCGAGCGGACTCTACGCCAACGCACAGGTTACTGATTCCCAGCGAGCCACGGTCAACGCCATCCTCGGTGCAGTAGGCATTGTGCAATGGGTGGATGATGAAGCTTTGATTAACTCAGTCACTGCCGTTTCCGGCTCCGGCCCTGCCTATTTCTTTTTAGTCATGGAAGCCATGATTGATGCCGGCGTGGAAATGGGGCTGACGCACCAGGCCGCTACAGAGCTGACCTTGCAAACCGCCCTGGGCGCCGCCATCCTGGCTAAACAAAGTGATGTGGACGTCGCGGAGCTGCGCCGCCGGGTAACCTCGCCCAAAGGTACTACCGAGCAGGCCATTAACTCCTTTGAGAACGACCAGATTCGCGCTATGTTTATGCGCGCCATGACCGCCTGTTCAAACCGCGCCCTAGAGCTGTCAGAACTTTTGGGTAAGTAAGTTTTAAGGCAATAATATTCAGACGATTCGCAGGCAGGTAGATTTCGCTGTCCGATCCAACCAGAGAGACAATTATGCAAACACTGGCTCAAATCGCCATTTACGTTATCAATACCCTCGGCACCCTTTATATCAGCCTGGTGCTGCTGCGCTTTCTGGCCCAACTGGTGCGAGCGGACTATTACAATCCGCTCAGCAAAGCCCTGGTGAAATACACCAATCCCTTGCTGGTCCCGCTGCGAAAAATTATTCCCGGGATATTCGGTATTGATATGGCAGCGCTGGTGCTGGCCATTTTGCTGGAAGCCATACTTCTGCAGGTTGTGCTGCTGATTGCCGGTTATGGTGTGATTAATCCGTTGACCCTGCTGATTTGGTCCGCCATTTCGCTGCTGGGTTTGCTGGTAAGTTTTTATTACTGGGGCACGATTATTATGATTATCGCCAGTTGGGTGGCGCCCCACAGCAATAATCCCGGTCTCACCTTATTGCACCAGATCATTGAACCGGTGATGGCTCCCTTCCGCAAGATTTTGCCGCCCCTGGGTATGCTGGATTTATCGCCCATTATTTTCTTTATGGTGCTGCATATTATCCGCGGCTACATCTTACCGGCACTGGCAGGTGCTGCAGGCATGATTCCCGGATTGGGTTTCGGCTTTTAATTGAGCGCGACGCACTACATATGGCAGGGAGAAGATTTAATCCTCCACTGCCATGTCCAACCAAAATCATCCAGCGATGAAGTTGTCGGTGTCCATGACAATCGCCTGAAAATCCGTATTACCGCACCACCGGTTGATGGCAAGGCCAACGACCACATCATTAAATGGTTCAGCAAATTATTTAAAGTTCCCAAAAGTGATATTGAAATTTTGCAGGGTGAACTCGGGCGGCAGAAAACGTTGCGGATTCGCGCACCTAAAACTTTACCTACGCAGATCGGACCACCATAATCCGCGCCTTTGGAACGACGAACAACAAATCAAGAGAAAGGGATATGAGCATCAGTAGGTTTAAAATTGCATGCGTATTAACAGCGTTATTATTGGGATGCTGCGCACAGGCGCAGACATCAGTACCACAAAAGGAAGTGACAGAGGTGGTTGTAAGCGGGCAGAAAAACAGCTCGGACTGGTTTCGCGCCGAAAGCCAGCATTTTATTGTCTACTCTGATTCCAAGCAGGAACATGTGAGCCTGCTATTGCACAGACTCGAACGCTTTGATCACCTGCTTCGCCTGTATACCAAAACCGAGCATAAAACCGGGCCCAAACTTACCTTTTATTATCAATCGCGCGTTAACGACCTTGACCGGATTAACAAAAACCAGCCCGCTTACGCCATAGGGCTTTACACCAGTTGTCCCCTGGGGGTGCAAGGTTTTGGAACGCATATGTATTACGGCACCAATACCCTCCCCTTGGAAAAGCAGCCGGAGAATGAAGGGCTTTCCTATATTTTTGAAGCCTATGCGCGACATTTCCTCTATCGCTATACCGATCTACGCACCCCCACTTGGTACATTGACGGGTTTGCACAATATTTCGCTAACACGCGTTTTTCCGATACCCAAACAGTAGTGGGTATGCCGCCCAAAAGCGTGAAGGATTATTTAAATTTCCTCACCAGCGGTAACGCCTACAGCCTGGATTACAAAGACATATTGCTGGAGAACAATTCCAAAGGCCGCAATGTCGGCGGAATTGCCGGATTGCAGCTTGAATTTCAGGCCAAGTCCTGGGTCTTGACCCACTATATTTTGTCCTCCAGTGAAAATATCCAGCATTTCCGCACCTATATCCGCCTTACTTCGCAAGGTACAGAACCCACCGCAGCCTTCGAGCAAGCCTTCGGTTACAAGGTTTCCAAACTCAGCAACCAGCTTTCAAAGTATCGGCGCCTGTCTGCCGAAGCGTTAAAACTCAACCTCACTACCGGTGCCACAGAGGAGATTCGCTTCAGCAGCCTGCCTGCTTCTGCCAATACATTATTACTGGCTGATGCTGCTTTGAAATCCTGCCCCGGTGCCGAACAAGGAGCGTCCTTGCTGAAAGCCATAAGGGCAGAAGCGAAAAAGTATCCCGACAGTGATTACGCGCAACTCATTTTGAGCCGCGCCCAGATTGAATGGGGCAATCCCCAGGATGCATTGCCCTATTTGACAAGGGCTGCACAGGGGAACAATACCGAGGCGTTTTATCTGTTAGGCTCAGCTCACTTGCGGCTGGCAGAACAAAACCAGGGCGATACGCAAAAAAACCATTTCGCTATTGCGCAAGAGAATCTCTTAAAAGTACGTGCACTTAATCCGCAATCCGCAGAAGCTTTTTACGCTTTCTTCAAAGCCGGCGTACAGAGCCGAAACATCCCTACGGAAGAGGTTTTACAGTCAGCCGTTGAGGCGATGAAGCTGGCACCCGAGATCAGCAGCTATACGCGCGCTGCGGCCTTAAGCTATGCCTACGCCAACCGGATCCCCGAAACAGAATATGCCCTGAACCTGCTTGCCCAAAACAGCCGCGACCCGCGCGCCGCCAAGTGGGCGAAAGACTGGCAACTACGCTTAAGCAAGGGTGTTACACGCAGCACACTATTAGCAGAAATGCGCCTTGAGCTAAGAACGGTCTTCAACGAATGGACCGTCAGCAGCGATGAAGTCATGCAAGCGGTAAAGCTGGCCTCAGGGCTTGAGAACGCCCGGGACTTTATACAAAGCCAACAGCTCATGGATCAGCAAACAACCCAGGGCGCTTTGCCCGGAACGCGGTAAATACCTTGAGACAATGAATTTTCCCAGACGGCTCCTGAAACACAGGCAGGGATAAACAGGTTCTATTCCTTTGGAGAATTTGTACTTGAAGAATTGGGGCTGGATTTTTTTACTGTATTGCGCTGCCGCAAGTAAGCAAAGTAAGTGGATAAGCTTGATGCAATGACCGCCGCAAACAATGCCCATGCCCAGGTGTTGATCAGCATATTGCGGGTGAAGGCATAATGGGTGTAATTCCAGTAAAAAAACATAATGAATGCAATGGAAAACATGAACACAAAACGACGCAACCAAAAACGAAATAATACAGAAAACATAGGCAGTCTCTCACAGGAATGGATGCAACTTACAAGGCCGGGTCGCAGGGTAGGGTCAGAATCCGGAAATAAACCGCAGCCAGGATTGGAGCCGTTAAAAACGTCATTTTATACAAATTCACGAAGCTTTAGTGAGCCATCTCCCCTATCATAACCGGCTTTACTTGATAATCGCCCGTCCCTTCCGGTACGGATGATTTACGGATTCCACGTTATTTTATGAAAACACCAAAAAACCTTGTGCCGCTCATCGAAGACGGCCTGGTCGATGAAGTCTTGCGCTCCCTTAAAAGCGGTAAGGAAGCGACGGTTTATGTCGTCTCCTCTGCCGGTGAAATCCGTTGCGCAAAAGTCTACAAAGAGGTTGAAAAACGCAGCTTCCGCAGCCAGACCCAATACCAGGAAGGTCGCTCGGAACGCAATTCCCGCCGCGCCCGCGCCATGGGTAAGGGGTCAACCTACGGCCGCAAAGAACAGGAAAGTGCCTGGCAAAACGCCGAAGTCGATGCGCTCTACCGCCTCGCCGCTGCCGGTGTTCGCGTGCCCCAACCTTATGGCTGCTTTGACGGTGTGCTATTAATGGAACTGGTAACAGACAGTGACGGCTATGCTGCACCGCGTTTGAATGATATTGAACTCAGCCCCGCACAGGCGCGGGAATACCATGCATTTATGATGATGGAAGTCGTCCGTATGCTCTGCGCAGGTATCGTCCACGGTGACCTCTCCGAATTCAATGTGCTCCTGGGGGCACAGGGACCGGTAATTATCGACCTACCCCAGGCGGTCAACGCCGCAGGCAACAATCACGCATTCACCATGCTGGAGCGCGATATCAATAATATGACCGATTACTTCGGCCAATTTGCCCCGGAACTGCTGGATACTGATTTCGCCCATGAAATCTGGGCACTTTACGAAAGCGGCAAATTAACTCCTCATGTAAAACTCACCGGTACCTTCGCACATTCAACAGTGGAAGCAGATATAGCGGCGGTTTTGCGTGAAATTGAAGATGCTCGCCTGGATATGGAGCGTCGCAAAGCGGCCCGGGAAGAAGCCGACAATCATTAATACCTTATCGTTATTTGCCATTTTATCCCTTCAAAAAACACGAACAGGCCGCATTTTGTGTGTGAACTGTCGCTCAAATGTCACTATTCTTCACCATTTATCCGGGAAATCAGCCATTAACTGCTCAACATCTAGCCAGTTTTATTTTTTTCAGTTTTAATGGAATTAGAAAAATAATGCTTTAGCCGTTTTTTTTCTAAGCGGTTAAAAACACCACGAGAAAGAGCCTATGGATGTTAGAGCTTTACACCGCCAAATGACCCAATATACCCGCTGGAAACGCCAACTTGACGAGCGCTTGCAGGCGTTTGAAAGTTGGGGCAACCACCACCAGATGCTGAGCCCGGATGTTCAGCGAACCCTGCAAAAAGCCCGTAAGCTTTTGTGCGGCGACAGTTTTACCCTTGCCTGCGTGGGCGAATTCTCACGCGGGAAAACCGAGCTGATTAACGCGCTTTTATATACCGAAGGCGGCCGCCGCCTGCTGCCATCCCAACCAGGGCGCACCACCATGTGTCCTACCGAAATTTTCTGGGATACACACACACCTGTTAACTGCGTGCGCCTGCTGCCGATAGAAACCCGCCGCACGACCACCAGCCTGCAAAACTTCAAACGTATTCCGCACAACTGGGTGACGGTTACCTTTGATCCGCACAACCACGAGCAAACCCGCGCCGCCATTAACCAGGTGTCTGCCAGTAAATGGGTTACCCCTGCCGATGCCTTGAAGCTGGGCTTTGCGATGGACGAACTGGGCGAGCGGGACGCCACCGGCAAGGTCGCTGTTCCCGCCTGGCGCCATGCGCTGATCAGCCTGGATCATCCGCTGCTGCGCCAGGGATTGCGGATTGTGGATACGCCCGGGTTGAATGCCCTGGGCAACGAACCCGAACTCACCCTGAAAACCCTGCCGGAAGCCCAGGCTATCTTGTTTTTAATGTCTGCCGATGCAGGCGTAACCGCCAGCGACATGGTCATTTGGCGTGACCATGTACAGACCCTGCGCGATGAACAGTGTACGGCCGTACTTGCGCTGTTGAACAAGATTGACAGTCTCTGGGACGACTTGCAGCCATCTGCTGACGTCAATGCCAGCATTGAATTGATCCGTCATACCACTGCGCAACAACTGAACCTCGCACCGGAACAGGTGATTGCCATTTCTGCCAAACAGGGCCTGCTCGGCAAGGTAGGCCGCAATATGGCGCAGCTGGAGCGCAGCAATTTTACGCAACTGGAACGCAGGCTGGCCGATGTAGTGTTGCGCAGCCAACAGCAGATCATCGGCCACCGACTGGTGGGCGATAGCTATGAAATGATCATCAATACGCGCAATAGCCTGGCCCAGCGCCTGGCCGAATGTGAGACTGAAATTAACGAATTGCGCTCTGCCGAACCCCGGGAAGCTGCCGAAAAACTGCTGCAATTGCGCGATACCATCCGTCTGACCCACCACCAATATCACAAACAGGCACTCTCTTTACGCACCAGCCAGCGTTTACTGGAATCCCAGCGGCCAGCCCTGTTGGCACCGGTCAGCTCCGGCCTGCTGGAACAGCAAATCAACGACGCCCACCGCAACCTTGCACAGAGCTGGACCACCCTCGGCCTTTCACGGGCGATCAGCAATTTCTTTGACGATGTGGACAGCAGCCTGCAGCATATTGAGCGCGAAATTGAGCGCGCCAACCGTGTGTTGACCTCCATCTACCAACGTCCTGAACATAATCTGACGGACGACGATCTGATGATGCGCCATCTGCTTAAAATCCATAATCAACGTCGCCAGCTTCGCCAGTTGCACAAGCGTGCCGATGAGTTCCGGTTTTCGCTCAACAGTTTGCTGACGCGCAAAGGTGCACTGATCAACCGCTTCATCAATACCCTGGTGCAAGAGGTACGCAATACCTATCAGGATTTAAATGAGCACATTAGCCAATGGCTGCAAGAAGCGCTGACGCCCCTGATACACAACAACCAGTACCAAAAGCAGCTGCTGGAAGCGCACATGCTGCGCCTCACACAATTGCAGACCCAGCGCAACACCCATGCGGAACAGATTGAAAGCCTGCAAACCAATATTTACCACTTGCAGACAGCGCTGAACTCACTTGAACCTCTCTATCAGGAGACTATCAAAGCACCATTGGTCAATGATGCATCTGAAAAACTTGCCGAGGTTCGCAGTGGGCAAGTGGTATCGCTATTGGAAGCACGCAAAGCGGCGCGGACGCATTAAACTTATCGATCAAGGCCCTTTTTGCGCACCAACTAGCTGGTAAGACAGCTCGTACAAGAGCCTTTTATTCTGAATATTTATTCTTCGACACGAATGGCACTGACTTGGCACTTTTTCTAGGATGTGTGCGGGTTAACTTTATGTGGGCATCATCCCCTGCCGGAATGACGAAAAATAGCTAAGTAAGTACCATTCTTCTTCGACACTTTGCTTGCAGCCGATGGCCCGCGTCTTTAGACTTGCGCACACTTAAATAAGGAAGCCGCCATACCGCCTTTAAACCGCTGTGGCACAGCAAATTAGCCAGACCCGTCCGACAAGCAATACCGTGAGCCGGGTTTCATACCATAGCTGCAAAGAAATTCGTCTTTCAGGGGTACCCGCGCTAAGCTTGCGTCTATTCCGTCTTTTTACTGTGCGTTTAGTCCACCTTTACTAAGAGAACACCATGCCAGATGCGCTACCGCCAGATTCCGTAGGCATTGTCACACCGCGTACCCAGAACTTCAGCGAGCCCTTACTCCTGGCCTGCGGCAAAACGTTGGACGAGTATCAACTTGTCTATGAAACCTATGGCCAGCTCAACGCTAACAAAAGTAATGCCGTGCTGATTTGCCATGCGCTGTCCGGCCACCACCACGCGGCCGGCTACCACAGCATGAGCGATAAGCGCCCCGGCTGGTGGGATGCCTATATCGGCCCCGGCAAGCCCATAAATACCGATAAATTTTTTGTAGTATCACTCAATAACATCGGCGGCTGCCACGGTTCCACCGGACCAGGTAGCATCAACCCCGAAACCGGCAAACCCTGGGGGCCGGATTTTCCCAAGCTGCGCGTGCGCGATTGGGTACACAGCCAGGCGCGCCTGGCAGACAAGCTCGGTATTAATACCTGGGCGGCAATCATCGGCGGCAGCCTCGGCGGCATGCAAGCCATGCGCTGGGCGCTGGAATATCCGGAACGGGTGCGCCACTGCGCAGTGATTGCCTCAGCCATGAAGCTCAGCGCACAAAATATTGCGTTCAACGAGACGGCGCGCCAGGCGATTATCAGCGACCCGAATTTCCTCGACGGGCGCTACCTTGAACACAACACAGTGCCCCGCCACGGCCTGGGTGTTGCGCGCATGATTGGTCACATCACCTATCTGTCGGATTACGACATGGGTGAAAAATTCGGCCGCGATTTACGCAGCGGCAGTTTCGACATCGGCAGCGATGGCGACGTCGAATTCCAGATCGAAAGCTACCTGCGCTACCAGGGCGGCAATTTTGCCAAGAACTTTGATGCCAACAGCTATTTACTCATTACCAAAGCACTCGATTATTTTGACCTGGCACGCGAATACGGCGATGATCCTATAGCCGCTTTTCAGCAAGCCACTGCAAAATTCCTGGTGATCTCATTCAGCACCGACTGGCGCTTTGCACCCGAACGCTCGCGTGAAATTGTCAGCGCACTGATCGGTGCCAACAAAGCTGTCACCTATGCTGAAATTGAATCCAAATCCGGTCACGATGCCTTCCTCCTACCCGATGAGCGCTACCAACAAGTTTTCGGCCGCTACCTATCAGGTATAGCAACGCCCTAATATTTAAAGAAGAAGCTGAAAATGCGTATCGACTTAAACGAAATTCAACACTGGATCAAACAAGGCAGCCGCATTCTGGACCTGGGTTGCGGTGACGGCACCTTGTTGAAATTTTTGAAAGACCACAAACAAACCCAGGGATATGGTTTGGAAATTGATGCTGCACAGATTAACCTGTGTATCGACAAAGGCCTTAACGTTATCGAGCAAAACCTTGACCGCGGCCTCGGCAACTTTGCCGATAATAGTTTTGACACAGTATTGATGACCCAGGCGTTGCAAACCTTGCACTTCCCCCACAAAGTCCTGGATGAAATGTTGCGTGTCGGCAAAGAATGCATTGTCACCTTCCCCAACTTCGGCCACTGGAAAGCGCGCTACCAATTAGCCACGCGCGGCCGCATGCCGGTATCTGATTTGCTGCCTTATGAATGGTACGACACACCCAACATCCACTTTTGTACTTTCAAGGATTTTGAAGTCTTGTGCCGCGAAAAAAATATCAAAGTCATCAATAGGCAAGTAGTCAACGAGCAAAGCGGCCAATTATTAAAAGATGTCATGCCCAATTTATTTGGTGAAACGGCGATTTATCACTTGAGCAAATAAAATCACAGGCGCCAATTAATACAGCAACTACATCGTTTCCGGTTACCCAATATGAACAGCCAATTATTTATTGTCTTTGCTACAATTGTTTTTGGGGTTTGCCTGGCAAAATACCTTATAGTCAATGCCAAAGCACAACCTAAGGCATCATCGACATCAACCACTGAAAAGTCACAGCAAAAAGTAGTTTACAGCTCGCAGATTGATACTTCACAAACAATAACGACATCAGGTAATAACAGCTCCCATAGTAATTCAAGTGCAACCAGGTCCCGTGAAAGCCATTCTTCAATATCCCTGACAGATAAATCAAATCACACTATTGACACGGAAAAAGAATTATGAAAAAGCTTATCCTCAATATGCTGTTAATAATTTCAGCGATACCTTGTTTTGCTCAAATTGATCAAACCAAAGAAATACAGACTTCCAAAAATTTTGGTGCTTACACGGTTCATTACAATCTGTTCAACAGCAAAGATATTCCTGCGGAAATTTCCAGGATTTACCAACTCAACCGTGGTAGAGACATTGCTTATATCAATATCAGCCTTACCAAGACTGAAAACGGCGTTACCAGCCTGGGCCTACCTGCCAAAATCAGCACCAAAGCCATCAACTTAATGCAACAAACCAAAACCGTTGAATTTAAGGAAATCAAAGAGCCGGATGCAACTTACTACCTGGCTCCCTTTCGCCATACCAATGAAGAAGATATCCGGTTTGAAGTGAGTGTCTTACCTGAGGGTGAGGAAAAACCTTTGACGATAAGTTTTACCCGAAGGTTATTTACCGAGAACTAAGCGTATTGAGGCTTTTCAATAACGGAAAAAATAATCGGCGGCTGTCACTGAAAAGAGATGTGGCTCTTCGCTAGAAAATTATAACCTAATGCCTACCGCCGCCAGTTGCCCGACAATTTCTGCATGCAGAGGTACGCCGTCAATTAAGTTGCGGTCGCGTGCCTGCCAGCCTCGCTCGCCGGGATAATGAAATGGTGCGGCTTCTTTTTTCAGATATGCCAGGAAGTCGTTAACGCGCTCATCAAATTGCGGGCGCTCAATAAACGCATCGACATTTAACGCAATAAATATTTTACCGGCAGAGGAATCAATACCGCTGGCATCACGCGCTAGTATTTCATGCGTGAATGCCGCACCTGCCAATGCAGCAGTCATGAGCTCAAGCATAACAGCCAGGCCTGCACCCTTATGCTCACCCATAGGTATGACAGCACCCTTTAGAATTTCTGCGGTATCCGAGGTCGGATTTCCCTCTGCATCAATTCCCCAATTACCTGGTGCCGATTTTCCTTCACGCAACCAGGTAGTCACCTTGCCGACAGCAGCCTGGCTCATTGCCATATCTAACACCAGCGGTTCAGTCGATATTGCACCGGGAATGCCTATCGCCAGGGGATTGTTGCCAATCACACGCGTTTTGGCACCGCCGATTGCCATGGTAGGAAATGCATTGGTCGTGCAAATGCCGATAAAACCTGTCTGTGCAGCGCGGCTCGCGTAGGCATGTGCCCGACCCCAATGGGTGGTATTTTTGGCGAGGCAAACGCCTACACCAAAATGGCGCGCGCGTTCAACGGCGGCTTCCATCGCACGTGCAGAGGCGTAGCGGCCGGGGCCATTATTGCAATCAAGTACACAAATAGCACCGAGATCGCGCTGCGTTAAAAATTGCGGCACAGGAGTAACACGGCTCTCAGCAAGCGCACGCAATAAACCGGGTAACATGCGGACACCGTGCGAGGGCACTTCACATAAATCTGCCTCGGCCATGATGCGAGCTTCTACCTCAGCGTGTGATGACAGCACACCGGCACTGCATAACGCCTCTTTAAGCGCTTCGCATAAGGTGTCGTAAGGCACTCGTAAAATATTTGTCATGATTGCTACTCCGGTGGCGACTATTGCCTATCAACTGTGTGTCAGGCTTCAACCTGTTCCGCCCAGCTGGCAAATTCACGGTGCTTAATAAATAATGCGGACGCGGCGCTATGCCGGGTTAATGCATCTGCTGCCAATAAAACTGCACCTGCAGTCCAGGTGGTTTTTTCACGCGGCCAGATGACCTTGTCACGAAAGTTATAACCTGTCCAATAGCCACCGTCATCATCCATAAACTGGTGCAACCAGCTAAATAAACCCAATGCCTTGGCGTGCTCACCCGCGGCTAAAAGTGCGAGCGTTAATTCGCAGGATTCTGCGACAGTTACCCAGGGCTCATCACTTACGCACCGACAACCGATATTGTTTTCAACAAATATCTGCCAGCGCGATTCTATGCGCTCTTGCGCCGCCTTGCCTTGGACGGCACCGGCTAATACGGGATAAAACCAATCCATGGAAAAACGCTCTTTGGATTCCCAGGTTCGGTCAAAGCATTCCGGATGATGCCGTAACGTATTACCGAGCTTTTGATAAGCACTTATCCATAAGGTGCAGTTTTGATTTAGCGCCTGCGCACACAAAATGGCGCATTGCAGGCTTTTATAAATGGAAGAACACGCTGTAACCAACGCATCCTTTTGGGGGCTGCCATCTTCTGCGACAGCCCAATAAATTTCACCGCCAGGTGATTGGTAATGCAATACAAAATTAATTGCTTGCTTTACCACAGGAAATAATTGTTTTAAAAAATCTATTCTTTGTGAAATCAAATAATGATGCCAGACACCCGTTGCAACATAGGCAATAAAATGGGTTTCACGGTGATTTTTATCGACTGCTCCCTGTTTTGAATAACAGGGAGCCAGATAATTCGCCCACCAGCTGCCATCCGGCAACTGTTCCTGTGCAAGCCATTGATAGGCGCGCTCTGCCGCAGCTAGTTCACCGCCAATACTTAAGCCCATCGCAGCTTCAATATGATCCCAGGGATCAGCTTTGCCATTTTTAAACCAGGGAATGCAACCGTTGGATAACTGTGTTTGCAGGATATAGTTAACTGTTGGCCGTAACAGGCTTTCAGGAAAAAATCCCCTGGTGAGTAACAAATTTTTCATTTTCCTGAACCTGAAAATTTAATAAGACCCATCCTCTTGGGTCATTCCCTGAGAGAATGACGATTCCCACTAAAAATATAAATAATACTAGGACAAATCAACTTTCCTAAAATGCATTACCACACTTTTTCCCATCACAGGATTTAGTAACGTTTCCAGTTTTTGGGTAACCCACGGCTTTTGCATTAAATCCCACACCAATACGCGATGGTATAACCTGATAATGTGCGAACTGTCTTGCGAATTCCACCACAAACACTTTAACCACCAAAAGGGAGAGTGCAGCGCATGCGCCCAATAACGATGGGTAAAGTCAAATCCCAATGCCTTAACTTCCTGGCACAAGTGCACTGCATTAAATATCCGTATATGTCCACCTTCCACTTGATGATAAGCCGAACTCAATTGCCAGCATATCTTTTCCGGCCAAGCCCGCGGAACTGAAATTGCAAGAATACCCTCAGGCTTTAGTACACGTTTTATTTCCTGTAACACCCCGGTGTAATTCTCAATATGCTCCAGCACTTCGCTGCAAATAATTTTATCAACGCTATTGTCCGCAAAGGGCAAACACGTGGCATCCGTTTGCTGTACTGAAAAAATACTCTTGGGATTATGCCCGGCAAAATGCGAAAACCGCTCCCTAGTTGTGCGCAAATCAGCTATGGATAAATCCATCCCCACGCCCAGCAAGTTATGAACAAGGCAAGCATGAATCAAATGGCGGCCTTCACCGCATCCGATATCCAAAAGGACATCACCGTCTTGAAAATCGAGTAAGTTAAAATTAATCGTTAGCAATTATACAATTTCCTTTTGCTGCAATATTCCGTTGTAGTATTCACTCATCTCATTACCGACCACCTGCCATGACAAATGGCTCAAGCTGCGCTCACGACCCCTGGTCGATAGGACCTCGCGAAGCTCTGCATCTGGCAGGAGTCTTTTCAGTGCCTGGATAAGCTCATCCACACTGCCCGCTTTCACCGATACAGCCGCATCGCCAACCACTTCCGGTAAGGCGCCACCGTCACTGCATACCAGCGGAATACCGCAGGCCAGGGCCTCACCCGCCGGCAAGCCAAACCCCTCGTACAGCGATGGCACCACGGCTACACTTGACTTTGCATATTCTTGTACCAGTTGCTCAGTGCTAATACCCGTTTTAAAACTTACGCAATCAGCCAACTGCAATTTTTTTAGCTCTTTTTCGGTTGAACCATCCGCTTTTAATTTTCCGATGACCAACAACTGTAACTGGGGAAAATCCGCCCGCAATTGTGCAAGCGCATTTAATAATATACTCAAACCTTTCAATGGCTGATCGGAAGATGCAGTGGTAATAATTCGCCAGGGTTTACGCATTACCTGTGGCAAGGGTTTAAAAATATCCGTATCTATGCCATTAGGAATAACGGTAATTTTTTCAACGGAGCGATCAAAAGCCGCCACAATATCCTGCTTTGATTGCCGTGAAACCGTATGGATATGTTGTAATTGCTGAACGACTTTTTTTTGCATGGTTAAAAAGCTGTACCAGCGATTCACCAACCAGCGATGTCCTTTTGTGGATGCAGCTGCCAGCGCCAATTCACGGTCGCGCGTAATAGGGTGATGGACGGTGGCAACGACAGGAAAACCCTGTGCCTGTAATTGCAACAGTCCATAACATAAACTTTGGTTGTCATGGATGATGTCATAGCAAGGTTTATGTTCTTTAAAATAGCGAAGCAGGCGGCGACCAAAACAATAGGGTTCGCCAAAGGCACCACTCAACTTGCTCCACCACTCGTAAAAATCAGTAAATGACAATAAATGCTTCCATTGCAGCGCGCACAGTGGATGTTCAAGCGCGTATAAATCCAAACTGGGCAATTTTATCAACCTTACCCGCGCATCCAATTCCGGATAAGGCGGCCCTGAAATAACATCCACCTCATGCCCCAACTCAACCAGGGCTTTGCTCAGGTAATAAAGATAAATGCCCTGCCCTCCCACATGGGGATGACTGCGGTAACCCAGCAAGGCAATACGTAAACCATTGGCAACTTCTGGCCTGCACCTGGTCACAGGTACCGGTGCAGATGGTTGTGAAGGAACAGGAAAATAGGACATAAGATAAGGCGACAATAGATATTCAGGTAATTTACCACAGGTTTTCATCGCGTGATTAACAACAAAATGTATACATGACCTACAAATCTGCTGATTTTTTGTCAGCGAAGGTTTAGGCTTGGCACCCTTGTCGACTAAAACAACTTATTTAACCACATCAAAAGGATATATCCGTGAAAAAACTAATAGCTGTTGCAGGTATTTGCCTTCTCTCCACCGGCGCATGGGCAGAAACCAAACCCACCAATGCCTCGCTGGAAGAATTATTAACTATCAGCGAATCGCAAAAACTGGTTGATAGTATGTGGCCACAAATTGAAGGCATGATGAACAACAGCGCCAAACAAGCGCTTGGCAATACCAACCTGAATAGCGAGCAACAAAAAGTACTGGAAAATGCCAACGCCAAAATCGCCGCCCTGTTTAAAGAAGAATTTTCATTTGAAAAAATGAAGCCCATGATGATCAATATTTACAAGGAATCTTTTTCACAAGATGAAGTGGATGGCATGATCAAGTTTTATAAAAGTAAATCAGGCCAGGCTGTTATTAAGAAAATGCCTGTGGTGATGCAATCAACCATGGTAAATGTACAATCACAAATGTCTGCGGTGATTCCTAAAATTCAAAAAATTCAGCAGGAAGCGATTGAAGACATAAAAGCCAAGGCGGACACTGCCAAGTAATACCACTGTTTAAAAGGCCGACTGTCCACTATAGTCCGTCGGCCTTTTTTATAGGGTCGGGTTTATTCATTGCCAGGTTTTTTACGTTGCGCACGCGGATGTGCCTGGTCATATACTTTGGCAAGGTGCTGAAAATCCAGGTGCGTATAGATTTGCGTGGTAGAAATGTTGGCATGCCCCAGCATCTCTTGCACCAAGCGCAAGTCCCCGCTGGATTCCAGCATATGGCTCGCAAAGGAATGGCGCAGCATATGGGGATGCACAGGCGTGTCCATGCCCTGTTTAATGCTCAATTGCTGCAAGCGCATTTGCACCGCGCGATGAGTAATGCGTGTACCTTTTCGGGTAATAAAAACAGCTTGTTCCGTACTATCTTTCAATAAGGTTTTGCGTTGCGGCAGCCACGCTTTCAAGGCGGCAATGGCCTGGCTGCCAATAGGCAACATACGTGTTTTACTGCCTTTTCCGAGGACGCTGACCATTGCATCCTGTACATCAATATCGGCCAGGTTTAATCCCACTACTTCGGCCAGCCGCAACCCTGATGAATAAATCAATTCCAGCAAGGCACGGTCCCGCAATGCCAACTGCGAATCGCCATTCACGCTCACAAATTGCGCAGTCTGATCGACATCCAGGGTTTTCGGGAGTTTTTTGGCGCTTTTAGGAGCCTGGATAGTATCGGCAGGATTATTGTTTGCCCAGCCACGATGAATCGCAAACTCAAAGAAGCTGCGCAGGGCCGACAGCCACCGCGACAGACTCTTCCCGCCCAGCCCCTGGCGATGCAACTGCGCCACCATCTGGCGGATATGCTGTGGCTGGATATCTGATAATTGACTGAGTGAAAACTGCTCGCAACAGTCAGCAAATTTTTGCAAATCGCGCCGATAATTGGTTTGTGTATGAACCGATAACTGTTTTTCGCTGCGCAAAAATTCATTAAATGCGCTGAGTTCTGGTACATATACTGATGTTTTATCCATAGCAGGCAAAACCGAAACGAAACTGGTGAGGTGGTTGCAGTATAAGCAATTTTTTACCGGGATTACCCAATGCTTTTCGGTGACTTATCACCTTGTAATATACCTAGCTATTCAGTAACCGCTTTTTAAGCCATATACCAGGGTCTTGAACTTTCAGATCCCAGCCCCCAATTACCAGGCCAGGATTTTCCATATCACTTCCGGCAACTTTCCTTTTGGGTACATCCAACTATGGCTCAAACCTTCATTTTGCAAAATCAGGACAAGCTTTTTTTCGGTAAAAGCAAAGAATGGGTCGATGGCTATGATGCCAATGCAGTCTTCAAAACCCCGCATAAAGATGAGGCTGTCAACCAGATGTTTGAAATCACTTCCAAAGATTACCAACAGCGGGTAAAAGTGCTCGCTTGCGAGTTGGATGAAAAAGCCTTGCCCGTCATTCCCGGAGATATAATGCCGGCTCCGCTGCCCAAGGCACCCAAACCGCCTAAAGCCGGTGAGGACCTGTTTGCCGAAGCAACATCTGATGCGCAAGCCGATGACAATGACGAGCTAACCGAAGAACTGACCTTTAGCGCTGATACTCCCGATGAGCCTGCCGAAACCCAGGCTAAACTCGTCTAGGGAGTGCCTGAAATTCTTCTGCGGCAATATATGAGCATTTGAGCCTGTTTTTAATGCCGCGATGGCAGCGCAGGTAATTTTTCAGAAGCTCCCTAATTTATAACATCTAACCAGGGGTGCAGTCTTGCCTTCAACTCATAACGCCATAGGGCGCGAGCGTCTTGCTGCCTTTGCAGAGATACCCGCTAATGCCAGCCTTACCGGTATTTTGCGCGGGCTGGAAAAGGAGAGCCTGCGTATTACGCCGATGGGGACACTGGCACAAACCGGTCACCCGGCAGGTCTGGGTTCTGCACTTAAGCACCCCCATATCACCACGGATTACAGTGAAGCCCTGCTTGAATTTATTACTGAACCTTTCGACAATATCCCGGCACTTTTACAGCAGTTAGACGATATTCATCGCTTTACCTACCAGGAACTGGCCAAGAATGACGAGCGCCTCTGGCCCGCCAGCATGCCCAGCCAATTACCTGTGGATGCCGAGATTCCTGTGGCACGTTATGGCAATTCCAATAGCGGAACCATGAAAACCATTTACCGCATCGGGCTTGGTCACCGTTACGGTCGCAGTATGCAGACCATTGCCGGTGTGCATTACAACTTCTCGCTGCCAGATAGTTTCTGGCGCCAGTTACAACAGATGGAGGGCGATTCGCGGGATCTGCAAAGCTTTAAAACCGAGCGTTATTTCGCATTGATCCGTAATTTCCGACGTTATTTCTGGTTGCTCGTGTATCTTTTCGGTGCCGCGCCCGCCGTTAGCAATAGCTTTGTAGATGGTCGAAAGCACCGCCTGCAACCTCTGGCCAAAAGCCTGCTCACCCAGCACTTGCCTTATGCAACCTCTTTAAGGATGGGCGATCTGGGTTACCAGAGTGATGCCCAGCAATCGCTGTTTGTGTGCTACAACAATGTCAACAGTTACCTGCGTACCTTGTGCGGTGCCATCACCCAGCCACTGCCTGCCTATGAAGCCATTGGGGTAAAAGATAGCCAAGGCCATTACAAACAGCTCAATACCAGTTTGTTGCAAATCGAAAACGAGTTTTATTCCAGTATCCGCCCCAAACGCACCACCCAATCAGGCGAGACTGCCTTGCAGGCGCTGCGTTTACGTGGCGTTGAATATATAGAGGTACGCTGTATTGACCTGAATCCCTATGAACCTTTGGGAGTCACCGCGGACCAGTTGCGGGTGATTGATGCGTTTCTGCTGCACTGCCTTTTTAACGACAGCCCGGGTGCGCTTGATAGCGAATATAATGAATGGCAGGAAAACCAAAAGCGTATCGTCGATAACGGACGCGATCCCGGGCTACAGCTCTTGCGCCACGGAGAAACAGTGCGCTTTGCGGACTGGGCCAAGGAAATATTGGATAATTCCCTCGCCTGCGCCCGGCTGCTCGACCAAAGCAATGGCGGCACAGATTATGAGACGGCCGTAAATGCCCAGTATGAAAAATTAAGCAACCCCGCCTTAACACCTTCAGCGCGGGTGTTGGAAGACCTTAACCGCCAAGGGAAAAGCTTTTTTGACCATACCCTGGCACTTGCCGAAGCACATCGCGACTATTTTAGCCAACGGCCTTTAGCACCCGTTGCACAAGCGCGCTTTCAACAACAAGCTGTACAGTCCTTACAGGAACAAGCCCAACTGGAACAATCGCCACAAATCCCGTTTGATGACTATCTGGCACAATACTATGCGCAGTATCGTTCATGCAGTTGTGAGACATAAAGCCTGGTGACAGCATTCCTGGCGACACAATGTGAGTGTGGCGCCGGGAACTTGTCATAAGCCGGAGCCCTATAGCAACCGACTATTTTTGTACTACGAGGTTATCAAACAATACATCGCTGACCAGAGGAGCCCTGTGAGCTTCTTTCGCAGTCTCTTCCCCGGCAGGCTTCTCATTTTTCTTCGCGTTTCCGGATTTAACTTTTTCTTGTTTGGCGCGGTCATTGCCTTTGGCAGGCTCTGGCGCACCATTCGGATGATTCACGTTTTCCAGCACTTCGTTGATTTTTGCGAGCGCTTCCACCCGCATTTTTTCCTTGCCTTCGGCGCTGGCCATCTGCTCATCGGTAACACTACTAATCAACATAATCAGGGTATCGCGAATCAATGGCATGTGATGGCTGACCTCAGCAGCGCTGTGGGCATCTTCAGTCCGCAAGGATAACTCGGCCTTAATGTATTTAACCCGGCCGGGTCCGCCGTAATTAACTACCAGGGGTGGCTTGATCGCAATATAATTGACACCTTCCTTAAAGGTTGCACTGCCGCCACTGCTGGCAAACGCCATTGAAGCCACCAGGCTAATAATCGCACCGGCTGCCCATCCCCTACAGCTACACACTAACTTCATGAAAACTCCTGACTCACCTCAGCCATCGCCCCTGCGGCGATGTTTACCTACAGCATAGACGATTTGTCGCAAACGTCTGGCTCTTACCGTTGCTTTTTGCTTACTATAGGCGCCTCCCTACTCCCAAGAGGTCGCCATGATTCCATCCATCCGTCAAACTAACCTCCTGCTGTTTCTGGGTGGCGTGTTCACCATTCTGGCCGGCGCCTATATGGAACATGTCATGAAGCTCCAGCCTTGCCCTTTGTGTATTACCCAACGCGCCTTCTTTGATCTCATAGGCGTACTCGGTCTGATTGCCGCGATCCATAATCCCCGCACGCGCGGCCTTGTGGTCTATGCAAGCCTTGGCCTGGTTGCAGCCATAGGCGGCGGTTATTTTGCGCAGCACCAGGTGTGGCTGCAAAGCCTGCCCGCTGACCAAGTGCCCGCCTGCGGCCCCGGCCTCGCTTATATGTTTGAAGTATTCCCGTTCATGGAGGCCATGAAGCTCCTCTTGCAAGGTGATGGAAGCTGCGCCCATGTCGATAAAATTTTGGGCTTAAGCCTGCCAAAATGGTCGCTGATTGCCTTTATAGGCTTTGGCCTGGTAAACCTGTGGCAGCTAATTCGTGCCCTAAAAAATGACCGGGTTTCACTACAAGCCAGTTGAAGCCATGCGCAAGATAACCTATTGTGTCGCCATACCTGTGGATGTGCAGCTGTGCTTTTAACCGAACATTGCCGGCTGACACATCATTACACGACCCATAGCGGCGGCCAAAAGCCGGGGCGCATTTAACCATAACCCGATAATCAAGCAGTAATCAGGAAAACTGAGCATGTTAGAAAATTGTCAAAACGCTAAAGAACGCTGGGGTGGTGTCAGTATCATCATCGACCGCTGGTTACAGGAACGCCAAGACATGCTGGTACAATACTGCGCTATTGGAGCAGAGCAAAACACCCATGCCAACGGCCAGGTGCGCGGTGAAAAATTGCGTAGTTTCTGCCAGATACTGGTGGATTACGTTTCTGCAGGGCACTTTGAAATTTATGATCAATTAATAAAGGAAGGCCGCGAATTCGACGATGAAGAAGCGCTTCATGAAGCGGGCCGGCTGTTTACTGTGGTCGATGGAACTACCGAAAAACTTCTGGATTTTAACGATAAATACCTCGAGACCGACGACCTCAGCAGTCTCGATACAGACCTTTCCAGCCTGGGCGAGACTCTGGAAATCCGGTTCAGCGCTGAAGATCGTATGATCTCTGTGCTGCACACCTCCCACAAAGATTTGGTAAACGGTTAATCCACCGATTGGCAAGCATTCAAAACCTGCTGCGGTGGGTTTTTTATTATCCGTATATTGACTGTTATTAAATCCGAAGACCTGCACGTCATTCGCCGCGCTTTTCGTTCCGCCCTCTTGCAACGTCGCTGTGCAGCTGTTTCTGAAACTTGTCAGCTTTTTTGAATTGGAAAGAACTGACTGGGATAATTTATTTATAAAAAAACCCGCCGAAGCGGGTTCTGTTTAAGCCACAGGTGTGAACTTATTTTTTGCCAGGTTTGGCTTCCGCTGCCGGAGCCTTAACTTCCAACAGTTCTACTTCAAAAATCAAGGTAGATTCTGGTGGAATGCTTTGGTTGCCTGTTGCACCATAAGCCAGGCTTGCAGGAATATACACTTCCCACTTGGAACCTTGTGGCATCAATTGCAAAGCCTCAACCCAACCGGGAATTACACCGCTTACCGGGAATTCAACCGGCTCGTTACGCTCAATAGAGCTGTCAAACACTTTGCCGTCAAGCAATTTGCCGGTGTAGTGAACCTTAACCGTATCAGTCGCTTTTGGTTTTACACCGCTGCCCGCCGTGATAACTTTATATTGCAAACCGCTCTCAGTGGTTTGTACACCTTCTTTGGTTTTGTTTTCAGCAAGGAACTTTTCACCCGCCGCTTTATTTTCTTCACCTAATTTGTGGGCTTTTTCTTCTTGTTTCTTCTTCATGGATTCAGAGAATTCCTGAATCACCTTGGCTTCATCTTCTTTGGAAATACGGCTTGGGGTACCCGCTTTTGCATCGGCAATTGCTAACAACACCAGATCGGTATCCAGGTTGATTTCCATTTGCTTAACGCCTTGGCCCATTTGCTGACCCATCAGGTAGCTTACTTTTTGCTCAAGTGTTTCCAATTTAGGCTCTGGTTTCGGAGCCTCTTTCTTACAGCCTGCAACCAGGGCTGCAGAAGCCATTAAACCGATCATTGCTAATTTTTTGTTAATCATTTTGCACCCTAGTGGATTACATTTTTAAAGGAATATTGGCCCATGTTTGCCCGAACAATCTGAGCCAAGCGTCTGATGGGCAACCTGCAGAAATACCACGGGTGTAACAGCCCTAACGGGCGCCAATGGTATACCAAAACATCAAAATTGTGCGGTATTTTGCCCAAATTTTCATGGTTTACCATGAATTAGCAAGGCTTGGCCAAATTACCGGAAGCCTTCTGACCTGCCATGCCTCTATTAGTTCTTGAAAACCTCGCAAAACCGGGATCTTGGCAGCTATACCTAAACCCCCGGCTGCGGAACGCGCAAATGTCACAAGACTGTAATACACATTCGTAGCACCTCACTCTACACTAACCCCCAAGTCTCCCTCATTGATTAACACGCATTTAAGGAACCCATCATGGCTCTTGGCAACCTGTCTTTAACATCTGTGTCCGACATTGAAGCGCAAATTGCCAAGGTAAAGGCAGAGTTGGAAAAAGCTCGCGCGCAAGACTATGCAACTGCTGAAAAAACTTTTTTGGCAGCCCAAAAAGCCACTGCTACAGCCCAGGCTAAAGTCGCTGAGCTGGGTGCAAAAACAGGTACCACAGCGGCGGCACACAATCGCCTGGTCCAGGCTGAAGCGGCGCTGGAAAAACAACAGGCGATACTGGCAGAGGCAAGCGAGGCCTTTGAGCGTGTCAAAGCAGCGCAAACTGCAGCTGAAGCATTTGCAAAAGATGTAGCACGGGTATTGGCCGGTAAGAAATTAGGCAAGAAAATAAAATTCACCAAAAAAGAAAAAGCTGTTTTAAAAGAGGAGAAAAAGCTTGCAAAGAAAAATGCAAAAAAAGAAAAGAAAGCTATAAAGAAAGAAGCCAGAAAGCATGCAGCAGAAGCAAACAATAGCAGCACATCCGTAACGGAAGAAAACCAGCTAATTGAAACATCAACAGCTGTTGAAAAAAAACCTGCTGCAACACCTCGCCCCAAAAGAATTCCGGCTAAAAAACCTGCTGCCAAAAAAGCGGCACCGGTTAAAAAAGCATCCATTGCCGATGCAACAGCTTCTCCAGCAGGAATCACAGAAGCCGCACCTGGTACCGGCGAAACTCAAACGGAAGTTAGCGCAGAAAAACCCGGTTTAATGGCGGAAACCCCCGTTGCAAAAAACACACCTGTAGAAAGCATTCCAGATGCAGAAGGAAAAACGTACGAACACCTGACGCAAACTCACGAAGCGGCGAATGAAAATCCCGAAGTGATAACGCAAAACAGTGGGACGACGGATCAGAATAGTGATGCCTGATTTCAGTATGCAAGACAAATAATCTGATGATTTAAAGCGATTCAGGTTCTTGTAATAATGCGATTAAATCATCGCTTGCCTTTAGCACAACCAAATATGCCTGGAGGTTTTTACACGGCTGCCCGGAATGCACAGCGGGCAGCCGTTGAATCCAGGATTCAATTTCATTCAATAATTTTTTTTCTGCCAATAACTCTGCCTGTTTCACCAGCGCGCGTAATTGTTGTTGAATATCGTCATTGCGTAGAGTGCCGATTTCTTCCTTGAGCTTGCGCCTCAAATTGCGTAGAGGCACGACTATCTCCTGCGTCCACACATTTATATGTTGTTGCAAATCTGTAAATTCGCCTGAACTTAGGGATTGTTCACGTATATCCAGCCAACGCAATGCAATCAACAAGCAGACATTGGCTCCATATTCATCCTGCAACTGTAAGCAGGCTTCTGCTGCCTTGGGTTGGGCGTAGAAGACAAGTGCAAAATCCCAGAGCGGCTGCGATGCGTGGGCAGTATTCATAGAATCATCCGTTTTAGATTTATTCGTCAGACCGCAGTCTGCTAGAATGCGCGCCATGATTCAATTACAAAATATCTCGCTGCAACGCGGCCCCAAAGTCCTGTTAGAGTCCGCTGATCTCACCATTTACCCAGGCCAGAAAATTGGCCTTATTGGCGGTAATGGCACGGGTAAATCCACCCTGTTCAATATGCTGCTGGGCAAACTTGCCAGCGATACGGGTACGCTCGATATTCCCAAACAATGGCGTATGGCACATATGGCGCAGGAAGTGGGGCATACCACGCGCAGCGCACTGGATTATGTTCTGGATGGCGACACCGAACTGCGCCGTCTTGAGCAAGCCATTACCAAAGCGGGTGATGATGGTGAAGCCCTGGCGCGCCTCTATGGCGACATGGAAAATATTCACGCCTATTCAGCGCCGGCGCGTGCGCAGCAATTGCTTAACGGTTTGGGATTTAATAAAGGCGATGACGCGCGCGCCGTCACCGATTTTTCCGGTGGCTGGCGGATTCGTTTGAATCTTGCGCAAGCGCTTATGTGTCCTTCAGATTTATTATTGCTCGACGAACCCACCAACCACCTGGACCTGGATGCAACCTTGTGGCTGGAAGAATGGCTCAAGCGTTACGCCGGCACGCTGATTATTATTTCGCATGACCGCGACTTCCTTGACAATATTGTTGATCGCATTGTTAACATCGAACGGCAAAAGCTCGACAGCTACAGCGGCAACTATTCTGCCTACGAACGCCAGCGCGCCGAAAAACTTGCACAACAACAAGCCAGTTACGAAAAACAACAAGCGCGCATTGCCCATGTAGAAAATTATATTCGTCGCTTCCGCGCACAAGCCACCAAAGCGCGCCAGGCGCAAAGTCGTATTAAAGAGTTGGAGCGCATGGAAAAAATTTCTGCTGCGCATGTGGATTCGCCGTTTACTTTTACCTTTACCTGCTCCGATAAAATGTCAGTACCGCTGGTGCATATAGCGCGTGCTGATATAGGTTACGGCGATAAAAAAATTCTTGAAAAAGTTGAACTGGCAATTCGCGCCGAAACCCGTATAGGTTTACTTGGCCCCAACGGCGCCGGTAAATCCAGCCTGGTAAAAACACTTGCAGGTTTGCTGCCGCTGCTCGCTGGCGAGCGCACCAACGGAGAACATTTCAAGCTCGGTTATTTTGCGCAACATCAATTGGAGGCGCTGGATATCAACGCATCTGCTGCACTGCATATCCAGCGCTTATCGCCAAGCGCACGCGAGCAGGAAATTCGCGATTTTCTCGGCAGTTTTGATTTCCACGGCGACCGGGCCTTTGAACCCATCACCCATTTTTCCGGTGGTGAAAAGGCGCGTCTGGCGCTGGCGATTATTGCCTGGGAAAAACCCAACGTACTCCTGCTCGATGAGCCTACCAACCACCTTGACCTTGAAATGCGCCAGGCACTCACCATGGCGCTGCAAGATTTTGAAGGTGCGGTCATTATTGTGTCGCACGACCGTCATTTGCTGCGCAATACGGTGAATGAATTTCTGCTGGTGGCCAACGGCAGCGTCAGCGAATTTGACGGCGATTTGGAAGACTATTACAAATGGTTGCTGCAACAGCGCCAGGCGCAAGCGGCAGCAGAAGAAAAATACATACCGGATAGTGAAAACAAGGTCGATAAAAGAGCGCAACGCCAGCAATCTGCTGCACAGCGCCAACAATTGAAACCGCTCACCAACAAATTAAAAACCCTTGAATCGCAAATGGAAAAACTGCAAACCAAGCTGGCGGATATTGAAAATCAGCTGGGTGACAGCAGCATCTACGATGATAAAAATAAAGCTAACCTACAACAGCTGTTGCTGGATCAGGCAAAAGTTCAACAAGAACTGGAAGCCACCGAAGAAAACTGGTTGCAGGTGAGTGAAGAGCTAGAGGCTGCCAGTAACCCCTAACTCCCGATAGGACGCAGTATTATGAATAGAACGAACAGGAAGATCATCAGCCCTGAAATAATAAAGTTAGTATTCTTCCTCGCCATTATTTTCAAGCTCACCGGTTACAGTTTTGCCCAAGAGAGCCCGCAACCTTTTGACTATAACAAAACCATCTGGATTGTTGATGTGGCTGATAATAAGGGAGTCGTTTATGGGCTTCCTGATTATTACGAGCCAGACTCATATTTTATTTTTATCTACAGGACCTTAATAAACTATATAGCTGTGTTGGAACCATTTCCCGATGCCATGTCAATGCAAGACTTACCATCCTCTCACCAGCTGGTGTTTATGAATAATGTTGCGGAACAACGCATTTTCATCGGTAATCATTGGATAAGTGACGGACAGAAAATCGCTCTTATGAGCGAAGCTGATTTCACAAACGTGCAGCAGGTACTTAACAACAGACAAGCCGTTAACACACCCGAGAACAAGCACCCAATCAAGCCTTTGTTGTCCGGCTTAAGAAAAGGCATAGAAGATAACCCGGAATACCTTGATCGCAATTTAGAAGATTATTATCGCCATGCTATCAATAAGTCGTCGAAACCAGAACAATCTGCAGCTTCCTATTCCTCAGCAAGTTGGTCAGCTTCGTCCATCACGGGATATAAAGTTCCGCCTTTGACAGGTCATCATTCCTCATCAACGTCTGACAGCGAAGTTTCAAGCAATCATAAGCCAATTAAAGCCGCGGCGGCAGAGAAATTTATCGCTGTTTATGCAGACGAAAAGCAATCCAGCTTTTTAATGGGAATAGCAATTTTTCTGGTACTTACGCTAGCTGCATTCTGGTTTTTAAAACGGAAATAAAATCAGTTACAGTTGCGCAATAAATTTGGACAGGACTTCGAATTTATCGGCATCATTATCGACAAAGCGAATGACCAGTTTGACGATGTTAGAGTCGGCGCGGTTTTCACCGGCAGCCAGGCTGTGGACGTAACCATTAACGCGCGCCAGGCCTTTAGCTTCACCCATATCTATATCCACCACAGCCTGCTCAAAAAGACCGGGCAAATTCTCGCTGCGCTGCAATGAACAGCTCATCAATTGCAATGACATTTCACGAATGACACAGGCAAAAACGCGATTGTCGGAAAATCGTAATTGCGCTTGGGCTTTGGATGCGGGTGCGGCTTTAACCGCAGCCGGAGCTTTGGTTGTCAGCAGGGACGATCCCATAAGTGTGGCAGCATTGGCATTTACCGCCGGAGCAACCCGTGTTGCGATTGCTTCATGGCGGCTATTGGTCAATACATCGATAGACGCTGCTGCTATACCCTGGGTGGAGGCACGCGGGCCTGCGCTGACAGGCAGTTTACCGATCACCTTGAGCTGTTTGAACACCTTGCGCAAGAGTTCTTCAGCGGAAAAAGGTTTACTGAGATAATCGGATACGCCGGAGTGTATGGCTTTAATAATATGGTCGCGATCACCGCGGCTGCTGATCATGATAAAAGGGGTAGTAGCGCCATTGGGTGCCGCACGGACCGTGCGCAACAGCTCTTCACCGCTCATAAGCGGCATTTCCCAGTCGGACAGGATGATATCTATATCGTTTTGCTTAAACAGTGCCAACGCACGCGCGCCGTCAGCAGCATCAAAAATATCAACGCCGGGAATACGGTCACGCAATTGTTTTTTAATCATGTCGCGGATAAAGGTCGCGTCATCCACAACCAGAATTTTTAATGCCATTAACGGAATCCCTGAGCGATATCCCTTCAGCCTAGTTCAAATCACAAAATTTGCTTGCAGACGACAATGACTAACGCAACTTCAGATGGCGTACGGGGACAGTGGTAGTAGCGGGTTCATCGTCTTCCAGCGAGTATCCGCCCTGGGCAGCTTCAACGGCAATCCGCATCCAGAAAATCAGCTCGGCAGGGTCAGTGAGGACATTTTCCGGCAACTGGAAGAAATTGGAGTCTCCGGTATCTATAGTGGCAGGCGCAAACGCAGTCATGCGCTTGGCAATGTAAAGGCCTCGGGAATAATCGTCGGCGCGGAAGTACAGACGGTCATTAATGACAATCGCGAACTGAACCCCTTGGTGATAAATCCCGTAACCATTAAAAATACGGCGATAGGATATAGGAGCTACATGGCTCAAGCTTTCCACTGCGTGCAGCAAAAAGGGATTGCTAACCGACATAGTTGTCCTGTTGTTATTAATATGAACGCGCTGATGTTATTGGAGAAAAATCATTCAAACTGTAAGTATTTGCACCATGAATTACAACAAACTTCTAAGAATGATTTTTTTAATAAGCGAAGCTTAGTTGATGTTTGTGGAATATAAAGCTGGCGAGAACAAATTTATTTTCATAATCCCTTAATAATCAGGTTCCTTCACGGGTAAAAACCCACTCGTTTGCTGTGGATATCGCGGAATTAAAGGAGTAGCCGGAATGATCAAAGGCTTTAAGGTGCTCCGGGTCGGTAATACGGTTCCGGATGGCGTAGGCACTCATCAATCCGCGTGCCTTCTTGGCAAAGAAGCTGATAATTTTGTACTCGCCATTTTTTTTATCTTTAAAGACCGGCGTAATAATATCGGCCTTGAGCAACTTGGGTTTTACCGCTGAAAAGTATTCGTGGGAGGCGAGGTTGATCACCCTGTCGGCCTTGAGCGCATGGAGCTGCTTATTGATGGCATCGGTAATGCAGGTATCCCAAAACTCGTAGAGATTTTTACCGCGCGCATTAGCAAAACCGGTTCCCATTTCCAGGCGATAGGCCTGTATTAAATCCAGCGGCCGCAAAAGCCCATATAAGCCCGACAAAATTCGCAGGTGTGCTTGTGCGAATTGGATATCCTCAGCTGAAAAAGTCTCGGCCTGCATACCCGTGTAGACATCGCCCTGAAACGCAAACAACGCCTGCTTAGCATTGCTGGGTTTAAACGGCGTTTTCCAGGCGGCAAAACGGTCGAAGTTAAGCGCTCCCAGTTTGTCGCTGATGCCCATAAGCGACGATATTTCATGGGGTGCAAGCTCACGCAACTCGCCGATCAATTGTTTGGATTGTTTGAGGAAATCTGCCTGGGTGAATTTAGCAGTCGGTGCCGGGGTTTCAAAATCGAGTGTCTTTGCAGGTGAAATCAGTAACAGCATACAATCGCGCCAAGTCAGTGAGTGGACTATTCCGGTTTCAAAATATCTTGCCACCAGTTCAGCGGCGTTTGGCCATCGACGGGATCGTAAACATTGCCGTACATCCAGGCACTGCGACCATCCTTGCCGACAAATTGGTTCAGCAGGTCTTCAATGGTCGCAAAGCCGCAACTCACATGGATGGAATAAACCAGCATACGCGATGTTTCTACATCCAGATCACCGCCCAGCTTTTCGATTTCCGGCGTCAGTGCGTCAGCCAGCAGGCCGATATCATCGCGGCTGAACACTCGCAGGCTTAGGTTGCCGCTGCGCTGCACAATTTCAAACTCCTGGTTGGGAACATCGCAGCGAATGACATCACCACTGGCCAAACCTTTAATAAATGCGGGGGACTTAACCAGCTGAAGTTGGCCTGAGTCCAATTCGCGCACGTGCATTTTTTCAACAATCGGCTGGCCATTTGCGCCTAACCCGGCAAAAAGTTCAATAACTTGTAAAGCTTTCATCGTGGTTCTCATGGTAAGGCGTGGTTGTGTGGCATTATATCCGAGATACCTACTTAATTAATGGAGGAAGCATGAAACAACTGATTCAGTTATCTGCCGGTATGGTGTTAGCAGCGAGCCTGGCAGGCTGCGCGGTAAATCCCGTGACAGGCAAAAATGAGATGATCATTGATTCTGTTAGCCAGGATATCCAGGCAGGTACCCAAAATTACGGCCCCAGCCAACAATCCCAAGGCGGTCAGTATGTGGTTGATCCCGGCCTGACCGCCTACGTGAGCCAAGTCGGTAAAAAGCTGGCAGCTGTCAGCGATGCGCCCAACCTGCCCTATGAATTTGTCGTACTCAACAATGATGTTCCCAACGCCTGGGCCATGCCCGGCGGTAAACTGGCCATTAACCGCGGATTGCTTATCCAGCTTGAAGATGAAGCCCAACTCGCCGCGGTACTGGGCCACGAAATCGTACATGCTGCCGCGCGTCACAGCGCCAGCGCCAAAACCCAGCAAATGGTGGTGGGTGCAGGTGCACTCCTGGCTGGTGTGGCTATCGCCAGTAAAAAGAAAGAATACGGCGCGCTGGCGGTGGGTGCCTTGAGTGTCGGCGCCTACGCCTGGAACTCCAAATACTCCCGCGACCATGAATCTGAATCCGATAAATACGGTATCAAGTACATGGTTAAGGCAGGCTACGATCCGCAAGCTGCGGTTGAACTGCAAGAATTGTTTGTGCGTATGATGGACAAACAGGATTCCAGTTGGATTGAAGGTTTATTTGCCAGCCATCCGCCATCGCGGGATCGTGTTGCGGCCAACCGCGCGGAGCTGGCTAAATACCCTAAAGGCGGTGTGCGCAATAAAGAAGCCTTCCAGCGCGCCTTGTCCCAGCTTAAACGCGACAAAGATGCCTACGTAAAATATGAAGAAGCTATTACTGCAGCAAAAGACAAGCAGTACGACAAAGCCTTGTCATTGGTAGATAGCGCAACCCAACAGCAACCCAAAGAAAACCTGTTTTGGGAACTCAAGGGCAAGCTCTTGCTGCAAAAAGACAAAACCAAAGAGGCAATCCCTGCCCTGGATAAAGCCATTGTCACTAACCCTAACTTTTTCCGCCCCTATATTTATCGCGGTATGGCTTACAAAGAGCTGGGCAACAACGGTTTCGCAGAACGCGATCTGGTGACAAGCCAGCGCCTGCTGCCTACGCAGGAAGCAAGCGAGCAACTCGGTGATATCGCCCTTGCCAAAGGCGACCGCGCTACTGCCAAAGCTTATTATGAGCAGGTTGCTGCCGCAGGCGGCGAAGCAGGTGAGCGTGCAAAAGCCAAATTGGGGCAATTGCAATAAGCTTCAGGATGGAGTTTTAATTCATTTAAAAGCCCGCACCTTCAACCTGCGCGGGCTTTTTTACACGGGATATCAACGGATAATCAGGCTTGATTACCTTAAATAGCCCGGCCGGCCTTTAAGGTCTTTATAGGCCCTTTTGCAAACTGGTGGATGGATTACCCTGATAGATATTCAATGTTTTATCTCAGGGAAGATGCTGTGAGTCAACCAGTATCGTGATGTTGTAAAAGAATTCGCAATCGGGTTATATAGATCGGGACTATATGATGTTGACTTCGGCTGAAAAACGGCAGGACTGGTTGAGGTAGCTGTTAAATTAGCTATTCACTTGCAGAGGTTTCCGGATCAGTATCTATATTTTCAGCGGTACTTTCTTTAACAACCTTGATGTTTTCGATATGGGTTTTGCCATAAGGTTTGACTGCTGTTTTTACCCGGGCACGAGCTTCCTCCAGTGACAGGGTCTCTGATTCGGTAATCACTTCCAGCGATTCCTCCTGCTCATCCAAGGTATAGTTAATAATAAATCGGTGTTCCATATTTATCTCCAAATCCACTGTGCATTCACGAAGACGCAGCATAAAAATTTATAAAAAGGGAATGGTGGTATTGTTAATAGCTTAGCAAACCTATATGTAATAGACGGTTCGATAGCGTACATAGTTGTCGGTATTTGTGAGTGACAATCGTCTTCTGCTTTAAAGGCGTAAGGGGGCAACCGCATTCAATGTACCATGTGACAGTTTGCACCGCTTCGCTGACCGATCTACTCAGCCCGGAGGATTTATGAGTACCGTACAAATTAATTGCCCACATTGCCTGGCGAATAACAGGGTTCCCGAAGGAAGGTTGGCTGATAAGCCGGTTTGTGGAAGATGCAAAGCGGCATTATTCACTGGTAAGCCTATCGACCTGCACCAACATAATATTTATGCAACCCTGGAAAAAAATGATATTCCGGTGTTAGTAGATTGCTGGGCAAGCTGGTGCGGTCCTTGCCAAAGTTTTACACCTGTGTTTGAACAGGCAGCTGCCCAGTTTGAACCCAAATTACGCTTTGCAAAACTGGACACCGAAGCCATGCAGGTAGTGTCACAACAATGGTCGATTCGCAGTATTCCAACGCTGGTTTTATTTAAGCAGGGAAAGGAAGTCCAGCGTTTGGCAGGAGCCTTGCCCCTGCCGCAGTTACAACAATGGCTGCAGCAACTGGGTGTCATTTAGTTTTTTATAAAATGCAATCCGCAGTAAATCCGCTCACACGATTTCTTTTCCCTTACAGGCTATTACCAGTATTGGATCACCCTTGCCTACTCCCGAAGCAGAATTTCCAAACAGAATTTTACCCAAAGGGTGAGTTGTAATACCCCGGTTCAGCGGCTAGGATGAATGTGTCGCCTAAAAAATAAACATCTCATCCATCAATAACAATAATCCTGCTGCCTATGAAAATATATCTGCACTGGGTATTCGCGATTGCGAACTTTATACTCGTTTCGGCCTTCCTGGATTTTAGCAACAAAGGGCTGTACCTGGGGATTGCAACCTTTGGAATAACCCTGGGCCTTCACTATTTGGGTAAGGTGTTATCGGCCGATGTTCCTGTCGAACACACCGCAAAAAAACCGTTTGATAATACCAGGGCCAAAGGCATACAAAGCATCAGTCATGCAGCTACTTCCATTGCTATAGGCGGCGCTACCCTTTCCAGCTTTCTGGAAAAATTGGCCTCATCATTGAATTTGCAAGTTATTCACGCTAAGGAAATTGCCGAGCGGATTAGTACCCTGGAATCCAGCAATCATCAACTGACGTCCAAAATTGATCATGCTCAATCCCAGGGACAAGAAGCTTATGAACTCACACAAAAAAGTCATCACCACCTGGGCCTCGTCAACCAGCGCCAGCAGCTTCTCACCACCCAGATTACCGAAACCAGTACACTGCTGGCAAAGTTTCAGCAACAAGCACATTCCATCAGCGCAATTACTGACGTTATCAACCAATTGGCCAAACAGACCAATTTACTCGCGCTTAATGCTGCAATTGAAGCTGCACGTGCCGGTGAGCAGGGCCGTGGTTTTGCCGTAGTGGCAGATGAGGTACGCAACCTTGCCCATAAGACCGCACAGGCTACCCAAAATATTGAACAGCTGGTTATTGAAATCACCCATGACAGTGCCGCCTCAGTTTCGGCTATGGATTCTGTGGTCACCTCCGGTGAGCATATGAATCAATTGCTCGATGAAGTGGCCGGCTTTATCAGAATTGCCTCCACGAACAGCAGCGAAGCCTTCAATGCTTTGAACGAAGTTACGCAAATAGTACGCGAGCACGAACACACCAACTCCGGCATTTCGGCTAATGCTGAAAACTTGCATCACTCTATTTTGTCGGTTGATAAAGAGCTGGAAAGTGCATCGGAAAAGATCCTTGGCTTAACTAACCAGACCGAAGGAATTTTTCGTCATTTGCACGCGTTTGATGTCGGCGATCGCAATAGCCAGATCATGAACATTGCCATTGCCGCTGCAAAAAGAATTGGCAATCTTTTTGAGGATGCGATACGGCAATGCACCATTACCGAGCGCGAACTGTTTGATTTTAACTATAGAGCCATTGCCAATACCAACCCGCAAAAATACTCCAGTGGTTTTGATAGCTTTACCGATAAGTACCTGCCTGCGATCCAGGAACCACTGCTGGCAGAATTTAATTTTATTGTGTTTGCCGGCGCTGTGGATATCAACGGTTATTTTCCTACCCACAATAAAAAATTCAGCCAACCGTTGACGGGCGATTATCAAAAAGATTTAGTCAACAACCGTACCAAGCGTATTTTTAATGACCGCACCGGCTCGCGCTGTGGGAAAAATACCGAAATATTTTTATTGCAAACCTATAAACGCGATACCGGAGAAATTGTGCATGACCTTTCCAGCCCTATTTATGTCAACGGCAAACATTGGGGTGGATTCAGGATTGGCTATCTTGCACAGCTTTAAATCATAATTGCCGGTAGCATCGTCATTAATAAAAAGCCCGGATAATACTCATTATCCGGGCTTTTTTATTTTTCAAAAAATCTATTGATTAGTGGAAAATGGCAGATTCATTTGAATGGGCCATGCGTTCCAGCGCTTCTAACAAACGAGAGCCTGCCGATTCCATTCGCTTTACACCGGCCAAGGTAGCATCGGCGTTGCGACGGTTGTGCGACTCCACGGCGGCGGCAGCTTCGCGGATAAAAACCTGATGGGCATCCTCAACTTCTTTATAACCTGCCAACTGTGAACTTATGCGTATATTGCTGAACTCGTGTGAGCCATCATTAGACAGGCCAAACAGCACGCGATAGACACGAAACTTCACCAGAATGTGATCCACTTTCGCCAGTTCACACATGCTGCGCATAGATGCTGCTGAGGTAGTACGCTCGGATATTTTAGCAATATCCACAATATGACTGATGGTTTTTGCCGCCTCTGCGCCATCGCTGCTGAAGGATTCTGCCTGTTGTGCGAAAGTTACGATTTGTTCACGGCTAGCGGCGCTGTCTTCACGCATTTGGCTGACCAGCGCCGAAATCTCACCGGTCGCCTGCGCCGTGCGTTGCGCCAGGCTGCGCACCTCATCTGCCACTACCGCAAAACCGCGGCCTTGTTCACCGGCACGTGCAGCTTCAATAGCAGCGTTGAGCGCCAACAAATTTGTTTGGTCGGCCACGCCTTTAATTAAATTGACAATGCTGCTGATTTGCTGCGCCCGGCTATCCAATTCACCCACACGGGTGGCCGACACCTGGGAATCATTGGCCAACTTGCCCAGATGCCCGGAGATCAGGCTGACCGCCGTATTACAACTTGCCGAGGTTGTCTGCATGTCGGCTGCGCGCTCTTTTTCCTCCCGCATATTGGCGGCAACATTACCCAAACTGACCTGGATAGCACCCATCGACTCAGCCATAGTCTGTAGCTGGGCAAGCAAATCCCGGGTTCGCGCCAATTCCACTTTATCGGTATTCAGTGTATTGCGCAGTTTTTCAAGCTCCTGGTGAGCCGCAGACAAGTCTGCATCGCGAGTATTAAGCGCACGTCGAAGGGTGGAGATTTCTTCTTGAGCGGCCATGAGTTCTTGTTTATTAAAGCCAAACATGATGAATCCTTAAGCGTTATATGTCGTCGTTATTATTCGCGCGAGTGGAGCGCGGTACGTTTTAAGCCTAGTCCATAAATTCATCGCAGCTAACAATTTTTATCCGGCAGAAAAACGCAAAAGGCCGACAAGCAGATTGTCGGCCTTCGGGATTCGGGAAAATCGTTTACAGGCAATTGATTACAACTGTAAAAACACCTTGGAACTGGTAGGTTTGGCAAATACTGAGGCACCTACACGCAAATCCAGGGAGCGCTCATGGGAGCGCGGCAACTCGACATGGATAACGTCATCACTGAGGCTGTTTTTCAACTCTATGCGCAACACCGAACCCGCCGTGCTCACATGTGACACAACAGCGGGAATTGAACCTTCACCTGCGTCCTGGCTCAATTCAATGTCGTGCGGCCGCACATAGGCAAGCGCACGTTGGTTGTTAATGCCGTTAAATTCCGGTGCCGGTAATTTGTAATCGCCGATGTGTGCCCAGCCGTTATCGACACGGCTGTGGAATAAATTAACCTGGCCGATGAAATCATAAACAAACGGACTGGCCGGATTATTGTAGATATCGTCCGGTGAACCTATCTGTTCGATATTACCTTTATTCAACACCACGATACGGTCGGCAACTTCCATAGCCTCTTCCTGATCGTGGGTTACAAAAATGGAGGTAATATGCAATTCATCATGCAGACGACGCAACCAGCGGCGCAAATCCTTGCGCACTTTTGCATCGAGCGCACCGAAAGGTTCATCCAGCAGCAACACCTTGGGTTCTACCGCAAGCGCGCGAGCCAGGGCAATACGTTGACGTTGCCCACCGGAAAGCTGATGCGGATAGCGATCTGCCAGCCAATCGAGTTGTACCAGTTTTAATAATTCGTGCACGCGCTTTTTAATTTCTTCTTTACTGGGGCGCGTTTCTTTCGGGCGTACGGTTAAACCAAAAGCCACGTTATCAAACACGGTCATGTGACGGAACAAGGCATAGTGTTGAAACACAAAACCCACATTGCGCTCACGCACATGGACATCAGTAGCGTCTTCGCCGTGAAACAGCACACTGCCGCTATCCGGATTTTCCAGGCCCGCAATAATACGCAGCAAGGTAGTTTTACCACAGCCCGACGGGCCGAGCAGTGCAACCAATTCGCCAGTGGGGAAATCCAGCGATACATTATTCAGCGCAGTAAAGCTGCCGAAGGTTTTGTTTAGCTCACGAACTTCGATACTCATAATATTTCTCGCAAATTTTTACTAACCAAACAGGATAGTTTTCAGCAAACTTTTTGAATTGCTGATTTGAATTTTTCAGCACCATGTACATGCGATGGGCCAGGATTAATTACTGCGCCTGAGCAGCTCTCACTGCAAGTTCATGCTCACGGGCTGCTTGCCATTCCAACGCACTTTTTAATACCAGCGTAACCAGTGCGAGCAAGGCCAATAAAGATGCTACTGCAAACGCTGCGGCAAATTGATATTCGTTATAGAGAATTTCAATATGCAAGGGCATGGTGTTGGTCTGGCCGCGAATTTTTCCACTCACTACGCTCACTGCTCCGAATTCACCCATGGCACGCGCATTACATAAAATAATTCCGTACAGCAAACCCCATTTTATGGAAGGCAGAGTTACACGAAAAAACATTTTCCAGCCATTTGCACCCAGGGTAATTGCCGCTTCTTCCTGCTCCTTACCCTGCTCCTGCATAAGTGGAATCAATTCGCGTGCAATAAATGGAAAGGTAATAAATACCGTGGCCAATACAATGCCGGGTACCGCAAACATAATACGAACGTTGTGATCCATTAACCAATGGCCGAACATGCCCTGTGCCCCGAACAACAGCATATAAATCAAGCCTGCAATAACCGGTGATACCGCAAAGGGTAAATCAATTAAGGTAATTGCAAGCTGTTTGCCACGGAATTGAAATTTTGCAATAGCCCAACTTGCCGCCAAACCGAAAATTACATTTAAGGGCACGGCAATTGCCGCTGCTGTCAACGTTAGTTTAATGGCATGGGCGGCTGCGGGTTCGGAGATAGCTGCAAAGTAAACGCCTGCGCCTTTACTGAAGGCTTCGGCAAATACGATAATTAATGGCAAAATCAAAAACAGTGATAAAAAAACCAGCGAAATGCCAATCAGGCTGTAGCGAATCCAGCGTGCTTCGGTGGTTGCACCTTGAACCCTTTGTGCCGTGCTTTGATGCAGGCTTGAAACAATACCGGCCATGCTTAGCCTCCTGTTCTCTTATGGCTCCAATGTTGGAGCACATTAATTAATAACAACAATATGAACGAGAACAACAGCATGACACTTCCCAAAGCGGCAGCACCGGCATAATCAAACTGTTCAAGTTTGGTCATAATCAATAAAGGGGTAATTTCCGTGCGATAAGGCATATTGCCGCTGATAAAAACCACCGATCCGTATTCACCAATTGCACGTGCAAATGAAAGTGCAAAACCGGTTAGCAATGAAGGCAATAATGCCGGAAAGATAATATGCTTGAATGTCTGCCAACGATTGGCACCCAGGCTGGCGGCAGCTTCTTCCACTTCGGTTTCCAAATCGGCCAGTACCGGTTGGACGGTGCGCACGACAAAGGGTAAACCGATAAAGGTGAGTGCAATTGTGACACCAATCCAGGTGTAGGCAATTTTAATATCAAGTAATGCAAACCATTTGCCGACGAAACCGCCGGGCGCATAAATGGCAGTCAACGCAATACCGGCAACCGCGGTAGGTAATGCAAAAGGTAAATCGACAATGGCATCTACAATGCGCTTGCCAGGGAAGCTATAGCGAACCAATACCCATGCCACTATCAGACCGAAGACCAGGTTAATGGCGGCTGCAATCAATGAACTGCCGAAGGTTAAGCGATAACTCGCCAACGCGCGGCGATTGGTAATCACATCCCACAATTGATCCAGTGGCAATTCAAAACTTTTTACGACCAGGGCAGCAAGCGGTATAAATACCAGCAAACTTGCATAAAGAGTTGCGAAACCAAACGATAAACCAAAACCGGGAAGTACAGATTTTTGTAGCCACGCCTGCTTTTTAGGCGCCGCAGGTGGTGTCAGTGGCTCAGTTGCTAATGAAATACCCATTCAAAAAATCTCATCAGTACCTGTTGTCAGGTAACTTGGAAAATAATGCCCCTGATAACCCAGGGGCTAATTGCAAATCACAGCACCTTATTGATAAATTTTGTCAAAAATACCGCCGTCACCGAAATGTTCAGGCTGCGCTTTTTTCCATCCGCCGAAATCTTCAATGGTAAGGAGTTCAATCTTGGGGAATTTACTGCTGTAAGCTGCCAATACTTCCTTGTCACGTGGGCGATAGTAGTTTTTAGCAATAATGTTTTGGCCTTCTTTAGAGTAGAGATATTTCAAATATTCTTCAGCCACAGCGCGAGTGCCATGTGCGTCAGCATATTTGTCCACCAACGAAATAGAAGCTTCAGCCAGAATGGAAATTGAGGGAACAACAATTTCAACTTTATCCGGACCCAATTCATTCACCGCCAGGAAGGCTTCGTTTTCCCAGGTCAGCAATACATCGCCGATACCGCGCTGCACAAATGTCGTGGTTGAGCCGCGAGCACCAGAATCGAGTACAGGAACATTATTAAACAGCTTGGCGACAAAATCCTGCGCCGCTTGATCAGAACCTAGTTTCTTTTTAGCAAAGCCCCAGGCTGCCAGATAGTTCCAGCGTGCACCGCCGGATGTTTTTGGGTTGGGCGTAATGACTTCTATATTCTTTTTAATCAAATCATCCCAGTCTTTGATTTTTTTCGGGTTGCCTTTGCGCACCAAAAATACAATGGTAGAGGTATAGGGCGCACTGCTGTCTGGCAAGCGTGTTTGCCAGTTTTCCGGAATCAGTTTTCCAAATTTGAACAACGGATCAATATCGCCTGCCAGTGCAAAAGTCACCACATCGGCCTGCAAGCCGTCGATTACCGCACGCGATTGACCACCTGAGCCACCGTGCGATTGTTCTACGGTAACTTTATCGCCGGTTTTCTCCAGCCAATATTTTCCGAACGCAGCATTATATTCACGGAACAATTCGCGCGTTGGGTCGTAAGATACATTCAATAGCTTTACATCCTTTGCTATCGCACTTGCCGAGAGCAATACTGCGCTCGCAAGGATCGCTATTTTCTTAATTGTATTCATGATTTAACTTCCTAAAAGTGTTATTCATTATCAGGCTCAAGAATCCACTTGAGAAAAGTAAGTGGCGGTATCAAACCGCCACGGGCAACCAAGCTTAGAATTTAAAATCCAGGCCCACGGCAAAGGTTTGATCCTTAGTGGCTTCGGTACTGATTTTCTCATCACCTTCCGCTTTCAGACTTGCGTAGTAGGCGAACAGGCGCGCGGCATCACTCAGCTTGTAATCAATACCCACTGCTGCTGCATCAGCCTCAACGTCTTTGTAGGCTGCATTATTCGGCGTAGTTGATGAATGGCCCAGTTGCAATTTTGCCGTCCACGGACCAGCTATTTTCCAGCTCGCACTCAATACATAACCGTCCTGTTCCTTGAAGGCGTTGCCGGAGGCACCATCCCATTCAGACAGTGGGTTCAAACCATTTTGTGCACCGAGCGTAGTACCTGTGGTGCCCACGAAGGTTGAGAATCCCTGAATACTGTCGATGTCATCGTGACGTTCAGCTTTTTGATAAATAGCGCCCAACTTAACCGGGCCCAGGACAACCTCACCCGCCAGGCGTAATGCATCGGTAGTCAGTACATTGGAGTCATAAGCCGCACCTACATACCATTTGGCTTTGCCGTATACAACTGATACAGATTTACCGGATGCGAAACCGCTGTCATCTTGTGGTTTTGCAGCTGACTCATAAACACCCGTCTCTTCGGATTGGATCGCCGCAAAATTAATTTCAAGGCCGCCTAACAAAATTGGCGATGTATATTGGATAACATTATCGGGACGGTTTTCACCAACCAGATAGGTGCCCAGATCAGCCAAAGGGGCATCGTTAAACAAATCCAGGTCTGTGCGCTTTACGCTGTTGGTTTGCAAGGTTTTTAAGGGAGTATCATTTTTACCAACCAATACTTGACCCCAATCACCTCGAACACCTCCAAATATATTACGCTGGGTAAGTTCACGGCCATTACTGTTGGTGCCGTTATCGACATCAATACCGTATTCAACGCGATAAAAGACGGTCAAATTATTCGCTACACCGAAATCACCCTGAATCCCCAAACGCGAGCCGGTGCTTTCAATGGCACTTGTGTCCAACTCAAGCGTTGTACCTGTTGCACCAACATGTTTGAAGGTTGTGGCGCCCGGCGCAGTTAATGCGAAATCATTTTTTTCCAAATCATACTGGCTGGCGGTGAGGTACACTTTTCCGTAAAGCGTTGGAAAGCCGGCAGACGCAGTTGCAGATACCAGAGCACCCACAACCAAAGGTAAAAATTTTACGGCAAATTTTGCTGATCGGTTGACCGATCCATTTTTTTGAAATGACATGCTAATCTCCAAAGTTGTCATATTGCCGCCGGTAATCCGGTCGGTGTTTTTTGTAGTAAAGTTATAGTGCGATTGCGCGCAGTTATCGAGAGAGTTCCCCTTTTCCCCAGCGCTTTTTTTCACGTCTTTCCAACTGGACTATCTGCCCGTTGTGTACGGATATTTCCAGAGAGCCATATTGGATTTGCGCCAACTGCCGTTTAATTTCGGCAATGACTTCTTCACCAATCCGATTGTCCTGGACAGACGGAAGCTCATGGTGATGGTGTGCCATCTCTACCTCACAGTAAATAAACCAAACGCAGGCTAACGGATGGTACAGCTCAATCCAGCCAGATTGCTTAGCGACGTCGTCATACTAGTGAGAGTTTTTTGAATCGAAAAATACCGTTTTTTTATTAGCTTATAACTTTCGACGTCACGTAAATTTGGAATAAGCTCATAGAAAACGATTATTTTTCGGCCACACCGAAACGCTTTAAGCTGCTTGCCATATCGATCCGGAGCAGGCTTATGTCATTCACTCATCCTCATTCTTTACCGCGCGCTGTTGAGCACTTTCCTGTGCTGGTGGTACCGGGACTGCATAACAGCGATGTAAACCATTGGCAAAGCCTGTGGCATTCACGCCTGCCCAACAGCAAACGCATTCATCTGGATGATTGGGATATCCCGAATCTGACTGGCTGGCACGCAGCGATCAAGGCTGAATTAGATAAACTCGACCAACCTGCACTGCTTATCGCCCATAGTTTCGGAACGCTGGCAAGCGCCGCTATAGCGGCCGAATTTCCGGAAAAAGTTGCCGGCCTATTTCTAGTCGCGCCCGCCGATCCTGATAAATTCGGCATTGCACATGACCTGCCCCAGGATTTTTTACCTGTGCCTGCCAAAGTAATTGCCAGTAGTGACGACCCCTGGATGACTGAAACCAAGGCCGCTTATTGGGCGTTGCTTTGGGGTGCAGATTATTTACGGATAAAGAACGTGGGACACATCAACAGTGATTCCAAACTCGGTTGGTGGCTGGAGGGAATCCAGCAACTGCACCAGTTGGTACGCAAAGTAAAAATACAGGCACAAAACAAGTTTATTGCGGCGTAGGTACCGTTATTTTAATAGCTTGCACCATACGCCTTGCAGATCGCATGCACCTCTATATACTGTATACATAGACAGTATATAGAGGTGCATGCGATGACTGATGATACGGATTATATAGAACCTGCGCCCTGGATTGATGCGCCCCTGAAAGCACACAAGGGCCGCGGAGCCATAAGCAATATTTCAGGACGCTACGAAATACAACAGATCGAAGCCGTGGACGATGGCTGGTGGCAGGATGAAGATGAAACTGGCCGATTCACCGGCTTCAAGACCCATGTAACACCTGAATATGCCAAAACCATCTTGTCCCGCAACCAGTCACCTGACTTGCCATTTGGGGTTTCCCTCAACCCTTACCGTGGTTGTGAACATGGTTGTATTTATTGTTTTGCACGCCCCACCCATTCTTACCTGGGTCTGTCACCGGGGCTGGATTTTGAAACCCGGCTTTACGCCAAGGTAAATGCCCCCGACCTTCTGCGGCGTGAACTGGCCCATAAATCCTACGTCCCCGCCAGCCTGGCGCTGGGAGTTAATACCGATGCCTACCAGCCCTGCGAGCGCCGCCTCGGCCTGACTCGCCAATTGGTAGAGATTTTCCACGAGTGCCAGCACCCTGTAGGGTTGATTACCAAATCCGCTCTGATTGAACGGGATATAGACCTTTTAAGTGAGATGGCACAAAGGAAACAAGCCGCCGCCGCGGTAACGATCACTACGCTTGACCACGGTATTTCGCGCACACTTGAACCGCGTGCGGCTTCGCCTGCCCGGCGTCTGGAAACCATAAGACGCCTGGTCAAGGCCGGTATTCCGGTTGCAGTCAGTGTTGCGCCTGTGATTCCGTTTGTCACCGAACAGGAGTTGGAAAAAGTGCTGGAGGCCGCTGTCACTGCCGGAGCCAGCAGTGCGGGTTACACCGTTTTGCGGTTGCCTTGGGAGGTAAACCCCTTGTTCCAGGAATGGTTGCAAACCCATTTTCCCGAACGCGCCGAGCGGGTCATGAACCGGATTAGGGATATGCGCGGCGGCAAGGATTACCAGGCACAATTCGGTTCACGGATGAAGGGAGAGGGTTTGTGGGCTGACATGATCCGCCAGCGTTTTGAAAAGGCCGTCAGACGTTTGGGCATCAATCGCAGTGACCGTCGCTTTGATCTGGATTGCTCACAGTTCCGCAAACCCGTGTATATCCCGCCGATCACCCGTCCGAGCAATGGGCAACTCGATTTCTTTTAAGGTGATTCTTTTAAGGATAGAACCGAAAACCTTACCAGGACCATACCAGTTTACTTAGAATACTGCGTTCAACTTCGGACGCGTTAATATCCTCCGCCACACCGAATTCACGGTGGGTTCCCTTCAGGAGGTTTTGGCCTATCAGATTAAACCTCAAGTGTTTGCCGATCTGCCCGCCCAGATTTATGTCCCAGCGGGTGTAAGCATCTACGTCTCCGCCAGGCAACTTATCAACATGGATGGCCGTAGTATCCAGCGTCCAGCGCGGATTGATATTCCAGAAGATTTTTAATCCGGTCTGGTATTTGGGGTAAAGCTGTTCCGCACTTTCCTGGGTCGGATCCACAGCCTTTAGGGACATACGCATTTGGGTGAAATTGAGCGCAAGTTTTAAATTCTCACTGACAGACCACTTAACGGCTGCTTCAATCCCACGCGATTTACCTTTCATATCGTTGGTAAATTTTACCGGAATAAGTACATGCAAGGGATCTACACCATTATCAACCAATTCAACCGGCTGAATACTGGCAGTAGCCAGGCGATCATAATCATTATAAAACGCGGCAAGATCGAGTGATAACCGGTTGCTCAGTTGATGTCGATAGCCCATTTCATAAGCTGTAAGTTCTTCTGACGCAAAGTCATCGTTAGGCACAACCGCAGCAACAATATTTTCTGCTGTTGCCAGGGTGCGGGTCAGATCTGCCTCCAGAGGCGTCGGTGTACGCACCGCGCGCGAAACCGAAGACCACAGCGTTTGTATCGGATTTGGTTGCCATTGCAGGCGCAGGTTAGGTTGAGTTTCGTATCCGGAAAATTCATTGTGCTCAAATTTGGAACCGAGTGTTAAGAACCAATGTTTCGGCACCAGGGTGATCTTGTCTTGCACGAAGGCGCTGTACAGGGTGTTGCGCCGTTGCTCCGGCGAAAAGGAGGCGTTGATATTGCCGGTTTCATTATCGGCCAAATACCGAATTCCCGCACCCACGATCACCTCATGGGATTCCGTAGGCGCAATATTGTATTGTGCCTCTATATCGTAGGTCATGCGGTTATCAATAAAATTAAAAGGCTCGTCGCGACGCGTCCAATCAAGGTAAGACTGGAGACTGAGCTGCGAGCCGTCGCTGTTCAGGTGGGTCCACCGTCCGAGGAGATTCACACCCTCGTAAATAATGTCCTGGTTTTTGAGGGTTTGAAACGGAGGCCTGATTGAAAAGTCAGTAATTCGCTGTTGTGCAGCTGTACGATAGGCATCGCCCTGCAAGGTAAACTCATCGCCCCAGTCAATCCTGAATCCGGTTCGCACACCGTCCCATTGGTCATAGGCATCACCGCCGCCGGGTGAGTGGAAGGCCTCGTTACGAAATGCCTTGGCATAGACCCGGTAAGAAGCCTCCTGACCCAAGCTACCGCCGTGGCGAGCGGCAAGTACAGTCTCTTCAGAACCGTAGGCAATCGCTGCAACATTGCCCCGGGTATCCTGGGTATGTTTGGTAATAATATTAATGACGCCGTTAACAGCATTGGCTCCCCATAGCGAACCGCCCGGGCCCCGCACAACTTCAATACGGTCAATATCTCCCAGCATTAGATTGTGGGCTTCCCACAGCGTGCCACCAAATACCGGGTTATACACAGTGCGTCCATCAATTAATACCAAGAGCTTATTGGCGAGCGGGTTGTTGAAACCGCGAATGCTGACCGCCCAGGAATTGGAATCCAAACGCGCAACATTTACGCCGGGCACCATACGCAGGGCATCGGGAATATTGCTGACACCAGAGCGCAATATATCTTCGCTGGTGACTACATAAATGGCGGCCGGTGCATCTGAAACTGACTCAATTTTTTTAGAGGCACTCAGGACTTTGGTATCAAGAAGTTGCTCGAGGGAAAGGTCAAAATAATCGCTTGCGGCATCGGCATAAGCCGTACAAAAAGATCCACCCGCAGCCGCAAGAACTGAAAGGAATAGTTTTTTTGGCGCAATTTTCCGTATTTCCACTGCACTCTCTCCGCAAAAATCCCGTCGGTTAAGTATAGTTCAAAATTTAACGCGGTATTAATGTGATACTTTTTTACCACATAAATTACAAGGTTTGCCCTGGTGTCCCTACCTCAAGCCAAACCTGATCCGGTATTGATCAACCCTTTAAACTACACGGAATTGCGGATTACAACATCTTTTAGAACCAAACACCATATCCGCGAAACAGGATGTAATTTTCTCGCTTCTGCTAACAATGTAACGATTGCTATAACAGAACTTTACAGCAGGCTGCAATATTATGCGCCGATTAAAATCCGGAAACCTGCAGTCATTACATTGACAGAATTAATAAATACAGGACATAAAAAACCTTCGCTACTTGTGTTGAGCAACGTACAGAATAAAAATCAATTTTACAGATAGATTGCTGGGTAGAACATCTAGCGAGTAGCGGAACTATGTCCCACATTGATCAACATTCCATGCGTGATCCCCGCACGCAATATCCCAAGCCCGGTGCGGAACCCGATAACCAGCAGCCAGATCCCGGTTTGGATGCCTTATTAAAACCCGGGGCAGACCACGGTGAAAATACTTACAAGGGCTCCAGAAAACTGGAGGGACGCAAAGCATTAATTACCGGCGGAGACTCTGGAATTGGCAGGGCAGTTGCTATCGCATTTGCGCGTGAAGGTGCACAAGTTGCCATTAATTATTTGCCCAGTGAAGAAATTGACGGACAGGAAACCATGAAGTGGCTGACTGCTGCGGGCGTTAAGGCAATTGCAATTGCAGGCGATATAACACAAGAGGATTTTTGTAAAGAGTTGGTTAAAAAAGCGGTGGATAGCTTGGGCTCAATTGACATCCTGGTCAACAACGCAGCCAAGCAACATTACGTTGAAAACCTGGATGAAATTACTTCTGAACAATTTCGCAAAACGTTTGAAACCAATGTGTTTGCCATGTTTTGGATCACTAAGGCGGCAGTACCTTATATGCCCAAAGGCGCCAGTGTTATTAATACCACTTCGATCCAATCCTACCAGCCTTCCGCAGGGCTTTTGGATTATGCGTCAGCAAAAGCGGCTATCACCGCCTTCACCAAAAGCCTGGCGAAAATGTTAATTAAAAAAGGCATCCGCGTAAATGCCGTAGCGCCCGGGCCGGTGTGGACACCGCTACAACAAAGTGGCGGGCAACCGGCAGAAAAATTAAAGACATTTGGTGAACACGTCCCTATGGGCCGCCCCGGACAACCTGCCGAAGTAGCACCCGCTTTTGTATTTCTTGCATCACAGGAATCCAGTTACATTACCGCAGAAGTGATCGGCGTAACCGGCGGTCACCATCTGCCTTAAATCAATGCGAGCTGATAACCATGCATTCAATTACCGAAAACTCAATATGGATTCTGGCAGGCCTTATTCTATTTACCATTGCGTTTATAGTGGCCCTGGTATGGAGAGATCGCGCCATGAGCGCGGGTGATGCAGAAAAGAAATCGGACATTGAAAAATCCGATAATACTGTTTCTGTTGTTAACTCCAATATCAAAAAAAGCTAGGCCCGATCTGCAATTAGAAGCTTTCATATTGGAAAAATTTGTTTCCTATTAATTAATAGGTCATTAATTTTTAACCGACAAAAATCGACGAGGCCTGCGCTAAGCGTTTACTTATGTTTACTTGTTAAGTGTCTATTTTGTCCAACGGTTTTTAATAGCAACAGCTTCAGCTTCCGCATCAAAAAAATCACCGTCTGCCATTTCCTCTATCTCGGAATCCAGTAAAGAATTGCTCGTGGCAGTTTGATAATCGCCAGCAGGAAGTTTTTTCTCCTGTACCGCTGTTGCGGTAAGCTGCCACTGGCCTTCAACATGGCACGCGATATTTTCAGTCAGGCGATACCGATCGCGCATATCAAACTGGCGGCAATAATTACCGCTTTTATTGATAAATGTTACACGTGGTTTTATGTGGATTTTATTGCCCGCTGCCTGTTGATGTCCGCTCGGCAAGGTATCCAATAAATGTGCAATATTTTTCCAGTCTCGCTCTGCATTTTCAGGTAGCGCCTGGAATATACCGAAACCTGCTAACAACAAAACAGCGGCAGCAATAGCGGAATGCTGCTGCAAGCTGCGATGTATTTTTTTCCATAAGGGAAAAGTTAGAACCTTTGCACTGCTGCGCGCTTCATCCACAAGCATGCGAGTAACCGAATCGGACAAAGGGCGTGTATCCATGGTTGCTGCACTTGCGGCGAGCAGTTCATCAACCATGGCCAGATCAGCCAGACGATTAGCCAGGTTTTCATCATCTACCAATTGCTCGCGAATAAATTCCATTTCCGGTTCCGGCAATTCGGCATCCAAAAAGGCTGAAAGCTTTTCATCGGTGATATTCATAAACTTATCTCCGCCGGTGACGTATTTAAAAATTGGCTTAAGGCAACCCGCGCCCGCGCCACACGGCTCATGACTGTACCTATGGGAATACTCAATGTCTCTGCCACTTCCTTATAGGACATACCTTGCACGGCAACCAGCGCCAGGATGGAGCGCTGGTCATCCGGCAATTGATTCATTGCGGTATTAACCTGCGTAAGGGTAATGGTGTTGTAGATAATATTTTCGCCATCAACGCAGGGCTCTTCAAGTTCCGGCTCATGTGCTGCTTGCTGGCGAATTTTGCGGGCTCGGTACTCATCAATCCAAATATTGCGACATACACGAAAAGCCCATTTGGCCATTTCAACATCGGCGGGCACACCTTTACTGAGCAGGCGCTCAATAGTGTTTTGTAACAAATCATCCGCATCTGCTGCTGAGCCCGTAAGTGAATAGGCGAAGCGCCGGATCATGGGTATAAGATGGGTCAATTCTTGTTTCATGGTGTCATATTCGCAGTTAGGTTTTTTTAAGATTCAGGCTACTCCACAGCACATTAACGGATCAGCAGGATTTTTATTCCCCGTTCCAGGGAATTTTTTAACAGATCAGACGTTTTATAGTTATAGGCAAGGTTTTTCTTTCCGGATTTTTGCAAGCATTCCAAAAACCCTGGCAGTCTTTACAATAGCGACTGACAAGCAAGCGGACAACACTATGAAACCATTTTATCTTACCCTGGTATTGCTTGCTGCCCAACCGGCATGCGCACAACTGGTCAACCATGTGGTAGGACAGGTTAACACTGTCACCCGCCAGCTAGACATGACCACCCAACATATCCGCCAACAGACAGAGCGCGATCTGGAGCGCTTGAAACCCGGCGCAGATAAGCTGCTTGCGAATACTACCCAAACTTTGCGCATACTGGCAAAACTGCCCGAGCAATTACCTATTGTGAATTCAGCAGGTAAGACGCTTTTTATTGAAGTAGAAGTTGAGAATGGCTGGCGTGCACTGCAACGCGAATGGTTAATTACGCTCGATGAAGATGAACTCACGAGCTTGCAAAAATTGCCTGTCGAGATTTTGGAAAAAAATCATTTTGCAGAACTCGGTATAACGCTGGTACGTTTTCGCGTACCGCCAGAGCTGGATTCGCTCGCTGCACTCAAACAGCAGTTGCCGGAAGCTATGGGCCGGCGTCTGGATCGCAACCATATCTACAGCTCACAGGCGGGCAACAATTCTGCATCAACTGATGTACAGGTGCTCTCGGCATGTGGTTTGCCGGTTAAGATAGGCATGATTGATACCGCAATTCAACTTACCCATCCGGCCTTTAGCCAAGCCATTGAGGCAGGCCGGATCCACACCCAGCATTTTCTTGAACAGGAACTCAAGGAACCGGATGCACACGGTACAGCTGTGGCCGGATTGTTGATGGGAACCGATAAGTCCTTAACACCTCTCCTGCCACGGGCAACACTCTATGCCGCATCAGTTTTTTACAGCCGCAATCAATCTGCCCAAGGTGCAAGCATGATGAATTTAGTGCGCGCATTAAATTGGTTAATGACTGAAAAAGTCAGCGTCATCAACATGAGCCTGGCCGGGCCCGACAATCAAATTCTCGCCAGGGTCATTGCCAAAACCATCAGTAACGGTACGGCGATTGTGGCAGCCGTCGGCAATGAAGGGCCCGCTGCTCCGGCGTTGTATCCCGCTGCCTATCCAGAGGTTATTGGTGTTACTGCGGTAGACCGCAAACAAAAAATTTATCGCTGGGCCAATCGCGGTAATCAGGTTAGTTTTGCTGCGCCGGGAGTTTCTGTAATTACTGCAAGCAGTGCAGGCGGTGTGAGCCGTGAAAGCGGTACCTCAATGGCAGCGCCCGTTGTGACGGCTTTGATAAGTTGTGAGCTGCAAAAGACACCTGATATAAATCATGCCATTAACACACTCGCTGACAGAGCGCTGGATTTGGGAGAGCCGGGAAGGGATGTGGTTTTTGGATTCGGTTTACTGAAGTAATCCGGTATTTATTGAAAGCCGCTTTAAAAGCGTGCTTTCAATAAAACTGCTACACGGTTTTCAGAATAGTCTGCAGCGGCAAAATTAGAATCATATTTACCATGTTCTATTTTAGTTTCCACCGCAAGGTTTTTCGTCAAGCTTAATTCCCAGCTTGCATCCAGGGTATATCCTTTATCATAACGCTCTGCTTTTATCTCAGGAGTGACTCCGGAATAGTCGCGCTTCAAATGCCGGTAACCCAGCTGCACTTTATGTTCTTTGCCCAGCAGCGGAAATTTATGTGATACCCGGCTTTTAAAATTCATTCCCTTGTAATCGTATTGGGCAACACGCGCATTTTCTTTTTCAGTACTGATACCGGCGGTGATAAAGGTTTTACCTTCGTTGAAAAATAAAAACGCATCGCCCGATAAGCCCGCATTGGTTGCATTGCGGTCAGCAAAACCCTGGAATGTCTTTTCTTGCCAATTAGTTGCAGCACGCAAATAAAAGCGGTTATTCATTAATTTAGATACATAGAGACTGCCCTGTGTTAAATCCAAAAACGATTTGCCTTTTAATTCAGCTTTTGCAAAGTGATAAGTGGCGCCTGCCGTCAATAGACCGATATCATAACCGGCATCCGCTGAAAGTTGGTGGATTACTAAATTGTAGGCATTGTTGTCCTGGTATTTTTTACCGGAAAATGCATAACCGCCGCTAAGATTTAATTTATCGGTGGCCTGCCATTGGCCATCGATTTTTGCATTGAGCACTGCAGCCACATCATTTTCGTTGGAGTTTTTATCCAGCTCAATTACATTGAGATTTGTATCGTATTCTGCACCTGCGCTCACCTCTATATCTACACCAGAATTGTCAGCGTAACCTGATGATGAATAAATGCCTAGAGATATAAGGCTTAAGGCAAAAGGCATAAATATTTTCATAATGATCTCCGCTCTTTGTAATTCCAGTAGCTCATTCATAAAACGGCAACAACTGGTATAAAAAAAGCCGATGCATATGCACCGACTAACTTTTAAAGACCAAGCGATTGTTTGAGTGAATTGTTAACAGAACTGTCGAGGGTTGATTTCAGGGTGTTGCCAATTTCCTGTGTCACCGCGGTATTAACCTGGTTGTTGATCTCCTGGTTCAGCACCGCTGTAGCAGCAGTATTAACTGTGCTATCCAGGCTTGACCTGACGGCCTCACTAACGGCTGCGGTAGTTGAAGATTGCACATGGCGAACCACATCGGTTGTTGGTGTCAGGCTGGTTTTAAGATGTTCCTGCACATCCTGGGCTGTTGCTTTTACAAAATCTGCCTGATTTTTTATGGCTTCTGCGCTCGCATTTTTAGTGCTCTCTGTCAGAGCAGTCACTTTATCCGCACCGGCACTCAGAGTTTGAGTGGTAAGGTTATTAGTGATTTGTGCAGAACTTTTACCAGTAGCATTCGTTGTTGCAGCAACAGACTCTTGCGCAGCAGCACTATTGGATGTAGAGGGTACTTGCGCAGGTGTTGTGTCAGTTGCAGCATTTGCAACAGGTTGTGCAGGTTCAATCATCGCAGGTTGTTTTATTTCAAGCTGGCTTTGTGCTGCCTGCTGCAATCCCGCTGACGTACTTACAGAACCTGAACCAATGCTGGTTTGTGCAGAGAGTTGGTTGCCATTGGCAAGCTGCGAATTCACTGCACCTGGTGCAGCAGTTTCAAGCTCTGCAAACGCAAAGCCGGATACCAGAGAACAGGCGGCAAATAACAAAGTGGTTTTGGTTGTTAATCGAGTCATAATCGTTTCCTCACAATTAATTTAGGGAGACTTGCGTAACCGTCACAGGAATTTTTGTAGGCGGTTTCATGGATAACGTTTTGGATTATGGTTTTATTCCCGAATATTGAAAATATTTTCAGTTTGCGACTTTGTCCCACTGAAATTAAAAAATCCCGCCTGCTACAATTGCCGCTTAATTTTCATTATCCAGGGTGGGTGCTATGGCAGGCTGGTGGTCTTCGGTAAAAACAACGATTAGTAAAGGAACACAAAAAATAACTGCGGGCATTGGCTGGCTGATGCGCGGTTTGTTTGGAGATATCAACTGGAAGCTGCCACCGTGGATGCGCTGGTGCGGTGTCAAACTGAGTGCGCTGGATAGGCTGGTCAGGCGTCGTCCTAAAACCAGCCTGGCTATAGGCGCAGCAGTATTACTCCTGGCTGTCGGCAGTTTTTTTGGTTATCGCTGGTATAGCCAATTACCCAAGCCGGTCTATCCGCAATGTGAGGTCACCGCACCGGCCTTAACTACCTACCCGATGGATAAACAAAAAATTCATCCGCTGGTGGTTAAATGTGATGAGTCAGTTGCGCCGCTGGATGGCGTTGGTAAACCCATCAATAAAGGCATAAGCCTCAAGCCCAAAATTGCCGGCCAGTGGACCTGGGAAAACGACCGCAAACTGGTATTTATGCCGGCGGCTGATTGGCCTATCGGCCAGGCTTTTACGCTTGAGCTGGGCAAACAGCATCTGCTTGCGCCGCAAGTTCACCTGGAAAAATATTCTTACGAATTTGCAACAGCACCTTTTACAGCGCAAATAACCGAGAACCAGTTCTATCAGGACCCGAATGATCCTGCGCTTAAAAAATTGGTCGCCAATGTGCGCTTCAGCCACAGCGTCAATACGCAGGAATTTGAAAAGCATATCGAACTCTCGCTGGCAAAAGATGCCGTATTTTTAGGTTTGAGCAAGGACTCAACCGGCTTCAGCGTCAATTACGATAAGCTCAAGCTCAACGCCTACATCCATTCGCATAGCTTGGCGCTACCGCGTGAAGACACCCCCATGACTTTACTGCTTAAAAAAGGCTTCCACGCCAGCCGTGGCGGTGCGGGGACCAGCAATGACCTGAGCAGTAACATCACTATTCCCGGCCGCTACAGTTTGAAATTTACAAATTTCAGCATGATTCTGGCCGATAACGAAAAGCTGGAGCCTGAGCAAGTGCTGATTTTTAACAGCAATGCGCCGGTTCCCGACAAAAATCTGGATAAGCAGATCAAAGCCTGGCTGTTGCCTGAGCTTCACCCGGATAAGGCCAAACAGGGTTCCTCCACTCGTCCTTACTATTGGCATTCCGATGCGGTAGACAAGAGTGTTTTGGTCGCAGCGGAAACCTTGCCGCTCACATTGCTGCCCAGCGATGACGCCTTGCAGTCACTTCACAGCTACCAATTCCGCGCACCGGTCGGGCGTTATGTCTACCTTGAAATTGCACCCGGCATCATTGCTGTTGGAGGCACCCAATCGGCGCAGGCCAGCGTGGCGACCTTGCAGGTCAAACCCTACGAAAGTTCATTAAAACTATTGGGGAACGGTGCAATTTTAGGGCTCAACGGCGAGCGTAAAGTCGGTTTTGTAAGCCGCGCCCTGGATGCGGTAGAACTGGAAGTCGGGCGCCTGCTGCCCAATCAGCTCCATCAATTACTGGCTATCAACGGCAGCGAATTTACCATTCCCAGTGAATACGATAATTGGCAGGAAGACCGCCTGGTGGAACGTTTTACCGAGGTCCGCGCCACCGCCAGCAACGCCCCCGGCAAGCCGGTTTATGACAACCTGGATTTAAGCGGTTACTTCCTCGCCGACAATCCCAGCCGTTCCAGGCTGGGGATATTCCTCGTGCGCACCAAAGGCTTGACCCTGCGCGATCAGGGCAAGAAGGGCTCACAAGACATTAACGACTACCGCACAAGCCGGGATAAGGACAGCCGTCTGCTGATAGTCACGGATTTGGGAATTCTTGCTAAAACCAACAAAGACGGTAGCCAGGATGTATTTGTGCAATCCATCGCCAAAGGCGAACCCCTGGCCGGGATAAAAGTTGAATTGATCGGCCGCAACGGTTTGTCACTGGAAACCCGCACGACAGATGCGAGCGGCAAGGTGAGTTTGCCAAAACTGTCTGAACAATATCGCCGCGAAAAAACACCGCTGCTGATATTGGCGCGTTCAGGCGATGACATGTCATTCCTGCCTTACAACAGTTACGGCCGCCGCTTGAACTTCTCGCGCTTTGATACCGGAGGGATAGAAACCGAGATTGATCCCAATAGTTTGAGTGCGTATCTGTTCAGCGACCGCGGGCTTTATCGCCCCGGTGAGCAGATCCATTTGGGCAATATCCTGCGTACCCAAGACTGGAAAAGCGCACTGGAAGGCATTCCGCTGGAACTGGAAATTACCGACCCGCGCGGCATGCAGGCCTATCGCCAAACCTTTGCTGCCAAAGCTACCGGCTTTAATGAATTTACCTGGCAGCCCCAGCTCAGTGCGCCAACCGGTACCTATGGCGTATCGGTGTATCTGGTGAAAAGTGGCTATCGCGACCGCGTATTGGGCACCACCAGCGTCAAAGTGCAGGAATTTGAACCTGATCGCCTGAAAGTCAGCGCCAGTCTGTCAGAACAGCCGGTTACCGGCTGGCTCAATCCCGATAAGGTAAAAGCGACCATTGTCGCCATGAACCTGTTCGGTACACCGGCTGCCAACCGCCGGGTTACGGCTGAAATGACCTTGTCGCCCGCTGTACCGAGCTTTGAAGGTTACAGCGACTACAGTTTTTACGATCCCAATAAGTTCAACGACGGTTCGCAACAGACTCTGCCGGAAGGAAAAACCGATGATAAAGGTGAAGCCACCTTTGATTTGAACTTGCAGCGCTTTGCCAAATCGACTTATCGCCTGTCATTACTCGCCCGCGTATTTGAACCGGAAGGCGGGCGCAACGTAGCTGTCACCAGCAACCTGCTGGTATCCAGCTCGGCCTATTTGGTCGGCGTGAAAAAAACTGATGCTGACCCGAATTTCATTACCAAATCCAGCAAACAGTCCAGCCAGTGGATTGCGCTCAACCCTGAATTAAAAGGCCAACAAGTAGAAGGGCTGACGCTGGAATGGATACAGCGCAAGTATGTGTCGGTACTTATGAAACAGGATAACGGCACTTACCGCTATCAATCGCGCCTGAAAGAAACCCTGCGCGATTCGCACCCGCAAACCCTGGCAGCCAAAGGCACCGAAATCAATCTGCCCACCAATGAACCTGGCGACTTTGCCCTGGTGCTGCGCAATGCCGAAGGCCAGGAACTCAACCGCTTAAGTTACTCGGTAATTGGCCAGGGCAACCTCAGCCGTTCACTGGAACGCAGTGCCGAATTACAGTTGAAAATCAACAAAACTGATTATTCACCGGGCGACACTATTGAGGTGTCCATCCAGGCGCCCTATATCGGGGCCGGTTTGATTACGCTTGAACGCGACAAGGTTTATGCACACCAATGGTTTAAAACCGATACCACCAGCTCGGTACAGCACATCACCATTCCTGCCGATTTTGAAGGTAACGGTTATGTGAATGTGCAGTTTGTGCGGTCGCTGAATTCTGATGAGGTATTCACCAGCCCGCTCTCCTACGGCGTCATGCCCTTCAAAATGTCGCTGGCACCACGTACCCAGGTACTCACCCTCAAAGCACCTGAGCTGATCAAACCCGGTGAAACCCTGGAGCTGGAATTGCAGGCACCCACTGCCAGCCAGGCGGTTATTTATGCGGTAGATGAAGGGATTCTGCAAGTTGCACGTTATGTAAAGCCAGATCCATTGGGCTTCTTCTTCCGCAAAAGCAGCCTGGAAGTCAGCAGCAGCCAGATTCTGGACTTGATCCTTCCGGAATTCAGCCAGTTGCTCAAAGCCTCTGCCCCCGGCGGTGATGGTGACGGTGCGCTCGGGCGAAATCTCAATCCCTTTAAAAACAAGCGCAAGGCGCCGGCGGTCTACTGGTCCGGTCTGGTTGATGTCGGCCCCTCGGGCACCAAGGTCAACTATAAAGTCCCTGATTACTTTAACGGCAAACTTCACCTGTTTGCCGTCTCGGTTGAACACGACAGCCTGGGCGTGATTGAAGGCGCGACCGAAGTGCGCGGCGACCTGATTATCACCCCCAACGTGCCTGTCATGCTGGCACCCGGCGATGAAGTGGACATAAGTTTTGGCCTTGCCAACAACCTGAAAACCGGCAGCGGCAAAGTCGATATAGCCCTGAAAACATCAGCCAATGTTGAAGTAGTCGGCGATACAAAACAAAGCCTGGATGTGGCTGCCGGCAAAGAGGGCCAGGGCAATTTCCGCATTCGCGCCAAAGATACACCCGGGGCCGCCAGCCTGGTATTCACGGCATCTACCGGTACCGCCAAAGCGCAACTTGAAGAAGGCCTGAGCGTGCGGCCGGCGGCACCTTATCGCACCGCCATTACCACCGGGCGCACCGAAAGCGATAAGAAACAACTCTTGCTCACACGCAAACTGTACCAACCTTTCCGGACAGTGAATTTTACTGCTGCCTATACGCCGCTTGCCTGGGCAAGTGGTTTGCAACAGTATCTGGATAACTATCCCTATTCCTGTACCGAGCAACTGGTCAGTATGGGCCTGCCTGCACTCTTGTTCAGCCAGCATCCTGATCTCGGCCAATTAAAAGGCAAAGGCTCTGTCAGCCAGGTGATCCAGATGCTACAGGGCAGACAAAACGAGGAGGGCGCCTTTGGCTTGTGGTCGGCAAGTACTAATGTCGCCAACTGGCCATCACTGTGGGCCATCCACTACATGATTGAAGCCAAAGACCGCAGCCAGCAAGTGCCCGGTGAACTCTTCAGCCGTTCGCAACAATGGTTGAACCGCATGGCTCAGCCGTGGGGCAACTCTATGGATGACATGCGCCAGCGCGCCTATGCCATTTACCTGTTGAGCCGTTTGGGTGTACAAACCGGCAGCCACTTAAGCAGCTTCCAGCAAGAGCTGAAGGAACGCTACGCCGACCAGTGGCCAAGCGATATAACCGCTGCCTATGTCGCCGCCAGCCAGCGCTTACTGCAACAAAAGGAATTGGCCCAAAAAACCTTGAAAACCATTCCCTGGCAAAACAAAACCTATGACAGCGATGGTTATTATGATGCCCTGGGTCACCAATCCCAGTTGCTCTATATTTACGCCAAACATTTCCCGGAATTGCTGGAAAAACTGCCCGCTACCCTATTGGATGATATGGGCCAGCGCGTTTCCAATCGCGAATACTCCAGCCTGAGCGCCGCTTACCTGCTGCTGGCATTAACCCAGTACGGTGAAACAGCTAATACCCAGGTGAAAATGCCGGTAAAAATCAGCAGCATCCTGCCCAACGATAGCCTGCAACCGCTGCCCGGCTCGCCCAACCTGTTGCAGCAGGTGGATATCGCCATCGGCAGCAAAGGTGTACAACTGCAACAAGATACCAAATTGCCGCTGTTCTACAGCCTTACCGAAAGCGGTTTTGACCAGCAAAGCGCAAACCTGCCGGAGGTAAAACAAGGTCTGGAAATCCAGCGTGAATACCTAGACCTAACCGGCAAACCGCTGGAAAAGGTCAAAGTGGGCGATGAGTTCCTTGTACGCCTGCGCCTGCGCACCCTGAATAAAGATTATCTTGGCCAGGTCGCGGTGGTCGATTTATTACCCGGTGGGGTTGAGCCGGTCATTAACCGCGCCCTGGCTGCTGCCAATCCGCAAACCGCTGCTCATGACGATGAAGGTTCTGACGAAAATGCGGAAGGCGAAAACGACGAGGGTGACGTAGAATCCGAAAGTGAAAATGACTACACGGAAGAAAGCAGTGACAGCACTGAACCAGCTGCTACCGTGGGCTTCGTACCCGGCTTTAGCGGTGAACCCGGTCAATCAACCTGGAATGCCCAGTTCGCCGACTTGCGCGACGACCGCCTGGTCATTTACGGCAGCCTCACCAAAGACATGGTGACTTTCACCTACCGCGTCCGCGCCACCAATACCGGCCTCTACCAAACCCCGGCCGCCTACGCTGAAGCCATGTACCAACCGAATGTGTTCAGCAGAAGCAAACCGAGCAAGTTTAATGTGGTGAAGCCTTAGTTGATTAGGTTTTCGCTCCCAGGCTGAAGCTTGGGAGCGAAGCGATTGATTTATTATTGTGCAACTTGGCGACCGCGACAGATTTATTAATTGATGCAATTGGTTTTACTTTAACCAGGCCTGGCCTATGGCTTCCAGGAATAAAGCCAAATAAATATTGAAGCACTGCGAGCCTACATGCGATTAACCAACTGCTGTAAATATCTGCTGTTTGCTACAGTCGTGATAGCCACCGCCTTAGTCGCTATTCGCCTTTGGCCACGTGCAACACTGGCAGAACAAATCCCCAGCTCACAAGCCTTTCTGGCCGATAAAGGCGAACTGCTGCGATTGACCCTGGCGAGTGATGAGCAGTACCGGGTGTGGACACCGCTTAAGGATATTTCGCCTCAACTCGCCCAGGCTGTATTGCTCTATGAAGACCGTTGGTTTTACTGGCACCTGGGGGTAAACCCGCAAGCGGTGGTGCGCGCGGCGTTTCGCACTTATAGCGGCGGCCAGCAGCAAGGTGGCTCGACCATCAGTATGCAGTTGGCGCGTTTGTTTTACGGGCTGAACACCAAAAGCCCCGGTGGAAAATTGCACCAGATGCTATTGGCCATCTGGCTGGAATGTCGCTATAGCAAGGCGGAGATTCTGGAGGCTTATCTCAACCTGGCGCCCTACGGAAATAATATCCAGGGTGTGGGTGCTGCGAGTTTGATTTACTTCAGCAAAACTGCCAAGCAGTTGAGTATTGCGGAAGCCTTAACGCTCGCCGTTATTCCACAACAACCCAACCAGCGGGCCGGCACCAAGGCATTGGAGGCATCGCTAAATGGTCCCAGGGAACGCTTGCTCAAGCGCTGGCGAAAACATCATCCACTAGACGACTCCCAAGCGCGGCTGGTGCATTTACCTATACGTTTTCACCGAATCCAGGATTTACCCTTTCATGCACCGCATTTTGTGGACATGCTGCAACAGCAGGGCGCATTACTTGCCGGCAACGACAAAGCCGAGGTTCATACCACCCTTAACCTCAACTTGCAGACATTGATTGAGCGCCAGACCCGGCAATATTTGCAGGAAGTAAACAGCAAAGGCATCAAGAATGTTGCTGCACTGTTGCTGGATGCAAAAAGCCTGGAAGTAAAAGCCTGGCTCGGCTCAGCGGATTACTTTAACCGCGATATTGACGGACAGGTGAACGGCGTAACCGCCAAGCGCTCGCCCGGCTCTACACTTAAACCTTTTATCTATGCCTTGGCGATGGATCAGGGAATTTTGCATCCTGCCAGCATCCTGCGCGATGCTCCTACCGACTTTGGCCCTTATACACCCGAAAATTTTGATGGCCGGTTTCGCGGTCCCATCACTACCCAGGATGCACTGATTCACTCGCGCAATATCCCTGCGGTCTGGACTGCCAGCCAGCTCCGCTCGCCAAGCCTTTACCGGTTTTTGCAGATGGCGGGTATTTCGCAGTTACAGAGCGAGAACCATTACGGTTTAGCGCTGGTGCTCGGCGGCGGGGAGGTCACTATGGAAGAACTGGCAGGCCTCTATGCCATGCTGGCCAAGGGTGGAGAGTTACAGACAATCCGCTATTTAAAGCATCAGGCCACTAAAGCCGGTGCGCCCCTGCTTTCACCCGAAGCAAGCTTTATTACCCTGGATATGCTCAGCCACAATCCGCGCCCCGATGGCGACAGCAACTATTCGACACATTGGCCAATCGCCTGGAAAACCGGAACCTCTTGGGGTTTCAGGGATGCCTGGTCAGTAGGTGTGGTCGGCCCTTATATGCTGGCGGTGTGGATCGGCAATTTCGACAGTCGCGGCAATCCCGCTTTTGTAGGTATAGATGCCGCTGCACCGCTGTTTTTCAGGATCGCCGACGGCCTTTACCTGCATAAGCCAATACCTATAACAACTCCTGCTCCTCCTGCCGGTGCCAGCAAGGTTTCGGTATGCAGCGCCAGCGGCGATTTGCCCAACGCCTGGTGCCCGCAACGCCACAATACCTGGTACATTCCGGGGAAATCACCGATTAAAGTGAGCCAGTTGCATCAGCCAGTCGCTATCAGCCTTAAAACCGGCCAGCCGGTTTGCCCGCCGTACCAGCCGGACCAGGTACGAATGGAAGTCATGGAATTCTGGAGCAGCGATATGCAGAAACTGTTTCGCCAGGCCGGTTTGCCGCGTCGCAGCCCACCGAAATGCCAGCTGGGGTTTCAAAGCCAACCACCCGACATCAGCTCGCCGGTGCGCCATGTAAGTTACCAATTACGCGCCAGCCAACCAGAAGTCAGTATCCCGCTGCAAGCGCGCGCCGCGGCACAAGTACGCACACTCTTCTGGTTTGACGATAACCGTTATCTCGGCAGCAGTGACCCGCAAACCGCGCTCGCCTATCGCCCCGCCGATTCTGGCATCCACAATATCCGCGTTGTGGATGACCAGGGCCAAGTCGCCGAGCGGGAGATGACAGTGAATTGGTTAGAATAACCGGCAATATTGCTAATCACTGTAACTATCACAGTTTTTATTTCTTTCGTTTTCAGGAATCCCTGCCATACTTGTGAAGTTCATCACATTTTTGGAGATGCTTCATTTTGGCAACCCAAGATTTAAAGCGCTTGTTGACTGTTGCTCTGTTGGGAGCTGTTTTAACATTTAATGCCCAGGCAAGCGCCATCGCTTGTGGCGATAAATGCCCTCCCCTTACAGCAGATACCTCATCTGCAAAAGCTCCTGAGCCTGGCTCGGTTACACTGTTTGCTTTAGGCTTAATCGGTTTACTGATGATTCGGCGTAAAGGCTAGCCATGGGTAAAAACGGGGCTAAAGCCCCGTTTTTTGTTTTCATATTGAGACTATCCCACCATCTGTCCAAACTGTTGCTCCAGGTGTTTAGGGTTTTCGCTAAATACCTGGTACATGGCCTGGGAAAAAGCGTCAGGAAAAACATCTTCTTCGCCGGCCTCCAAACCATCCAATATATGCCGCGCCACATCGGCCGGGCTGGCTTTATCCATCGGGAAATCCCGGGTCATATCTGTATCCACGGGGCCTGGATAAACACCTTGTACAAAGACATTTGCACTGCGCAATTCTGCGCGCAAACCCTGGGTAAAGGAATGCACCGCGGCCTTGGATGCTGAATAGGGACCGAGGCTCGGGAAATTGGCAATACCCGCAATCGACGAGATATTGATTACCGCACCTTTGCTTGCGCGCAGTAAGGGCAAAAGAGCGTGGGTCAAATGCACGGGACCAAAATAATTGGTCGCCATTTCCTCGTTCGCTATGGATAAGCTGGTTTCTGCCGAAAAGGTGATACCTGTCGCTATACCCGCGTTGTTGATCAATACATCCAACTGGCCAAGCTGTTTGGCAAGGTGTTGGATATCCTCCGCACGGGTAACATCCAACTGAACCGCCTCTACCACTGTTGGCGCCAACTGGACTATAGCCTCCAGGCTTTCGCGATTGCGGCCTGTGGCGTAGACCCGTTTTGCTCCGCGCGTAATTGAGGCTTCCACCAGTGCTTTACCGATACCCCGATTAGCGCCTGTTACCAAGAGTGTTTTACCTTGAATTTGATAGCTCATGATTCCATCTCCATTGCATTAAAAATATATTAGACCGGTCGTCTAACAATGTGGGTTAAAAAAAGACCCTTTCGGGCCATTGAAATGGCGCATAAATACACTAAAGCACCTACTTATCCTCAATACTCTTGTCTGGAAACACACTGGAAAAGTACATTTCCAAAACATCATTCAGCGGTTGGGCAGATTGTTCAAGGCGGGCTCGCACCAGGCTGCCTTCCCAGCTAGCAAAAAACATACGGGCCAATAACTGCTCATCCAGGTAATTTACCAGCTCCCCCTCGGCGCGCGCCTGGCGTAAACAATCCGCAATCAACTGCTCCAACGCCCGATAATGGCTGAATATGGCATCGCGCATTATCGGATTTTGCAGCGAAAGCTCCTGGGCTAAATTGCCCAGTAAACAATTACACGACTGGATATTGCCGCCGAAATAAACCAACACACTGTCGAAATAAGCACGCAATCGGCTAAGGGCAGAACCGCTGGCGCCGGCCAAATACCCTTCCAGACCTTGCCGCAACTGCTGGCCGTAGAGATCTATAATCGCCAAACCCAGGTCATCTTTACTTTTGAAGTAATGATAAAACGAGCCCTTGGGAACATTGACCTGATTAAGGATCTCCGCAATCCCGGTGTTGTTAAAGCCTTTCACCGCCATGAGTTGCATACTGGCAGCAATCAGCCTGTCACGTGTGTTTTCTGTCATGGAAGAAAGAATAGACCAGTCGTCTATAATAGGCAAGTGAATTACAGGTGAAATTAACCTGATCTTCACGACAGCAGCAAAGCATCATTCAACTTTTGTTCAATCTCATTTTTAATATGCAGGTAATGAATAAGTTGTATGCCGGTTTGCGGGGCAATCAATTCTCGGCAAAGGGATAAGTCCAGATCGGTAATGTAACAGGGATAGGATTCACCCTGTTTACGACAGGAGAGGATATAACGCGCAACAATTCCGAACAGTTCCTCACCAAATTCCAGGAATGAAAACTCTTTGCCGTCACAATATAGCGTAAAACTCAGTTCTTCATTTTCATTAGGTTCAGCTACGGCACAAACATTGATAAAAGGAAGCTGGCTTAAATCCTGGGCAATATTACGCGGCTCCAAATAGGCATTTTTTTGTTTTGGGTCGCCGACCAATTCAAAAATATTGATTGTTTGCAAAGCGTCAATTGCAGCACCCTGGTCATAAGTCTGTTCTTGGTCGAGCGCTTGTCGCTCAACAGCTGAACGGATAAACCGGCACAGCGGGCGCAATAAGGCCTGGACATTAAATAATGCAAGTGTCTTGCTAAAAAATGCGCCTTTCTGGTCAACAATAGTAATTTGCGCATGTTGCTGTTCTATGTGGTAAAACAAATAAATTGCCGGCTTTTTTACCACCTCACAAAACAGGCGCAGGGGCTTATCGCGCAACGCATAGGCATCTACCACCAGCGGACTAAATTCCATTTGCGGTAACGCCAATTTTTCCAGTAATTTTTCATAACGTGGAAAACGCAGGATTTGTGCATGTTGTTGTACAAACTGCAAAAGTAAATACTCATCGGCAATTTCAAAAATAAACCGGGTGTTGCGCGCACGGGTACCCGAATAAAAACAGGTGAAGACCGCACGCCACAAATCCAATACGCGCTGTTCAATGGTTGCCCCCTGACCGAGGCTAAAACAACGAACACTTAAGCTGGGCAAAGCCGAATGCTTGCCCGGCGGGATAGCGCGTAAATAATGCAGCAAGCAATTAACCAAGGCATCTGTATCAAAATGACGGCAGATAACTTCGCCCCAACTATTGCGCTGTACAATATCGGCACTGATAACCAGATTTTCTTTCATACCGCTGTAGCCAAATGCATCGCGCTGGCTGCTCAACATCTGCATTCCCTTTTTATGTAAATCGGCCTGCGGCTCTGTACCTACATTGAACAGCAATAAAATATGCGTCGGTTGTGCATTCTGCATAAAATTTTCGTGTTCGATTTTTTTAACAGGCAAAGGCAGCCACTGCTGGATAACCTGTAACAGCTGTTGGCGCTGTGAAGGTTGCAGGCTGAATTGTCGTGAAACAACATCCAGTTTAGTACCCGGGGTGTAAATACCATTCGCATAGCACCATAAGAGCAATTCCATAAAATTGCGCGAGCGTTTGATAGGTTCAGCTACCTGGTTACGCAGCGAAAAATCTTGCTGGCTGCCGCGATATGCCTGCCATAAGCTGCTATTACCTTCCTCGATTTGCACAAAACACAGCGAAGGCTCACTTAAATCCTGGGAGATATTGGGATTGATCCAATCAATTTTTCCTGCCTTGCGTTCAAAGGCCGCGTGTAATTTTCTACCGAGAATCAACAATTCATTACCGCTGATGGCCGCTTCATTTCCATTATTTTTATTCATGTCAACCAAGAGGCGATAGCCTTGGCTAAGTTCGTTGGCCAACAGGTTTCGCTCAGCAAGTACATGCGGTGATTTCCAATAGGCACGGTTATCCAGCATGGTGAGCTGATGTTGGGCCCAGCCCCACTCCCTGGTCATTTTCTCCAGCAACAGGCGCTGCCAGGCTTTGGCAGTATTGCGGCTGGTGCGCGATAATTGCCTGCCGGATTTAAAATAAAAACAGCGGCGAACCAGCTCCAAACGCGTCAGTTGGTTCTGTGCCTGCAAATATTCCTGTAGTCGATAATAAACCAATACATAAGCATCCAGGTTATCAACATCCATTGGCTGGGTATTACCCAGTGAGTGATAGATTTTTCGTTTCAATTCAAGCGATAAAGGCTCATTAAAATGATCGCTGGTATAGGCTTCCAGCAATAATAATTTGAGCACTGATTTATAGGGTGAATCTATACCCTTATACAATTGCCAAATACCGGCACCATTAAATTCATTGGCAGGAATTTCAGGTACGCCACCGAAGTCTATGTAGTCGCTCGCGCGCAAGAAACGTTTATCCAATAAGTTTTTGGTATAGCCTGGGTAATTTTTTTCCTGCTCAGCAGGTACAAACCACCACAGTGGTAACCGGCCTGCCAGCCACACTGCTGTTCGGTAAAATTCGTCCAACAATAAAAAATGTTGCGCCGTACCACTCGATTCGCTGCTTAATAAAGTCTGTTGCCCCTGGCGAAATTGCTGCGCCTCCATTAAAAAAAAATGGGTTTCAATATGAATTGTATTTAACGCCCAGTACGCCAGCGCATCACATTTTTCCTGCAATTCAGCGAGTGCTGCCTTGCTGAGGTTTTCACTGCGGCACACCCACACATCAATATCACTATTGTCAGCATGTGCAATGGTGCCCAAACTGCCCATGATAAAAAGTGCTTCTATTGCGTTATTTTTATCCACCAGGTCGCGCTGGTAGGTAAAACTGCGTGCAACAGCCTTGGCAATACGTATGTCGTCTTTACCAGGATGGTAACCTTGTACACCTGCCGGTGTGTTATGACCAATATAGCCAGGTAACATGGGATGGTTGACATGAAACAGCAACGGCAGAAGTGCCAGAAATTGTTGCTGGCGCTCTGATAATACGGCGAGGGTCCGTTGATAACGCGCTTGGTTAAGCTGGTTGAAATGCTGCTTTATTCTGCTTAATTGCTTGCGATCTATTCCCTCAAACTCTAGCGGATTTTCGTTGTCCAGGGCCATAGATTCATCATGCAGGAATATTCTTGGGAACCTTAGTATAGGTCAAAAAAATGCAGCTCAATGGGAATTTTCATGGCCATTCTCGGGCATGCAGGCCATAAGCTGCTCTGCAATCGTTTTATAGAGGAGTTCAGGATTAATGGGTTTTGACAAATAGGCATTCATACCCGCTTCCATGCAGCGCTCGCGATCTCCGCGCATGGCTTGTGCCGTCAAGGCAATAATGGGAATTTGTGCAGCACAGTCGCCCTTGCGAATTTCCCGGGTAGCAGTTATGCCATCCATTTCCGGCATTTCCAAATCCATAAGGACAAGGTCAAAAGCCATATCTTCATTACTGATCGCAGTCACTGCTTCACGGCCATTATTTACCACTGTAACTTCCATGGCTTTCTTTCTCAGCACGCCGCGTACAACCTGTTGGTTCACTAAATTGTCTTCGGCCACCAAAATACGTTTGTGCTGTAACAGTACATCCTGTTCAGAAGTCTCTTCGGTAATAGCGCTGATCGATTGCAAATATTTATCATTACTGATGATATTGCTGACCGTTTCCAATAAGCGCGTTTCACTTACCGGTTTGCTTAAAAATTCCTCTACATTCAGCGCATAATTATCGGCAGTAGATATTTCATCCCGATGGTAGGCCGACACCAGCACTACATGCGGCCTATAGCGTAACCGCTGGTCGTATTTAATTGCCGCCGCCGCTTCAATGCCATCCATCGCTGGCATACGATAATCCATCAGCACAATATGAAATGGACTTTGGCCTATGTTGGCTTCGGTAATTTTTTGGAGCGCCTGCTCGGCGGTCTCGGCATCATCGACGGCTAAGCCTATACTTTTTGCGGTTCTTACCATGACCGTACGTGCGATAAAATTGTCGTCCACTATCAGCACACGGATATCTTTTAATTCGCGGGCGTGTTTGTTAAATAAGCGTGATCCTAAATGGCTGTGATCAAAACGCGCATTGAAAGTGATAACACAACCCTGGTCGGGTGCACTTTCAATATGCATTTGACCGTTCATCAAGCGCACAAGATGATCGCAAATACCCAAGCCAAAGCGCAGGCTGCCGCCGTCGTTAATGGTGACATGGTTTTTCAAGCTTTCCTTGATGCGGGTAAGACGGCTTTCGCTCATGCCTTTTCCAAAATCAGTTATGCTGAATTCAAGATCGACAAATTTTATATTGGCTTCGCGCAACTTTACACCCAACACCACTTCATTGGTATTTGAGAATTTCAGCGCATTGCTGATGAGCTGGTCGATAATCTGGCTGAGGCGTGCCGAATCGCCTCGCAAAAACCGCGGTACATCGGATTTAATATCGTAAATAATACGGATTTTTTTGTTGCTGGCACTGATTTCAAACAGGCGCGATATTTTTTCAAATAACTGGTCCAAATCAAAATGCGAGTGTTCAAGAATTATTTTTCCGCTGTCAATTTTGGAAAAATCGAGCACTTCATTAATGATGTGTAAGAGCGAATCGGAAGCAGAATTTAAACTTCCCAGATAACTTTTTTGCTGCTCATCCAGCTGGGTATCTTTTAACAAATAGCCCAAGCCGATAATGGCATTCATCGGCGTGCGGATTTCGTGGCTCATACGTGCCAAGAATTCGCTTTTGGTTTTGTTGGCCATATCTGCCTGGGTTTTTGCTGCGAGTAAATCTTCGCGAGCAAGGATAAAATCCGTAATATTATTGTTAAGGCCGACACAGCGTGTGGGTCTTCCGGAAACATCCGGCTCACAGAATTTCATTTTGGATTGCACCCAGATGACCTTGCCATTCTGGTGTTGCATACGGAATTGCAGGTTTACGTAGGTTTCATCATTTTCTATGGCGGCAAATAAACGATGCATGACTGTATCGGCATCGTCACTGTATAAAAAATAATCTTTCAAGGTAGTGAGGTTACCGGGTAAATCCTCGTAGTAATAACCCAACATACGCAAGTAACTGCGACTGAAATAAATTTTTCCATTGGTGATATTCCAATCCCATAATCCATCACTGCTGGCCTCAATGGCGTAATTGAAACGTGCATCGCGGTCATTTAATTTTGACAGTAATTGCTGGCGGTCATTTAAATTAAACAATGCCGTTGCAATAAACATCAGGCGATCCAAATCGCGTGTGTACCAGCCTTTGGGGTTGTCGCGATGCAAGATTACAAAACCTTCCAGCAGGTTATAACGCAATACCGGCACCAGCAGCGAACTGAAAATATTGGCCTTGCGCAAAGGTGCTGTTGCCTCTGCCAGCTCCGGGTCTGCGGCGAACAGGGCCAGGGGTTTGCCTTTGTTGAGACTGGCGGCCACCGATGAATCCTGCTGCCAAATACCGGTAAGCCAGTCAGCTTCCTGCAGTTCCGGTGCAGGTGTCGGCTGCCAGCGCCCCAGGCACTGCCAGGCAGATGTTGAAATAGTGTCGGGCGTTACCGGGATAGCTGTCATCCGCCACAGGCTGCAATCCCTTACCTCAAAAAGTTTGCCCAGCCGTTCAAGGGCATCATTGAGGTTGGCTTTATCAGATTCAATCAGGAGATATTGGCCAAAGGGAATCAGCCAGGAATTTTTGATCAGACCGCCTTCGAGGGTGCGCGTACCTATGGTATTGGCTTTTGAGTGGCGCAGGCGTTCCTCTAAGAGTTTCACCTCTTCTTCGAGCTGCTGGACACGTTGCTCCAGCGCTTCCTTCTGAGACTTCAGGCTGCGCTCGCTGGTCATGATAAATACGGCAATGGTGGCTGTTTTCAGGAAATCCTTCAGCAATTGCTGCTATTCCTGCCCTTGATCGCGATGGTCAGGTGCTCAACAATACACCGCCCAAGTTTACAGGCTAGCCTATAGCCTCGTTTTTGCCAGAATAAAGTCGCAAAAGAGGTGGCCGCGATAAAACGCTAAGCGGCGGGACTCAGGGATTTTCGAGCAACAAGCTCTGCCAATCAAAACCGGCGTCACCCATTGCCAGAAAAGGTGGGTTTAACAGGCTGTCGCGGGTGTTGTAACGCAGTGGCTTCAGGGTATCGGCGTGAACCACCGTGCCTCCCGCTGCAACCAGCACAGCCTGGGCGGCGGCAGTATCCCATTCAGAAGTGGGGGCAAGCCGTGGATAAAAATCAGCGCGGCCTTCCGCAATCCAGCAGAACTTGAGCGAACTGCCAGCACTCAGTGAATTTAAGGGTGCTGGCCAGCGTTCTTGCAGGCGTTTAATCAGCTCAGTTTGTTCAGGTGAACCATGGCGCAAGCTCATAAGCACGTCCAGCGGTTGTTTCCCGGCAAGTTTTTTATTCATGGATCGGGTTTTCAATTTATCCTGTAATCCACCCGCCAGATATTTCTCAGCACGAGAAAGCCGCCCTTCAGCAATCGAACCATCTACTCCAACGTATGTTGCATCACCAACCGGTACATGCACTATACCGAGTAACGGGACGTTATTTACCACCAAGGCAATGTTGACGGTGAACTGGCCATTACGAGCAATGAATTCTTTGGTGCCATCCAGCGGATCAACCAACCAGTAAACAGACCAGGCCTGGCGCTCAATTAGTGGTGGTAGGATTGATTCTTCAGAAATAACCGGTACATCAAGCAACTTGGGAAGTTCGCGCACAATCAGCTGATGCGCAGCCAAATCAGCAGCGGTTAGCGGCGAATCATCACTTTTGGTTTGGATATTGGCGGTTTCCGGCGCGTTATAAATGGCTAGGATTGCGTCACCAGCGGCGCGAGCAATGGTAATGAGTTGATGAGTGAACGCTGGGCTGATTAATAATGGGGTGTTTTTATATGCCATAAAGCTATCAAATTTCTATTTAAATGGATTTATATATATGCTCGATTATATTGCCGCTTCACAATTGATAATCAATTGCATCAATGGTGTGAAATGCAAGAGATTGCATGTCTGCAATTCTATTGCTTATGACTTTAAAAAAGGAAAATCATTATATGTTTATCATCTCCCTCCCCTCTTTATCCACCGTCCAAACGCGCTTTTTGCTTCAATAATCGCTGCCACCATGCTCGCCGTTCCGGTAACTGAAGCTAAACGTTGCATAGAGGATGCTAGCGGCTACAGTTTGCTTGTAGTTATGCTGGACGTATCTCCGCAGCCAACGTCCAAAATCAATCTGCCGCAGCCTGGACCAAAATTGCCGAGGCCGCTCAGCAGAAATACGGCGGCGATGTCAACGTTGGAATGGTGGCCATGACTGTAAAAATTCTCCTTGATGCGTGAGGCTGAACTGGCATGATCACAGAGTCAAAATCATCAAAAAGAACAAGCCTCGGCATAATTGCCGTGGCTGCATTGTTGCTGATAGTCGGTGCTGTTTGGTGGGAACGCCATCAGCAGTCTGTCGAAGTCAATCAAACGCCTATAGTGGTCGATGTTTCCAAGGAAGCCGCACCAGCAGTCGCAGCAGTATCCCAACCGACTCCGTCAGTCATTGGAGCAGATGCGTCTCCCGCGCCAAAAAATCCGCTAACCCCAGAGGAGGTTAATCGGCTTGTAAGCTGGTATAAGGAGCGCGGCGGAACGGACGATGGTCGTATGCTCACCGATGGCAGTGTTGTCGGCGGCGATGCATTCTCAGGCTACAGAACCGCAAGCGATGTCGACCTAGCAATATTTGCCAAAAATGACCCTTACGCGGCGGAAATCTTAGGTACGCGCTTAGCTGAACGCTACAGGGAAACGCATCAAAATGATGACCTAAAAGAAGCTAAACGCCTACTGCTTGAAGCCACAACATGTGGATTTACAACCAGTCTTGAAAAGCTCTTGGATCTACAGGTGGACGTTGTGGAAAGTCGTGGCATCGAAGTGCCTAAAGGTGTTTCCCGAACTAACAAACAAGCGCTACTTGAGGCTTACCAGTATCTATATCTGCTTGAGCGTCGAGGCTCTCTAGGTATTGATGCTCATAAAGTGACAGTCAAAGCGGCAGATCAAAATCTATATCTGTTCGAGCATAGAGGCGAACCAGGTCTCAATATCGTCAAGGTGATGGCGCAAGACCTCAGAAGTTTTACCGCCGATGAAGATGCGCTCGCTCGCCAGCGTGCGGATGAACTCTATCAAGCTATGGAGGGACAACGCCAGCAACTGGGCTTACCGCCGTTTGACGATGGCGTTCCGGCTGATATTCAGGATATTTTTGACAGAGCTATGGCTTACGCGATGTCGAATGGTAAATGATGTAACCTCATAAACCTTACCCATTGCGGCTGCTTTCTCTCACCCTTTGCCTGACAATGCCAAGCTGTTGCTTTCTGATGTAGTACAGATTGATACGCTGGTAATGGTGGTGAGGGCTTGAAACTTTTTGATAACTACCATGCCGGGGAGTCATAGTCCCCACTTGCAATAATTTCCATCATGAGCAAAAGAATTTTGTTGAGTTTTTATCTTCCGGGCAAATTACATTTGACAAAAAACCTTCTAACAACTCCCATTGTTGCTGATTCTGACAACATGCTGTCACACGACCAAAATAGCCGCCATCACTTACAACTATGTCATCATTTGGATGCAAATGATCGCCCAGAATTAGCACGATGGGATTAATTGGCTGCTCTAAAAAATCAGTAAGTCTTCCATGATCATTTTTGGCCGTTAGCACTACACAGCAGGATGAAAATTTTTCTGAAATATTAAACCTGGCAAGATCAATAGTAATGTTGCTCGATGCTTTAAAAGCATTAACACTATCACGTCGATTGTTTACCCAATCATCCTTTAAAAAACTCAAATCAATTTTGGCCTCAATAATAGCCAAAATTATATCACCCCTAACAAGCATTATATCGGGGTATATTGTTTTTGCGCGCGCCGCTTCTGGCAATTTATAGGAAATGGGATAATCCACCAGAATTTTAATTGGGTCGCTCACACGTTTTTCAATAAGCTTGGCCAATTCCTCTTCGAATATATCTGCCGAAGCGGAAGCCCTGCCTCGCACAACCCTGGCAGAAATATTTTTATTGCTTTTCTTGTCGCTGAAAACTTTCAACATGTTTTCTATTAAAATTATGAGATCATTTTTAAATGGGTTAGTCATTTTTATTTACTCATTCGTAGTAACCATCGTAAAATTATTTATACATTCAAGGGATTAAATCTAATCCGAAATCTGCGTCTACAGAAACAATATGACCATTGCGAATAGTTATAAAATCTATCCAATTACTGGGATTACCGCCAATAATTAAATTTTCGGAATCACGCACTTCATAGGTGCCTGTGTGGGTATAAATGACTGTTGACTGCAAGATTTTCAAATCAATTTTTTGAAGGGTTGTACCACCTGCGTAGGTTGCCATTGCCCGCAATACATAAAATTGATTTTTTAGCGAAATAAAATCCAGCACGATATTTTCTTGACCGTCGATACTATCCAATGGGGGTATAACGGTAGGCACCCCGGCGTAATACCCGTTTATATTTTTAAAAATAAGTGTTGGTACCTTATCTTGTGATGATGTTGAATTTTGTTCACTACCACCAATAATTAAACTTGGCGAGCCAGAACTATCAACATCAATCAATTCTGTAGACCAAAAAGCAGAACTATTATAATCGGCGCGAGTTAATGGAATTCTTGAAGTATCCGTTGTGAAGGTGCCATCGCCGTGCCCCATTAAAAACCTAACAGGTCGATTAAAGTTTTCGTATTTAAAATCTGCTAACACTATATCTACATTTCCATCGTTATTGATATCTGCGGCCGATGCACCATGTGCATAAGCACGTTCAGTACCCTCTACCTCAGAATTAATATAGGTGCCATCCTCTTGGCTTAGCAAAATATGCGCACTTTCACCAAAATAAGGACTGTCATGCGCTGCAAGATCATAACCATGACATGATATAAATGCGTCTGGTTTTCCATCATTATTAAAATCAGCAACCAGCAATTTTCTAGGATGGACACAACCTGTTTTATTGCCAGGCAATAGCTTATCTGTAATATCAACCCACCCTGTTATTGTGCGCCTTAAGAAAATAATTTTTCCATTTATAGGGATATAGCTGGGGTCACCAAACTTGATTCCATTATTGTCAGAAAAAACAGCTGTATTGAATACAAATACGAAAGTACCATTCTGTTCAAAATCAGCTAGACCATTTGCCGAGCTTGTACTCTCACCATCAGAAAGTACACCAGATCTACGAAGGTCACTATCCCAATTATTAAAATCTCTAAAACTTACAGGTGCAGCATCAATATTATTTTTATTTAAGTACGAAATTTTTTGCACAGAAAACGGTGTAACCACTAACGCTTCTTTTACAACTGTTCCACCATCTCCCATGCAACTAATTGTATAAGTTACGCGCCCACCTTTTGTTGGCGACACATTCGCAGAACCATTCACCGGAATTACGCCCAGCGTTGGTTCCGAGCAAGACGTTGCATTCGTTGTAGCAATGTTAATTGAACCTGTTTCACCAATTTTTATTTTTTGTTCGGGATTAGTGATAGTTAAGGTGGGAGCAGCAGCTTTAGAAGAACTTGACAAGGAACTGGATGAGAAACTACTGGCTTCGGAGGATGTAACTATTGGTGTTGGCGAGCCTGCACTACTTCCACCACCACAGGCAGATAACAAAAAAATTAAGGCAGCGCCAAAAATTAACGCAAATTGGCTTGGGGTTTGCAGGGGGGGGTAAAATGCATTTTCATATTTTCACATCCGTTAGTTGTGATAAAAGGATTTAAAAGAAATAATATTTTTTTCACATGCCAATTAAATAATTGTAACCAAAATGTAGTCTTGAATCAGGTATTGTCAAGCCAGCCGTAGCACGGCCGGCCTCAAAAGTGGGGAATCACAATGAAAGCACTAACAGCTATGTGGTTTGCATTTTTTAGTAGGGTCACTCACTTGTTAGCCGCCATCAAACGATTAACTTCAATCAACTTGGCAATTTCCTGCAATGTATTTTTTCGGATAGGAAAATCCGCTGCTATGGTTTTAAATAAACCTGCTTGATCGGTAATGTGGTCGACAACGGCTTGTGCAAATTGCTTGTCTACACCACCTTGTTGCGCCAGGGTTAATAAATGCCAACGGGTAATCTTTCGCCCTTCACCGCAAATGTCGGTTTGATGTTCCCCTCGTGGGCCTTCGCAAAATGTTAAATCGAATGCGGGAGCCAGGCGCCAGCGTCTGTCGCGCCCCAAACACCAGGCGAAATTTTTGGCATGATCATCGCGGTTATGAAAAATTACATTAAACACTGCGCGCGCAAATGCTTTTTGTACTTCACGTTCGTCACGTGCCAAGAGGCGCGTTGCTCGCAGGTAGGTGGTGTAATCAACTGATGGCATACGAAAATCCGTATGTAATAGCCCAGCCAAACTATGGGTTGGTACACGCAATTCACCCTCGCGATCAAAGCGCGCAATACCGAATCCGGCGAGCTTGGGTGAAAGATCAAAATATTGGGTGTCTGGAATATCCAGACCACACAAGCGCGCCATGTGGGCATAAAGATGTTCAATAGCGCAAACTTCTTTATGCTCACCCTGCGCCTGAAACTTTACCAACCAAGGTGACCCTGCGCTATTCGGCAAAGTGCTTACCTGCCCGGACGTACGATCATAATGCACCAATGCCTTAGGCCTGGCACCTTGCGGCGAACCGCCCGTTACCACCAACTCCAGTAAGGCAGCGGTAACTTCACCTGTGAGCAATTGTTGCGACTCTTGCGCCAGGGTTAAGAGATGCATATCCGCGATTGGCAAGTGTTGGTCATCGGCAGGCGCAAAACGTAATGCCCCCATTGCACGATCACCTATAAAGGCCAAGCGCTCTAATGGACCACGATTAATTTGTCGCTGCCGAAATAATTTATCCATCAACAGCAACCCCCAGCCATCAGGCAATGCATCTGCCACAAAACCCGGTAAACGTTGCAAATATTCAGGAAAATCACCGTAAGCGGCGGAACGTAATTTCAAATGGCGGGGTGAAAGTTCTAATTGTTGTCTCAGGGCTTCCAGAGAATACTCAAATAATAGTTTGGATGAATCTTCTGCCAGCGTACCTAACAACCAATCCTCGCCCCAGCCACAGTAATGAACAGCCAAGGTTTTCATGGTTTTTTGCTCCGTGGTGCACGCTGGCGCTTGGCTTGTGAAAGTAACTGCATTTGCGCAATAGAGTGCAGTTTTAGCTCAAAAATCGGTGCTAAATCATCTGCCAATCCCAAAGCTTGCACCACACGCACAAGTGTCTCCAGCGATGAAGAACCATTACGCTCCAGCGTTTTAACCGCTCCTAAGGATAAACTTGCCATATCGGCAAGCTGTTGCTGCGTTAGTGATTGCGCAAGCCGTTGGGCACGCAGGCGAGAACCAAGCTCTTGTAGAATTTCATCGCAAGTGGCAAACGAAAAATCCATAACATTGACTCAATAGCAATAATAGTCATTATTATAGTCTTTATTGATGTTTTAATGAAATAATATATATTTTACTGCCCATTAAAAATATTGAGGGCTAAATCTTGCAACACTTGGTTTCCCGGTTTGGATAGCCATTCGCGCACCAAAAACAATGCGGCGATACTGCGGCCTTCGCAAACATCCATACGCAAACAAAACTCCGCCAAATCGGCTATCCGACTTCAATGGGCTCAGGCTCATCACCACGCAAATCTCCGTAAATAATCTGCCTTCTCTTCGAAATGAACACCACATGGTATTTACACTTCCAGCGCGTATGCACCAAACTTTCATAGTCTGCATAGGGTACTCTCTCGTTTCTTGGTCGAAACTTGACAGTACACTGACCGTGGCAACGGTCAAACCTATGCGAGTCGCCCGGCTGAGCCGGGGGTTTACCTATGATTAATTACTTCGGGATGAGACTGATATTATGAAAAGACTGTTATTACTTGGGTGTGTGAGTTGGTGTTTGGTTGGGTTATTCGGATGTGGAGGTGGCGATGGTTCAACATCTATATCTACCTCTTCAAGCGTTACTGTCAGTTCTAGTAGTGCAATGACTGTGTCAAGTGAAAGTAGTTCCAGCCAAATAAGTAGTGCTTCCAGCAGCAGTTCGAGTGTGTTGGTTGTGCCTTCGTCAAGTTCAATCAGCAGCCCAGTATCGAGTTCCTCTCCATCAATTGCAGTGGTGCCTGAGCCAGATCCCCAAACTCCTTTATTAGGTGCTTGGGTTTCTACTGCAACTTGCAATTGGGGGAATCTGTCTTGTGATTCCTGGTTGTTTTTTTTAAGTGATGAAAAATATTTCTCTATTCAAACCACACAACTCGATGAAGGTTGTCAAGTCGGTGTTGAAATGGGCACCTATATTTACAATCAAACAACCGGTTTATTCACATCATCCCTACAATTTGACAGCAATGATCACTGCGGCGTTTCAGATACAAACGAAGAGACAACACTTGAGTTTTATAACAATACTTTTTTCTACTACAAAGAAACGGCAAGTAGTGAACCCACCGGCTTCGTAAAGCCAATGTATGTTGATGATCACCAAGGCACTTGGGTACTTAATGTCGGTAACCGTACAGAAGTATTACAATTAGAAGGCAGTCGTTATGCGTTGGGTATTTATGATAATGGTGTTGTGGATGTAGAACAGGGAAATTACAGCTATGATGCAATAACAGGTGAATTTAAAATCACAGCACTTACGCAAGATAAAAATTTATCCAAAGGTTTTTCTGGCGCGAACTCAATTAATTTCATCTTTAATACTTCAAATTTAACGATAACGACAGATCTTAGTCCTAGTGAACCTCAAGTATTTACCCGCTTGCAGTAATTTTACGTCGTTAACGGACTGAAAATCCCCATTATTTAATAGTGGGTATTTTTTTAGTTTTGTTGCTGGCTTTTTGTCAATCAGGGCAAGCGGCAATAAGTCCTAAAACATTTTGAACACTAGGATTAACAATAAACGTAGGTTGGAAGAGGGCAGCGACTTCCGACCTACAGGTGCTTAACGTGAAATTGTGTATTTCACTGCCTATTAAAAATGTTGAGGGCTAAATCTTGCAACACTTGGTTTCCCGGTTTGGATAGCCATTCACGCACCAAAAACAATGCGGCGATACTGCGGCCTTCGCAGACATCCGTACGCAAACAAAACTCCGCCAAATCGGCTATCGGCAAAGACTCGACTTCAATGGGTTCAGGCTCATCACCGCGCAAACGTTCCGGGTATAAATCCTGGGCGATCACAATATTAATGCCGTGTTCCATATAAGAAGGAGACAGATGCACTTTTTTCAGAAAGGTAAGTTTGCGGGCACCATAACCCACCTCTTCCTTAAGTTCGCGATTGGCCGCTTCCAGTATACCTTCGCCCTGGTCTATGGCACCTTTTGGGCAGGCAAGGTGATAATCCTCAAGCCCCACTGCGTATTCCTTAACCAGCAGGAATTTGTCGTCATCCAATACCGGAACGATTAATACCGCGCCAGCACCACCGCCAACCAGCTTTTCGTAGTGTCGCTCCTCGCCATTGCTGAAGCGCAAATGTACCTGGTCGGCGCGAAACAGGCGGCTGCGCATCACGGTTTCGCGCTTTAATATCTCCGGTTTTGTCGGCATACTGCCCTCTATTTTTTGCTAACGACGATTTATATTTTATATGACTGCAAACACATCTCTGGTGGCTAATGCATGCATGGTAGATTGGCGCCAGATAGACACTGTATTGCTGGATATGGACGGCACTTTGCTCGACCTCCATTTCGACAACTATTTTTGGCTCGAACACCTGCCCAAACGCTACGCAGAAATCCACAAGGTGGATTTTGCCACAGCCAGGCAACGTTTGAATGAAAATATCAGCCACTATGAAGGCACTTTGCAATGGTATTGCCTGGAATTCTGGTCACGGCAACTGGATGTGGATATCCGCAGCCTGAAAGCAGAAATCAAACACAAAATTCAGATTCGCCCGCATGTTAAGCAATTTTTATCACGGCTACGGCAGCAGAATAAAAAATGTTTACTGGTCACCAACGCACATCCACAAAGCCTTTCGCTGAAATTGGAAGTTACTGAAATAGATAAGGATCTGGATATTATTATTTCCTCCCACGAATTTAATCATCCCAAAGAGGCACAGGAATTCTGGCACGCACTGCAGGCACGTGAGCATTTTGATCCGGCACGCACCTTGTTTATTGACGACACCGCCCGCATCTTGCAATCAGCCAAGACCTTCGGTATTGGCCATGTAATTGGGATTCATCAACCGGACAGCCAAACATTGCGCACAATGGAGGGATTTCCCGCCATTCACCATTTTGATGAGATTATGCCGCCTGCGCATTAAACTTGCGGGTTAAAAAAGTAGTGTATGTTTAAACCTTATTTAGATACCAAAGTGCGCCTCGACAAATGGCTCTGGGCTGCCCGGTTTTTTAAAACCCGTAACCTGGCCAAGCAAGCCATTGAGGGTGGTAAAGTGCATTGCGATGGCCAGCGGGTGAAAGCGGCCAAAGAAATCAGTGTGGGTATTACTCTCGGTATACGCCAGGAACTGGACGAGAAAGTGGTAGTGGTAAAGATGCTGTCTGACCAACGCCGCGGCGCACCGGAGGCAGCATTGCTCTACGAAGAAACAGAAGCCAGTAAAGCCCTGCGCGAAAAACGCAGCGCCGAACGCAAGGCAGGCCTGGGCAGCTTTTTGGTCAGTGACCACAAACCCAATAAAAAAGAACGCCGCCAGATCCACCAGTTCCAACGAATTAATTTATTTGAAAACGACTAAGCGAGCGCATTGCCAGCGCTCACACCAGGAAAAGGAATTATGAAAAAATTGCTGTTCAGTATTGTAATGCTCACCAGTCTCCATAGCCCCGCAGAAGTTTATCGCTGGACTGACGCCAATGGTAAAGTCCATTTTGGTGATAAGAAACCAAAGGTAGCGGCTGAAAATATTACGGAGCAGGTTAAAACAACCAATGTCGATACCAGTACCAGTGAACACCAAAAACTTGAAACCCTGTTTCGTAAAGAGAATGACGCTGACCGCGCGTACCAGCAACAGCTTGCCAAACCCGACCCGCAACTGGACCAACGCTGCATAGAAGCCAAAAATTATCTGAATACCATCAACGGCCGCGTGCAATTCCTTGACGATCAGGGCAAACCCGTTCATGTCACTGAAGCCGAGCGCAAAGAACGCGCAGCGAAAATGCAAAATATCATTAAAGAAAATTGTCCCAACTAAAGAATATAGCCTATGCCTAACAATGATCTCTTAAACCGTTTTATTTTTGATGACTGTGATATTCGCGGTGAGCTGGTCACCTTAGGTAGCAGCTATCGCGATATTCTCAGCCATAATAACTATCCACCTGCTATCCAAATTCTGCTGGGTGAATTTCTGGCCGCCGTCAGCCTCTTATCTTCCACATTGAAATTTGATGGCATGATTATTTTGCAAGCGCGCGGTGATGGCGCTATTTCTACTATCATGGCGGAATGCAATAACCACAGCAATATTCGCGGCATAGTGCGCTTAAACGACGCCGTAGAATTAACACCCGAGCTGGCCCAAAACGGCAGCATGCAGGAATTATTAGGCAATGGTGTATTGGTTATTACTATTGAACCGAAACGTGCAGAAAATTTTGCCGGAAAACTGGAACGCTACCAAGGCATAGTTCCCCTGGAACGTGAAACACTGGCAGGCTGCCTGGAAGATTATTTCCAACAATCGGAGCAATTGGCGACGCGTTTCTGGCTCGCGGCCGACTATCAACATAGCAGCGGATTTTTAATCCAGGCCTTGCCGCAGCAACTCAAAACCAATGCCGAAGATAATAAAAACCATTGGGAAACCATAGAGACCCTTGCAGATACTATTACGCCCGAAGAGCTGCTTAACCTTGACCATGAGCAAATACTCTACCGTTTGTTTCACGAACAGCCGGTACGTGTGTTTGAACCAACGGCAGTAAAATTTGCATGCAGTTGCTCACGTGAACGCAGCGAAAGCGCGTTATTGTCGTTGGGTAAACCGGAAATCGAAGAGCTTTTGATTGAAAAAGGCAGCATCAATATCGACTGTCAATTCTGCAACCAGCACTATCATTTTAGCCCGGAAGATGTGCGCATTTTGTTAGGCGGGAAAACACTGCACTAATTTATATTGGGCGCTTAGCCTTTAATTAAAAATATTTTAATAAGCTATAAGCCCAACTCACTCAAGTCAGCATAATCATCGAGCCTGCGGCTCTAACCGATGATGCCGCAGCGGCCATTAATGGTGAACCCAGTGTCATATTGCCATAACCGCGCTCGTTGCTTTTGGCTGCTTATTTGTACAATGGGTTATTATCGATTATTGAACTCGCTACCCTAAAATGGATTTAAAGATTTTTTTTGGTGGGCCGGTTTAGTGTCCGAAGCTCAGTTAAATCAAAACATAATTTATGGAACTGGCAATATGGGATCGTCTCAGCGGATATTAATGTTCATAGTGTTTTTTAGCTTTATTAACAAGCTCCATGCGAAAGACGATTACTCAAATAATTTGTTTTATTTTAACCAAGGCTATGGTTCTGAATCTCAGTTTGGCGGATTAAACGTATTTGCTAACACGGGGTTTGTGGTATCTGGCAGGTATACCACGCCTTTTATTTTCGATAAGATTGATTACGATAAAAATTTCTCGGTAGTCGTAAATTCATTTACTCATCAATTTTCCACTGTTAAAAATAACGGAGGTTCCGATAGGTTATTGTCCGAATTCAATCCGTTTGACTCCAGCGGCCGTTTTCTTCCCAATTTTGGCTTGCATTTTATAGGAGAAGGCATGCTTTCTCGCAAGCTCGAAGAAAATTACAGAATGGAGGGGTACTCCTACCCAAAGGTTTCAGCAATTGCAACGATTGTTGCTTCACAGCTAATGAATGAAACTGCCGAAGCGGATATGCCATGGTATGACCCAGTTGATTCATTAGCAGACATCTACTGGAATATAGCCGGGATAGTTGCATTTTCTAATGATGACTTTGCTAAACTCTTTAGCAATGAATTCGTCAATTTATATTACTGGCCAGGCCAGCCCGTCATAGATGTAAAAGATAGAGCCATTTACAATCAAGGCGAGTCATACATGTTGAGGATGGGAAAGAGAAACCTAAAATTTGCATTTAGCATGGGAATTCCCATCAATGGTATAGGTGCTTCATATAGCCGAAATGGTTACGACAATTTTACATTGTTACTCGGTACAGATTTCGGGCTGCCTCGAACAGATTGGCAAGAATCCGAACAACAAGAAGATGAAACAGCCAATGAGGTGATGATTAGTTTAGCCATCCCCTCAGTCCAGCTCTATTGGGATAGAAAAGGTTCTCTTATGGCCAGTATGCTTCTGGGAAAAGTAACGCAATGTAGCGATGGATTAAGAGCGTTCAAAGATATTAGTGGAAAAAAGGTGTGCGCTAGCCCAACTGCTGAACCTGTTTCGCGCTCCCATTTTAGTGTAAACCTATACCCTGTTGAAATTGGTAATGTGGCTATCGGTGGCTATCTTATCATTTCTGAAGCTGGTGCCAGCAGTGCTGGTATCACTTTCAATTATCCTCCGATAACACTTGGCAGGCGTTATAATTGATGGGTGAAATTGAAGAAGAAAAGACAGGAGGAAAGTAGTTTTTGGGGAAAACGCTGCAGTAATATTTATTTCATTGGTGTTTTAGAGTGGCTAGAGGATGCGCTACTAGCGGACGCCGATTTAACAGAGCTGGCGTGGCCAACTCGTTCTCTTTTTTTCACAAACTCTGCATATTCAGCTTCATTGGCAATATTCGGTACTGCTTCCGCTAAGCTTTTATTTTTCAAACTCGATGTCGCTTTATCCGCAAGACTCTGCATAGAAAAACTCAACAGCAGAATGCCGAGCATAGCCAAAGCGATTGATAATTTGATCTTCATTGCAGTTATAGCTTACGCGCGCGAAATTTACGGCCTTTGATTTTTCCATCCTGCAAATGTTGTAATGCTTGTTTTGCAATAGATTGATGGACTGCCACATAAGCGCAGAATTCAAAGATATCTATCTTGCCGATTTTTTCAAATGCCAATCCAGCTTCTTTGGTAAGTGCGCCAATAATATCACCCGGGCGTACTTTTTCCTTTTTGCCACCATCAATACAAAGGGTGACCATCTCCGGCGTTATCGCTATGACACCATCGTTCTCCGGTAACTCCTCCAGGCTGATGCCCTTTTGTAAATAATCTTCCAAACGATTTAACCGGCCCATTTCATTGGGTGCAACCAGACTTAATGCCAAACCACTTTCGCCCGCACGACCGGTGCGACCGATACGGTGTACATGCACTTCGCTATCATGGGCCAGCTCAACATTAATAACCGCATCCAAACCTTTAATATCAATACCGCGCGCAGCAACATCGGTTGCAATCAATACCGGGCAACTTCTGTTAGCAAACCTCACCAGTACCTGATCGCGCTCCTTCTGTTCAAGATCGCCGTGTAACTCCAAGGCATTAATGCGCTGTGCGCGCAAAAGATCACAAACTTCCTGGCACTGTATTTTAGTGTTGCAAAATACAATGGAAGATTGAGGTTTGAAATGTGCAAGCAATTGCTGCACGGCGATATTCTTACGGTTACCATCGCGCAGCTCATAAAAATGCTGTTCAATATTGACATCGCTATGGATAGCTTCAACACTGACTTCATGCGGATTTTTCTGGCAGTGTGCGCTGATTTTTTTTATTTCATCAGGATAAGTCGCCGAAAATAATAACGTCTGACGCTCTTGCGGGCAGGCGGCCAAAACCACTTTTAACGCATCGGTAAAGCCCATATCCAACATGCGGTCGGCTTCGTCCAACACCAATTGTTTTATCTGGTCGAGTTTTAACGAACCTTTTTCGATATGGTCAACGATACGTCCCGGTGTGCCAACAACAATGTGTGCACCGTGCTCCAAAGATCCTAATTGTGGACCTAAGGGAACACCTCCGCAAAGCGTTAATACTTTAACGTTGTGAGTGGCCCGGGCAATACGGCGAATTTCTTTTGCCACCTGGTCCGCCAACTCTCGTGTGGGACACAAAACCAGCGCCTGAATCGCAAATTGTTTTACATTGAGTTGCGCCAGCAATCCAATGCCAAATGCCGCTGTCTTGCCGCTGCCGGTTTTAGCTTTGGCAATAATGTCTCGCCCTTGCAATATAATCGGTAAGCTTTGCGCTTGAATAGATGTCATTTCTTTATAGCCGAGTGATTCCAAATTACTGAGCATTTCGGGGGATAAAGGCAGGGCTGAAAAAGTGGTTGCTGTCATAAATAGCTCAATGAGTGAAAATTTGTTGCGGAATTGGATTTAGCGAGAGCAAAACAAGATAAACGGTTGGGATATGCACAGAATACCAGTAAAATCCTCTTAAGTCGTCCACTGCAACCAGGAATGAATATGCGCTTACCCATAACCATGGCTTTAAGTCTTATATGTGCCAGCTCATTCGCAGCGGAAGAAATGAATAAAAAATGGGAAGTGGGTTTGGGTATTGGCGATATTGTCAGTCCTGATTATCGCGGTTCTGACGAATATCGAAATTATATTGCACCAATCCCTTACCTGATTTATCGCGGAAAATATATTCAAACTGATCGCGATGGAGTTCGGGGCAATATTTTTAAATCCGATAGCTACGAATTTACCTTCAGTGCAACTGCAACCATCTCGCAAAAGGCAGACGAAAATAAAGCGAGGGAAGCCATGCCCAAGCTCGGCTCAACAGTTGAAATCGGCCCCGCTTTAAACATTAAGCTTAGCGACAATAATTCACCTGATAATTTACGCTTGCAGTTACCGGTTTACGCGGTGATTGCCGTATCGGGCAGTACCCGCGGCTTTAATGGATTGGTATTCCAGCCGCAACTCATGTACCGCCATAACACTCATCATTGGCAATTCACCCACCGCCTGGGCGTTAACTTTGCTGATCGGCAATATCATGATTACTATTACAGCGTTGATCAAAAATTTGTCACACCGGAGCGGAATTTTTTTGATGCGCCCGGCGGTTACAGCGGAGTTTTCGTCCAGGCTGCAATCAGCCGCTCGTTGCACATCTATAATGAAGAAACAAAGCTGGCGTTTTTTCTACGTTACGAAAACATCAACAACACCGCCTTCACCAACAGCCCTTTGGTAAAAACTGACCAAGTATTACGCGGTGGCTTTGCGTTTGTCTGGGTGATCAAATAAGGCAGAAAATACATCTGCTGAAATGAAAAAATGACTGTGGATATTCCAATAGTTTTATAAACGTCTTAATACACCTAAACTTTTCACCAGTGGCAGCGCTTCAAATAATCCTGATTCCTGCGCAAGTTTCCAAATGTCATAGGGTGGTCGACCGCCATCGGCAGGATTCGGAAACACATCGTGAATTACCAAAAATCCACCGCGCGCCACGTGACCCGCCCAGCTGCGATAATCCGCCTGTGCCGCTTCCACGGTATGGCCACCATCAATAAATACCAGGCCAAGCGGCGTTGACCAGAACCGGGATGCCAGCACAGAAGGAGCTACTACAGGTATGACTACATCTTCCAAATCGGCCGTTGCAAGGGTATGACGAAATTGTGGAAAGCTGTCCATTTTTTTGTAATGCGCATCATAGAGTTCAGGATCGTGATAAGTCTCACCCAGCTGATGTTCTTCGCTGCCGCGATGATGATCCACCGCAAATAAAACACTCTGTTTACGCTTGCAGGCGGTGCCCAGGTACACACTGGATTTTCCGCAATAGCTTCCCACCTCTAACAAAGGCCCCAAATCCGCAGCGACCAACGCATGCTTATAGAGCGCAACACCTTCGTCTGCGTCCAGAAAACCTTTAACAGAATTAATATCTATGGACAGTTCTATAGCGTTTGGCAGCATGATCATCCTCAAGCATAATAAAGCCTTCATTCTAACAGACTCGACATCGAATCTTTAATGCGCCGAAATAATACGCCTTATTTTATTAAGCGATTGGCAACAGCCATGAATCGTTTTTATGTGCGGCATTTTATTGCGCCACAACTTGACAGCCTTGGTGAAGGGCTTGAAGTGGCGAATCCCCGCAGTTTTGTTATTTTCGGACCTAACATTCATATAGGTCGATACGCACACATTATTGCATCGCCTGATAATTGTGTTCGCCTGACAACCTGGCCCAGCAAAATGCTGATTGGTGATGTGAAAGGTGGCACCATTAGCATCGGTGATTACTGTTTAATTTCACCGGGTGTCAGGATTTCCGCAGCCCAATCCATCAACATCGGCAACAATGTAATGTTCGCTGCTAATGTCTACCTTAGCGATAGCGACTGGCATGGGATTTATAACCGCATTCGTCCATTTCGCTGCAACAAGCCGGTCATTATTGAAAATAATGTCTGGCTGGGTGAACGTGTTATTGTTAACAAGGGAGTAACCATCGGCGAGAATTCGGTCGTAGGTGCAGGCTCAGTTGTCACAAAAGACATTCCCGCAAATTCCATTGCGGCAGGAAACCCGGCACGTGTTATTAAATCCATTAACCCCAGCCGACGCATGTTAAAACGCGAATTATTATTCAAGGATGCTGAACATTATTTTTATAATCAAGACCAGTTGGATCGTTATATGCTCGGAAAGAATTCCATCTGGCGCTGGCTGCGAAGTTTGCTGAAACCCACGTGTCAGGATTGATTGCTGTACGTAAATTTTCCACAGGTTTGTTACCGACGAACCATTTTTTTGCCGATAATCCGCTCTTATCAGGTGCCGACCTCAGGCTGCCCTAGCCTGGACCGAGGCATTGATGCTGATATCACCACATTTTTTCAGAAAGGATTCATCAGGTTTGGATGACTTTACTCTTTGAACAGTAAAGCAACCCGCAATAACGCGGCCACTGAAACAGCATCTGTAATTTCACCAAGCTCTACCATTTCAATAGCTTCGGCAAGCGATAATTTTTTATATTCGATATCTTCCGTGACTTCCAAATCTTGTTTGCCCGCCAATAAATTACGCGCGAGAAACACCACGCAAAATTCATCCGTCACCGAATTGGATAAATGCATAGTCATTAATTGCTGCCAATCGTGCGCCTGCAATCCCACCTCTTCTTCCAATTCACGTTTGGCGGCATCCAGCGGCTCTTCACCCTGAGGACATCCACCCTCCGGGATTTCCCAAGTGTATTGATTGAGTGTGTAGCGGCTCTGCTTGACGAGCCAGGTGTTGCTCTCATCATCTATGGGCACAATACCAATCGCCGTATTTTTGAAATGGACAACACCATAAATACCCTCTGTACCTTTCGGCGTAATAACCTCTTCGTGAGTGACTTTTATCCAGGGATTCTCATAGGCCAGTTTTGAGGTTTTGGTTTTCCAGCCACCGATTTTTTTGAGAGGATATTGTTGTTCGGTCATTTAGTTGCCAACTCGTTAATAGTCATCTTTAAATTTTTCGTAAGCTACATGGTTTTCGTAGATAATAAATTCACCAATATAATCCGGATCTTCATGACTGGTACCGTCTTCCAATTCATAAAGTCCTTCATCCGCTTCGTCATAAAAATCTTCGCTGCGCGGCAGGTTTTCTTCTTCACCGTTGGGTTTAACGACCACCAGGGCATCATCAATGATGGCTTTAACCGAGACAAAATAATTATCAAAATACATTTTGCCATCTTCCATGACCAATTTTTTGGATACGAAAATAACTTTGTTTAAAAAATCCATAAACAACTCTGGTTAATTACTGTATAAGAGTCTTGAACAGGTATAGCTCAATGCAGGCGATGCGGATCAAGATTAATGCTTTCAATCCGGTTACCGATCATAAACACATGCCCGAAATAGCGATCTTCGCCACTTACCGTAAATTCAAAATAGTATTCACGCATAAACCCTAATTGACCACGAGCATTGCGTTTGAAAGAGAGCTTCTTTAAAAATACTGTTTGATCCAAAAATTGTACTTCCATGTATCGGCAATGATGTTCCGCTGCTTTGACAGCAATTTCTTTAGTGCGGACAGCCTGTATCCAGTAAAAGCCAACACAGGCAAAAGCGGTTAACCAGAGAACGGCGGAGATATCAAAGTACATGGCAATAACTTATCGAGTGGAAGAGCCTTGGAATGGGGGAACATACTGGAATTTCAAGGCAACCTTATCCTCAAACCAAAAATAAGATAAAAATACAAACGGCAAAAACAACAAAGGGCGATTGATCGCTCAATCGCCCTTGCGTAACCCAATCCGCTTTATTACAGAGGAGTTACGTTTTCCGCTTGCGGACCTTTTTGACCGGCGGTCACTTCGAAAGTCACTTTTTGACCTTCCTTCAGAGTCTTACGGCCATTGCCATTGATTGCACGGAAGTGAACGAATACGTCCGCACCGCCTTCACGCTCAATAAAACCGTAACCTTTATCGTCGTTGAACCATTTAACAACACCAGAGACTAAATCTGACATACTTTCCTCGTCTTACTTTAAAACGTCAGCGAAGCTGACCGAACAAAAAAACCGACTTTACTAAAAGCCAGAGTGAAATAGCTTGTTAATAAAGCTATTGCTCAGGTCGCGGTACGTCCAAGTGTCTTGAGCAAGCGGTTGTCTTACAAAAGCTTAGTCTTGGGTCGAATCTCAATCTGTAGCAGTTCAAAATTAAAGCACTTGTGAAAGATGAGTTCAAGCGCTAATGAAGTAATTTATGGAATATCGCAAAATTTCCTATAGATGTGTAAGGATCACCCAACTTATTGCAGCTTGTTGCGGTTATGTGTTTCATTTTTGACACTTTTTTGCGCATTCTTATCTTTTTGTTTTGCCAGAATTTCGTGCAAAAACAGGGCAAGGGGGATCACAACAAAGCCTGTCATCATGACATACGGTTTAACCGCCTGGAATTCATAACCTTCTTTAGCAAGTTGGTATGCAGCCAAACCCCACGCTGCTGCTGCAAAATAGCCAAAAGCTTTATTTTTATAGACACCTAGGGCAATTAATGCGGTAACAGACGCCAAAAATATTCCATAGGCATTTTTGAAAGAAAGAAAACCCATTACCGATACCGCCAATAAAAGCAGTAGGATCCAATTTAAAAATTTTGCGACCGCCAAACGTTTAGGCATTTTCAATTCCACCTGAAGTGTTACTTTTTTACACCAATAATCATTGTGACTTATTGTCGCTACGAGGTTTTTCAAACCAATCCTGATATTTTTTATGCACGCCGCGGGTAAGTGCCTGCGAATAATCCTCCATTGTATCTACACCCACCAGCACAAAAACGACTACCAGCGAGAGTTTAATGGCTGCAAGATCATAACCAAGAGCAATACAAACACCGATTGAAGCCAGCGACCAGATAGTAGCGGCCGAGGTTACGCCCCATACCATTCCATCGCGAGCCAACATAACACCAGCACCTAAAAAGCCTATACCGGTGATGACTTGTCCGATAATACGCGACGGGTCAGTTGCGGCAGTTGATACCAGCATGGATGCCGCAATAAAAACATAGGTTCCCAATACAATTAAGGCGGAGGTGCGTATACCGACCGGCTTACCGCGCAGTTGTCGTTCCAGCCCGATAATACTGCCGCAGGCGAGCGAGGTGAATACAGCTTGCCATTCAAAGGGCGCGATTGAAACAATATCTGCAAATGTCATAGTTAACTCCACACGTACAAAGATTCAATGAATACCCATTGCAGCTTTGATAATTATTTTTTTCAATGCTGTCAGCGAGTCCAGCTGGCGCATGCCGGAATTACGCAACCAGGTCAGCATCAATGAATTGCTGCCAAATAGCCGCTTGAAAGCTTCCATCGCGCTCATCATCACCAGATTAGCTGCCAGACGCTGACGCTGGTATCGGCGCAATATTGAAAAATCATTTAAAGGAATTTTGCGGATTAATGCACGCTCAATTTCATTCGCAAGTGCGGCCACATCCAATAGACCTAAGTTCACGCCCTGCCCCGCAAGTGGATGGATATTATGCGCAGCATCGCCCACTAAAACGATATGGGGTTGGATATAGGTTTTAGCATGGCGCTGGCGCAACGGAATGGCAAAGCGCTCAGCGGAATGGATAATGTTCCCTAATGTATATTCAAAGGCAAATCCCAGCCGCGTGCAAAACTCGGCATCTGTTAACTGCATTAATTCATCTGCCAGCTCGGTTTGTGCAGACCACACAATAGAACAGAAATGTTTGCCATTAACAACGGATAGCGGCAAAAATGCCAGCGGCCCTGTACGCATAAAACGTTGCCATGCCGTTGCCTGATGAGACAATTCAGTCTGTACGCTGGTGATTATGGCCTTATGGCCATAGTCCCATTCGCGGGTTTCAAACCCAGCCAGTTCGCGCACCCTGGATTGTGCGCCATCCGCCGCAATCAATAAACCCGTTGAAATTATTTCAGCAGTATCAAGGGTAATTTCTACTACAGGCCCATTCTTTAATGCGACAACACGTGCAGGCTGTATCAGTGTGATGTGCGGATATTCAGCTAATTTCTTTCGCAATGAATTTAGAATAACTGAATTTTCAACGATATGACCTAGATGGTCCTCACGAACTTCTGCGCAATTAAAATGAATTTCTGCGGTACCTTCACCATCCCATACGTGCATATGGCGATAAGGACTGACCCTCACCTCTTTAATAGTGTCCCACACACCGATACGCGCCAATAAATTTTGCGACGCCTGGGTGAGGGCAACAACACGCGGATCAAAGGCTTCATTTTCAAAATGCTGTGAATCATTGCCGGCTTCTATCAGCGCAATACGCAATGAACGCGCATGCTCCTGCTGTGCAACCGCGCAGGCGAGACTGGCCCCTACAAGGCCGGCGCCGACAATGACAAGATCAAATTCGGTGGAAACAAATGCATTCGGCATTTTGTATTCTCGTTAATAACCATTTCGACAATGAGAGACCTTTATATTAGGAATCTCTGAAAATTGCCTGCGTTAAAAATATTTTGCAGCTCCGGTGCCCATGGTCTGGGCTGCAAATTTGGATTTAACCCCAGGTAATAAATCCAGGCCGATAAAACCGAGATGTCGTAATGCAATAAGGGGCAAAAATGAACTGGAAAACAGGCGAACCAATTTATCGCTGAATTCTATGGTAAGGGTTTGATCCAATTTTTGACGATCAAGATAATCCTGTAAAACACTCAGTTCACCCAGCACCTTTCCCGCTGCTTCGCCCTGGATTAAAGCATCTGCCAAACACACACAATCGCGCAAGGATAAATTAAAACCCTGGCCGGCAACCGGATGTAAAAAATGCGCGGCATTACCGACCAATACAATATGTGAGCGAATTTGTTCGCTGGCGGTTACCAATTTCAAGTCGTAAGCGTGACGCTGGCTGATGCGTTCAAATTTTCCTAAACGATTGCCAAAACGCATTTGCAGGTGCTGTAAAAAACCCTCATCGTTTAATTCAATCACCTCAGCAGCTTGGCCCCGCGGCAAGGTTAATACCAATGCAGATTCTTTTGCTTTGCCTGATTCGCCCAGGGGCAAGAGGGCCAAGGGACCCTGCTCGGTAAAACGTTCATAGGCAATGCCCTTATGGGGTTCGCTATAGGCAACATTAGCAATCAATGCCGTCTGGCCATAATCCTTCACATGTGAATCTATACCGAGTGTTTTGCGCAAGGGCGATTCGCTGCCATCTGCAACTACCGCCAGCCTGGTGTGAAGCTCAATAGTTTCATCACCCAATTTCACCCATATTTGTGCGCCTGCCTGCTGCGGAATTAATTTTTCAACACGTACAGCAGCTAACAGATGAACGTTAGATGTGCTTTGCAAGTGCGTTAACAGAACCCGGCCAATCCACGCGTTGGGAATAACATAGCCGACAGCATCCAGATTGTAAGTGTTGGCATCAATTAAGCCGCCCATAAAATGACCGGCATCACTTACATGGACTTGCGAAATGGCTGTTGCATGTGTGGCAAGGCTTTCCCATATACCCAGCTCACGCAGAATTTCTATGCTGCCTTGCGCAATAGCAGTGGAGCGCGCATCAAACTCGGGGGAATAGTTTGCATCTGCGGATACAGGTGCCTGCGCCTCCAAAAGGGCTATCTGCCATTGCGGGTTTTGTTGCGCCAGGATTAAGGCAAGGCTGGCTCCCACCATACCACCGCCAATAATGGCTATATCAAAGCGATTGCTATAGGTCATGAAGGTTCAGATTGCCAGCAGAATGTCATATTGCCAATTGTAATCTACAAGTGCACAAAAATTCACGCGAAACCGCAGTGATCAAGACAAACACCAAGGGTTAATTCGACATAGCAGCCAGCTGGCTTGATCAGCATGCAGATATAAGAAAGGAAAAAAATATTACGGCCAAAACCAGGACGTCTGTTTAAAGACGCCCGGTTCGCAGGAGAATTATTGTCTTAAAAAAGAATTAGAGGCCAGATGCGGCACGGGCTTGTTTCAATGCATCTGAACCCTGGGTACACATTTGGTCTTGCGTAGCAGCAGGTAATGTTTTTATAGATTTTTTGCTGGCGTCATATTGTGCCTTGATGGTATCAGCTTGACTGGCAGTACCGGATTTTTTGGCAACAGCATCAGCATAAGCATCAATTTCTGCAAAATATTTGACGCATTTTGGTTGTAATTCATCGGCAACTGCATTCAATGAGAACAGCATGGTCGCAGCTAAAAGTACCTTTTTCATAGTAGGTTTCCTGTCAGATTATTTAATGTTAAGGATTGCACTGCCTACCTCCTGGCAGACGCCGCACAAATTAATCAGACCGGCTATTTTCGTCGTACAAACTTATACTTTTCTTAAAGTTGAACTTAGAAACGTGATACTTCACCAAAATATCTTTGACTGAATCGACAAAATTTATCTTATAAACATAAGGAATACAGTAAAGGTTTGCAGTTACCAAGCGGCCATTTTATAGTGACAGACATAAAAACGTGCCGCTATTTATGAAGTTGTCAGTGGCTCTGTGGTAATCTTGCTAATTATCTTGCCTGTATTATTAGACCGCCATCAATGCTTCAATTTCTGCAATGGTTTTTGGTACATCTTTTGTCAAAACTTCATTGCCTTCTTTGGTAATTACTACATCGTCTTCAATTCGAATGCCTATGCCGCGCCATTTTTTGGCAACATGCTCATTGTCGGGAGCCACATAAATTCCAGGTTCGACAGTCAGCACCATACCCGGCTCCAATACTCGCCATTCGCCGCCGACTTTGTAATCACCGACATCGTGAACGTCCATCCCTAACCAGTGGCCGGCGCGATGCATATAAAATTCCTTGTAAGCTTCTGTTCTAATTAATTCGTTAATGTCGCCCTCAAGCAAACCGATTCCCACCAAGCCTTCCGTAATGACTTTCACCGTCACTTCGTGCGGATCATTCCAATGATTTCCCGGTTTTGCAACAGCAATAGCCGCCAGCTGCGCCCGCAAACAAATTTCATACAAAGCTTTTTGTTCAGGTGAAAATTTTCCGCTTACAGGAAATGTGCGCGTGATATCTGCCGCATAATTTTCCAACTCACAACCGGCATCAATTAAAACAAGGTCACCATTTTTTAAAACGGCACTGTTTTCAATGTAATGGAGTATGCAGCCATTTTTACCGCCACCTACAATTGTGTTATAGGCAGCAAAACGTGCGCCGCTCATTTGGAATTCGTGCATGATTTCTGCTTCCAGCTGATACTCCATTACACCTGGCTTACAGAATTTCATGGCACGCACATGGGCGCGCGCTGAAATTTCGCCCGCCTCTTTCATCACTCGCAATTCAGCAGCACTTTTAAACAAACGCAGTTCATTTAAAAAATGGCTTAAATCTAAAAACTCACCCGGTGGTGTTGCACCTGAACGAACTTTTGCGCGAATTGTATTAACCCAGTCCATCACTTGTTTATCAAAATCACTGTCTTTACCCATAGCGTAATAAACACGCTCACGACCTTCAATCAGGCCGGGTAAAATATCGTCGATGTCATCAATCGGAAATGAATCATCTGCTTCATACTCGTTGATGGCACCTTCCGGCCCTGCGCGATATCCATCCCAAATTTCGCGTTCGCGATTGCGCTCGCGAACAAAAAGGACAAATTCACCGTGCTCGCGCCCCGGAATCAATACCAATACCGCTTGTGGTTCAGCAAAACCCGAGAGATAAAATAAATCGCTGTCCTGGCGATAATGATGTTCGGTATCGCGGCTGCGCGTTCGTTCCGGCGCAGCAGGAACAATGGCAATACTGTTTGGTTCCATCATTGTCATCAGCGCTTTTCGACGACGCGCAAATTCCTGTTTGGTAATTCTCATGGCTGTTCTCTGGTGTGCAATCAATATAGTGTGAGAAATCAGTGAATCTGGTTGGATGCCGGTGCAGCTACTGCTGAATCCGAGGCCCTGTGAGTCTGGATGGCGTATTCTAAAAATAATGAGGCCGCTACCTGGCGTATGTATTCGGTAACTTCTACATAATCTGCCTCATCCGATTCATCGCCGTCTTCAATAGCAATTTGCGAAATAGCCGCTAAATCGCGCAAGCTATCTTCAGCATCCTCATTCAGCAGCCGGTCGGTTTTACCCGCCGAGCCAAAGCCGGTTAAAAAACCGTAGCACCATTGGCCGAGGGCCGCGGTGCGCTGGCGCAAATCGGTATCATCAGGCAACAACAGCTGCAATCCAAAACCGTCGCGCAGTTGTTGCAGGCTCAGATGATAGAGGCGAGTGAGGGCATCGCGAACCTTTTCATCAGGCGCCTGGGTGAAATCCAAAAACTCTACGGCGTCCAACAGCCAGCGCACTTCGCTTAACTCTGCTCCGCCGCTTAATTTGCCGCACAGCAGGCCATGCAATTCAGAGGGGCTGTTGATAGCGCCGAGCGGAACGATAAGGTTGCAGAAATCGTCAAAATTAATGGGTTCTAAGGCAGTTATGTGTTCATTCATGGGTGTAAAAAGCCGTCTCGAAAGAAAAATCGAATCCTATCACGATGCATAATGCAAACTGCGGTTTCTCGGGCAAAAAATCATTTTTTCACTCAGTGATTAATTCCAACAACGAAGCTTCGATCAGTCCTCGAATTTACTTTAAATCTGGCCGCTAAGGCATTAGGGCGATTGACCCTTGCCAAGTCCCGCAATATAGTGGCTACCTTGCGTAAATTTGCCTTGTATCGGTCAAAACATCATGTCTGACGAACTCTTACTCTCATTGGAAACCAAGCTGGATCGTTTGATTCTGCTCACCAGCCGCTTGCAGCAGGAAAATGCAGAGCTTAAAGCTCGCGAAATAGCCTGGCAGCAGGAGCGGGTGCGCCTGATTGAAAAGAACGAGCTGGCGCGCAGCCGCGTAGAGGCCATGATTACCCACCTTAAAAGCCTGGATACAGAGTAAAGGAGACCCGCAATGGCTAACGAAACGGTTTTTGTAAAAATCCTCGATAAAGAATACCAGGTCGCCTGCCCCCGTGAAGAGCGCCAGGCCTTGATGGAATCTGCACAGTTGCTGGATGAGCGCATGAAAGCCATTCGCGGTTCAGGCGCCGTGATTGGTTTGGAACGTATTGCAGTTATGGCCGCTCTCAACTTGAGCCATGAATTGCTGCAAGCCAAAGCAGGTGAAGCCACTGTAGGAACGGTTGCCGATAAAGCAGATTTGCAGCGTTTAAGCGATAAGATTGAGCGCGTATTAGCGGGAAACTGATTATTACCCTATTTAGAGAGTTATCAAATGCCTGCACCTTGCAGGCATTTTTTTATAAGCTTGAAGTCGTCAAAAATATTTATGTCTTTTAGCTGATACTTTTTAATTCAAATCGCCTAAGTTCACATCAAGCTGCTGCTCTATCGTACAAAAGCCCAGTTTCAGGTTTTAGTCCAGTGCTTTATAAGACTGATTTTGCCTAAACGGTTATAAGACCCAAGCTTAATATCATTTGCGGCCGGGCAGGCAGTCTGGGTTATACTGGTGTTCGCCCTGGAATGTTTGCAAACCGACAAGTCCTTGAGCCGATTTCCACAAACTTGGTAGTGTCTCGTTGTGTTTGGTGTGCATGTCCGCCTGACGGAAAGCCTTAAAAACCACAGGTGCTACCTCCTTGAACCTATGGGTTCAAGGCCAGCTTGGTAGCGGCATTTTCGGGGCCTCTTTCTGTTAATTAAAAAATGCTCCGTGATTTTTTAAAGTATCGAATAGCAAACTGGCGCAAATACATAGTTTGCTTGTTTTTTTATTCACGCATTTCCCTGATAAATGGACGATACATCCTGTATCGCAAGATTCTGTAGTACATGTGCATGCCAGATGTCCCCCAAACCCTGCGCAATCAATTACGCAAAGAGTTGCGCGCACATCGCAATGCACTCAGTCCCACCCAACAACAAGCTGCCTCAGCCTGGGCGTTACGCCACCTGATGAAAGTACCGCAGTTTATGCGCGCACAACATATTGCTCTGTATATTGCCAACGACGGTGAGCTTGATCCGCTGCCTATCGCGCAGCAATTGTGGAAGATGGGTAAGCACTGTTATTTGCCAGTGTTGCATCCCGGCAGGGCACGCGAGTTATGGTTTGTAGCATTTACACCTGAATCTGTCATGGTCCCTAACCGCTTTGGAATTCCGGAACCGGATCATCGCCATAACCACCGGATGGCGGCACAGCGGTTGGACGTCGTTTTACTGCCGCTGGTAGGTTTTGATCGTAAAGGCGGCCGACTGGGCATGGGGGGAGGTTTCTATGACACTACCTTCGCTTTCCATAAAGGCAAAAAAGGCAAACCTTATTTGCTCGGGATGGCGCATACATGCCAGGAGGTCGAAAACCTGGAATTAGCGGATTGGGATATTCCCTTATATGGAATCGTCACGGACAAAGAAGTGATTATGGCGAACAAGCAATAAGTTGCCGACTCCCTGGCAACCGTTAATATCTTCTACTGATGTATTAGCGTGCGCTGACAACTGCTACTTCCACTGTTTTGGCACGAAAGAAGGTTGTGGCTTCTGCCGCCAGCGTTATACAAACACATAAGCAAAACACCATTACAACCACCGAAATGATATCGAGTTTCATGATTCACCTTTGACGTATCATTATTCTTCGAGAACGGTATACGTTCTAACGTCAACCACAGCATTACAAAAGCGTGGTGAGGATAATTATCATAGTACAGGCGCTTAAAAAAGATACAGCAAAGCGAGGCTATTTTTATATTTTTACGCCATTTTGCCTTATTTTTGTGCGTTTAAGCTCATTTTTAACCAGGATTTTGCGTATAAAACCCGTTTAAGCCATTCGATTACTAATTTATAGATTGTTTTAATGCACAAATCTGGTGCAAATGGCGATTTCGCGTAAGCCTGACATAAAACAATGTATTGCCCCAAAGTTTTATATGCCCTGGTTACCAGGCTCAGCCAAAGACAAGCCGTGGTAAAAAAGAGAAAATTAAAAAAGGTGTACCTTCGTTACACCTTTTACCCCGTCACCCCAAAAAAAACTTATATGCTTCATTTTTGGTTTCATCCCAATAGGGGTAATTCAGATCATTTAGAAAGACTTTCAAGTCAGCATAATCCTTCTTCGGTACCTGCATTCCCACCAGGACCCGTGCCGAAGCTGAGCCATGGTTGCGGTAATGGAACAAGGAAATATTCCAACGACCGGCTACCTTATTTAAAAACGTCAGCAAAGCGCCTGGACGCTCTGGGAACTCAAAGCGATACAACACCTCATCGGTAATTTGCGGGGCATGGCCACCGACTAAATGGCGAATATGCAATTTGGCGAGTTCGTTGTCGGTCATGTCCACCAACTCATAACCCTGGCCTTTTAATTCGGCAATCAATTCTGCACGGGCATTGCCGCCGGGTGCGACTTGTACACCGACAAAAATGCGAGCCGCTGTACTATCAGCATAACGGTAATTAAATTCCGTAATATTTCGTTTACCCAATGCCTTACAAAACTCTTTATAAGCACCGGGGCGCTCCGGAATTGTCACCGCTAAAATAACTTCGCGTTGCTCACCGCTTTCGGTGCGTTCGCTGATGTAACGTAAACGATCAAAATTGATATTGGCACCGCAGTCAATCGCTACCAATGTTTGACCGGTGATGCCATATTTCTCAACATATTTTTTCAAACCGGCAATACCGGTTGCACCGGCAGGCTCCGCAATTGAACGTGTATCTTCAAAAATATCTTTAATGCCCGCGCAGATTTCGTCGGCAGAAACCGTTATGCATTCATCGACAACCTTGCGCAATACCCTGAAAGTTTCTTCGCCTATCTGTGCCACAGCAATACCGTCTGCAAAAATACCGACTTGCGGGAGCACCACGCGCTTTTTCTTTTCCATAGCGGCAAGCAAGCAAGCGGATTCATCCGACTCTACGGCAATAATTTTGGTTTCGGGACGCACATATTTAATGTAAGCGCCTATACCTGCCGCTAAGCCGCCACCGCCAACGGCGATAAAAATCGCATCAATTTTGCCGGGATACTGGCGCAAAATTTCCATCGCGATAGTACCCTGGCCTGCAATCACATCCGGGTCATCAAAAGGATGAATGTAAGTCAGGCCCTTTTCGTCGGTAAGCTTTTTGGCATAGGCTGAAGCATCGTCGTAACTGTCACCGTGCAATACCACTTTGGCACCGCGCGCTTTAACCGCATCCACTTTAATGGCGGGAGTGGTGCGGGGCATTACGATGGTGGCCTTGATACCCAAATGTTGCGACCCAAGAGCGACACCTTGGGCGTGATTGCCGGCCGAAGCGCAAATGACACCGCGATTGCGCTCTGCTTCGGTCAACTGCAAAAGCTTGTTGTAAGCACCGCGTAACTTGAAGGAAAACACCGGCTGTAAGTCTTCGCGTTTGAGCAAAACTTTATTACCTGTACGGGTCGAAAGCAGACGCGCTTCATCAAGCGGTGTTTCTACCGCAAGGTCATAAATGCGCGCATTGAGGATACGTTTTATGTAGGATTCAGGCATAGGAATACAATTTTTTTGAGCTTGGGATAGGGTGACCCGCATAGTAAACAATTTAGCGCACTCTGGCACACCCCAATCGCGTCTTTTGACCGAAACTCCGTATAATGCGCGCACTAAACGCTACCTTGAAAAGGCGTTGGCCCGTCCTCTTTTGAACAGGGAGGTTGGGAAAGGTTTTCTTGCCTGGCCTTATCTGATGACGGTCAGAAGAAGCTTAAAATTACCACAGAGGATTCGGTCATGACCCAAGATGAACTTAAACAAGCGGTGGCGCGTGCGGCTATCGACTACATCACTCCCAAACTCTTTAACGATTCCATCATTGGTGTAGGTACCGGGTCTACCGCGAATTTTTTTATTGATTACCTCGGCATTATCAAAACCCGTTTTGCGGGAGCCGTAGCCAGCTCAGATGCTTCTGCCGATCGCCTGAAAAAACTGGGAATTGATGTACTGGATTGCAATTCTGTCAGTGAGCTGGTGGTGTATGTGGACGGCGCTGACGAAAGCAACGCCCAATTACAGTTGATTAAAGGCGGCGGCGCAGCTCTCACCCGTGAAAAAATTGTGCGCGCTGTGTCAAAAGAATTTGTCTGCATTGCGGATGACAGCAAATGGGTGGATGTACTGGGAAGCTTCCCTTTACCCGTTGAAGTTGTTCCTATGGCACGTTCTTATGTCGCCCGCGAACTGGTAAAGCTCGGCGGCGCTCCGGTATACCGCGAAGGCGTAGTTACCGATAACGGCAATGTGATCCTGGATGTGTATAGCTTGCAGATTACCGATGCAGTTGCCCTGGAAAACACCATCAACCAGATTACCGGCGTAGTGACCAACGGTTTGTTTGCGGTCAAGCCTGCGGATGTCCTTTTGCTCGGCACAACAGAAGGGGTTAAAACCATCAGAGCCATTTAACCCTGGATGCAGCAAAAAAAACCGGGCAAAGCCCGGTTTTTTGATCAACGGCGACGGAAACGCGCCAGCAAAACCATACCCAAACCTAAAAGTCCCAAAAGTAAGCCCGAGGGCTCAGGTACTTTGGTCACCGGAGGAGTAGGTGGTTCAGGCGGTGGCGGTGGAACATAATCCCAATGATAATTATGGATTTCACCGTTACCGACATATGACTTGGCAGCAATAGCGCCATTCAGATTGGAGTTAGTGCTGATAGTCGCGTTCAATGCCAGAATTGAACCGTACCAGGAATCGCCAAACTTGAGTTCAGTTGCATCGGCAAAGTTCCAAAGTACATTGTTAGCATGGCTCTGGAAGCCGTTAACGTGCGCATTACCCGCTACAAAACTGGTTCCGGTCACGTTAATCAATACATTTACCGCGGTACCGAAATCAACGCTCCAATTCAGGTTAGCCAAATCAAGTGCCGAAATATTGAACACGGCTAAATCCGTTGCTTCGCCGGTATATTTGAAGGTTTTATTATTGCTGTCGCCGGTAATGGAAAAGCCGGCAGACGTTGACAAACCCTTGTAATACTCAGATTCCGTGGCCAGTTGAGTCAAAATAGCAATTTTTTCGTCAACCAGGGACGAGTCGGTAACCTTACGGAAACATTGGCTATTATTGTTAATGCCATTGCCGTTACACCAATCCTGATTCGCCGGAACATTAAACAGGGAGCCACCGTAAGCTACGTATCCTGCTTCAATGCGCATAGCGCTATTACCGTAGACATTACCTACAACTTTTACATTATCGCTGGTGGAATTCTGATTGATTTTCTGGGCAAATACCGAACCTTTACGCACATCTCCACCGATAAAAGCTTTGCCTTCAATATGGCCGCTGCCACCGGAAACATTGAAATCTCCACTTAAAATAAGATTGTAATCACTTAGGGGTGACGCATTACTGACCACAGAAACAGCCACCAAACCCAGCGCAACGATGGTGTTGAAAAACTTAACCGGCATATCAGGACCCTTATGAATGAAAGTATGCTTAACGTCAGGACTGCAGCACCTGAGCCGCTAATATCTAAAAACGGAACTTTGTCACATTTTTTAGTCGTTGTAAATCTAAATGATCAAATTTTAATCGCACCAGGCTATGTGCCGGTAGCGCGACATTAACTTATTTCCCTTGCACTCCTATGAACGTCAATTTCCCGGTAATCGGCCTTATCCATTCCTGCTTTAAGGAAAAATTCGGTATTCCCCGCCAGCCAGGGCTCGTACCTCTGGCCAAGGCCCGGCTGGAATTGCTGCCACCTTATAACCATCGGGCGGCGCTCGACGGATTAGAGGGCTGTAGCCATGTCTGGATCCAATTTGTATTTCATGCCAATAAGCGTGAGGAGTGGAAACCCAAAGTTAAGCCGCCACGCCTGGGCGGCAATAAAAGCCTTGGAATATTCGCCACCCGCTCCCCGACCCGGCCTGCGCCTATAGGCCTTTCAGTGGTGAAACTGGACACTATAGAAGAATGTGGTGGCAAATTGTTCTTACATCTCAGCGGCATTGACCTTTTGGATGGCACACCGGTCCTGGATATCAAACCCTACCTACCCTATGCAGACCTGGTGCCCGAGGCCGTCAATCGTTTTGCCGAAGCAGCACCGCAGTTGATTGCGGTAGACTTCAGCCCGGTAACCGCCGGTTTCTGTAAGGAGTACCAACAAACACACCAGCTTGACCTTGCCAATCTTATTCGCCAGATACTGCAACAGGATCCGCGCCCGCAATATCAGCAGCCCGACCCTGAACGCCAGTATGGAATGAAGCTGCTGGAGCTGGATGTTCGCTGGCAATACGCAGTTTATGAAAATGGCCACAGCATTTACGTCAATGCTATTGCGCCTGCATAGCCTGCTTCCCAATGTAAATTAGGGTTAAAGCTCGCCGGTTTTGGCAAACGGCTGTTTATGCTTGTAAGCTAACGTCCACCCACACAATAACAGAGCAATTAACATGAAAATGCTAAACCATTGCCGTTCAATCGCGCTGATAAGCGCATTAGTAAGCTGCCTTTCCAGCTTTGTCCTGGCAGCCGATGAAACCAAGGACCATGCAGACGCCTGGCAAAAAAGCCAGGGCTGGTGGAATGCAACCGATATTCCCGTCTTTGATAGCAGCAAAATCGCCCAGTTGCCTCTGGTAAAAGTAAAAGGCAACAAATTCGTCAATGACAAGGGTAATGTTGTGGTCTTTCGCGGGGTCAATATTTCTGACCCTGACAAGCTTGTTAATGATGGACACTTTACCCGTAAACATTTTGAAGTCATCAAATCCTGGGGAGCGAATGTGATACGCATTCCTGTCCATCCCGCTGCCTGGCAGAAGCGCGGTAAAAAAGGTTACCTGCCGATTCTGGACCAGACCATCCAGTGGGCGAATGAGCTGGGTATGTACACCATAGTGGATTGGCACTCCATTGGTAACCTGAAATCCGAGATGTATCAAACTCCCAGTTACTACACGACCAAAGGTGAAACCTTTGATTTCTTCCGGACTGTTTCTGCACGTTACAAAGATGTCAATTCGGTAGCCATGTACGAAATATTCAACGAACCTACTGTCTTTGGCGGCCAATTGGGAATTTTAAGCTGGACCGATTGGAAAGCCATTAACGAAGAAGTCATCACCATTATCCAGGCGCACAATCCCAATGCCATTTCATTGGTGGCAGGATTTAATTGGGCCTATGATTTAACGCCCGTTGCCACTGCACCTATTGAGCGCGACAACGTCGCCTACGTCAGTCATCCATACCCTATGAAAGTGAAAGCGCCTTTTGAAAAAAATTGGGAGCACGATTGGGGATATGTTGCGGATAAATATCCCGTTATCACTACCGAAATCGGCTACCAGTTAGCCACCGATAAAGGTGCACACGTTCCGGTTATTGACGACGGCAGCTACGGTCCGCGTATTACCAATTACCTGGGCAGCAAAGGCATCAGCTGGGTCGCCTGGGTGTTTGATCCGGATTGGTCGCCACAAATGATCAAAGACTGGAACTACGAGCCAACCCTGCAAGGCAAACACTTCCGTGACGTTATGCTGAAAGAAAATAAGAAATAATCCTGCCTTATATTTTTATCCTCCCCTGTGAAGGGGAGGAATTCCATTCTTTAAATCGCTCCAGCCTCTCCTTCTAAATCTCTGCAACTTTTCCATTTAAATTTACCGGCTTCGGTAAATAATTCACATTTACCTGATCGCAATCATCATTAAAATAAACTCCACTTAATTGCCGTACCCATACAAGTACGAGGAGTTCAGCATGTCACTATGGATTAGCCGGTTAATGGTTATAGGCCTTGGTTGCGCCGCTTTCTATTTTGCAACACAGGTTTATTTTCATCCCGATGCCTTTAAATATGCGATAGAAAGACGCATTGTGGCCTATATTGGAAATGCAGGTTTAATTGTGGCATGGATACTGGCAGGAGTAGGTTGCTTTTGGGCTGTTGTCATTATGAAAGATGATGAAAACAGCTAATCATCTAACTCACAGAATAAAAATGAGGACCACTTTTTTAAAGGACAACGACAAGCCTTGGCGCACCTTTGTGCTATGATGCCGCCCAAATTTTTCCCATTTCTCCGTTCCAGCGTGCCGGCTCAGCTTGCGCCCTGTGAATCCTTTACTACGCCGGAGTTACCCATGAGCAAGACCTCGCTGGACAAAAGCAAGATCAAATTTTTATTGTTAGAGGGCGTACACCAATCTGCTGTGCAAACCCTCAATGATCAGGGTTATACCAATATTGAATATCTGAAAACCGCGCTAGATGAAGATACGCTTATTGAAAAAATTCACGATGCCCACTTTGTTGGCCTGCGTTCGCGCACCCAATTAACCCGTCGCGTTCTTGAAAAAGCGCCCAAATTAATTGCCGCCGGTTGCTTTTGTATAGGCACCAACCAGGTTGACCTGAAAGCGGCGCAAGAGCACGGTGTGGCCGTATTTAATGCGCCCTATTCCAACACACGTTCAGTAGCGGAACTGGTTATTGCAGAGGCGATTCTGTTATTGCGTAATGTTCCGCAAAAAAATGCCGTCTGCCATCGCGGCGGTTGGGACAAATCTGCGGTGGGCTCTTATGAGATTCGCGGCAAGACTTTGGGCCTGATTGGTTACGGCTCCATCGGCAGCCAGACTTCTGTATTGGCAGAGTCCCTGGGTATGAACGTCCAGTTCTATGACACCATTACCAAATTGCCCTTGGGTAACGCCAACCAAATCCGCGAGCTGGACGAACTATTAGCCACTTCAGACATCATCAGCCTGCATGTGCCCGAAACTGCCGCAACTCAAAATATGATTGGTGCACGCGAAATCGGCTTGATGAAAAAAGGCGCCATTCTGATTAATGCATCGCGCGGTACGGTCGTGGATATTGATGCACTCGCAGCTGCAATTAAAACCGGTAATTTATCGGGTGCTGCCATTGACGTGTTTCCGGAAGAACCCAAGGCAAATGATGACGAATTTATCAGTCCGTTGCGCGGTTTGGATAATGTGATCTTAACACCGCACATCGGCGGCTCAACTATGGAGGCACAAGCCAATATAGGTATTGAAGTGGCTGAAAAACTGATTAAGTACTCTGACAACGGCACTACTATCAGTTCGGTTAATTTCCCTGAAGTTGCGCTCCCGGGTCATCCGGATGCACACCGTCTGCTTCACGTGCACGCAAACGTTCCCGGTGTACTGTCAAAGATCAACAAAATCTTTTCGGACAATCATATCAATATCGCATCCCAATACCTGCAAACCAATGACAAGGTAGGTTACGTGGTGGTAGACATCAATTCACCCTATGATGAAGCTGCGGTTGAGCAGCTCAAAGCCATTGAAGGCACAATCCGCTGTCGCGTTTTGTTTTAATATCCGCGAAAAAAACCGTTGCCATAACTGACAGCGGTTTTTACAGGTAATGCATAGTCCTGTTTTACGCTTAATGCCGTTTTGATACGCGATGTGCCTTCCATGCTTCGTAAACAATCGGCAATACTGAAACGACCAAAATTGCCAGGATCAGCAAGGTAAAATTCTTACGTACACTTGGAATATTGCCGAAGAAATATCCTGCATACAGGAAGATACCTACCCACAAAAGTGCACCCGCAATGTTGTAGGCAATAAACCGCGGATATTTCATACCGCTCATACCCGCCACAAAAGGCGCAAAGGTCCGGATAATAGGAACGAAACGCGTCATAATAATGGCAACACCACCGTGCCTGTCGTAAAACTCACGCGCCTTATTTAAATAATCCTGGCGAAATATCTTGGATGTCGGGTTGCGAAATAATTGCACACCAAAAAAACGCCCTATGGTGTAATTAACCATATTACCCAAAATGGCTGCGCTGATAACCACAAGCGCCATAACATTTATGTCGAGCCCACTGGCGGTGCTTATGGCAACCAAGGCACCCGTAGCAAACAGCAGGGAGTCGCCAGGCAAGAAAGGCGTAACCACCAGCCCTGTTTCACAAAAGATAATTAAAAACAAAATGCCGTAAATCCATAGGCCATATTGACTGAACAACTCAGACAAATGAACATCAATATGCAATATAAAATCTATGACCAAATAAATAAATTCCACGAAAAATCCTTAAACAGACAGTTAAATTAAATTGAAAAATAATGCTTAATGGCAGAGAAAACCTGCTCGCGATAAAAATCACTTTCATTGACCAGCTGGTGTCCCGCCTCCGATATGAACTCTATCCTGGCATTGGTCAATTTGCTTTCCAGCAAGGGTAAATTGTAGCGCCAGTCTACGGTCTGGTCGCCCGTGCCCTGTACGATTAGAATGTCGTTCTTTAACGGCACTGCTGCCTGCACAAACTCATACCATTGCTTCATGGCACCAACCCAGGCAAGTGACAAATACCTCGCTTGCAGAGGGTCCTGCTCTCGCAAGAATTGCAGGAAATCCGGATCATGCGAATTATGGCTAAACGCGCGCGGAATGCGGCGAACAAAATGCCGCAATACAGCATAAACATATTGCCCCAAGGCTGCACCGCGCCAACCCTGTGCAAGCACCAAAGGACTGCACAATACTATTTTCTTAAAAGGCAAAAAAGGATTTTGTGTAACCGCGTAGCGCCACAAATAGTTTAACAAGATTGCGCAGCCCGTACTTTGTCCCAAGGCATAGCCAGGTTGTGGCATTATTGCAGAGCTTTGTTGCAATAGCTCTGCAAGCACATCACCGTATTCATTGAAAGAATTTATAACCGCGGGTTCACCACTGCTTAAACCATGCCCCGGTAGATCAAACGCGAGTACAGCAAGATTATTTTCAAGCGCAAAACGAATGAGTTTAGCAAATAAACCCACATGGTCATAATAACCATGCACTATCACCAAGCTACCCTGTGCCTTTTCAGGCAACCAATAATGTGTGGCAATACGAAACCCCGCAGCGTTTACACAACCGAAACCATGAGAAACCTGCTTAAATTCACCGGTAAAATTAATTCCGTAATTATTGAGATAAGCCTGTACAAAATGTGTCCGAGGCCAATCGCAATCCATTAAGGGCGAGAATTCTAATACCGGCAACTGCCGGGCAAGCTCATTCAGGTCGTGCAGGCTTAAGGTCATAGGTCATGGGGTCTGTGAACGATAAGATTCAAGGTTCTATTAAACCCGCTTCTGACTACGATGAACATATGTCATGGCAGGATAATTGGCCTAATCAGTCCAATTGAAGACCGTTTTTATTGGAAGAGATGTCAAACAGCCGGTGTCAGGTAGAAAACGCCTGGAAATTTTGAATATTATATATTTGGTCTCGCCTATCCCACTTACAAACACTATCTGACGTAAAATAAACCTATGACATTTTTATCTCGGTTAATCACCGGTGGGAGATATACGGAATTCACGTACATGGTTTTGCGTACGCCAGAAATCTGAAAGACGAGACACGTTATTAAGGTCAGCCGTTCTGATTATCATGCGGTATTCAAAGGTGCTATCCTCGGTTACGCGATAGCTAGTGTTGGAAACACTAAAGCCTTGTTGTTGCAAAAGATCAATTAACTCTTTTTCAGGCATCGCCTGACAACGATCAAAACTGACTTGATGATGAACGTAGCATTGGCCAGGTAATTTTGCTTCTATGATGCGGAACAATGATAGCACCCCGACCGTCATTACCGTCGCAATAATCGCGGGAAAATAAAAGCCGACACCAATCAGAATACCAATTGCGGCTGTAATCCATATAGACGCTGCTGTGGTAAGCCCGCGAACACTCAGTCCTTCCTTAAAAATAACGCCGGCGCCAAGAAAACCTATACCGGTCATAATACCCTGCGCCATCCTGGTTGGATCAGCACGTATGGTATCAATCGGAACGGTCGGCAGCCATTTCCATTGGTAAAAGGTAACCATCATTAACAGGCTGGATGCAAGGCATACCAAAGTGTGTGTGCGAAATCCCGCAGGCCGTCCATGATAACTGCGCTCCAATCCAACTACACCACCTGCGGTTAATGCACCCAGCAGATGGGCAATAATTTCCAGGTGATCGGCCGTCATGTTTTTCTCCACTAAATTGCCCGATGCTAACGCATGGATAATTAATGGGGAAAAGATTATTTATTTATATCCTTATTACCAGTAGAGCAAACAGGATTCCTTCGCTCCAAAATAATTAAATTACATTGAAATAGTTTTTGTTTTTACGATTTCAATTACCCATTGATAATCTGTAAGAAATCCTGCGTTTAATTAAACTGGGCGCAACACCCGGTTCGTGTAAACCTTTAAACTAGAAAAGATCTTGCAGGTTATGTTTGCGCCACAGCGCTGCCAAATCCATAGTAAGCGCTACACCGGCATGTACCATTACACCACCCCAGATAGAACGCGAGCGTAGCGCGAGAATACCCAGGAATAAACCGAATAAAATAGCCCCTGTTGCCTCCAGCCACAATTTGGGGAAATGAATCATCAAGTAAGGTACGCACATCACCCAAACGGCATTCGCGCCTATAGCGGGCCGAAGCGCATTGAGCATAAATCCGCGAAAGAAAAACTCCAGGCATACAAACTGGGTCAGATATAAAAACTCCCAGGTTAACAAATCAAACCAACTGCGGCCTGCCAGTGAATAAAACGGATAGTGGTTTACAAAATCCTCGCCCAAGCTGACCAGATAAATAAATACCACTATGGGACTGAGCAATAATAAATAACTGCGCCAATGCTGCGCAGCCTGATTAAGTTGCCATCCAAAATCCCGTACCCGCGCCTTGAATGCGTAGCGAATTAACAGGGCAGGTACCAGCACATAACCAATAAGCTGTACACTCGTCCACCAGACATAACCTGATAGCTCCCAAATTCCTGCGTTGGCCAATTGTTCAATATAGTAATTAGCAGGCAAGCCACGCCATGCGGCGAGGTTTTGTAAAAGGTCGTCCAGGTTTTCCGAAAATTTGGCGTAGTGTATAAAGAGCAAGCAAACCGATACACAGGCAAGAACGGCAAATACCCGACGCAGAGCCTGGGGCCTATCCATAGTGTATGAAGGGGACTGGGCGTCTATATCGTCGAGCGCAACAAGGATATTTTTAGGATGGAGTTTTGCTAGCATTATTTTCTCTTTGGTATTTTATTATTCAAATATTTTTGGATACTTATTAAATATTCACCACTTCCCCAGGGAATTCAGTGGCCTTAACATTATCAATGACACTGGATTCGCGCTGCGTGAGGATGAGTTCCCCCGGTTATTAGTTACCTGCCTTTAATAATAACAGGCACCAATGTTTCCATAAATATTTCCCGGTGACGCTATTTAAATGGCAAGTAGGTTTTTGCATCTTGGCTGTAAAGTTCAACCGATAGTTTTTCAGAGGTGAGGAAATGATCTATCGCCTGCTGGAAATCCGTGCGCGCCAGCCAGTGGTTTGAATAAGTGGTGATAGGTTCAAAACCGCGCTGGATTTTATGCTCACCCTGGGCACCGCCGTCAAAACGCTCCAAGCCGTTTTTAATCGCATATTCAATGCCCTGGTAATAACAAGTTTCAAAATGCAGAAAATCATATTCCGCAACGCAGCCCCAATAGCGACCATAAATAGTTTTTGAATCTTTAAAAAAGAGCGCAGCGGCTATGGGCTCTTGCCGGTGCTGCGCAATGACCATTAAACAGCAATCAGCCAGTTGCTCGCGCAATAACCTAAAAAAAGCTTCCGTTAAATAGCCCGTGTGGCCGCTGCGCTTTAAGTAGGTGCTGCAATAGAATTGATAAAACAATTGCCATTCTTCCAGGCTGATTGACTTGCCTTCTTTAACGGCAAAACCAATTCCTTGCTCTACCAATACACGCCTTTCTTTATTGATATTTTTGCGTTTGCGCGATGTCATTGCACCTGCAAAATCATCCCAACTATTATAACCGCGATTAAACCAATGAAACTGGACCGCAATACGCTGTGAAATCCCTTGCGTAACCAAATCTTCCGATAAGCCCTTAAACGGAAACAGGCAATGCCAGCTGGATGCACCAAGCTTTTGTACCTGAAGTTTTATCGCCGCCACAATTGCAGGTAGTAATTCTGATTGCAGCCCTACATCTTTTACCAGCAGGCGCGCTCCGGTACACGGTGTAAACGGGATGGCGGTCACCAGTTTTGGATAATAATTCAAACCGTAACGTGAATAAGCGTCTGCCCAACTCCAATCAAAAACATACTCGCCGTAGGAATGGCTTTTCAGGTACAAAGGCATAGCGGCGATTAACTGCTGATCGTCACCATGAACCAGCAGATGCTGCGGCAACCAGCCGGTACCCTTGCCCACACTTGCACTTATTTCAAGTGCTTGTAAAAACTCAAAGCGTACAAATGGACTGTCATCCGCGCACAGCTGGTTCCACGCCTGCGGATCAATGGCACTGAGTGACTCTATAAATGAAATCTGCATAGCGGATACTGAAAACCGGAGTTGGGGAGATTCTACCCTAAGGCATGACAAATCGAGCGATTAGCTTACAGACCCGCATTTTGCACTTTGCTTCGGCGCATCTTAAAAAGGCCCTGGCGTGGGGAAAGCTGGTCATTGCTGGCCTGCTTACAGTAGAATCGCCGTTCCTTTGGTCACCCTGGATTTTCAATGCCAAGCGCAGAACCCGACCCTGAATCTCAGCGTCACACGCGATCTAAACCAACTGCCCTGCCCGCTTTCATCTGTAGGTTGAGGTATTAACGGTGGAATGGATTTTTGACCCCACGGCCTGGCTCGGCCTGCTTACCCTGATTGTGCTGGAGATTGTCCTCGGGATAGACAATCTGATTTTTATTGCTGTCCTGGCGAACAAGCTCCCCAAACACCAGCGCGACCGCGCGCGGATGCTGGGTTTGAGCCTTGCGCTGATCCTTCGCCTGGTCTTGCTGGCCGGGATTTCCTGGTTGGTAACGCTTACCACACCCTTATTCAGTGTGCTCGGCCAGGAGCTGTCCGGCCGCGACCTTATCCTGATTTTCGGCGGACTTTTCCTGCTGTTTAAAGCCACTATTGAGTTGCATGAGCGCGTGGAAGGCAAAGTGAATACGCCGCGTGTGTCGCGTGTACACGCCGCTTTTTGGGCAGTCATTACCCAAATTGTAGTCTTGGATGCCGTCTTCTCCCTGGACGCAGTCATTACCGCAGTAGGTATAGTCAATCACCTCTCCATTATGATGCTGGCTGTCATTATCGCCATGGGCGTCATGATCCTTGCCAGCAAGTCCCTCACTGAATTCGTCAATAAGCACCCTACAGTGGTGATGCTTTGCCTGGGCTTCCTGCTTATGATCGGATTTAGCTTGGTCGCCGAAGGCGCAGGTATCCATATTCCCAAAGGCTATCTCTACGGCGCCATTGCTTTCTCGGTACTGATTGAATTCTTTAATCAATTGGCGCGCTCCAATCGTACCCGCCACCTGATTGGCGAACGCCCCCTGCGCGACCGTACTGCTGAAGCCGTACTTAAATTATTAGGTGGCCGCAGCGATGCAGATGAAGTAGGCGACGACATAGTCGCCATGGCACACCCCCAAGGTGAAGCATTGGTATTTGAAAACAGCGAGCGGCAAATGATTCGCTCCGTATTACAGTTGACTGATCGCCCGGTGCAATCGCTGATGACTCCTCGCCCGGACATTATCTGGGTAGACGTAAATGCAACCGCCGAAGAACTGCTGAATGTGTTAAAGACTACACCACAGACTCGCTTACTGGTTGCGCGCGATGAGCTGGATAATTTGCAGGGTGTGGTGCAAAGCCGCGACCTGCTTACGGCTGCACTCAGTAACCAGCCCCTCGACCTGGCTGCACTTGCTGTAGAACCGCTCGCCGTTCCCGAGGGCACAAGTGCACTCAATGTTTTGGAGATGTTGCGCCAGCAAAGCGTACCGCTGGCCATTGTCATTGATGAATATGGCAGCATTAAAGGCGTAGTGACCACCAGTGATTTGCTCGCCGCTATTGCAGGTGAGTTGGCCGACAACAATGAAGCACCGCTTGTTGTGAAGCAGGACAACGGATGGCTGCTGGACGCGAGCCTCTCACTGGAACAGCTTGAAGAGTTGCTGGATATTAAACTCGACCGCGAAGAAGGCGATTACTTTACCCTGGCGGGACTATTACTGGAGCAACTGCAACATATCCCGGTCGTTGGCGAAACCATCCGCATTGGTAACTTCGATTTCGAAATCACCGAAATGGAAGGACGGCGGATTTTGCAGGTACGGGTGATTGCTCATTCGCCAAGGCATGAATCACACCTCGATGAAGACTAAACTGTCACAAAGACGGTTTTTCTACTTTTTGTTAACTGCTTTCTTTTTAACAGGCGCTGACGGAAGGATTGTCCGCTTTCCACGTTTCTGGTCTTCATAAGCATCCAGGAATTCAAAAATAACCGAACCCGGCAATTTGTTGCTGTTGCTTAAAATCACCATGCCGATTTGCAACTCTGCATTGAGTACCATTTCTGAACGCGATCCGAATACATAACCGCCATGGTGTAAAAAATTTTTATCCCCACGGTAATCAAAAGTTCGCCAGCCCATTCCATAATGTGTATCCGTCACGCCATCGCGCGCACCGTAATGCGATTGTGCTGCGGTATTTTTGGTGACTTTTGCATGCACTGCCTTCAGGGTTGAAGGTGGTAAAACCTCAGGATTCTGTCCCATATGCGCAAGTATCCAGCGCGCCATGTCACTGATGCTCGCATTGCCGCCTGCGGCCGGGTTTAAACGATAATAATGCGGTGTAATTTCTTTGGTATACCATTTTCCGCGCGCGGTGAGTTCATGGGGAAGTGCGTAATTTTTCGTAGCCAACAAGCCTTCAAGGCCGATTGATGCCGAACGCATACCCAACGGTGTAAATAATTTTTCTTTTACATATTGCTCGTAGGTCTTACCGGTTTTCTTCTGAATTACGTTGGCAAGCAGGCTCATGGTAACGTTTTGATAGGTGTAGCATTTACCGGGCGGACACACAAAATTTATAAAGCGAAGCTTTTGCAGTACTTCTTCAAAGCTCAGCCCCTCTTCAATAAAGTTATCGCCCGAGTGGGTTGGCAAACCCGAGGACTGCGACATGATATTGCGCAAGGTTAACTGGTTGCCATAGCGCGGGTTGCTGAATTTTATATCCGGCAGCACCGAAGTTATTGGCGTATCCCAGGTCATCAAACCTTCATTTACCAGGACACCTGCTGTTGTGCCTGCAATTGTTTTGGAAACCGATGCCAAACGAAATGCGGTATCAAGATCTATGGGATCTGTACCGCCTATTTTTTTTACGCCGTAGGCCTCCAATACTTTTACCTTGCCATCGGCAATTACCGCAACAGCAACACCCGGAACACGAGGAACAATTTTTGTTTCAACGTATTTTTTAAACTCCAGCACAAAAGCTTCATGTGGATTAGTTACCGGCAACGGCGCTTTTTTTCCAGCGGGAGTAATTACTGCCACCGATGGTTTTATCTCATCCGACTCCAGGACGCCGGAAATATCTTCATCGTCGAATGCACTCTGATTAAGCTGTTCTTCTTCATCTGCTACTACGGACCTGATCACCGAAGCGGTTGCAACAGGGGCAACCGCTGCTTTAAGTGTATTAACCACTGGAGCAGGTGGATTTGCAGGTTTGGTCGCCGGAGCAATGACAGGTACAGGTTTGGATTCGGTGGTAATGTTGCGCGTGGGTGCCGGTTTTTTAGCAGCTGTGACATTTTTGGGAGCAGGTGCCTTAATAGGTACAGCAGGATTTTTTGAGGCGGCCTTTGTAGTGGTTTTGGCTATAGGTGCTTTTGTTTCAGCTTTCGCTTTTGCCGGGGTTGTTGCTGTTTTTACACTGGCTTTTTTTACAGGATTGTTAGTGATTGCGGCTGGCTTTTGATTCGCCGTATTGGCCGCCGTTTTAGCGGCCTTACGCACAGGTGGCGGCGTTGCAGATGCCTCGTCAATCGGACGAATGACCGGTGCCGGTGCAGTTAGAGGTGGAGCCGCAGGTGCACTGCTGACGGCAGTGCGCTCAATCTGGACTTTTACCGGATAGGATATTTTTTTTTCATTTTGCCCGTAGGCCTGATAAGTCGACAATAAGACACATAGACCTATAGCGACTGATCGCAGTTGTCGCAGGCAGGGGAGTGAAACACATAACCGGGTAAAATTTTCTTTCAATATTTTCATAACGTCTTATGCACAACCATCGGCAAAGAACGCTGAATAAAATTCGCAAAAATTTACGCCGCGTTCTTGTTTTGCAATAACAAAAACGCGGCCTAAACATCATTAAAGCTTACAGCGTTTTAATATATTCAATTAAATCCCAACGCTCCTGCTCAGTAAGTTTATCCTTGCCATCTTTACCTGTGCCATATTCATGGCCGGTGTTGTGATTGCCAAGCGGTTCTACCGTAAATCTTCGCTTATCTTTAGGGTCAGTTTTATCGCAACCTTCGGTATTGAAGCCAACATTCACCGGGTCGAACTCTCGATTACCTACGCAAAATTCGGTAGGTCGCTCTTCTGCCGGCAGCAACAGGCTCCAGAGATTGGGCACTGAACCGTTATGCAGGTAAGGCGCTGTCGCCCAAATACCGTTCAAGGAACGCGCTTTGTAAGCTAAGAGTGAATTGTAAGGATTGGCCGTAGTATCAGGCTTGTAATTGCCGGATTTTACACTGGGTTTGATCTTATTATCAAAGAAGGATTTACCCAATAGATAAGCCCAATCGGCAACACGCCGTACAAGCCATTTATCCGCATCGGGTGTTGCAACAGCGCCCTTGGTTGCCGCCGTCAATACCTGGACTACCGGTGCACGCTGCTGGATAACAATATCGCCCACATCCGTAGACTGGTACACCGACTCAAAATTCCCGGCATAGCCGGTGTAAAGCACGCTGTTTTCAGCCATTTTGGGGTCTGTACCTATTACCGCAATATCGGTCATATTAGCGACTACCAGACGATCCCAGGCATCGCGCTTGATGACCTGGTGGCACGAAGCGCAATATTCGTTGTAAATTACCTGACCGCGACCTACTGTGTTAGAGCAGATTTTCCCCTGATCGGTTTCTTCACATCTATCGACGTTGTCGAACTTCCCCAGGATATCTTGCGGCCATTGCGGTGACTGCAAGTGTTTGATATGAGATTCAAGACGCGACAAGTTGGTCAAATCAATGGAAGATTTAAAATCAATAACATGTTTTTTATTTTTTTCCCCGGTCAGGTAGGCTGACAAGCTAAAACCCTTTTCACGCGCTTTCCAGTCCAGGGTACCGAATACCCCTATTACCTCCCCTGTATTCCGGCCTAATGGTCCTACCCCTGCGTTAGCCGCCAAACCGTTCCACTGCACATAATCGGAATGAGAGATATCCCATAGGAACGGATAGCTGACCGGCGCATTGGCGCGATTGAAAATAGCATCGCGCACCAATAATAAGCCGCGTTGGTCCAATCCGGGATAATCACCTCCCGTGGCCTGCAAACGTTCTATGATCAGGGCAAATTGCTGGTCATCGATAATAGTTTCACTGATACCCTTCAAGACCGCTTCCACTTGCTGTTCACCCAACAGACGGTTTTTGCCCCTGGTAACACCCAGCAACACCAGTTTGACCTGTTCCTTATTCATAACATGCTGGAGCACACGATTGTAAATACGCCCAAACGCATCCAGGCGCGCATAACCATAATCCAGGTTGCTATGGTTGACCGTATTGTAAAGGATGACCGTATCGGTCCATTTCTTTAAATCTGCCTTAACCTCATCTGCATTGCTGTAATTATTTTCCCTCTCCAAAACCGCTTTAATAAAACGCTCACGTTTTTGCACGTCATTCCGGGTCGCCTCCATACTTTTTTCAAGTGCGGTCAAGAAGCCCACCATATCTGCCATTGCCGGCCCACCGTCAATACGCATGGCCTGGCCCTTGTAATTGACTTGCCCGGTGTGGCAGGCCGCACAGGTATAACCGACATAGTCTTTACCCTGGTAGAAATCTTTGACAAAACCAACCGGTAAAGCGTCTTTATTAAACCGGGTTTCTTTTTGCGGCAGATAACGAAATTTATCCATGTTTTGGTCAGAGCGAAGTAATTCCGTGGAGTTCTCCTGTTCCAACACCAAAAAGAAATCATAGGGAATCAGGTTGGAGCCCTGGGTGGTATTGTAGAACCACAAACTATCTGCCTCACTCCAGCCCTGCTCCAGGTAGCGAGGAGTAGAAAAATTTTCAGTGGTCAGGCTATTGGTAATAGCTTTTGCACCGCGCTCGGAATCCGTGTCTCCCCACTGCTGATAACTTTTACCGGCGGCGAGAATCAGCAGCACAATAATAATAAAAACGATTTTTATTTTTAGGATGGTATGGAAATGACGGCCAATAAACCGTCCCAATCCCGCAATGGCATTGAAGACAAACATAATGACTCCTGAAGAAATTCCTGTTTTTATTGATAAGTTGTTTAAGGATTGCGCCTATCGTTATTGGAAATGTATGACGCGCTATCCACCTCCGTGCAGATCAATCAGAATGGACTTGAGGTAAATCTTAACGACACTTTGGCATAATAACCAGCCGGTCACATGCAGGCCAGAGTTTCAGGTATTTTTACCGCGCTAACCGATTTTTTAAGCAGCGGCTAACCTAAAACGACCAAAAAATTCCGACATGAGTTGCATCTCCCCAACCATCCTATTAGTGTAGCTGCTGTTATTATTTTTACGCGAAAGGGACATCTGGAACCTGTTCCTGTCGCATCATCAACTTGATTGAGGAGCAGACTATGAAAAAACTATCACTCGTCTTAATGGTCATTGCCGCCGTGACCAGCAGCTGCACCTGGGTAAAGGTCACCGAACAAGGCAGCAGCGTTGCCGTTGCCAACGCCGTTAATGTGCGCGGCTGTGACAATCTGAGCGAAGTGACGGTCAGTGTTACCAGCAAAGTAGGTTTTATAAAGCGCGATGCAGATAAGGTCGCTACCGAACTGACAAACCTGGCGCGTAATGAAGCAGTCGGCTTAAGCGGCGACACCATAGTGCCGAGTTCCAGCATCGAAAACGGCAAACAAAGTTTTAATGTCTATAAGTGTAATAAACGATAAGCTGCTGACAATTGTACCCCAGGGTACACTGGCGCAGTGTTTCACACAGTAAAACCGAGCACGCCCCGTATTGTTTGCTAAGGTTTAATTAAACCTGTCTTTTTACTGTCATATCAGTGCCATATCTTGCTGTCGATTTGTTTTAAACTGAGGTTTTACTGTGTCCAGCGCCTACTTCAACCGTGAGCTAAGCTTACTCGAATTCAATAAACGTGTGCTCTATCAAGCCTATAACCAGTCGTTACCTCTGATGGAACGACTGCGTTTCCTATGTATTTTCTCCACTAACCTGGATGAATTTTTTGAAGTACGTGTCGGTGGTTTGGTAGAGCGCCTTGAACTGCCTACCAAGTCACCCCTCGGCCCCGATGGCCTTACTGAAATCCAGACGCTGGAACAAATTTCCGAACGCGCCCACTTACTGGTCAATGAACAGTACAAAATCTTAAACACTGAAATCCTGCCGCAGTTACGTGAAGCAGGAATTCGTGTATTGCGACGTGAAGAATGGGCACCTGAGCAGATTGCCTACCTTAAAAATTATTTTATGTCTGATGTCTTGCCCGTACTCAGCCCTATCGGGCTTGACCCTGCGCATCCCTTTCCGCGTATCCTCAATAAAAGCTTGAATTTTATTGTGAAGCTGGATGGTAAAGACGCTTTTGGCCGCAATTCCGGACGCGCTATAGTCCAGGTTCCGCGCTCACTGTCCCACATCATTGAATTGCCGATGGAGCTGACAACCCAGTGCCGTGAATTTGTTTTTATTTCATCGATCATCCATTTTTTCATGGCCGAAATTTTTGTAGGCATGACCGTCATTGACAGTTACCAGTTCCGGCTGACCCGCAACTCGGATATTTTTCTTGATGAAGAAGAAACTGAAGACCTCTTGCGCGCCGTTCAAGGTGAACTTGCCTATCGCCAATATGGCGACGAAGTGCGATTGGAAATTGCCGATACCTGCCCCACTGAACTGGTGGGATTTTTGCTGGAACGCTGTGAGATCAAAGAGCGCGATCTTTACAATATTAACGGGCCCGTAAATTTAAATCGCTACAGCGATTTATTTGAGCTGATTAAAAATAAGGAATTATTTTTCCAGCCTTTTGTGCAAGCCATGCCGAAATTATCCAAGCGTACCAATAGCTATTTTGAACTATTACAAAAGCAGGATATTTTATTACATCATCCTTTCGATTCATTCCAGGGCGTGGTGGATTTTTTACGTGAGGCAGCCGCCGATCCCCATGTCCTTGCTATCAAGCAGACCCTTTATCGGGCCGGCTCAAACTCACCCATTGTAGATGCCCTGGTCGCCGCCGCCAAAGCCGGTAAGGAAGTAACGGCTATTGTCGAATTGCGAGCCCGTTTTGATGAAGAGCAAAACGTAGCGCTGGCCGAGCGCCTGCAACGTTTTGGTATCCATGTTATCTATGGTGTTGTAGGTTTTAAAACGCACGCGAAGATGTTGCTTATCGCCCGCCGTGAAGAAGGCAAATTACATTATTATGTGCATCTCGGTACCGGTAATTATCACCCCAAAACCAGTAAGCTTTATACCGATTATGGACTTATTACTTCTGATAAAGAAATTTGCGATGATGTCTATCGTATTTTCCTGCAACTGAGCAGCATGGGTAAGGCCTCCAAAATGGATGCGCTCCTCTATGCCCCCTTCACCTTGCACAGAGGTATTGTCCGCCGGATCCGCACCGAAAAAGAAAATGCAGAGCACGGTAAGCCGGCGCGCATCATTGCGAAAATGAACGCGCTCTATGACGAAGAATTAGTAAATGAACTATATGCCGCCTCCAAAGCCGGTGTGCAGATTGATTTGATTATTCGCGGTGTATGTCAATTGCGGCCTGGTATTGAAGGCTTGTCAGAAAATATCCGCGTACGCTCAATTATCGGCCGCTTTCTGGAACACCACCGTATTTTTTATTTTGAAAACAATGGCAGCCCTGAACTGCTTTGCTCAAGTGCAGACTGGATGACGCGCAATATGTTTCATCGCGTTGAAACCTGTTTTCCTATTAAGCATAAGAAAATCCGCGACCGTATTATTGAAGATTTAAATCTCTATCTTGCCGACAATACCCATGCATGGATTTTAAAGGAAGACGGCACCTATGAACTTTTATCGCCCTCAGGTGATGAAATCGAAATTGATGCCCAAGGCATATTGCTGGATCGCTGGACATCACGACATTAATAAAAAATGGCTGATCATTGATCGGCCATTTTTATACCAGCTCCAGACCGTAATCTATATCGTCCAGATGACGAATTTCTGTTTCCAAATCGGCATGGGTAAGCGGATGCTGATCTAACCATGTTGATGGAATTTTTAATTTCAGTTTTTTCTTTATTGCCGCTAATTCTATTAGCGGCAAACCTTCCCGTTTCTTACCGCGATGAAAAATAACTGCTAATCGCAAGAGAATAGCCAAATGCATCAATTCATCGTTACCGGTCGGAAAGTGCTTCAGCGGAAATCGTTTGCGATGTGCTAACACCAACACCGCCAGATTCGCTTGCTCTGCACGTGAACAACCGGCCAAATCTACGTTCTGTACAACGTATGCACTGTGTTTATGATAATCATTGTGCGCTATATCCAAACCCACTGGATACAGGCGCGCAGCCCAACTTAAAAGTTTTCTCGCTTCAATATGGTTAAGGTCCCAATCATCAGCTACTTGCGACAGTAGATTTAATGCGGTAGCTTCTACAGCCTGAGCCTTTTCCATATTGACATGAAATCGTGATGCTAAAGCATCGACACTCCCTTGGCGTATATCATGATTTTCCAAGCGACCTTTTAAATCGAATAATAAACCTTCGCGCAAAGCCCAATCGGCAGCCATCATTTCGGCAATTTGCAGGCTTTCAAACAGGGCCATAAGGACAATAACACCACCCAGAAATACTGGCTGGCGATCTTCTGATACACCGGGAATTTTTAAATCGGTATGACCGTGCTGGCAGTAGAGACGGACAATTTTTTCCAAATCCATCAAGCGTACAATACCATTACTCCAACCCGCCGCCGCACACACTTTTGCAACGGCTTTAATAGTCCCGGAAGCGCCGAGCACCTGGTTCCACCCCTGCTGGATAAACTCTTCAGCAACCGGCGATAATTCCTGCATACAGGCAATAAAGGCTTTGTTGGCCAATTTATCAGTAACTTTACCATCCAGGAAAAAGCGTTTGGTTATAGCAACGCAGCCCATGTTTAAACTTTCTTTAATGATGGGCGACATACCCTCACCAATAATTATTTCGGTACTGCCGCCGCCGATATCCATCACCAGGCGCTTGCCGTCCTTGGGTGCGATGCAATGCGCAACACCTAAATAAATCAGGCGCGCCTCTTCGTCACCGGAAATAATTTCGACCGGATGACCAAGGCGCTGTTGCGCATCTGCCAGAAATTGGCTGGAGTCATTAATACTACGTAAGGTTTTAGTACCAACGATACGCACACTGCGCGACGGATATTCACTTAAACGTTCACCGAACTTTTCCAGGCAATTGAGTGCACGGATGCGCGCGTCCTCACTTAAGGAGCCATCACTGCCTAATCCCCAACCCATACGCACAGGGTCGCGCAAACGATCCAGGATTACCAACTGGTCGTTATCCCATTTGGCGATGATCATATGGAAGCTGTTGGAACCTAAATCAATAGCGGCAATGTAGCTGGTGTTGGAACGATCGAGGCGAGAAAGGTTGAACATCGACTTTTACACCTGACTGAAAGCATTTGCCCGACATTAAGTCGGGCAAATGAATGGAAATTATGCTTCTGCTGGCGCTGCGGCCGCCTCTGCTTGTTGTTGAGCCTGCATAACGGCTTGGGCAAATACCGCATCAAAATTAATCGGCGCCAACATCAATGGCGGAAAGCCACCGCGAGTCAACAGGCTATCAATTGTCTCGCGCGCATAAGGGAATAAAATCTGCGGACACAAGGTATTGATAGCGTGGCTCAACTGAATACCTTCAAGGCCATTAATAATAAATAAACCGCCTTGCTTAACTTCTACCAAAAACACGACCTTGTCATCAATGCGTGCTGTTATGGTTAACAGCAACAAGACTTCATAAAGACCTTCTTCAACAGATGTGACCTGAATATTCAAATCTTGTTGAACGTTCGGTTTCCAGGCTTTGGTAAAGGCTTCAATTCCGCTGGGTGTTTCAAACGAAATATCTTTCAAATAGATTTTTTGAATAGCAAAACCTGCCTGCACCTGCTCTTGGGCTCCTGCTACCTGGGTGTTTTCTTCAGTCATAATAATTCTCTTGTTTACACTTTAGTTATTTTGTAAAAGCCCATCGAGCTTACCTTGTTTATCCAATGCCCATAAATCGGTAAAACCTCCGACATGAAAGTCACCAATCCAGATTTGAGGCACTGTCCGCTGCCCGCTTTTCTGCATCATCTCATTACGCAGCTGTGGGTTTTGGTCGACACGAATTTCTTCAACGCTAACACCTTTTTGTGCCAACAGCTTTTTTGCGTTGACACAAAAGGGGCAAACTGCTGTTGTATACATTAGAACCCGGGCCATAATCTTCTCTTGTTTATTTGCCTTTTACTAATGGCAAATTCTGGTTTTTCCACTCGCTGATGCCGCCGGAAAGCCTGCGAACCTCAAAACCTTCTTTAGCCAACTGACGACCGGCTGCACCAGCATATTGTCCTATCTTATCGACAATAATAATGGTCTTGGTTTTGTATTTTTCAAGAGTCGCCAAGTCGGCATTAATACGATCATAGGGAATATTGATTGAATCTACGAGGTGACCGGCCTTGAATTCAACACTCGGGCGTATATCCAGGATAATCGCCTTATCGCTGTTGACCAGGCTGGTCAATTGATTATTGGACACTGGAACACCGCTTTTGACACGCTCACGCAAGGTGTAGGCAATAATCAATGCGGCTAATAAAGTGGTTAACATCCACTCTTGTATTAAAAACTGAATAAAAGTCACAATAACTACCTGGGTTAATAAGGATATTCATGCCCTGTGACGGGCAAAAAGCAGGCGCCTATTATACACAGGCTGATGATTTCTGGTGTGGTTCCTTCCCGGGATTTTCTCTGCTAAAAAAAATGCCCGCAGCTGCGGGCATTTTTTAGGCCAAACTTTAATTACTTTTTGTTAGCAAACATAATCCAAAGTTGGGCTACACGTGACAGATTTGATTTGCTTGATACAGATTGGAAAGCTTTGATCGCTTCAGCTTTTTTACCAAGATTCAAATTAGCCACACCTAAACGAACATAAGATTCATCAACAGCCTTTAAACCACCTTTAGTAATAGCGCTTTGAATAGCAGCCACTGCTTTGTCGTTAAGACCATGACCCAGATAAGCTGCGCCAATTTTTGCCAAAGGCTCGCCGTTTGGTTTGGTAGCAGCTTCTTTAGCAGTAGCATCCAAAGTCGCCAAGTCTTGCGCAGCTTCAGATTTAGCTCTGTTCAACAAGCGAGTGGTACGCTCGGTATTCGGGATAACACCTGCACTAATACCTGCTTCCAACGCCGCTTTAGCATCACCGGAATCCAGGATAGACAATGCCAGCTCAGCCATATCGTTGTATTCTTCTGCGCTCATCGCACCTACAGCCTTTTTAAGGCGATAGTATTCAACTTTTTCCCTATCAGAAAAATTGACTTCGTTGCGAGCGATTTTCAACATGTCATTCCAATATTCTGGCGACGGATAAAGCTCAAGCAATTTGCTGAGCACGTCAGCATAAGCAGCGTTATTACCCAACTTGGAGTAGCTGTAGCCTAAAATTTGCAACCAGTTTTTATCGACCGGTTTCTTGGCCTGTTCAGCTTGCTTGATTAGTTTCTGCGCATATTCTGCAGAATTTTTGTAATCGCCTTTTTTGAAATAAGCCTGCATCAAACCCAAAGTAACGTCATTAGTAGCAGGATTATTTTTCAAATATCTTTCGTAGGTATCAATACCTTTTGAGTAATCGCCCAGCGACAAATACAACTCTGCCAGGGTAATAGTACGAGAACCTACCTGGTCTGCCGGAACCTGGTTCGCTGCAAGCATATTTTCATAGACTTTCGCCACACCCGCATAATCTCTTAATTGCATTAAGCAGGCAGCTTTAAATTCATTGGTCATTGCTTCTTCATAGGCACTTTTACCTGTGATAGGAACAACCTTTTCATTAATAACAGATAAAGCTTCTTTCCATTTTTTCTCAGACATCAGCTTTTGGGCTTCGCCGAGAGGCTTCATTTTTGAACTGAGTTGCTGCTTTTCAGCAGCCATGGCAACTGGTGCAAACACTGCTGAAACCGTAGTCAAACCAGTAGTTAAAGCCACAACAAATGAAATTGATTTTGCGATTCCAAATAAACTTTTTTTAACGCACATAACTATGTTTACCAATAGGTTTACTGATTACAGCAATGTTAAGCACAATGAAAAAAACGCTGGAGCTTACTCCAGCGCTTCATTACCCAATATACCAATATTTTTGACACCTAAACGTTGAGCAGTAGCCAAAACTTTAGCAACCGCATCATATTTTGCGAGCTTGTTAGGTTTCAAGTGAATCTCTGGACGAGGTTCGGAGCGAGCAGCTTGGTTCAAGTAACTCTTTAACTGATCAACGCTGGTAATAGCTTCAGAGTTCCAGTAAATCGTGCTGTCAAAATCTACAACAATATCAATTACCGGCGGAGGTACATCTGGTGGTGTACTATTGGTCACCGGCATATCTAACTTTACCGCGTGGGTTTGCGGTGGAAGCGACATAATTAACATTACAATGAGTACAAGCATCAAATCGATCAATGGTGTGGTATTCATCTCCACCATTACTTCGGGTTCTCCGCTTCCACTACCGACATTCATACCCATGATGAATTACCTTTTATTGTGGAACCATCAACTTAGTGATGTTCAGGTGAAGTAATGAAGCCAACACGGACAATACCTGCTTTTTGACAGTAAGCCACTACCCGACCAACAGGTTCGTAACGAGCGCTTAAATCACCGCGTATATGTACTTCTGGTTGAGGCTTCTTCGGAGCAGCTTCCCTTAAATTAGCCAGCAAATTTTCTTTTGTAATCGGAACATTATTCCAATAAGTCTCACCAGCTGCATCTACCGAAATAACGATATTTTCAGGCTTGGACTGTGTTGGAATATTTGAAACGTTTGGAAGTTGTACCGGTACTGTTTTTAAAACAACCGGCACTGCGATCAAAAATACAATCAGAAGTACCAACATAACGTCAACCAGGGGGGTTGTGTTAATCGTGGAATTCAGTTCTGTATTATCGCCGCCTTCGGAGATATTCATGCCCATTTTATACCACCTCTTGCTACAAGTTTTTACTTATGCCGACTGCCGGCAGGATAGTCCCGCCAACAGTTCGGCATCAGGTATTAACCGTTAGTGTAAAATTACTTGTCGCCACCATGTACACCTACTACGAGGTATCCATGAACATCGGCAGCAAAAGCACTCAATGACTCACCGGCAACTTTGTTGCGACGAACCAACCAGTTATAAAGGAATACTGCTGGAACCGCTACACCCAAACCGATTGCAGTCATGATCAATGCTTCACCCACTGGTCCGGCTACTTTATCAATTGAAGGCTGACCTGACTGTGCGATAGCGATCAGAGCGTGGTAGATACCCCATACAGTACCGAACAAACCAACGAATGGAGAAGAAGAAGCTACAGTTGCCAATACCGCCATACCTGATTGCAGGTCGTTGGTAACATTTGACACTGAACGCTGCAGGTTCATGCTTACCCACGATTCCAGATCAATTTTGCTGGCATCATGTTGTTTTACAGCTCTCAAACCATCTTCAGCAACAGCGCGGAAAGCGCTATCAGATTTCAGGTTGTTAACACCGTCTTGGATGCTTTTTGCGTCCCATACTCTGCGGGCGTCTTTAGCTTGGCTGAACAGTTTTGATTGAACCATCAATTTGATAGCTGCAATGTACCAGGTAGCTGCAGACATGAGGATCATCAGGATCAATACAGATTTGGTAACGGCATCGCCTTCTTTCCACAGCTTTTCCATACCGAATGGAGTTTCTGCTTCTGCTGTGCTGGCGTTCGCCTCATCGATAACACTAGATGCATCCGGAGCCGGAGCTGCTACTTCTGGTGCAGCTGCTTCAGGAGCTGGAGCGGCCTCTTCTGCTGGTGCAGATGTATCCTGAGCGAAAGCTGAACTAACTACGAAATGCTGACCACCTAAAGCCAACGCCAAAATCAAAACGGATGAAAGTTTTTTTAACATTTTTCAAACCCTGCAGTTAACGTAAATTAAAGATCTATTTTTAGTTTAAAGAGCCGAGTAACTCATTTTGAGTCCTCAAGCCTCCATGTGTACTTAATCGGATGCCAGCACGCTACTGGTTTGTCACCCACCATACATGGAATAAATTTCCATGAGCGAATGGAATGTTTCTTGGCTGCCTCATCTAAACGCTCTGAGCCGCTGCTAGAGCTAACTTGTGCATCAAGAACTTTTCCATCTTCACCAATATACAAATTCAAACCTGTACTGCCCGTTTCACCCAAGCGAATAGATGCAGCAGGGTAATCAGGCTTACTTAGGCCTTTAGGGCCCACTTTTGCCTTGGTCTGGTTTACGGGTGCTTCAACTTTCTTTTCTGTCCGCTGCACATTTTGAATTGCTTGTGGAGCAGGCGTATCTGGAACAAAGTCCAACATTGGCGGAGGCACAAAATCTGGTGGTGGTGGTTTAACATCTGGCGGTGGTGGCGGTGGAAGCTCTTCTTTTATAACTTCCTCCTCCTTAATATCTGCCTTAAGGATTTCAATAGCATTTTTAACGACTTCGCGATCCAGGCCTGCGGCCAGACCCCATATTAGAAGGACATGAAACACTACTACGATAATAAGACCCGTAGAACGCTGTCCCGCACTTTTTTTGGCGTGATATGACATAACTTAGCTGCCACCTTCTGAATTTCACCTGCAAAAATGACATCGCAGTACAAACAAATCCAATAATTTGGCAGTTGTATCCACAATCTCACGGAGTAAGCTCTAAAGCACCTTCACTTCAGCGTGGCAAGTATAGCCACATTCATTAATGAAGAAGACTTTATTAACAAACTCTGACAATTTTTTAGGTTATTGTTGATTTATGCACAGGCAGACACGCTGCCTCCCCTAAAAAACGGGGCTATAGTAGCTGCTCTTAAACACCATGAAAAGCGCTATTTAAGCCTAATCCAGCCTTTAAGTTGAAATAGTTGACACTTAAAGCAGTCTAATGTTTCAAGTTAAAACTTTGGACTATAACCACGCTTTCCATACCAAGCAACTAGGTATATCAAGCTCCCGCATTATTCAAAAACTGTTGTTTCGCACTTATTCCCATGGTTAGCCGCTATTATCTGCCAGGATGATTGCGCTTCAAGCGAGGCCACGCCAAAGTAAATTTCGCGCCACCCAGAGGGGAAGACTGGCAGCTGGCTGATCCCCCATGCCAGTCCATGATGCGCTTTACCAGCGCCAGGCCAAGCCCAAATCCGCTACGATTGTGCGAATCACTGTGGATACGTACAAAAGATTCAAAAATGCGCTGGCGCTGGTATTCAGATACGCCCGGTCCGTCGTCGTCAACGTCAATGACAAATTGTTCCGGGGTAAAGCTGATGGATACTACTATTTGAATGTTTGCGTAACCCAGGGCATTGTGAATCAGATTTTGCAACGCAGTCTGCATCAGCGACCACTCGCATAGGATTGCTGTTCCTTGAGTGTTGTTATTGACCGTGATGTTGATATTTCGTTCCTGATGATTAAGCAAGCGGGTGATTATGCCTTCGATAAGATCCTGGATATGTCCTTCGCGCTGGTTCAATTGCTGTGATTGTTGATCAAAACCTGCGTAGGCCAAAAATGAGGTGATAAGCGCTTCCATCTCCACTATATCGCGGTCAATACTCGTCAGCTGCTTTCGCAAAGGTGCTGACGCAGGCTGATCCTCCGTCATGGCCAAGGCAAATTTCATACGCGCCAAAGGTGTCCTCAGCTCATGGGAAATCGCCAATGTCATTTCCCTTTGCGAGCGCATAATTTCACCCAGACGAGTTGCCATTGCATTGAAGGCTTTGACAAAAGGATAAAGTACCGAGCGCGCAGAGATAGTAAAAATCGGTTGCTCGCTTTCTTTACCCAATTGTTGCGCGTGTTGCGCCAAGCGTGTCAAATCGCGCGTTAAGGGCCATACCCACAAAAAAACTGCACCTGCCAGGGCGCTGTAAAATAACAGAAGAAAAACAATATAAAGTTTACCGCGGCTATCGGCTTCGTCGGGTACCCATAGCATTATGACGTCATTGCTATTGGTCAAGCGTTTGTAAAAATAATGGGTGCGATCATCACTGACACTAACAACACTACCTTGCTTTATTTTTGCGGCAATTTCTGTTTTAGCAAAATTTGATACGGATACCAATTTGGCTTTATAGGTAAGGCCCAGCGTCAGCTGATCGAGTTGTGTCTGATTAGGGTCTTCGGAATTATGTTCAAGACCCGACTCAATCATGGATATTAAATCGCCAACCGCCGGATCAACGTCTATCGGTGGATTTACCCCATCCCAAAATTTATTCAGCGCAAGTCCCAACACCAAAATGGACAATACAATGATGAGATAAAGCGATACAAATGCACGGTTCATACCTCAACTCCATGCATTAGCCACAAATAGATATCCTTTTCCCCAAATAGTTTTTATACGTGTTGGATTTTCTGAATTGTCATGCAATTTTTTTCGCAATTGGGATATGCGTACATCAATGGTCCTATCCAGACCATCGTATTCGCGATTATAGATGTGATTAAAAAGATATTCGCGCCCAATTACCTGGCCCGCGTGCTTGGCCAGTGCTACCAACAAATCAAACTCATGGCTCGACAAATTAATATCTTCATTATCAAGTTGCACTTTTCGAGCAGTAGGTTGAATCCGCAGTTTGTCGAATACCATATTCTCCTGTTCAATATTTTCCTGCTGGTAATAACGACGCATAAGTGCCCGCACACGCGCCAGCAAAACCCTGGGTTCTACCGGTTTTATCACATAGTCGTCTGCACCAAACTCCAGGCCTAGAACCTGATCAATATCTTCATTGCGAGCAGTAAGCATTAAAATAGGCCCGCGATATTGCGGACGCAATTCCTGGCAAATTGTCAGGCCGTCTTTACCCGGTAACATTAAATCCAGGATGACAACAATAGGATTTATCTGCTGGCACTGGCGCAGAACGCGATTGCCATTGCTTTCAATAGTGACCATAAACTCGTTATTTTCCAGATAATCCTTGACCAAGTCCGCCAGCCGGCGATCATCTTCCACTAACAGGATATGATTTTTCATCGTCATTCTCGCTAAAAAAAGCTCCACGGATTTCGCCGCGGACGCTGGAATTTTTTTTGAGCATTGATAACCTGAAAAGCCTCCTGTCCCAACAAGGCCTGATTATCCATATCACGCAATTCGAATAAGGTGGTCTGCGCAATAGTTTGTGTAAATTCCGTTCGTCCAACGCTAACATTTTTCCAACATTCAATCGGCTCTTTACTGGCTTCCTGGTATAAGCAGAGTGAATAACGCTGGTTGTTTTGAGCTTTCCATTCAGCGATAAGCACATCATCGCAATGTAATTCTGTCTCTGACAATACACAGATATTCGGCTTCATCACCAACTGGATTACCGGCTGCCAGGATTCCGCATAAGCGCATTGATACGCTAATAAAACCAAACTTATTATGCTTATTATAGAGAGCGCTCTTCCATTAGAAATGGTACACCCCCCCAGCAAATGCCGTTACAACATTATTTTTAACAACGAGGGGGCTATCCGAAGCTGCGTGACTCAGATGCCGGTAACTGCTAAAAAATCGCAAACTCCAATGCTCATTCAGCTGATAGTTCCAGTCAAATCGCAATAAGCTTGTTAAGCCTCCACCTGGTCGGTAGGCAATATGAACCAACGACTCCTGCTCGGTCAGCCCATAAAAATAATTCAGGGTAGATGCGTTTTGCCAATTAGCACCGAGCGTTAATTTGACATCATTTTTACCTAAATGAATATTTTTACTGAGCGAAAACCTGATTTCGTTACCGCCGTAATAGTCGGTAATTTCTTGCAGTACTTGTACCTGTAAATCAAGTTCGTAAAGTGTGTGGTTATATTCCAGCCCCGCCAGCGCTGCCATGCGACGCTTGTGCAGCCTGCGCTTATCTATGGTGGAATTGCTCAGTTCAGTATCAACCACTCCCCCCGCCGGACCGTCTTTTACGCTGTCTTTTGCAATAGATGCAAAGCTGGAACGATCGATAAAGTTATTGACATCCCAACGGTTAAAAAATACCTGGTCGTAACCGGGTGTAAGCAGAAGATTAAATTGCCGTTCCTTATCTTGAAAAAGTGTGTAGCCAACGTCCAGGTTTTGAACGAAGAACTCTTCGCCTTGATAGCTGATCTGCGGAATAACAAGGAGCGGAATGTCGTCATTATCCATGACAGGATTAGTGCGTACACCTGCACCCAGGCCCACACTGACTTGCCAGCCAGATTCCTGATCTGCTGCCCGGGACAGAGGCGATACACCCAGGCCAAAAGCCGTAAGGCAAAGAAAAATAAAGATATTAAGGGAATTGGTTTTATCAATGATCATGGCTTAGCCCTTCAACGCATAACATACTCGTTATACTGCTAAACCTCGCTAGAATCTGTAATCAATTGTGAACAGCCACCGGCAGGAATCCTTACCGGCGACTGTATATACGCGGCTGTAAATTAAAAACGATAGTCGATATTAATACTGGCCAGATTTGGCTTACCGCTGATTTCTTCGCAAATGTTTTTATATTCAAGATTGATATTGAAGCGCTCGTTAATTACAAAACCCACACCCAAACCGTAGGAAAGTCCGGATTCCGAATTATCAGAGCTACGCACCAATGCCCCGGTAGAATCCAGAATTTTGCCTGAACTGCTCACATGGGTATAACCAATCAGAGCATAAAGTTTGGCTTCATCATTTACCAGCTCTGGCTTGTAATAGAGGCTTTGATAACTGCCGATATCACGCTCCAGGCTACCGCGTTGCAAAGCGCCCTGATCATCAAAGTAAGCTGTGCTGGTGCCAGTAGTCTGGCCATTGCCCAAACGCAATTCTACACCGAGGGCAGCGTTATATTTATAACCGCCGAAAATCTCGATAGCCCGAATTCGACTGACGTTATCCACGCCGTCCTGAATGTCTTCAATGCTGGCAGCGCCTGCACCTATATAGAAACCGCGATTGTTATCGGCAAGTGCTGGCAGGGCCAGCAGGCTAAGCGCAAATACGCACAATTTTTTCATAGGAAAATCCTGAGGGTGGTTTATTAGGTTTTATCTATGATAGCGGAGCAACGCCCATAAAAAAAGCATCGGTGATACTGCCGATGCTTCCTGATGTCGCCGTTATTGCCATTAACGATGTTTAATTTTATCGCTCGCTTTCAAGCCAGAGACAATTTCGATGTTAATACCATCTGACAAGCCGGTCTTAACTTCGCGTTTTTCAAATTTTTGCGGTGCAGTTTCTACTTCAACAAAGCTCGCCTTTTCTTCGATAATCAAGTTGCCCTCGTTAATCGCTAGCACTTTTTCCTTTTTGTCCAGGACAATATCGGCATTCGCACTGTAATTGGAGCGCAGGAACAGGTCTTTGTTGAGTTTAACTGCTGCGCGTATCGTAAATTTTATGGTGCCCTGATCGGTAACACCCTTTGGTGAAATATATTCAAGCACAGCGGTAAACGGTTTACCTTGCAAGGCGCCAATGTTTAACACCAGCTCCATGCCTTCGCGTAATTTTCCCACTTCAGATTCATCGACTAAACCTTCAAAAATCATATCGGTCATATCGGCCAATGTGGCTAAAGAAGTACCTGATTGGAAAGTACTTGATTCAACAATAAATGCACCTTCTTTATTGGGAACGTCCAGAACCATGCCATCTACAGTTGCGGGAATTAAGTTTGATACTTTATCAGAATTTTTGGTGGCACCGGAATTTAAAAGCAGCAACGCATTTTCAGCATTGTTAACCGCTTCGCGCTGTAAATTGTAAGTCACCAAAAATTTATTGTACTCAGACTCAGAAATAAGTTTTTGCGCAAAAAGTTTTTTCTGGCGATTAAATTCAATTTCAGAATTTTGCAGATTAATTTTTGCGGTTTGTAATTGTGACTCGGCCGAATTTACATTTAACATATTCGGACGCAGGGTAATCTTGGCGAGAATGTCACCTTTTTTAACGGTTTGTCCTGCAACTACATAGACTGCTTCCACCACGCCTGAGACCTGAGACTTTACCTCGATTTCACGACGGGGAATAACTTTGCCAATAGCTACCGTCTTTTTAATGATAGTGGTGGTAACGGGGCTGTCAGTTTGATAGACCACCGGCGCCTGCTGTGACTTCTTGTACAAAAAAACAATAGTGCCGATAAAAATAAAAGCGACCAGGCCCAGCACGCCAAACATAATGATTTTTTTCATGTTCCCTTCTTACCTTTTATGAAAAGAATGTAATTTAAAAATGGTTGATATTATTTGCAGGTTATTCGTCTTGCAGCGCAACAATCGGATTTACGCCAGCCGCTTTGGCTGCAGGCATAAGCGATGCCAAAAGCCCGGAGATAACCAACACTACCAATGCAACGATTGCCGTTTTGAAGTCAACTTCCGGATGCCGAAAAAATCCGCTGTTACCGCCACCGGCCTCCATCAAGGTGTTAATGCCCTCCAGCAAAAATACTCCACAGACCAGACCGGTATAACCGGCCAGCGCAGTAATAAAAACCGACTCTTGTACAATCATGGCAATTATTGAAGTAGGGGTTGCACCTATCGCTTTTCGCAAACCTATTTCGCGGGTACGCTCTTTCACAACAATAAGCATAATATTGCCGACACCTATGGCACCAGCCATCACCGTAAGGGTTGCTACCACCCAGCTAAACACCTTAATGCCGGTAAATAGCCCCTGGATTTTGTCGAATTCGTTTTGCAAATTAAAGCTGCCGAACACGCCTACATCGTTAGGAGCAACTTTTTTACGCTCCGCCAGAAATTTTTTAACATCTTCTTCTGCAATCCGCGCATGCAAACCCGGTTTTGGCATGACAATAAAACTGCCAACCCAGCCCACCTGGTTAAAGGCGTAACGCAAGGTATCATTAGGGATATAAATTTTTTCTTCTTCTTGCTGCTGGTTGCCTTCTGCAAGGGATTTAAATACACCGATCACCTGGAAATTAATGCCATTAATGGTGATATCTGCACCTATAGGGTTTTCATCCGGTTTAAAGAGCTGTGTTTTTACACGGGTACCGATGATCACTGTTTTACGCCTTTGCGAATCATCCATATCGTTAAAGCCACGACCTTCAATAATGCGCATGGAATGGACACTTTCCAAATTAGCGTGGGTACCTTCCACATAAAAAGTACCGTTTTTTTCCTTGTGCACTGCATAAGGTGGTGTACCGCTCCATATGCCTACCGAGTTCTGCCCTTTGATCATACCTACACTGGCAACACCTTTTTCGATGGCTTCAACATCGCTGGCTTCCAAACGGATTTGTCGCCCTATAGGCATGCCTTTATAAGGAATCTGCGTGGCGCCCTGTGACCAAATCCAAACAATGTTAGGTACTCGCGGAAAACCTTCATTAACACCGTTCTCTAAACCTTTGCCTGCACCCAGCAACACGGTGAGCATAAAAATACCCCAAAAAACCCCGAAGGCTGTTAATGCAGTACGCAATTTATGTTTACGCAAAGTGCTGAAAATTTCCTGCCACTTTTCAATATCAATCATCTGATGTCCCTGCCCTAGTCTGCGCGCATAGCTTCAATTGGCATAATTTTCGCGGCGCGTAATGCCGGCATTAAACCTGCCAATGCACCCACAACAACCAGCAACACTATGGCAGTTATTGCGACTTGAAAATTAACTTCAGGATTCTGGAAGTAAGGTAACTTGGCGCCTACACTGCGCAAGCCAAAGGAAATTAATTCCAACAAACCCACACCTAATACCAAACCTAAATAACCGGCTGCACTGGTTACTAAAATGGATTCCATTAACAAAGTGCCTACGATTGAAACCGGCGTTGCACCCAGCGCTTTACGGATACCGATTTCACGCGTACGCTCTTTTACCGTAATAATCATGATATTGCTGATTCCAACAATACCTGCCGTTAAGGTTCCCAAACCCACAAACCACAGAAAACCTTTAATGCCAACAAATAATCCGTTGATTCGTTTGGCGGGCTCAGCCATGTTGAACGAAGTGAGTCCGCGTTTATCATCCGGCGCGACATCGTGACGGCGCTTCAGTAAATCCACTGCTTGCTTTTCCAATTCAAAACTGTCAATGCCCGGCTCTGGGCGCAACCATATGTTGCTGACGCGATCTGCTCCGCCAAACACTTTTTTATAGGTTGTCTGCGGGATTAAAATGCGCTCGGAATTGCGGCCGCGGTTACCCTTATCAAAAAACACACCGACCACGCGCATCACTGTGCCCTTGATACGAATATCCTTGCCTACAGGTTCCACACCTTTTCCAAATAAGCGCTCGGCCACTGCTGTACCCACCACCGCAATTTTTCGAATTTCGTATTGGTCAAAAGGATTTAATTTACGCCCCAGGTTAAATGGAACATCTTCTTTGATATTGAAATATTCATCCGGTACGCCGCGTATATCAAAATTGCCGGATTTATTTCCGTAGGTAATCAAACCACTGCCCATAGAGTTTTCTGTGGCAATAAAACGCGCACCTTTGATCTGTTGGCGAATGGCCTGGGCATCGCCGTCAGTTAATTGGATATTGCGTCCCAAGCCCAAGCCTTTGTATGCAACCGATGTAGAGCCGGGAAAAATAATAATGAAATCCAGTACATCAGAGCCAAAATCATCCATTACTCCGTTTTGCATGCCGCGCCCGGCACCCAACAATACAATCAGCATGAAGATGCCCCAGAACACACCAAAGGCGGTGAGTAAAGTGCGCAGCTTGTTTTGCCGAAGTGTGTAATAAATTTCCTGCAAGCCATCCAACATAATGTTAACCCGATATGTTTGCTTCGTTCGTCACAGCATTTTTGTTAGCCACCTGAGGCGAGTGCTGGCCCGCAATGATCAGGCCATCTTTTAAAATAATCTGGCGTTGGGTTTGGTCGGCAATGTCCTGTTCGTGGGTAACAATTACAATAGTATTGCCAAGCTGGTGAATATCCTTCATCAGCGACATGACTTCTTGCGTCGTTTGGCTGTCAAGCGCACCTGTAGGCTCGTCTGCCAGAATAACCTTGGGTTTGGTAACCAGCGCGCGTGCAATGGCAACCCGTTGTTTTTGTCCGCCCGACAGTTCATTGGGCATAAAATTCGCACGGTGATCCAGGCCAACCATCTCTAAATACTGGGCGGCACGGTAATTACGTTCTTTACGGCCAACACCTTGATAATACAAAGGCAGCGCCACATTTTCAGTTGCATTTTTAAAAGGGAGGAGATTGAAAGACTGGAACACAAAACCCAATAATTGATTGCGAAGATGCGCAGCGGCTTTTTCTTTAAGCTGTTTTATTTCGTGACCAGCCAGAAAATAATCGCCCTCATCATGATTGTCCAGAATACCCAGAATATTCAACAAGGTGGATTTGCCAGAGCCGGACGACCCCATAATCGATACCAATTCGCCTTCGCGAATATGTAAATCAATTCCTTTAAGCACATGTAATGGCTGCTCACCGGAATGATAGTATTTGTGGATATTGTGGAGTTTGATCATTAAGTCTCTCGTCCTTTATATAAGCCGGCTTTTATTTTAGAGGGTCATCCGCCAAGCTTAATCACTATTTAAAATTTGACTGTATACATTTACTTTCATTAACAAACTCATGATATCTGTCAACCAAGCTTTGCCATAGCAGATGTATTTGCTTTGACGCACTTTGGTGAAGTTTGGATTCATCATTTGTCATTAAATCTGTCTTTTGCCCTGAAAATATATATGGGCTTTTAGTGTAAAGCATTTAGTTGGCGGTAATAGCCTATGACAATGGGTTGGACACCTTTAACAAGGAACTGGATTCATCTATTAGCATTTTTTTCAATAGGGGATAATAGAACTTAAAACCAGGGCAAATTACTGTCCCTGATGACTAAAAAAAACGGCTAACACTATGTTAGCCGTTTTCCAGGTTCACCAGATACCCTTTAGCTTGCCTGACGATTGACACCATTAATAAGTGCCTTGATTGCTGCGGTAATGATATTGCTGTCTTTACCGACACCAAACACAGTTTTACCGTTGTCCACTTTCATTTCTACATAGCACACAGCAACGACATCTGAGCCTTCTCCCAGCGCATGCTCGTGATAATCCACCACACTGATGTGCTGGTCAGTGTAATGACTCAGTGCATGGGCAGCGGCATCTATAGGGCCATTACCTGTACCACTGATTTCCACCGTGCGATTGTCATGTTGCGCATGTATGACGATATCTACTTTGTGCAGGCTGTCATCTGTCGTCATACGTGAACTTTGATAGGTTAAGGGCGTAGTGACAGCAAAATATTCCTGTTCAAAGATACTGACAATATCGCTACTTTTCACCTCCTTACCTGTAGTGTCGCTGACTTTTTGCACAGTAGCACTGAATTCAATTTGTAGCCGACGCGGCAATTGCAACCCTGCCTCCTGCTGCAACAGAAAGCTGATACCGCCTTTGCCGGACTGCGCATTTACGCGAACAACTGCATCGTAGCTGCGATTTAAATCAGCCGGATCAATTGGCAGATAAGGAACCTCCCACAAGGTATCTTTTTTCTGTACTGCGAAACCTTTTTTAATTGCATCTTGATGCGAACCGGAAAACGCAGTAAAAACCAATTCGCCCGCATAAGGATGGCGAGGGTGTACCGGTAACTGCGTACATTCTTCGTGTAATTTTCTCACTTTATCAATATCTGAAAAATCTAATCCCGGATGTATGCCTTGCGAATATAAATTTAATGCGAGTGTCACCAAATCTACATTTCCCGTGCGTTCACCGTTGCCGAATAAACAACCTTCTACACGATCTGCGCCGGCCATTACCGCTAATTCTGCCGCAGCAACTGCCGTACCGCGATCATTGTGAGGATGCACGCTGATAATAATTGAATCGCGATTATTGATGTTTCTGTGCATCCACTCTATTTGATCCGCGTAAGTATTTGGCGTATTCATTTCCACTGTTGCGGGCAAATTCAAAATCATTTTTTTCTGCGGTGTGGGTTGCCAGATGTCGGCAACTGCATCGCTTACTTCTTTAACGAAATCGATTTCCGTACTCGAAAATACTTCTGGCGAATACTGAAAAATCCAATCCACTTCGGGTGCTGTAGCCGTTAATTGCTTACACCACTTGGTACCCTGGATGGCGATATTTTTTACACCTTCTTTATCAGTGTTGTACACAATTTTTCTGAAAGCAGGTGCCAGCGGATTATACATATGCAAAATTGCACGCTTGGCGCCACGTAAACTCTGGACGGTTTTTTCAATCAAATCAAAACGCGCCTGGACCAGCACTTCGATGGTCACATCATCGGGAATGTGATTTTCTTCTATCAGCAAACGCGTAAAACTGAAATCAATTTCACTTGCCGATGGAAAACCGATTTCAATTTCTTTAAAACCTATAGCTACCAGTTCTTTAAACATGCGCAATTTGGTTTGCACAGACATGGGGTCAATCAGCGCCTGGTTGCCATCGCGCAGATCAGTGCTCATCCAAATCGGTGGCTTCACAATAAAGTTATTGGGCCATTGGCGATCAGGCAAACTGACACCGACAAAACGCTGGTACTTGGTGGATGGCTGGCTAATCATGGTCAACTCCGCATTGCTAAGGTAAAAGGTAATCTTCGCCTGAGGAGAGTTGCTGTAAATCATCACGGATTAGTGAAGATTGACGAACGGGATAGGGCGCTGAACACCTTCTCACTATTCACCCAGTAACTGGCTTGTGGCTTTTTCTCCGCATGGCGTTTATGAGTGGAGACGCCAAGCTTTATCAGGTTTAGCGAGTATAAATAGGAACAACCAGCAGATGATTGCCAAAATAGTTTTAAAACCTTTTTTTAAACAATAATATGCTAATAAATGATATATTATTGGCATATTATTTTAGTAGAGATACACCGCTATGGAAATAGACCGCTATGACCGTTTAATTCTGGAGCAACTGCAAACCAATGGCCGTATCACTAACCAGGAGCTGGCAGATGCTATCAGCCTTTCGCCGTCACCCTGCCTGCGCCGTGTACGCCAGCTTGAAGAAGCAGGCTTGATTGACGGTTACGTGGCCTTGCTTAATGCCCGCAAATTGGGGCTGACGCTGATGGCATTTATCCAGATAAGCATGGATAAGCATACCCCCGAACGTTTTGATGCCTTCGAAAAAACGGTAGGCACTTATCCGGAAGTATTGGAATGTCATTTAATCACGGGGCAATCTGCCGACTACCTGTTGAAGGTTATCGTTAAGGATATGGATGGTTACCAGCAATTTTTGCTGCAAAAACTTACGCGCATTGAAGGTGTGAGCGGTGTGCATTCGTCGTTTGTACTTAAATCGCCTATTAATGGGACAGCTTTACCAGTACTTTAAATTTATCAGCGAGGGACAGGCAGCAGGTGATGACTAGTCTCGCAACCGCGATGACAGGCCCAACTCAGGGTAGGGAAATTAATGAAGCTTGTGTGACAGTTAACCTGGGCACCTTCCAGTATCCAGCAGATTCTTGTCTCCAGACCGCTGAAAGGTGCTTAAGTTATCAGTCGCTACGTTCAGATCTTCTGTCTTGCTTACGGCGATCCTGCTTTTCAGGTATTGCAGCCTGCTGCTTGCGCCTATCGTTACTTTGGCGTTCTTCCAAGGCTTCTTCTAATTGGCTGAGCAACACCTTTACTACTTTTTTCTCACTCATTTGGGGAATCCATCTACTGTTATTAAAGGCACGGTGTGTAAAACACGCCCTGATTATAGCCCACAGTTTAAAAAGTACCCGGTGGAAAATTGTAATTTTTAACAGCCTTTTGTTATAAAGAACGCTTTGACTTACGCTTAAAAGCCCACTCTGGTTATTTTAATCGCGGTGTTTTCCAATTGATCCACCGTTTTTTATCATGTTTAAAGTCCTCATCAGATTTAAAAAATCCTGTCTGTACAGCTGTATCATCCAATAAGAATTTTTGTACATAGGCGGCTATCTCCGGTACCTGTGCATCCGGAAGCTGACAGTGATTGTGGCCGCCCAGTTGCGAAAAACCAAAGTTGCCTTCAATACCCTGTGCGCGCCAGATTTCACGTGCCGCCAACGCCGACGTATAGGTACTTCTATTACCCAACCATTCCATGGATGTGTTTTCAATCAAAAGCAAGGCGCGTGGAGCAACCATACCCATCAGGCTATGTTGGTCATACGGTAAGCGGTTAGCAGATTGGGCAAAGACTTTGAAATTATCGGCAAACCAGACATTTTCAGTCACGATTTGCGCCAGGGTTTGTACGTTTTGGCCATTGGCTTTTTGGTCATCGGACACGCGCCAGCTGGCCGAACCACCGGAGCCGGATTCCTGTGGAATGGTCAGCTTGATGCGCTCATCAAAGGCACCTGCGACTAAAGCGCCTTTGCCGTTGCGCGAACAACCAGTAATGCCCAAACGATTGGCGTTGATTTGGCTTGCAGGCGTTGCCTCCAAAGCATCAATCAAGCGACTCACACCCCACGCCCAGGCAATCAGGGCTCCCGCAGAATGATCGGCGCCGTAAAGCTCGAAAAACTTGCCCTTACCACGCGAGCTGCCATTTAACTGCTCAGCCACGTCATTATTGGGAAATTGGATAACCGCCACACCCTGCTTGGCTAGCTCTTCGTTGTTAATCCAGGAACCGCCCATGCCAATCACCGCGGGATAAGGCGCTTTGCCCATTTTGGGATAAGTAATTTTCGCGCTGAACGAGATTGTTTTGCCTTTATCGGCCACATTCACGACCAGGCTCTCGCCTTGCATCTGCGCGATCACCTGCTCAGGTGCGTCTGGTTTAGTTCCCAGCTCATAAGTCTGCGCTTGGGCACCCATTTCTGCACGGCGGCAGTTCCAGTCTTTTTTGGTTTTAATCGTTTTACCATTCAATCCCACAAAAGGGTTGGGCAAACTAGCAATAACCGGTAAATGGTCAAGATCCGGCAAGGTCGCAATCTTGCAGCCTGTCGTGGCGGATTTTATGGGTGAGTTTTTTATGGGGAAGACTTTTGGGGAATCTGAAGCCGTGCAAGAAACCAAGCCTGCTGTCACTGTTGCCGCAAACAATGCCACCGCGAATCCTGAGCGCATATCCGTCACCTTTAACTATTTATTAAACTTATTATTTTTAAAATATAGTTATCTTGACTATAACTCAACAGGTTTGATGATTTGGCTGATTAAGAAATGTAAGCGTTTATCCTCAAAGCCTATCGCGCAATCAAACGCCCTTAAGATCCTTATGCAAAATACGAAGAATGCGGTTATAAATAATTTCCGTTGTCATCCAGGAGTTGCCGCCGCTGGTATTCACAAACCGGATAACGACTGTATCTATATCTTTGTGGTAGCGCGCAATGCTCGAATAGCCGCCCAATAAACCGGTATGTTCATAAACATAAATAGCCGAATAGATAGCCTGCTCCTCTTTATTGAATAAGGAGCCATCATTCAATGCACGCAAAAAGATTCCAACATCCTGCGCGGAAGCAAGCATAGATCCGCCGGCAGCAACAAAATTTTGTGTTTTTAAATCGCCGTTGTTCCCCATGTAATAACCGCTAACAACCTTGTTTAAATCCACTTCGCTCAGCAAGCTGTAGGTGTGTATTAACCCAAGTGGTTCAAGAATTTTCTGCTTTATATAGCGGTGATGGCTATAGCCCAAGGTTTTATCCAAAATCATCCCAATTAACACATAATTGGTATTGGAATATTGATAACGACTATCGGGTTTAAAATTGGCTGGTTTATCTAAACCATAATTTAGTAACCCACTAACTTCTGTAGGTAAATTCGCCCAGGGAAACTTTGGGTCATCAATAAAATTGGGAATTCCGCTACGGTGTTGCAGCAACATCTTCAGGGTAATCTGGTTTGAATTTTCAATTCGCCCTGCAAGTTCTGGCAAATATTCTGCGAGTGTTTTATCGAGTGACAGGCTTTTGTTGTTGACGAGTTTAGCGGTAGCAGCGGCTATATATAATTTGCTGATGCTGGCGATTTTGAATAGCGCATGGGATATGCCGGTGTTTTATTTTCGCTGTTGTTCCAGCCAGCCGCATAAAATTCCGGTGGCCGGCCTTTTTTATCCACATACACAATAATGCCATCTAACTTATAATCCATAGCTTTATCGACTTGCTGCTGCACAGTATCTGGCAAGGGTGAAAAATAATCACAACCCGCCATCCAGGGCACAAATAAACATACGCAGATAATCGCAACCACGGACATAAATATTGAAAAGCTTCGAATAAAGATAATATAACCCTCAGTTTTTTACCGTGGGGCTTTTGCAAAGATGTTGATAAACGCCTGACAAACCGTAAATCCATTCATCCATTTTCCTCACTTTTTTCCAATCTTCGCTTGCAGCCTGAAGGGCGCGCTTTTTGGCGGCAATTTCAATCTCGTTGACCAGCCCAATACAGTATCCATCAAGAAATTTATCCGCCTGGTCTTTTGTGGTGATTTCCGCACCGGCAGAAAACGAAAGTAACATAACCACTACAGCAAGTATTTTTTTCATAGCCACTCCAAAATTATAATAAGTTAAAAATCGTCTTACCCAACAACCCCTTTCGAGCCAATATTTAATTAAACACAAACCCCAATCCTTTATGGATGGATGGACCTACAACGGAATCGTGCGTCTCATCTTCGAAAATCGTAAATTCCAATTGTAAATCCGGGTATTTCCTGCTTTTAATTTTTTCGACCATACGCTGGGTATTATTAAAAATATCTTGCTGGCCGCTTTTAAACTCCTTTGCCCCCACCGACATAAACACTTTCTTTTGCATATTTTCATGCGAACCTGCATATTCTTCTTCAAACACCTTACTCACACCCTCATCCCACCAAAGCGAAGGGCTGCAAATAACGTAGCGTTCAAACGAGTCTGTATGTTTCAAAAGCACGAACAAACCAAATAGCCCACCAAACGAGTGGCCAACCAGCGTCTGGTCATTTTTATTAACCGTATAATTAGTATTAATCAACGGCTTAACTTCATTATTAATAAAGTCCAGGAATGCTTCTGCTCCCCCGCCCTCGCCGGCAAATTTCACTTGCATCCAATCTCTATCAGCGGTGGGAGTTAAATCCCGGGTATATGCGCTGAAAGCGTGCATAGGTTTTCCATTTTTATCTGCATAATCAATTCCCACCATTATTTCCCGCGACATTTCCGCCACGTGCCGCTGGGCAGCGGCCATTACGGCGTTAGGCCTACTATTTAAAATGTAAATCACAGGATATTTTGGAAATTGATGTTCAGATTTTTTAGCTTGATATCCAGCCGGCAAAAAAACATCAATTAAAAAGTGTTGCTTTATACGCTTCGAATACAACAAGTAAGTTTCTGTGCTTTCCAGAGTTACGGGTAAACGATTTTCTGCACCCATCAAGCAAGACCAAGGCATGGCAAGCATGAAAACAACAACCAGCTTTAGATGTTTTTTAATCTTCATAATCCCATACTAGCCAAGCAACCAAACACTCAAATTATTTCAAAAGTGGTTGAATTTCTTTTGGGATTGCAAATGCACTCTCTGGTACATCATTAAAAGAAACAGAATCAAATTTTATTACCGTCTCCACTCCGCCTTGCATTACCACCAAGTGATTAGCTATTTTCAATCCTTCATATTGATTATACGCTTTGATTTTAAGTACAGTTGGTAATTTACCATAGGCGGTTGACTCTATACTTTCCTTACCGATTAGCAGGCCAGTAGTCTTGGAAAAATACAGGAAATTTTCCTCGCCATTTTTATTTACCCGCAAAACCTTGTATTGCTCCTCGCCATCAATTTTTACCAAGTCTACAGTCTCTTGTTTCGCTAAATCCTTTCCAAGGTTTAGGCTATCCGCGTAAAAATCGGATTTCTTTTTTACAGCCTCCAAATCATTACCTTCCAATATTTTATTACCTGCCATTGGGTCAAGCTTCCAGGCTGTAGTACCGTTATATCCCTCATTACTTGTGGTGTTCAATTGCACCAGCTTCACATTGGTAACTATTTTGTCGGGAGCGGATGCTACGACATTTAATTCGCCGGATACTCCCATGGACGCAATCGTGAGCGAGCCTTTAAGTGTTTTTGAGCTTTTAGATGCAATTAGCGTTTTACCGCCAATAGCCTCCAGATGCTTTTCAAATAACACCTCAGCAGTAGGTAATTTGGTTTTTGAAGTTTTTACACCATCAGCATATACCTTGGCTACCGCACAGCCCGCAAAAAATAAAACTGCGGCACTCCATAAAATTTTTTTTATATAACTCATTATCATTGCCTCTTAATAAAAATTTAGATGCTTAATGGTTTAATTGTTAATCAAATGAAATCTCTTTTTCGGTTTTGTATATAAAAGGTTAAACACAAAACTAAACCAGTTGCGAGGATCTGTGTTAGAACAATCCCAATCGCCGTTGAATTCCACACGCTAACCGAGCCATATATGTGGTTCATAATTGACTCTTGATAAACAATTACCCATAGATACGCAGATGTGCCCAAAGAAAAAACTGGCATGGAAAGAATAGTAAGGCCATGGGATTGCGATAGCAGGCTAGTACTAAAAATGCAGGTGTACGCAAGTAGTATTCCAAGAAATATCATGGAAATAAATGGAATAGTGCCATGAGGAAAGACATCCAGACCAAATGCAAAATAAAATGATGCGCCACTACCTAGCAACCAAAGCACAAAAAATACTGGAATGTTTACTAAGGATTTTGCGGCTGTAAATTCTTTTACTGTTACAGGTAAACTCATAATAAATAATTGCGTCGATTTTACTTTTTCCATCACAATAGTTTTCATGATCAACGCTACGCCACAAGTTACCGATGGAGCGATTAGCAACATAAACGCAAGGTTAATGAACGCCCAGTGCGGTATTTTCCCAAAAAGTAACGCTGTAATTGTAACAAGCAGAATATTTACGATAACAATAATGAAAATCATTTTGCGCATAATCAGCAAATCTTTTTTAACAAGCTGGGCAATAATTGACGTGCTCATTATGCAATCTCCATTTTCTTGTTTTGCTTGGCGTGGTGAACATTGCTTAAAAATATTTCTTCCAATGTTAAACGCTCAACTGAATCCACATGCAGCCCCGCACTTGTGAGTTGCTCGGGAATTGAATCTTCATAATTGTTTAGCGTAAGCGTGCACAGGCGACCACTCTGTTGCATCTCGGTAATATTGGCGAGCTTGGGTATGGCATGATTGTTTATATTGGTTAAACGCAGCCTGCGCCAGCCATCCATAAAATCTTCTTTATTGCGCGCTTCAATTATGCGACCGCCATAAATAAAGGTTATGTAATCGGAGATTTGTTCTACATCCAAGGTATTGTGGGATGAAAAAAGAATGGAATGGGTTTCGTCCTCAAGCGAACTCATCATTGCATCGAGCACTTCTTTTCTGACGGCAGGATCCAAGCCTGTGGTGGGTTCATCAAACACTAATAATTTAGGGCGACGCGCCAACGCCAATAATAAAGTGGCTTTCACTCGCTGCCCGTGCGACAAGCCTTTTATTTTTTGCGCTTTATTCAAATCAAAACGCTGCAATAATTCTTTTGCATATTCAGCATCCCAGGAATCAAAAATGGATTTAATAAAATCCATGTGAAACTCAATCGTTTCGCTGTCATAAAGTCGCATGTCTTCTGCAATAAACCCAATATTGCGTTTGGCCGCCAATTGTTCGCTCGGCATGCTGTGCCCCAACACCTTAACTGATCCGCTATCGGCACCAATCAAGCCCATGACAATACGCAAGATAGTAGATTTACCTGCGCCGTTTGGGCCCACTAATCCCATCACCGTACCTTGCTCAAAAGCGAGATCAACATTGTGCAAATTGAAATGCGGATAATGTTTACTGATGCCTTTACACTCTATGGCGAGCGATGAACTAGTGTCTAACAACCCCATGGTTTAACTCCGTGTTAGAGATATTTTTTTATCATTTGCAGCCATTCGTCTTCTGTTATTGCAAGGGACTTTGCCAACTTACTGGCGTGCTGTAAGTGCTGTATTAACTCTTCGCGCTGCAGGCTTTCCAAATCGAGCGTGCCTTGCACCCAGCACCCTTTACCTTGCTGGGTGGCAATCACCCCTTCACGCTCCAACTCCAAATAAGCGCGCTTAACGGTAATTACGCTTACCTTTATATCCATCGCCAACTCGCGAATAGAAGGCAAAGGAGTACCGGGCGGCCAATCACCTACGGCTATGCGCTGTGTAATTTGCTCCATGATCTGCTGATACATAGGGCTTTTATCGGTTTGGGAAAATACGAATCCATATTTCATATACACAGTATACACACTTAATTTAGTTATACAATCTTGATTGCACAAAAAAATACTACCGAGAACTCTAAAGCAATCCACTCAGGCAATAAAAAAGCCATAACCTATTGAAAATAATAGAGTTATGGCTTTTTAAAATGTCAGTAACCTGACAAAAATGAACTTACACGTCGAGGTTCGCAACCGCTAAAGCGTTGGTTTCGATGAAATCCCTACGTGGTTCAACTTGATCGCCCATCAAGGTGGTGAAAATTTGATCAGCTGCTATGGCATCCTGGATGCTGACGCGGAGCATCCGGCGGGTTTCGGGGTTCATGGTAGTTTCCCACAATTGTTCCGGGTTCATTTCTCCCAAACCTTTATAGCGCTGGATGTTGTAGCCTTTGCGGGATTCTTTCATCAACCATTCCAAACCTTCAGCGAAGCTGGTGACAGGTTGCTTGCGCTCGCCGCGCTGGATATAAGCACCCTCTTCTATCAGGCTCTCAAGGTTCTGGCCCAATGCCACTATAGATGCATATTCACCGGAACCGAAGAAATCCTGGTTGAAAGGGAAATGGTTGGAGATACCGTGGGCGATAATTTCCACTACCGGCAGGAACAGGTGACGCTCGGTATCTTCACGTACAACGATGTTGTACTTCTGGCTGCCTGCACGGGCATCTAAAGCAAAACGTGCAAGCATCTGGTCGCACCATTGCTGGATGTGGCCTTGGTCTGCCAAATGTTCTGCACGCAGTTCTGGCATATAAATCATTTTTTCCAATACTTCAGCCGGATACAACCGTGAGAGACGATCTATAGTCGCCATAACTTTACGATACTGCTGGACCAGTTTTTCCAGGGCCTCACCAGCGATGCCGGGCGCATCAGCATTTACATGGAGGCTCGCGCCTTCCAACGCTGCCTGAGTAAGGAATTCCGTCATGGCCGATTCGTCTTTCAAATATTGCTCTTGCTTGCCTTTGCTGATTTTGTACAGCGGCGGTTGGGCGATATAGATATGACCACGCTCAATCAGCTCGCGCATCTGGCGGAAGAAGAAGGTCAGCAAGAGGGTGCGGATATGCGATCCATCCACATCGGCGTCGGTCATGATAATAATGCTGTGGTAGCGCAGCTTATCCGGATTGTAATCTTCTTTACCGATACCGCAGCCGAGCGCAGTAATCAAAGTACCGACTTCGGCACTGGATAGCATCTTGTCGAAACGCGCTTTTTCTACGTTCAGGATTTTACCTTTCAATGGCAAAATCGCCTGGGTTTTACGGGCACGGCCTTGCTTGGCTGAACCACCCGCCGAATCACCCTCCACCAGGTAGACTTCTGATAATGCTGGATCTTTTTCCTGGCAGTCGGCCAATTTACCGGGCAAACCGGCGATGTCTAACGCACCTTTACGGCGAGTCATCTCGCGGGCTTTACGGGCAGCTTCACGGGCGCGGGCAGCATCGATCATCTTGCCGACAATGGCTTTGGCTTCGCCCGGATTTTCCAGCAAATAGTTACCAAAATGTTCACCCATTTCCTGCTCTACCGCCGCTTTTACTTCGGAAGACACCAGCTTATCTTTGGTTTGGCTGGAGAATTTAGGATCGGGCACTTTTACAGAAATAATAGCAGTCAAACCTTCACGGGCATCATCACCCGTAGTCGCAACCTTGGCAGTTTTACCCAAACCTTCTTTATCGATGTAATTGTTCAAACCACGAGTCAACGCCGCACGGAAACCAGCCAAGTGGGTACCACCATCGCGTTGGGGAATATTGTTGGTATAGCAGAGGAGGTTTTCCTGATAGGAATCGTTCCACTGTAAGGCTACTTCTACACCGATTCCATCAGCTCGAGTCAGTGAAACAAAGTGCACCATCTTGTTAATAGCAGTTTTATTTTTGTTGAGATGGTCTACGAATGCGCGCAGGCCGCCTTCATATTGGAAAACTTCTTCTTTACCAGTGCGCTCATCTTTCAACACGATACGAACGCCGGAATTCAGGAAAGACAGCTCACGCAGGCGTTTGGCAAGTATATCGTAGTGAAATTCGATGTTGGTGAAGGTTTCAGCCGAGGGTTTAAAATGAGTTTCTGTACCTGTAGTGGTGGTCTCACCTACGACTTTTAAAGGCTCATCAGGAACACCGTGACGATAAATTTGCTCGTGAATCTTGCCGCCGCGACGAATCGTCAGCTTTAAATACTCGGAAAGCGCATTCACAACCGATACACCCACACCGTGCAAACCGCCGGAAATCTTGTAGGTATTATCGTCAAACTTACCGCCCGCATGGAGGATAGTCATGATAACTTCAGCCGCTGACACACCTTCTTCATGCATATCTGTTGGGATACCACGGCCATTATCGGCTACAGAGATGGTTTCATCCGGGTGAATAACCACTTTAATTTCAGAACAATGGCCAGCCAAAGCTTCATCGATAGAATTATCAACAACTTCAAACACCATATGATGCAAACCCGAACCATCATCGGTATCGCCAATGTACATCCCTGGGCGCTTACGTACTGCATCCAGGCCTTTGAGAACCTGAATACTGGACGAGTCGTAAGTGTTCTCTTCTGACATAGCTATCTCCACTTTTATTCGATGAACCCTTCCGTTTCTCGTAAAGGGTATAAATTTTTAAATCTTATTACTTACCAAGGATTGGATTCTATTAAACCTATACCTTTAGCAGATCACGACTATATTCAGTCACGCAACCATGTTCCACGTGGAACATTTTTATCTCTGTTTCAGCCCTGTTTTGCCAGGAAGAAAACAAGCTTTCCTGCTCTACTCCGGTAATAAATACCTGGGTAGACATGGCATCAAGCCAATGAGTCAGCAAATTGCGATGCTTTTCATCCAGCTCAGCCGGTAAATCATCTATTAAATACACCGTTTTACGGCCTGTTATGCGTGAAAACACATAACCCTGGGCGATCTTTAAAGCACATACTAATAATTTTTGTTGGCCTCGACTCAGGATTTCTGCTGCATTTTGTCCATTCAAAGTAATGCGTAAGTCTGCCCTGTGACTGCCCATATGGGTATAACCCTGCTGTCGGTCACGTTCAAAGCTCGCTGTTAAGACCTCAGCATAAGATTTATCTTTATCCCAACCGCGATAATACCCAACGGCAATACCTTCAACACTGATAAATTCTTGCAAAAGCTCATAAAAAGTTGTTTTGAATATGTCAAAACAGGCAGCACGGTACTGATGCAGCTCATCAGTCAACTGCACCAGTTCCTGATCCCACGTCGATAATTCAAAAGCGTCTATTCTATCATGCCGCAAGAGGCTATTGCGGTGTTTAAGACAGCGCTGGCAATCTTTCCAAGCTTGAAAGAACTTATGTTCCACGTGGAACACTAACCAATCGATAAATTGCCTTCTTACTTTGGGACTTCCCTCTAATAACAAAAAGGTATCTGAATTTATAACCTGTACGGGTAAATATGACGCTAATACCGCCGCGGAACTTACCACCGTACCATTAGCTTTAAAATGGGCTGTTCCATCCCTGTGACGGCTAATGCCTATAGGAATGTCGGCTGCGTCATCTGCCACTACTTTTCCAAAGACGGTAAAGGCATCCTGACCGTGCAAAATCAGAGGCTTGTGTTTATGACTGCGAAAAGAACGCCCCAGTGCAAGCACATTGATGGCTTCCAACACACTGGTTTTACCCGAACCATTTTCACCGAAGATAAGGTTAACGCGGTCGGAAGGTTGAATATCCACCGAATTCAGATTGCGAAGGTTTTGAATAAAAAGACGTTTTAAGGTCATACGACCAACAGAGAAGAAAGGAAAGTAACAAAAAACATCAATGCGCTTATTACAAGCGCATCGGCATTACAACATACAAGGAATCACTGTTATCCGGTTCTTCAAGGAGCGCGCTGGAATTGGCATCTGACAATGTGATTTTAATGTTTTCGTTTTGGATAACATTCGTAACATCTTGCAGGTAACTTACGTTAAAACCTACCTCCAAACTATCTCCGTTGTAGTCCACAACCACCTGTTCTTCCGCCTCTTCTTGCTCCGGATTATTTGCCACAATTGTGAGCAAACCATCGGTCAACAGTAAACGTACGCCACGATATTTTTCATTCGATAAAATTGCTGTACGGCCAAAAGCCTGTTTTAACTCAAGCCTCGAGCCAATGACTGTTTTATTACCGCCGCGTGGAAGTACACGTTCATATTCGGGGAATTTGCCATCAACCAACTTTGACGTAAAGGTGTAATCGACAGAAGTCACACGGATATGATTACCACTTAAGGTAATTTCCACCTGCGCGGTAGAATCATCCAGCAAACGCAATAATTCCAAAACACCCTTACGTGGAAGGATGGCCTGGATAACATCGGCCGTCTCAACTGAAATTGCACGGGTACACATAGCCATGCGATGGCCATCGGTTGCCACTACACGAAGTTGATCCTGGCGAACTTCCCACAGCATCCCATTCAGGTAGTAACGTACATCTTGCTGGGCCATGGCAAAAGCTGTGCGTTCAATTAAACGTTTCACTTCTTGCTGGGCACAACTAAAACGCAAATTTCCAGGTGAATCTTCTACATTGGGAAAATCAGACGCCGGTAAAGTAGAAAGTGTAAAACGGCTGCGGCCGGATTTTAAAATTATGCGCTGATCTTCCTGGAAAAACTCCAATTTTGACTCATCTGGAAGCGATCTGCAGATATCTACCAACTTACGGGCCGGGACCGTAATTTCGCCTGACTCTCCCGCTTGTTCTAATTGCACACGACCGATAATCTCCACCTCCAGATCAGTACCGGTCATGGAAAGCTGGTCACCGTTCAAGACAATTAACACATTCGACAAAACCGGCAACGTCTGGCGACGTTCCACCACACCTGCAACCAATTGTAAGGGTTTGAGTAGCGCCTCGCGGGATACGACAAATTTCATGTGATTGTCTCTTTTGTTATCGTCCAGGATTTAAAGGTTATTGAAGCCAGAAAAAATAAAAACAGTGTTTATAAATCAAGTTGTCAATGAACGCAGCAAGTTTTTCATATCTTCGCGAATATCGGCAGTTTCTTCCTGTAATTCTTTAATTTTTCGGCAGGCATGTAAAACCGTGGTGTGGTCGCGACCACCAAAGGCTTCACCGATTTCCGGTAAGCTGTGGTTGGTCAATTCTTTGGCCAGTGCCATGGCAACCTGACGCGGTCGAGCCACTGAACGGCTGCGACGCTTGGATACCATGTCGTTCATTTTTATTTTGTAATATTCGCACACAACGCGCTGGATATTGTCAATGCCAACTTGTTTATCTTGCAACGCCAATAAGTCTTTTAATGCTTCGCGCACCAACTCAACATCAATCGCGCGGCCGGTAAAATTGGCGCTGGCAATTACACGTTTTAATGCACCTTCCAGGTCACGCACATTAGCGCGAATTCGCTGGGCTATAAAGAAGGCAGCATCATGGGGCAGATCGACATTAACCTGCTCAGCCTTCTTCATCAAAATTGCCACGCGGGTTTCCAGTTCCGGCGGCTCCACCGCAACTGTCAGTCCCCAACCAAAACGGGATTTCAAGCGCTCTTCCAATCCGTTAATTTCTTTGGGGAAGCGGTCACAGGTGAGGATGATCTGGCGACCGCCTTCCAACAGGGAATTAAAGGTATGGAAGAATTCTTCCTGGGAACGCTCTTTACCCGCGAAAAATTGGATATCGTCAATCAAGAGCGCATCCATGGAACGGTAATAGCGTTTGAAATCGTTGATGGCATTTAATTGCAGCGCTTTTACCATGTCTGCCACAAATCGCTCGGAATGCAAATACACCACTTTGGCATTGGGGTTCCTGGCAACCAGTGCATTGCCGACAGCTTGCATCAAGTGGGTTTTACCTAAACCTACACCACCATAAATAAAGAGGGGGTTGTAGGCTCCTCCGGGATTTTCCGCAACCTGGCGCGCCGCCGCTAAACCAAGCTGGTTGGATTTACCTTCGACAAAAGTCGCAAAGGTAGACGCTGCATTTAAATAATTGCTGTGTTTTAAACCACCTTCCACTTCAGCTTCCTGGGCCGAGCGTTGGGATTCATCGTTGGAGCGACGGGATTTTTCAATCGCAGGTTCCTGTACCAGCTCAACTTTGGTAACACGGGGAACAACAGAACTTGCTTCATTTATAGCTGCAACACGGGTTTGCTCGAACACAACTGGAGGTTTTGCACCTACGGCAATCACTACCGATAAGGTTGCGCCTTCCTGAAAGTGATCAACCAGTTCTTTAATACGCGGCAAGAATTTTTCTTCTACCCAATTACTGATAAAACGATTGGGTGCCAATAAACGTAACTCATTGGGATTTGCCACTTCATCAATTTGCAGGGGTTTAATCCAGGTATTGAACTGCTGGGATGGCAATTCATCCTGCAAACTGGAAGCACATAATTTCCAAACAGACTGCAACAAAGTCGAGACTCCCGTCGATCTTATCTATATATAGGACTGCAACACTACATCTATGGTATGAGGATTAATAAGCAACCTAACTATCACTTAAACGCGGTGTAAACAGTCATTTTTAGGGAATGAAATTTTAAGGAAAGGGAGTTTACTCCCAACCTGAAAAGTTATCCACAAGAAAGCGTAAAATCTCTGTATGTTATTTTGGAATATAGTCAAATTGCTAAAAATTCAACAACTTATACTTTGCTTAAAAAACAGGCTAAATCAACATATAAAAATAATCTGTGGATAAACCTGTTGATATATTATGAATAAGCTGAACATAAACAGTGGTTATTAACACTCAAATAGCAAACCGGATAATAATTTCAAAACTGTTTGCTTTATAAACACAACTTCTTTAGAATCCCGCGTCTTTCACACACTGTGTGATTATATTGTGTCCATAGAACAGGTTTAGTTTCATGAAAAGAACATTCCAACCAAGTACCCTTAAACGCGCCCGCAACCACGGTTTCCGTGCTCGCATGGCTACCAAAAACGGTCGTTTGGTATTGGCTCGCCGCCGCGCTAAAGGTCGTAAAGAGTTAACTGTTTAATACCTTCCCGTATTTGATGGATCATTAGAGTGAAGCAGGCCATTACCATCGAATGGCAAGGCGACCGTAAACACGGTCTGGCATTTACCAAGTCGATGCGCCTGTTGAACTCTAGCGATTTTCAAAGCGTCTTTGATGACGCACCGCTTCGCACTTCGCACCAGCATTTCCTGTTCCTTGCCCGTCCCAATCAACTTGAACGTCCGCGTCTGGGTTTGGTTATCGCTAAAAAACATATTCGCTTTGCTGTTGACAGAAATCGGATGAAACGCCTGATTCGCGAAACTTTTCGCGCAAAACAGCAACAATTGGCCGGTATAGATGTTATCGTGCTTGCGCGCAAAGGTATGCATGAAGTGACTAATGCAGTGCTAATTGAGCAGCTTAACGGACAGTGGCAAGGTTTGATCCGCAAGCTTCAAAAAAAAGCAAAATCTGAATCCTTAAAAAACCCGGCGCAAGTTTCAGCAGGTGATCAACAGGTTTCTGAATCATGAATGCAATACGCCCAAGGCAACTAGCTATAAAATGTATTCATGGTTATCGCTTCTTATTAAGTCCCTGGATTGGCAACCAATGTCGGTTTTACCCGACCTGTTCGCATTATGCAGAAGATGCAATAAATACCTATGGTCTGACAAAAGGGGGTTATTTAACCCTGCGACGCCTACTAAAATGCCACCCCTGGCATCCGGGTGGACTGGACCCTGTAATTAAGCCTGATAATGTAGCAACTACTGCAACACCAACAGCTTCAACCCAATTTCAACAACCTCAAGATGGCAGTCAATAAGATGGATTGGCAAAAAAATATTTTGATAGCGGCAATTCTGGCCGTACTTTTTATGCTCGCTATTCGCTGGAATACTTACCAGGAACAGCATGCTCCTGTTGCACCTGTGTCTGTAGTGGAATCAACAGCTCCTGCGGTAACCCAGGCCAGTGATATACCTGCCCCTGTTGCCAGTTCATCTGCAGCAAGTCCAAGTGTGCCGGTTGAACCATCCACTGCGCTGGTAAAAGTAAAAACTGACAGCCTGCTGGTTAATATTAATCCTGTCGGCGGCGATATAGTTCGCGTTGCCCTGCCACGCCATTTAATTGATATTAAAAATCCTGACTCACCCTTTATCCTGATCGATAACACATCAGAACATCTCTATAGCGCACAAAGCGGTTTGATCGGAACCAATGGTACTGATACCGCCCAGGGTCGTCCGACATTTAATGTTGAAAAAACCGAATACGCTTTGGAAGACGGCCAGAATAAGTTGGTAGTCGATTTGGTATTGCAGCAAGACCAGGTAAAAATTACCAAGCGCTACACCTTTACCCGTGGCGAGTACTTGGTAAACCTTGAATATATTATTGATAACCAGGGTACAACTCCCTGGAGCGGACAGCTCTTCGGCCGCATTGTGCGCGACAGTAAAAACTTTGCCAAAACCAATGCCATGATGATGAGCAACTATCTAGGCGGCGCCATCACCACCAAAGAAGAAAACTACAAGAAAGTTAAATTTGATGATTTAAAGAAAGCTCCCTTTGAAGTGACTCAACAAGGCGGCTGGGTATCGCTGGTACAACATTACTTTATCAGCGCCTGGATTCCCGATGCCAAAACTACTAATACCTTTGTGTTAAACCAATTGGGTACCAGTGATATTTACCTGTTTGGTTTTACCAGCAGTGCATTTGAAGTCGCTCCCAATAGCCAGGGCACAGTCACTGCGAATTTTTATGCAGGCCCTAAAGATACTGAAGAGCTGGAAAAAATATCACCGCATCTGGAACTGACCGTAGATTACGGTTTCCTGTGGATGATCGGTGAACCCCTGTTCTGGTTGCTCAAAAAGATCCATATGTTTGTGGGTAACTGGGGCTTGGCCATCATAGGTCTGACTCTGGCGGTAAAAGCGGTGTTCTTCCATTTATCCGCCACCAGTTACAGATCCATGGCAAAAATGCGCAAACTCGGGCCAAAAATGGCAGAGATGAAAGAGCGTTATGGCGATGACCGCCAAAAAATGTCCCAGGAGATGATGAAGCTCTATAAAGATGAAAAGGTAAATCCCCTTGGCGGCTGTTTGCCGATGCTGATCCAAATGCCGGTGTTTTTAGCCTTGTATTGGGTACTGATGGAATCTGTAGAGCTGCGCCATGCGCCTTTCTTCCTATGGATTAAAGACCTGTCAGTCATGGATCCTTATTTTGTACTGCCGCTGATTTATGGGGTCACCATGTGGTTTATGCAAAAGCTCAACCCGCAACCCACCGATCCTATGCAGGCCCGTGTTATGCAGATGCTGCCCCTGGTATTCACCTTTATGTTCCTCTGGTTCCCCGCCGGTCTGGTACTTTACTGGGTAACCAACAACGTATTGACTATTGCCCAGCAATATGTGATTACCAAACAAATTGAAAATGCGGATACCAGCGCTTAACTGATGAAACTGCATACTGACACCATAGCAGCCATAGCCACCGCGACTGGCCGCGGTGGTGTCGGTATAGTCCGCATCTCCGGTCCCAGGGCAAGATGGGCTGCCGAACAACTCCTTAAACAACCACTCCAACCGCGCTTTGCCCACTACAGTCCTTTCTACAACAACTCCGGTGATATTCTCGACCAAGGCATAGCGCTGTTTTTCCCCGGCCCCAATTCCTTTACCGGTGAGGATGTCCTGGAACTGCAAGGCCATGGCGGCCCGGTTGTCCTCGATTTACTCCTGCGTGAAATTACCCGGCTCGGTATTCGCCTTGCGCGGCCCGGTGAATTCTCTGAACGCGCATTCCTGAATGACAAACTCGACCTTGCCCAGGCTGAAGCTATTGCAGACCTGATCGATGCTACCAGTGAACAAGCCGCACGCAATGCCTTGCATTCACTGCAAGGAGCTTTTTCTAACCGTATCCATGAATTGGTAGAGGCGCTGATCAGCCTGCGGATCTATGTAGAAGCCTCTATAGATTTTCCCGAAGAAGAAATTGATTTTTTGAGTGACGGTAAAGTCGCCGGTGATTTGGACCGGATTGAACAAAAACTTGCACAGGTTTTTAAAGAAGCCAGACAAGGGGTTTTAGTCCGTGACGGTATGCGTGTTGTTATCGCCGGACGCCCAAACGCCGGTAAATCCAGCTTGTTAAATGCATTAAGCGGCCGTGAATCTGCGATTGTGACAAGTATTGAAGGTACAACGCGCGATGTGCTGCGAGAACATATTCATATCGATGGTATGCCTCTGCACATTATTGATACCGCAGGTTTACGCGACAATCCTGATGAAGTAGAACGCATAGGTATTCAACGGGCCTGGCATGAAATCCAACAGGCCGATCGCGTACTTTTATTGGTTGACAGCTGCAATACCCAAACGCTGGAAGCCAGTACCCTATGGCCAGAATTTGTTAAAAAGCTGCAAGATAACAGCAAAATCACGCTTGTACGCAACAAAATTGATGTAAGCGGAGAAGCTTCCGGGCTCCATAAGCTGGCAAATGGCGATGCTTATATAGGTATAAGCGCTGCAACAGGAACGGGTATGGAAGACCTTAAGCAGCATTTAAAAGACATTATGGGTTTCAACAGCACCGGTGAAGGTGGATTTACAGCGCGCCGCCGCCACCTGGATGCATTGGAACGTGCCCACTCATTCCTGACTTTGGGAAAAGCGCAATTACAAGGCTACGCTGCCGGGGAGTTGCTCGCTGAAGATTTACGCCAGGCGCAATATGCCTTAAGCGAAATCACCGGTGAATTTACACCTGATGATTTATTGGGCCGCATTTTTAGCAGTTTTTGTATAGGCAAATAATCGTCCTCTAAACCACCGGTGACGGATAAAGCCAATCTATTCTTTGCATGTTGATTTCTATGTCTATACTGCTTATTAAATAAGCAGATTATGTATCCGGCGATGAAAAGCACACCCTTAGCCAGTAAAACCAAAACCAACGAATCCCTGGTAGCCATTGAGCTTTTATCAGCCTGTCGGATTTTAGTAATTAACGGTAAAGGTGGTTCAGGCAAAACTACCGTAAGTACCAACCTTGCCGCCTGGCTGGCACAGCGCGGACAGACCACCGTATTGGTAGATGCAGATCCACAAGGATCAGCCAGTTACTGGTTAAGCAAACGCTCATCGGATTTACCCGAAGTATTCGGTGTAAAAATTGAACCCAACAGCCGAATAACCCGCAGCTTCCAATGGCGAGCCCCAAAATCAACCCGCTGGCTCATTACTGATGCCGCACCGGGATTATCCGATACCGCCTTAAGTGACATCATCCAAAACCACGATGTGGTTATCGTACCTGTCCTGCCTTCAGATATAGATATACGAGCCAGCGCACGTTTTATCGGTGATATGTTACTAAGCCAGGCCATGCGCAAAACACGCCGCCCAATTGCAGTCATTGCCAACCGGGTAAAACAACAAACCACCGCCTGGCAAGGCCTACAAAAATTCCTGCTAAGTTTGAATATTCCTTTTCCTGCAACCCTGCGCGATACCCAATATTATGTAAAAGCTTATGGTGAAGGACGTGGAATCAGCGACTATCACACTAAAAATTATCTACGCGATCATTGTGACTGGGATTTATTGCTGCGGTGGTTGGATGCCCAGGAATCAATCCAGCCCTGGCTGACAGAATCAAAAACTATTCCTTCAATCTCCAAAATTTCATAATCCTTTTAAGCTTTTTCATTTACCTTACTATCAAGCAATTCAACCAACAATCTAAACCTTCCAGTTAGAGAAAGGTTTATACCGGCTTATTTTCATGTTTTCCACACACTTACACAGGTTATCCACAATAAAATTGAGTTTTATCGTGTAAATAACTGTTTTAACGAGAAATTTTATTATTTACAGCAGAAGATGTGGGCAAACTTGTGAGTTTTCACAGTAAAAACTGCGCGACTTTTTGGGGATAAGTCGAGTTTATGCCATAAATTGTATAACAATGGCTTTCATTACCAGCTTTTGGGCAGCTTGCCACTAGCTTCCGCGCAGTTTCCCCAAGTAGTTTTACTCGCTATATATTATTGATAAATATACATAAAAATTACTTATCCACATATTATATGGCCACTATTAATTACAACATCTTTTATCTTCTTCATTAACTTTATATTTTATAAATATTTATTTTTCCTCTGTTGTAACACAATAAGTCTTTGAGCAAAAAATAGACTGATTAAACCCTGTACATGTTTTGTGCAATTGCCAAACTAGCTCTATAATGCGTGCCCTTTTCCAAAAACTTGTACCTGCAGTTTTTGAACAAGCTAAAATATTGATGCGCAGCATAGCTGCAAGGTTGTTTGATCGATGATTTTCCCGGAACGTTTTGATGTGATCGTAATCGGCGGCGGCCACGCCGGCACTGAAGCCTGTTTGGCGGCGGCGCGTATAGGCTGCAAAACCCTGTTGCTGACTCACAACATTGAAACCCTCGGCCAAATGTCCTGCAACCCGGCGATTGGCGGGATCGGTAAAAGTCATCTGGTAAAAGAAATTGATGCGCTCGGTGGCGCTATGGCATTGGCAACCGATAAAGGCGGAATCCAGTTCCGCGTGCTGAATGCCCGTAAAGGCCCAGCGGTTCGCGCGACTCGTGCGCAAGCTGACCGAATTCTCTATAAGGCGGCTATTCGTTCCACTCTGGAGAATCAACAAAACTTGTGGATCTTCCAACAAGCTGCAGATGATGTGATTGTTGAGAACGATGAAGTCCGCGGTGTCATCACCCAAATGGGTTTGAAGTTTTTCGCCAATCAAGTGGTATTAACTGCGGGTACTTTCCTGGGTGGTTTGATCCATATTGGTTTGCAAAATTATTCTGGCGGTCGCGCGGGTGATCCACCGTCGATTGCACTTTCCAAACGCTTGCGTGAATTGCCGCTGCGTGTAGATCGTTTAAAAACCGGGACGCCGCCACGTATTGATGCGCGTACGGTAAATTTTGAAGGCCTTGAAAAACAATGGGGCGATGATCCGGTGCCGGTGATGTCGGTGCGCGGCAATCGCGCTATGCATCCGCGCCAGATTTGCTGCTACATGACGCACACCAACGAAAAAACCCACGATGTGATTCGTCGCAACCTGGATCGCTCGCCCATGTATTCGGGCGTGATCGAAGGTATCGGCCCACGTTACTGCCCAAGCATCGAAGATAAAATTCACCGCTTCGCGGATAAAGATTCGCACCAGGTATTTATCGAACCCGAAGGTTTGACGACGCACGAACTTTATCCCAATGGAATTTCCACCAGTTTGCCGTTTGATGTGCAGTTGGACATCGTTCGTTCGATGAAAGGTTTTGAAAATGCGCACATTCTTCGCCCCGGTTACGCAATCGAATACGATTTTTTCAATCCGCAAGATTTAAAACACAGTTTGGAAACGCGCGTGATTGGCGGATTATTTTTCGCCGGCCAAATTAATGGCACCACCGGTTATGAAGAAGCGGGCGCGCAAGGTTTATTGGCGGGTATCAACGCGGCGCTGCGCGCGCAAGAAAAAGATGCCTGGTGTCCGAATCGCGATCAAGCCTACCTCGGTGTATTGGTTGACGATTTAATTACGCTTGGCACCAAAGAACCTTACCGCATGTTCACCAGTCGCGCTGAATATCGTTTGTTGCTGCGCGAAGATAACGCCGATTTGCGCTTGACCGAAAAAGGCCGTGAGCTGGGTTTGATTAGTGATGAACAATGGAAAGCGTTTTGTGACAAACGTGAAAATATCGCGCGCGAACAAGAGCGTTTGAAATCCACCTGGATCCAGGCCGGTTCACCGGAAGCGGAAAAAGTTGAAGCGATTATCAACACCAAATTAATTCGCGAATATAGCTTGCACGATTTATTGAAACGTCCCGAATTAACTTACGACCAAGTTGCGACTTTAAAAGGTGAAGCAGTCAACGATGAATTTGTTGCCGAGCAAATTGAAATTGAAGCTAAATATTCGGGTTATATTGATCGCCAGCAAGAAGAAATTGATCGCTTGCGCGCTTACGAAAATACGATTTTGCCGAATGATTTTGATTACAGTTTGGTGGAAGGCCTTTCAAATGAGGTCAAACAAAAGCTGTCTACTGCGCGACCGCAAACGCTGGCGCGTGCACAGCGAATTTCCGGAATTACTCCGGCGGCGATTTCGCAATTGCTGATGTATCTGAAAAAGCATGGTATGTTGAAAAGAATGAAAGCTGTGGACGATGTAGAGCAAGAAGCGTCTTAATATTTAATAGGGAGTCATCATCTTCAGCTATGCGCTCCGACTGGCGGAGATCCAGCTCTTGCTTTTTGTGCACTTCATTCCAAGATGATACTTACGAGACACGCTGCAAGTACGTCCCTGTAAGCTCGACGTCGGCATCCATGCCTCCGACGGTCTCGCAAATATCATCTTGGAAATTCCGGAAAGGTTATATTTGCGTCAAGAATTTTAAGAGCTGAAGCTGACGACATTCCGTAAAACCTAGAACGATTTAAAGAGCTTATCGAGTGACTGAGTTAGAAAAAGATCTACGCCAAATTTTAACAAAAGGTGCCGAACAAATGTCGGTAGCTTTGAGTGAAACGCAAATCGAAAATTTATTGGCGTATATCCGCGAATTTGATAAATGGAACAAAGCCTATAATTTATCGGCGATTCGCGATATTCGCCAAATGGTCGCACGGCATTTATTAGACAGTTTAAGTGTAGTGCCTTACTTTTTAGCAACACAACACGCGACAGAAAATATTATCGATGTTGGAACAGGTGGCGGTTTACCGGGAATTCCCTTAGCCATCATGTTCCCGGAAAAAAAATTCACCTTGCTTGACAGTGCAGGCAAAAAAACCCGTTTTCTGTTTCATGTTAAAACTTTGCTGAAACTGGAAAATGTCACTGTAGAAAATCGCCGTGTTGAAGAGTTTCAACCTGCGCAAAAATTTAATGCTGTTATCAGCCGTGCATTCGCCAGCTTGCAAGATATGACAGAAGGCTGCGCGCACTTATTGGCAGACAAAGGTGTGTTTCTTGCGATGAAAGGTATTTTCCCGCAGGACGAATTGACAGCCATTGCAAAAAAAATTGATTTACTTGAAAACATAAAATTAGCTGTTGCAGAAACTGAAGGTGAACGCCACCTATTGGTATTGCAAATCAAACAATAAATTTTGAAACCACCTTGTGGTTAAAGGATTTTCACTTGACCAAGATATACGCAATTGCAAATCAAAAAGGTGGTGTGGGTAAAACCACCACCTGTGTGAATCTTGCCGCTTCATTGGTTGCGACCAAAAAACGAGTCTTGCTAGTGGATTTAGATCCGCAAGGTAATGCCACCATGGGCAGTGGCGTTAATAAAAATGAAATTGAAAAATCCATTTATGATGTGCTCACCGAGCGTGAAAATATCAAAGATTGTTTGGTATTTTCCGAGAGCGGAAAATACCAAGTCCTACCTGCAAATGGTGATTTGACCGCAGCAGAAGTTGAAATGCTTGCGCTTGATAATAAAGAGCGTCGTTTGCAAAATGCGTTGAACCAGGTGCGCGATGATTTCGATTATATTTTGATTGACTGCCCACCCTCGCTCAATATGCTGACACTGAATGCAATGACTGCATGTAACGGTGTGATCATTGCCATGCAATGTGAATATTACGCACTTGAAGGTTTGTCAGCGCTGGTTAATACCATCAACCAAATCCAGCGCGTGTTGAATCCCGACTTAAAAATCGAAGGCCTGTTGCGCACCATGTATGATCCGCGCAACAGTTTGACCAATGATGTCTCTGCACAATTAACGCAACACTTTGGCGATAGACTGTATCGCACGTGCATTCCACGCAATGTGCGCCTGGCGGAAGCGCCCAGTTTTGGTATGCCGGTATTGGCGTTTGATCGCCAGTCCAAAGGTGCCATTGCTTACCTTGCCCTCGCGGGCGAAATTTTGCGTCGCAATGAAGCGGCAGAAAAAGCAGCTGCTCCAGCTGAAACCGCACACTAAGAATTGATAAGGTTTATTTCACATGTCGACAAAACGTAAAGGGTTAGGCAAAGGCTTGGATGCGCTCCTGAGTGCGGGACTTGGTGTCACCGCGCCTGCGCCGGATATGCCGCTAGTACCCGGCGACCTTGATACAAAGCTCGAATACAAAGACGGGAAGCTTGCGCATTTACCCGTTGAAATTATCCAGCGCGGAAAATACCAGCCGCGCCGCGATATGCATCCGGAAGCACTCGAAGAATTGGCCGAGTCCATCAAAGTCCAGGGTGTGATGCAGCCGATTGTGGTTCGTCCGATTGCCGAAGGTCGCTACGAAATTATTGCCGGTGAACGTCGCTGGCGTGCGACGCAGTTGGCCGGTTTGGACAAAATCCCCGCGGTAATCCGCGATGTTCCCGATGAAGCGGCCATCGCCATGGCGCTGATTGAAAATATCCAGCGCGAAAACTTAAATCCCATCGAAGAAGCCGTCGCACTCAAGCGATTGCAAGACGAATTCGAACTGACCCATGCCGAAGTTGCCCAGGCGGTGGGTAAATCCCGCGCAACTGTCACCAATCTCCTGCGCCTGATTGCCTTGACCGACGAAGTCAAAACCTTGCTGGAACACGGCGACCTGGAAATGGGCCACGCCCGTGCGCTGCTGACCCTCGATCCGGCGGTGCAGCGCGATATTGCCCGCCAGATAGTGGCCAAAGGTTTATCCGTTCGCCAAACCGAAGCGCTGGTTCGCGCTTTTCAGGAAGGCAAAAATAAAGAAAAAACAGTATCCACTGTACAGCCTTCTGCGGATATCCGCCGTCTGGAAGAGAGTCTGTCCGAGCGTTTGGGCGCGGGAGTTGAGATCCAGCACACTGCGAAAGGTAAGGGTAAATTGGTGATCAGTTACAACTCGCTGGATGAATTGGATGGCATTTTGGTCCATATCCAATAGCAACTGTTGAAAAAAGCACAGAGTGCGCTCGCTTTTGTTGATTTTGTAAAGAATTGGCAAGGGTGTGTGGTTGAAGCATATGACTATAGTCACTATAATGCCTGCGCTAAAACTGAGCGGTAATCATCAAAAATTTGTTACCAAAAGCAACATTTGACAATCCCAAGAGAAAAGCATTTTGACGAGTCGCAAAAACCCGTCCCGCGCAGAACCTAAAGGTCGCGCCTTTGCTTTGCAGATTGTCGCCGCTCAAGTTGTTGTTACTGGTGTGTTGAGCCTCCTCGGGTTCCTTTGCAGTAACCAAGTCGCAATAGCAATCCTGTCTGGTGGAATGATTTGCTCGTTAGCCAATTTCTGGCTTGCGGTTGTTGCTTTTCGCCCTGTGTTGGGGAAACCACCGGGGCAGATGCTGGCTGCCTTTTATTTAGGTGAGATCGGTAAATTTATAATTGCGGTGTTGTTGTTTTTAATCGCTTTTAAAAAAACAACGCTGCTCAAACAGCCGACTTATACGCTGTTAATGTTTGCAACCTATGCCGCGGTGCAATCGATGGCATGGGTTTATCCGCTGGCTCGTAGCAAATGGGCTCGCCGGCGCGATGGCTGAATAGCCGCTACCCGTTCTATTTTTACTTTTTGGGATTAACAGATGTCAGACGTTGAACACGCCGCGGAGCACGGTGAAGCGCTCACTTCATCGCAATATATTCAGCACCATTTAACCAATTTGACCTATGGTCAGTTTCCCGATGGACATTGGGGTTTTGCGGCTAATGCCGCAGAAGCCAAATCCATGGGTTTCTGGGCAGTCAACGTAGATACCATGGGCTGGTCATTGGTATTAGCAGCAGTTTTCTTTTTGATTTTCCGCGGCGTAGCCAAGAAAGTCACCAGCGGCGTCCCTACCGGAATGCAAAACGCGGTTGAAGCTGCCGTTGAGTTTGTCCAGGGCAATGTAAAAAATATGTTCCCCTATAAAAATGCCATGATTGCACCTATGGCCCTGACCATTTTTGTATGGGTATTTTTCATGAACGCGATGGATTTGATTGCCATCGACCTCTTGCCTGAACTTGCCAAAATTGTGGGGGTTTCCTTAGGGGCGAATGAGCACTCAGTGTTCTTCAAAGTGGTTCCATCTACCGATCCGAATATCACCTTGGGTATGGCCGCTAGCGTATTCTTATTAATCGTTTTATTCAGCTTTACCCAAAAAGGTGTGGTTGGTTTTGCCAAAGAGCTTTGCCTGCATCCGTTCAGCAGCAAAAACATTGTATTACAGGCGCTGTTTGTTCCTATCAACTTTGTGCTTGAGTTTGTTAACCTGATTGCCAAACCGGTTTCGCTCGGCTTGCGTCTATTCGGCAACCTCTATTCTGGCGAAATTATCTTTATCCTGATTGCAACTATGTACAGTGCTAACTATCTGCTGGCGACTGTGGGTATATCCCTGCAAGTCATTTGGGCGTTGTTCCATATTTTGATTATCTTCTTACAAGCGCTGATTTTCATGATTTTAACCATTGTGTACATGAGCATGGCGTACCAGAACGAAGAAGCACATTGATTTTAAATTTTTTGATTTTGTTTTTTTGCTTTAACTTTTTAACTTTAACTTAATGTAGGAGAAACACAGTGACTGAAGCTATTGCTTTTTTATATTTGGCAGGTGCCCTGGTTATCGGTTTGGGTGCAGTAGGCGTTGCCATCGGCGTAGGTATTTTGGGTGGTAAGTTCCTGGAAGGCGCTGCGCGTCAACCAGAATTGATCCCTTTGCTGCGTACCCAGTTCTTTATTGTAATGGGTCTGGTAGATGCCGTTCCAATGATTGGCGCGGGTATCGGTTTGTACATTATGTTCGTCGTTGCTGCTGTTTAATAAACTCAACAGCGAAATTTAACTCCTTTAAAAAAGGCATTTAAACGTGAATATTAATGCAACGATAATTGGCCAAATGCTGGCATTTGCCATCTTCGTATATCTGACGCACCGCTGGGTGTGGCCGCCGATTGTTGCGGCACTGGCTGAGCGCAGTCAACGTATAGCGGATGGTTTGCAAGCTGCGGATAGAGCCGAAAAAGATTTGGAATTGGCAAAACAAAAAGTGGTTGAACAACTGACGTCTGCAAAGAAAGAAGCTGCTGCCATTGTCGACTCTGCTAACAAGCGCGCTATTGAAATTGTTGAAGAAGCAAAAGCAAAAGCCCTTGTTGAAGCTGATCGTGTTAAAGCCTCTGCTCAAGCTGAAATCGAACAATCTACCAGCCGTGCGAAAGAAGAATTGCGCAGCAAAGTGGTTGCTTTGGCATTGGTGGGCGCAGAAAAAATTCTCGAATCATCTATCGACCAAAATGCTCACAACGAGTTGGTAAACAAACTCGCTGCCGAGCTATAAGGGGTAGATATGGCTGAACTAACCACCTTGGCTAGACCCTATGCCAAAGCCGCATTTGAATATGCCAAAGCTGCGAACAAACTGCAGCAATGGTTTGAAGCATTGGAAATTTCAGCCGCTGTAGCAGAGCGGGACCAGGTAAAAAAAGCGCTCGGCGCTTCTGGTCTTTCTGCCGAGCAGAAAGCTTCCGTGTTTGTACAAGTTTGTGGTGAACAACTGGATGCAAATATTAAAAATTTCATCCACACCCTTGCGAGCAACAAGCGTTTGGCATTACTTCCTTTTATCAGGGATCTGTTTGCCAGCCTGAAGGCGCAGCAAGAAAAAACAATCGATGTTGAGGTGACAGCGGCTTACGAGTTGCCTGTTGACTTAATTAACAAATTGGCCCAATCACTGAGCGCCAAATTGGATCGTAAGGTAAGTGTTAACAGCTCGGTTGATAAGAGCTTGCTGGGTGGTGTTGTTATCCACACCGGCGACACTGTCATCGACGGTTCAGTCCGTGGTCGCTTGGCGAAACTCGCCGAAGCATTGAAATCCTAATCTTTGGGATTGAGGAACAGAGCATGCAGCAACTGAATCCTTCTGAAATCAGTGAAATTATCAAGAAGCGCATTGAGAGCCTTGAATTTTCTACAGAAGCTCAAAACGAAGGTACTGTCGTTTCCGTAACTGACGGTATTATTCGCATTCACGGTCTTGCCGAGGTTATGTACGGTGAGATGATTGAATTTGAAGGCGGTATTTACGGGATGGCACTGAACCTGGAGCGAGACTCCGTAGGTGCAGTAATTCTCGGTGACTACCGCGGTGTAGCCGAAGGTCAAAAATGTAAGTGTACCGGTCGCATTCTGGAAGTGCCTGTCGGCCCGGAATTGCTCGGTCGCGTTGTTGACGCCCTCGGTAACCCAATCGACGGTAAAGGCCCACTGAACACCAAAATGACTGACGCAGTTGAAAAAATTGCTCCGGGCGTAATCTGGCGTAAATCAGTAGACCAGCCTGTACAGATCGGTTTGAAAGCCATCGACGCTATGGTACCCATCGGTCGCGGTCAACGTGAGTTGATCATCGGTGACCGTCAAATTGGTAAAACCGCTATCGCTGTTGATGCCATTATCAACCAAAAAGATTCTGGCATTAAGTGTATCTATGTCGCCATCGGCCAAAAAGCTTCTTCTGTCGCTGCCGTAGTGCGCAAATTAGAAGAAAACGGCGCTCTGGCTCACACCGTTGTGATCGCAGCAACTGCGTCTGATCCGGCGGCCATGCAATTCCTGGCTCCGTTCACTGGCTGTACTATCGGTGAATACTACCGCGACCGCGGCCAGGATGCCTTGATCATTTATGACGACCTGACCAAGCAAGCCTGGGCTTACCGTCAAATCTCCCTGTTGCTCCGTCGTCCTCCGGGTCGTGAAGCTTATCCGGGTGATGTATTTTATCTCCACTCTCGTCTGCTTGAGCGTGCTTCTCGCGTGAGCGAAGAGTACGTTGAGAAATTCACCAAGGGTGAAGTGAAAGGCCAGACCGGTTCCTTGACCGCGCTGCCCATGATCGAAACCCAGGCTGGTGACGTGTCTGCATTCGTTCCAACCAACGTAATTTCGATTACCGACGGCCAGATATTTTTGGAATCGTCTATGTTCAACTCGGGTATTCGCCCTGCGATGAACGCCGGTATTTCGGTATCCCGTGTAGGTGGTGCAGCGCAAACCAAAGTAATCAAGAAACTTGCCGGTGGTATCCGTACCGCATTGGCGCAATACCGCGAATTGGCTGCGTTCTCGCAGTTTGCTTCTGATCTTGACGAAGCCACCAAATCGCAATTGGAGCACGGTCAACGTGTTACCGAATTGATGAAGCAAAAACAATTTGCTCCATTGAGTGTTGCACAAATGGCATTGGTATTGTTCGCCGCTAACGAAGGTCATTTGAAAGACATTGAAGTTAGCAAAGTGCTCGATTTTGAAGCTGCCCTGCTCTCGTTCGCCAAGTCTGAATACGCTGACACTATGAATCACATAGATGCCACTGGTGACTGGAACAGCGAGTTGGAAGGCAAGTTCAAAGAGCTGGTGACCAAACTGAAAGCAAGCCGCACCTGGTAATTAAAAGCGCTCTCGCAGCGCTTTTTTAACTGAGTCTTTGAGTATGGCAAGCACAAAAGAAATTCGGACGCAGATATCAAGCGTCAAAAGCACGCAGAAAATTACCAGTGCGATGGAAATGGTCGCCGCGAGTAAAATGCGTCGTGCACAAGAGCGCATGCAATTGGGTAAACCTTACGCCAATCGCATGCGTGACGTAATCGGTCACTTGGCAAATTCAAGTCCCGAATACAAACACCGTTTTATGAAAGAGCGTGAAGTTAAGCGCGTCGGTTATATTTTGATATCGAGTGACCGTGGCCTCTGCGGTGGTTTGAACGTTAACGTGTTCAAAACTGCAATCAGAAGCATGAAGGGTTGGGCGGATCAAAGCATTGCCATTGATTTGTGCTTGGTGGGAGCGAAAGCTTCTGCGTTCTTTAAAAGTTTTGGCGGTAATGTGGTTGCGTCTACCCGCGACCTCGGCGAAGCGCCCACCGTTGCAGATTTGATCGGCAGCGTGAAGGTAATGTTGGATGCGTTTGAAGACGGCAAGATTGATAAGTTGTTTATTGTAAGCAACGAATTCGTCAACACCATGACACAAGCACCGACTATTCGCCAATTGTTGCCACTGGTTGCAGATGAAAATACCAAGTTAAAGCATCATTGGGATTACATCTACGAACCGGATGCAGCGGTATTGTTAAAAGGTTTGTTGACCCGCTTTATTGAGTCGCAAGTCTATCAAGCAGTGGTGGAAAATGCCGCCTGTGAACAGGCCGCCCGTATGATTGCGATGAAAAGCGCAACCGACAACGCCGGTGAATTGATTGATAGCTTGAAACTGATTTACAACAAAGCGCGTCAAGCAGCAATTACGCAAGAGCTGTCAGAGATCGTAGGTGGTGCGGCGGCAATTGCATAATGCGCCGCTCATCTAAAGCCGTGATCGAAAATACAGCCAAGCAATTAATCGTGTTTAAACTTTCAGGCCTCTAGACGTTATTAAAAGGGCCTGGGATTTCTGGAACAAAGAGGAACCGGAAATGAGTAGCGGACATATAGTTCAAATTATCGGCGCGGTAATCGATGTGGAATTCCCACGCGATGCAGTGCCCAGAGTTTATGATGCATTGGTTATCACCGAAGGCAATCTGACTCTTGAAGTACAACAGCAATTAGGTGACGGCGTAGTTCGCACTATTGCATTGGGTTCGTCAGAAGGTTTGCGTCGCGGTTTAACCGTAACCAACACCAACGCGCCAATCAATGTACCTGTGGGTAAAGAAACCCTCGGCCGCATTATGGACGTATTGGGTAACCCCATTGACGAAGCTGGCCCTATCGGCGAACAAGAGCGTATGCAAATCCATCGCGCCGCTCCTAAATACGAAGATTTGGCAGCCTCTGAAGAGTTGCTCGAAACCGGCATCAAAGTAATCGACCTGGTTTGCCCCTTTGCGAAAGGCGGTAAAGTCGGTTTGTTCGGTGGTGCAGGTGTAGGTAAAACCGTAAACATGATGGAGCTCATTAACAACATCGCGAAAGAACACGCCGGTTTGTCAGTGTTCGCCGGTGTAGGTGAGCGTACTCGTGAAGGTAATGATTTCTACCACGAGATGAAAGAATCCAATGTAGTCGATAAAGTGGCGATGGTGTACGGCCAAATGAACGAGCCGCCAGGCAACCGTTTGCGTGTAGCCTTGACTGGTTTGACCATGGCGGAGAAATTCCGTGACGAAGGTAAAGACGTACTCTTCTTCGTAGACAACATCTACCGTTACACTCTGGCGGGAACCGAAGTATCTGCATTGTTGGGCCGTATGCCATCAGCAGTAGGTTACCAACCAACACTGGCAGAAGAGATGGGTGTTCTGCAAGAACGTATTACCTCTACCAAGATCGGTTCAATCACGTCTGTGCAAGCGGTATATGTACCTGCGGATGACTTGACTGACCCATCGCCGGCGACCACCTTTGCTCACCTGGATTCAACCGTAGTATTGAGTCGTGATATCGCCGCTAAGGGTATTTACCCGGCGATTGATCCGTTGGATTCAACTTCACGCCAATTGGACCCGATGATCATCGGCAACGAGCACTACACTGTTGCTCGCGGTGTTCAAACCGTACTGCAACGTTACAAAGAATTGAAAGATATTATCGCGATTCTGGGTATGGACGAATTGTCAGAAGAAGACAAACAAACTGTATCGCGCGCGCGTAAAATCGAGCGTTTCCTGTCTCAACCTTTCCACGTAGCGGAAGTATTTACCGGTTCACCCGGCAAATATGTTCCATTGAAAGAAACCATCCGTGGTTTCAAAGGCTTGTTAGCCGGTGATTACGATCACTTGCCAGAACAAGCTTTCTACATGGTTGGCACTATCGACGAAGCTATCGAGAAAGCCGGCAAACTCAAGTAATTAAATTGGGGTCAGAGTAAAAGCTCTGGCTCCGGTTGAATTGAGGTTGGGGTCTGAGTAGTTTTTACTCTGACCCCAATTTAATTATCAAGAGAGACAGATATGGCCATGACTGTTCAATGCAATATCGTCAGCGCTGAGCGCGAGATTTTCTCTGGCTTGGTTGAAACGCTGAGTGCGACGGGTACTTTGGGTGAACTCGGCATAGCCTATGGTCACGCACCTTTGTTGACTGGTTTGAAGCCGGGCCCGATTCGCGTTATCAAGCAAGGCGGTGTTGAGGAAATTTACTACGTTTCAGGTGGCTTCCTTGAAGTTCAGCCCTACCACATTAGTGTGCTGGCAGATACTGCCCTGCGTGCTGACGATGTAGATGAAGCGGCTGCCCTGCAAGCCCAACAACAGGCTCAGCAAGAGCTGGCAAACAAATCCGGCGAGTTCGATTACTCCCGCGCAGCGATTCAATTGGCAGAAGCCTCTGCCCAATTGCGCACGCTGCAAGCCATTAAGAAAAAGGCTGGTAAACAGTAAGTTGGATGCAATAAAAAAAGGCGACTTTCAAGTCGCCTTTTTTTATTGCATTGATTTGATGATTAATACCAAAAACAAAGTTTATTGCAAACGTGGTAATAAACGGTTGCAGCGCAATCATTGCCAAACGAGCAGAACGCCTCATTGCGTCCCATCGCCAAAGCATTCATGCAATTTCACTGCGTGGTCACGTGTAAATCGTTAGAATAAGCTCTTCACTGTTCACTTTTTATCGTAAAGGAATCAATATGCTCGATATTCTCGTCCTCGCTGCCGGTAAAGGCACTCGTATGCGTTCGGATTTACCGAAAGTTCTTCATCCTATCGGCGGTAAAGCGCTGGTGCAGCATGTAGTGGATACGGCGCGTCAGGTGGGTGGTGAGCAAATTCTGATTATCACTGGTCACGGTGCAGAAAAAGTCGAAGAGCGCATGGCGGCACCTGATGTGAAATTTGTGTTGCAGGCACAACAACTCGGTACTGGTCACGCAGTACAACAAGCCCTTCCCCACTTGCGTAAAGAGGCGACTGTACTCATCCTTTACGGTGATGTGCCCCTGACCCGTGCTGAAACCCTGCAAAAACTCATCACCCATGTGAGGGATTCGCAAATGGGTTTGCTGACAATCAATATGCAAGACCCTACCGGCTATGGACGTATAATACGCGATGCTGCCGGAGCGGTCAGTGCTATTGTTGAACACAAAGATGCGAATGACGAGCAGAAAAAAATCGCCGAAATCAATACCGGTATCATGGCTGTAAAGGCCAAACATCTGCATAAGTGGTTACCTGCATTACAAAATAATAATGCGCAAGGCGAATACTACCTCACCGATATTATTGCCATGGCGAAAACCGATGGTATTGTCATTCAGGTTGAGCAGCCCACGGCGGTGGAAGAAGTGGAAGGCATTAACAACCGCCAGCAACAAGCGGCGCTTGAGCGCTTTTACCAAAAACAAAAAGCTAATGAATTAATGGTAGCGGGTGTAACTTTGCTCGATCCCTCGCGCATCGATATTCGTGGCAATCTAGGTGTTGGCCGGGATGTAGTGATCGATGTGAACTGCGTATTTGAAGGGGCGGTTGAGCTGGGCGATGGCGTCACGATTGAACCCAACTGCGTGATTATCAATAGTCGCATTGGTAACAATACCCACATTAAAGCTTATAGCCATATTGAAGATTCGGTGTTGGCGAGTGATTGCGATATCGGCCCCTATGCACGCTTGCGCCCCGGCACAGACTTGGCAGAGGGTGTAAAAATCGGCAATTTTGTTGAGACTAAAAAAGCGGTGATCGCCAAAGGCAGCAAGGTGAACCACTTGTCTTATATTGGCGATGCGAAAATCGGCAGTGGTGTGAATGTCGGTGCCGGCACAATCACCTGCAATTACGATGGTGTAAATAAATCCAAAACAGAAATTGGTGATAACGCCTTTATTGGTTCTAATTCCGCTTTGGTGGCTCCGATAAAAATCGGTGCGAGCGCGACTGTGGGTGCAGGTTCCGTTATCACCAAAAATGTGGGCGATGCTGATTTGGCGATTGCGCGCAGTAAGCAAACAAATCTGCAAGGCTGGGAACGACCCACAAAAAAATCATAAGATACACAATTAAGATGGAATTGTATGGCAACGATAATTCGTAATAGTGATCAAAAACGTAAACCCATGACTAGGGGCGAACGTCGTTTCGCCGACCGTCTGGAAGATTTTCTTGAAGACGATTATCTCTGCTGGTTTGATATTCCAGTGGGTGAAAAACGACGCTATACCGATTTTGTTATCTTGCACCCTGCCCGTGGGTTACTATTTCTTGAGGTGAAGGATTGGTCGCTTGATAATATTCGCTCCATCACCCCAGACATTGTTGAGCTGCAAACCAACAATGGCCTTAAGCATTTTTCCAATCCCTTATTGCAAGCTCGTCAATGTGCAACTCATTATGTACGCCGTATAGAGCGCGATAATCTGATGCTGCAAACTACCGGTAAATATCAGGGAAAACTTTGTTGTCCCTGGGGTTATGGTGCTGTCTTACCTAAGTGATTGTTATGGGTGTCGGCTATCTAGACGACAATGAAGAATGTCTTGCGGCAGAGAGCCGCTTGCTTTACGTGGCAATGACCAGAACCAAAGAAGAATTGGTTGTCACTGCTCATAGCCAAAATTCTTACACGCATAAGCTAAAGGATCTGGCGGGTTAAATGGTTGAGTCTTCCACCGCGCCAACGCAAGATAGTGCGAAAAGCAATGTGAGCGTTGACAAGCGGCGTGACTATAACTGCCCCATCCACATTAGTTGTCGTTATCGTTATGCGCGCCCAATGCAATGGTACTAGCGGATCGATAATATTGAGGTAAATTCAATAATGAGGCCAATAGTTTCTTAAACACTTTGATAAAGGATTTATTTATGAGTACACCTGATAATCAGCAATTACCTTTATTTGAAATGGATAGCTCTGTTTCTAGCCAGGTATTGCCTGTAACTACTGGGTCACTCGGAATAACGCCTACCCTGCCAGAAAGCCCCTACAGTAAATACATCATTTATGTGGATGAAAGCGGTGACCATAGCTTGCAAACTATTGATGATCAGTATCCACTCTTTGTACTCGCCTTTTGTGTATTTCATAAACGACATTACAGTGAGCAAGTCGTTTCAGCATTAGAAAAATTTAAATTCAATCATTTTGGCCATGACCAAATTATTCTGCATGAAAATGAGATTCGTAAAGAAAAAGGCGCATTCAACATTTTCCGCAACCGCGAACAAAAGTTACAGTTTTTAGATGAACTTACAGGAATTATCGATCACAGTAAGTTTATTTTAATCAGCTGCGTAATTGATAAACGTGCGTTGCGAAAACAAGCAGATGTTGAATCAAATCCTTACCATATTGCTCTGGGGTTCTGCCTGGAAACTCTCTATGAATTTTTAGAAGAAAAGGAGCAGCACCAAAAGAAAACCTTTGTGGTGGTGGAATGTCGTGGGAAAAAAGAAGACAACGAGTTAGAGTTGGGATTCAGGCGTATTTGCGATGGTAATAATCGTTTGGTAAAACAATTGCCTTTCGAAGTATTGTTTTCCGATAAAAAAGCAATGTCCTCCGGTTTACAGCTGGCAGATTTAGTTGCGCGACCTATCGGTTTAAACCTCTTGCGGCCAAGCCAGGAAAATCGCGCGTTTGAAGTATTAAAACAAAAATTTTACTGTGATGGCGGGCGTGAAAAGGTAGGTAGCGGTTATGAAGGTGTCGGTATGAAAATTTACCCTGCCCCAGAAAGCGAAAAGCCCCGATGATACCCACCGAGGCTGTAACGCCGACCGGGAACCCCCAATCCACTTGCGTTGAAGTATAAGTAAACTTACATCAAATAACAACCTTAGGGCTCTATTGCTAGAACCTTGGTTTTTGTGGATCACAAAAGCGGTAATCGCCACAGGTGAGTTGTATTGGCGATGCACGATTGGCCGCGGCAAGCAGCGCAATATCCAGGGTTGGGAAAGACCTGCAAAGAAATAAAAAGCCCTGCAAAAAACAGCTGCTAATAAAAGGGTAAACCTTTGGGTTTACCCGATAATCACTTCTCTAATGAGCCGTTACTGATTAGTTCACGACAGCCCAGTCGCTGTAAGGCGCACCGCTGACATATTCCAGCGTCCACTCAATCTGGTTCGGCAGTGGCTGGCCAGGCGGAATTATAATGACTGCGTAAAAGGTAGCGTTCAGGCTTGCCAGGTTGGTAGAACCCAGGTTCCAACCGCAAGCATAGCTGCTGGTGGCTGGAAAACTGGATGATTGGTTGGGATCGGGAAACCCGTCATAATCACTGAGCGACAAGACAAACGCTTTCCCAGACTGGGAGGGCTCGCTGGTTGTCAGGTTTACCGTCAGGATATGATCGCCGTTAATAACACTTGCAGTTATTGAAACAGTGGGATTGGCCATATTTAGTTCCTTTAAAACACGTGTGGGTAGGGCTCAAAAGTATAGAGCACTTAATGTTGTGGAATTGTTTTTACCGATGATCAAGGTGCCAATATTTATCCAGCTGACGAATGTAAAGCATTCGGGAGAAAACATCTCAAGTGGGAGTCCTCTGAGCTTTAGACAGCTTCTACCTATGTAAAAAAATACAAAAGACAGATGAAATGGATTACATATGCCCTGTACTTGTTTATCATAGGTAAACATGTTTTTAAAGATAACTATAACGAGGCATATTATGCGTAGCGGCTCCTGGATCTTCAGTCTTTCTTTTATAGGGTTTCTCTCTGCCTGCGGAGGCGGTGGCAGTTCATCAATGCCGCCGGTAATCCAGTCATCTGCCGCCCTGAGCAGCAGCGTTCCAAGCTCCTCGATATCAAGTAGCAACTCCTCATTATCATCGCTAGCGAGCAGTTCCTCGGTAGTGAGTTCGTCTTTGAGTTCAGTATCAAGTTCAGTAGCTTCAGCCAGCGCCAGTATTACCCCTTTTATTGTGGTGGACCAATTTGGGTATCTGCCTGATGCACAAAAAATCGCGGTCATACGCGACCCTCAAACAGGCTACGATGCAGAGGCGAGCTTTACGCCCAGCGCAACCCTGAACCTGGTCAATATGACCACGGGTGAAACGGTGTTGAACGCGGCACCTGTGGTCTGGAAATCAGGCAGTACCGATACCAGCTCTGGCGATAAAGCCTGGTGGTTTGATTTTTCCAGCGTGACTGTGGCGGGAACCTATGCGGTTGTAGACATGACCCAAAATGTCCGCTCCCCCGCATTTAAAATTGCGCCGGATGTTTATAAACCCGTCCTCAAGCACGCTTTCCGTACCTTCTTTTACCAGCGTGCAGGCTTTGCCAAACAAGAACCTTTTGCCGAGGCTGCCTGGGTGGATGGTGCCAGCCATATAGGTCCGGGCCAGGATAAAAATGCCCGTCTCTACAGCGATAAAGGTAATGCAGCCACCGAAAGAGATGTTTCCGGCGGTTGGTACGATGCAGGGGATTACAATAAATACACCAGCTGGGCAGCCGATTACGTCATTACATTGTTGCATGCCTATATTGAAAATCCGGCAGCTTGGACAGACGATTTCAACATCCCGGAATCCGGCAACGGCATTCCTGATATTTTGGATGAAGTGAAATGGGGTCTGGATTGGCTGAAAAAGATGCAGGACGCTACGGGCAATAATTCTGTACTCAGTATTGTTGGGCTGGATCACAAGAGTCCGCCTTCATCTGCCACAGGTGCCAGTTATTACGGTTCAGCCAGCACCAATGCAACTATTTCAACAGCGGCAGCCTTTGCGTTTGCCAGCAAAGTATTGGGTGAGCAGGACAACACCAGCCTGCAAACCTATGCAGCTGATTTAAAAGTCCGCGCTGAAAATGCCTGGGCATGGACAGCGGCCAATCCCTCGGTATTGTTTCGCAATAACGAAGGTGCATCATCCGGGTTGGGAGCGGGCCAGCAGGAGACCGATGATTCCGGACGCGCGCTTAAGAAACGTATGGCTGCGGTCTATCTTTACGCCGCTACCGGTAGTGCTGCGTACAAATCCCATATCGAAGCGGAATATACCAAGGCCGATTTAAGGACCTTTGCCGACTCCTTCCGCGAAATGGAAAATACCAGCCTGCTTTACTACGCGACCTTGCCAGGTGTAACGCCGACCGTTGCCACCAATATCAATACCTGGTTTAAGAATGCCATGAACAGCGGCGATAACTGGCAGGCAATGACCAGCAAGCGCGACCCCTATTTAGCATTTATCAATTATTACGGTTGGGGCAGCAACAGTACCAAGTCCACCAAGGGCAGCATGTTTATGGACCTGATCAAGTTCAACATCGCCGGTTACGATGCAACCCTTGCAAAAAACTCGGCGTTAACCTACGTCAATTATCTCCATGGCGTGAATCCGCAGGGCATGGTTTACCTGTCCAATATGTACAGCCTGGGAGTGCACAGTTCGGTAAATGAGTTCTATCACACCTGGTTTGGCGATGGCAGCGCCAAGTGGGACAGGGTAGGAACATCGCTGTACGGCCCAGCTCCTGGATTCCTGACCGGCGGTGCGAATCCTGGCTATGACTGGGATGCAAATTGTACGTCTGCCAGCCCCAATGTTGGTTGCGGCGCAGCAGCGCCAAACCCGCCCAAAGGTCAGCCTGCACAAAAAGCCTATAAGGATTTCAACACCAGTTGGCCGATTAATTCATGGAGCGTGACGGAAAACTCCTGCGGTTATCAATCTGCCTATTTGCGCTTACTGTCCAAGTTTGTTAACTGACGATTTCAGGCTTTCCCAAAGGGCGACTTTTAAAGTCGCCCTTTTTTGTTGGGATGCATAACGGCAGCTTGTGAATAAGCTCTTCAGCGCACAGCTATTTATTGCCAGGCGCCTTAACCCTTGGGTCTGATAAATCCTGGAAATCCATAAATATAAAGAAGCTTGCATCCAAACCCATGAAAACAACGTCTATTCATTCGAGCTTCCCAACATCTATCCACCACGTGTAAATAAAGGATGGTTTCCATGTCTATAAAAAATTATTGCATTGCGCTTGCTTTATTAGGCTTTAGCGTTTCGGGATTTACCCTCGCAAGTGAAAATCAAAAAGTCCAGCGTTTTGAGGCCGATGTTGCCAATGCGCAACATATCAGCCTGGATGTACCCGCAGGCCAGGTCATGGTGGTAGGCACAGCGGGTAACAAGCTGGTTGCCGAGGTAAAGGCAAGTTGTAAGGACGTGAAGAGAACGGATAAAGACAGCTGCGAAGCTTTATTGAAAGAATTGGATTGGTCCAAAAAAATTGGCAAGAATACCGAGATTGGTTTGGTTCCCGAAAAAATTACGCGATACGACAATATCCAGATAGAGGTAAAAGTTAGCCTTCCTGCCGATAAAAAATTAAATGTTAACCTGGCTGCTGGTGACTTGAACCTGGATGGCACCAACGCATGTATTGAGGCGAGCGTTAATGCTGGTCAACTCAATCTAAAGCTTAAGGAATCCCAATTAGCATCGGCGGAATTACACGCAAAAGTTGGTGAAGCCAAACTCACCAACACAAAAGGAGAAACACGTTCTGGTGAGCGATCAATGCTGGTGGGAGCCAACTTGACTTGGGATAAAGGTACTGGAGCATGCCATGCAAAAGCGGATGTTATGGCAGGAGAAGTACATTTGACATTGTATTGATTTGCTAAAACCTGTCTGTCACAGGTAATGCTGTTGAAATGTGCATGGATGTCTTATGATTTTCCCTCCATGGAAGAGGGAAAATCCTTTTCGTTATTTTTATTGGCCTAAGGCCCAAAATATTTCAAGGCACATGTGACGGAACTTGCGTTTATTTCCAATCTTGATTTCTTCATCCGCTATGCCTGTATCGGCCAATTAATGTTGCTGATGGCTTATTGGGTATGCAGGTCGTCTAACAAACCATCAAACTGGCGATCACACATACTTCCGCTTTTGCTGGCGTTAGGTATTACCGCTTATCTATTGTTAACGGCTCCTTACCACCCTCGCCCACAGGGTTTTATCCGCAGCCTACTGCTACTGTTTACCCATTGTATGCCGCTCTTGCTTTGGTTATATGGTAAACAATTATTTGACGATGAATTTAATATGCAGGACTGGCCGGTTTGGGCGAAATCCATGCTGACAATACTCGTCATATTCTATCTATATGTTTTTTTGGTACGCGGTGGCGGTGGCCATCTTCAAATGTTGAGCCACCTGATTGGGCTCATCTTTATTGTGCATTTGTTGGCCAGCGTTATTGCCACCTGGCGCAATGATTTGGTGGAACAGCGGAGGATTGCGCGTTTTTGGTTTGTGTTACTGGTAGGTTTATTTTTCTTAATGTTAGACCTGGTAGAACTCAGTAATACCGCATTGAATCGTCACCCCGTTTTTATGTTGGTGAATTCATCAATTTGTTGGATTGGCACCAGCATCACCGCTGTACTTTTATTTACCCATGCTGCAGTAAAAACTGCCGCAGCCCCGGATTCGGATGTAGAAGCCAATCGTTACTCACGTTTGTTGCCGCAAGAAAACGCACTCCATGCAAAATTACAAACCTTTATTGATAAAGCGGGATTTTTGCAATCCGATCTCACCATTAGCAACATGGCGATTCAATTGGAATGCCCGGAACATCACCTGCGTAAATTAATTAACCAGCGGTTGGGCTATACCAACTTCAATGCATTTTTAAATCACTATCGTATTGAGGAAGCGCGCAAGCGTTTGGTCGAAACATCTTTACCTGTTTTATCCATCGCACTTGATCTGGGTTATGGCTCCATTGCATCTTTTAACCGCGCATTCAAAGACATTGTCGGCATAACGCCAACGGCTTACCGCACTGTACAACACGCTCAAATTTCATCCTGAAAAGGCTGTAATTTCAAAATTGATTAGCTTTTTTTGATTTTGATAAGACGTTGAATGGCTAATTCACCAATGTGTAGGGCACAACCAATACACATAAGGTGATTTAAAATGATACGCAAGTTAAGCCGGGTTAGTTTTTTTATAGTACTGTTGGGATTATTGATTTGGTTTCTGAAACCTATTTATCTATTCCTTGCCTATGAAAGTATTGTGCCCATGTGGTTTCCACAAGATGTGGCACCACCACCCTACACGCCACAGACAACGCCTTTTTCCACCCATCCCAAATCTACCGCAGCGCTGGATTTATTAACCCGGCACAGCGCAAAAATTCACTCTCCTGCCATGTCAGCGGCGGTCGCTATTGATGGAAAAATTGTCTGGGCCGGTGCTGTGGGCTGGGCCAATATAGAGCGGCAAATTCCCGCTACCGTCGCTACCCAATTTCGTATTGGCAGCTCATCCAAACCGGTCACAGCAACCTTGCTTGCCAGGATGGTACAAACTGGAAAAATCGATTTGGATACTCCCATCTCTCATTACTATCCGCATTTACCCAATCCCGAATGGGAAAAACTTACGCCCAGGCAATTAGCGTCCCATACCAGTGGCTTGCCAGATTACCTGGACAATTATGGCGACCTTTGGGGCTTTTATTATTTGTTTAAATTGGATAAACGTTACACCTCGGTAAAAGAATCGCTGGAAGTATTTGACGATACCTCCCTGCTGTTCAAACCCGGCACCCGATACCACTACACCAGCTTTAATACAGTGTTGCAAAGTGCGGTACTTGAGACAGTGGCCGGCGAACCATTTCTTAATGCCATGCGTAACCAAGTATTCAAACCCCTGGGGATGAATGCCACCGGCGCAGAATATGAACTGCCCGAGCAAAATGCACTCGCCGGTTTTTACTGGAACCATGACGGTGAATATCCTGCATTCCGCGTTTGGCAAACAGTCGACTTAAGTCACAGGCTTGCCGGTGGGGGATTTATTTCAACACCATCAGATATGGTAAAACTCGGCTCGGCCTGGTTGGACGACCACTTCATTTCACCCGAAACACGCCAATTATTCTGGCAACCGCAAACCCTGGCAGATGGCACTGTTGATAAAGAAAACTATGCGCTTGGCTGGCGCTGGGCAGATTACGAGGACGACATCGGAAAAGTCTCCAATGCAAACCACGGCGGCGTGTCCAGGGGATCGCAAAGCTGGTTTATGGTAATCCCGGAAAAAAAGATGGTCGTTTCGGTGATGATTAACGCCAACGTAGAAAACTTCTGGGATTTTGGCCAGGTCAGCATGCCTTTGGCCAGATTATTCATGGAGTAAACAATCCACGATAACTTTCAGATAATGCTTGCCAAAAAGTTTCGATAATCTACAATATCTTTCGTTTCGAAACTTAAGGCAAGCTAAATGACCAAACGTAACACCCAACAGCGCCGTAGAGCCATCATCGACCTGCTAAACGCTAGTGGCGAAGTGAGTGTTGAAGCCTTGGCAGCGCAGTTCGTGACGTCAGAAGTTACGGTTCGAAAGGATTTGGCCGCTTTGGAAGCCAACGGATTGTTATTGCGTCGTTATGGCGGCGCCGTTCCGGTTCCCCAGGAACTGATTTCCAATCCCGCCGAAGAAAAAGTGTCAGCCCGTAAGCAATCCATTGCCAAAGCTGCCGCCGCGTTGATTCGCGACCACAATCGCATCATCCTCGATAGCGGCAGCTCAACCACCGCTGCTCTCTTGCCCGAGTTATCGCACAAGCAAGGTTTAGTGGTGATGACCAATTCCCTCAGTATCGCCAACGCCCTGCGCGAGCTGGAAAATGAACCTACCATATTAATGACCGGCGGTACCTGGGACCCAAAATCTGAAGGCTTCCAGGGGCAATTGGCCGAACAAATCCTGCGCTCTTACAACTTCGATCAATTTTTTATCGGTGCCGACGGTCTGGATTTAGCGCGTGGAACGACTACCTTTAATGAACTTTATAGCTTGAGCCGCGTCATGGCCGACGTTGCCCGCGAAGTGATTGTCATGGCCGAATCTGAAAAAATCGGCCGCAAAATCCATAACCTTGAATTGCCCTGGTCAGCCGTAAAAGTGCTGGTGACAGATGACGGCATCAATGCAGACGATAAACAAAAAATTGAACAACAAGGTGTGCAAGTAATTTGCGCATTTGATTCAGGCAATTAGAAATTAATTTAACAGGGAGTCGTCATCCTCGGCGAAGTCGGGGATCCAGCTCTTCAGTTTTTTAAATACTGGATCCCCGCTGCGCGAGGATGACAGCAAAAATTCAACAGCTTTTCTAAAAGGAAAAAAATATGTGTGGAATTGTAGGCGCGGTAGCGCAGCGTGATGTAGTAGAAATTTTGGTAGAAGGCCTGCGTCGCCTTGAATATCGCGGCTATGATTCTGCGGGTGTTGCCGTTGTTAATAACAGCGGCGAATTACAACGCCTTCGCCGTTTAGGCAAAGTAAAAGAATTATCAGACGCTGTTAAAGCTGAACCTGTTCCCGGTGGTACCGGTATAGCACACACGCGCTGGGCCACTCACGGTGAGCCGAGCGAGCGCAACGCACATCCACACGTTTCCAGTGAACATATTGCAGTTGTGCATAACGGTATTATTGAAAACCACGCAAATTTACGCCGCCAGTTGCAAGAAGAAGGTTATGTATTTACCTCAGATACAGACACCGAAGTCATCGCACACCTGGTACAAAAGGAATTGAAAGCCACTAACAATCTATTAACGGCCGTACAAAAATCCGTAAAACAATTACACGGTGCCTACGGAACAGTGTTGATGGATAAAAATGATGCATCCCATTTGGTAGTAGCCCGTTCGGGCTCACCGCTGGTCATTGGTTTGGGCATTGGTGAAAACTTTATTGCCTCAGATCAGCTCGCACTGTTGCCAGTTACTCGCCGTTTTATCTTTTTAGAAGAAGGCGACGTGGCAGAAATTACTCGCCACAGCATTAACATTTTCGACAAAGATGGCAATGCCGTTGAACGCCAGATCCATGAATCAACGGCAAGTTACGACGCTGGCGATAAAGGCCAATACCGCCACTTCATGCTCAAAGAAATTTACGAACAACCTAATGCCGTACTAAACACGCTGGAAGGTCGTTTGAGTTCAGAATCTGTGTTGGATGAAACCTTCGGCAACGGCGCCGCAGAATTATTTAAAAAAGTAAAACACATCCAAATCGTTGCCTGCGGAACAAGTTATCACTCAGCAATGGTAGCGCGTTATTGGTTAGAAACATTTTCCGGGATTTCATGCAACGTAGAAATTGCGAGCGAATTCCGCTACAGAAAATCATTCGTACAACCTGACAGCATGGTTGTCACCATAAGCCAATCCGGTGAAACGGCAGATACCCTGGCGGCGTTGCGTTTAGCAAAAGAAATCGGTTATCTGGGCAGTCTTTCTATTTGTAACGTTGCAGGCTCATCACTGGTACGCGAATCAGATCTCGCGTTTATGACGCGTGCCGGTGCAGAAATTGGCGTTGCATCAACCAAAGCATTCACCACACAACTGGTTGGTTTGGCCATGTTGGTATTAGCCATTGGTAAATACAACGGCCTTTCTGCTGCAGATCAGAAAGACATGGTTGCTGCGCTGAAAAACCTGCCCGCAAAATTAGAAGAGTCTTTGACATTAGCAGAAGGTATTGAAGCACTTGCTGAAGAATTTGCCGATAAACACAACGCACTTTTCCTGGGCCGTGGCGACCAATACCCCATCGCAATGGAAGGCGCACTCAAGCTCAAAGAAATTTCCTACATCCACGCAGAAGCATACGCCGCCGGTGAACTAAAACATGGCCCACTCGCCTTGATTGATGCTCACATGCCCATCATTGTTGTTGCACCTAACAATGACTTGTTGGAAAAATTAAAATCCAACGTAGAAGAAGTCCGCGCACGCGGCGGTATTCTGTATGTATTCGCAGATGTAGACGCAAAATTCGAATCCGACGAAACTATGCGCGTCATCAACGTCCCGCATATCCATCCGTGGCTCGCACCCATCCTTTATACATTGCCATTGCAATTATTGAGTTATTACGTGGCAATTATTAAAGGAACAGATGTGGACCAACCACGTAATCTGGCGAAGAGCGTTACTGTCGAATAATTTAGTGGCGTTGTATTTTCCGTCCTGTGGCACGATAATAAAGTTCGTAACATATAAATAAAGATAGTAACTTACAAATAAAGCTGGTAACTTTTCCGTCTAACCTCGGCAATGTTGAAGGTATATGGGACATGACCAGCATTATTCTTGATTCACGCTCCCAGAAATGGATAAAACAAGGGCGCGGATCAGGTTCAGGAAAAGACTATCATCCATGGTTAACCGTTAGAGACCTGCCATCTTCTGGCAGGTCTCATCGTATCTGGGGGTTTCAAACCCAGAGAACTCACCATCTATTATCAGACCTTGAACTAGCAGCGTTCTTTCTGTTTGACTGGAATTCAACGGTTACTGATATCCGGGAGCAGTACCCTCTTAGGCTTGAAGACACGCTTAAACTCGCAACTGATGCAGGTATCCGCCATCCGGAGGTTGGTGGACAGGTCCAAGTGATGTCCACGGACCTGCTTGTTGATACTAATAGACCAAACACGCCCAGAATGGCAATCCAAGTCAAAACATCAACAGACCTCTTCAATCCAAGAACAGTTGAAAAGCTGGAGCTTGAACGGCGTTATTGGGAAATGAAAGAAATTCCTTGGTATCTACTTACTGAGAGGCAAATCCCTAAAATAGTAATAAAGAACATTGCTTGGCTTTATCCCGCACAGGTTGTCTTAGGAGAACTGGAAGAAATTCTTAGTTTTGCTCCTTTGTATCTGAATTATTTCCTTCAATACCCTGCACTGCAAATATCACAAGCCGCGATGATGCTAGATCAAGCTTATTCACTTGCAACAGGCGAATCTCTTCAGAAAATTCGAGCCCTCATGGCATTGAGAGTTTTTTTATTCGATATTCGAAAACCGTGGTCAACATTATTAGTGCGTGAGTTACAAGCATCATCAGATATTCATTCGTTAAGGGATCGTTATGCTGCGAATCAATGATGTGGTGAAACTCGGGAGCGAACGATATCGAATTTTGGAAGTAGGCGACTCCAGATACATATGGATTAATATTGATTCTGAAAAATCATTTCCAGAATCAATATTGGTATCAGAAGTTGAATCTGAAATTTTATCGGAAAATCTAAAGAAGGCCGATGATCCATTTTTAAATCTGGCTGCTCAGCTTCCTGAACCGGGTTCTACTGCTCAACAAATCAGAGACAAGCGTTATTCAATTATCTCAGGTTTGATTCGTCATTCAGATATCTATTACCGAAATGGCAGGGGTGCATTAATTCAACAAGTTGTTGAAAAAACAGGTACGCCTAAGAAAACTATCTATGCCTATCTTCGTCAATTTTGGCAAAGAGGTAGCACACCAAATGCACTTTTACCTGATTATGAAAATTCAGGTGGTCGGGGGAAAAAGCGCGTTGCCACAGAAAAGAAACTTGGCCGCCCAAGAAGCATTGCCTCTGGTACAGGTGCAATTGTTGACGAAACTGTAGAGCGCATGTTTCGCATTGTGCTTGATCGGTATTACTTAAATGAGAAGAAGCTTTCCCTTCCTTATACTCATCGTCGTTTTGAAGACATGTTTGAGGCTGCTAATCCTGGAGTATCCAAAGAGGATTTTCCTACGCTTGCTCAGTTGCGCTACTTCTATGAGCGTGAATATGTTCTTCCTGAGCGTATTCGATTAAGAGCTAATAAAATTGAATATCAAAAAGATATTCGACCTCTGCATAGTACCGCTACAGCAGGTGTACATGGGCCTGGCGCGCGCTATGAAATTGATGCGACTATAGCTGACATCTACTTACTGTCGGAGGATAGACAAAGAATTATCGGTCGCCCAACACTCTATGTAGTTGTAGATGTATACAGTCGGTTGATTGCTGGCTTTTATGTTGGCACAGAAAATCCATCCTATGTAACCGCAATGTTAGCGTTAGTAAATGCGATGACGGATAAAACGCAGTTATGCAAGGAATATGGTTATGACATTGATAAAGATGATTGGCCCTCAATTGGTTTACCAGATGCGATTTTAGCGGATCGTGGCGAATTGCTTGGATATCAAATCGAGTACCTGGAACAAGCCTTTGGTGTGAGGATTGAAAATACACCACCTTATCGGGGTGATGCAAAAGGTATTGTTGAGCGCCATTTTCATACGATTCAAGCAGATTTCAAACCATTTGCTCCAGGTGTTGTATCTGGAACCATAGTTAAAAAACGCGGCGGAAAGGATTACAGATTAGATGCTACGTTGACGATGAGTGATTTTAGAAAAATTATTCTTGGCTCCATTCTGCATAGAAACCTGAGCTCTGTATTAGTTAAATATGACCGTGATGCAGATATGCCAGATTCTCTTCCTGCAATACCTGTACATATCTGGCAATGGGGTATTCAACATCGTAGTGGTCGTTTAAGAAACACATCTGAGGAAAAGTTAAAATTAGCACTGCTTCCACGCCAAAAGGTGACGCTCTCTGACAATGGTATTCAGTGTTTTGGTGCTTTCTATACATCGCGCGAACTACTAGCTACAGGATGGTTACATAGAGGTGGAGGCCAAAGGCTAAGTTCATTTATGGCCGCGTATGATCCTGCTAGTGCGGACATAATTTATTTATTTCCTGAAGAAAATAAATCCGAATTTTGGGAGTGCTCTTTGACAGATCGTTCGCGGGAATATCGTGGCATGTCAATGTGGGAATTGTGGGATAAACAAAGGCAGCAGCGAAAAACAACGGCCACTGCAAAATTGCAGGAACGGGACAGTAAAAGAAAACTGGAAAATGCAATTCAGGAAACTATTGCAAAAGCAGAGCAGCTGCGGCCATCATATTTCGGAAACCTAAAGAAAGAAACCTTGTCAGGTATTGAAGGCAATCGGCGAGAAGCCAAGGCGGCGGAGCGACAACAGCGACAGTCTGAAATTAAACCTAAAGAGCCAAAGCCTTCGGCAACAGTTACCTATTTACATGAAAAACCTGAAGACGTTGCTTTTCCTGACTTTTTAGATGATCTATTTGGAGATGATGAATGACGCTTCCAAAAGGTATGGTTAGTGCGGCTTATTGTGATACAGGTATTGATAGATATCAGGGTAATCCGCTTATTGAAGCCCTGCCGCCTATATTGGATCGGAAACAATTACGTGATGGACTTTCAAGCAATATCGAAATTCGACCAACAGATATTTATCTTGACGGCCAAACAAGAATTCACGTTATTTCTCAATTGCTAGACAGTTTTTTCCAGCCACTTTCCCGTCACATAGAACTCGAATCCAAAATATCCATCATGCTTAGGCAAGGGTACGTTGGAAGAAATTTGGCGACTGGTGAGCTGAATGCGCATATCCAGAATGGATATGAACGAGTGATGCAAGGCGACCTTGGTGTATTCAGATTTGATCATGTCGAATCTACAGCTAAGAGCTTGGCATTCATTGGATGTTCTGGTTCAGGAAAAACAAGCTCATTAAACAGAATTTTGGCCACATATCCGCAATTGATATATCACGAAAAATATAACTTTACTCAAATTGTTTTTTTGAAAATTGATTGCCCACATGATGGTTCTTTAAAAAGTTTGTGCCATAACTTTTTTCGTGAAATAGACGCAATACTCGCAACAAATTACGTGCGTCGGTATGTTGAAAAACGACACAGCGTTGAAACATTAATTGCAGTTATGGCACACATAGCCAACACCCATGCGATAGGACTTTTAGTAATAGATGAAATTCAGCATTTGAGCGTTAAGCATTCTGGTGGTGCAGAAAGAATGCTCAATTTTTTTGTAACGTTAGTAAATGAAATTTCGGTGCCCGTTGTCATGGTGGGAACTCCGAAAGCCAGACCAATATTTGAATTGGATTTGCGATCAGCACGGCGTGGTGCCGGTTTTGGTTCAATACTTTGGGAGCCTTTAAATAAGCCTTCTGCAGACCAAGAAATATCGCGAACAGAATGGGGAGCTTTTACTGATCGGTTGTGGAAATACCAGTGGTTGACAAAATCACCTATCGAAATATCGCAAGACGTACGTGACACCTGGTATGAATTATCTCAAGGGATAATGGATATTGTTATTAAACTCTTTGTGTTATCACAAATTCGGGCCGTGGTGACAGGCATAGAACGAATCACATCTGCGCTGATGAAGAAAGTATATCAGGATGAGCTAAAACCAATTCATCCCATGATTGAAGCATTGAGTTCTGGTGACGTGACAAGAATAGCTCAGTACTCTGATCTTACAATTCCAGACGTTGACAAAAAAATTATTGAGTTAAGTAATCTGCTTCAATCAAAACAAGAAAATATCAATGTAGCCGTCAAATATCGCGGAAATGAACAAGCAATTCGTTTACACAATATGCTTGTTGATATGGGCTATGAGTCAAGTTTACTGGAGCCTCTCATTAATCGTGCTTTCGAAGAACACTCTGGTTTAGCGGTTAGGGATCTCATGCCGCTAATTTTGAATTGGTATCAATATAAAGAATCCGAAGTTTCTGTATCCGTAAAACCCAAAAAGACAACTGTTAAAAAGAGTGAATGGCATACCTTGGAGTCACGGGATTTGCGCTTTCTATTTTCTCAAGCCGCTAACGAAGAAGATTTCCACGAATCATTGAGCAAAGAAAATATTGTTCTTGATGCTGAACATTGGGTTGATCTAATGAGATAGCTATAAATGCTTAATTTTCCTATACCGTATAACGAAGAGCTTCTTTACAGCACGATTGCTCGCGCTGGTATACGGCATGGATTGACTAGTCCGAAACAGCTGCTCGATGAAGTTTTTAATTCTCGTACAGTAATAGCGACTTTAGATTTACCTAACCATATTTCTTTCATATTACAGTGGTTGCCTTCTGAATTTAATGCGAAAAAATTAATTTATAATCACACATTATTTCCTATCTATGCACCTTTTATACCCGAAGAGCGCCGCCAAAAATGTATGGAATGGATGCTGAAAAAATCCCAAGGTGCAATTCATGTGGCTTTAGGAGTTGCGGCATCTCGAATAAAAACTCCGCGATTTATCAGATATTGTCCAAAATGCGTAACACAGCAAAAATTAAATTATGGCGAATATTTTTGGTGTAGAGAATGGCAAATCGCTGGAATAGAAACATGCTCTATACATAAAACCTTGGCATTAATTAATACCAAAATTTCTAGAACTGGAGTCGAAAGACATAGATTTATAGCCGCTTCGCCAGAAAGCTGTCCGGTTATTGTGCAATCACAGGAAGAGATAATGTCTAGATGGATAGGTCATCAGGTTCAGCAGCTACTAATGACGCCTGCTGAGCAATCAGCGTCATTTTCACAGTGGACTAAATATTATCAGGAGTTAGCGCGTCAGTTTGGTTTTGTCCGAGGTAATGCCCAAATTGAGCACCAAAAAATTAAGGAGAAAATTCTACAAGTTTGGCCAAAAAACTGGCTGATCAAATATGGACTTACATTTAATGCTCATGACAACCAATCTGATTGGTTGTGCAATCTATTCCGAAAGCATAGAAAAACATTTAGTTATCTTGAACACATAGTTGTAAATCAGACATTGTTAGGTGAAGACTGGAAAATCTCTGATGTAATTGCAGCTGTTCGTAAGTATCCCGAAGATAGAAAGTCTGATCAGATTAATGTCAGAAATTTAACCTCTCTTGCTCTTTCGGATGACCAACACTCATGGATAAATTTATTACGATTACATACCCCTCAAAAATCTAGAAAAATTTCTCCTGCATTATATGCAAGGCTTTATCGAAATTATCGTGAGTGGTTACTTGATATTAATTTCCAACACGCCGAAGATCGGTCCATTGGGCATAAGCTCAAAGTCGATTGGGAATATCGTGATCGGGAATATCTACAAGCCTTAAAAGAACTGGATAGCTTCTTTAAGGCCAATAATAAGTGTGTTCGGCGATCCAGAGCGATGTACTTAAAGACTCTGGGAAACGTATCGACCATTGAAAAAAATATGGACAAAATGCCGCTCACTTGTCAATTTTTGTCAGAGAAGGCGGAAACCATCTCACAATATCAGGCCAGACGATTAAAAAACGCGTATGAAGAGCTAAGGGATTTATTTGAATTTCCGCCTCGCTGGCGATTGCTACGAAATTCAGGGTTGAGCGAAGAAAGGCTAACAGAATATTCGAGAAGTTATTTGGAAGATTTAGTGAGTCATGAGCATGAAGTTCAAAGGCGTAGAAAATAATAGTATTGTCAGGGAAATAGGCTCCCTGTTTCGTGGTATAGATAAATCGGATTGGCATATTAATGTAAAATTAATGCCACATCAGAAAAAACAATATTTTGGAGCATCACAATTGCCTGTGCTAGCAAGGCGCAGAGTAATTAACCCTACAGATCAGGTAAAACGAGCGGGTTTTCAATCATCTGTTTTGATTAACACTACGGGTTTATGGAAAGTCTCAAATATTAAATCTTGTCCTGTAGCATCTGTTAGTAAGCAAGGTGATTCACAACAATGGTGTTTTACTTTTCAAGATAAGGGCACAACCTATTATTTACCGCAGCTTGAATTGGCTAGAGTTTTATTTTTTCATCATGCATACATAGCACGATTATCGCTCATAGACCAAGGACTCGTACAAGACTTTGATGTTCAACGAATAAGTCCCGACAAAGCATTAATTAATATCCTACCTGTTTGTTCATTGCCGCTTTACGTAAGAGGTGATTATGCATTGCGACGATTACTAGCCTGGATATTATTAGACCTTGATGCAAGGCGATCATTTGAAAGCATTTCGTACTATCAACTCCAAAATGGCTATGACACAGAAAAGTATCGAACTTGGCATTTCCAATTTGATCCACCCCTACTTGAGGGTGTGGAGCTAACGCTTCGTGGTCACTACGATCAAGAACGAAAAGTATTTTTTGTTTATGAAATTTATAGTGTTTCCAGTCTCACATGCAATTGCCCCTCTTCCGTTGAATTTTTTGACCCTCGATACCAGACACAACAATCAGGTGGTAAAGGTGCAGCTAAGCCAAGCGATTCTCCATTGCCTGAAGTTGAGATTGATGATGAACAAGATCCCGATGTAGATCATTCAGAAATTAAAATAGAAACGCCTACAGTTTCTTTTGAATTTACTAACCCAATCGAAACTACACGTGTTGGTAAAGGCACTCGTTCTTCTGGTGGAGTACAACAGGTCGATGATCAGTCAAATTCGACACCTAATCCGTCCATAGATGTCAGTACAAATGAGTCAAGCATCCACGGAACCCTGCCATCAGCTGATTATGATGGATTAGATGATAAGAGCGAAGACACTTATCTCTATGCAGATAAATTTAAAGCTTTTGCTGCGATGGTTGAACATTTAGTCACGATGCCAAAATGTAGCCAAATAAAGCGAGAGCTACGAAAACTTCCAGCAATTGCGGGATATTCCAAACACTTACTTGTAGATGGCAACCCGCGTTGTTTAGCGTACTACCTCATAAAAAAGAACAGTACCGTGTACGCATTAGTCGAAGTAGATACCTCAGACAACAAAAACCGTCTCTCAAGTTTGTTGTTAAAACAACACAATGAAAATCTGGATTGGGAGAGGCGAATAGCTGAGATTGAAACACTTCTAGTAAAGAGGTCGTTGGTTTGGCCAACATCCTATCTAAAGCGCGTTTTTGGAAAAGATTACAAGCGCATCCCTCATCAAAAAATCAGTGCCGCAGATAAGTCATCGATTGAACAAGAATCGGTGCAGCGCTGGGCTGAAAGGGTCTATGCGGAAATAATATAAGTTCGTTTTCTATATGGCTTCTGAGGATCAGATGGAATGAATAGCGGCCTTTCGTAAGGTGGATGGTCCGAAACCAATTTCCATCTGTTTTTGAGGTGATGTTACCCCTAGGTAGGTGTCTAATTGATCGAAAATGGGTGCAAGTGGAATCACGAGTCCTTCTGCAACCGATTCACTTAATTGAGCGTATAAAACAAAAGAGTCTCCTGCGATGATCACCAAGCAAGCGAGTGGGTCTATTGCACGAGGAGTTTGAAGAGTCTCGAGGAGCTGTTTAATAATGGCTCCAATAGCTGCACGTCTGATTCCGTATCGTTGCTCCATGTGGGAGATTATCGCGATAGTTAGTAGTTCAACTCTGGTAAATGTGCGGTTTCGTCCAGAGCCTTGGTCAATTGTAAATGACGGTAAATCTCGTAAAAGTGCTCTCATTTGATCCCTGGTATAGCCAGAGACTGCACATGCATCAGCCATCTTCAGTGTACGAACATTCATCAAACGTGCTCAGTTGAGATTTCTATGTCTATTAAACCTTAATTGAGTCCAATAAACAAATTTGTGTGTCCATTAGACGCATAATTGTGCTACTCTGACCTAAATATGGGGCAGTCGCCAATGTTCTGTGCGTAGCAAAGTTCATGTAACATATTTGCCATTAGAAATATCCATTTATTTTTTAGGTTGCGTCATGGCCACTGCGGATCAGATTAAATCTCTTATTCGCTCTTACTCTGAGGAGGATCGAGAGCGCTTCTACTCTATCGCTCTTCAAGTGGCTGCTCATGAGGCAAAGCAAGGGCATGCGTCTCTTGCTCATGAAATACGCGGATTGGTGGATAATCATCGCAAGCGTGCTCACCAAGGATTAACAGTTGTTCCCTTCCCTCAAGAGTTAAAAGGATTGGTGGTATCTGAAAACCCGGATATCCCATTTACATCCCTAGTTGCTCCTCAGTCCACTTTGGACCGGTTCCATAGAGTAATTAAAGAGTTCTATCAGCGCGGAAAGCTACAACAGCATGGTCTCTTTAACCGCCGCCGTATTTTACTTGCTGGCCCACCGGGAACAGGAAAAACCATGTCAGCTCGAGTTCTTGCTCATGAGCTGAAGTTGCCTCTATATACGGTACAAGTGGATCGACTTGTAACTAAGTTTATGGGGGAGACGAGCGCTAAGTTGCGTCAGATTTTTGATGTGATGGCACAGAAGCAAGGTGTATATTTTTTTGATGAGTTTGATGCCATAGGTGGAGATCGCTCACTCGATAACGATGTGGGTGAAATGCGGCGTGTTTTGAATGCGCTGCTGCAATTTATTGAGCTTGATCAATCCGACAGTATTGTTATTGCTGCTACCAACAACCCTAAATTGCTTGATCCTGCTTTGTTTCGCCGATTTGATGATGTGCTCTATTATTCTTTGCCTGATGAGAGTGAAAGAAAACATTTAATTGAGCTCGTTTTAGGGACATTTTTGAGTAGCCGGTTTTCTTGGAAAAATGTTCTTGAAACATGTAACGGTTTGAGTCAGGCTGAAATAGGATCAGCATGCCGTGACGCAATAAAGGAAGCGGTATTACATGACAAATCAAAAGTAACTGCGAATGAATTGATTGAAACTTTGCGTCAGCGGAGACAAGTTTATTCGGGATTCTGACATTTTTTACTACCAGTGCAGAAAATAATTTATGGATAAGTTGCCTCACATAGTTTTACCTAACCTACCCGAAACCCGCCCTTACACCAGTACCTCTTCCGCAGTAATTCAAAAAACAATTGTCCCCAGAAATCGAGCGCAACATGGGCAATATTTGCAAGGCCAGTTTAAAAAAGCATGGGATGAGTCTCATAGCAGTCAGTTAGCAACAGTTGGTGCGCGCGACGGTGTTTACTTAGAATTTGTAAGTGATCCAGATGCGGAACTAGTAACCAAGAGCCTTGAGGATATGAAATCCAAGGAAATAAGGTTGCTAAACGTTCGAAAAGTAAAAAATTCCGCTGGTCAATTAGTTACATTAGCGACTGTATATGTATCAAATAATAAACGAGCATATTTTGTAAAAAAGTTTTCCGAATACCTGAGCCAGAATACGGATAAAGGTAACCCAAGGCATCAAGATCTTGTGGCTAGCATTTCCGATATTAGAACTGCTTTATTGGTTGAATCATTTTGGACTGATCAGACAGCTCCAAAACCTGGGTCAGATAAAAAGTGGGTAGAGGTATGGCTTCGGATTAACTCCGATGAGGATGTAAATAAATTTGACAGGCTTTTAGCTCAGCTAGAGTTGGAAGCTCGGCAAGGAATCATTAAGTTTCCTGAACGAGTGATCAAAGTCATTTTCGCTAGCTCAACAGATTTGGAAAAACTGACTCAGTCAAGTGATCTTATAGCAGAATATCGTCTTGCTAAAACAACAACTGCTTTTTTTATGGAAATGAATGCCAAAGAGCAAATTAATTGGATTGATAATTTGCTGAAACGACTGGATCAGCCTCAAAATAAAGTGTCGTCAGTATGCATTCTTGATACTGGTGTCAATAACGGACATCCGTTAATCAAACCATTTTTATTGAACGAAGACTGCCAGACTGTTGATGCGGCTTGGGAGTCGCATGATCATGACAGTCATGGGACTTTGATGGCAGGCACTGCCCTGTATGGGGATCTAACACCTTTATTGGAAAGCAGCGAATCTATATCCATTCCTCACATTTTAGAGTCGGTAAAAATTTTGCCGCATGATGGTGAAAACGAACCTAATTTATGGGGATATATTACGGCGCAGGGTGTAAGCAGAGCAGAAATACAAGCGCCAGATAGAAAGCGGTCTTACTGCATGGCAGTCACTGCAACTGATAGCCGTGATAGGGGGCGTCCCAGTTCTTGGTCTGCGGAAATCGATCAATTGACCTCTAAATGGAATGAGCAAAGATTATTTATAATCAGTGGTGGTAATTCTTTGCATTCAATGGAAGTTAAAGAGGCTGCTCAACACTATCCCGATATTCAGGTAACAGAATCAGTTCACGATCCAGCACAATCCTGGAATGCACTGACAGTAGGTGCAATAACGAGCCTTGTAGATATTGTTGACACCAATTTAGCGTCGTACCATCCAGTTGCTGAAGCACAAACGCTATCCCCATTTTCTACAACCTCGAGTACATGGGAAGAGAATAAATGGCCAGTTAAGCCAGAGCTGGTATTGGAGGGAGGAAACTTAGCGATTGACGATACTGGGTTTGCTACTGAATGCGATGATCTCTCAATTCTTTCTACTACCTATAAATCGAATTCACAAGGCTATTTTTATCCCTTTAACATGACGAGTGCTGCCACCGCTCAATTAGCGAGAATGGCAGGATTTATTAGGGCGGAATATCCAATCTATTGGGAAGAAACTATCCGAGCATTATTGGTACATTCGGCAGAGTGGCCTGATGCCTTGAAAAAGCAATTTATGTCGGGCGATAAAAAGAGTGATTACAAAAATCTGCTCAAAATCTGTGGCTATGGCGTACCCAACCTTGACCGAGCGCTATATAGCGCCAGAAATTCCTTAACGTTAATAGCGCAAGCAGTACTGCAACCTTTTGATAAAAGGTCCGGTGGTGGAATGCGTACTCGTGATATGCATTTCTATGACTTGCCTTGGCCGGTAGAAGTTTTGCAATCGCTTCCTGACAACGTACAAGTGAAAATGAAAATCACACTTTCATATTTTATTGAGCCTGGGCCTGGTGAAGTTGGATGGAAAGATAGATATCGATATGCGTCTCATGCACTCCGATTTGATATTAATAATCCAGGGGAGTCCAAGGAAGAATTTATCAAGCGTATAAATAAAGCAGCTCGGGAAGAAGATGAGGAGTTGGTCAGTACCCAATCTGCTTCTGGGCATTGGTTGCTCGGTTCAACGGCAAGAGATCGCGGCTCTATTCACTCCGATACTTGGTTTGGCACAGCGGCGGAGCTAGCAACCTCAAATTTTATTTCAGTAATGCCAAAAATTGGTTGGTGGAGAGAACGATCTCATCTCGGATGCTGGAATCGAAAAACTCGCTATAGCTTGGTAGTTTCAATTGAAACGGAAAGCGCAAGTGCCGATGTTTATACGCCGATTTCAACTATGCTGAAACTGCCAGTTTCTATTGAAATTGGAAATTAATTTAAGTTTTAAGGGAAATATTATATGGCTAGGTATATTTTTTGTAATTTTAATAAATTGTTTTTCAAATGCTAATCAAGCACATGCGATAGAAAATTCTTCAGAATAAAACCAAAAATCTTCTTTTGTAGTTCAGTGCACTAATAGGCTAGCAAGAAATTGCAAGAGGATTTCCTTTATAAGTCTGTGCTGGTAATAACAAAAGATTTATCTCAACCTTCCCACAGATAAGATTTGAGTCCTATTACATGTATAAAGAAGCTGGAAAACTTTTTTTCTCACCCTCAGATCTGACGACGTTTATGAATAGCCCATTTGCGTCCTGGATGCAGAGATTAGAAATAGAATTCCAACTGTCTGCTCCTGAAAAAGATCCGGAATCTGAAATGACCAAAGCCTTGTCTCAGAAAGGCTATGAGCATGAACAAAGTCTGCTTGAAGATTTTAAAAGCAAAGGGCTTCATATTGAAGAGATAACTAGCGAGCTTTTTCCCGAAGAAGAGTACGTATCGTTCAAACTCAAGCAACAGGCTACGACTCAAGCGATCGAAAGGAAAGCGGATATTATTTTTCAGGCGGCTCTGGAGCGGGCTCCATTTCGAGGTTTTGCTGATTTTTTAGTTAAAAAAGCAATGCCCTCGGGAGAAGAGTACTATGAAATTTGGGATACTAAACTGTCGTCCACCGTTAAACCTACTCATGTCATTCAGCTGTGCTGCTATTTAGATATGCTAACAGATGATCAACAGGACACATCAACTTCATTTGTTATTGTTCTGGGTACCGGCGAACATGTACGGCTTTATTTAAGCGATTATTTTCACTATTACCTATCGTTGAAAAATAGGTTCCTGCGTTTTCATAATGAGTTTAATGAAAACAACATGCCTGACCCAGCAGAGTCTCGATCATTTGGTCGCTGGGAGACGTTTGCAACAGAACATCTTAAATCTCGAGATCACATTTCTCTTATTGCAAATATTACTCGCACTCAAGTGAAAAAACTCTGTTCGATAGGTATCGCCACACAAGAAAAATTATTAACGACCCATCATTCCGAGATCAACGGCATCGCATTAGATATTGTGGAAAAAATAAAAAAGCAAGCGAGCCTACAACGAAAAACAAATGGCCGTATTCCTCCTTTTTTTGAGATTAGACATGCCGAGCAACAAGCCAATCTAGGGCTTTCATTGTTGCCGCCACATTCCCCTTTGGATGTTTTTTTTGATATTGAAGGTTATCCCTTTAGTAGAGGCGGATTAGAATATCTGTGGGGTTGTACTTACTACGATGAATCAGGTAATAGAACATTTCGAGACTTCTGGGCTCACGATGAGGAGCAAGAGAAGGTCGCATTTGAAGCGTTTATTCAATGGGTTTACACTCTCTGGACAATCGATCCTTCGATGCATATTTATCATTATGCGAATTATGAAATTGCAGCCTGTCGAAATCTGATGGGGCGTTATGGAGTGTGTGAGTATGAATTAGATCAGTTACTAAGAAACGACGTATTTGTTGATTTATATAAAATAGTGGTTCATGGACTGGTCGTTGGCGAACCAAGATACTCCATCAAAAATATAGAACACCTATACCGAGGGAAGCGCGACATACAGATTGAATCTGGTAGCGACTCTGTTCTCGTTTACGAAAAATGGCAAATGCTTTTTAGAGCAGGTCTGGAGAGCGATGACTGGCGTGAGTCAGAAATACTTCAACATATTCGCGAGTACAACATCGATGATTGCAACTCAACAGAGGAGCTTGTTGTGTGGCTTCGTCAGCAACAAGCCAGTCATCACATTACCTATATAGGCACGTCCGATGTTGTAGTACCTGAAATTTCTGAAGAAATTACCACTAGAAATGCCTTAAGAGATCGGTTGCTGAAAAAATCCTTAGAGCAATCCGAAATTAAAAAGCGTTTGACCGAAAATCTTGCATGGATTTTAGAGTTTCATCGACGAGAAATAAAACCACTTTACTGGCGTCTATTCGATCGGTTGGGGATGGAGCATAGCGAGCTGCTAGATGATATTGACTGCTTGGCTATGTGCCAACGCACAGAGCGAGAACCATTCAAGCCAACTGCTAAAGCAAAGAACATGGCTTACGAATACCGGATGAGTGTAGATCAGGAGTTTAAAATTCCTCGCCTAGAATCCCTCTACCTTCTTGAGCCGGAACAAAGGAAAGTGCAGCTTCTCAATGATCATTCATGTTTTGAAAGTGGGGTTATTTCTATTCAATCCAGTCATGACCCTGGCCCCCTAATCACCCTCATTCCAGATGAATACATACACCCAGGCCAAATCCCCCAAGCTATTGATAGTGTTGTCTCAGACTACGACAACATGAGCGAGACCGAGTTTAGTTACAAACATACTGCGATATCCGATTACTTGCTTCGCCGTAAACCGAATATAACGGGTTGCTATGGAAGCATCGTTGAAAGTGAAGAGCCTAATGAAAGGCTGAAAGAAACTATAGCGGCTATCAACAACCTAAATAATAGCTATTTAATCATTCAGGGGCCGCCAGGTTCGGGTAAGACTTATACAGCTAAACATGTTATTGCCAATTTGCTATCTCAAGGCAAGAGAGTGGGGATTTCCAGCAATAGCCATAAAGCTATTAATCACCTTCTTTGTGGTGTAGCCAATTATTGTAAAGAGCACCAAATTTCAGCTGCGGCATATGCCACCAAAGATACAGGGCAAGAACTACGAGAAGCAGGAATCGAAATTATTGAAAATCGAGCGATTACAAATAAGCTTGAATCCGGTGTTGTCATAGGTACCACTGCTTGGGGGTTTTGTCGTTCTGATTTAGTAAAAACATTTGACTACCTATTTATCGACGAAGCAGGACAAGTCCCAATGGCACGCCTTGTTGGAATGAGTCGCTCTGCAAACAATCTGATTTTAATGGGAGACCAAATGCAATTAAGTCAGCCCTCGCAGGGCACGCACCCTGCAGAGAGTGGGTTATCAATTCTGGATTACGCTTTGGGTGATACGGCAATTGTAGATAGTGAAATGGGTATTTTCTTAGGCACAAGCTTTAGAATGCACTCAAAAATTAATCAGTTTATTAGCCCTGCTTTTTATCAAGGAAAGTTGCATACAGATCCTCGAAATGACATGCAGGAACTCTTACAGAATAACTTTCCATACAGCCTTTCATTGAAAACTGCAGGCATTCAATTTATTGCCGTTGATCATGTTGGTAATCAGCAAGCTAGCGATGAAGAGGCGGAAAAAATTCTAGAAATTTCAATTGCATTGATGGGTCGCCAATATAGAGACAAAGAGGGGAATGATTATCCAATTACTATAAATGACATGCTTTTTCTGACTCCGTTTAACCATCAAGTCAATCGGTTGCAGTCAATCTTGGGAGAGTATGCAAAAGTAGGCACTGTAGATAAATTCCAAGGCCAAGAGGCTCCTATTGTTTTTTACAGTCTGTGTTCTAGCGAACCTTCCGAATCACCGCGAGGATTGGAGTTTCTCTATGATAGGAATCGAACCAATGTCGCTATATCTCGCGCTCAATGTCTAGTGATAGTTGTCGGAAGTACCAGTCTAAAATGCCCATATATCTCAACGATTGAGCAGATGAAATTAGCGAATATTATGTCAAATCTTCTTTCTAATTAAACCTGGAATGATAATATTACACAAATAAGTGTAATATTAATGTTGAATATTACAGTATTTACTGTAATATTTCACTAAGTGCTGTAATATTTAATGGTTTAGTTATGAATATTGAATTATCTCAATATATTGACTGGAGCGGATCCCAAGCAGAGCTCGTTGAGCTCGCCGGTGAGTTGGGTCCTCAACTAGTAAAGGGCGATCAACCCATCACTAAAAGAACGCTCATTTACTATCGTGGCAAGGGCGTCATTTCTCCGGCAAGTGGCAAAAAATATGGCTACTTGCACTTAGTTCAATGTCTTGCCGCAAGAAAGCTAATTTCACATGGATGGACAGTAACGCAGCTTGTCCAACTTATAGCTAATGCTGATGAATGGACTTTGACTCAAGTGGCGTATGGTGAAATTGAAGCTGATGCGGCGCTCGGTATAAGTGCATCAACCGCTTCTCAGATCTCAGACTTAAATGATCCATCCGAGCAGGCGCTCGAAGAGACCGACCTGCCGCTATCGGAGTTAGCTGTACGAATGCTGGCGATAGGGGTGTGTGATAGCTTTAACAGAGTTATTGATGAGCACAAGATTGTCAGTGGGAACGAGATTCCTTTTACTCTAAAGAGGGCCATGGGACTTCTTGGGCGCCTCTGTCTTGAAGAGGGCAAAGAAGATGCTTTCGCCTCTATTCACGATACCTTAGCTCGCTGTAAATTGCCTTTTAATGATTCCTGCTGGCCGCTTTCTGTCTTTAAAGAGACTAATTTTAAGTTAGGCTCTGTCAACCTGATTGACAAGGATCATCGCTGTCCCACTCAAGATTGTGTGGAACTTGCCAGTGGTGAAAGCGAAGCCAATATTAAAGAGCAATTCAGTTTCGAACTCTTGACTCAACTATGCTCAGGGTTCGGCCCACAAAAGCATTGGGCCTATCAAAAGGTAAGGGAATTCATCGGTAGAAACCCAATTACAACAAGCCGTCGAATCACTGAGCACGCTCGAGAAAATGCCTTAGCTAAGATTGATCCATTCTTGGTTCGAGAAGTGTATACCCCTGTAGAAAGCCACATTCTTATTGATGGTTTGCTTTACCAGTGTGAAGCATGTAAGGCCCCTATCAGGAAGGCCGAAGAAAAACTAGGGCGATGTCCTATTAAACAATGCGCCAATTATGGAAATAATGTACCGCTCATTGGCGGACGTACCCCCGAAATTGACTGCGTTGTATTAAAGCCTCACTTGCTTTCATTTTGGTTTGGTCCGTCAATCGATGAGCTAGCCATCTATGACCTGGCCGTTAAGCGGGAATTGGAGGCTCAGCTATATCCGGAGAGTGATGCTTGCGATATATCTATTGATGGGTACGACATTGGTATTGACGTAAAGTCCTATTCAAGCCCCTACCTTTTAGCCAAAGCTCTCAACCGTTCCATCGGACGGCTCAATCGATTCACCAAAAAGATTATTGCTGTCAGTGACACTTCCATTTCCAGGCACAGGGACTACCTTCGCACTCTCGAACGACACTATATAAATGAAGCGCCTATTGAATTTCGTTCAGTATCAAGCGTTAAAAACATGATAAGGAGCGGACAGTGAGACAGGCTATCGATATTTGGAAAGGCAATGACAAGATTAATTGGTTGTGCTTATTTATTAAAGAATTTACAGGGAAAAGTGATCTGAATTTAGCACCTCTATTACTTTCTGGATTCCATTCTCTTCGATCATCCTCTCCTGCTCAAGCAAATGAGTTTGCATATTTTAATATTCGCCAATTAATGCTGCGGTTCTCAAATTTAACAGCAATTAAAAAAGCCGTTGTTCGCTATAACGAACATTATGCAAACAATGAATACGTAAGTGACCAGCGACTATTCAGTATTGATGAGAAGACACTGACCTTTAAACCACTGTTGGATTTAATGCCACCTGAATACGAGAAAGCAAAACAAATTTTGCTGAAACCTCTAGACTTTGCGGAGCATGGGTATGCCATGGCAAAGCGTGATAAAGAGTTATTTATAGAGGTGGATGATATAGGGATTAAGCGTCCGTACAACATTAAAGATTTGCCACAAAACCTTCCTTGTCCACAACATAATATCAGCAATCTATCCAGCAGATCCGTTCAAATACCTATCGCAGAGTTGTTTGAGGAAGCGACAGAAATGGACTACCTCGACGTGCAACATTCGAGGCGTGCCGGAAACTGGGTTTCCAGACTTGAGAATATTTTATTGGAAAAACCGGATATCAATGGAGGCTTTTCTCGAACAGACACTCTTGAACTTGAAGGACTAAAACATCTAATTGGATTACCTGGTGCTGGCAAAACTACGCTATTAATGTGTGTAACACGATGGCTCTCAAAAAAGGACTATAAAACAGCGGTTGTATTCCCATCGGTCGAAGTAAGTCGCCAATATCTAACGGCCTTAAGAGATTACGATGTTGCAGCAGGTCTTTTGACTGGACAAAGTGGATCAACCCGGGCGCGACATGCTCATAACATTGCTGAAACAATTGCATGTGCCGATCCCTTAAAAGGTTTTGCAAAAGATTTTGCGGGAAGCGAATATTTTTCAACTCACTGCGTCTTACCTGCCTTTACTCAAACAATGGAAGATGGTGTAAATCCAACAGGCACATTTTGTAACAAGATAAAAGAAAGAACAAAAGGACGTGATGGTAGCACGAATAAAACTATCGACCGTTTGTGTCCTCTTTGGAGTATGTGTGGCTATCACAAAGCTTCAAGAGAGTTGGTCAACGTTAACGTCTGGTTGGGTCATATAGCTTCTTTCGACACCGTTATTCCTCCTCATGCAACCCAACTGCATTACAGATACTTCGAGCATATCGCAAGGGAATTTGATGTCGTTATTATTGATGAAGCTGACCAAGTTCAATCTTGGTTAGATGAACAAGGCGTGTCTCAGCTAACACTAACTGGAGATGCCGATTCATTTCATGCCGATTTGCAAAAACGCCAGAACCAAATGACTGTCGAACATAATTATGCGTTGGGGGATCCGAACATCTTCAACTTTACTTTGACAGCAATGGATTTTAGTCGTAACAGTCATATGTTAGTTGGCGCTATCCAAAAACTGGATGAGGAACTGCGAAAGGAATATCAGAGTATTTTTCTAACCTCTTCTCGCCTGATTAATGCCATTGTCAGTGGCGACAAAGCCAAAAGTAGTTTGTCGGCAGAACTTGATGGCATTGATAGTCGTTTTAGACAAAAAGAAGCAATTACCCTTCTTTGGGAGAGCGCCGCTTACGCCGCATTTTACAACCGACAAAACATAGAAGAATATGATAATTTTGAGCGATTGAGGGTTCGATATATCGCAGAAAGCCTCAGTTTTACTGAAGAGGAAATTCTGGAACAGCACAAGAATTTGTCCAATGCCTGTAGAGTTTGGTTAACAGAAGAGCGCAGCTCTGTCCGCGACATTGGAATGAATAAAATATGTATGGTGCTGTCAGAGCTTACTCACAGAGATCAAACGCCTGCGTTTTATAAAAAAGTAAATTTACTAGTATGCGTTACCTTTACTATTTTTTCCTACAGAAAACTTTCACCTCATTCAGAAGCACTTATCGAACAAGGCTTTTTGACACCATCACACGTCGAACAACGTTGCTCAGACGACCTTCTAAGTTACACAACAGATAACATTCTAGGCAGGCTTTCAGGTGTACGTTTCTTTCTCGATAGTAGGTCATCCAAGCATGCGGAGCTTTCAAGTGTAAAGCTTCAATATGCCGTATTTTCTGGCTCACCTAGATCTTTTATTTATCACCTTCACGAATCTATACCGGGGGTCAGTCATGCACCTGCAGTTTTACTGGCTAGCGCGACAAGCTATTTAGAGCAAAGCCCAGCTTATCACATCAATCGAGTACCTGATTATATTGTCAGAGCACTCAACAGTGGCAAGCGATTTGAAAAAAGCTATTTCGAATTTAAGCCAATTCCTAACGCTTCAAAACCTGGAGCTTATCTTAGATATAGTGGTGAAGCACTGCCATCCGTTCGAGAGGGTAATCTTCGAAAAATGGTATCGCACCTGCTTCGAGGTGGTGTCGAAGATTCCACGGTTGGCAAAGCGATTGCGAGTTTCGATTCAAGCCCTCGTAAAAGAAAAGCAGCGTTTGTCGTAAATAGCTATCAACATTGCGAAATGTTAAAACGACACATTGATCAACGACATCCAGAATGGGCCTCAAGAACTGTTGCTGTCGTGAAAGACGTAGAAGCTTATGATGGTGCTCCAGGGTATGTCACTAATTCTCAAGTTGAAGCACTAGGCGATATGGATAACATCGAACTCATTATATTTCCCATGGGTGCCATCGGCAGAGGGACGAATATTGTGTTCAGTAAAGGTATGCGTGCGCGAGACGCTGCAATAGGGACGATGTATTTTTTAACCCGTCCACACCCCTCTACAGATGATCTATCACTATTGATCAGTATAGCTGCACAACAATCAGAGGCGTTTAACTCCGAAATATTCCCTGAAGACGCTTCACTGGAGGATATCGCTGAAAATCACTTGAAAGCAAGAAAAAATACCTACGACAAAGTTTGGCGATTGCTACTCAATCCACTCATTGCTAGCAGACTTGGTGAGCTGATGGAGCCTTTTACGGCCAATATCTCGGTTGCATTACTGCAAACAATTGGAAGGGGAATGCGAAACAGCTGTCAGGTTCAATGCATTTTTGTTGATTCAGCTTGGGCCAAAAACTCTGCTCAAAATGATGAATCGATTTTCGATACAAACGAGACAAGTATGCTTGTTCAGCTCATCAATATATTAAAAGTCTGTATTAACAATCCTGACCCAATTAAACGGTCAGTTTATGAAGAATTATACGGTGCCTTCTTAGAGCCACTAAGTAAAACACATGGACTTTTTTACGATAAAGATAACTTCACTACAAACTCAATAGATAGTGATTTAACAAAAGATGAGAATACTGGAGAAATATTTAATATAGAAAATATACTCTCCGGTAATGCCTAAAAAATAACAGGAAACAAGGTGGGTTAAATTTATGACTAAAGACACAAGTAAGGATGTTGCACACGCACTTGTTTATCCTAAAAACGTTGGGTCGCTCCCTAGAAATATTTGTATAGTAAAATGGACGCCGGAATGGATCCTTATCATGCAGCAGATAATTTCTTATGCTGAAGGAGGAGCAAAAGATTTCCTATCTATTCCAACAGCATCATTGAAATCAATATTGGAAATACATCTCGACGGACTATTACTGGTGCGAGCGTATTCAGGGTTAAAAACAAACGATCTAAAATTTTTTAAACCCTCCTCAGAAATTGAGCCTTTTATTATCGCTGATTATCAAAGCGAATTGGTAGAAACTATTGGAAGTTGTATTGAAAAGTGGGTCGACGAGTATCTCGTTCCATTCATGGAGGAATACGAAATGCCAGACTCTCTACGTGACAAGCTGTTTTTGTTGCTGGATAAGAATTCAGTATTTACTACAGAATCACAAACTTTTGATTTATTACCTTGGGGAGCATCTGCTAACGGAACTGCTGCTCCACTTTTTAACCCTCTTGGATATTCTATCACTGCGAATGATATAGCCAGACTCTTGGAGGGAATCGTCCTATTCCCAGAGTTACCACCTGTCATGCGAGTGATTGGATCTGAATTGAGAAAAAATACTGCTGAACTAATAACACCGATCATAGATCGGTTTGAAGAAAAAGGCTTATTTAGCCTTGTTTGTACGATTTCAATTGAGACGCTGCCTACTGTCAATTATCCGACGATTAATTTTAATTTTAGTCGAAGACGATGGGTAACAACTCTGAAAGAAGGCTATTCTCACAATCAAAATGCGTCAGCTTTTCTTTTCGATGAAAATGAAGGGCACGTTTACACCTTTAATATCTGTAAAAAAAAGCAGGAGAATGGAGATAGAAAGTGGTTGCCTGATGAATCGTTTGATGTGTTGCGTGATCGTTTCAATCTACCTGAAATCAATGATGAGGACGATATTTATACGCTTAATATCAATGGTCTACGTGCAAGCGTTAGTCACTCTCACTCCAGCGATGGCGGCGGTTATTCTGGAAAGAACAAACTTGGAGGCGGAGTAACTGAGCGAGACAGGAGTGATGCGTTTAATGCTATTTTCAAGCACCTAAATCCGTATGGTTTTCAAAAAATGGAAAGCTTCCATCAAATAAAAAATGAAGTGCAATTCCTAAAAAGTGAAAACCTTAACTACCTAGATCTCGTTACGTTATGCATGAACATCAACGAGGATCAAGCAGCCTCTAATGAATCGAATGAAAACGAATTTAGTATTGATATTTCGCCTAACGAAAAAGATATTATACATTTGCTGGGAAAAGAATGGGGGGAAATGATTGAACTGCTCGACGAAAAATTAAAAAAACCTAGAGAACTTGAAAGCGCGAAGCAGAAAGCGGTGAAAGTAAGTAATATGTGCGAGATAAATCGCAATATCGTTCACAGTCAATTTCTTTCAAATCAAGCGCCTACACTTTTATTGATTTGTCAGGATCAACGCCAACAGGGCATTATTAAGTACATTATTGATAAATTATTTGGTGATAGTATCCAAGTGGTTAGCACTCTATTACCGGCTAATACACATGGGACAAGAGATACACTCCCTGGCGCAGACTTAACTACACTCAAACGATTGCAGCTTAGAAAAGAAACTTGGCATGATGCAATTAATAATCTCGCCTCCCAATGTACAATTGATATGTGTTTAATCCAGGCGGATCAATATTACGAAGACCAAGGAAAAGACGATAATGTCAATAAACCAGCTGCAAAAATAGCGTTTGCACAATCTGGTATACCCTCTCAATACTTAAATCCAATGGATCGAAGAATCTCAAAGCGGGATAAGCAGTTAGAGGACTATCTTAATCGAATACGAAGCGCACTATTTGACTTGGTTTTTGGACACCATGGAATTATTCCTGCCATCAGTGAGAGTGTTACAAGATATTTCCCCAAGGAAACTAATAGACCAAAATTTATTTACGGCATTACTAGCTTGCGAGTGAATAAACGCTCAGGACCAGCTCCATCTGAAATCGCCGTCGCCACAAGAATAGACACGAATACAGGTCAACCAGAGGTTAAATTTTGTCACCAAGAACGGATCTTGGTGACCTCTGACTGGCTCAATTATAGAGACGCAATTAAATATCTTTGTTCTCGATTTAATACCCAAATCTCACTGGGTAACGCTAAATCAAGTCTGCTTCCGAAGGATGTTTACTCAAGCTTCTCTAAGCGTATTTTTGTGGAAGCCAACCAAAATTTGGGAATTATCTATCTCGAAACGAAGCGCTCGAGTACCTTATCCCCATGGCTGTCAGACATGAGCGTCGGAAATGATACCGAAAAATTATTCTCATCCTATCCTGCACTGCGGGTTATTAGAGTACGAAAGCAAGCTCCACAGCTAATGATTGAAAAATATGCTGGTGAGTATTTTACGCCAACTACATGCCGCCGTTTATTTTCCGTTGATGTAGGCAACATTCCTATATATTGGTCACTTGGTCAGCCGCTCTCTCAAAAAAAACGTGGGATGAGTACATATCGAAGTATAGAATTACCTGATAAAGGCAAAACTAAAACGTTTGACCCTGTCTTAGGTCCGGCACCAACACCAAATGCTGTTGAATTTGTAGTCTTATCTGCACCAAAAGATGAATCAATTGAGCAGCTGATCCAATTTACAACTTCATTAAGAGTGGGAATTCTTCAGGCAAATTTTTCTAATTTTGTCTCTTTACCTGCTCCGTTATTTATTACCAATAAATTGAAAGAGTATTTTGAACTTTAGGGAAGTGCTTATGCTGAAATCAAAATTTGTGAAGCCTATTGATCTATTGCTCAGTGTCGGGTGTGGCTTGAGAAAGGAACTCTCGCCAATGAATTAATAAAGTTACCAACTTTATTAATTCCGAAACTTGGATTTTAAATTTTGGTAGAAGTATCAGTTACTGACTTTATTTATTTTGTAAAAAGACAAGTGCTTATTTTTAATGCTTCGGGAAAGCAAAAGTTACCGACTTTATTTAAACCCCACATCCGTCCGTTCCGTTTGTAAAAAGAGCCTAATAAAAAAGGCTGTTCAGCCAAGCTGGACGGCCTTTTTTACTGTTAAATCTTATTTGAATTTAAATTTAAAACTCACAGGATCATCAATTTTTTTAATTTTCCAGGAATAACTATTTTGTGAGGCCATTAAAGGTTTTGAATTGGCATTACTCTCGATTACTTCAGTATTTTTTGGAAGTATAATTGTTAAGTTACCATCAACGTTTACACCCAGTTCTTTGAGTTCCTTTAAATTTTTATCAGTAAATTGGGGCGTAAATGCTGTTATCTAGCCGGTTAGCGCAACAAGGGTAATATGTTCCAATGCTGAAACCTTTCTCAATGCGTCGGCCGTTTCATAACCGTTCATATCAGGCATACCAATATCAAGAAAAACGACGTCCGGTTTAAAGGTGGCCGCTAATGTTGTCGCCGTAAATCCGTCATGGGCAAGCTCAACCAAATGCTCATCCAGTTCAAGCAGGTGTGACAAGGTTTCTGCGGCATCCAGGTTATCGTCCACTACCATCAAGCGCAGTGGTTTCGTCTGTGAGTAATCATTAATTTTGTTATCTCCCTGGCTTTTATGGTTAACAGAATTAAGCAGTAGAAAGTGCTAACAACACCATCCCCAACATATCAGCATTATCACAGGACGAATATTTCAGTTCTGTTCGTTGCCGAACCAGCAAATTTGTCGCGAGTTCCATCAAAATCTGGCTTGATTTGAAATAACTGACAGCTAAACTTATTTGAGTTTCACATCCTTCAAGTAGCCCTTCCCTATGAAAATCTCTCACAAACTTATCCTGATTTTATCAGTGCTATCGCTTTCGCTGCTTGTTATTAGTGCATTCGGTTGGTTCGCCTTCAAACAACAGCACACCAGCATCCAAACCATCTATGAAGACAGGGTCATTCCATTGCGTGATTTGAAAGTGATCGCTGATGCCTACGCTGTCTCTATCATTGATCTGACTAACAAAACTAACGCAGGCTTGATAAGCGCAGAAGATGCTGCAAAAGAACTCATTAAGGCAGAACAACTGATTAAACAAAAATGGCAAAAATACACATCAACTACGCTAACGCCGCAAGAGAAAAAACTGGCAGAAGAGGCAAATGTATTATTTGTAGCTGCCGATAACAGCCTGGACAAACTCCTTGCATTCCTGCAAACCAAACACGGAAAAATACCTGGCGAATTAGGTGATTATGACGGTTCGCTTTATACGTCAATCGATCCTATTAGTAATAAGATTAATGAACTGGTTGAATTACAGCTGAATGTGGTTGCGCAGGAATACGAGCAATCAACAGACCAATATCAAACTATCCAGATGCTCAATATCACCGGCGTTATCGTTGCAATTATTGCAAGCATTGCAAGTGTTATTGTGGGTTCCGCAATTATTTCGCAGCTTTCACTGCTGGGGTCAGAACCGCGAGAATTATCCAACAATATTAAAGAAATTGCCGCTGGCCGTTTATCGCTAAAAATAGATGAAACCCGTGCGCGTGAAGGGAGTGTTGTTAAAGAAATTAACAAAATGTCAGGGCAATTAAACAATGTTATTGGTGACGTTAATAACGTCAGTAATGACTTAACGGCAACTGCCCAGCATCTTCTCGCAAGCAGTGAAAAGACCATGTACGAACTTCATAACCAGCAACAGCAAACAGAACAAGTTGCCACCGCCATGCATGAAATGTCGGCAACCATTGCCGAGGTTGCCCGCAACGCACAAGAGACCGCTGAAAATAGTGTTGCAGCAGAAAAAGAAGTCGATGAAGGAAGTTCTGTTGTCGGCCAATCATTGCAATCCATCGTGCTGCTGGCAAAAGATGTTGAAAATGCAGTTACCGTGATTTCGCATTTAAAAAATGATAGCGACGAGATTGGAAAAATCCTGGAAGTTATTCGAAGCATCGCCGAGCAAACCAACTTGCTTGCGTTGAACGCCGCCATTGAAGCCGCACGCGCAGGCGAACAAGGCCGCGGGTTTGCAGTAGTTGCCGATGAAGTGCGAACGCTCGCCAGCAGAACACACTCATCCACGCAAGAAATCCAGGTCATGATCCATCGCCTGCAAGGCGGAGTCTCTAACGCTGTTGAGGTTATGGAAAAAAGCCAGGCGAACTCGCAAGAAACTGTAAGCTACGCCAATAAAACCCAACTGATTTTGAACAACATTAAAAAATCAGTATCCGACATTAACGGAAAAAATATGCAAATCGCCACTGCAACAGAAGAACAAACCATGGTTACAGAAGAGATTCACCGAAATATTTCTAACATTAGCCAAGTCACCGAGTTAACCGTGTCATCTATTACAGATGTGGAAAAATCCAGCAGGAAACTCGCGGATTATTCATCGCAACTCAAAAGTAAAATTGCCTTCTTTAAATAATTAACAGCAGGAACATTACCAGGGGAATCTTGTGGCAAAACTCATATCACTTATGCACCTGTCGCTAGACGGATTCGCCGCAGGCCCAAATGGCGAGATGGATTGGATCACCATGGACCAGGAAATATTTGAATATGTCTCCAGGTATATTTCAAAAACCGCAACCGGCGTCTACGGCCCCAAAACATTTCACATGATGGAAGGTTACTGGCCCGGCATTTTGCAAAACCCGGACAGCAGTGAATTGCAAATCAAACACGCCAGCTGGTATCAACGCGCAAGAAAAATCGTCTGCTCCAGAACCTTAACGCAGTTAGAAAATAAAGCAGCACTGCTAATCAACAACCTGGAAGAAGACATCAAAAAACTCAAACAGGAATCCGACCAGGACCTCATGGTCTTCGGCAGCCCACGCCTCACCCAATCCCTTGCACAACTCGATCTGTTCGACGAACACCTCATCAACATCAACCCCGTCCTTATCGGCGGCGGCGTAAGAATGTTTGAGAGCCTGCCAAGAACAAAACTCAATCTAATCAGCGAAACCAAATTCAAGTCCGGCGTAGTGGGTTTCCACTATGCAAAAGTCACCTAGCGTTTAACCCTAACCGCAAACTCCACAAAGCCAGCCACCACTCTATAAGTGGTCGCTGGCTTTTGTTTTTGGGCGGCATAAATGTTTAGATAGGAGAACAAGCATTTCAAAAGCATCTACGTAATAGCATGTAATTTTTTTGGCTTTGCTTATGGTGGAAAATTGCGCCATCGGACAGGAGACAATAAATGAATAGCAACAAGACTCCATTCAATAGCCGTAAAGGCGTTCATCATGGCTAACTACTGGCAAGAAGATGAGCTGCTGCTTACGCTGCATTTATATTGCCGCACGCCATTTGGAAAACTGCATCAAGGCAATCCCGACATTATCCAACTCGCCACTATTATTGGCCGCACTCCATCGGCTGTCGCCATGAAAGCGTGCAACTTCGCAAGCCTCGACCCCGCACTAAGCCAAAAAGGCCTTACCGGCGCAAGCAATGCCGACAAGGCGCTATGGAATGCCTTTATGGAAAATTCCACACTCATTGCAGAGCGGGCAGAAGCGCTGTATGAATCCAAAATTATTAAATCTGAACCACTAACAACTCAACACCACATCAACGAACCCCAAATTCCCTACGGCGAGACAGAAACAATGCGAGATGTTAAGACTCGTTTAGTACAGCGTTTCTTCCGTCGCACCGTATTAGAAAGCTATAACAATCGCTGCGCAATTTCCGGTTTAGCAATTCCCGATTTATTAGTAGCAAGCCACATTATTCCCTGGTCAAAAGATGAAACCCGCCGCGCGCTTCCTACAAATGGAATTGCATTAAATGGACTTTACGATAAAGCTTTTGATCGTTACCTAATTTCGTTTGATGAAAATTTTAAATTAATACTTTCTGATCGAATCAAACGGCAATCAAATAATAAAATCATTCAGCAATATTTTTTTCGCTTTGAAAATAAAAAATTGGAAATGCCGTGTAGGTTTTATCCGGATAGGGATGCACTAAAGGCGCATAGGGAAGTTATGTATGATTTGGTTGTGTGATTAAGTCCGCTTTGTCCCCAAAGCGGACTCTAATGGTGATGACAGCTTGATTTGTCTTCCAAAGCATACAGTTCTCACATAAGCGACCTAATTTTTCGTAAATATTACAGTTTAGGCCATTTAATAGATGGCTAGCTTTCAAGGAGTTCTAGTTGAGTATCAGCGATAAATTCTCAAGTTTTTGTACAGCTTTACGAATGAGTAATACAACTGTGTCGAATGTACACTCTAGAGCAAAGCAGATTACAAAAAGAGTTAATTCAGATTTTCGTAATATAGATTCGGATACTAGGTACAGTTTATTCGTTGGCTCTTATGGTAGAGGAACTGATATCCATGTTAGCGACATCGATATGATTGTAGAACTGCCATACTCTGAATATGAAAAGTATGACAAGTATAGTGGCAACGGTCAGTCAGCACTTATTCAAGCGGTAAAAGAATCAATTAAAAAAACTTACTCAACAACTCATGTGAGTGGGGACGGGCAAGTTGTAAAGCTAAATTTCCAAGATGGAATATGTTACGAAATTGTTCCAGGGTTCATCAATAAAGATGGATCAAGTTATACATATCCAGATAGTAATAACGGTGGCTCATGGAAAATAACTAAACCGCGTGAAGAAATTTCTGAGATCACAAGCGCGAACAATTTATGGAATAAAAATCTAAAACGCCTGTGTCGCATGGCGCGGGCATGGAAGGATACTTGGGATGTGCCAATGGGAGGCCTTCTTATCGATACGCTAGCATATAATTTTTTAAAGCAATGGGAATACAAAGACAAAACGTATGTTTATTACGACTGGATGACGAGAGACTTTTTCGAATATTTAAAAAACCAAGATCCAAATAAAAATTACTGGCTTGCGCCTGGAAGCGCCCAATATGTGTGGCGTAAAGGTGCATTCGAATACAAGGCTCTTCGTTGCTACAATATTGCTAGGGAAGCGATTCAGTACGAGGCAGACCAAATGACATATTCAGCTAATCAAAAGTGGCGAGAGATCTATGGAACAAAATTCCCTTCCTAATGTGCTAGAAGAGCAACTAAGAGAATGTTTTGCCCGTGTGGCATGGACACATAAAACACATGAAAAGTGCTCCGACCTACTGAATACACGGCTCAATCGTATAAAGCTCTGGCAGATCATTTTATCAGCAATTACAACAACGGGAATTATTGCGTCCGTTTTTGGAGAATCTAAGGAATTAGGTATTATTTCAGCTGTGCTGTCATTTGTTCTAACTGTTTTGAATACCTATGTAAAACAATATGATCTTGGTGGGTTGGCGCAGAAGCATGCAGACGCAGCAGTAGATCTATGGAATATGAGGGAATCCTATCTATCTCTTTTAACGGATATACGGTCTAGTTGCGTAGAAAATGATGAAATTAGAAAGCAAAGAGGCGAGCTTCAGGCGAAACTATTAGAAATATATAGAGGTTCCCCAAGAACTATTGCTAAAGCCTATAGAGAAGCTACGAAATCTCTAAAAAAGCTTGAAGAACTAACATTTAGTGACGCAGAAATAGATGCAATTTTACCAAAAGCTCTGCGGAAGACGGAGATTAGTAGCCTATAAGATAAGGCGCAATTGCCAGCAAATTTTCTCGCAGAGCGTCGCGTTATATCTAGTCAGAATGGTGCAAGGATATTAAATGACCAAACGAAACAGAAAAGTCGGATCCATTAAGGCAGAACCTCTGACAAAGTCTAGAGAGTCGATGCTTGCAGCAGTCCAAATCTTCAACAATCCCAATATACAGTTTAAATCCGAGAGTTTTATTGTTCTATCTAACATAGCTTGGACTTACTTGTTACATGCTTATTACCGATCTAAGGATGTCGAGTATCGATATTATGATCAGCATAAACAGAGGAAGATGTTTCATAAGACTAAAAAAGGAGCATTCAAACATTGGGAGCTAGAGCGATGCTTAGATGATAGATCATGTCCAATCGACAAAGTTGCAAAATCAAATCTAAAGTTTTTAATTGGCCTTCGCCATGAAATAGAACATCAAATGACAACAAGAATTGACGATTATCTAAGTGCTAGATTTCAGGCTTGCTGTTTAAATTACAACGAGTATATCAAATCTTTGTTCGAAGAAAATTTAGGCATAGATAAGCATCTTTCTTTTTCACTCCAGTTTTCATCAATCAAAGAGGATCACGCCAACCAACTAAAGAAATTTACTGATCTTCCCAAGCATATATCTGCATATATAAATGCGTTTGACTCGGATTTACCTCAAGAAGAATACAATGATCTCAGGTACTCATATAGAGTTTTATATATCCCAAAGTCCGTAAACCACAAAGGTCAAGCAGATAAAGTCATTGAGTTCATCCCGGCTAATTCGCCTGAGGCTGAAAAGTTAAATAAAGAATACGTCCTCATAAAAGAAAAAGAAAAACAGAAGTACTTACCCAGTGAAATAATAAGAGCTATTGTGGGAATGGGTTACACAAGATTTAATCAGCATTATCACACTGTTTTTTGGCAGTCTAAAAAAGCAAAAGAGAAAGGGAAGAATTTCGGGGTTCAGGTTTCTAAGACATGGTACTGGTATGATGCATGGCTCAATGAGGTAAAAACTCACTGCGCAGAAAATCCTCAAAAGTATGGAAAAAATACATAACAAAAGATGAGATTGAAAGCAGGCTAGCTGGCATCATAATCCGCTTTTTCACTTAAATGATTTACTGCTTCTAAGGTCCGCAATTGGCCGACAGCAGATATCGAATATATTTGTTAACGACAGCCTCTCTTAAAAATTTTAGAAGTTCTGTAACTTATTTTTCACTTCTTTCGAATGTTTATTTCCGCTTCATCAAACAACGCAACTTGTTAATCGAAATAAAGCCTTCAGCATCGGTATGTAAAGCTAACTTCCCATTCCCTCATTGACAGCAAAAACCCCTTCAACTACTCTGCCCGGGCAGTGGCAAAATCCACTGTCGGGATTCTGACCCCCGTTTTCTCCATACCGGCACAAAGCTTTGTCTTTGTGTCCCGCACAGCTGCACCTTCTCGTTATGGTGGCTGGGCGGGGCCACCTTCGGGTGGGCCGGTGTTGGTATGGAGCCGGTGGTCAGAACCCCGTTCAGTCACCTCCATAAATTCTGACCTTATGGTGGTGTTATAAAATCCTACCTTGTGAGAATTTATTATGGATAATATTCCCAACTCTACTCCTTCCGAGCAAAACCAAAACGTTAGTAATTTACCCTATGTGGTCCTGCTTAACTCTGCTCAATACTCGTTATACAAAACCGCTTCACTGGAAATCCTGGCACCTGATAGCGATTACCTTGAGAGTATTGGCCACAGTGTTCAAAAAGATAGGGTGGAAATGGAGTCGCATCAGTTACATAACCAAATTGTGTTGCTCGAATATTTGTTTAGCAGTATCAACCAGGATATTGAATTACCGGCACGCGCGGTTACAGGTTTGGCGGATGTATTTTGTAAAATGCATGATCATTTAGCGAAATCACCCCGATAAACATTCTCAAGCCAGAAATCACTGTACTAGAAATTACCGCCATAAAACTCAGGGCAGTTAATAGCTGCCTGAGTTTTTGAAGAATACCTGTGATCAACGCAATTTTGTTTTAATAATCATCAAACGCCATAGTTCCTGGCCAAGAATCACTAATCGTCTTGACTTAAAACGCATATCTTCAAATTGTATGGTGAATTTCACGCTTCCGAGATTGAACTAAAAATCCGATTTCGGTGTTTCTGCTTTTGGGTGTTGTTCATATTTTTAGTTGGTTAGTGTCGTTTAAGCCGCCAGAAGATAAATATATCTGTGTAATAGGAAATAAATAATTTTGTAATGAGCGATTACTCAGGTGGGTAAGTGAATGGTAAGCGTTCGGTATAGCTTTTTTCTCATTTCTTGATCGATAATCGTTATAAGTTTCAGTAGGCTTTAGAAAACTTCATAACAAATCATAAGGAAAATGCGAATCCAGAATTTAGTATCTCCAGGGCAGTAAGTAATAGAAATAAAATTCAATTACGGTCGTGCTCACTATCTGCTGAATATTTTTTGCGGATATACAAATTCATTAAGAGGATCGCATTATGAAAAAATTTATCGTATTGGTTGTATTTAGTACGTTCAGCCTGTTGTCGGGCTGTGGGTCAGGAAATTCAAATAACTATAGTAGCAGTAGCAGTAGCAGTAGCAGTAGCAGTAGCAGTCAGGCTAATAGTAGTAGCAGTACGTCTGTTACAAGCAGTAGTGTTGTTAGCAGTGTTAGCTCAACTTCCAGCAGTAGTTCTGCAGCAACAACTGCCTCCCAGGTTAAATCGGGCGTTGTGAAAAGTGAAGTTTTAAAAACCGATATGGGTTTCGATATTTATTTACCAAAAGATTACGATCAAAACATTAAATACCCGGTGCTTTATAGCCTGCACTTTTTTGATGGTAACCAACATACCCTTCTGAGCGGACTGATATCGCTTAATGCTAATGCGGATACATTGATTGCCAATGGCAAAATACAACCAATGATTATTGTTACTCCCGATTATAAAAATAGTTTTGGTGCGAATACCACGCTGGAACAAGGCCCTGCGGCGGCGGGTACTGTTATAGGTTTATACAAAGACTATTTGGTTAAAGAGTTAATCCCTTATATCGATTCACATTACAGCACTATTACGCAGCGTGAAGGGCGCTTTATTGATGGTTATTCTATGGGCGGCTTTGCGGCCTTGCATATCGGCTTTTTGCATCCTGAATTATTTTCAAAAGTGGGTGCCCATAGCGCTGCATTTTGGGACTATGCAGCAGATGATTTATACACAGATCGTCGCGATTGGCTGTACACCACACCAGAGTTGAGAAAAGAGCGCGATCCATTTTTGTTAGCAAAAACGCAGGATTTAAAATCGACCAAAGTATATGTAGATGTTGGGACAAGTGATTCATTAGCAGGGGTGGATGAACGTTTCTATCTCCTGTTGCTCAGCTTAGGTATTAATGCTGAGTGGCATACCAGCAGTGGCGCGCATACACTGGCTTATTGGAAGGCTAATACGGATAATTATTTGTTATTCTTTTCAGGAAAATAATAACAATTATTTTATAAAGTGATTTTGTTTGTAGTTGATGATCCGGTAACCAGAGGTTGCCGGATTTTTCATGGTAATTTTAATGAGCCAATAAACTAAACAAAGCATGCAGCTCCATAATGGAGTCGTATCACTTGCATAATCAAATAGTGTTGCTTGACTGTTTAGTCAGTCATATTAACCAAGCTATTGATTTTCCTACACGCGCTGTTACAGGTTTGGCGGATATATTTCACGGGACTCTGAATCCCGATTTCTTGTTTCCCAACAAATGTGCATTAATATTTATTGTCAGGGGAAAGCCTTTCATACCTTGCTCAGGATTAACACCTTCAAGCAAAAGTACAGATGCATTTACATCGGCAAGCCACAAAGTAGTGCCAGCATTAACAATACTGAAAGGATTCAATATGCCGGGTTGTATTGGCATTTCAGATATAACTTCATCCGATGAACTTTGAATAACAGTAAATTTAATATTGCCTTGAACTTCCATAATGACACCTAAAAGTAAATTTTATATCGTAAGCCTAACGCAGAACTGAAGGGGCAAGCTGCCAGGCTGATTTTTCTCCATATTTTTAGCAATTCGGCTGCGGACGGCCAAAACCAGACATTTTTTCAAGCCTGGTGATTTAAATAATTCTCTTGAATGTCTCCAGGAATTTCAATGCTTTGTATGGATTTTGTTGATAGACAGAAAAGTTCAAATCATCGGTTAGGAATGAGCTAAAAAATCCAGGATTTATTTCTTTCAATTTTTCGATGTTTTTAAAACCCATTGTCCAATTGCTAAAATTCCTATGAGTGATCGACTCTTTCAATAAGAGCTTCACTTCTGCATGACGGCGGTCTTTTTCAATTTTTTTGTACAAAGCATCTACATCAGATTCTTCACCTTCTACCAATTGCATAAAATTACCGCTGTTGAAAAGCAATAATCCTGTTAACCCGTTTTTTTCATTGTTAATACGGGAATCTTCTATAATGTTGAGTATCTCACCGTGAGTCAAGCCGAGTTTTGCAGAACTAATATAAACAATACAAATCATGTTCCTGCCCCTGTATTTAAATGAAAACGCTCTCTCTAGTAGAATAATACATTTTAGGGCAACAATCTTGAGTTGCTGGTGTGGCATCATCAAATAGCCATCCGGGCCTCATGTACCAGAGTCGAAGCTGTATTGGAGTGCTCCAGCTCGGCCAAAAAGTGGATATTAACGCCAAGCTAAGCGGCAATTTTTAAGCTGTAGTTTTGTGGAATACTTTTTTGCGCAGAAAACCCATGGGAACGCTTAGCTAAAACTGCGACATAAAAACTGTTCAAGGAATGAAGCGACTGATGTTTGAATAACTTGTTTTTGATTTTATTATCCATTTTATTTATGTGAGCGGATTAATTATCACAAAGGCTTTACGACTACGAATATAAGGCATTCAATCAATACAATATCTACGAGACAAGAATTTTTATTGGACGAAATCAAGGAAATGATAAAGTTCTCATACTTAATCCTCGTGTTTAAGTGAACCACAGGATTACAATTTTTATTTTCTAAATCGGTTCGACAACACACCCAGGTATTTTTATTGTAAATATTGGAATGTACGCAAATCTACTGTCCTGGCAACGCTAACTTTCATGAAATACCTATCAATGTTCCGGTGGGGATATGTTTATCGACCCTCCCCACTTTATTGCTTTAGCGTGAAAATATACAAGAGCAGTCACAACAAAAAATATCCAACCCAAGCCCGCATCTGTATTTAAATGTAAAGAAATATTAGCATCTGTAACTGGCCAGCCCCACCAGTGGAACTTTCTTTAAAGCACGTTTAAGCTCTCATCTTCATTCAATAGAGAGAAACAATAATGCAAATAAAAACCTTACTCTTAGGCGGGCTTTTAATGATTACCTCATTTTGCCATGCCGATTTTTTTGACGAATTTAATAATCATTCGGTAGAAGGTTGGCAAACTTTCACTGGCGATGGTGATGCGCAGTTGAAATTTTTACCCATGGATGGTTTTGCGCGTATGCAAGTTGATTCGATGAAAGACCAACACAACATTTATTGGACAATTATCAAGCGTGACATTTCCAAATCATTGGATATGGAGAAGCTCAAAAGCCCGGATTACGAGTTGCGTGTAGAAGCACGCGTGCGCCCAAGTCACTCACCGCGCCGTGTTAACTTTATGATTAACACTCAACGCACTACAGATTTTCACGAACATTTGCGCGAATATGACCTGGGACTCAAACCGGGCTGGCAAGTTATCAGCATGACGACACGCAACTTTGATGTAGTTCCAGGTGATCAGGTTAATGTTCAACTTGGTGTCACCGACTGGGGAATTGGCGAATTTTATTTGGATATTGATTACTATCGCGCCGAAGTGGTTAAGGTTAAGAACGCAAAACCGGACGTAGGTGAACCGCTTGTTTATCATCCGCCAACTCCTTCTTTAGACACTTTCAAAAATCATGTGAAGGTCGCTCATGATGCGGTAATTAATTCAGCCTTTCCTTTGGTGAACTTTAATAATTGGAAATCGGATAACGCACGCGTACTCACCGTTAGTGCGGGGCAATACCCAATATTGCGCTGGAACTTGCAGAACCACAGTGGTAAAAAAGCCAATGGCGCAGGCTTACTGGAGCTAACCACCCAATCCGTACAAAAAGGCGGAGATTATATCGGTGCGCTCGGTGAAGATTTTGGTATCGAATTCGACAAGGTGCGCGTGTTTGAAATTTTCGGTGGCGATGCTGACTGGCAACAGAACGAGGTAACTTTTGCCAAGTTTACGCAAGGAAAAGATTTGCAAACGTTGATTAACGGCCAAATGATTTTTGACACCGATGTTGCTGAAGCAGGTGGAAAAACGTTGGTTACTATTCCGCGCCCGGTTATGCAGCGCATACTCGATGGAACCACGCGTGGTCTGCTACTACAACCACTGGGTGCCCTGGAAGTTTCGTTCTATGACTCAGAACAAGGTGATGGTAGCCAGGCGCCAAAATTGCACTTCAATCTTCGCTGATGAAATTTTATTAATAAAAAATTTACCTGCATCTGCTAGCACCCCGACATGTCTGTATAACGAGGCTAATGAATGAACCGATTTTTAAAGCACCTGTTAATAATCAATTTGCTTTGCTGCGCAATACTTGGGCTCATGAGCTGTGTTGCGCCATCGGCTAAGAATTTACCACAAAAAGCCATGCACGCATGGGAGATGCAGGAAATCGTTTTCCTGGCAGAAAAGCCTTACAACAACTATTACACCGATGTCGATATGTGGGTCCAGCTTAAAGGGCCTGGATTTGATAAGCGCGTATATGGTTTTTGGGATGGGGAGAATCGCTATGTAGTGCGTTTGGTTGCAACCGCACCAGGTGAATGGAGTTGGCGCAGTGGATCCAACCATATTGATGATAAGGGTTTGAATGATCGTTCGGGTACGTTCACCGCAATTGAATGGTCAGCTCGTGAAAAGCAACAGAACACCAACCGACGCGGTTTTGTTCGTGTTTCACCTAATGGTCATGCACTTGAGTATGCCGATGGTACGCCTTTCTTTATGTTAGGCGATACCTGGCTCGCCGGTACGACCTGGCGCTTGCCCTTTCGCAATGCACCGACTTCACCTGATTACCAACCGGGCCCGGGCATTGGTTTTGAAGATGCAGTGGCGTTTCGCAAACAGCAGGGTTTCAACTCTGTCAGCATGATTGCTTCCTTTCCCAATTGGGATGCAGATTTGAATCCCAGTACTCATGCAGACCCAAGCGGTATTTACCTCAGGAATGCCTGGGAAAAATTTGGTTACGATGTTTCCACCGGAAAGGGAACTGATGCATCCGGTGGCGTGAGTTATTGGGGTTCATTCACCGCAAAAAGCATGCGTGATGAATATGGGCATCTGCCCTTCGCTATGTCAAAGCAACATAAAGGTGTTTCGGATTTTACGCGTATCAATCCGGATTATTTCAAAAGCCTTGACCGAAAAATGATGTATTTATCCGAGCAGGGATTTGTACCTTTGCTTGAGACAGTACGGCGTGACGTGGGTCCGTCATGGAATGCTTATTTTAATTTTAATGAAACTTTTGCCCGTTACACGCAATACCTTATCGCGCGCTATGGTGCGAATAATATGGTATTTAGCGGTATTCACCTGGATTGGATTCCCAAAGACTTCAGCCTTAGTGCGGCGCAATTTAATGAAGCACTGACTTATCACTTAAAAAAATACGGCCCCCCACCTTTTAACCAACCGGTGACAGTGCTCATTGATCGATCTACCTATGCAGCCTTTGGCCATGGTGATCAGGTGCCCTGGATGACCATGCATAGCGTGGGCAATAAACCGCGTGATCATCGTGTTAGTGAAGCACTGGAAACGCAATTTAAACTGACACCCGCTTATCCTACGATTAATTTCGAGCCTTATTACACGGGTTGGTTGCACGAAATTAATAAGCCTGCTGGTGAAGAACCACCTGCAAATTCCCCACGGGATAATTATTTTGCGCGTGCACAGATGTATGGCTCTGTGTTATCGGGTGGATTGTCTGGCCACGTTCATGGTACTGCTGCCTATGACCTCACATCTACTGGCGAACCTGCAGGCGCGCGACCACAAATCTGGGATGCATTGAAATACGAATCAGCCAACTACATGCAGCATCTCAGCGCATTTGTACAGTCAGAGGGACGACACTACCAGGATTTGTTATTAGCGTCTGATCAGGTGATACCGCGCAAAGCGCCAGGGAGCCCAGAAGATGGCCTTGATGGTTGGTCTTATATGATGTGCACTGCTAAAAAAGATTTCGCATTGCTTTATTTTGAAAATAAATCAGTAGTGCCAAAGCTAAAAGGTTTCTTGCCGGGCAAGACCTACACATTAAAATGGTTTGATCCCATCAACGGTCAATGGCAAAAAACCATTGTAATTACTGCAGATAGCGAAGGTACCTTAAGTTTACCGGGCTTTCCCCAAGATGAAAAAGTCGCCAGTCGCGATTGGGCAGCCAAAATTTTTCTTTAAATTACTGCACAGCGAAAGCTTTGCTTTTTGCTGTGCGAATTAATCTTCAATGCGTTTGAATTCAATCCTGTTGACTATTTTTTTTGGGTCAATGTTGTAGTGCGTTACCAGCATGTAAATAAATTGTTCCGGTGTCCAGTTATTTTGCAACACAAGGCTCAGCTCCCTCCCCTTGTAAGCCTATGTAAAGACACGTCAATATTTAGAAATTAACATGGCAAATAAGCAGAGGAAGTTTTAGGTTGTACACTTGGTGCTATAAAGCAACTAAAGTATCCCGTGTCGCAATAAAATTACATTATGAGAGAGAATGACATGTTGAAATTTCGACTTAAAACCCTTGGCCTTGCTGCCACCATAGCCTTTGTTCTGGGTACCGTAACAGCTACGCCGGCATTCGCGGTCGAGGCTGCACCCTCTGCAAAACAAACCTCCGTTGCATTACAGTTTGATGACGGTACTGGTGCCTATAAAACCGGGCGTTATGCAAATTTGTTTGTTGAGCGTTTGAATAAGACGCCCGCTGAAACGCGCCAGCGCATCGAGCAGGCTTTCCAGCAATTTTTTCATGGTGATGGCCAGGAAGAGCGGGTTTATTTTGAAACAGGTGCTAATGAGAATGGTCCCCTGGCTTACATTACCGACTGGGCAAACAACGATGCGCGCAGTGAGGGTATGAGCTACGGCATGATGATCGCGGTACAATTAAATAAGAAACGCGAATTTGATGCATTATGGAATTGGTCAAAAACCTACATGCTCAATACTGATCCCAAAAATCCATCGCGCGGTTATTTTGCCTGGTCGATGAACACTGACGGTACGCCGCGCTCAACCAGTGCGGCACCGGACGGTGAGGAATATTATGCGATGGCGTTGTATTTCGCAGCGCATCGTTGGGGTAACGGCAAAGGTATTTATAATTATCAAAAAGAAGCCGACGTTATTTTGAAAGGTATGCGTCACCACGGTGTACTGACGGGCACTACACCTTTCCGTGTCCATGCTGATGGCCCATTGGCGATTGAACCGAGTACTGGCTGGCCAAGTCCCAACAACCGTACCGAGCAGGCCAAGGCTGCAAAAGAAGGCAAGCCATGGCCAAGGCGCAAACCTGACAATACGCCCCGCGAGGTGAGCGTAGGTCCTATGGTGGATGAAGAACATGCAATGGTTCGCTTTGTGCCGGAGACCAATCTTCCGGGCACTGATCCTTCCTATCATTTGCCTGCGTTTTACGAATTGTGGGCACGTTGGGCGCCCAAAGAGGAGCGTGCGTTTTGGGCCAGGGCTGCTGAGGCGAGCCGCAATTTATTCCACCAGGCTGCTCATCCCGAAACAGGCCTGTCACCTGACCGTACCGATTATGACGGCACACCTTCAATGGGTTGGGATGGCAAGCCCAGCATCTACGCCTATGACAGCTGGCGCACTATCAGTAATATGGCAGTAGATTACAGCTGGTTTAAAAAAGACCCACGCCAAACTGCATTGAGTGATCGCTATCAAAATTTCTTGTTCAAACAAGGTCTAAGTACCTTCGCAGATAAATATACGCTGGACGGCAAACCTGCATCAGATCGCCATTCTGTAGGTATGCTTGCAGCTGCAGCAGCAGGTGGTCTGGCGGCAACGCCGGGTGAAGTCTCCGACGCATTCCTGAAGGAATTTTGGAACACGCCAATGCCGGTAGGTGAACAGCGTTACTTTGACGGTATGCTGTACATGTTTAATATGATGCATTTGAGCGGCGAGTTTCGCGTTATAGAACCGCGCAAGGCTGTGAAATAAAACCATGTTAAGATCGCGCTGAATGCCTTCTATCAGTGAGGTGTTCAGCGCTTTATATAGCCTGCCTTAAATCAATTTTTACCGTACGCTTTGTTCATCGTACGGTAAAAATACAATGTAGCTATTCTGGTTCACAATTACTTGTTGTTGGTTTTCAGGTATACCAAATCAAGCTGTTGTAGCAGCGTGAAATTGTCTTCCAGGTGCCAATTCTCAACGATTTTTCCGTTAGCGATGCGGTAAATATCCACAGCAGAAAAATCCACAATTTGACCATTACCTTGTTGTCCCATGAATTTGCCGGTGAAATGGCCGGTAAAATGTAAACGACCGATGACACGGTCACTCACCATCATCATTTCGATAACTTTCACCTTCAAATCCGGTACGGCTTCACGAAAGTGTTGTGAAGCTTGTAATGGACCTTGCGGACCTTGGGGGCGCCCCTGGGGTAGATTCAGATCTTTAAAATCATCCGATAATGCTGCTTTTGCAAAGCTTGCATCGCCGGTGTTCCAGAACGTGTAGTAGCGGCGAGCAGCAAGGCTCTGTGCTTTGTTTTGAGCATCGCTAATGGAATTATCCAATAGTGTATTTACCGGATGTACCAGCATTGCATCGGTCGCAGCTGCGCACAGGTGGCTGGCAGCAAAGCCGAGTCCTGCGGTTAAATTCCTAAGCGGGGTTTTCAAGTCTTTAAGTGTCATATCGATTCTCCTTGGATGTGGGGCTAAAGTGCCATTAACGAGAACATACTGATTCATTTCCTTAATATTGAAAATGAGCGATTCTTGATAAGATGGTTTTCTGAAATAGAAAAGATAAAAAATATGGTTGAATTGGCAGACATGAAACTTTTTGTGCAAGCGCTTGCTTGCGGCAGTCTTTCGGCGGCAGGACGTGAACTCGGTGTGTCTCCGGCGGTTGCCAGCAAGCGGCTTGCGCGCATCGAAGCACACCTGGGTTCACGCTTGTTGCAACGTAGCTCGCGTCGCCTTGCGCTAACGGAGGAAGGTGCTTTGTACCTTGAACGTTGCCGCCAAATCCTGGCAGACGTTGAGGAAGCAGAGAATGTAGTGGCGAGCGGTAAGCGCGACGTGAAAGGTACACTGCATATTAGCTGCCCGGTCGCCTTGGGTCGTCGTTGGATTGGTCCAGCCCTGGCTGCCTTTGCCGCTGAATGGCCGGAATTGCGGGTGCGTTTGTCGTTATCTGATGTAGTTGTTGATTTGCTGGAAAGTGGATTTGACTGCGCCATTCGCATAGGCGGTGCACAGGATTCACGCTTGGTAGCACGTAAGCTTGCAGACAATCGTCGTATTATTTGCGCGTCGGCAAATTACCTGGCGCAGCAAGGTGTACCTGCAACGCCTGAGGATTTGCAGAATCATTACGCTATAGCGCTTTCGTCCCAATTGGGTGAATCGATGGAGTGGCGACTGACCCACACGGCAAATTTGCAAACCCTGGTCGCCAGGGTACCAGTACGCATGGCAACTGATAACGGTGAACAGGCGCATGATTGGGCGCTGGCAGGGATGGGTCTGATCCGACGTTCCATATGGGATCTAAAGGTGAATTTAGAAAGGGGCGAGCTTCAGCAGGTCTTACCTGAATGGGAAAGTGAAGAGTCTCCGATTCGGGTTGTGTTTCCATCCCGACAATTTTTACCCGCCCGCACGCGTCTGTTCATTGATTTTCTGGTGGATTTTTTCAATGAGAATAGCTAGCACTACGTAAATATCTGGTTATAGCTAGCAGCGTTAGCTAGCGAACGGAATTTATCCTGCAAAAGATTTTAAATAGGGCGCAGGTTTTTCGGCTGGAGGGCGCGGCGATGTTACACACCTTTAAAGAAATGACAGGTTATGCTATCCACGCCGCCGGTGATGATGTGGGCAAAGTGAAGGATTATTATTTTGACGATAGTAAATGGGTAATCCGCTATCTGATTGTAGAGACCGGGTCATGGCTTGAGAGCCGTAAAGTACTGCTCTCACCTATGGCGGTTACCAGGATCAATCATGAAGATAAAACTTTTTCTGTCTCTATCAATTCCGAGCAGGTAAAACATAGCCCTTCTATCGATACCCAAAAACCGGTTTCGCGCCAATATGAAATAGAATATATCGATTACTACGGCTATCCGGCCTATTGGGAAGGTAATGCGCTCTGGGGTGTTTATGCTAATCCTATGATTCCTGCCAATGCCGATGCTCCTGTTATTCTTGAGAAAAAAAATGTTTCCAGCCCGACGCAATATGATCATCACCTGCGCAGTTGCGAAGTGGTGATAGGCAACTCTATTGCTGCACTGGATGGTGATATAGGCCATCTTGAGGAAATGTTGATTGATGAAGACACTTGGGCAATTCGCTATTTAATCATCAATACCAGTAACTGGGGTTTAGGTCACCAGGTTTTGATTGCACCGCAATGGATTGAAAGTATCCGTTGGCCGGAAGCAAAAATTCATGTCGATGTAACACGGCAAACTATTAAGGATGCTCCGGTATTTAATCCCGCTGAAGGTTTAAATCCACAACAGGAAAAAGCGCTGTTTAGTCATTACCAGCGTAAAGGTTATTGGGAGTAAATTTGCTTACCGGCCTGTATTTTATTGGATGAACTTACATCGGAAGTACGTGAACAAACATTTTTATCACACACAAGATAATTTAACTTTCGTAATTTTCTGTAAATTTCCCGATTTTTTCCCAACTTTATCGAAAAATAAATGTATAGCTAATTCCCCAATAAAAAATATCATCAGAGGCTTTTATGGACACTGGCAATGTTTTCTTCCTTGAAAAACTGAAATTACGAACACCTGATGCCCAGGATGCTGCGCCCCTTAATGAACTCTTGACCCAAAGCCCACCGCTTGATAATAACTCTGTGCATTGTAATTTATTGCAGTGCACACATTTTGCTGCCACCTCTGTTGCAGCTGTCATTAATGACCGACTCGTGGGATTTATTTCAGGTTATCGTTTACCCCACCAGCCTGATACTTTATTTATATGGCAGGTTGTAGTGGATAAAGCCTTGCGCGGTGGCGGCGTCGCCAAACGCATGTTGCGCTGGCTTATTGACCAACCGGCTTGTAAAACTATTACCGGTTTATCAACAACTATTACCGCAGGCAATGGGGCTTCCTGGGCATTATTTGAAAGTTTTGCGCGCGAATCCAATCTTGTCCCTCAACGCTCTTTGATCTTTAAAAGCGAAGATTATTTCGCAGGTGAGCGAGCAGATGAATACTTGTTGCACATTTATCCCTTGCCTAATCGCTCTAAAAAATCCGCAGGTGATCATTTGCGTGAATTAAAAGGTGCCTCGGTACGTTTTATGCCTTCTATCAAACGCAATGTTGAATAATATTAAATTTTACGCAGTTTGCTTATCATTTATTTGCGATATATAACCCAGAATTTTGTGTTCTGGATAGAGTCGGTAGATAGCGCTATTTTAAATGGATATTATTTTTTGCAAGAATATATTGCGCAGAGGGAAAATAATGACCTGGCAAGAGCTTCACCTGCCAGATCATCGAACAGGAAAATTATTCCAGTGTAAGTGTACCTTTCATCAGGGAAATATGGCCGGGAAAACTGCAGAAAAATGTATAGCTTGTGCCCTTGGTGAGTTTATCAACAGGAACGCTCACCGTTGTACTTTCGCCGCCGCCGATAATTTTAGTAGAAGCAATAACACGTGTATCGCCCGCTTTAATATAGTTGTGGTCAACACCGGCCGCAACACCATCAGTCGCTACTGCTTGTGAGTCTTCGGTTTTGGTTAAAACCCAATTGTGGCCCATGACGGTTTTTGCCAGCTTGCCGGTATGGTGTAAGGTAACATCAAATTTCTTACAACCTTTGGCCACAGTGACGGTTTTGGTATCAAATTGCATGGCGTCATTGCCGTTAACAGTAACGGCACAGCTATCAGCCATAACGACCCCGGATGCTGTTGCCAGGACAATAAAAGCCGGTACCAGTATAGGTTTAAGTTTCATATTCTTTTCCTCTGGGTTGTTGTGATCTCATCTTCTCACTCTATAACGTAGGTTATGTCTGCAGGAAGTGTTTTGCAAAATAAAATTTAATCACCGGGTAAATCAAACACCAGGGCAGTAATTTCTTGATTGCCAGCGCGTAAATGCAAATCGGATATATTTTCAATTTGTGCGCCATCGCCCGGTGCCAGGGTTTTATCGTCAATATGCAATTCACCCTCTATCACATGCACATAATATTTTCGCTGTACAGTGGCCGCCAAATGTGTAGCAGTATTTGCTGCGAGGATTAATTGATACAAACAGGCATCCTGCTTGATATGCAAGCTGCCGTTGTTTGCGTCTGGGCTTGCGACCAGCGTTAAACCCTGCCGGTTGCCAAAACTTTTTTGTTGGTAACCCGGTGTTTGGCCAATGACATTGGGCTGAATCCAGATTTGTAAGAAGTGTAAGGGATGCGTAGGCGACGGATTAAATTCGCTATGGCGAATACCACTGCCTGCTGACATCAATTGGAATTCGCCAGGTGGCAGAGTTGCGATATTGCCTTCGCTGTCTTTATGCGCAATCTCGCCTTGCAAAACATAACTGATAATTTCCATATCGCGATGACCGTGAGTTTGGAAACCTGCATCGGGCGCTACCCGGTCATCGTTAATCACACGCAGGACTGAAAAGCCCATGTGCTCTTGATCGTAATAACTGCCGAAGGAAAAAGTATGTCGGCTTTTCAGCCAGCCGAAATCGGCGCTGCCCCGGTCATCGCTGCGTCTGATATTGATCATAGGTCACCTCGTTCAGGGCAGCTAAAGGCCTGCCAAAATTTAACGCCCACCACCTATATCCAGCAAACTTCCGGTGATGTAAGAGGCTTCATTGGATAACAACCATAAGATACTGTTTGCAACTTCGTCTGCGGTACCTGCGCGTTTTAGCGGAACTGTGGGTGAAATGCGCCCAACCCTTCCCGGCTCTCCACCTTTGGCGTGGATATCGGTTTGGATAATACCTGGCCGTACAGCATTCACTCGAATGCCCTCGCCTGCGACTTCTTTCGCAAGGCCAATGGTAAAGCTGTCAATTGCGCCTTTACTTGCGGCGTAATCAACATATTCAAACGGCGAACCCATACGCGCGGCAATGGAAGAAATATTGACAATGGCCCCACCCTTGCCGCCGTTCGCAAGGGACATACGTTTTATAGCTTCGCGCGCGCAAATAAAACTGCCGATAACATTTACCGCAAATAATTGTTCGAGTTCTTTGGTTTCGATATCGCGGAATAATTTTTGACGCAGTATGCCGGCGTTATTGACCAGCGCATCCAGCCGACCGAATTCCTGGTCTAGCTGTGCAAACAAACGCAATATATCGGCTTCTTTGCCGACGTCGGTTTGAATATAGAGAACACGTGCACCTAGCGCTTTAATTTTCTGTGCTGTCTGTTGTGCAACAGCTTCCTCACTGAGATAGGTAAAACAAATATTATAGCCGCGCTGGGCTGCCAGTAAGGCGGTAGCAGCTCCTATGCCCTGGCTGCCGCCGGTAATTAACATTAATGGTTTTTCCATATTTTATTCCGGATTAACGATTAAATTTTTTATGCAAGGCAAGCTCTACGGGTCTGGCAACAAATTGGCTGACATCGCCACCCAGGAATGCAATTTCGCGCACTATGGACGATGAAATATAGGAGAGATGTTCGGCCGGTGTCAGGAACAGGCTTTCCATGGCCGGCGCTAAAGCACGGTTCATATTTGCCAATTGGAATTCATATTCAAAATCGGAAACCGCACGCAAGCCGCGTAACACGGCTTGCGCCTGTTGCTGGCGGACAAATTCCACTAACAGAATATCAAAACCGCAGACCTCTACATTGGGCAGATGTGCCAGGGTTGCCTGCGCGAGGGCAACACGCTCCTCCAATGTGAATAAAGGATTTTTACGATTGCTGGAGGCTACTGCAACCACAACCCGGTCAAATAATCGACAGGCGCGCTCGACTAAATCTATATGGCCGTTGGTGATAGGATCAAAAGTCCCAGGATAAACCACTTTGCGCATAGGATCGTCTCAATGAGAAGTAGGTGAGGGCGGCATAGTAAACAATTTACTGCACAAGTACAAAAATCAGCAGTCGGTCATTTCAACACTATAAAGTCACAGAAAGATCATATTGTGTGTGAATTGCCGGATTCAAAACGGCAATAAAAATAAAATTGGAATTTATTTAAACGAATGTGATGAGTAATACGTATAAATCTTTCTTAGTCCGATGCATGATGATCTAAAACTGCGAATAATTATTTCAAAATGGTTTTGTAATCTATGAGTTAATCATCCGGTGGTGTATATGGATGATCGTCTCACTAAGCGGATTGTCATTAAAGACCATCAGGATTGCTCGCGATAATACAGCCGGTAGCTCACCGCCCCGGCGTATTTATCGCGATGCAATTGCCAGTTAATCGGTGGCTGATAATGATCATCGCGGCCTGATTCAATATAAATGGTCGCATTCTCTGCGAGCCAGTTTCCTTCCTCCAATGCCTCTATGACTGCCTGCCAGAGTTTCAGTTGGAACGGCGGGTCAATAAACACAATATGGTAGGGTGCATCTGTATTTTTCTGTTTTAGCCAGGTTATAGCTTCCGCGTTGATTACCTTGCCGTGATCAGCTTTCAGCAATGCCAGGTTCCCTTTGAGGTGTGCGGCCGCCGTATTATCCCGCTCTACCATCAAGCTGGTTGACGCGCCGCGCGATAAGGCTTCTATACCGAGCGCACCGGAACCTGCAAATAAATCCAGGCAGCGCGCGCCCTGGATTTCAGGTGCGAGCCAATTGAACAGGGTTTCGCGGATACGGTCTCCGGTGGGGCGCAAGCCTTCAATATCGGGAAAGCCCAGTTTACGGCCGCGCCACAGGCCGCCGATGATGCGTAATTGGCCGGTGGCGGTTGGTTTAAGGGAGGGTCGCGCTGGTTTCAAGGCTTAATTCTCAAATCTTAAAATAGAAGTGGTAGGATAACGGTTTTTCACAGTCCCTGTTAATCAAGACGTCTATCAAGAATCCCCTAGCTATGTTTTCCAAGTTTTTTAAGAAATCCGAGCCAGCTGCAACTGAACCTAAAAGCGCTGATGTGTTATCCGAGCAGGTTGAGGCCCTCGCCCAGCCTGAAGATTTGCCTGGTCTCGCCCCCGCTACGTCAACACCCTCACCTGAGGCACCCGCCAAGCTTGGCTTTTTCGCGCGTATCAAACAGGGCCTGACTCGCACCAGCAGCAATTTTGCGCAAGGTCTGGGCAACCTTATCCTGGGCCGTAAAACCATTGATGACGATCTGTTTGAGGAATTGGAGTCGCAGCTTTTAGTGGCGGATGTCGGCCTGGATGCGACTGCCGAAATCATCGATAACCTTACCAAAGCGGTAGCACGCAAACAGCTGAGCGATGGCGATGCGCTATACGCTGCCCTGCGCGAGCAGCTCGCACTCCTGTTGCGTCCGGTAGAAAAACCCCTGATGGTTGAAAGCCGGATAGTTGACGGTGTGAAAAAGCCATATGTGATCCTGGTGGTAGGCGTAAACGGTGTGGGTAAAACCACGACTATCGGCAAACTCGCCAAACGTCTGCAAAACGAGGGTAAAAAAGTCATCCTGGCGGCGGGCGATACCTTCCGTGCAGCAGCTGTCGAGCAATTACAGGTGTGGGGCGAACGCAACCGGGTACCGGTAATTGCCCAACATACAGGTGCTGATTCCGCTTCAGTGATATTCGATGCCCTGCAAGCAGCGCAAGCGCGCAACATGGATGTATTGATTGCCGATACCGCGGGCCGCCTGCACAACAAAGATCACCTGATGGATGAACTTGCCAAAGTGAAACGGGTCTTGGCTAAGCTGGATGCCAATTCCCCCGACGAAGTTTTGTTGGTATTGGATGCCGGCACCGGTCAAAATGCTGTCAACCAGGCACAGCAATTTATTGAAGCCGCAGGTGTAACCGGACTGGCCCTGACCAAGTTGGATGGCACCGCAAAAGGCGGAGTTATTTTTGCACTCAGTAAAAAATTTGGTTTACCGGTACGCTTTATCGGTGTGGGTGAAGGTATTGATGATTTGCAGCCATTCGTCGCCGACGCCTTTATTGAGGCGCTGTTCACTACGCAAGACGCCTGATAACAAACGCCTTCCAAGGAGTATTCGTGATACGTTTTGACAATGTCAGTAAACGTTACGACAACGGTTTTGAAGCCCTGTCGCGCATTAATTTCACGGTTGAGCCGGGTGAAATGTTGTTTTTAACCGGTCATTCCGGTGCCGGTAAAAGTACATTGATGAAGTTGATTATGCAGATGGAACGCCCCAGCAACGGCCAGATCAGGGTAGACGGGCATGATCTCAATCGCATGTCATCCAGCCAGATTCCCTACTATCGCCGCAACATAGGTGTGGTTTTCCAGAACCACCAGCTTTTGTTTGACCGCACCGTATTTGATAACGTTGCCCTGCCGCTCCAGATTGCGGGCCTGCCCCACCAGGAAATCGGCCGCCGTGTGCGCGCCGCCCTGGATAAAGTCAGTTTGCTTGAAAAGGAGCGCCTGAATCCAATCGTACTTTCCGGTGGGGAGCAGCAGCGTGTAGGTATTGCCCGCGCCGTGGTCAACAAACCTACCATGCTGCTGGCGGATGAACCTACGGGCAACCTCGACCCCGAATTATCGGAAGAAATCATGACGTTATTTCGCCAGTTCAACGAGGTTGGCGTAACTATCATGATTGCCAGCCACGATGTGGAATTGCTTAAACGCATGAACAAACGCATTCTCGGTTTGGTCGAAGGCAAACTTGTCCATGATGGAGTGCTCTGGTGAAATCAAAACGACCTTCAGTAACAGGCAATCGCCCCACTACCCGACCCTCCACTGGCGCCACTCGCGGTGCCAGTCCAACCCGCCGCCCGATGCGTGAGCCTGAGCCCCAACCGCAACGCCAGCAACTGGGTGCCGTGCAGAGCAAACTGCGGTTTGCCGACAAGTTTGATGCCTACCTTGCCCATCACAGTACCTCCGCCGTCGACAGTTTGATGCGTTTACTGGAAACCCCTTTCCAAAGCCTTATGACCTGGCTGGTGATTGCCATAGCGGTCGCTATTCCGGCTGCGCTTTATGTGGGTTTTGCAAATCTGCAACACCTGGGTGAAAACTGGGAGGGCTCAAGCCAGGTGTCGGTTTTCCTGCGCCCTGAAACTACCAATGCCAGGGCAGAGGAAATGCGCACCAGGTTGGAGGCGCGGGAGGATATTGCCAAGGTTGTCTATGTATCACCAACCCAGGGCCTGGCAGAATTTAAAGCCCAATCCGGCCTGGGTGAAGTGGTGGACAGTCTGGAGAAAAACCCCCTGCCCGGTACTTTACTGGTGACCCCCCACCTGCAAGACGGTAGTGATGCAGCTATGACCTTGCTGGAACAATCCCTGATTGCAGACCCGGCAGTAGCTGATGTCCGGCTGGATATGCAGTGGGTTAAACGCTTGCAGCAGTTGATGATCCTGGGCAAAAAAATGGTCTTCGGCCTGGGTGGCTTGTTGGCGTTGGGGGTGTTGCTGGTTATAGGCAATACCATTCGCCTCGCCATTGAAAATCGCCGCGACGAAATCCTGGTTGTTAAACTGGTCGGCGGAACCGATGCCTATGTTGCGCGTCCCTTTTTATACACCGGCCTCTGGTATGGAATCGGAGGAGGCTTATTAGCCCTGGTTGTATTGGGAATAGGCTTTTTTTGGGTGTCGGGAACGGTGGATCAACTGGCAGCGCTCTACCAAAGCAATTTTCGCCTGCAAGGTTTGGGTATGTTCGGCAGCATGCAAATGGTACTCTTGGCAGGGTTGACGGGTTTACTGGGTGCGTGGATTGCAGTAGTTCGGCATTTGATCCAGATACAACCTCGCTAGGCTAATTTTTAGCCTTTAGCTAGGCTAAAGATGACTTAGCTGCCTTGAAAATAACCGACGGCCGCCCCAGATAGATTTAATTGTCATCAAATGACAAGCATCACTTGTGAAACTTTTTCACGCGTAGCACTCTAAAATAACAAGTGCTAGACTCTATGCACGATTTAACTTGACCGAGCCGTTCCGGCTCAGCAGTACATTGGAGAACATTCATGAGCACAAGCACAAGTCTGCAACCTATAGGCGTACTCGCCCCCGGTGCAAACCTGAACGCCTATGTTCAAGCGGTGAGCACTTTTTCCATCCTGACCGTAGAAGAAGAGCAGAAGCTGGCCAATGACCTTTACTTCAACGGCAATGTTGATGCAGCGCGCAAGCTGGTTATGGCGCATCTACGCTTTGTTGTGCATATCGCCCGTTCTTACAACGGTTACGGCTTGCCGTTGGGTGACCTGGTGCAGGAAGGCAATGTCGGCCTGATGAAAGCAGTAAAACGCTTTAATCCTGAAAAGGGCGTGCGCCTGGTATCCTTTGCCGTACATTGGATCAAGGCTGAAATCCATGAATTTATTCTGCGCAACTGGCGTATTGTCAAAATTGCCACTACCAAAGCCCAGCGCAAACTCTTTTTTAATCTGCGTGGCGCTAAAAAGCGTTTGGCGTGGTTAAGCAATGACGAAGCCCAGGCAGTGGCCCAGGATTTAGGAGTAGATATCAAGCAAGTCCGCGAAATGGAAGGCCGTTTGGCATCCTATGATGCAGGCTTTGATGCCGACGATGACGATGACGACAGCAGTTATGTTGCACCTGCACATTATCTGGAAGATAGCCGTTACGATCCAGCCGCGCGTTTGGAAGAATCCAATTGGGAAGAATCCAACGTCAACGGTTTGGAACTGGCCATGCAAAAGCTGGATGACCGCAGCCGTACGATCTTACAGCGCCGCTGGCTGAACGATGATAAAGCTACCTTACATGATTTGGCGGCTGAATACGGTGTTTCGGCTGAGCGTATCCGCCAGCTTGAAAAAAATGCCATGAACAAAGTAAAAACCATGATGATGGAAGCCTAACGTTCCAGCTTCAGTCTAAAAAGCCGCGCTTAGCGCGGCTTTTTGTTTTTCTGCGTTTGGTAAATGGTGATTGTCGGGAAGCTGGCAGGAAGCCATTATGCTCGTGCAGTGTGGATGACCACTCCAAATTCTAAAAAGTAAGAGTATTTGTGAATGCAACGATTGTTTTTAAGCTTTGCCGCTTTGAGTGGATTTTTAAGCGTCTCCCTGGGTGCATTTGCTGCCCACGGATTGAAACATGCTATCTCGCCTGAATCATTCGCTATTTGGCAAACCGGTGTGCAATACCAGATGTACCACGCCCTCGCCCTGTTGGCAGTCAGCCTGCTTTATCATCGCAGTCATGCATCAAAAACCTTAAAGCTGAGCGGTTTAGCCTTTATACTGGGCAGTTTTTTATTTAGCGGCAGTTTATATGCACTTGCGCTCGGCGCCCCAACAATGTTTGGAATCATTACGCCTTTAGGTGGTTTGAGCTTTTTGGCAGGTTGGTTGGCACTGTTTATACGGGCTGTACGCCGCTAGTTCCCGATGTTTTTTTATTGTTTGGTACTTATGACCGATTCTTTCAATTTTATAGCTCCCGTCGATGGCGGTGAGGAAGAGTTTTTAATCAAACCCGAGTTCAAGCCTAAATCTATCCGCAGCTTTGTAATTCGCGCCGGGCGTATTACCGTAGGCCAAAAAGCAGCATTTGATACCTGGTGGCCGACTTATGGTTTAAGCCTGTACCAGGGAGCAATTGATCCTGTGGTGATTTTCGGCCGCAAGGCACCGCTGGTGCTGGAAATTGGTTTCGGCATGGGTGATTCCCTGTTGGAAATGGCTAAAAATGAACCCGAAAAGGACTTTATCGGTATAGAAGTTCATCCGCCAGGCGTGGGTAAGCTGATCAACAGTGCCGGTAAAGCAGGTATTAGCAATTTACGTGTCTATATGGCGGACGCCATGGATGTCCTGGAAGATTGCATTCCCGACGGCAGTATTGATCGGCTGCAATTGTATTTTCCTGATCCGTGGCACAAGAAAAAGCACAATAAGCGTCGCATCGTCCAGCCGGCTTTCGTTGAAAAACTGCGGCCAATATTAATATCAGGCGGCATATTCCACATGGCAACCGACTGGCAGCCCTATGCGGAACATATGCTGGAGGTGATGAACGGCACCGAAAACTTTACTAACCTGTCGCCTGAAAATGCATATAGCCCACGACCAGACTACCGTCCAATTACCAAATTTGAGAAACGCGGCGAGCGCCTGGGGCATGGTGTGTGGGATTTAATGTTTCAACATCGTCCATAATTTGTTAAGGTGCTACCCCTAAGAATAACGATGAAACGGATTTTAAGGCTGCTTTAGTTAGCAAAAATCGGCATAAGCCAACTAATTAGACCCTCATAATTAGAATCGGGATCGACCGCAAGCAGTACCGGATGATCACATCGTTAGAAATCGCTATTTTATGGAGACTCATAAAAAATGGCACACACACACACAAAAATCTTATCAGCCGTTGTAGCCACCCTGATTTCGTCAGGTGTATTGGCAGATAACCACAAATTCGAAGTGCAGGTCGGCGTAGGCCGCGAATTTTTTGAAGAATCAAGAGACGATGCCACTTTGGGTAGCCTTGGTTTCGGCTATGTTGTTAACAAAAACTGGACATTAGAAGCCGTAGCAAACGGGTTTAACACCGAGGAATCCAACACCGGCGTTGACGTTGACGGTCGGCAATACCGTTTGGATGCCCTTTACAATATCGACACCACCAGCTTGTGGCGCCCTTATGTCGCGTTCGGTGTAGGCGACCAGTCTCTAAAAGTGAAAGGTTTAAAAAATGACCGCGATACCCTGGTGAACCTGGGTGCCGGTTTAAAGCACAGCCTGGGTGGTAACTGGGAATTCCGCAGTGATATACGCGCATTCAACAGCCTTGATCGTGAGTATACCGACTTGGCGATTAATGCCGGTATCAGCTACCTGTTCGGCGCTGAGCCTGTAAAAGCAGCGCCTGTTGCAACCCCAGTCTCTAAAACTGATGTAGATAGCGATGGCGACGGTGTATTTGATTCCAAGGATCAATGCCCGGATACACCGAAGCAATATAAAGTTGATGCTGTCGGCTGCCCGCTGGAATTGACTGAAACTGTATCGGTTAAATTGGCGGTTAAGTTTGATACTGCAAAATCTATCGTTAAGGACGAGTACCTTGAAGATATCGGTAACCTTGCCAAGTTTATGAACCAATACGCTAATACCGTGGTGACTGTTGAAGGCCATACCGACAGCCAGGGCTCTGATGCTTACAATGAAAAGTTGTCACAAAGCCGTGCTGAAGCGGTGAAGCAGGTATTGATCACCAAGTTCGGTATTGCTGCTGATCGTGTAACGGCAAAAGGCTTCGGCGAAGCCCAACCGGTTGCCGATAACAAAACAGCTGCTGGCCGTGAAGAAAACCGTCGTGTAGTCGGTGCGGTTTCTACTGACGTAAAGAAAAAGCAAACCAAATAATTATTGGTTTGTATAAAAAACCCGGTTTTGGCCGGGTTTTTTTATGGTCGGAAATTATCTGTCCCGAGGTAGGGGTTTTAATTTAAGTACTGTATTCCGCTTCGCGAATCACTTCTAGAAAATCATCACCAAAGCGTTCCAGTTTGCTTTGCCCTACACCGGTAATAGATAAAAGTTGGCTTGGTGTGGTGGGGCGAAATTCCAGCATTTCGCGCAAGGTTGCATCGTGGAAAATCACATAGGGCGGAACGCCGTGTTCATCGGCCAGGCGTTTGCGGCAGGCGCGCAATGCATTCCACAAATCCTGGTCTTCGGCATCGACCGCAATGCCTTGCTTGCGCGCAACCGTGGCCGCGGCAACTTTTATATCCCTGCGCAAATGAATAGTTTGTTCGCCGCGCAAAATAGCGCGGCAGGCGTCATTTAATTTCAAACCGCCATAGGCCTGCGCGTCAACATCCAGCAAGCCACGTGCAACCAGCTGGCGAAAAACCGATTTCCATTCATCGGCGGTAAGGTGTTTGCCAATGCCGTAGGTTGATAATTGTTGATGGCCAAACGAATTTATCTTGTCATTTTGGCTGCCGCGCAACACGTCAATTACGTGGCCTGCACCAAAACGTTGGCCGGTACGGTACACGCATGAAAGCGCCATACGAACAGGTTCGGTAGCATCCCAGGTTTGTGCAGGTGTTAAACAGCTATCGCAATTACCGCAGGGCTGCGCGAGTGTATCGCCGAAATAGCGCAGGAGTGTTTGGCGGCGGCAGGTGGTAATTTCACATAAGCCCAGCATGGCGTTTAAGCGCTGCTGTTCATTGCGTTTGAATGCTTCGCTGCCTTCGGAGTTGCTCATCATCTGGCGCAACTTGACCACATCTTCCAAGCCGTACAGCAAGAGTGTAATAGCAGGTTCACCATCGCGCCCCGCGCGCCCGGTTTCCTGGTAATAGGCCTCAATGCTTTTGGGTAAATCCAGGTGGGCGACAAAGCGTACATCGGGTTTGTCAATGCCCATACCAAAAGCAATAGTTGCCACCATAATGATGTTGTCTTCGCGCAAAAATCGCTGCTGGTTTTTTTGCCGCGTGGACGCAGGTAAGCCTGCGTGGTAAGGCAATGCAGTGAAACCTTCGCTGCTTAACCACTCGGCAATCTGTTCAACCTTATTGCGCGATAAACAATAAATAATGCCGGAATTATTGGTTTGCTCATCACGCAGAAAACGCATCAGCTGGATTTTGGGATTATTTTTTTGCTGGATACGGTACTGGATGTTCGGGCGATCAAAGCCGTTAACAAACTGCTGCGCATTTTCCAGCTGCAGGCGTGTGATGATTTCTTCGCGCGTGCGTACATCCGCCGTTGCTGTAAGTGCAATCCGCGGCACATTCGGGAATTCCCGCTGGAGCATATCCAGTTTTAAATAATCTGCGCGGAAGTCGTGGCCCCATTGAGATACACAGTGCGCTTCATCAATAGCAAACAATGCAATCCTGACCTGATGCAGCATTTCAATGGTGCGCGCCTGGATCAGGCGTTCGGGTGCGACATAGAGCATATCCAGTTCACCATTGTGCATAGCCGATTCAGTTTGCCAGGCTTCCTGTGCGGTCATACTGGAATTTAAAAATCCTGCGCGTACGCCCAGTTCATGGAGCGCACTTACCTGATCTTGCATCAGGGCAATCAGGGGCGATACCACAATGCCGACACCTTCAAGCACCAGCGCCGGAATCTGGTAGCAGAGGGATTTTCCACCGCCTGTCGGCATGAGTACCAAGGCATCCTCACCGGCAACCAATGCATTAATCACGGCTTCCTGGGGGCCGCGGAATTCGTGGTAGCCGAAGACATCTCTGAGAATGGAATGGGGAGTGTGTGTCATAAGTGCGAGTATACGTGATGCCAGCCTGAGCGAATACGAGTAGATGTGGGATGTTTATTTATAATGAACCGGGCAACCTGTTGTGCTTATCAACGGAGGTAATTCACTTAAAAACTGCATCTTAAGACATGGCTACTGGTTAAATCAGGTACCAGGTAATATGATTGCGCGCAATCACCTAAAGGCGGGGCTTTATGAAATTAGTGTCATTGATTGTTATTGGAACCTTGTTAAGTGGCTGTGGCGGTTTGCCCACAAAACTGCCATCACCATTTTCTTCCTCGGTTACAGCAACACCGGTTGCAACACCGACAGTACCTACAGAAACAGCACCACCACCCAGTGTTGACGACGAATTCCAAAAAAGCCTAAGCCAAATTTGGGGTAATTATTTTATAGAAAACTATTCCGATACCAGAGCCATAGATGTATTGATTGTTACCAACCGGAAACTCAAAACTGAAAATTTTGGTTGTACCAATGATCACCTGGGCGTGACTCTGGATACCATAGCCCACTATGGTGCTTGCAAAATAAATGTTCCCAAAAACCACAGCACTGGCCAAATACGTTTTACCAAAGATAACCGACAGTCATCGCACGAATTCTTTAAAATTTTAAATTCCAAAACACTTTCTGAAACGGCGGTTTTTGAATACCTGAAAAAATCCGAGCGTTACCCATTGGTATTTGTACACGGATTTAACCTGCGTTACGAAGACGCGGTATTAAGGGCTTCGCAAATTGCCTACGATTTGAAATATCAGGGGCCCATTGTATTATTTTCATGGCCGGCGGGTGCGGGGGATGGCTTCCTGGATGAAAAAATGATTACCCGCACGTATGACAACAATTTAAAAAGTGCTACCGCCTCAATGAATGTATTTAAGGGTTTTTTAAACCAGCTGAAAGCCAATAACCTGAAAGTGAACCTGGTGGTGCATTCCATGGGGCACCAGGTGGTATTGCCAGCGCTAAACGATTTTTCCAGGCTGCATCCAGACAGCAAGATAATTAATGAGTTGATCCTGAATGCACCGGATTTTGAAGCCAATGAATTTATCAATATCGCCGATGCGGTCAAGGACAATACCAAGCGAATCACAATCTATTGCTCCTACAATGACCGCGCTATGACGGTATCTGAGATTTACAATAAGAACCCGCGTTTTGGTGCCTGCGCATTTTCAGAAAAAATCGATTCCATTAATGTCAGCCTGGTGGATGCGCCTGCACTGGGTTTGGGGCATGGTTATTATTCTTCACGGGCAATCCTTGGCGATGTGTTTCAGGTTTTGCTTGGTATAGAAGCTGAGAAACGATTGTTTATCAGAAAGAGCGAGCCTAACAGCACAGAAAAATATTTCCTGCGGCAATAGTGCAACAGACATTACCAAACCACTCGGTGTAGATATTTTGCAGTGGCATCACTTTAATAAGCCTATCATTGAGTTAGCCAAGTAACTTACATGGCGTGTACCAATAGTTATTATTTGCAAGCCTGCAGTTATATGTATGAGGAGGTTTATATGACATCTATTCGTGAAAAAGACTATACACACGCCAATGAACGAGGGAATGGCCCCAAGGCGCGCATGGAAGGCGGAGACCAAACAGACGATATTTCTATCAATGATCCAGACAGCTTGCTACGCGTGAAAACCAAACCAAAAACCAAAGCAGTTGAAAACCCACCGGAGCTGGTTTATAAAAAGCCTTCTGAATAACAGGGTCAGATAGTTTAAGAGCGCTTATCGAAAAATCATGGAGCGCTTTGAAATAAAAATATTACGCCTGTTGGCCACTAAAAAGCCCGCAATCATTTCTGATGCGGGCTTTTTTAAGCGCTATCTAAAAATTAATTCTTCGCTCGCTCTTCCAAAATCGCAACCGCGGGCAAAACTTTACCTTCTACGAACTCAAGGAAAGCACCGCCGCCGGTGGATACGTAGGAAATTTTGTCAGCCAGGTTCCACTTGTCGATTGCTGCCAATGTATCGCCGCCGCCTGCAACTGAGAAAGCATCGCTCTCTGCAATTGCGCGTGAAATAGCTTCAGTACCTTTAGAGAAGGCATCGAATTCAAATACGCCTACAGGGCCGTTCCAGAGAATGGTTTTGGCATTTTTGATAATGTCTGCAACATGGGCTGAAGTCTCCGGGCCGTAGTCGATGATTTCTTCGTCGGCCTGGATTTCATTTACTTTTTTCGCTGTAGCAACCGAGTTGTGATTCCATTGCTTAAAACCTTCTTTGGTTACGCGTACATCCGTGGCGAATTCCACTTTGGTGGCAGCGCGCAAACGTTGCGCTTCCGGAATCAGATCTTTTTCGTACAGCGAATTACCGACTTCATTACCGGCAGAGGCGACAAAGGTGTTGGAGATACCGCCGCCCACAACCAGAATGTCAGCAATCTTGGACAGCGCATCCAGCACACTTAACTTGGTGGAAACTTTTGAGCCGCCAACGATTGCCACTAACGGACGCGCCGGTTTATCGAGCACTTTTGCAAGCGCTTCCAATTCAGCAGCCAATAATGGGCCTGCGCAGGCGACAGGTGCAAATTTCGCAACCCCGTGGGTGGATGCCTGTGCGCGGTGCGCGGTGCCGAAAGCATCCATTACAAACACATCACACAAGGCGGCCATTTTTTTGCTGAGTTCGTCAGAATTTTTACCTTCGCCGACATTGAAGCGAACATTTTCCAGCAATACCAAATCGCCCTGGTCGGAAAATCCATCCACCCAGTCTTTCACCAGCGGAACATTGCGGCCCAGTTTTTCGCTCAGGTATTTGGCAACGGGCGCGAGTGACGAAGCCTCTTCGTAAACACCTTCATCCGGACGGCCAAGGTGCGACATCACCATCACTTTTGCGCCAGCAGCCAATGCAGCCTTAATAGTTGGAATAGAAGCGTCTATACGCACGGCAGAAGTAATACGGCCATCTTCCAGTGGTACGTTCAAATCCTGACGGATAAGTACGCGTTTACCGGCGAGGTCCTGGTCTTTCATCAGTTTTACGGTCATGGTGTTTCCTCAAGGTCGTGCCGGATAAACGTGTCCGGCCGGATGTGTTGTCAAAAGGTGGATTTTACACAATTAATAAGACGAAATCCCGCCAACCGAAGCAGTGGAAGATATGAGATTAATTCGCCAAACCCATAGGCACGTATAGCAAGGCATATATTAGGATTGTTATAAATATCTGCTAATAAATGCGGCGGGCTTGCATTATTTAGGTATAACACTAGACGAACCTCAATGTTTACATATACTTAGACCCACCCAATACTATTTTTCTCATCCGTCCAAGAAGATTGCGGTTTATAGAGGTTTCACGGTGAATGATGAAAAATCCAGCTTTATAAAAAAACAAAACATCTCTGCGGTAATTATGCTGGCCGTTGTGGCTACCATCATTGTGTTATTCAGCCACCGTTTTATTCCCCAACAGCGCTACCAGATTGCACCTGCCAAAAATGTCCAATACGAACTCTATTCAACCCAATTGGCTGATGGCCCTTCCGGTGTCTGGATAGATAAAGACAAACTGCACTTTAGCTGCCGTTACCCCGAAGGCTTTGAGGACAGCAATTATTATTGCAGCTTTAACCGACGCATGGGTTCCGAGACACGCGGTGTCGATTTGTCCAAATTCAGCAGTATTAATATTCACTTGGAATATACCGGTAACACGCCTAAATTGCGTTTGTTCGCACGTAATTTCAATACGGAATACTCAACACCTTTTGATTCCAACAGTTCTAAATACAATGCGATTTTTTTGCCGCAGACAGATTTAAAAGATGAGATAACTCTGAGTATTCACGACTTTGCAGTCACTGAATGGTGGCTGCTGGCTTATCACATTCCACGCAAGCTCTCTGCCGCTGACCTGCGTAATATAGTGACTATAGGTATAGATTTTTCGTACCCGATGACCCATGGCAATCACGAAGTTACGATTAAAAAAATTGAATTTGTCGGCGATTGGGTATCGCGCGAAATTTGGTACTTGAGCATTTTGTGTACCTGGCTTGCGGGTATTTTTATCTATCAACTAAACCAATTACGCCTGTCCCGTGCGCGACACACCCGCGACTCGCAAATTATTGACAATCTTCACCAGGATAATGAGTCGTTAAAACAGGAGACCAGGAAGTTTCGGCGCCTTTCTACGGTTGATCCTTTAACCCAGGCTTACAACCGTTTTGGTATAGATCAGATTGTTACCTCATTATTAAATTCTCACGAACCACCGCAATCTCCCGGTACTTTTTTAGCTTTTAGTTTGATTTTGATTGATATAGATCATTTTAAGCACATCAATGACAGCTATGGTCACGATGCCGGTGATCAGGTATTGCAGAGCGTATCCTCGTGGATTCAATTACAGATAGGTTCAGGAGATTATCTGGGGCGTTGGGGCGGCGAAGAGTTTTTAATTATCCTGCCACACCTGGATAGTCGGGCAGCGATGGAATTGGCTGAATCCATTCGTCAGCAGCTGGAGAATAATCCCGTGCATTATTTACAGGGTAAGATAAGGATTACTGCCAGTTTTGGTGTAGGCAGTTGTCTTGATGGGGATTTCCCTTCAGCCTTTAAACGCGTTGATAATGCGCTTTATGATGCTAAAAAAACGGGCCGCAATCGCTGTATGTTGGCGGGGAACCAATAAATAATCACCACAGTAAAGACACCACTTGCATAACCAAAACACCCGACTTGCGTCGGGTGTTTGCGGGGTTTTTCAGGTTAATCTTCTAGCAGCTCTTCAACAGTATTCACAATGTTATCAACTGTGAAACCGAAGTACTCCAACAATGCCGGGCCGGGAGCTGATTCGCCGAAGGTGGTCATGCCCACGACAGCGCCATCCAGGCCAACATACTTGTACCAGTAATCTACCGCAGCAGTTTCAACGGCTACGCGGGCGGTGACGCTCAGTGGCAGTACGGATTCCTTGTAGGCAGCGTCCTGGCGGTCAAATACGGACGTTGACGGCATGGATACAACGCGCACATTGCGACCTTTGGCTTTTAATGCTTCAGCAGCTTTTACGGTTACGCCCACCTCAGAACCGGTTGCGATCAGGATCGCGTCTGGTTCGCCAGTAGAATCAACCAACACATAACCGCCTTTGGCAATATTGGCGACTTGCTCCGGGGTACGTGCGAAGGCATCCAGGTTTTGGCGGCTGAATACCAAGGCTGATGGCCCGGTCCTGCGCTCGATGGCGGCTTTCCAGGACACCGCTGTTTCAGCCGCGTCAGCAGTCCGCCAGGTATCCAGGTTGGGCGTCAGACGCAGGGTAGCCAATACTTCGATAGGCTGGTGGGTCGGTCCGTCTTCACCTTGGCCGATGGAGTCATGGGTGTAAACGAAGATATTTTGCAGCTTCATGAGCGCTGACATACGCACGGCGTTGGCAGCATATTGCTGGAACATCAGGAAGGTAGCGCCGTAGTTAATAAAACCGCCGTGGGCGGAAATACCGTTCATGATGGCGCTCATGCCGAACTCGCGCACACCGTAATAGATATAGTTGCCGCTGGCATCAGCCGCTTCAACGCCTTTAGAGGTTTTTACCAATGTGAGGTTTGAACCCGCCAGGTCAGCAGAGCCACCCAGCAGCTCCGGAAGTATAGCGCCGAACGCCGCGATGGAGTTTTGTGAAGCTTTACGGCTGGCGATTTTTTCGCCTTTGGCTTGGCTTTCCGCAATAAAGGCTTCGGCCCTGGCGGCGAAATCAGCAGGCAGTTCGCCGTTAACTACACGACGTTCAAATTCAGCAGCAAGTTCAGGATGAGCGGTTTTGTAAGCGGCAAACTTGTCTTCCCAGGCTTTTTGTGCGGCAGCGCCTTTGGCTTTTGCATCCCAACCGGCGTAGATATCCGCGGGAATGACAAAGGGTTCAGATTCCCAGCCCAGGGTTTTGCGCACCAGTGCCACTTCATCAGCACCCAGCGGCGAGCCGTGAGAGTCGTGCGAACCTTGTTTGTTCGGCGAGCCGAAACCAATAGTGGTTTTGCAGCAGATCAGGGTTGGTTTGCCGGTTTCAGCGCGGGCGGCCTCTACGGCTGCTTTAACGGCATCGGCATTGTGGCCATCTATAGATGGAATGACATGCCAGCCATAGGCTTCAAAACGTTTTGGGGTGTCATCGGTAAACCAGCCTTCAACGTGGCCGTCAATAGAAATACCGTTGTCATCATAGAACGCAATCAGTTTGCCCAGGCCAAGGGTGCCTGCCAGTGAACAGGCCTCGTGGCTTACGCCTTCCATCATGCAACCATCGCCCAGGAAGCAATAGGTGTAATGGTCAACGACGTCATGGCCCTCGCGGTTAAATTGCGCGGCAAGGATTTTCTCGGCAGCTGCAAAACCTACAGCATTGGCAATACCCTGGCCAAGAGGGCCGGTGGTGGTCTCTACCCCTGGGGTATAACCACGCTCAGGGTGACCGGGGGTCTTGGAGTGCAATTGGCGGAATTGCTTCAGCTCATCGATCGGCAAGTCATAACCACTCAGATGCAGCAGGGAATAAATCAACATGGAGCCGTGGCCGTTAGACAGGATAAAACGGTCGCGATCAGCCCAGTTTGGATTTTGTGGGTTGTGCTTTAAAAAGTCGTTCCACAGCACTTCGGCGATATCAGCCATACCCATGGGTGCACCCGGGTGACCGGAATTAGCTTTTTGAACGGCATCCATTGACAGGACGCGGATGGCATTAGCCAGTTGTTTGCGGGAAGGCATCGAAAGAAGCTCCTAGTTAATAGCGTTAGCAAAGTTGATTGCAGTTATATGGCGATCTCTGGCGGATCTTTTATCACCAATGCCTATATAAGTAAGCGGCACAGTGCTGCTGATAGTGTTGGATGGTTCTGACAGAACGCTTGCGCTTGCTGTCCACTAAGGTCGCGAATTTACCAGCAACGCAAGCTTACAACAGGGGAACAGAAAGACAGCCCTGAACCAGGGTTGCGGTAAACAGGGGGCACATTCTCGCTCAGCCGCGGCCATGGGTAAAGTAAAGTGTGACGAAAAGTCGATATCCAAACGTTACGCATAATATAGTTATAAAGACTATAAGGTCAATTCCAAAATTTATGCGACAATGGTGCCGCTATAGCAAACCTATATCAAAATATTTTGATATAGGTTTGTGCGCCTGCTAGACTGCACCACTATGAATAAACTTGATTATGAAAACCACAAGGTACCCGAACTCACTGGAGAAGTACCCCTCCTGACCGAGTTGGTGGCAGCACCCCTGGACGTGCCGCCGATACTGACCGATATAGTGGAGCCTGCCCTGGTGCCGGTGGTCGATGTCCAATCCTTGCCCAATCTGTTGAAGGCGGCAGGCGATGGATTTCGTTTGGAAATTTTGCGGGTGCTTGCCCAGGACTCTTTCGGTGTGCTCGAGCTTTGCCGGATATTTAACGCCAAGCAATCCGGCATGAGCCATCACCTTAAAGTGTTGACCAATGCGGGATTGTTGAGTACGCGTCGCGAAGGCAACAGCATTTTTTATCGCCGCGCCTACCTGGTTCCCGATAGTCCCCTCGCCAGTTTGCAGCAGGCACTGTTTGCCAGTATCGACCAGTTGTCCATCAGTCCCGCTGTACTTACCCAATTGCGTGAACTGGAACAGGAACGCAGCCAGGCTTCACAACAGTTTTTTGCCGAAAACGCACATAAGTTCCGCGAGCAGCAAGACCTTATCGCCAGCTACCCGGTTTACGCAGAACACATGACCCAGTTGCTCAACAACACGCCCCTGCGCAACTGGTCGCTCGCCCTTGAAGTCGGCCCGGGTGAAGGTGAGTTTTTACCCGTACTTGCGCAAAAATTCTCGCAAGTGATTGCGCTCGATAATTCAGTAGAGATGTTAAATAAATCCAAAGAATTTTCCCGGAAACACAATTTGCGCAGCATGGAATTTATTCACGGCGACACCCATATGCTCGCCGACAAGAAGGTCCTGGCAGATTGCATAGTGGTCAATATGGTATTGCACCACACGCCCTCGCCTGCCGATATTTTCCAGGATTTAAGCCGCGCTCTTGCACCGGGCGGCGCTTTATTGATTTGCGATTTGTGTCGTCATGAACAAACCTGGGCGCGCGAAGCCTGCGGGGATTTATGGCAAGGTTTTGAACCGCAGGATTTTTCGCGCTGGGCAAGTGCCGCGCAGCTTGATGAAGGGCAAAGCGTTTACTTTGCGTTGCGCAATGGATTCCAGATTCAGTTACGGCAATTTTTTAAACCTGGAAATTTTTGATTTGTATAACCACAGCAAACTAAGGCGCAGCAGTATAAATGCAATATTTTGTACACAATGGATACATGGGCTGGTCATACGGTACACCGTCTGATCCACAATTAATTTCGTCCGACGATGCGGCAGAACTTATAAAACGGGCCGGATTATCTCTTGCCGACATCGCAGCAGATCTTCCACCAGTACAGTTCGCGGAAAAAGGTGAATATTTATACCATTTATTAGGTAATAACCGCTTTCTACAATATGGCGATATAGAAGCCTGCGGCGATAAGAGGCCGCAAAAAATTTATCATCCGTTAGAGATAGATTGGAACGAAAAATAATCTATTTTTTGTGTAAGAGAGAAATATTAGAAATGGTGCAGATAAATAATGTGCACCGTTGAATGAAAAAATTTATTGGTATAAAACAGGAACCCAAACATGTCTGAATATTCCGTATTTACGTCTGAGTCCGTATCCGAAGGCCATCCCGATAAAATGGCAGACCAGATTTCTGATGCCGTGCTGGATGCCATTATTAAAGATGACCCCAACGCGCGCGTTGCGGTAGAAACTTTGGTAAAAACCGGTATGGCAGTTGTCGCAGGTGAAGTTCGTACCTCGACTTATGTAGATTTGGAAGATTTAATCCGCCAGGTAATTTTAGATATTGGTTACAACTCCAGCGATGTAGGTTTTGACGGTGCGAGCTGTGCAGTATTGAATGCAATCGGCAAGCAATCATCGGATATCGCCATGGGTGTTGACGAAGGTGATGATAAAGATTTGGGTGCAGGCGACCAGGGTCTAATGTTTGGTTACGCCACTAATGAAACCGCAGTGCTTATGCCGGCTCCTATTTTTTATGCACATCGCTTGGTAGAAAAACAGGCGCAGCTGCGCAAGAACGGTGTCTTACCCTGGTTGCGTCCCGATGCCAAAAGCCAGGTCACTTTACGTTACGAAAACGGTAAGCCTGTTGCGGTGGATGCTGTTGTACTGTCAACACAACACAGTCCCACTGTAAAACAATCAGAAATTCACGAAGCTGTGCGCGAGTTAATTATTGACCACGTATTGCCCGCAGAATGGTTGCACAAAGATACGCAATATCACATCAACCCGACCGGCCAATTTATTATCGGCGGCCCGGTAGGCGATTGCGGTTTGACTGGCCGCAAAATTATTGTGGATTCCTACGGCGGCATGGCGCGTCACGGTGGCGGTGCTTTTTCTGGTAAAGACCCATCCAAGGTTGACCGCTCCGCTGCTTATGCCGGTCGCTATGTTGCCAAAAATCTGGTGGCCGCCGGTATTGCTGATCGTTTGGAAATCCAAGTGAGCTACGCAATTGGTGTTGCTGAGCCCACATCTATTTCTGTAAATACCTTCGGTACGGGTAAGTTACCGGATGCCGAAATTATAAAACTGGTACGCGAACATTTTGATTTGCGCCCACGCGGCCTGATTCAAATGCTGGATTTAAAACGCCCCATCTATCGTCAGACTGCTGCATACGGTCACTTCGGTCGCGAGCTTCCTGATTTCACCTGGGAAAAGACCGATAAAGCCGAAGCGCTCAAGAAAGCGCTTTAATTTTAAATATTGTACAAATTGTTTATATATCCGTTGTCATCCCCGCAGGGGATCCAGCGTGGTTAGATTAAAAAGTCACTGGATTCCCTGCGGGGGATGACAGTAAATAAAGATCAACAATTATGTTGAACAGGAAACAGATTATGAGCTTCACTGACTACAAAGTTGCCGATATGTCCCTCGCCGCCTGGGGTCGCAAAGAAATTGAAATTGCTGAAGGTGAAATGCCGGCTTTGATGGCACTGCGTCGCAAATATAAAAGCAGCAAGCCATTGGCCGATGCAAAAATTATCGGTTGTATCCACATGACGATTCAAACAGCGGTATTGATTGAAACCCTGGTTGAGCTCGGTGCAGAAGTGCGCTGGTCATCGTGCAATATTTTTTCTACACAAGATCACGCTGCTGCTGCCATAGCGGCTGCCAACATTCCTGTGTTTGCGTGGAAGGGTGAGACGGAAGAGGAATTCTGGTGGTGTATTGAGCAGACTATCGTAAAAGATGGCCAGCCGTGGGCTGCCAATATGATCCTTGATGATGGCGGAGATGTAACGCAAATCGTTCATGAAAAATATCCGCATATGCTCGACAAGATTCACGGTATTTCTGAAGAAACAACTACAGGCGTGCATCGCTTGCTCGACATGTTAAAGAAAGGCACCTTGAAAGTCCCCGCCATCAACGTAAACGATGCCGTAACCAAAAGTAAGAACGACAACAAATACGGTTGCCGCCACAGCTTGAACGATGCCATCAAACGCGGTACTGACCATTTGTTGGCCGGAAAGAAAGCGCTGGTGATTGGTTATGGCGATGTTGGTAAAGGTTCCGCCGCATCACTGCGCCAGGAGGGCATGATTGTGAAAGTGACCGAAATTGACCCGATCTGTGCAATGCAAGCCTGTATGGATGGTTTTGAAGTTGTATCTCCCTACAATGAAGGCATCAATACCGGTAAGTACGAGGATATTAACCACACAGTGCTTGGCACTACCGATCTGGTTGTAACGACCACCGGTAACGTGAACGTGTGTGACTCAGCCATGCTGCGTGCCTTAAAGCGTAGTGCAGTGGTGTGTAATATCGGGCACTTCGATAGCGAAATTGATACTGCCTTTATGCGCAAGCACTGGGAGTGGGAAGAAGTGAAGCCACAAGTGCATAAAGTTTACCGCGATAAAGAGACCAATGATCATTTGATTATTTTGTCTGAAGGCCGCCTGGTAAACCTCGGCAATGCCACCGGGCATCCATCGCGTATTATGGATGGCTCTTTTGCCAACCAGGTACTTGCCCAAATTTATTTATACGAACGCAAGTTTGCAGATTTGCCCGCAGAACAAAAAGCAGAACATTTATATGTTCGTGTGCTGCCGAAAAAACTGGATGAAGAAGTTGCGCGCGATATGGTGGAAGGCTTTGGTGGTGTTATTACCAAAATGACTGCGCAACAGGCAGAGTATATAGGTTACGCCGTTGAAGGCCCGTTCAAACCAGAATCTTACAAGTATTAATTTTTTTGCTCACGCTTTCGACAGCGACTCCATGGGTGTTATATCGACTGCATCCATGCAGCTGTTCCGAAGGGCGAGGGAATAAAAATTGCCGCTTAAGAAGGTTGATACTTGAGTGTGATTAACCCTTTCCCGTTGCGAGAGGGTTGGCGAGGGCGAAATTCAAATTGGCTTTGCTATAAAAAGAGAACAATATGATTGATTCACAACCGCGTTTAAGTTTTGAATTCTTTCCGCCCAAGACGCCGGAAGGAAAGGAAAAACTTATTAAAGTATGCGACCAGCTTAATGAGTTTGCGCCGGATTTTTTTTCGGTAACCTATGGTGCCGGCGGTTCAACCCGTGACAATACCAAGGATATTGTTACCCACTTCAAACAAGCGGGTATTGCTGCGGCACCTCATCTGTCATTCGGTAACGATGATGAAGCAACGATTTTGCACTTGCTGAATCAATACAAGGCAGCAGGTGTAGATCGCATTGTGGCCCTGCGTGGTGATGTGCCCTCAGGTATGGGTAGCGTTGTCCAATTGGTTTACGCTAACGAACTGGTGGCATTTATCCGCAAGCATTTTGGCGAGTATTTCCATCTGGAAGTTGCGGCTTACCCTGAAATCCATCCACAGGCAAAAAGTTATTCTGCTGATATCGGATTTTTAAAAGGTAAATTCGAAGCGGGTGCCAACAGTGCGATTACACAATACTTTTTTAATCCGGATGCCTATTTCTTTTTTATGGACCAGTGTCATAAAGCAGGCATTAGCCAACCGGTTTATCCCGGGATTATGCCGATTATCAATTATCGTAATTTAACGCGCTTTTCAGATTCCTGTGGTGCAGAAATTCCACGCTGGTTGCGCAAGACGCTGGAAAATTACGGTGATGATGAAACGAGCTTAAAAGCCTTCGGTGTGGATTTGGTAACCGAATTGTGTGAAGTTCTGTTGGAAAATGAAGCGCCGGGTTTGCATTTTTATACCATGAACCAAACTGAACCTACGGCACAGATTGTAAAAAATTTGGGCTTGATCCCGACAGAATAATAGTTGTATTTCAGTAGTGCTAAAAATCCCCGCGTTGCGGGGATTTTTTTACTCACTCCAAAAACGAATCCAATAATTTCAAGGTTGCACTGCGTTGCGCCGCATTCAGGCGCGGCCACATGGCTTGCAATGTGGCGGTCTCATCGGCAGTTGATGTGCGGTTATAAAGGGGCGGCGTTTTTTCATTAACCAGTGGTGCATTCAATGCGACTGTTTCGCTATCCAGGAAAAACCAGGCAAGCGGTACGGAAAGACTGCGCGACAGCTGGTAGAGCTGCGAGGCGCTGATTTTATTTTGCGCATTTTCATAACGCGAGATTTGCTGCTGGGTAGAACCTATGGCTTCTGCCAGCGCTGCTGCGCTCACCCCGGCGTGCTGGCGTAGTTTTTTCAGGCGAAGCCCTATCTGGCGGTCAATGTCGGTAGTGGTGGGCTTAGCCATGGATTATCCAAAAACAGGTAAATTGCGGTTATTAACGCGGTTGACAGGTATCTTACTGAGCGTTTACCATCTGGGCAGCAATATAAATGTATTAAATTTGCCGTAAAAACGTGTTTAAGGTGTTTTTGATGTAAAAAGCAGGCATTAACACGGGGTGATCGGTTTTGTGTTGTGGCTTGCTTCAATCAGGACTTGGGATAGTTGATATGCCAATGAGTCAATCAGCAGAGCGAAAAAGGATGAGGCGTTGTGACGTTCGCCATTGCATCTCCGGAGAAATCCGATCCGCTTTATCCGATGGTAAAAGCTTTTATGCTGATGATGGAACCAGGCTGGATGGGTATTTTTATGAGCTTCCAGGTTACAAGGAAGCATTCATTACCTTGCTGAAAGTGATGACGGTGATATTTATTATTGGTTTCAGTTTTTATCTGGCGGTGGAAATAATATGACCTATTGAGGTGGTTTGCGTTTTCCCCCTATTTCTTATACAAACCTTACAAGGTGAGCAGGACGCTGGTATGGATAATTCATCAAAAGCAATTAATAAGAATGATTCGGTTGCTGAAAACCTGTTGGTATTTTATGACGAATTTATAGAGTTTCAGGCGTATTGTGCGCTCTTGTGCGATGCTATGAGCTGTATGGCGGCGACAGAAATGGATCTGGATGAGGCTACCCGACGCGGCGTAAATGTTTTTTCGGGCTATTTAAAACGCCGCATCAGCGAGTTACAAATTACGTTAAAGCAGATTCAGGAAAAATCCTCCAGCGAACATTAAATTTTTAAAGCACTGATCGTGTTGTAAACAAGATGATTCGGTTATTTAAATAATTGGTCGATGAGGCTACGCAATTCAGTGACCTGATCTTCAATAACCATGGAGTAGCAGCAGCGCCTATAGCGCGGGGGAGCTGTATCGTGTGAGTCCAACAGGATTTGCGCGGAGCATAGTGCTTGCAGCTTATCGAGGCGCAAATAAATTTCGTCTTCCAGGATGTAACTATTCAAAAAATTCAAATTTAATGTAGTTTCAGTGCGTTTATCCATCGTTCATCCCTCTGTAATTCCAGCATTATCATACAAATGTTTATTGCGTAGAAGTTTAACTTCGTTACAGTTAAAGTTCAACCCCAATAAGATACGCATTTTATGATGAGTGGGAAGACTATGGGAGAACTTAAAAAGCAGTTTGGCCGACGTACGCAGCACTTGCGTTTGGCTGCAAAAATGACCCAGGAACAACTTGCTGATGAAGTGGGCGTTACCATTGAGTCAATCAGCAATATCGAACGTGGTATCTATGGTCCGTCATTTGACACATTGGAAAAGCTTGCCCGTGCCCTCAAGCTGCCTGTCAAGCAATTCTTTATTTTCGATTAGCTCACCAGGTTCTCCGGTTATTTCTGGCAGTCCACACAATAGACGGTCGTGCGCTCCATGATGCGCACTTCTTTGAGGTGTTTTCCGCAGTTATTGCAAGCCTCTCCACCGCGTCCATACACCAGCAGTTGTTGTTTGAAATAACCGGGCTTGCCATCGCCGCCGACAAAATCGCGCAAGGTTGTTCCGCCTTGTTCAATTGAGCGCGCCAGTACGAATTTAATATCCCTTACCAGGTCTTCACAGTTCTTGCGCGTAAGCGTGCCCGCCTTGCGAATAGGTTTTATGCGCGACATAAACAGCGACTCATTTGCGTAGATATTTCCTACTCCCACAACCACATGGCTATCCATAATAAATTGCTTTACCGCCTGCGCGCGTTTGCGGCTGCGTTTGAACAGGTAGTCTGCGGTGAACTCATCGGTCAGCGGCTCGGGGCCGAGTTTGGCAAGCAGTTTATGATGGGCGGGGTTACCGTCCACCCATAATAGGCAGCCGAAGCGGCGGGGATCATGGTAGCGCAAGGCAATATTGCCAAAGATCCAGTCAAAGTGATCGTGAATGTTGGGCGGGGTAGTCGCCTCTACCAGGCATAAGCTGCCTGACATTCCCAAGTGAATGAGCGCATGGCCTTCCTTGAATTCAAACAGCAGGTATTTGCCTCGTCTGGTGATGGAACGCAGGGTTTTACCCTGGATAAGGTCAGGGAGTTCCTCGGGAATCGGCCAGCGCAGGCTGGATTGACGGATAATGACTCTAGACACTTTGCGCTTAAGCGTGTGGGGTGCGATACCGCGCAAGGTAGTTTCAACTTCAGGTAATTCGGGCATAAATAAAGACCTTTGGAGACACAGGAACTGATAGTACTGTGGCAGATATAAGAAGCCTTATGACAAAAAATGTCATTTCTGTGCAAAATATTTAAATTTAAGCGACTAAAAATTGGCCAATGTGCATTTATGTGATACAGTTCTCAAGGTGAGTATGACGTAGTTAAAGGCCATTTTGAATTTGGCTTAAATTTTGCTCAAAAAAATTTGTAACAGATCGTTTAAACCAACAATTATTATTTTCTGGGGCTTGTTCTATGAATGGGATCTTTAAATCCTTTGTTTTGGTCGTGGCTGCACTGGGTATTTCCTTGGGTGCTAAGGCCATTACCGTGACTGCGTCTGCTGCCGGTGAAACTACCAGCAATGTCGCCGGTGTTACCACCGTGACTTTTGATGGAGGCGATTGTACAGGTTATGCTTCTTGCACAGGTGATTTCGCCATTGTATCAGGCAGCGCAAGCGGTCTGTATGCCACACCTTATACCGATGTTACCAAGTACCTGAGCGTACCTAATCCCAGCCAAACCACCCAAACAGCAACCTTGAGCCTGGGTACTGCTGCCAATTACTTTGGTTTGTTCTGGGGTTCAATCGATTCTTATAATCTGATCAGCTTCTTTTTGGGCAATACCGAAGTAGGTAGCTACACCGGTTCGCAATTGCCCGATTTGACAGCCAGCGGTAACCAAACTGATTGGTCATCAAACCGTTACATCAATTTTGATTTTGGTGCCGGAAGTTTTGATACTGTGAAGATCACTAGCTATGGTTACGCCTTTGAAAGCGACAATCATGCTTTCCGCAAAATCGCTGTATCAGAGCCAATGACGCTGGTATTAATGGGCTTAGGCCTGTTCGGTTTGGCGGCGGCTCGTCGTTTTAACCGTAATTAATACAGCTGCAAGTGTAAAAAAACCCGCTTTGGCGGGTTTTTTATTGCCTGGAATTCCAGGGCTCAATGCGGTTGGCTGGCATTGACTCTCAGGATCAAATTGAGCTGGTTGGCAATTAACTGAAAATCTTCAAATTGGCGCGCGGTGAGTTTACCTTCAGCGCCGTCTGCATACACCATCGCAATCAGGCGTTTATCAATTTTCAGGGGGGCGAGCATAATATCGCCTTTAGTCGTAAGTACTGAAAGCGCTCCCAAGGGTTTTGGGCTGATTGAGGGCTGGTACCAGACAGCTTGCTGTAAACGCAAAAACTCATGCAACAGCTCGCCTTTGTGCAGCTTATCCAACTCGATGCGAACCGTCTGGCGCCACACGTTAGTACCTTTGCCGGCAACGTAGCGAATATCCAGGGATTTGGCTTTGTAATCCAGCATGGATATGGTTACCCGCGGCAGGCCCGAGCCTTCATAGAGTGCCATGACTGACAGCTGCATGATTTTAGAGATATCCCCACCGTCGAACATGCATTTATGGATCTGGTTAATATGCTGTTGGAATTCGTAGCCGGTGCGTACCTGGGGCGTATTGTGGAGAGTTTCGTCTGCCTGGGTATCTGGCAATGCCTGCAGCAAGACTTCAACGCCGTAAGTCTTGGCGATCACTGCGGCCTCTTCAGCCATATGGATTACCTGGATCTTGGCAGCATCAGACGTTATATCGCACAGCTTGGCCATCTGCTGGTAGATTTTTTCCATTTCCGGTGAGTTAATGCCTTTATGGATATTTTTACTTAACTCATTGCCGAGGTTAACCGCCCGCGCCATGGTGCTGGGGCGGGCGTTGTCCTCGCAGGACTCGCGCACCAGTTCACCCAAAGACCATTCGTTCACCAGTGCACGGCTGAGGCTGTTGATATCAACCCCCAGGTATTTATGGGAGATACTGCTTTCATGGGTCGGATCAAAGTTGCGCGCAATCACAAACTGTTCGGCAGACGGATTACCGGATGACAAGATCGCAAGCTCGCCGATATTGCGCAGCAAGGCAGCAATAAACACCTGTTCTTTATGCTCGCCGTCAAGGTAGGGGACTAATGCTTTGGCCTGAACCGCAGCGTGGAAGGACTGGGCGAGACTGCCGATGAGTAGTTCTTTGGGTTTACCTTTAAGAAAGCTGTCGATCAGGCTGGAAGTCAGGGTAATGTTTTTGAGGTTGTCGAAACCCAGTTGGATAATGCCGCGCGATACTGTGCGTATGGGTGTAAATGAGCGATTGTAATGGACGGAATTGGCAATTTTCAGCACTTTTGAGGTCAGGCTTACATCGCGCAGGATAATCTTGGTGAGATCATCGGTTCGGCATTCATCGTCTTCGCTGAGTTCGCAAATCTCCCGGACAACGGAGTTTAAGGTGGGCATTTCCTTATCGACAAGCATGCGCATCCAGGGACCCAAACCGCGAATTTCACTCATAGTCGGCATCTAAAAAGTCAGTCGTATTACCAGTCTAGATCAGCTTATTTGGCTTGCTGATTATTTGTGTTGTAGCCGGGTGAGGCTGGAAAAGGGCATAAAAAAACCCGGCCTCAGCCGGGTTTTTAAAGGGTCCATCACGTGATTACTTGATTTTGCCTTCTTTGTAGACCACGTGCTTGCGAACAACGGGATCGTACTTTTTGATTTCCATTTTTTCTGGCATGGTGCGCTTGTTCTTGTCGGTGGTGTAGAAATGACCAGTACCGGCGCTTGAGTTAAGACGAATTTTATCGCGCATGATGTGCTCCTAATTAAACGTTTTCGCCGCGAGCGCGGACGTCAACCAATACTGCGTCGATACCGCGCTTATCAATGATGCGCATACCTTTAGCTGTCAAACGCAGAGTAACAAAACGCTTTTCAGCTTCAACCCAGAAACGGTGAGTGTGAAGGTTTGGCAAAAAACGACGCTTGGTGTGGTTTTTTGCGTGAGATACATTGTTGCCGGTAATGGGACGCTTACCAGTAACTTGACATACTTTAGACATTCTATTGCCTCATTAATAAATCAGAGCGCTAAGCCTAGCCGTTAAAGTGGGCAGCGCTGGGAGCCGTAACACAGACTAACAACCAGCTTAGAGCATTGTTGTAAGCAGCCTATTTTTCAAAATCGCGGACTGAAAAGTAGAGTCAGTCAGGCAAACTTCACAGGGAAATTTGTGCGGGGCGCTTCATTTTGACACTCACTGTTGAGTAGCCAAAACAACCCTGCCGCAAAGAGCCGCGTTTTATACCAAAACAGCCCTCCAATAGCAACGACTAGCTGGTTTTTTAGCCAAAAAAAGACCGTAAATCCCTAATCTTTACAGAAGGCCGCGCTCAGCGAAGGAAATGACTTCTTTATCGCCGACCACCATATGGTCAATCATCCGCACACCGACCAGTTCAAGCGCCTGTTGCAGCTGCCGGGTGATGCGATGGTCCGACTGGCTGGGTTCGGCAATCCCCGAGGGATGGTTGTGGGCCAAAATGGCTGCCGCTGCATTTCTTGCCAGGGCTTTTTTAACCACCTCGCGGGGATAGACCGAAGCGCCGTCGATGGTACCGTAAAAAAGCTCGTCATAACTGATCAGGCGATGTTGGTTGTCCAGGAACAGGACCGCAAATATTTCCTGCGGTTGATGGCGAAGCTGCGCGCTGAGATAAGAGCGAACCAGGTCCGGGCTCGTCAGCAGGTCGCCTTCCTGCATGGTCGCGGACAGATGGCGTCGTCCCATTTCCAGCACGGCCTGAAGTTGTGCATATTTGGCAGAGCCAAGCCCCAGGCCCTTACAAAAATCACTCTGGCTGGCTTCCAGCAGCGGGCGCAACCCACCATATTCCCGCAGCAGTTCTCGGGCGAGATCAACAGCTGATTTGCCCACACAGCCAACGCGCAGGAAAATAGCGAGCAGTTCAGCATCAGATAAGGCTTTGGGGCCGAATTGCAGGAGTTTTTCGCGAGGGCGTTCGGCAGCGGGCCAATTGGCAATAGACATATATATTCCTTGTCGGTAAAAGTGAATCCATTTCTTACTCGGCGAAGCTGGAAGGATGCAGGTTGGAGCGGTATCCGTCAAGCCTTTGGGTTACAGGCACAGCAGGGTGTTGGCCAACTGTGCCCAAACAGCTTATTTAACCTGGGGTGAAATCCAGCCGACTACATCTTTGCTCAGGTCTCGCAAGCACTTGCGGGTAGCGCTGCAAACGGTTACCCCGGTACCGAGATCCAACACGTTGGATGAGGGGGTAAATTCATTCAGGTTCATGATGGCGCAGGTGTGTTTGGCGGTGACTATGTTGTCTTTACCTTTAACCAGGGCAGCGGTGACCTGGACTTTGGGTAAACTGTTGCTTTGCTTGACACCGAACTGGCGGCTTTCATCACCCAATACCAATTGTTCAATATCTATAGCCAGCACCGGTATGACACCGTTACGGATTTTGTCAGCCGTGCCTACCGGCTCCATGCGTATACCTTCACTTTTACCTTGGTCGACCAGGTTATCGACCAGAACCTGGTCGATATCGCAAGGGAATTGTGATTGTGCGTATTTGTAGCCTTTCACATTGAAGCCCAGGTTTTTATTGACATAGACCAGGGGTGCGTTTGGGCTGAGTGTTGTGTCATCAGCGGCCATAGTGAGTAATGGAAAGGTAAGTGCTGCAACGAGTAATAGAGATTTCATAAGATTTATCCTTTAGATGAAGTTGGTAATGAAACCCACATCCGGGCGATGTCCCAGAGGTGTGTGGGTTGAATATATTGCAAATCATCGCGAAAACACTGACCATATAAAAACCTCGTGCTTACCTTTTGCTTACCAAAATTATTTTCTTTTAAATCAATAAGATAGAATTTATTAATGCAAGGTGAAAACTTGTATCACCCACAGACATCTTGCAAAATCACACCCTGGATCGGCGTTTGTTCGGCGTTGACTGCTCTTGGTTCATACAATAAGAAAGGCTTGCTCCCAGGTAGGCCACAGGTAACAGGTCGTAAGCTGTGATGGATGAAAACAAAGAAAATAGCTTTAGATTGGGTGATATTCAGGTTTCGCCCTCTCACAACACTTTAGCAGCCGGTGGGCAGACGATTAAGTTGCAGCCCAAAGCCATGGCGGTGCTGCACTACCTCGCCTGCCATCACAACCGGGTTATCAGCAATGAGGAGTTGATCGAACGCCTATGGGAGGGACGCATAGTCACCCACGGTTCGGTGCAGAAAAGCATCAATGCCTTGAGAAGCGCATTTTCAGAATTGATCGGCGACCGCGAGATAATCGTCCATTATTCAAAACGAGGCTACCAGCTTAAACTTGAGCCGCAGTGTATCCCGTCTTCCTCGCCTGATCTTTTAGCTATCGAAGCCAATTCTTCCCCGGCCATTCCGAAGCCTCGACGCCACCTTCGCGTCGCGCTCTGGTTATTGGCCTTGGCAGCCATCGCCGGTGTGCTATTGGTTTACGGCTTATCCAGCAAACCTAGGCTGGTGCTCTCTAAAAACCACACAACTGTGTTCCACACCATCCAGGGCTACACCAACGAAACCGGGCATGAACGCAATGCCACGCCCCATCCCGACAACAAGCATGTTGCCTATATAAGGGAAGCGTTCAGTACAGCGCACACCGGGGAAACCGAAAGTGAGATACTGATTCGCAACGCGGCAGGTAAAGATTGGCGGATTGTCCACAGCAATGGTTCCTGGTTCAGGTTGGCCTGGTCACCGGCGGGGAAGAACCTGGTGGCTGTGGAGGTCAAACGTCGCGATGGACCGCTCCTTGGGCCCAATTTTTTTGAGAAACCGAATTATCTTTATTCGTTCCACATTTTTTCGCTGGATCTGGCCAATGAGCGCTTAGTGGAAAAGCAATTGTTGAGCCAGTGGCAAGGCCGTATTTTCAGCGTGACCTGGTGGGATGAAAACATCCTGGAGATAGTGGCCAAGCAGGGCCCCAATTCAGGCAACGGCCGCTATAGGTACTCCATTCTGGATCAGCAATTGAAGCTGATGGATGAGCAGGAAGGTATTACCAACCCGGTAGCGAGTGCAGTGCAGAATAAAATTACCGCCGTGGCCAACTCGGTAAAGAACAGGGTACAAATCCATTTTCTAAACGAAGGTCAGCAACATATCAGTCGATGGACACTCGATTTCCCAAGTGTTGATATCAGCTGGATTCCCGATGGCAGTGGAATCCTTGTGTATGTCGAAGAAGAGCGTAAGTTATTTACGCTTTACCTGGATGGGCAAAAAGTAAATATCCCGGTGGCTGACAGTAAGGATAAGGTCTTTTCGCGGCCACGCTATCGCCCTGACGGTAAGGCCATTTATTACACCGAAGAAAAACGCAGCTCTAATATCGGGCTGGCGGCCTTGGATGGCACCAAGACCTGGCTCACTGACAATACCGACCTGAATTATGCCGCCAGCTTTTCACCCAAGGGTGATAAACTGGTTTACGCTTCGGTACGCAATAACCAGATCCATCTATGGCTGGTGGAATCCGGGCAGGAACGCCAGCTGACCAGCGAGGCTATTCCCCGGAAAGTAGGCGCTATTATCTGGTCGGAAGCTGGGGATTATCTGCTGTTCAATGCCGGAACCCGTCTGTACGCTTACAGTTTCCTCACCGCCGAAACATCGCTGTTATTAAGTGACAATGAAAAGATCGAACCGGTTGGCTATTTTCCCGCAGCCAAAAAGCTGCTCATACTGAAAACCAACCGCGATACCCGAAACCTGTGGCGAATTGACCTCCAGACCGGGCAGCAGAAGCAGTTGACTTTCGGGTCGGTGGGTTCGGCAATTGAATACGAAGGTGATGTCTTATTCCAGTATGTCGGCGAAAGCAGTCTCTGGGTAGTGCGTAATAAAGACGACAGCCTGGCCCAAATCACCCCTGATCTCGGCGCCAACAACAAGTTGTTACAGGCCGATAAGGCAGGGATCTATTTTATCAGCGGCGGTGCCTGCCACGAGTCGGATATCCAATATTTCAACTATACGACTGCGACCCAATCGACCTTTCTGGCGCGTGGTAACAATATAGTAGCGACGACCTCATTTAACGCCAGTAGAGGCGCGTTACAGACGGATTGTTATGTCCCCGAGGCTAATATTGTGCTTTTGAAATAACCGGTAGATAACTTTACCGCGACGCCGTCACAAAATACTAAGGATATGGTTTATGAGGCATGCTCTTGCAAGGCTTCGTCATCCCCACTGTACGGATGCAGGAAGTGAGGCAATGCAGGATGAATCCTACAAAGGTCTCTGGTAGTGACTTACATTGCGCTACAATTGCATACTGTTCATTTCTGCCAAGGCGCACTATGAGTTCGCTCACCAACAAACATATCCTCCTGGGCGTAACCGGTGGCATTGCCGCTTATAAAAGCGCTGACCTGGTGCGCCGCCTGCAAGATACGGGCGCCAGTGTGCGTGTGGTCATGACGGCCGCCGCGCAGGAATTCATTACACCCCTTACCTTGCAAGCACTTTCCGGCCATCAGGTACATACCACTTTGCTGGACCCTGAAGCAGAAGCAGGCATGGGACATATTCAATTGGCCCGCTGGGCAGATGTAGTGCTCATTGCCCCGGCCAGTGCTGATGTGATGGCGCGACTGGTTCACGGCCAGGGCGATGACCTCTTGACGACCCTCTGCCTTGCAACCCCCGCTCCGATTGCCATAGCGCCCGCCATGAACCAGGGAATGTGGCGCAATGCCAGTACCCAGGCTAATGTTGAGCTACTGCTTGAACGCAAGGTTCATATCTTCGGCCCGGCAGCCGGTGAGCAGGCCTGCGGAGATATAGGCCCGGGCCGGATGCTGGAACCCAGCCAGTTGGTAGAGGCAACAGCGGCTCTTTTCGCAACAGGGTTACTCACCGGTAAACGTGTGGTGATTACCGCTGGCCCCACCCGCGAGGCAATTGATCCGGTGCGCTATATCAGCAATCACAGTTCAGGCAAAATGGGCTACGCGCTTGCGCAGGCGGCAGTTGAAGCCGGCGCGCGCACGGTGCTGATTTCAGGCCCGACCCAACTGGCGGTGCCTGAGCGGCTTGAGTTTGTATCGGTCACTACCGCAGAGGAAATGCTCGCAGCGAGCCTGCAATACGCTGCTGATTGCGATGTGTTTATAGCCGCTGCCGCCGTGGCAGATTATCGTCCGGTGCAAACGGCAGAGCACAAGATCAAAAAAAACCACGGTACCACCATGACACTTGAACTGGTAAAAAATCCGGACATAGTGGCTAGCGTGGCGGCGCTCAACGATAAACCCTTTACCGTCGGTTTCGCAGCCGAGAGTGAACATCTCATTGAACATGCGCAGCAAAAATGGGTGCGCAAAAAACTGGATCTTATCGTAGCCAATAATATTGCTGTCGAAGGCATAGGCTTTAATGTTGACGATAATGCCGTTACCTTGATTGACCATACCGGCCAGTACGACATAAGCCAGCGCAGTAAACAGCACATTGCACGCGAACTTATTGCGCACATAGCGCAACGCTTAGGCCTTAAGCAATAATGTTTTGCGATTGACTGATGACCAAGGGGACACTGTGGACGATCTCGATAACAAAATACCCAAATCATCCGGACGTGGAACTATTCCGTTCATAACCGCACCTCATCCATCCAGTTCCGGTTCACGCGCTACCCAACGCGCTATTGAAAATGCCAAGCGCAAGGCTGCCGCGCAACAACGCTTGTTATTTATGATGCTAGCTGCTGCACTCATCCTGAACCTGGTAATCGCTTATTTCCTTTACGGGGTGATGGTTGAAAAAGTAACGCAGGAAAATGAAGGTCGCTATATTCAGCAAGAGTTGGATACCAGTGTAAAGGCAGTTGGCAAATACCTTAATGACCACCAGCAACTTGTTAACAAGCTTGCACAGAATTCCGCTTTGGTTGAGGCCTTAAATGAAAAAAATAAAGAATCCTTTGAACTCTTGTCGCAATCTTTTTTAGAACCTGTTGACCATGCACTGGATTTTAAAATTCTGATCGCCGGTGAACTGGATGTAGATCCCGATGGTCCTGTACCCATACGTTTTGCCGAGCTCGATTTATTGCGCCGCGCTGAAGCCGGAGAAAAAGCCTTTGCTGAAGCGGCACTCATAAATGACCAGCGACAAATACATTTTGTTGCGCCGGTGACGGCAGGTAAAGATTTACCTTTGATTGGCACGGTCATGCTGACACTGGATGGCGAACAACTTAAAAAGATTTTTCGTGGCTCTGATGGTGGGCTTGGTGAAAAATCACTGGAACAAAAATTTGCAGGTTCTCCATCAGTATCGGTGTTTAAAGTGGGTACGGGTAATGCGCGTCCCAGTCGAACCCAATCGATTCCGAACAGTAACTGGAGTGTAAAATTTACCGCTTCCGATGCGCTGGTAATGCGTGCGGAAGAAGCGCCCACCTTGTGGATTATTGCCATAGGTTGTTGCACCGCGTTCAGTTTATTCCTGGCACTTATCCTGAGCCGGTTCCTCGTTAAAGTAGAAAAAGAATCAACAGAACAGCAACTGACTATCGCAGATATCAGCAAGGTCGCAGCTGCACCGGCAACTGATTCAGCACCTAGCCCTATGTTCCAGAAACAGGATATTCTGGATATTGCCGTTATTGATGAAGATGAAAATATTTTAGGCTTGAACGATACCCGCAATAAAAAACAAACCGCTGCACCTGTGGTTGTGGATGAATCCGCTGTGCCTTCGCATATTTTCCGTTCGTACGATATTCGCGGTGTGGTCGGCAAAGACCTGGATGCTGCGCTCGCGGAAAAAATCGGCCAGGCCATTGGTAGTGAAGCGCTGGACAATGGCCAGCAGGCATTGATTGTGGCGCGCGATGGCAGGTTGCACAGCCAGGATTTAACCAACGCATTGATCAAAGGTATTTTGCACACCGGTTGTAATGTAGTGAATGTGGGGGTAGTGCCCACACCGCTTATGTATTTTGCAACCTATCATTTTTCCGATGTGCGCAGTGGCGTCATGGTAACGGCCAGTCACAATCCTGCCGAATATAATGGGTTTAAAGTTGTTATTAACAATAATGCCCTTGCCGATGAAGCGATTATGGATTTGCGCTCGCGCATCCTGCACCAGCGCATCCACCAAGGGATAGGTGAAGAAAGCTTTCGCGATATTATTCCGCATTACATCGAACGTATTTTTTCAGATGTTGCCCTGGCGGGCGATGTTTCAATAGTGATTGATGCAGGCAACGCGGTTACCGGCATAGTGGCGCCGCAACTGTTTGAAGAGCTAGGCTGCCAGGTTACCCCGCTTTATTGTGACCTGGACGGCAGCTTTCCCAACCATGATCCTGACCCAACCCAGGAGCATAATTTAATTGCGCTGATCGAAAAGGTACAAGAAATTAATGCCGACATTGGCGTTGCCTTTGATGGCGATGGCGACCGCTTGGTGGTTGTGACCGCAAAGGGTGACATTATTTGGCCGGATCGTTTGCTGATGTTATTTGCCAGGGATATTTTGTCGCGTCATCCGGGTGCTGACGTATTATTTGATGTGAAATGCTCACGCCAGCTCAACCAGGTCATCAGTGGTTACGGTGGTCGTCCGATCATGTGGAAAACCGGCCACTCGCCGATGAAGGCTAAAATGGTAGAAACCGGCGCATTAATCGGCGGCGAATATTCCGGCCATATATTTATTAAAGATCGCTGGTATGGTTTTGATGACGGCCTCTATGCCATGGCGCGCCTGTTAGAGATTATTACGCTGCGAGATCAAAGTATCGACGATATTTTTTCTGCCTTTCCACAGTTATTGATTACACCGGAAATTAAAGTTGCCGTACCCGATAAGCTTAAGTTTGATTTGATTAAAAAGCTGGCTGAAACTGGCGACTTCCAAAACGGTAATATCACCAACATTGACGGTGTTCGCGTTGATTACAGCAAGGGCTGGGGTTTGGTTCGTGCTTCTAATACTTCACCAGCGCTTACCTTGCGCTTTGAAGCCGAAAGTGAAGAAGCGCTTGCCATAATCCAGCAAATTTTTAAACGTGAATTACTCAAGGTCGACGCCACCTTAGTGTTGAAATTTTAAATTATTGATTACAGGAATCTGCTATGTCGCTTAACCGTGATTCGGCGATGAATATCGCCAACGTATTAACCGAAGCCCTGCCCTATATCCAGCGCTTTACCGGCAAAACCATTGTGGTGAAATTCGGCGGCAATGCCATGGAAGGTGAGGCCTTGCAAAATAGTTTTGCGCGGGACATCGTATTGATGAAGCTTGTAGGTATGAACCCGGTTGTGGTTCATGGCGGCGGGCCGCAAATCGGCAGCTTGTTAGAAAAGCTGAATATCAAATCTGAATTTATTAACGGCATGCGCGTTACTGACAGTGCGACTATGGATGTTGTAGAAATGGTACTGGGCGGCACGGTCAATAAACAAATTGTGAGTTTGATCAACCGCAATGGAGGCCAGGCAATCGGATTAACCGGAAAAGACGGCCAGTTGATTCGCGCAAAAAAATTAACCGTGACCCACAAGACGCCCGAAATGCTCGCACCGGAAATTGTGGATATAGGCCATGTGGGTGAAGTGTCCGGTGTTAACACAGCCGTTATTGATATGTTGATCAACAGCGATTTTATTCCTGTAATTGCACCTATAGGTGTTGGCGAAGACGGTTCTTCTTACAACATTAACGCGGACCTGGTTGCAGGTAAAATTGCGGAATATTTACACGCTGAAAAATTAATGCTGCTCACCAACGTTGCCGGTTTGCAAGATAAACAGGGCAAAGTCCTCACTGGTTTAAGCACAACACAAGTAGACGCTTTAATTGAAGACGGTACTATCTACGGCGGCATGTTGCCTAAAATTGCCTGTGCACTGGATGCGGTCAAAGGCGGTTGTACCAGCGCGCATATTATTGATGGCCGTGTCGACCATGCGGTGCTGCTGGAAATTTTTACCGATGCAGGTGTGGGCACCTTGATTACCAACAAAGCAAAATAATTATGCAACCTCGAGTAACGGCAGTGGTTAAATCGCAATGATCATCAGGCTTGCCACTCTGCCTGATGCACGGCAAATAGCCGAAGTCCACGTATCTTCATGGCAGCATGCATACCGTGGTTTGGTGCCGGATTCGTATCTGGACCGTCTTTCAGTAGACAAGCGTGAAATAGCCTGGCAACGCGCGATTTCTGAAGGTTTACCGGAATTATGGGTGGCCGAGCAAGATGCAAGAATCCTGGGCTGGGTAGCATTCGGCCCGTCCAGGGATGGCAATGCCTCTGCTTCGGTCGGTGAAATAGAAGCCGTTTATATCCTGCCGGATTATTGGAGGCAGGGCATTGGGCGCGGACTCTGGCAGATAGCACAGCAGCGGCTTATAACTCGCAACTTCTCTACAGTTACCCTTTGGGTATTGGCCGACAATCAGCGAGCGATTCAGTTTTATCTCACCCTCGGATTTTTGCCGAGTCACTCTGCAACAAAGGTGAGTGAACGCGATGGAAAAAAACTGACAGAGGTTCGTTATGCTCTGCATATGCTTAAGGATTCATGATGCCAATGCTAAAGGTTTTACCACGGAATAGGTGCACGCAATGAGTCAAATGCAAACCAACCTGTCACGTCGTGAACAGATTTTGTCGGCGCTCGCTAAAATGCTTGAGCAAAGTCCTGGTGAACGCATCACCACAGCGGCTTTGGCTAAGGCAGTTGGTGTGTCTGAGGCGGCTTTATATCGCCATTTTCCCAGCAAGACAAAAATGTTTGAAGGTTTAATTGAGTTTATTGAGACAAGCGTTTTTGCGCAAATGGCCCTGGTACTGGCAGAAGAAAGATCGGCTATTACACGGTGCGGTTCAATGGTAAGTCTGCTCTTGTGTTTTGCGGAACAAAATCCTGGTTTGGCGCGGCTGCTGACGGGTGATGCATTAACAGGCGAGACCGAACGTCTGCGCCAGCGCATGGTGCAATTTTTTGAGCGAATCGAAAACCAGTTTAAGCAAGTGCTGCGCGATGCCGAGGTGCATAATCCGCAAACCCTATTACCGGCTGCGTCCTTTGCCCGTTTTTTGATGGTGTATGTCGATGGTGCCATCGTCCGATTTGTACGCAGTGAATTTCAACAGCGTCCCAGTGAACCATGGCTGGAACAATGGAAATTGCTGGCCCCCGTACTCATGCAAATTGAAGTGGAGGAAGCGTAAAAGAACCGGCAGCCGGTTTATTGTGACTGACCCGTAATCTCAATAAATCGGGCTTTGTCCTGATCGTATTTGGTAGCAGCGGTCTGGTATTCCGTTTCGCGCTGTTTAATCTGCACATTCAAATCCTTCTCTTCCGCACGCAGGGTTGCAATATTTTTAAGCACATCGTCAGAAACGGTTTTACCGCTACGTTCAATATTGGCCGCATGCTCTTCCTGGACTTTTAATTGTTTTTTGGTGCTGGCAACATTCGCCTGCAAGATATTAATCGTATTCACAAGTTCTTGCAGGTTGCGGGCTTTGGCCGAATCAATATCCTTCACAGAACTGTAGGTGCGGCGCAGGTCCAGGTCAATGCGTGCCTGCTCTTTTGCCGCTTTGCGCTCTGCGGTAATTCGCTCTGCATCGGCTTCAGGTGGCGCGGGCGGAACCACTTTAAGGACCTGGCCGTTCAGGCTTAACAGCTCGTAACCATTGTGTACAAATTGCGGAGGGATCGTTTGGGCTACCACTTTGTGGCCCTGGTTATCAGTATAGCGATAAAAAACTTTTTTATTGGTTTCTCCAGCCGCGTGTGCGCCAACACCCAGGACAGCTATCACACTGCCCGCTAAGATGCACATCAAAAGGGAATCTAATCGTTGTTTCATAGCTGGTATCTCTTGCCCAATATTGCACAGATTCCATCAATCTAGACGATCCTACCTGAACCCAAGCTTAGTCTACGCCATAGGTTGCGCGATAGGCTTTGATTTTGTCGACCATATCAACCTGGTCAGCCTGGCCTTCAAGATAAGTGATAATGTGGTTCAAATTGATGATACTTACCACAGGAATACCAAAGGATTGTTCCACTTCCTGAATAGCCGATAAGTCTCCCTGGCCTTTTTCCTGGCGATTGAGGCCAATCAAGACCGCCGCCGGTACCGCTCCTGCTGACTTAATAATAGACATGACTTCGCGCACCGCAGTTCCCGCGGTGATAACATCATCAACGATTAATACCCTGCCTTTTAAGGGTGCACCGACCAATGTGCCACCCTCGCCGTGATCTTTTGCTTCTTTGCGGTTGTAGCAGAACGGCAAGTCTTGTTGATGGTGGTCTGCCAATGCAATAGCTGTGGCTGCAGCCAGAGGGATGCCTTTATAGGCTGGCCCGAATACAATATCGACCTCAATGTTGGCGGCTTTTACAGCTTCTGCATAATAGCGGCCCAGCTCGGCGAGGGCGCTGCCGGTTTGAAATCGGCCTGCATTGAAAAAGTAAGGGCTGGTGCGGCCCGATTTAAGCGTAAACTCACCAAAACAGAGAGCCTGGTGTTTAATCGCCAGCTGAATGAAGTCGCGCTGGTATTTTTGCATGCAAAATTCCTATTTATGAACTAACGTTGAAGACACTAAGAATAAGATGTTATGGGCTGAGAATTGAACACAATCGTGGTTTGGTTATCCAGTAGTTTTCCTGCAGAACAACTCCCATTAATCTGTATAAGACGTAGCAATACTAAACATAGGTAACACATTGTGGTAAACCTTGGGTATCATACACAGTCCGTAATCAAGGGGCTAACATGAGAGTTATAAGTCTTAGCGTCGATGGTATAGTTCAGTCGGCGCAGCGCGGTCTTTATGGCTGGCTGGCAAATCAGGATGCAGATCTAATCTGTTTGCAAGATCTTCGCGTTCGCGAGCGCGATATGGAAAAACCCGAGTATCAACTCGACGGTTATTTTGCCTATTTCTTTGACTCCGGCACCAAGAATTATAACGGCGTAGCAATTTATACCCGCTTCCAACCCAAGGCTTTGATTTATGGTTTGGGTTTTTCCTCAGGAGTGGATATGGAGGGCCGTTATCTTCAGGTTGATTATGAACAGCTGAGCGTAGGTTCGCTGCTCGCACCCAGTGCGACCTCAGAAGTTGAATCCCAGGAAGTCAAAATCAAATTTTTTGATGATTTCCAGGCTCATCTCGACAAAATTACCCGCAAGCGTCGCGAATACATTTTTTGTGGCAATTGGGCTATGGCACACACCCCCCGCGATGTCAGTAATTCAACCGAAAACCAACATAACTCCGGTTTTTTACCTCATGAGCGCCAATGGTTGAGCCAACTCTTCAACCAATTGGGTTATGTAGATGCATTCCGTCGTGTTAACAAAGACAGTGACGAATACAGCTGGTGGCCAAGTGGTACCAAAGGCGAAGGCGATGCCTGGCGAACAGATTTCCAGGTAGTCTCCAACAGCATTGGCCCTAAAGTAGAGTACGCTGCTATTTATAAAACCCAGCAATTCTCCAGCCATATGCCGGTGATTATTGATTACGATATTGAATTACAGCCTTAAGCTTCGGTGATTTTTAAAAACTCGCTCCCTCACAAGAGCGAGTTTTTTATTTCAGGGTGTGATAACTTTATTAAAAAATAAAAAGTGCGTATATTTCCGATATTCCCCAATATTCATCTTCCCAGTTCTTCAGGAATCTCCAAGAATAATTTGCGGCGCTACAACATTGTATTTCTTTGGCACACAGATAGGGACACTCCATGAATATCGGCGAAAAAATAAAGCAGTTACGCACTGAAAAAAATCTCACGCAGCCTCAATTGGCAGAAGCGATTGGTATTGAGCAATCTTATTTATCGAAATTGGAAAATGATAAATCAACACCCTCTGCCGATATTTTCCAGGCAACCGCTATTTAATGCTGCTGGGTAGTTTTTTAACTTTTGGTGGTATTTTAGGTTTCTTTGTTGAGCTCCGTTTACGCAGAATTTAAAAAGAGAACCAATAAACAGGACGATTAATATCGTCCTGTTAAAAAATCCAGCACTATTAATTCATTGCCAAAGCCTCTTGCTGTAAGCGGTGTAACTCGCCAATCCCCTGCTTGGCCAATTTCAACATGGCTGCAAATTCTTCCTCAGTAAAAGGTTCAGCTTCAGCGGTACCTTGAATCTCAATAATGCCGCCGTCATCGCCCATCACTACGTTCATATCCGTATCTGCTGACGAATCTTCCGGATAATCCAAATCCAATACAGGTACTCCCTGGTAAATTCCCACAGATACAGAAGCAATCGCGCGCTTGAGTGGTTCGCCGATGACTTTGTCCGTTGCTTTTAAATACGCAATGGCATCGGCCAGCGCCACCCAGGCACCGGTAATAGAAGCAGTGCGCGTGCCGCCGTCGGCCTGGATAACATCGCAGTCGATGTTGATGGTGTTTTCACCGAGCAGAGTCAAATCCACTGCAGCGCGTAGCGAGCGGCCAATCAAACGCTGGATTTCCACAGTGCGTCCTTGTTGCCTGCCGCGTGCGGCTTCCCGGTCCATTCGGGTTCCGGTTGAGCGTGGCAACATGCCATATTCTGCCGTCAACCAACCCTGGCCTTTACCGCGCAGAAAACTCGGCACACTGTTGACCACACTGGCAGTACAAATAACTTTGGTATCGCCAAACTCTATAAGTACCGAACCTTCGGCATGTTTAGTGTAACGGCGGGTAAGGCGAATATCGCGGAGCTGACTGGGAGTGCGACCACTGGGGCGTTGCATGGTGTAAATCCTTACTTCTGAATGTGATATGGGAAGGTGTGTTACCATCCTTTGGAATGATACGACGAATAAATGCAGCCGAACTCTACCAGTTCTTGTTGCCGGAAGTCATTACGCTATCTGCCCATGTTACTTATTATTGCTATTACTTAAGGAATACCTATGCCACGCAGTATGACCGGATTTGCGCGCCGTGAAGCCAAACTTCCATGGGGCACCGCCGTTTGGGAAATTCGCAGTGTTAACCATCGTTACCTGGAACCCAGCTTTCGTCTTCCCGAAGACTTCCGTGAAATAGAACCTTTTTTGCGCGATGCCATGCGCAAGTCCCTGCAACGCGGCAAGGTTGAGGCCAGTCTCAGTATTCAATGGGAACAAGGCGGTGAAACAGAGCTGGGCATTAACATGGATAAAGTCAACCAACTCACCAAAGCTGCCTGGCAGATTAATGGTTTGCTCGGCGCTGTTGCGGCACCCATAAATGCACTGGATATCCTCAAGTATCCCGGTGTTATCCAAAAACAAGAGATTGACCGTGAAGCCATGCAAAGCGCCGTATCAACTTTATTTGAAAGCGCACTTGCCGGCTTGATTGAACACCGCACCCGCGAAGGCAATGAACTTGAGCAATTAATTCTGCAACGTTTGGATGCCGTTTCTGCTCAGGTAATAAAAGTACGCGCCCGCATGCCGGAAATACTCGCCGCCCAACGCGAAAAACTCCAAACCAAGCTCGCTGCCCTGCAAGTAGACCTGGAACCAGAACGCCTGGAACAGGAAATTGTCCTCTTAGCGCAAAAGGCCGATGTCGACGAAGAATTGGATCGACTCGACACCCACGTTATAGAAATAAAACGCAGCCTGAAGCAAACCGACTCATTAGGCCGCCGCCTGGATTTTTTAATGCAGGAATTAAACCGCGAAGCCAATACACTCTCTTCAAAAAGCATCGTCAGCGATACCACACAAGCGGCAGTGGAATTGAAGGTGTTGATCGAACAGATGCGGGAACAGGTGCAAAATATTGAATAATAAAAAGGCGCTGGGATGCTTGCGTCCCAGCACCTTGTGAAGATATGACCTAATTACTTCAGCGTAACCACCTCACCTGTTAAGGCTACACCTGACATCAACATACCTGAACCGCATTTGAATGTGGTGGTGCTGGAGGTCAGGTTGTTTTTGTAGTTGGAGCGGATATTGATTACTGCATTTGCACCCACGCTTTGGGCTTTGTCACGCAGGGCTTTCATGGTCGACAAAAATACCCATTCACAGGCTTCTTTGTCGCTTTTATTGGCGCCGTTGGTTTTTCTGTTGGTGCCGTATTCGCTGAACACTTTGGCGACTTCACCGTGGGGCTGGTCGCCGAAATAGAACTGGATATTGTTACCCAGGATATTTTTAGCCTGTTCCGAGGCAAGCGCATCGGCGATTGAATAATCCTGAACTTCATTGCGTGCGCTGGCTTCGAGCGCACATAAACTGAGGGCAATTGCACCAAGGGTTGGAATGAGGGTTTTCATAACAGGCTCCATGTAACCAGAAGTTTAAGTAAAGGCATGCCGATCGGCATTCAAAAATAGCAGCAGTATTCTAACCTGTAGGCTATCGCATATGTTAGTGCGCTCCACCTGGTGAAAGATTTTGGGTTTTATCTAACAAATTTAGTGCATTTGGGCTTTTAGAACTCCATTTTTGCTGGCCGCCTGTATAAAATGGCGCGCCTTGGCAATATGGATTTCGCAATAGAACAATAAGATGGCAATCTCCTTCAATATTCCTGATTGGAACGCCTGGTTTCCAACACCTGACAACAGCCAACCGGATGTCTCCGTGATTCCCGCTATGTTGCGGCGAAGGCTGAGCCCGGTGGCGCGGATGGCTATGAGCGTGATAATGCCGCTTGCCGAAACCCACGGTGCCATGCCGCTGGTGTATGTATCGCGCCACGGCGATTTGCATCGCACCGTCCAACTGTTGAAAGACCTTGCCAGCTCTGAACCCCTATCGCCCACGGCGTTTAGTTTGTCAGTGCATAACGCGACGGCGGGATTATTTTCTATCCAGCAAGGTTTAACCAAAAATATTACGGCCATCAGCTGTGGTGATGAAGAACTTGTTCCCGCCTTGCTGGAGACCCTGGGGCAATGCAGTGTGCAGGAGCCGAAGGTGATGTGCGTCTTTTGCGATGAACCGCCACCGGAAATGTACCGTGTGCAAGTGTCGCAACCCGGGATTCCCTACGCGCTAGCCGTGATTGTCAGCCGTGGTACCGATTGGCAGCTCGCCCAGGTGGAGGAGCACATTGATAGCGAACAGCCCATATTGCAGCCGCTGGGATTAGTGCCGCTGTTGCGTGGCGATTCGCATGCAATGAGCGTCCAGCATAATCGCGTCTGCTGGCGGCTTGGATGGAGCGCATCGTGATTGCCCGGCGTGTAAATTATGTCTGGCGATTATTTGCAACCGGGTTGAGTTTTACGCTTTTTGGTTTGGGCGGTGTGATTGTTCCCTGGATTGCCACGCCCTGGATCAAATTGACCTCGCGCACGCCGGAAGAGCGCCAGCGACGGGCGCGCTTGTTGATTCATCGTACCTTTCGGTTGTTTATCCATACCATGCGGGTGTTGGGTGTATTGACCTGGGATATCCAGGGTGAGGAATTGCTGAGGCGCCCCGGCTTGCTGGTGCTGGCGAACCACCCTTGCCTGATTGATGTGGTGTTTCTGATTGCGTTTATTCCCAATCCTGATTGTGTTGTGAAAGGTCGCTTGCTTGCCAACCCGGCCATGAATGGTTATTTGCGCCTGACCGGTTTCCTCACTAATGATGGCGGCCCGGAGCTGGTGGACAGCGCGCGCGAATCCTTAACCAAAGGTAGCGCGCTGATTATTTTCCCTGAAGGTACGCGCACTGTGCCGGGTGAGGCCCTGCACTTTCAGCGCGGCGCGGCCAATCTGGCCCTTCGTACGCAAACAGCAGTGACTCCCGTTACGATTTTGTGCAGGCCGCTCACTTTGAGCAAGCAGCACCGGTGGTATCATATACCGCCAAAAAAACTGCATATGAGCTTGCGGGTGGGTGAGGACATTTCCATTGCCAGTTATATCCAGCAACCGCTTGCTATGGCCGCCCGCCAGTTTACCCAAGATTTACAGGCCTATTTTACCGAGGAATTAAAAGCTCATGACACACACTGATAGCTTGGCCCAAGAGCTCAAGCAGTTAATTATTGATACGCTGGATTTGGAAGATATTACGGCCGATGAAATAGATGAGACGGCGCCGCTGTTTGTCAATGGCCTGGGGCTGGATTCGATTGATGCCCTGGAGTTGGGTGTTGCTTTGCAAAAACGCTACGGCGTCAAACTCGATGCTGAATCAGAAGAAACCCGTAAACACTTTGCCAATATTCAGAGCCTGTGCGCATTGGTTGCGGCACGCCGTACCAAGGAGTAACCCATGGCCGATAAAAATGCGATTTTCGAGCATGTTGCCGCTACCTTGTCCGAATTATTTGATATTGATCGTGCCAATATCACCATGGATTCCCACTTGGGCGATGACCTGGATATAGACAGCATTGACGCCATTGACCTGATCGTGGAGCTGAAAAAGTACGTGGGTAAAAAAATCAGCCCGGAGGATTTCAAATCTGTGCGTACGGTGGGCGATATAGTGAACGCAGTCAGTGACCTTATGGGGGCTGACGCCTAAATGCCAGTACGTCGCCTGGTGGCAATTGGGTTGGGATTTTTGTTAGTCCTCTACCCTTTGCTGGTCTATACCGGTTTGCAGCAATTCGGGCCGCGGGTATTGGCGTGTGTGCTCTTGTTAGCTGCCCTGGTTAAGTTGGTGGCGACTATATTTGCGCGGCAGCCTTTAGGTAATGGCGGCTGGTTACTGTTGGCTGCTACCCTGGCGGGTGGCACAACCCTGCTGACGGGCTCGGTAATGGGATTAAAGTTTTATCCGGTGATTGTCAGTGTGGTATTGCTGGTAGTTTTCGGTCTGAGCCTTGTTCGCCCCCCCAGCATGATTGAGCGCTTTGCCCGCCTGCAAACACCGGATTTACCGATCCACGCCATCGCCTATACCCGTAAGGTCACCTGGGTCTGGTGCGGATTTTTTATGTTGAATGGGGCAATAGCCTGCGTGAGTGTATTTGCCAGCGATAAAATCTGGGCACTCTACAATGGCCTGGTTTCCTATGTATTGATCGGCCTTTTACTTGCCGGCGAGTATTTGATACGCCTGCGTGTGCAACGTAAATATGCCCGCGAAGAACAACTTTTAGAACCTAAGCTCGCCCGACATGATTAAACCGCTCCGCCATCTTTTCGCCACACCTGCGGCTTGTGGCGCTGACCACATTATTGCGTTTGAAGGCGCGGATTCTGTTCGCATACCCGATTTATGGCATCTGGTTGCAGCCTGGGAGCTGGCCTTCGCCAAGCTTGATGGCGATCTGGTTGCGCTTTATGAAGAAGATTCCGTTGCGTTCCTGGCAGCCTTATTTGCGCTGTGGCGGCTGGGCAAGCAAGCACTGGTGCCAGCGAATAACTTGCCAGCAAGTTGCCAGCAGTTAGCGGCTTTAACGCCGCATTTTGCAGGCCAATTTGACGTTGTTGGTGTCATTAAGCCGCAGCATGGCGGAGCGCTTGTGAAGCTGGGTGATATTGACCTGCCCGACGCGCAAACCGGTGCGCTGGTACTCTTTACCTCAGGCTCTACCAGCCAGCCCACGCCAATTCCCAAAAGCTTTGTCCAGTTAGAGGCTGAATTAAGTTCCCTGGAAACCTTGTGGGGCTCTGCCATATCAGGCACAACCATCAGTAGCACCGTATCCCACCACCATATTTATGGGTTGTTGTTCCGCCTGTTGTGGCCATTGTGTAGTGGCCGCCCGTTTATCCGTTACGGGCGGGATTATTGGGAGGAATTGGTGAAGGATGCCCAGCGCCATGCTCCCTTGGTAATTGTTAGCAGCCCTGCCCATTTGAGCCGTATACCTTCTCTGGAATGGCCAGCGAATGCTTTAAAAGCCGTATTTTGTTCAGGCGCGCCGCTGGTGACGGAAGCGGCACTCATTGCCAAATCACAACTGGAACATAGCATTACCGAGGTTTATGGCAGTACCGAAACGGGCGGCATCGCCTGGCGCGAACAGGATAAAAGCCCTGCCTGGGTTTGCCTGCCCGGAGTGGAGATTAACCAGACCCAGGATACATCGCTCCTACAAGTGCGAAGCCCGCATCTGCCCGACCGCAACTGGTTTACCAGCGCCGACCAGGTGACACTCTATGAGGATGGCCGGTTCAATTTGTGCGGCCGCGCCGACCGTATTGCCAAGGTGGGGGGCAAGCGTATTTCGCTCAATGCCATAGAGCGCATCCTCGAACAACAGCCAGGAGTTGCCACAGCGCGGGTTATTTTATTGCCGGAGCGCGGTGACCGTTTGGGCGCCGTGGTTATATTAGACAATGATGGCAACAAACAATTGGTGGACCAAGGCAAAAGCGCCGTTAACCAGCAATTAAAGCAGGCTCTGGAAAACCAGGTGGATCGTATCGCCATTCCGCGCTATTGGCGCTACCTGGGTGAAATGCCGCAAAACCGCCAGGGCAAGACAACCCTGGCTGAGTTGCAGGCGCTCTTTGCAACCGAGCCCCTGCCGCGCCTGCCTGCGCTGACTCACACAGCCGAAACGCCAAACGGTCTGGTGCTGGAATTATTCGTACCGGCCAACCTGTATTATTTTGACGGCCATTTCCCCGGTCGCCCTGTGCTTCCCGGTGTCGTACAAACCCACTGGGCGATTCACTATGGGCGCGAGCACTGGGGTGATATTGGTGAGTTTTCTGCCCTGGAAGCCGTTAAATTCCAGCGTGTGATTACCGCCAACCAAACCTTGCGGTTGCATCTGGAATACCACATTGACAAGGGCAAGCTTTATTTCAGCTACACCAGTAATGATGAACACGCGACTCCCTTCGCCAGTGGTCGCGTGGTGTTTAACCGGGAGTTAGCGCATGCCTGAGTTCAGCCCCTGCGCCCTGGTGCCGGTCTACAACCATCACCAGTGCCTTGCCGAGACCATCGCTAATATCCGCCAATATGGCCTTTCCATTGTGATGGTGGATGACGGCAGCGACCAGGTTTGCAAAACCGTTATGCGCGCTATTGCTGCGAAAGATCCGCAAATCAGGTTGGAGGAACGCGCTAACAATGGTGGTAAGGGCGCAGCAATAAAAACCGGCCTGCAGGTTGCCCACCAGTTGGGGTTCAGCCATGCGCTGCAGATTGATGCTGATGGACAGCACAACAGCCAGGATATACCGCACTTTTTGGCGCTGGCCCAGGCTCACCCCAACACCCTGATTGCGGGCAAACCGGATTACGATGACAGTGTGCCCAAGGGCCGGCTGTATGGTCGCTACCTGACCCACGTGTGGGTTTGGATCAATACCTTGTCGCTGGATATCCGCGATTCCATGTGTGGCTTTCGGGTATATCCGGTGCAGCGCAGTTGTGACCTGATTACCACCGAGGCCATGGGCGATCGTATGGATTTTGACAGTGAGTTTATGGTTCGCTGGCACTGGCGCCATTGGCCCTTGTTGCAACTTTCTACCCGGGTGATTTATCCCGAACAAGGGGTTTCGCACTTCCTTGCCTGGCGCGACAACAAATTGATTTCCTGGATGCACACCCGCCTGTTCTTCGGCATGTTATGGCGTTTGCCGCGCCTGCTGGCAAACAAGTTCCGTGCGGAGGCCGTGTGAAAACAGAGGCTAGATCCGGCCATTGGTCGCAGGTGTCAGAAGCCGGTGCAATTACCGGTATGCGCTTTTTGTTTGGCTGCTACAAGTTCGGCGGCAGGCCGCTGTTTAAACTCGTTTTGCTACCCGTAATTGGTTATTTCTTCCTGTTCCGGCGGTCGGCGCGTGCGGCGTCAATAGCTTATCTGCGGCGAGTTATCCGTAGCGGAGCCTTGCCTGCATCCAGTTCTCTCTATTGGTTGAGCGCGCAACATTTCTGGAGTTTTGGTAATGCCCTCATCGACAAGCTCGCGGTATGGATGGGGAAAATTCCGCGCGAGCAGGTGGATATCTATAACGATCACCTGATTATTGAGCAACTTGCCAGCCAGCGCGGCGCTATCCTAATTCTGTCGCACCTGGGTAACTTCGAGATCTGCCGCTGCCTGTCGTCACGCCACCGCGGTATGCGTTTGACCGTATTGATGCACACCAAGCACGCGCTGAAATTCAATCGCCTTATGCAGGAGTACGCCAGCGAAAGCCAGTTGGATATCCTCCAGGTCACCGAAATTACCCCGGCCACCGCCATGATGCTGAGTGAGCGCATTGAGCGCGGTGAATTTATTGCCATTGCCGGCGACCGTGTGGCGGTGAACCACCCGGAAAATTCGCTGATAGTCGATTTCCTGGGTGAACAAGCCCAATTGCCCAGCGGGCCATTCACCCTGGCCACTATTCTTCGCGCACCGCTGATCTCGCTGTTTTGTGTACGTGAAGGCAAGCGCTTTGGTATTTATTTTGAAAAATTGAGCGAAGCAGTACAGGTGCCGCGTAAAACACGCGATGCCCATCTCAAACGCCTTGCGCAAACCTATGCTGCTCAGTTGGAAAGCCATTGTCGCCGCCAGCCATTGCAATGGTTTAACTTTTTTGATTTTTGGCGGATGGATGAGAAGGCAAATAGTGATTCCATCGAGCAACAAGAATAGCAATTAACGATAAAACTTAAATAGATATAAGCAGGACAGAAAGGACCACCATGACTCCCGTGATTTTTGACCAGCAACGGCTGACCATTGAAGATGTGCTGGCTGTTGCCCACCAGCGCCGGACCTGTGAATTAAGTAAGGCAGCAGATTTTATCCAGCACATTGAGCAGGGGGCGCGTTTCCTTGACCGTCTCTTGCAAGAAGACGGGGTGATTTACGGCGTAACCACGGGCTACGGCGATTCCTGTACTACCCATATTCCCCGCGATCTGGTCGAACAACTGCCACAGCACCTCTACACCTTTCACGGCTGCGGGCTGGGTGCCGAATTTTCGCCTGCTGCGGGCCGCGCGGTGCTGGCTGCGCGCCTTACGTCCCTGACACGCGGCTATTCGGGGGTGAGTTATGGCTTATTGCAGCAGTTGGTAAAGCTGCTCCAGGAAGACATTATCCCAATTATCCCGGAGGAGGGTTCGGTAGGAGCGAGTGGTGATTTAACGCCCTTATCCTATGTGGCCGCGGTGCTTTGCGGCGAGCGCGAGGTTTACCATCGCGGTCAGCGCCGGTTAACGGCGGAGGTGTTTGCCGAACTCAAGATCGCACCGCTCAAGTTGCGCCCAAAGGAGGGATTGGCGCTTATGAACGGTACCGCAGTCATGACCGCACTTGCGTGCATGGCCTACGACCGTACCGCTTACCTCGCACAGTTGGCAACGCGGATTACCGCTATCAATTGCATCGCAGCCGATGGCAATGCCCATCACTTTGATGAACTCCTGTTTGCCGTCAAACCCCATCCCGGCCAGCAACAGATGGCGGCCTGGTTGCGCGAAGACCTGCACGCGGGTGAACCGCCACGCAACCCAAGCCGTTTACAGGACCGCTATTCCTTGCGCTGTGCGCCCCATGTCATTGGCGTGGCGACTGACAGCCTGCCCTGGTGGCGACAATTTATTGAAAACGAACTCAATAGTGCCAACGACAACCCGATTATCGATGGTGCAGGCGAGCACGTATTGCACGGCGGCCACTTTTATGGAGGCCATATCGCCTTCGTCATGGACACCATGAAAACCGCCGTCGCCAATATTGCGGATCTGCTTGACCGCCAGCTTGCGCAACTGGTCGATACCAAATTCAACCACGGTTTGCCCGCCAACTTATCCGGCGCGCCTGAGGCCCGGCGCGCCATCAACCACGGTTTTAAAGCCGTGCAGATCGGGGTTTCCTCCTGGACTGCGGAAGCGCTCAAGCTCACCATGCCCGCCAGTGTGTTTTCGCGCTCGACCGAGTGTCACAACCAGGACAAAGTCAGCATGGGTACTATAGCCGCGCGCGATTGCCTGCGCGTTTTGCAATTAACCGAACAAGTCGCAGCGGCGGTTTTATTGGCAGCTTGCCAAGGGCTTGAATTGCGTATGCAGACGGGCAAGAGTGAATTGGATGTACAGGGCGGCATTAAAACCACCTTCGATGAAATCCGTGCACAGCATCCGTTCCTGCAAGAAGATCGTGCGCTGGAAGGCGAATTACGCAAGCTGATTGCGCGCATCCAAGAGCAACAGTTAAGTCTTTACCAGGCGGAGGACTAAGCTATGGAATCCATGCCCAAAGAGTTGCCGGATAAGTGGCGCGCGAGTGTCGAGTTGGAAATTCCTTTCCATGATGTGGATATGATGGAAGTCGCCTGGCACGGCCATTACGCCAAATATTTCGAAGTGGCGCGCTGCAAGCTGTTTGACCAACTGGACTATAACTACCCCGAAATGCGGGATTCCGGCTTCGCCTGGCCCGTTATCGATATGCATATCCGCTATGTGCAGCCTTTGCTGTTTCGCCAGAAGGTTACGGTGACGGCCTGGATTGCGGAATGGGAAAACCGTTTGCGGGTGCAATACCTTATCCGCGATTCCGCCAGTGGTACCCGCCTGACCAAAGGCCATACTGATCAGGTTGCGATCAAGCTGCATACCAGGGAGTTGTTGCTGGCATCTCCGCCAATCTTGCTGCAAAAACTAGGAATTGAGTCGTGAAAAAATACTTATTTGTATTCCTGATGTTGGGCATCAGCCTGACTTCTTCCGCCGCGACTGAGCCTGCGAGTAGTTCCAGCGCAGCAAGCAGTGCGGCCAATAATGCGGCGTTGCTGGCGCAATTGAGCGCACGCAGCAAGACAATCCAGTTAGTGCAGGGCCAATTCGTGCAGCAAAAACACATTGCCGTGCTGCCCGTACCGCTTAACTCCACCGGCCGATTCGCATTTGAACAGGGCAAAGGCGTCGATTGGGAAACCTTGACCCCAGTGCGCAATGCTGTCCATCTCACCCCCAAAGGCATCAGCTTTGAGGATGACAAGGGCCAAACCCAAAACCCTGCCGCGCAACAGGCTGGGGCGGAGGTTGTGGCAAAGATTTTTATGGGGGTGATTACCGGCGAGCTGGACAACCTGAACCAGTATTTTTCGGTTGTTGCCAGTGGCTCTGCACAAGCCTGGACGTTGGTATTAAACCCGCGCTCGGCCAATCTGGCGGCTTATATACAGAATATTGAGCTACGCGGTAAAGAGTTTACCGACCAGTTAGATATCGCTGAAACCAACGGTGATAAAACCCATATCCAATTCACCACTGACAAGGTCGTGCGTAAGCCCGAGTGATGAACCAGAGCAACCTGACCCCCGCAATCCAACCCTTATCGCGCAGCAATCTGCTCTACGCGCTCGGCTGGTTATTGGTGTTTTGTGCGAGCACGGTATTTTGCGTGTGGCAGGTTACTGCCAATAAACCCTTTCACAGCAACCTGCTGGAATTACTGCCGCACGACGAACGCAATCCAGCCTTGCACGAGCTTAGTTTGCTGATGGCCAGCCGCTTTGAAGACAAGCTGCTGGTGCTGGTCAAAAGTGATAACCCCGAGATAGCACTGCCGCAGGCGCAAGATTTGCAAGCACGATTATTGGCGTCAGAGCGCTTGGCCGCGGGCAATGTTGCACAGGCTATCCAGCAGGAATTGATTGCCCTCTATCGCCCGTTTAGCCCGCAGTTACTGAGCACTGAGCGGCGGGAATGGCTGCAAAACACTAGCAGCGAACAGATCGCCGAACAAACGTATCGCAATTTGTTCAGCCCCGTAGCCCTGCCGCGGCCTTATGGTTTTGCGGAAGATCCATTCAACCTGGGCGGTGCCTGGCTGGCTAGTCTGGCACCGCGCTTGAAAATGCAGGAATACCACGGTTTTCCACTGGTCATAGATGAGCAGGCGGGTGAGCAGGATGGAATCCCGCACTCCTGGTTGTTGGTTACGGCTCGTTTAAAGGATTCGCCCTTTGATGTAGCCACCCAAAAGGATGTCACCCAGGCAGTGCAGGCGTTTCGCCAGCACTGGCCAGATGCAGAAATCCTGACGTCGGGCATGATTTTCCACGCTGCAGCAGGCACCGAGCAGGCGACCCGCGAAATCAATACCGTGGGCCTGGGCTCAACTATCGCCATAGTCCTTATGGTATTGGCGGTATTTCGCCGGCTTACGCCCTTGTTTGCCGTTTTCCTGAGTATGACAGCGGCTTACGTGTTGGCTTTAACGGTTAGCTTGCTGGTATTCGGGCGCATTCACATTATCACCCTGGCGTTTGGCAGCACCCTGCTCGGGGTGGCGGGGGATTACGCAATCCATTTCCTGGTGACCAGCCAGGCAACCGGCAGCGGACTGGCCGCACGGCGGCATCTCAAACACGCCATGGCGATTGGGGCCTTGACTGGCATGGGGGCTTATCTCCTGCAATTCACCACGCCATTTCCGGGTTTGCAGCAAATGGCCATTTTCTGTGCAGCAGGTATTTTCGGCGCCTGGATGACGGTATTAGCGCTTGCACCTTTATACCGGGTTAACCCGGCTGCAACCCATTCACCCATGCTTGCGGCTGAACGGTTTTTTGCACTCGCGCAGTGGCTTTACCCCAAGCTCTGGGCCAAGCCGCGCCTGGTGGGCATTGTACTGGTGTCGATTACTGTCGCCGGGGTTTTCGCCATAGCGCGCGGAGGGGTAAACGACGCCGTGATAAACCTGAATACGTCACCCATGACATTGCTGGCAGCAGAACGCCGCGTGCAGGCCATCTTGCAACAGCCCTCGGTGAGCCGGTTTTTCTATATTGAAGCTGATTCACCCGAACAACTCTTGCAGCGTACACAAGGGCTAAGTGAACACCTGGCTGCGCTTAACGACCCTGACTTGCGCTGGCAGAGCCTGCAGCAATATGTACCTTCACAAGCGCAGCAACAGGCCGACCGCGCCCTGGTTGCGGCAAAACTCTATGGGGAAAACGGCGCGCTGAAACTGCTGTGCCAGAAGCTGGGAACGCCCTGTGCAGAACCCGCTGCAAGTACACAGTTGTTGAATCCTGCTGATATCAAGACCAGCCAATTGGGTGACCTTTTACCACCGATGCTCAACGGGGGCGATGGCTGGCGAACCCTGGTTACACTCAGCGGCAATGGTCAAAATGCGCAGCTTGAGAAGCTGGCCGATGGGCTTGAAGGCGTTCGTTTGGTTAACCAGACCGAAGATTTGTCACAACTCTTGGGTCGTTATCGCAGCAGCGTCAGTATGGTGCTCCTGGTAACCCTGGTGTTGTTGGCGGGAGGCTTGACCATGCGCTATCGCCAGCAGGGTTGGCGGATGATTACGCCGCTGACCATTGCCATGACCATTGCCCTTGCCTGCGCGTCCCTGGATGGCATTACCTTGTTCCATATCATGGCGCTGCTGTTGATTATTGGAATAGGCTTGGACACTGCCGTGTTTTATACCGAAGGCGGTTTTAACGCGGAATCCTGGTTGGCATCCAGCTTGTCGTGTGGCACATCAATTATCGCTTTTGGTTTGTTATCATTGAGCGCTGTGCCGGTATTACACCAATTTGGTTTGATTATTTTGGTCGGCATCTTAAGTTGTTGGTTGCTTACGCCACTGTTTTTCCGGGTGCGCCCCCATGCGCAACCCGGCCAGGAATCTCATAACGAATAAACGGAGTCACCCGCTCAATGAGTTCACCCATGCAAAACCCGATACAGACGACCGATGTTGCCGTTGTTGGCGCTGGCCCGGCAGGTGCCATTATTAGCGCGCTGCTACATCGCAAAGGCCACAAGGTGACTGTGATAGAGCGCCAGCATTTTCCGCGCTTTTCGATTGGCGAGAGCCTGTTGCCGCAATGCATGGAATTTATTGAAGAAGCGGGCATGCTCGAGGCGGTGAATAAAGCCGGTTTCCAGTTTAAGAACGGCGCTGCTTTCACCTGCGACGGGAATTACAGTTTCTTCGATTTTACCGACAAATTTTCCCCGGGGCCCGGCACCACTTTCCAGGTCCAACGCGCCGCTTTTGATCACTTGCTCGCCAGCGAAGCTCGTAAGCAAGGTGTGGAAATTCGCTACGGCCACGGCCTGACTGCCATTACCATCACAGAGTCCGGCGCTGAACTCCAGGTACAACCGGATCATGGCGATGCCTACCAGCTCAACGCCCGTTTTGTCCTGGATGCTTCGGGTTTTGGCCGCGTTTTGCCGCGTTTGCTGGACCTGGAGTTACCCTCTAATTTCCCGATACGCACTTCGGTATTTACCCATATCCAGGACAATATCACTGCTGACTGGCACGATCGCAACAAGATCCTGGTGACGGTGCATCCGCGCTACAACGATGTGTGGTTTTGGCTGATTCCATTTGCGGGCGGGCGCTGCTCCCTTGGGGTGGTGGGTGAAAATCATTACTTTGAAGGCAAAACCGACCTGCAAGCATGCTTGCAGGGCTTTGTTAACGAGACGCCTGACCTTGGCCAACTAGTGCGCAATGCCGTATTTGATACACCCGTGCAAAAGCTCAGTGGCTACGCCTGTGATGTTAAATCCCTGTGGGGGCAACACTTTGCGCTCCTGGGTAACGCCGGGGAATTCCTGGACCCGGTGTTTTCGTCCGGTGTCACTATCGCCATGAAATCGGCCAGCCTGGCTGCGCCCTTGGTGGATCGCCAACTCAGGGGTGAGGCAGTGGATTGGCAGAATGAATACGCAGTACCCTTAAAGCGTGGTGTGGATACCTTCCGCAATTATGTCAGCGCCTGGTACGACGGTCGCTTCCAGGATGTGGTGTTTTTCCGGCAAGACAAAGCCTCTCCCAAAATTAGCGGCATGATCAGCTCCATTCTTGCCGGTTATGCCTGGGACGAAAATAATCCCTTTGTGGCTGAACCTGCGCGCCGCTTGAATGCACTGGTGGATCTGTGTCGGGGATGACTATCCGCGTCTTCATTATTTGCGCGCTGTCGTTACTGGCAAGCGGTTGCGCGACCCGCCAGGTACAGACCCTGGCGAGCCTGCCCCTGCCTGCGGACCAAAGCAGTAACTGCTGTTGGCAGGCGCTGCAACAGTTGGAAATCCATTACGGCAAACAAACCTACAAACTCACCGGGGCGCTGGCGCAAACCCGCACAGGCGTCACCCTGGTATTGTTCGATCCGCTTGGGCGCCGCCTGCTGTCCATCAATAAACAAGGCGGCAGTTTCAATACCTATCGTTCACCGGAATTGCCCGAAGGTTTGCCTGAACATTTCCTGCTGGCGAGCAGCATGATGGTGTGGTGGCCGCTAGCCGATTGGCAGGCTGCCCTGGCACAGGATGGCAAATGGCAAATCGACGCAAGCCGGGAAGAGCGCCGCCTGTTATACCGTGGCAAGCCGGTTATCCGCGCCCGCTACGCACCTTCTTCGATGGTTGCGGTAGAGGGCATGACGACTAAGGCGATCCTGGACGGCCCTGTACATTTGCAGCATGAATATCAGGCTTTAAGCATTGAGGTTATTACCCAGCGCCTTGATGCGCTCGAGCAAAATACAGTTCTGCAGGAGCCGGGCAAATGACACGATCTGCCATGAGCGCCTGTTATATCCAACAAGTAGGCGCCATCTGCGCGCTGGGCCCCGATCTGGACACTATCAGCACACAATTGTTTGAGGCCACCCAATCGCCGCTTGTCAAAACCGACGTGTTCAGCCCCGGTCGCCACCTGCCGCTAGGCTCGGTCGGCGCGCTGCCGTTCCATGCTGATACGCGCAATAACTCCCTGCTAGCCGCCGCGCTTGCGCCCTTGAGAGGCGCCGTTGAACAATTGAAAACGCGCTTTGGCGCTGATCGTATCGGGGTGATATTAGGCAGCAGTACCTCTGGCATTGCCGAAGGCGAGGCCGCAGTAGCGCAGCATTTGCACACGGGGAGCTTTCCATCCGATTTCCGGTACAGCCAACAGGAAATGTCGGCACCTTCGAGCTATGTTGCCGATCAACTGCAGGTTCGTGGACCTTCCTGGACTATTTCTACCGCCTGTACATCGGGTGCAAAAGCCATGGCCAGCGGCGCGCGCTTGCTGGAGCTGGGCGTTTGCGATGCGGTTATCGTGGGCGGTGCAGACAGCTTGTGCCGTTTAACAGTTGAAGGCTTTATGGCGTTATCGGCCACCAGTGACAGTTTGTGTAATCCCTTTAGCCTGAATCGCCGCGGGATCAATATCGGTGAGGCGGCAGCCCTGATGATCCTCAGCCGGGATATCGCACCAGTGGCCTTGGTCGGCGTGGGTGAAACTTCCGATGCCCATCATATCTCCGCCCCGGAACCGGAAGGCCGGGGCGCTGCGGCGGCCATGAGTGCAGCACTGGATTCAGCCGGTTTGGCCGCAAGTGATATCGACTATATCAACCTGCATGGCACCGCCACCGAACAAAATGACCGCATGGAAAGCCTTGCGGTAGCGCGGGTGCTGGGCAGCCATATTCCCTGCAATTCCACCAAGCCTTTAACCGGCCATACCCTGGGCGCAGCAGGCGCGCTGGAGGCTGTGTTCTGCTACCTCGCGTTGATGCGATCGGATGGCAAGCTGCCACGCACCCTGTGGGATGCTGCGATCGACCCCCAGCTTGCACCTCTTGCCGGGTTGGGCGCGAGCAGTGTGGGCAAACCCTTACGTTATGCCATGAGTAATTCCTTTGCGTTTGGTGGCAATAATATTTCCCTGATTCTGGAGCGTTGCCATGACTGACCAGGCCTACGCAGATTACACCTTTGAATCCGTGGTGCCGCACACGGGTACCATGGTGCTGCTGGATCATATTGATTACTGGAACGAGCAGGAACTACAAGCCAGCGTCACCGTGCGCGCCGATGCACCCTTTGCGGATGAGCGCGGGATTCCCGCCTGGGTGGGCATTGAACTTATGGCGCAATCTATTGGTGCCTTTGGCGGTTGCCGTGCACGCCACGGCGGAAAACCCGTCAAGATTGGCTTCCTGGTAGGCAGCCGCCGCTATACTTGCACGCACAGTTACTTTCCGGTGGACGCGCAATTGCAGATACAGGTTAAGGAAATCATCCACGCCGATAACGGCCTGTGCGTCTTTGAGTGCAACTTGCGCGGACTGGATGCGCATTCCGATATTCACGCCATCGCCAATATCAACGTTTTTCAACCGGAAGACCCGGAAAAATTCCTACAGGGAGAAAGTCTATGAGCACCCATAATGCCGGTCTCAGCGTACTGGTTACTGGCTCCAGCCGTGGTATAGGCAAGGCTATAGCGCTGGGTTTGGCTGCACAGGGTTACGACGTGGTGTTGCACTGCCGCAGCCAGCGTGAACAAGCCGAAGCTGTGATGGAAACCATTGCTGCACAAGGCGGTCGTGCGCGCATTATCCAATGTGATGTGGCTGACCGTGCACAAACCAAAACCGTGCTGGAGGCTGATGTTGAGGCGAACGGCGCTTATTACGGGGTGGTGTGTAACGCGGGCATCGCGCGCGATAACGCTTTTCCGGCCATGACCGGCGATGAATGGGACAGCGTTATCCACACCAACCTGGACAGCTTTTACAATGTCCTCAATCCCCTGATTATGCCCATGGTGCGCCGCCGCAAGCCGGGGCGCATTATCACCCTGGCGTCTGTATCGGGATTAATCGGCAACCGGGGCCAGGCTAACTACAGTGCTGCCAAAGCCGGTATTATCGCCGCCAGCAAATCCCTGGCCATAGAACTGGCCAAGCGCGACATCACCGTCAATTGCGTTGCTCCCGGTTTGATCGATACCGACATGATGGACGACGCACCCCTTGAAGAAGCGCTAAAACTGATTCCCGCCCGCCGTGTGGGTAAGCCGGAAGAAGTTGCAGCGCTGGTTACCTTTTTAATGAGTTCCGAAGCGGCCTACATCACCCGTCAGGTAATCTCGGTCAATGGAGGCCTGTGTTAATGAAACGTGTTGTAGTCACCGGCATGGCGGGAATATCGCCCATAGGTTCCAGCTGGGAAGAAATCAAGGCCAACTTGCGTGAAGGTAAAACCGGCATCCGCCACATGGCCGAGTGGGATAGATTCAGCGATTTCAACACGCGCCTGGCCGCACCGGTGCTGGACTTTGAAAAACCCGCCCACTTCAACCGCAAACTCACCCGCAGTATGGGCCGCGTGGCGCTAATGGCGACCGTGGCCACCGAGCGTGCACTTGCGCAGGCCGGTTTGCTGGGTGATCCCTGTATCCAGGATGGGCGCATGGGTGTGAGTTATGGCTCCTCAGCGGGCAGCCCCGATGCCATCGCCGATTTTGGTTACATGTTGCTGCGGAACGATGCCAGCGGAATTAACGCTAACTCTTATCTCAAAATGATGAGCCACACCGCCGCGGTTAACATAGGGGTATTTTTCCAGTTGAAAGGTCGTGTGATTCCAACGTCCAGCGCTTGTACCTCCGGTAGTATGGGTATTGGCTACGCCTATGAAGCGATTAAATACGGCAAGCAGAAACTCATGGTCGCCGGCGGTGCAGAAGAACTGTGCCCTACCGAAGCGGCTGTCTTCGACACCTTATTTGCCACCAGTACCCGCAACGATGCACCACATACCTCACCACGTCCCTTTGACGCTGACCGCGATGGCCTGGTGATTGGTGAGGGTGCAGGAACATTGGTGTTGGAAGAGTTGGAGCATGCCCTGGCGCGAGGCGCCCATATTTATGCCGAATTAATCGGTTTTGGTACCAATTCCGATGGTGCCCATGTGACCCAGCCGCAATCAGAGACCATGAAAGTTGCGATACAAATGGCACTTGCCGATGCCGATATAAACCCGGATGCCATTGATTACATCAGCGCCCACGGCACCGCCACCGAGCGCGGCGATATTGCCGAAAGCCACGCAACCTATGAAGTCTTTGGTCCCAACACACCTATCAGTGCCTTCAAAAGTTTTACCGGTCATACCCTCGGTGCCTGTGGCGCTTTGGAAGCCTGGACCAGCATCCAGATGATGCACGATAACTGGTTCCACGGCACCGCTAATCTCGAAAATCCCGATCCCCGTTGCGCACCGCTCGATTACATCACCGGTGCAGGACGCGAACTCACAGCGAATATCATCATGAGCAATAATTTTGCCTTTGGGGGAATTAATACCTCGCTGATTTTTAAACGCTGGTGATTCGTTTTTAACTGGTAGTTGTTTCTGCCGGTTATTACCCAGGCTGGTCCATGTTGGACTCAGCTTTTTTCTACAAGGAGATAGCCCTATGTTGTTATGTTCACTCTTAACCAAAGCACCTGTAAAAAAATCTTTGATGGCCATTAGCTTGTCGTTCAGTAGTTTTCTAATAGGCTCTACTGCCTTTGGGCAGGAAACATCTGTCGCACCAGTGTCATCCATCTGTGCATTACCAGGTGTACCGCCATCAGATTATAAATATAAGGTTGTTAAAAAATTGAAACTCGGAAAAGGATCTTACGGCAGCGTTGCAGATATACAACCGCTGTTTTCAAAAAAAGCACGTGATGCAGGTGCGGATGCCGTGATTTATTACAACGGTAGCCAAAGGTTTGGCTTTTTTCCGTGGCGGGTAGTGCGTCCGGTTATTACAGGCAGGGCTATCCAATGGGATAAAAATAATGCCAAGCCATTTGACTGTATTGAAAATGGTGGAATTTTTCTTTAACCAGATTCAAACCATTCATTAATTTTTTTTGGAAAAAAACAATAATTTAAGGTGTCGCTATGACGAAAATACTATTAGGAATATTTGCCGTTGCAATAACTGGTTTGTTTTCTGGCTGTTCGATTAATCACCCGGTTGCAAAAGATTATGGTCAATACCTGGAAAAAAATGCGAATGAAGTCAGCCTTCCAAAAACAACTCTCAAATCAGATTATGTAATCGATGGCGCAACTGAAAAACACAGTTATAAATTCAGGGCGGCAACAGTAGGCTATGCGCATGTGTGGATTGTTGAATTTGGCAAAATGCTCGACCAGACACTGAACACAAAATATGTCCAGTCAGCATTCGGTCGCCTCAGTAAAAAAGCAGCAAAAGACGTTGCGTCTGATAATTTAATTGAATTCAGTTTGGAAAAATACGAATTCAAGGATTACCGAGCCTACGTCACCTTGAAAATAAAATTATCAAAAGATGGGGCTACTATTTTAGAAAAATCATACTCTTCCAGCGGTAATTCCCAAGGTGGAAAAATGTGGGCAGCAGGGCCATTTGGTATGAAAAACGCAACCCAGCAGTCTACCAAATACGCTATCGATGAAATTTTAAAGCAATTTATTAACGATATTCCCAAATCCTGAAATCATCTTTAATTAAACGCCGGTGGTAATCTATTGCGCCGGCGTTTAATCATAAACCTGATAAGTTATTACCCTCACCATAGTTTCATTCACTCTTGCGCACACCGCCATGAAAAGAAACGTTGCAGCTGTTCATTTGGATAACCCGGGCGATGTTATTACCTTAAACGGTGAGGTGCATCTCTGGTTGCTGGATTTATCCAGGGTGAATGAACAAACTTCGGCGACCGCAAAGATATTGTTGTCACAACAGGAATTGCATCGTGCGGAATCCTTTAAACGCCGTAAAGCAGAGCACATATTGACCCGTGCCTTCCTGCGAAAAAGTCTTGCACGCTATTGCAACTGTTCAGCGAAAGAACTCAGTTTTAATGTTGATCATAATGGCAAACCTTATTTAACTCAGTGTGCAATTCCTTTGTCTTTTAACCTGTCACACAGTGGACATTTTGCTGTACTGGCCATTGGCACCCAAAAACGGATAGGGGTTGATATTGAAGTGGTGCGCCAGCGCGATTTTATGAAAATTGCGGAACATTATTTCCATGCGCAGGAAGTGCGCGCTTTAGGTGATTGTCCTGATGCACAAAAAATAAACCTTTTTTTTGAATTGTGGACGCGTAAAGAAGCGTTTTTAAAAGCACTTGGCGGTGGTATATCAACCGGTCTGGATAAAATTTATTTTGATGTATGGCAACAACCCTGGGCATTTTATATTGCAGACTCCCTTGGCGAGCACACGCAGGACTGGCAAATTTTTTCTACCAGGTTCAATGAGCAGACTTTTATAAGTTTGGCGGTCGAACAGGCTTCATCCTTAAGCCTGCGTTGGTTTGATGGAATGAGCCTGTTTCACGATCAATAAGAAATGATAGAAAGTTTCTTCACCAAAAGCTGCTCCAATAATAGGGTTAAACCGTCAAATTAATTTCCTGTACCAAACCTGTTTTGCCATTTTCATAGAGGAAAAATCCGCTGTTACTGATTTCACCCAAGGATTGGTTATTGTCATCTTTAAGCTGGAAGGGTGAGGTCACATGACCTAAAAAAATTGCCCCGATGTTTTTATCACCCAGCGCAACTAGTTGTTGCGATCCATCTTCGTTAAAACTCCAAATGCGCAACTGGTGATAAATGCTGTCGCCCTCATCAATAAAATGATTTCCGTCTTCGTCAAAACGCGCAAGCTCTGAAAAGCCCAGGCCACTTGTTGGGCCAAATAATTCGCTACCGTTATTGATAATGCCATCGCCGTTGCGATCCCAGGCCAGATATCCGCTACCGGGGTGCAAGCTGGCAATTTGTTCTTCGGTGCCGTTATTGTCCAAATCAAAATTGAAACGGGTTTGGCTAAGTTGCGCACCTTTGCCATCAAAGTTAATAACGAGCGGATCGATTTTTTTGGCCCCGCCTTGGCCGGTATTGATACCGGATTCTTCAACATAGTTGCGGCTCATGGTGAGCGAGGTCGAAAACGCAATCTCGCGACCATCTGCAGTACGTATAAGGCCTTCAGCCTTGAATTCCATTTTCTCCTGTTCCTGGTAACGCGTCTGGCGCTGGTATACCAAACCATTACCCATGGTTTTTGCGTCGGTGCGAGTGGCATGCACGTCTATGCGATTTTGCTGGGCAGCAGAAATTTCCAGGTCGAGGTTTGCGCCTTCAATGGCAAGTGCGCCGGGTTCCAGGATGTTCATGGGTTGGCCAGTGATGGTTTCGTACAGATTCTTCAAAATCATCAGGTTAATTCGCGCCCGGGCATCCATTTGGGTGTTGAGATCGAGTCGTGGATGGCTGCGTTGCAATTCCAGCAGCGAAAAACCCTGTGGTGAGATAAAAACATTCTCTCCGCGCACGGCAACTCTGTCGGTCTCTCGGCTTTCTTTAGCCTGTGCACTCAATGAAAAATTGAGTTTTTCGTTGATCTGGTAGTCCTCACGGTAATCATGGCTTGCCGCCATAGCGACCTGCGCTTTGGTAATGATCATAGGCATCCTCTTTTTTGGTTTTCTATTAAGAGGCTTAACGGCTGGATTGCTTAAACATTGAGCGCTTTTTGCCGCTTTTTTACAAAATAATCCTTTTTTACCCGGTCGCGCACTGGAACACATGATATTTGTAACCTGTTTCCGCTATCGCCTTGAAGTTTTGGCTTGTCCACCTCATTGAGCCTCCTACGGGCGCAACTTCCGCAGTTGTATTGATGATGCTGTTATTCCTTAAGGTGGTTTTATGTCTGTTTTATTTGAACCTGTACAAATCGGTGATCTTTTTTTAGCCAATCGGGTGATCATGGCACCTTTGACGCGCTCGCGAGGCACGGGTGCTGATAACCGCACACCTAACGAGTTGATGGCCACTTATTATTCGCAACGCGCAAACGCAGGTTTAATCATCAGTGAGGCAACGGCAGTCACTCCCATGGGTGTCGGCTATGCGCGTACTCCCGGAATCTGGTCTGAGGAACAGGTTCAGGGTTGGAAGAAAACTACCAGTGCGGTACATGCCAGGGGCGGTAAAATTGTGCTGCAACTCTGGCATGTTGGCCGTATCTCTGACCCTATGTTTTTGAATGGGCAACTTCCCGTTGCACCTAGTGCTATTGCCGCTAAAGGCCACGTCAGCCTTGTTCGTCCTGAAAAAGCCTATGTCACACCGCGTGCATTAGAGGCCAGCGAAATTCCCGGCATTGTGGAAGCCTTCCGCAAAGGAGCTGAAAATGCCAAGGCAGCCGGTTTTGACGGTGTTGAAATCCACGGTGCCAATGGCTATTTGATTGACCAATTCCTACAGGACAGCACGAATCTTCGCACTGATCACTATGGTGGCAGTATTGAAAACCGCGCGCGCCTGGCACTGGAAATTACCGATGCCGTGATCTCCGTATGGGGCGCCAGCCGTGTCGGTTTCCATATAGCACCACGCGGTGATTCCCACACCATGGGTGACTCTGATCCGGTGGCCTTGTTTACTTATCTGGCCGGCGAATTAGGGAAACGCAAGATTGCTTTTATGTGCGCGCGCGAATATCAGGGCGAGGATTCTATCGGCGATAAAATCAAAGCGGCGTTTGGCGGTGCTTATATCGCCAACGAGAAATTTACCCAGGCATCGGCAGAAGCGTTGATTGAAGCCGGCGGCGCTACAGCTGTTGCCTTTGGTTCGAAATACATTGCTAACCCGGACCTGTTGGCGCGTTTCCAGCAAGGGTTGCCCCTGGCAGAGGTAAACTGGGAGACCGTTTACGGTGCAACTGCTGTGGGGTATACGGATTATCCTGCGGCGACTTAAGCTAAAGTAATGGCAAACTTATACCTGTTGCAGCGTGTCATTCAGCTTACTTCGTGGGCTCGTTTGCCATTAGGCTATGTTGTTTCGAAATAACATAGCCTGGCACCTTACAGGGCGCGAGTGTGAACTTTGCCAGTCCTCTGAAACCAGCTATTGCTGGTTTTTTATTTTGGTTGCCCTTAAGCACTATTCAGATTCAAGACCGCCTTTTTCATCGACGATCTGAACCAGGGTCGCTATGCCGTTACTGCGTAATTTATCCATAAGCCTGGCGAGTTTTTCGACCTGTGCGGCATCCAATTGTTCGCCGTGGATAAAGGTAAGGCGTTGCTTTTTGACCAGCTCGCGCACGTAATCCGGGCGGACGCCCAGGCGCTCGGCAGTTTGGGGAATAGACAGGAGTTGTTGCAGCATGGTGAATATCTGTGCAGAAGTGAGTGGCTACTATGCCACAAACCCGGCTGTTGCAAGACTAAATTCTTCGGAAGCGGCAGAAAAGCTGTGCCATAATCCGTCTTTATAATTGTATTCAGGCTGCGCTTTTCAGTGCAGCCATTGTTTATTCGGCACAGGGTTTTTGACAATGGCTAACCTCGGCACGCTTTATACCGTTTCTGCACCTTCGGGTGCCGGCAAAACCAGTTTGGTATCGGCCCTGGTGCAATCCAATCCCGAGGTTTGCGTCTCTGTCTCCCACACTACCCGCCCCATGCGCCCCGGCGAAGTCAACGGTGTTAATTACCATTTTGTGGACCATGCTACCTTTGAACAAATGATTGAAGCCTCTGCTTTCCTGGAACACGCGCGGGTTTTCAATAACCTCTACGGCACCTCTCAAAAATGGGTGGAAGAAACCTTGCAACAGGGCATTGATGTTATTTTGGAGATCGACTGGCAAGGCGCTAAACAAGTGCGTCACCTGATGCCCGATATAGTCAGTCTCTTTATCCTTCCGCCATCCCTCGCCTGTTTGCGCCAGCGTTTGACCGGTCGTGGGACAGACCCTGAAGCGGTTATCGACGCACGTATGGCCGAAGCCCTGAGTGAGATGTCGCACTATGTGGAAGCGGATTATCTAATCATCAACGATGATTTCACCACGGCCCTGGCACAGCTCCAGGCACTGATCACCAGCCAACACCTGCGTTTGGCGCGCCAGGTTGAGAAGCACACTGCGCTTATTAACGAATTATTAGCGTAAAAAAGCGGTTGTTTTATAAGCATCCCTTGGCAGTTTTATCCGATCTAGCGCATAATGCGCCCACTTTTTAAGGCGGCTCTCGCCGCATTTTAGCTGAGTACAAAGTTATGGCACGTATTACTGTTGAAGATTGTTTGAACCACGTTGATAACCGCTTTGAATTGGTGATGGTGAGCAGCCGTCGCGCCCGCCAATTGGCAATCGGCGGCAAAGAGCCGCACGTAGCACCGGAGAACGATAAGCCAACCGTTATTGCCCTGCGCGAAATCGAAGAGGGCTTTATCGATGCAAGCATTTTGTTAGAGAAAGAAACCTTGCCTCAGCCAAAACCGGAGCGCGTATACGACAACGAAATCTGATTTCCTTGTTATCGGTTTTAAAACCCGCTGAATCCCTGGTTCAGCGGGTTTTTTCTTACCCAAAAATTCACCTTTTGTTCAGTGTTTGGCGTTACACTCTCAATTAAATCAGGTTTAAATTCATTTAATTAGGGAGTCGTCATCCTCTGCGGGGATGACGAGAATTTAGAAATCGCACATCTTGGAGCACGGCATTGCAAACCATTGAAGCCTTAAGCCATCGGCTTTCGTCTTATCTGGAAGCGCCCCAAATTAATTTGGTGAAGCGTGCCTATTACTATGCCGAACAGGCCCACGATGGTCAGAAGCGCCGCAGCGGCGAAGCCTATATCACTCATCCGCTGGCGGTGGCTGATATCCTTGCAACCATGCACATGGATCACCAGAGCCTGATGGCCGCCATGCTGCACGATGTGATTGAAGACACGGGTATCAGTAAAAAAGCCATCGCCAAACAATTCGGCGATTCAGTTGCCGATCTGGTAGACGGCGTCAGCAAGCTGACCCAAATTGAGTTCGAATCCCACGCCGAAAAGCAGGCAGAAAATTTCCAGAAAATGGCGCTGGCCATGGCCAATGACCTGCGTGTGATATTGGTAAAGCTCGCTGACCGCCTGCACAACATGCGCACCCTGGGTGCCATGCCTCCCGACAAAAAACGCCGCATCGCCAAAGAAACCCTGGAAATCTATGCACCTATTGCCCATCGTTTGGGTATGAATGATTTGCGCCTGGAATTGGAAGATCGCGGTTTCTACACCATGTATCCGTTGCGGGCAACGCGCCTGCAAGCGGCCCTTAAAAGTGCGCGCGGCAACCGCAAGGAGTTGGTGGAACAAATCCAAACTGCGTTGGAAAAGCGCCTTTCCAGCGAAAACCTGACTGCAATTGTGATTGGCCGTGAGAAGCATCTTTTCAGTATTTACGAGAAAATGCGCACTAAGAAGAAGTTTTTCAAAGAAATTATGGATGTTTACGCCTTTCGCATCATTGTGGATAGTGTAGACACCTGTTACCGCGCGCTTGGTGTAATACACAATCTCTACAAACCTGTGGCGGGAGAATTTAAAGATTACATCGCTATACCCAAAGCCAATGGCTACCAATCACTCCATACTGTTTTAGTCGGCATGCACGGCGTGCCGATTGAAGTGCAGATTCGAACCAAAGAAATGGATGAAATGGCCAACAGCGGTATTGCGGCGCACTTCCTCTATAAATCCAACAGCAGTGATACGGTCAATATCAGCCATAACCGTGCGCGCCAATGGGTGCAAGGCCTGCTGGAGATGCAACAGCGTGCGGGCGATTCACTGGAGTTTATCGAAAACGTAAAAATTGATCTCTTCCCCGATGAAGTTTACGTTTTCACCCCCAAGGGCAAAATTGTAGAGTTACCCACCGGCGCTACCGCCGTAGATTTTGCGTATGCCGTCCATACAGATGTCGGTAACGCCTGCGTCGCCTGCCGTATCAATGGTCGTTTGGCGCCGCTGTCGCAACCGCTGCTCAGCGGGCAGAAAGTTACCATTATGACCGCCCAGGGCGCGCAGCCAAATCCTAACTGGCTTAATTTTGTGGTATCAGGTAAAGCGCGCAGCGCTATCCGTCACTATCTTAAAAACCAACGCCACCATCAATCGATTGCCTTGGGACGCCGTCTGCTCAGCAAAGCCTTTAATGATTTGCAATTGAATTATGAACAGCTCAGTGAAGAGCAGCTGCAAAAATTGCTAGCCGATACCAAAATGGAATCGCTCGATGCGTTGCTGGAAGATATAGGTCTGGGTAACCGCATCGCAATCAGCGTAGCGAAATTGCTGAAGCCGGATATGGATATCAAAGTGCGTAGCAATAGCAACGCGCCTATTACGATTGATTCAGCTGAAGGCATGATGATCAGCTTTGCACGCTGCTGCCGCCCTATTCCGGGCGACCCGATTATCGGCCATATCAGCTCCGGCAAAGGTTTGGTTATCCACCAGGATGCCTGCCGCAATATTGCCGATCTACGCAACAGCCCGGAAAAAATCAGCCAGGTCAACTGGGCAGCCAATGTCAGTGGCGAATTCCTGGTTGATGTTCGCGTAGAAGTAAAAAGCGAGCGCGGTATTATTGCCACCATCGCCAACCGCATTAATGAAGAAGCGGGCAGTATTGAACATATAAACGTACAAGAGCGCGATGCGCACAACAGCGTGATTAATCTCTGCATCGGTGTCCAAAACCGCGTTCACCTCGCCAATATTTTACGCCGCATTCGCCTGATGAGTTTTGTAATCAGGATTCATCGCAGCAAGAATTGATAGCCACTGGATCCTCGCAGGGGATCCAGTGGTCTTAAAAATTATTACAAATAGGCTTTCTTAAAGGCTTCTTTCGATTGCTGGATATAATTGCGCGTTTTGGTGGCATGCATCTCCCAGGCTTTGCGGTCATCGGCATTGCTGAAGGGGTTTTGGTCCGGCGCAATGGATTTATCAAATTTGTCGTAAAACGTAATCATCGCTGATGTAATTTGATTAAACCGCTCTTTGTATTCTTGCAGCTCATCAATATTGCTGTTGGCGCGCAACATAAACTGCACCAACTGCGCGTTAGAGGTTGAGCGTGTTTGCAGCGCCTCGGCTTGCCTGGAAAAACCTTCGTTAATAGTTTTTAAGGCTGCTGCGCGAACTTGGTCGTCTTTACTCATTACCTTGTTAAAATTTTCAGATTGTTTGTCGTGGCCGCCGTAAACCAAATAATCTTTTAAGTGCTTGCTTAAGTCTTTACGGAACCTGTCAACATCCGCCTGGATATCAGTAAGGTCTTTATCCAAACCATTGGCCTTGGCTAATTCTTTTTCAATTTCGCCGAGAAATTTTTCAGCCGTTTGGTAAGTTGCCAAGCCATTTTTTTCGGCAAACTTTTGTGCATCTTTGGGAACACCGGCATTTTCATAGGATGATTTTTCAAAAGTGGTTGCCACAATGGATTTGAACGGCTCAGCAAACGCAGTAAAGGCACCTGCGGTGACAATATTCAGCGAAGCAGTTGCTATATCGCCAAAGGGTCGGATCAGCGAGTCCAGACGGGTTTTTTGAATCGGCGACGAAACCCGTTTTACATCGTCAATCACATGCTTAAAGGTAACGTAACCCAAAGGGTTGGCCATTTTGCTGCGCTCTGAGGTAGCGAGCACCAGTGAAATGGTAGAGTAAATACCGTTTGAATATTCGATATATTGACGCTGGATTTCAATTTGCGAGGTGTAGGTTTCACCGAGCTTTTTCAGCGCTTCTGTCTGCACCTGGTAACTTTGGTCATCGCGCAGTTTGCCCATGACTTCATCAAACACTTGCTGCTGGTTTTTTTGCAATGCGGTACTTAATAAAATCCGGTCAACAGAGATATCGTCAAGGCTCAGTGTGCCGCCCAGGGTTTCAATATCCAGGCGAATATATTTTTTGCCGGGATCGTCCACCGAAACACGTTTGGCGTGGTATTCGGTATCGCTGTGGGTGCCTTCCAGCGAGCCAACCTGTACCCAACCTGCGTCGTTGCTGAGCGAGCTGTTAACCAATACCTTGATTTTGTAGTTGGTTACCGGAGTTGAGGTGCGCAACCAGATTTCCATGGTACCGGCTTCGGCCACCATGTATTTGGTGCGAAGCGATGCTTCATTTTCGATCTTGATAGATTTCTCACCTGAATGCGCTTGGCCGGTTTCAACATCGGCGCCATAGACCAATGCCCATTTGGAGGGTTCGCCATCAAAATCGCTGGCAAATACAGTGGACTTGTCCTCGGCAAATACAGAGGCACATAGGGAGAGTAGCAATGGAGCGGCTAGCGCTTTAGCGTAAGTCATGATGATCCTGTAGTAATCAAAAGCACACACAAAACAGAGTAGTAGCGGCCTGAATATAGTGGGCAGACAATGAACCAAATCTGAACCTTGCCGATAAGGCTCTGGCTGCTCATGATAACGGGATTGGCAGGCTATTTCAGTGTTTTTAAGGACAGCGCTGTGGAATTTGGCCGCCGCTTTGCGTAAACCGTTTGCCCGGCTGGTCTTGTCAGCCGGGGTTCTTTATACTCAATCGTTTAATATTTGATGTTTTGTCAGCCGTTTTAAGGATCACCATGACCAACAAAGCCATTATTCACAGCGACCATGCCCCTGCGGCCATAGGTACTTATTCGCAAGCTGTAAAGGTGAACAATACTGTTTACCTGTCCGGCCAGATTCCGCTTGACCCTGTCAGCATGCAGCTGGTTGAGGGCGATTTTGCAGCGCAAGCCCACCAGGTATTCAAGAACTTGCGCGCAGTGTGTGAAGCTGCCGGTGGTGGATTGAAAGATATCGTGAAGTTGAATATTTACCTGACTGACCTGGCAAACTTTCCGGTAGTTAACCAGGTAATGGAGCAATACTTTAGTACTCCCTTTCCCGCCCGCGCAGCGATTGGTATTAACCAATTGCCACGCGCATCCCTGATTGAGGCTGATGGGGTTATGGTGATTTAATTAGAAATCAGTTTCGCCAGGCCTGGTGTTGTTTATAGCGATCCAGCCGAATTTTTGCTTCCTCGAATCTATTATCAATATTCTTCGCAAAATCCACGGCCAGCTTTTGCGAGGCAATAGCATCATCAAACAGGCCATTTGCGGCTTGTGCTGCTGCGAGAGTTTCAGTTGCGGTGACCTGATCCTCATAATTTGTAGGAGCTTCTTTTGCCAACTGCAACGCTTTTTGTGGATTATAAAGAGTTGAATCCTTATCAGTAGCTAAAATCCAGGCTAATTTCATTTTAGACTTTGCATGTTGCTGATTGGCAGCAAGCTGCAAGAGTTCTATTGCTTTGGTTTTGTCAGAATCAACGATTTCACCTTCGTATAACAAGGATGCAGCTAAATAAAGCGAAGCATTGTCTTTTGATTCAGCAGCAGCTAACAACCAAGCCAGGCCTTTTTTACGATCTTGTTCAAACCCTGCACCGTGAAGTGTATCAAGAGCTATGTTGGTTTGCGCTTTTACGTGACCCATTTGAGCGGCAGACAGCATCAGTAATGTTTTTTGCTGTTTGATTTTTTTTGATTGTTTGGAGTAGTCAAGTGCGCGGGCATGCTGGTATATGTTTTCAGGATTGGACCAATCGAATTCTGGTGAAAAATTTTCGCGAATATCGTTGTTAACCTCTTCCATAAGTTGCCTGCCCCTACCTTGTCCAGTGATTTTCATTGAAAAAACGGTATTAAATTGCGATAGAGGTTGTCCATTGAGCTTTTTAGGACGGATTTTTATGCGAGATAAATGCTCGATTAATTCTTTGGGGGCTTTTACATCTTCTGATTTTAGAAGTGTATAGTTGCGAAGATTGCCTTGGGTGTCCACATCGTATTCTATTTCAAATTCTGATATTTTCTCAGAAAACATGACGCCTGTTGGGATATTGGGAAAACCTTTGAATGAAGCATAAAGTAGATTAGGGGTTTTTTCTGAAAAAACGGGGAATAAGTGGGCACGAAGAAATTGATTGCCATAAGTTTCCGTCAGTTCCTTTAACTTTATATCGGCTTTTATTTTCTGTTGTTCGTCCAGCTTTGAAAGCACAATATCACGTATACGTACACTCTCAGGATTGTTGTCTTCTGCCGATAATAAAATCCACGCAGAGGCATCTATTAGGTTTTTATCAACACCTTCACCACGAAAATACATAACGCCAATATTCAATTGTGATTGTTTATGCCCAAGTGCCGCGGTGCGTTTAAATTCTTGCATGGCCTCGGGAAATTTTTTGGTTTCATAATCATGTGTTGCACTTGCAAAATCAGCTTGGGTCTCAAATGCGTATAAAAAGGCAAAGCAAAAAATTATTTTTATATATTTATTCATATTAATTCCATATTAAATACATGCGGTCAGTGTAATTTAGCTATATTTATTATCCTGATTTTCGGTCTTTGCAAAAAAGCATATAACTTCTTATAGCCGGGTATGCTAAAACCCTTAGTACCCTGTAATCTGAATAACACCTTCAGTTAATCCATTACTTGTGGCAATTAATTTCAGCTTGCCGCTTTTTCCGGGTTGTGCACGAACAATAACCAGACACAAGCCATTAAACGCTGTGCGCTCCCTGGATGCAAAAGATACCATATTAGCGGCATCGCCGTTATCGGTCGCTACAATTTCTCCAGGGCCTTCCAGCCTAAAAGTTAATTCATTTTTAGCGGTGGGAACTGTGCGGTCATTTTTATCGACCAGGCTGACGGTGATAAATGCCAAATCTTTTCCATCTGCGTGAATTACATTGCGATCCGCCTGCATTTTTATCGCGCTGGTTTCGCCAGTTGTCTGCACTTTATCTTCAGCCCAATGCAGCCCATTTTTGTAGACGATTACGCGCACTTCACCGGGTTGGTAAATGACATTGTCCCAGCGTAACCGGTATTCAAACTGCGCTTTTTTCTTGCGGCCCTGGGATTTTCCATTGATAAATAATTCCGCTTCATCGCCCGACGTGAACACATGGACAGGTGTGACTTTGCCAACGCGATCAGGCCAGTTCCAGTGCGGGAGAATATGCGCCATAGGTAAATCAGGCCGCCATTTGGATTGGTATAAATAGAAACGATCTTTTTTAAATCCCGCTAAATCTATTACACCGAAATAAGAACTTCGCGCGGAATAATAGGGCGTGGGTTCGCCGAGATAATCCCAGCCGCTCCACACAAAACCACCCGCTACATAAGGATGCTGGTCGAGCGAGCCCAGCACTTTATCGGCTGATGAACCAAAAGGTGCGGTATACAATTCATAGCTGCTGACCTGTGCGGTAAGCGGATCTGCACCTGCTCCGTCTTTGACCGGTGCGCTTATTTCACTGGCGACAGGAAATAAATATTCACCACGTGAACTTACGGCAGCTGCGTTCTCGCTGCTAAGAATTAATTTATGGGGAAATTTTGCGTGAAACGCCGGATAAAGCGGTGCCGTGCGAATGCCTTTTAAATGCGCATAGGCAGGTGCGTTGCGGATACCTTCGCCTTGATAATTTAAGCTGATAGTGTCTGTCACCGCTGGTAAAGGCATATCCGGTTTTGCGTAATTCATCGCGGTTGCTGTGGGACGTGTCGGGTCTTCTTCCTTCACTATATCGTGCAAGGTTTTGGCAATGGCAGCACCTTGTTGGTCGGTGTATTGTTCACCGACTTCATTGCCGATGCTCCACATAATAACCGATGGATTATTGCGATCACGGCGGATAAATGCGCGCATATCCGGCTCATGCCAATCGCGGAAAATAAGATGGAAATCGTGCGGAGTTTTCTTTCTTTCCCAGGAATCAAAAATTTCATCGACGACTAAAAATCCCATGCGGTCGGTTAACTCCAGCAATTCTTTTGCCGGAGGATTATGCGCAAGGCGGATGGCATTGACGCCCATCTCGCGCAAGAGTTCCAATTGCCGCTCTGCGGCGCGCACATTAAAAGCAGCGCCGAGCGCGCCAAGGTCATGGTGTTGGTTGGCGCCCTGGATATAAATGTGTTCGCCGTTTACGAACAGGCCTTGTTCGGCATCAAAACGTAATTCGCGGATACCAAAGCGGGTTTCATAGCGATCAACAGGAACATTATTTTTATACAGCGTAGTGACCGCGAGATAAAGGTTCGGTGTTTGGGTTGGCAATGGCCCCCACAATTTTGGGTTTTGGATCAATGTACTGCTGTTCAGGATTATCCTTTTCCCCGCAGCCAGTTTTTGTTTATCTGCGCTCATTTTTGCAACGGGAATTGCATCGGGTTTGCCCTTGGCATCCACCGCAAAAATATCTGTTGAGGCATTGACGGTTGCGAGATGTCCGGAGCTGTTATCAACTTGCAAGGCAAGTTTAATGGTCGCACGTTCCCTGGAAATTTCCGGTGTGGTTATATGGGTTCCAAATTGCCCGATATGGACGGGTGCCGTTTTGGTGAGCCAGACGTTGCGGTATAAACCGCCGCCCGGATACCATCGTGCAGAATGGTTGGGGTTATCGAGACGAATCGCCAGTTGGTTGGTGCCGCCGGTTATAAGATGCGGTGTCAAATCCACACGCCAGGATGCATAGCCGTAAGGCCATCCACCCACGAGCTTGCCATTGATCCACACCATGGCGTATGACATGGCGCCGTCAACATCCAGAAAGATCGATTTACCCGCATCGCTGGCCGGGATTTCCAGGTTGCGGCGATACCAGGCAACGCCGTGGCTGGGCAGGCGCGCCATACCACCGCCGACTTCGGGTTTGTCGCCGGTATAAAACGGGCCTGCAATCGCCCAGTCGTGAGGCAGGGTTACGGATGCCCAGGCACTATCGTCAAAGGTGGCTTTTACAAAGGGGAAGCCTTCACCGGGGTTGCCTTGAGGGCGGAGGTGCCGTTGAGCAGGGTCTTTAATAAAGTCGTTGGCAGTTGGCAAAACCCAGGCTTTCAACACAGATTTGCCCGATTCCAGCGCAACTGCCGAGGTGGGCATGGTGTCGGCGTCTTTGGCATCATTCTCGTCGATAACTTCCGGGCGTAGGTCATAAATAAGCTGATCGGCTTGCTCTGCACTTGGGTATCTAAAAAAGCGCCAGCCGGTATCTAGCAGGATATGCTCCCTTAAAGTTGCATCGGATATATTTTTCCTGTCCGGGTTACTGTTCTGGCAAGCTGCCAGGCTGAGAAGTACAAGCGCAACTATGCTTGTGGTTAACCCGGAGTTTATCCTTATTTTCATGCTTACCTCTTTCATTCAGCGTTTTGTGAAGAAGCTTTATCAACAGATGTGATTGTGCGCGTTAAATTATTATATATATTATAATAGGAATTGTTATTGTGATATCAGGGGTTTGGAGGTAATGCAAATACCAGGGATGTTGCCAGGGTATTTTAGAGTTTGCCGGTTCATTGCTTTTGCAGTACTGCGTAATAAAAGCCATCATGGCCGGAATTGGCGGGTAATAGTTGTCTGCCGAAAGACTGGGTTATACCCCACGGGGCATCGATTGGCTGGTGTATTGCCTGGGGATGGCCCTTTAAAAAAGCCTCAATAACCCGAACGTTTTCCTTAGGCATGATAGAACAGGTAGCGTATAGCAGCAGACCCCCAGGTTTTAGCATTGTCCACAAATTCTCGAGTAATTGACCTTGCAGTTCGCTGAGCCGGGTAATTTCTTCAGGGGTTCGCAGTAGTTTAATATCCGGATGTCGGCGGATAATGCCGGTGGCGGAGCAAGGGGCATCCAGAAGAATCCGGTCAAAGGCTTCACCATCCCACCAGTCGGTTCTGGTACCGTCACCGCAACAAATAGTAGCCGTCAGGTTTAATCGGCTAAGGTTTTCCCGGACGCGACCAAGGCGGCGTTCATCAGTATCTAGCGCTGTAACCTCCAGGCTGGGTTCCAGTTCCAGCATATGTCCAGTCTTTCCACCAGGTGCGCTACAGGCATCTAATACGCGCATATTGGGCGATAATTGCAACAAATCGGCGCTCAATTGCGCTGCTTCATCTTGTACGCTCAGCCAGCCCTCCATAAAAAGCGGCAGCTTGCGGGGGTCATAAGCTTGTGCGAGCCTGATCCCATAAGGACTAAAGGGCGTTTCAGTAGCTGTTATATCCACTTCTTGCAGCAGGTCCAGGTATTCCTGGCGACTGATTTTGCGAGTATTAATGCGCAAGGTAAACGGTGGATGATTATTATTGGCGGTGATGATATCTGCCAGTTGATCTGGCCAATGTTTGCGGAATACACCCTCCATCCAGGCCGGATGGTTGGATTGAAACGTCGCATTTCTGGTGAGAAGGTTGTCCAGGGTACTCCGGTCTCGCTGGAATTGACGCAATACACCATTTACCAGCTTAGTTGCCCAGGGCTTCTTGAGATAACGAGTTACCTCGACGGTTTCGCCCAGCGCTGCATGATCCGGGATACGGGTATGTTCAAGTTGATACAGGCCCAGTAACAATAACGCCTGTATATCACTGTCTTTGGTACGCAGCGGCTTATCTACCAGGCATTCAACATAGGCGCTTAATTGTGGGTAATAGCGGCATGTGCCGAAACATAATTCCTGCAACAAGGGACGATCCTGTTCATTTACCTGATGCTGGACGCCCGGTAAAAGGCTGGACAGCGAACCCTGCCCCTTAAGGATGTGGGCGATAACTTGCGCAGCAGCAGCGCGTACACTGATCAAACGGGTAACTCCAGTTGATCTCCGACTTTAAATAAATCGGTATGGCCACGCAGTATCTCGGCAATAGGCATGGATTTTTTGCCGGGTAATTGCAGTTGCTCCAGAATCAATTGACCTTGGAGACATGCGACCCATAAGCCTTCTGCGGAAATCCGGGTGATACTACCGAGCGGTGCGCTGGCTGTTTTATCGCTGGTTTTGGCTGACCAGACGCGAATACGCGCATCATCACCCGCACCCGCAGGTTTGGTGTGTGTGACCGGAAAAGGGTTAAAGGCGCGGACTTTTCGCTCCAGCTCAATAGCGGAAAGATTCCAGTTAAGCGCAGCCTCTTCCTTGCTGAGCTTGGGGGCATAGTTGCTGAAGGCATTGTCTTGCTTGATAGGATTGGTTTGGCCGGAGCAGATTTGCTCCAGGGCTTCCAGCAATGCGGGATTGCCGATCATCAGGAGTCGATCATGCAGTATTCCGCCGGTATCGGTCGCTAAAATCGGGCAAAAGGCTTTTACAAGCATATCACCTGTATCCAGACCGACGTCCATCTGCATAATAGTGACGCCGGTTTCCGTATCACCCGCCTCTATCGCTCGTTGGATCGGGGCAGCACCGCGCCAGCGTGGCAGGATTGAGGCATGGACGTTGATGCAGCCAAGGCGCGGGCTATCCAAAATGGCTTTAGGTAAAATCAGGCCATAGGCTACAACGACCATCAAATCAGCATTGAGTGCCGCCAGCTCCGCCTTGGCTTCATCATCTTTAAAATTTACTGGTTGGTAAACCGGAATGCCATGGGTGAGTGCCACTTCCTTTACCGGGCTAGCAGTAAGCTTTTTACCGCGTCCGGCAGGCCGGTCCGGCTGCGAGTAAACGGCAATTACCTTGTGGCGGCTGCCAATAAGGGCTTTCAGGTGTTCTGCGGCAAATTCGGGTGTACCGGCGAAGATGATGTTTAATGGGGTATCGGGCATAAAATTTATCAAATCAGTAGGCTTGCTAGATAACAGTTTTGTTGTTTCAAGCACATATTGGTCATTTGGGGATGGTCATACTCACGCAAGCACCCCTGGCCAACCATGCTAATGCAGCTCTTAAAGCTCTTGAATTAATACAGGCCTTCCGGAATTCCGCTGTGATAGTTGTAAGACCGTCGGAGGCATGGATACCGACGTTGAGCCTACAACTATCACAGTGAATGAATCCCACAAAGCCAGAATCTGGATTTTGCTGATTGGTACTCTGTTACGCGACGAATTCACGTCTAATAATTACTCAGATAGTGCTGTAACATCAGAAATAAACAAAAGGCGCTTAGCGCGCCTCTTCTTTGTGTTTTTTCTCAAGTTTCTTACGGATTCGTGTGCGTTTGAATGATGAAATATAATCGACAAAAAGTTTACCGTTTAAATGGTCCAGCTCGTGCTGGATGCAAACTGCAAGTAACCCGTCTGGCTGGATAGTAAAAGAGTTTCCATCGCGGTCGAGCGCTGTTACGCTGATGTGTTCGGGGCGCTCTACAGTTTCGTAGAAACCGGGTACCGACAGGCAACCCTCATCGTATTCGTGCATGGCATTGTCCAGCACGGTCACTTCCGGGTTGATAAACACCAGCGGCTGGGATTTGTCTTCGCTGACATCAATCACCACAATACGCTCATGCACATTGATTTGCGATGCCGCCAAACCCACGCCGGGGGCGTCATACATGGTTTCAAACATATCGTCGATCAGCGCGCGAACACGGTCATCTACCGCCTGAACGGGTTTGGCAACCGTGCGTAAGCGGGGATCGGGAAATTCGAGTATTTCTAATATCGCCATAGTCTTGTGACAAACTTCTAGTAAAAAGATAATTAGCGCTGCTAACATGATGATCGTACAGGAATTACTCTGTATTCAGGAAGCAGCTCGGTGGAATAATAAGCTATTATAACGTCTATCTGTCTGATGGCCGAATAAAACAGGATCGGTTTCTATGAAAAAAATCATTACTGGCATTATTGCCGCCGCTTTGCTGAGCGTTAATGTATGGGCTCAGGATGCTTTACTCAAGCCAGGTCATCCAGATGAATACACGGTGAAAAAGGGCGATACCCTCTGGGATATTTCCGGTACTTTTCTCAGTTCTCCCTGGAAATGGCCAGAAATCTGGTATGCCAATCCCCAAATTGAAAACCCCCATTTGATTTACCCCGGCGACCTGATTCACCTGGTCTATATCGACGGCCAGGCGCGCCTGACATCAGAGCGCACACTCAGGCTGGTACCCGGTTCCGGAGTAAATGCCAATGAAAAGCTTTCCCCCCAAGTGCGTGTGGTGGAGCGCGAAGCGGCCATTACGGCAATTCCCCTGGATCGTATCGACAGCTTCCTGTCGCGCAGCCGTATAGTTGACGATGAAACCGTTCTACTGAAAGCGCCTTATATCCTGGCAGGTCCGCAAAAACGCATAGTGGCAGGTGCAGGTGATGAAGCCTATGCCCGCGGTAATTTCCGCGATTTGACCAACTTTGGTGTCTATCGCAAAGGTGAAGTCTTTTTCGACCCCAAGACGAAAGAGGCATTGGGTATGCACGCATTAGGTGTCGGTGCGGTCAGTATCAAGTCAATACAGGGCGATATAGCTACCCTGAACGTGGTGCGTGCCAACGAAGAAATCCGTATTGAAGACCGCCTGCTGCCCAGTGAAGATCGTTCGACCAATTCGATTTTTTACCCCAGCGGTCCTGATGTGGATATTCACGGCACTATTATCGGTGTCGAAGGCGGTGTGCAACAGGTGGGCAAATACAATGTGGTCATGATTAACCGCGGTGACCGTGAAGGCCTTAAAATCGGTAATGTCCTGGCGATCTACAAAAAAGGGGAAGTGGTGATTGATCGTGTCACCAATGGCCGGGTTTCATTGCCGGACGAACGCGCTGGTCTGTTGATGGTATTCCGCACCTTCAAGAAAATGAGCCTGGGCTTGGTGTTAGAGGCAGATCGTCCGTTGACGGTTGGCGATTCCCTGCAAAATCCATAACATAAAATAAATCCAATTAAAGCGGCGCATGATGCGCCGCTATACCATCAGCAAGGAGCGGCAATGCAAGATCCTCGTTTTTATTCCCTCGTATTACATCGTTTACCGCAAATAGGCGCAGCCACTTACCTGCGCCTGGTCAATTATTTCGGTGACCCGCAGAAAGTTCTAAGCCGATCCATTGCTGAACTCCAGCGTTTTTTGGAGCGGGACTCCCTGGACGCGATCAGGCAATTCCAGGTCTCTCCTGAATCCTCAGATGTGGGCCAACAGGCACTTCGCGATTTGGAGTGGCTGGATTCGCAGGCAGATGTCCATCTTCTTTCAAGTGCGGAAGAAGCTTATCCCGACCTGCTGCGGCAAATTCCCAAAATGCCTCCGCTGTTATTTGTTAGAGGCGATATCCAGTTGTTGGGCTTACCGCAAATTGCCATAGTTGGCAGCCGCAATCCCACCGGTGGTGGCCGTGACAATGCCCGGCTTTTTGCAGAGTTTTTAGCAGCGCATGGCTTTGCGATTACCAGCGGCCTTGCGTTGGGAGTGGACGCTGCTGCGCATGAAGGCGCGCTGCGTGCTAAGGGTAAAACCATTGCGGTTATGGGAACGGGGCTGGATTTGGTTTATCCCTCACGCCATCGCGGACTGGCTCAGGAAATTCTGGTGGGCGGCGGCGCGCTCGTGAGTGAATTGCCCTTGGGCAGCAGTTCCAGGGCAGCCAACTTTCCCCAGCGCAATCGTATTATCAGCGGCCTGAGTTGCGGGGTTCTGGTGGTAGAAGCGGCAATCCAGAGCGGTTCGTTGATTACGGCCCATACAGCCTTGCAGCAGAATCGTGAAGTCTTTGCTATTCCTGGCTCAATCCACAATCCCCTTGCGCGCGGTTGCCACCAATTGATACGCCAGGGCGCCACGTTGGTAGAGGTTGCTCAGGATATAGTGGATCAATTACAGGGTATGCTGGATTATCAACGCGAAACCCTCAAAAAAATGCGGACAAAAGCAGTGAAAAACCGCAAAGCAGATCAAAAATCCCTGGAATCGTTATCAGCGGCCGAACAGCAGCTGCTTCAAGCCATGGGCTATGACCCCTCTCACGTTGATGAGCTGGCAGAGCGCACCGGTATTGCCGTGGGCAGCCTTGCGGCACAGTTGATCAGCCTGGAAATTAAGGGGTTTGTCCAGCAGGTAAGCGCGGGTTATGAACGGGTATAGTTATTAGGCAGGCCCCCCGGATATGTTTTAACGCTGCGAGGCAAAAAGGTTTCCTCTCGGTCCATATTTCGGTAGATTGCCAGCATCTTATCGCCAAGGCGTTTGTTATGAATTTATGGTCATTAAATCCCCGCGTACAATATGCTGCCAAACAAATGTGGCAAGGCGGTGTGGTTGCCTATCCTACCGAAGCTGTATGGGGCTTGGGGTGCAATCCATTCAATGAAGATGCCGTTATGCGCCTGCTGGAGATGAAGCAGCGCCCCGTCAATAAAGGTTTGATTCTTTTAGCCGCGAACCTCAGCCAGTTTGAGCCCTTTATCTACCATCTGAACGATATCCAGCGTCAGCGCATTAAAAATACTTGGCCGGGGCCGGTGACCTGGCTGGTACCGAATAATGGCCTGGCACCGCGTTGGATAACCGGCGACTACACCGGTGTTGCCCTGCGGGTAACTGATCATCCGGTAGCGGCTGCCTTAAGCCGTGCGTTCGGTGCGCCTATTGTGTCGACGTCCTGTAACCTGCAAGGCCGTGCCCCGGCGCGCAATGCCTTTGATGTCCACCGTTATTTCGGGGATGAGCTGGATGCAATTACATCAGGTGCAGTCGGTAAACGTGCTAAACCCTCCGAAATCCGCGACCTTATGACCGGTGAGGTCGTGCGTCCCGGATAGAGCGACAATAGCGCTAACCCTTTAAGCCCATGCGGGTTAGAATAACCGGTTTTTCCATTGGCCTTTCTTAAGGAATTCCCATGAGCAATACGCCCGCTTCTGCGCCGGATAAGGCTGCCGTCAAAGCGTACTTATTGGACTTACAAGATCGTATTTGCGAGGCGCTCGCTGCTGAAGACGGCGGTGCAGATTTTGTAGAAGATAGGTGGGCACGTGTCCAGGGCGGCGGTGGCCGCACGCGGGTACTGGCCAATGGTGCAGTGATTGAAAAAGGCGGTGTTAATTTTTCACATGTATACGGCACCCAAATGCCTGCATCGGCAACGGCACATCGCCCTGAATTGACGGGTCGCGCGTTTGAGGCAATGGGAGTATCGCTGGTCATTCATCCCAACAATCCCTATGTGCCAACCAGCCATGCCAATGTACGCTTTTTTATTGCCGAAAAAGAAGGGGCAGAGCCAGTGTGGTGGTTCGGCGGCGGCTATGACCTCACACCTTATTATGGTAACGAAACAGATGTGGTTCATTGGCACCAAACTGCCAAAGACGCCTGCACACCGTTTGGTGATCAGGTTTATCCTCGCTACAAAAAATGGTGTGATGAATATTTTTATCTCAAGCATCGCAATGAAGCACGCGGTGTCGGCGGATTATTTTTTGACGATTTGAATGAACCGGGCTTTGAAAAAAGTTTTGCGTTTTTGCGTTCGGTGGGCGATAGCTACATACCCGCCTACCAACCCATTATGGCAGCGCGGAAAAATACACCCTACAGTGAACGTGAGCGGCAGTTTCAGCTCTATCGTCGCGGTCGTTATGTAGAATTTAATCTGGTGTATGACCGCGGTACGTTGTTTGGTTTGCAAACCGGCGGTCGCACCGAATCTATTTTAATGTCGCTGCCGCCCTTGGTGCGTTGGGAGTACAATTTCCAGCCTGAGGCCAAGAGTGCAGAAGCCGAGCTTTACGAAAAATTTCTGCCGCATCGCGAATGGTTGAAATAATAAAATCGCAAAATCGTTAAAAATATTTTAAAGATATTTGCACACCAGATTATTTTCAGATTCAACAACGGCTGGAGCCTGCGAGCTGAATCGTACAGAAAATAGCTTCAGAATAATGTTTGGAATTCCAATGACAGATCAATACGCCGTATTCGGCAACCCGATTAATCACAGTAAATCCCCCACAATCCATCGCCAGTTCGCCGAGCAAACCGGGCAAGATCTGCACTACGCAAAACAGCTGATTCCGGCAGGTGAATTTATCTCAGCAGCGCAGGATTTTTTTGCGCAAGGCGGTAAAGGACTAAATGTCACCGTACCTTTTAAAATAGATGCCTTTGATTTTGCACAAGAACTGACACCACGTGCGCAGCGTGCCGGTGCAGTAAATACCCTGGTGCGACAGGAAGACGGCAAAATACTCGGCGACAACACCGATGGCATAGGTATGGTGCATGACATGCACAACCTCGGTTGGGACATCCAGCACAAGCGCGTATTGGTGTTGGGTGCCGGCGGTGCAGTACGCGGTATATTGCAGCCGCTCCTGGCGGAGCAGCCTTCGCAAGTGGTTATTGCCAATCGCACTTTGTCAAAAGCCCAGGAACTTGCGACAGAGTTTCATGACCTGGGTGATGTCAGGGCCTGCGCCTATGAAGCATTAGCCGGTGAAAAATTCGATATTATTATTAACGGAACCTCAGCCAGCCTGCAGGGTGAATTGCCGCCTTTACCCCCGTTGCTGTTAAATGAAAATGCTGCCTGCTATGACATGATGTATGGAGCAGAGCTGACCGTATTTTTGCAATGGGCCAGCGATAATGGTGCAGCAAAATTGGCGGATGGTTTGGGGATGCTGGTGGGCCAGGCCGCCGAAGCTTTTTATGTATGGCGGCATCTGCGGCCGGAAGTTGTGCCTGTGATTACCGCCTTGCGGCGACAGCTAAATGAGAAAAAATAATCCCAAAAGCGCTTTTTAAAGCTGTAGTCGGTTTTTGCCTGGCATGGACAGACAAATCCCAACAATAAAATCCTTTTGGCCCGAGAAACTACTTGATTTGAACATCATAAGTTTTACCTATGGCCAGTTCGGGAGTAGACTGGGTAGATTCAGATAATCCTGGCTTTCCGGAATTAATACACGCACCATGACCCTTATTGAGCTTCGCTACCTCGTCACCCTCGCACAAACCCGGCACTTTGGCCGCGCTGCAGAATTGTGCAATATCAGCCAGTCAGCACTCAGCATGGCGGTACGCAAACTGGAAGAAGAGTTGGGGGTGCTGTTGTTTGAGCGCAATAAATCGGGTATTCGCGCTACCCAGACGGGGGAGCAGATTATCGCGCAGGCACAGCGTGTGGTGACCCAGGCTGACAGTATTACGGCCCTGGCCCAAGCAGATAGAAACCAATTGGCTGGCGAGCTTAAGGTAGGTGCTATTTTTACCCTTGGCCCTTATTTCCTACCGCAATTGATTCCCTCGCTAAAGCTTATTGCCGGTCAGTTAAGCTTACGTTGTTACGAAGGATATAACAGCGATTTACGGCAAAAATTACGTGCCGGTGAGCTGGATGTTATATTGATTTCCCAACCTTTTACTGAAACCGATATTGTCACCCAGGAAGTCTACAGCGAGCCTTTGCAGCTGGTCATGCCGCCCAATCATGCGCTGGCGGCCAAACAATCCATCGCCCTGAGTGATTTGCGGGAACAGACTTTCCTGTTGCTCAGCGAAAGACAGTGTCTGCGTCAGGAGATGCTGGCGGCTTATCCATCGGCGTTGGATAAAAGTATTGAATGCAGTAGCCTGGACACTCTGCGCCACATGATCGCTATTGGGCTGGGAATCAGTATCCTGCCCTCTTCTGCAACCACTTCAGCCCTTTTTTCAGCGCAAGCACTGATTACACGTCCGTTGCAGACCCATCCAAAACGCAAAATTTCACTGGCCTGGCGCGCGAGCTTTCCGCGTCATAAAGCGATTGATGCTGTACGCCGCGCCATACACGCGAGCAGCTGGCAATTTACCACAGCTCACGACAGCTCAAGCTCAGGGTTGTTGGTAGAAAATCAAAGCTGGTAGGCAACTTGGCCCTGGATAAAAAGTTCTTGGGATTTTTTTAGCAAACTCTTAAAGTAGCCGGCTCAGCTATGGCGGTATAAACCTAAAATTATGACCAGCATTAACCCTATAAAAAAAATTGTCATTGTGGGAGGCGGTACATCAGGTTGGATAGCCGCATCCATGCTCTCTTACCATCTCAAGGCCGAACTGTGTGAAATTGAACTGGTAGAATCCGATGATCTGGGCACTATCGGCATCGGTGAATCGACGATCCCGCCGGTGGTGCGCTTGATTCAAAACCTCGGCATCAATGAGCAGGAATTTGTTCAAAACACGCAAGCCTGTTTTAAGCTCGGTATCAAATTTATTGATTGGCGACAAAAAAGCGAATCCTATTTTCATCCCTTCGGCGTGATCGGCAAACGTATAGGCTCACACGATTTCTACCAATGCTGGCTGAAAGCGGCCATGCAGGGCGATGCCTCTCCCCTGCAAGATTTTTCGCCCTGTTCGGTGATGGCAGAACAGGAACGGTTTTTCTGGCCGACACAATTGCAGAATACGCCGATTGGCGGCGCGAACTATGCCGTTCACCTGGACGCAAAATTAGTGGTGGACTATCTGCGCGAATACGCCCGTGAGCGCGGAGTGAAACGCTCGGAAGGTATTGTTGAAACCCTGACACAATGCGCAAACGGCAATATTGAAAAACTTGTTTTAAAAGACGGGCGGGAAATTTGCGGCGATTTTTTTATCGATTGCACCGGGTTTAAAGCATTGCTTATTGAAAAGACTCTAGGCGTAGCTTTTGAAGACTGGTCAAAATACCTGCCCTGCGACCGTGCAGTTGTCGTAAAAACTACGGCCATTGAAAAGCGCCCGCCCTATACCACTGCAACTGCCCGCAAGGCAGGCTGGAGCTGGAAGATTCCATTGCGCAACAGCACCGGCCATGGCTATGTTTATTCCAGCAAATTCTGCAGTGATGCCGATGCAAAATCTACGTTGTTAAGAAATCTTGATGCACCGCGAATCAATGATCCCCGTGTGATTAACTTCTCAACTGGCTGCCGTACCAAAATGTGGGAGAAAAACTGTCTTTCGCTGGGACTGGCATCCGGTTTTATTGAACCGCTGGAGTCCACGTCAATCCATTTAATTGCGCGTGGTATGGATTTCTTTTTGCGATTTTTTCCTGACCGGGATTGTGACCCGAGCCTGATCAAAGAATACAACCGTCGCATGAAGGCTGATTTTGAAGAGGTGCGCGATTTTATTGTGCTGCATTACTGTATGACTGAGCGCGAAGACACACCTTTCTGGCGCTGGTGCAAAACCATGGAATTACCGGAGTCTTTGCAAGAGCGTATTGCTCTGTTTAAAGGGCACGGCCTGGTGCGTGAAGGCACTGATGAATTATTCCGTGCGACAAGCTGGCAATCCATCTTTGAAGGCATGGGCGTTCGTCCCAGCAAATATTGTCCGCGTGTCGATAATATGGATTACCAGGAAATCAGTGATACGCTGAAAATCGCACGACAAGCCATACAATCAATGGTAAAAAATTTGCCGACCCACGACGATTTCTTGCGGCAGAATTGCAACGACATATGATGTTTGTAAAATGGTTAAATGAACTTAAAAAAAACCCTGCAGAGCATCTGCAGGGTTTTTTTACACATAGGGCAATTACAGTGTTTTGCGGCGCGCAAGGGACAACAAGCCCAAGCCAACCATCATTAGGATAAAGGGAGATGATTCCGGAACTGAAGTACCGCCTGATTTGGTGTTTGTGAAAGAGAAGCTTAAATCGTTAAAGCCCCATTCACCTTCCGGAGTACCGTATAAATCTTCAAAACTTACCAGGGTAGTATTCGGTGCCCAGTTTTCCTGGACACGGGCATGGAACAAGCCGTCAGCGTTGCGTGATGCTGGACCGGTATACCAGTCGTAGCCGGTATCATTGACGTGTAGGCGGAATATCAATTCAGTGCCTGCAGCAAAGGTACCGAGGCTGACAGAATTTCCTACAGGCGTTATTTGGTTATTGAAGATAAAGTCCAGACCCAGATAGAGGTCATTGCTGTATGACGCAGAATTGCCTTCATATTTAGCGATAACTTCACCGCCGGAAGCGATTACGGTAAAACCTTCAGTGCCAATGGCTGCAATGGGATGAGCCATTACATCAGCGGTAAAAAGTAGGGCGGCACCTACGGAAGCGATTTTTGCCAAAAATTTCATAATGTTGCTCTCTTGTGTGTCGTTAGTGTTTTTAATGATTTAAACGCAACGGGCTTATCAGCAAATCCAGTGCCATGAATATTTATTCGTTGGTATTAAGGCACTTACAGCAAGAGCAGGAAAGAGAGGTTGATCGATTTGTAAACAAATTCGACATGCCGACAGCAACGTGGAAAGATTTTCCGGCACTTGTTACAGCTTTGGTGGCGTCCGATTTTTCTCGCTTTTTCTTATCTTTATTCAGCTGGACTTGATAATGCTTCCAACTCGGCAATGTGGATATTCTTTAATTTAACGTAGTTACCTGCGGAATATTGAAAGAAAGCCTTTTCACTTTCTTTTAAAGGGCGAGCTTGTTTACAGGGCGAGCCGACATACAGATAGCCGCTTTCCAATCGCTTGCCAGGAGGAACCAGGGTTCCCGCACCTATAACAACTTCATCTTCTATAACTGCACCATCCAGGATGGTAGAGCCTATGCCTACCAAAACCCGGTTACCGATTGTACAGCCATGTAAATTAACGGAGTGGCCAATAGTGACGTCATTGCCAATGGTTAAAGGATGGCCTTCAGGGTTAAAACTACTGGCATGGGTAATATGTAAAACCGAGCCATCTTGAATACTGGTGCGTTCGCCTATACGTATACGATGCATATCACCGCGAATAATTGCGTAGGGCCATATTGAAGAGTCGTCGCCAACGTGCACATTGCCAATCACTATAGCGGCAGGGTCTACATAGACATGCTCGCCGAAGTGGGGATGCTGGCCTTGGTAGCTGCGAATACTTAAGGGGTTTTGGTTATGTTTCATAAGCTGATCTCTTTCCAGGCTACTAATTGACAGGTTCGTCTGGGCCATTGCGATTTTTTCTAAAGTGCATCCTGTTTACGTTGTATCATACAGGAAAATATTCGTATTATTTTGTTTGGAGTTGCCCATGGCTAACCCGCTTTTAGAATCCCATGTATTACCGCCTTTTTCGGCTATAGAAGCTACTCATATTGAACCGGCGCTCAGTCAGATTATTAATGAAAGCCGCGCTTATCTACACCAACTTTTGAAGAATTTAACGCAGCCCGGTTGGGCAACTCTGGTTGCGCCTTTGGAGGAACAAGGTGATAAGTTAGATCAAGCCTGGTCACCGGTCAGTCATCTGAATGCAGTGCGCAACAGCGATGAATTGCGCAATGCTTACACGGTGGGTATTGCCTTGTTAACCGAATACGGAACTGAGCTGAGCCAAAACGAAGACCTGTTCAAGGCTTACCAACAACTGGCTGATAGTGCTGAGTATAAAAATTTATCGCAGGCGCAAAAGCAAACGGTAGACAATGCCCTGCGCGATTTCCGTTTAGGTGGCGTTGCTTTAAGTGCAGAAGATAAAAAACGTTATGCGGAAATCCAGCAGCGTTTGTCAGAATTATCCACCCGGTTTTCCAACCATGTTTTGGATGCAACCCAGGCCTGGTATAAACATTTTGATTCTGCAGAAGCACTAGCGGGTTTACCGGAATCTGCGCTAGCGCAAGCCGCCCAGGCGGCACAGAAAAAATCACTGGATGGCTACGTGATCACCTTAGATTTTCCATCCTATTATGCCGTGATGATGTACGCCGACAACCGCACCTTACGCGAAGAGATTTATACCGCCTACGTTACCCGTGCGTCAGCACAATCCCAAAAAACCAATGCAGAAAATAACATAGAGTTTACCGCTGAATTTGATAATACAGCCATTATTGCGGAGACACTGGCACTACGCCATGAATTGGCACAATTGCTGGGCTTCAATAATTATGCTGAGCGGTCACTCGCAACCAAAATGGCGCAAAGTCCGCAACAGGTGCTGGATTTTTTGCAAGAACTCGCGCAAAAATCCAAGCCCTATGCGCAACAGGATTACGCAGAGCTTTGCGCGTTTGCGGCGCAAAACGGCTGCACCGATTTACAGTCCTGGGATACGACTTATTACAGCGAAAAACTGCGGGTAGAAAAATATGCTGTATCGCAAGAAGAATTGCGCCCTTACTTTCCCGCTGAAAAAGTCATTAGCGGAATGTTCGATGTTGTGGGCCGTTTGTTTGGTATACAAGTGCAACAGTCCACAGGTTTTGACACTTACCATCCGGATGTACGCTTTTATCAGATTTTCAGGAATAAGGAACATATCGCCAGTTTTTACCTGGATTTATTTGCACGCGAAGGTAAGCGCGGCGGTGCCTGGATGGCGGATGCGCGCGTGCGCCGCCAAACCGCAACAGGCGTGCAATTGCCTGTGGCGTTTTTAACCTGCAATTTTACACCACCGGTTGGCGATACACCGTCGCTGCTCACGCACGATGAGGTGACCACCCTGTTCCATGAATTCGGCCACGGTTTGCACCATATGTTGACCCAAATTGATGTGGCTGCCGTAAGCGGTATCAACGGTGTGGCGTGGGATGCGGTGGAATTACCCAGCCAATTTATGGAAAACTGGTGTTGGGAACCGGAAGCGATTCCGCTGATTTCCGGTCACTACCAAACGGGCGAACCTTTGCCGCAAGTGTTGCTGGATAAAATGCTCGCCGCCAAAAATTTCCAATCCGGTTTGCAAATGTTGCGGCAGATTGAATTTTCGCTGTTCGATTTCCGCTTGCACGCTGAATACGATCCTGCGAATCCGCGCAGCGCGCAAGATGTACTGCAAGATGTTCGCCGCGATGTTGCTGTAGTCTTACCGCCTGTATTCAATCGCTTTGAAAACAGTTTCAGCCATATTTTTGCCGGCGGTTATGCAGCCGGGTATTACAGCTATAAATGGGCAGAAGTTTTATCGGCCGATGCGTTTTCACGCTTTGAAGAAGAAGGTATTTTCAACACAGCAACCGGCGAAAGTTTCCTGCGCGAAATTTTGCAACAGGGCGGCAGCCAAACACCGATGGAATTATTTGTAAAATTCCGTGGCCGCGAACCCACTATAGATGCACTTCTGCGCCATTCCGGTATTGTGCTTGGGGAGTCGGCGTAATGGCCTACTCCACCAAGCGACGCTTTATGGCAGGCGCGGTATGCCCGCGCTGTTCGACTATGGATTCGATTGTGGTTTACAACCTTGATGGGAAAGATTTCCGGGAGTGTGTCAGTTGTGCTTTCAAGGAGGAGATGCGTATTAATATTGCGTCAGGTGAGCTGGATACTCGTGTGAACCACAAGCATGATGAGCCGCAGGAGATACAGGTGGTCACGATTGTATCAACACCGTCTGATCATTGATGGCGTCTAATGGTGGAGGCTGGGCGCTTTGGCGTTGCTGAAATCCAGCACTATGGCCAAGTCTTCGGTCAGGCATGGCCAGCGTTTTAATTCTTGCGACCAACCGCGTGATTTGTGCAGTGCAATATAGTGTTGGAAACTCTCGCCTGCAAAACTGTATTGGTTTAACAGAAGCTCAGCCGAAAACAGAACCGCTTGGTCCAGTTCGTTGGCGTAAGGCTCACCGATAAGTTCATGTGCAACTACATTTGCACGAGTCATATCCATAGGGGCGAGCGGAATGCCGCAGTAGCCGATAAAGCGGTCGTTGACCTCTTCCAGCAAGCGATGCGCAAGGTAGGCTTCATCCAGCAAGGCTTCCAGCTGTCCGTGCCCACCGACTATATCCGGTGGAGTCAGGAAATAATCGCTGGCAATGTTAAGCAGCGGCAGGATACCTTCAAAAATACCCGCCTCTTTGGTGATATCGCTGATAGCTTCAATAAACTCAGGCACCTGGGCAATATAGCGAACCACAAATTCAGACAAGAGTTGCTCTGCCTCTTCATGGGGAAGTTTGATTGCCTCGTGCAAATGATGCGCACGTACGCTTAAGAGTCGGGAGAGCTGTGTGGAGGCACTGTCCTGCTGCTTGGCGCTGTGTATCAATTGGCGGATATGGAGAAGTTTCTCATTCATTAATCGTTATAGTGCTAGATAGACCTGGTATTAAAACCCAAACGGATTGTCCTTCGAATGGCTTAACGATAACCCATGACGGCGCAATCGCAAGGTAGGGTTAATACCGAGTTTTTATATTAACTGGGAAGAAATGAATATTTGCGCCGGAGCTGTGCGGCGATAAATCCAGGGCTCAGGAGGGTAGGAAGAGAGTATCGGTAAAACTTGAACCCTGCCGGTCGGCCGTAAAAGTGGCTCGGTTTACTGTGAATCAAGAGCGCCTTCAGGATATAATTCGCGCTTTCGTTATCGCCCGGCTTATGGAGCCCTAGATGTCAGATCGTATTGCCCCCGATCCACGAGTTGCAACGGTAGCCCGCAACACCCTGGAAACCAAAATCAGCGTCAGCCTCAACCTGGACGGTGCCGGCAAAGGTGTATTCAACACCGGTGTGCCTTTTCTGGAGCATATGATGGACCAGATCGCCCGTCACGGCATGATTGACCTGGATGTTACCTGCGATGGCGACACCCATATTGACGATCACCATTCGGTAGAAGACATCGGCATCACCATCGGCCAGGCGATTGCCAAGGCTGTGGGTGACAAGAAAGGTATCCGTCGCTACGGCCATGCCTACGTTCCGCTGGATGAAGCCCTGTCGCGCGTGGTGATAGATTTTTCCGGCCGCCCCGGCCTGGTGATGCAAATTCCCTTTACCCAAAAGCGTATCGGTCACTTTGATACCGAACTGTTTTGGGAATTCTTCCAGGGCTTTGTAAACCATGCGGGTGTGACCTTGCATGTTGATAATCTGCGCGGCCACAACGCCCACCACCAGATTGAAACTGTATTTAAAGCCTTCGGCCGCGCCTTGCGCATGGCGCTTGAGCTTGATCCGCGTATGGAAGGCATAATGCCCTCTACCAAAGGTAGTTTGTAACCCATGACCCAAGCTGTTAAAAAAAGCCAGACGGTTGCCGTTATCGACTACGGCATGGGCAACCTCCATTCGGTTGCCAGCGCCTTAAACCATGTCGCTCCCGAACAAACCGTTGTGGTCACCTCTGACCCTGCTGTGGTTGCGGCGGCAGACCGGGCGATCTTTCCCGGTGTGGGCGCAATTCGCGATTGCATGGGTGAAATCAACCGTCTCGGCTTTGATAAATTGCTGCGCGAGCAAATTGCCACCGGCAAGCCTGTGCTGGCGATTTGTGTGGGTATGCAAGCCCTGATGGATCACAGTGAAGAAAACAACGGGGTAGATTGCATTGGCATTATTCCCGGCGAAGTGCGTTTTTTTGGTGAGCATTATCTTGATGCCGATGGCAACCGGCTAAAGGTTCCTCACATGGGCTGGAACCAGGTTACTCAGACGGTCGACTTGCAAGGTCGGCATCATCCGCTGTGGAAGGATATTCCGCAAAATAGCCGCTTCTATTTTGTGCATAGTTTCTATGTGCTGGCAGAAGATGCGCGTTTGGTGGCAGCGACCTGTGATTACAGCCTGCAATTCAATGCTGCGCTGGCTCGCGATAATCTGTTTGCGGTGCAGTTCCATCCCGAAAAAAGCCATACCGCTGGATTGCAGTTGTTAAAGAATTTTTTACAGTGGGATGGCAAGGTGTAGAGCCTTTACCCGGATGAGGATAAGTCTCTGAGGCCCGTCGTGAAACCATCTATGGGGCTCGGATGCGGCATTCATGCCGCATTCGGTCTCAGAAACTTCTCCTCAATCCTGACCGACCTTAAACAGAACCCAAGAGATTTTTGATGTTAATTATCCCCGCCATTGATTTAAAAGACGGCCAGTGTGTACGTTTACGCCAAGGCTTGATGGACGATTCCACCGTATTTTCTGACGACCCCGTCGCTATGGCGGCGCAATGGGTTGAGCAGGGTTGCCGCCGTTTGCACCTTGTGGATTTAAATGGTGCCTTTGAAGGCAAGCCGATGAATGGCGGCGTGGTAACTGCTATTGCCAAAGCCTACCCCAACTTGCCTATCCAGATTGGCGGTGGAATCCGCAGCGCTGAAACCATTGAGTATTACCTCAATGCCGGTGTGCACTATTTGATTATCGGTACCAAAGCGGTAAAAGAACCACAATTTGTGACAGATATGTGCAAACAATTTCCCAGCCACATTATTGTCGGCCTGGATGCAAAAGACGGTTGGGTTGCCACCGACGGTTGGGCAGAAGTGTCAAACATCCAGGCTTCAGAATTGGCCAAGCGTTTTGAACAAGACGGTGTAAGCAGCATTGTCTACACTGATATCGCCCGCGATGGCATGATGCAGGGCGTCAATGTGCAGGCGACTGTGGCTATGGCGCAGGCATCCAGCATTCCGATTATCGCCTCCGGCGGTGTCACCAATATGGCTGATATCATTGCCCTCAAAGCCGAATCCCACAAAGGTATTTGCGGTGCAATTACCGGTCGCGCAATTTATGAAGGCACGCTGAGCATGTCGGAAGCGCAAGCTTATTGTGATGCGAATTAAAGGGTAACTATGGCACTCGCAAAACGAATTATTCCCTGTCTCGATGTGGACAATGGCCGCGTGGTAAAAGGTGTGCAATTCCTGGATATCCGCGATGCCGGTGATCCGGTGGAAATTGCCAAGCGCTACAACCAGGAAGGTGCCGATGAAATCACCTTTCTGGATATCACGGCCACGCACCAGGGTCGCGATACAACGGTGCATACGGTAGAAAAAATTGCCAGCGAAGTCTTTATTCCGTTGACGGTTGGAGGTGGGATTCGCACGGTGGAAGACATTCGCACCATGCTTAACGCGGGTGCTGATAAGGTGAGTATCAATTCAGCGGCGGTGTTTAACCCCGATTTTGTGAAAGCAGCTTCCGACCGTTTTGGCGCGCAATGTATTGTAGTTGCGATTGATGCTAAAAAAGTCAGCCAGGAAGGTGAAGAACCGCGTTGGGAAATTTTCACTCACGGTGGCCGCAAGCCTACAGGTATTGATGCGGTGGAGTGGGCAGCAAAAATGGCCGGTTTCGGTGCAGGTGAAATCCTGCTGACCAGTATGGATGGTGACGGTACCAAACAAGGTTACGACCTGGGTGTGACGCGTGCGATCAGCGATGCTGTATCTGTACCTGTCATTGCGTCTGGCGGGGTGGGTAACTTGCAGCATCTGGTGGATGGTGTGACCTTGGGGCGTGCGGATGCCGTATTGGCAGCCAGTATTTTTCACTTTCGCGAATACACTGTTCCCCAGGCAAAAGAATTTATGCGCGAGCATGGGATAGAAGTACGAATTTAAGAAATGTAGAAAGTCGTACATGAAAAAGGGCGCTCATAGAGCGCCCTTTTTATATTCTGTTCTTGGAATTGGCAGTGATTTATGCTGCGCGGTATTGCTTCAGGATATCGATCACTTTGGGTTCTGATGCACAGATGAAATCTATAAACTCACCGACACCAACTTCAGCATCATCGCGACTGTCAAATGGGCCTATGTCCACGCCCTCGCGAGTGCTGTAATACCAGTAGCCATCTTTTTGCAGAAAACGACCGCTGCGATCCGGTACTGTACCTTGTTCGCCCGCACGATTGGATATAGCCATGTTTAATCCTCACAAATAGATGGTGCTTTTCAGCAGATTTTCCTTAACGCCAGTTCGGAATACGAACCTGGATGATTATAATCACTAAATAAATCTTCTGAATATACTTAGTTAGCATTAAAGCAAGATTATTTAATAACCAAAAATATGGAAATGCATAATACCGATTCTGTCGTACAAATCAACTTTGGTGTGCGATTCAAGCAATGTTTGCGGTGTCGGGCAGTAGGCTCGCTCCCCTGGCACTGGGGCAAATTTAACAGCGGTGTGGATTTCTGTCCGGGGTTTGAGCAACTGTGAGACATAAACCAACCTGACTTCCTGTTTTTCCAGTAAGGGTTGCATGGCTTCAAGGACGCCAAGTGTAGTCGGGTAGGGGTGGCCTATGGCGACAGCTGAGCCGCGTTGCCGGGCAAATTGCAGGGCGCGGTTCAGTTGGTACTCAATTGCCCTGGTTTCGTTGAGGTCATCAAGAAAGACATCGCGTTTGAGGCTCGGTACCTGGTATTTGTGGGCTATATCCAGGGCTTTGGTGTTGACGCTGGTGCGGCTATCCACAAAGAAAAGTCTGCGCCGGTCCAGCTCTTCCATTAACCACTGCATGGGTTCAGCTTCCTGGGTGAGCTGGCTACCCATATGGTTGTTGGCGCCCAGGGCGTAAGGAATATTGTCGAGATTCTGCCGAAGTGTACTTAAAAATGCGGTTTTACCCATGCCGCTGACCAATCCCCCCTTTCCAATCGGCATGTTGCTGATGGCGCTCATGGGCAGATGTACCATCAGCTCCTTACCGTATTGATGGGCCAGTTTGGCACTGCTTATCCCATGGGGTGTGAAGGGCAATACCGACAATGTGAAGGCTCCCTTTAGGCGCGCAGCGCGCTCGCTTTGTACCTGGTTGTAACCTATGTCGTCGATGATGATGGCGAGCCGGGCGTCGGCCTGCACCCTGGAACTTGCTATAACTGCTAGTCCCACACTGAGCAAGACAGACAACGCCCTGGTCATTATCAGGGTTTATCCTGGAGCGGAGGTTTCACTTCTATAGTAGGAGTAGGGGCAACAGCAGGCGCGGTACGTTTATTGGTTTCAGGGCTATCGCCCAGGGAGGTTGGCTGGCCGAGGATGTGCAGGCCTTTCAGCAGGTTAATCGCATCCAGCACCTGGTTGTCTTTCAGGATATCGTTATTGATAGCCGCTTCGCGCTCGCGGTTACTGCTACCGATTTCCTGCCCGTCTTTATTACCTATATGACCGGCCAGGTCTGCTTCTGACATGGGTGTCCTCTGGCCGGTAAGGTTGGTGCTTTTTTCCAGGCGAACATCCGGATCTATACCCTTAGCCTGGATTGAGCGACCATTGGGAGTGTAATACAAGGCTGTAGTAAGTTTTATAGCGCGGTCGTCGGTGATGGGAATGACGGTTTGCACCGAGCCTTTACCGAAGCTGCGTGTACCCATGATGATGGCGCGCTTGTGGTCTTGCAGTGCGCCCGCCACGATTTCAGAGGCCGAGGCCGAGCCGCTGTTAATCAACACTACCAAAGGTAAACCGTTGGCGAGATCACCGGGGGTGGCTGCATAACTCAGGGTGCTGTTCTCCATCCGGCCCTGGGTATAAACCACGGTTCCACTTTCTAAAAAAGCATCCGCAACCTCAACAGAAGCCTGCAGTACGCCGCCGGGATTATTGCGCAAATCCAGTACAAGACCTTTGGTCTTGGGATGTTGTTTCAGGCTTTCACGCAATCTTTCGCTGAAGTCGCGGCCAGTATTGGATTGGAACTGGGCAATACGGATGTACAGATAATCGTCGGCTACAGGTTTTACCACAACGCTTTGAACATGGATCAGATCGCGGATGATAACCACCTCGATAGGTTCATCGACCCCTTTGCGTTGCAGGCTGATTTTAATGGGGGTGTCTTTGGGGCCGCGCATCAGGCGGGTGGCATCGGTAAGCGCTTTGCCTTTCATGGTCTGGTCGTCGATGCGCACAATAATATCGCCTGGCTTAATACCGGCTTTTTGTGAGGGTGAGCCATCCAGGGGGGTGATGACTTTGATTGCACCGTCATCAATGCCCACTTCAAGCCCTACCCCGCCGAATTCACCGCTGGTGGTAGCTTGCAGCTCGGCATAGTCTTCTTTATCCAGGTAGGCAGAATGCGGATCAAGTTCGGAGATCAGGCCTTTGATGGCGTACTCCAGCATTTTGGAATCGCTGACGTCTTCCACATAACTGGTGCGCACGTGGTCATAGGCGCGGGTAAAGGTACGCAGCTCATCAAGTGGTAAGAGGCCGTCAGGAGTCGGTGTCGGTTTTTTCTTGTCGGGAGCGGCAACGGCAGGTGTGCCGACCAGCAGTAACAGGCTAACCACGGCAATGACACGGGATCCTTTAGGGGAAAAGCCCAACATCTACATCTCCGAAACAGCGCACAGGCGCCAACAAGTAAATCGTTATTTTATACAGCCTAGGCGCGTGCCAGCCATTCTGCCGGATCTATCGCTTTGCCCTGGTAGCGAATTTCAAAATATAAACCCGTTTCATTTTGTCCGCCGGTATTGCCGACACTTGCAACGGTTTCACCGGCCTTAACAGCATCGCCCGCTTTTTTAAGCAGGCGCTGGTTGTGTGCGTAGAGGCTTAGGTAACCTTCACCGTGGTCAATAATCAGGAGTAATCCCTGGCCGCGAAAATAATCGGCAAAGACTACGCGGCCGTAGTGCACGGCTTGCACTTGCTGGCCTGCATTGGCATCAATCAATACCCCGTTCCACTGCAATTGTCCGGCAACCTGGCTGCTGCCAAAACCGTGGGCAATCCGGCCCTGGGTGGGCCAGGGCAAGCGTCCTTTGCGGCCGCTGAATTTTTCACCGGCATTGGGCAGGGGAACATAGCTGGGTGCAGCGGCAAGGCTGGTGGTTGCACGGGTTACTTTTTGCAGCAGTGCCTGTAACTGACGACGATCTTCCTGCATATCTTGCAAGGCTTTATCTTTGCTGGAAATAGTGGCGTTAATTTTAGCGAGTGTCTGTTTGCGTTGCGCTTGCGCATCTTGCAGGCTGGCTTGCTGTTTACCCAATTCTTCCTGGATAGTTTTCAGCTCTGCTGTCTTTTGTGCGATTTGCGGCTCGAGTTCGTTGAGCTGCGCAATAGTATCAAGGTATTTTTTCATCTTTTCGGCATGCGCTGCCATAAAATAACTGTGGTATTTCATCATGCGTGAAATACGCTCGGGAGATTCCTGGTTCAGGAACACTTTGAATTGCGGTTGTTGCCCAAGCTGATAAGCGGCGCGTACCTGCTCAGCGGCTTGGGCTTGTTGCTTTGCACGGGCTTTTTCCAAATTGCCGCGCTCTTTGTTCAAGTCATCAATCTGTTTATTCTGGCTGTTGATTTCCTGTTGGATTTTTTCAACTTTCTTTTGCAGCTCACTCATCTGCGTTTCATTTTTTTGCAGCTCCTGCTGTACGCTGGTGCGAGTGCCCTGTACTTTTTTTAATTCTTTTTGCAGCTCTGCAATATCTTTCTGCAATTTTGCCATATCAGCTTTTTCATCACTTAATGCGTATGGCGGAAGCGTCAGCGTTATGGATAACAAACTTAAGCAAAGAAATTTTTTCATGGGATTTGTTTAGCTATTTTCCAATTGTTTAAGGGAACCTGCGCGCGGGAGGCGACGGAAAATTAAACAAGGTATGAAACAATATTTTTTAAGTATTGCCTATTCACCGCTCCGGTTCCTCCCCCTCGTAAAGGGGGAGGTCGGGAAGAGGTTATTTTTCTACTGTAATTAAATTCCTGCCGGTCATCTCCGCCGGTTGCGGTAGGCCCATCAATGCCAGCATGGTGGGTGCAACATCGGCCAATGAACCACCTTCGGCAATGTTGCCTTTGCGTGCACTGCAAAATATAAAGGGAACGGGCAGGGTTGAGTGTTGTGTATTGGGCTGGCCGGTTTCATCGTCAAACATTTCCTCAACGTTGCCGTGGTCAGCGGTAATTAATGCATCGCCCCCCATTTTTTCTACTGCTGCCAGCACGCGGCCCAGGCAAATATCAATAGCTTCTACGGCTTTGGTGGCCGCTTCCATAATGCCGGAGTGGCCGACCATGTCGCAGTTGGCATAGTTACAAATAATTGCATCGTATTTGCCCGATTCAATGGCTTCAACCAGTTTGTCGGTGACTATGGGTGCATTCATTTCAGGCTGTAAATCGTAGGTGGCGACCTGCGGTGACGGAACCAGGATACGGTCTTCGCCAGGGTAAACCACTTCATTACCGCTGTTAAAAAAGAAGGTGACGTGTGCATATTTTTCTGTTTCAGCGATGCGCAACTGGGTTTTGCCCAAGCTGGAAATATATTCACCGAAGGAGTTGGTCAGGTCTTCAGGTGGAAAGGCAATAGGTGCTTTGATGTTGGATGCGTATTCAGTGGTTTGTACGAAGTGTGCAATATGCGGATGCAATTCGCGTTCAAACCCGGTGAAGTTTTCGTCGATCAATGCGTAAGTAATTTCGCGCGCGCGGTCGGGGCGGAAATTCATAAAAATTACCGAGTCGCCATCGTTGATGGTGGCAACTTCTTCGTCTTCAGCGCAGATGACCGTTGCTTTTACAAACTCATCATTTTCACCGCGCTCATAAGCGGCTTTTAAACCGTCTATAGCGGTCAGGGCATCAAAACCGGCATCGCCGGTAACCATAACATCGTAGGCCGTTTTAACACGATCCCAACGATTGTCGCGGTCAAGTGCATAGTAGCGGCCAACAATAGACGCGATGCGGCCGGTGCCTAATTCCTTAAATAAATCCTGTGCGTGTTGCAGTGATGCTTCGGCACTGCGCGGGGGACAATCGCGGCCATCCAGGAAGGCGTGCAGGTAAACTTCCATTGCACCGCGCTGTACTGCCAGTTTCATCATGGCGTAGATATGGTCCTGGTGGCTGTGCACGCCACCGTCAGAAAGCAAACCTAAAATATGCACTGCTTTACCGCTGGCAATAGCGCTGTCGATAGCGTTTATATACACGGGGTTGGTAAAGAAATCGCCATCGCTGATAGCTTTGTTTATGCGCGTAAAACTTTGGTAAACCACCCGCCCTGCACCGAGCGTCATGTGGCCTACTTCACTGTTGCCCATTTGTCCTTCAGGCAGGCCGACGGCCAGGCCTGAGGTTTCAATTAAGCTCTTGGGATTGTTGGCCCAGAGTTTGTCGAATACAGGTTTGTGGGCGGCGGCAATCGCGTTGTATTTTGTTTTTTCAGAATGTCCGAAACCATCGAGGATAAGAAGTACTACCGGTTTTTTTGTGGCTGTCATAGCGCAATCACTTCTCAGATAAAGGGGATAGGGTTGGTGTGAATGGCAGCTATTCTAGCGGGTTATGGCGGCCATCACTAGCGTGGCGCACAGCCACTGGACGGGTGCGCGGTGATTGGACTAAGCTCGCGTCATGGAATTCCACACAGCGAGTTGCTTCTCTGCCGGTTACAAAAAAACTATGCGTAAACCCGAGCTGCGATATCTGTTAATAAGTTTACTGCTTATGATCTTCAGCGGTCAGTCGCTGACGGCGTTGGCGCTGCCGTGTCACGCTGTTTTTACTGGAGCGGCGATACATACGCAGCAAGATCCTATGAGCATGGGTCACTCAATGCACCATGACATGGATCAGGCTGTGGATATTTCCCTTACCTATCAACCAATGGCGGATAAAGCCAATACGCCTCTGGATTGCTGTAAAACCTCCGGCCATTGCGCTTCTGGTAACTGTTCCCAAGTCCTGGTTGGTGAGCACGTTAGTGTTGTTCCGGGTTTGCCCCGTCACTTGTGGGTTGATATATACCTGAACAAATTACCCATGCGCTTACCTTTTCTCCCCTACCGACCGCCTATTTTGGGTTGATACGGGCAAGTTACGCCTGTAATTTTGGTTCTATCTCTTTTTTTCTATGACCATAGGCGCTGTTTTATTTTGCCTGAGGTTTGGTTTATGTGATTGCCCTGGACTGACGGGTAATGCATTTGGAGTTTTTATGGTTTTAACCAATCATGTACGCGCGTCCAAGGTTCGCGCTGCTGTTTCCGGCGGTACGGAATTTAGCCGCCGTCAATTTGTGATGGGCACCGGTTCCCTGCTGGCGTTGGGTGCTATGGGCCTGCCGTCCTATGCCGGGCAGCTGCTCGGCTTATCCGGCAATGTCCCTGTGTTGGACGGCAACCGCTTTGATCTGCATATTGCCTATCAAAAGGTCAATTTTACCGGGACCGCACGTGTTGCTACCTGTGTTAACGGCGGGCTGCCGGGACCAACATTACGCTGGAAGGAAGGTGAGCGTGTAACCGTGCGTGTGACAAACCATCTTGATGAGGACACATCAATCCACTGGCATGGGATTATCCTGCCGAGCGCTATGGACGGTGTGCCGGGAATGAGCTTTGCAGGCATCAAACCCGGTGAGACCTTTGAATACAGTTTTGATGTGGTGCAAAGTGGCACCTATTGGTACCACAGCCATTCCAATTTCCAGGAGCAAACCGGTTTGGCGGGTGCGATTATTATCGACCCCAAAACCCCTGCCCCCGGGATTAGTTACGACCGGGAAATGCTGGTGATGCTGTCCGACTGGAGCGACAGGGTACCGGCACAGATCTATGCCAAGCTCAAGAAAATGGGCGATTACTACAACTATCGCGAGCGCACATTGGGCGATACCTGGCGCGATCTTAGGACACGCGGTGTCGCTGCTGCCTGGCGGGAGCGCGCCATGTGGAATCGTATGCGCATGAGCGACAGGGATATCGCTGATGTTAACGGCTCCACCTATACCTATCTGATGAATGGCATTACACCTGCGCAAGGCTGGTTAGGGTTATTCAAACCCGGCGAAAAACTGTTACTGCGATTTATCAATGCATCGGGCATGAGTATTTTTGACGTTCGTATTCCCGGCTTGAAAATGACTGTGGTAGCGGCTGACGGTCAGTATGTGCAGCCGGTGACGGTTGATGAATTCCGTATAGCCACTGCCGAAGTTTACGACGTACTGGTAGAGCCGGAGGGCGACCAGGCTTACTGTATCTTTGCCCAAAGCAATGACCGCACCGGCTTTGCGCTCGGCCAGTTGACTCCTTCTAGCGATAAACGTGCACCTGTGCCTGCAATGGACCCTGCGCCTATCCTCAATCATGAGGATATGGGCATGGGAACTATGAATCATGGGCACGAAAATAAGGTTCATCAGCACCACGATGCTGTGAGCCATGACTCCTCCAATCATGATCATTCGGTACATGGTGATTCAGATCACACCGGCCATGGAGCAGACCAAACAGTTGTCGCCGGTGATCACAGTATCCATCATATGGGTGCGACAGTTATGCCGGGAATGGATCATCGCCATATGGGGATCATGGATCACAGCAGCCATGACATGGATGTAATGGATACGCCCGCAATGGATCACACCAGGCACGGAATAACCGCGCCGCTGGCGAAAGCCGGTTTTGGCAGTAACCTTGCTGAGCCGGGCGGCCATCTTGCTGAACCAGTATTGCACCATGCGTCCAGCGAGTTTGGCCCCCAGGTTGATAACCGTGCAACGGCAACGCCCAGCGGATTGGGTGATCCGGGTATAGGTCTGCGCGAACACGCCAGGCACTTTGGACGCAAAGTACTCACTTACGCTGACCTGCGCGGCTTGTATCCCACCTATGACAAGCGTGAGCCCGGACGCGAAATTGAATTGCATCTTACCGGCAACATGCACCGTTACATGTGGTCCATCAACGGCCAGAATTTTATGGAAGCTGCACCCCTGGTGCTTAATTACGGTGAGCGTGTTCGCATAGTACTTATCAACGACACCATGATGACCCACCCCATTCATCTGCACGGTATGTGGAGTGAATTGGAAACCGGTGACCCGGATCACCTGCCGCGCAAACATACGGTTATTGTGCAGCCGGGTTCTCGTATCAGCTATCTGGTGACTGCCGATGCCAAAGGGCGCTGGGCCTACCACTGCCATTTGATCTATCACATGCCCGGCATGATGCGCGAAGTCAGGGTGGTGTAGGCGATGAAAATAAAACCTTTGTTTACCACACTCTTATTAATAAGCCTTGGGCTGCACCCGGACAATACCATTGCCCACGAAGAACATGACCCGCTGTTAACGCATGTGATACTGAACCAGCTGGAGCTGGGCGATAGCCGTCACTCCGGCGCTGTGGAGGCGCAGGCCTGGGTGGGACACGACCTCAATAAGTTCTGGTTAAAAACCGATATTGAACGTGAGCAAGGTACAACGCATCACGCCGACATCCAGGCGCTTTACAGCCGCGCCATAGCACCCTACTGGGATATGCAACTAGGCGTGCGCCATGACCAGAAACCTGTAAAACGCAACTGGGCGGTTATCGGCTTGCAGGGTGTGGCGCCCTATTTCTTTGAATGGGACAGTGCGTTGTTGATAGGCGATTCCGGTCGGGTTGCAATGCGGGTTGCTGTGGATTACGACCTTTTGCTAAGCCAGCGGTTAATTCTCTCGCTCAACCTGGAATTTACTATGTACGGTCAGGATGATCTTGATGCAGGTATGGGAGCCGGTTTGGCAGACAGCCGGGCCGGTTTGCGGTTGCGCTATGAACTGCGCCGGGAGTTTGCGCCCTACATTGGCATCAACTGGAACAATCGCTATGGTAAAACAGCAGATATTGCCGAGGCGCGTGGCGAACAGCCTCAGGATATCCAGTGGGTATTAGGGCTGCGCGCCTGGTTTTAATAAAGCCTTTTTCCAAGGATTGCCTGCTGTGCAAGTAGCACTTTAGCGCCATAATCTACACATTTTTTGCTTATAACTAAAAAGGTGTTTCCTAAATACACAAGTTGATTTTAATGCTGGAAATTTGTTTTTTGTCTCGTTAGAGTGCGCACACCAGCTGAGTACAACCACTGGCAACAATAATAATTAATAACAATCGTGGTGGTGTTTGCAAACAATAATCGATAACAGATTGCAAAACACCAACCGCGACGTTTTCACCTCTCCTAAGAATATTCCCGCTATAAAATCCTTTTCACCTGTTTATTAAATGTATTGTGTTTTTCAAACAGCGTTTATTTTTAAAGCGTACAATTGCTATCCCAACCACTATTATTCTTTTATATAGTGGGCGGTATAAAACAGAAAATAATTTTCAATATTTGCGCTCCAATAGACAGCATTATGGCCGCCGCTGGCACTCTGCCATTGCACCCGAATACCTTGGGTTAACAAGTGCCGGTAAAAAATCTGGTTAACCTTATACAAGCTATCTTCCGTCCCTACGTCCAGATAAACATCCGTCGCACGCAAATCCCTCGATTGCGCGAGCAAAAACGGATCACGCCGGGCACGCAATTCGGGCGAGGTGTATAGCCAATCGCGCTGGCCGATAAACATATCCTTATTGGTGTAATCCCACAGTGCGGAGCTATGCGCGCCAATTTTGCTAAACAATTCCGGGTAGTTGAATCCCAAATAAAGTGCAGCAAAACCACCCATGGAATAACCCTCAATAAATCGACCTTCGCGCCGCGTGTCGGTATTGAATTGCTGGTCAATGTACGGGATCAGTTCTTTGATCAGGTAATCTTCATACAAGCCTATAGTGCCGCCGCCAGAATTCGGGTTTTGTGCTTGCGTTGAGTTAACACCGAAACTGTTTTTGTAATCGGGCACCACTATGATCAGCGGCAGCAGCCTGCCTTCAGCAATCATTGTGTCTGCTGTTCGGTTGAGGCTCATAAAGCCATTGAACATTGAATACTGGTTGCCGCCATAGCCGTACAGGCTATAAAGCACAGGATAGCGTTTGTCGGCGTCATAGCCTGCTGGCAAATAAATAGCGAAACCTATGCTCGCCTGCAGGCTGTCACTGTAGATATTTTGATAGACCACATGCGAGCCGACAGGGTTCGCATTTTGAGACGAGGTGGATTGCCGGGGTGCATCTGCACTATTCATTCCGGGATGCGGTTTACCTGCGCCACAACCGACAGTGAACAGACATATCCATAAAAAGCAGAACCCGTTTTTTCGCAATAACATAGTGAATTACCCAAAGGTGATTTATAAATGTCTACGAAAAAATCCTAGAGTGTTAAATCATTTAAGTCCCTTGAATAATCCTTAATAATTATTAAGTCGGACTGGGCAGCCTTCGATTGGATAAGCTGTTTGATGTATTCAATACCGCGTTTGGTGCCTATGTTCAGTTCGCGCGCTGCAATCGTGTGTTCGCTATCTTTAATTGTTCACAGGTTTTCAGCGTGAGTGGAGGGAGGGCGAACACCATCTTTACGAGCGGGGGGCATTTTTGCAATCTCACCTTCAATCCAGTTCTTCACGTCTTCTGTTAATTGCTTGCGATCTTTGCCGACTGTTTCAATCGGCTCGCTCAGCACAACAGTAATGGTGCCCGGGTACTTTAAAAAATGCTTGTGCGGCCAGCATTCGGCAGCATTGTGCGCAACGGCAATAATGGGTACACCTGCACTGACGGCAATATCTGCACCGCTGCGCGCATAATTGCCGACCTGGCCAAGCGGTGTACGTGTGCCCTCCGGGAAAATCAATAAATTATTACCTTCTTTCAAGCGCTCTATACCTTTGGTTTTGACATCTTTAAGCGCTTGTATAGGGTTGCTGCGATCAATCGCAATCGGGCGCAGGCTCGCCAAACCCCAACCAAAAAAAGGAATGCGCAATAACTCCTTTTTAAGGATAGTGCTTACGGGGCCAAAATAATATTGCAGGAACATGGTTTCCCACGTGCTCTGGTGTTTTGCCAGAACTACGCAAGGGTAGCGATCAAAATATCGTTTGCCGATGATCTTAAACCTAATGCCGCAGCAAAGATAAAGCCACAGCATGACAAAGCGATTCCATGCGGTGACAATTCGCCAGCGCCATGAATAAGGCAGGAATGGGCGGATGATAACGGCAATCAGCCCAAAGAGCGCACCGGAAAGTGAATGACCTACGATAAAGATTAAACTGCGAAGGTAGAGCACGATATTTTCAACCTAAATTTTCAATCTGGTACCAGAATCATTAGCAATAATAAAATCCGCTGCCGCGGCTAGATCCGCTACTACATGTACTTGCCCGGCTAGAATATATGGCGAACCCGTCTGTAAATGTACGTCTGCCAATTGTGCCAGGGTTTTTTCACCATTGCCGGTTTTTACCAAGATAGGCTTGCAGCCCTTGGTCATTGCCGCTTGCAGATCGCGCAGGCTGTCGCCGATAAAATAACAGCCTTCGGCAGAAATATTAAATTCGGCTTCAATCGCATCCACCATGCCCGCTTTGGGTTTACGGCATTTGCAATTATCGTCGGGTGCATGTGGACAATAAAAAATCGCCCCTAGTTCGGCCTCTTGCTCTTCTACCAGGCCGGTCAATTTTTCATGCATGGCTTCCAGATCATCCAAATCAAATTTACCGCGCGCCAGGCCCGATTGGTTGGTTGCAATCACAGGGATAAAACCGGCTTTGTATAAGCGTGCTACAGCATCAATGCTGCCTGGGATAGGCACACATTCATCGGCTGACTTTACAAAATCATCGCGGTTGTAATTGATCACACCGTCCCGGTCGAGGATGACAAGTTTCATAGTGTTTTTCTCGCTACCTTTTGCTTGATAAGGTATCTGGTTGATGGCGTCAGTTAAATGTGTTTTAGTCGGGAAGTCACCACCCTCGCGCAACGGGGATGACGACTTCCTGTGCAGGATATCGCTTGTAAAGAATTAATTCTTCACCGGAACCAAATAAGAAATATCCGCCACTTCCAAAAACAATCCGCGCAATTGTTGTAACAGCGCCAAGCGGTTTTGTTGCAGCGCCGCATCTTCACACATCACCATAACGCTATCAAAAAAAGCATCTACGGGTTGCTGTAAATCAGCCAGCGCCGCCAAAGCTTTAGTGTATTCGCGCTTGTCAAATAAGGGTGTTACCAACTCTGCCTTGGCGCTGATGGCTCGCGCCAGTTGTTTTTCTGCATCTTCCTGCAGTAAATCTGAATGTATGACTGCATTGGCTGGTGCATTTTGTTTGCTCAATATATTGGATACACGTTTGTTGGCAGCTGCTAACGCCTGCGCCTGGGGCAGCTTGCTGAATTCATGCACCGCAAGCACGCGCTGGTTGATATCCAGCGGTTGTGATAATTGCTTGGCAGTTACTGCCTGGAAAACTTCAACGGGAATGTTGGCATCTTCGTAAAAGGCTCGTAAACGGTCAAGCATATAACCCAACACTTGTTCTACCAATTCATCACCAACGGTTAGGTTTTTGTGTTGATTTTTGGCGAAGGTTAAAAGCTCACGCAAATCTAATGCGAGATTTTTTTCTACCACCTCTTTTGTCTCAATGAGAAGGCGCAACACCGCGATACTTGCTCGACGCAGCGCGAAAGGATCTTTAGAACCTGTCGGTTGTTGGCCGATACCGAAAATACCGCTGATGGTATCCAGGCGGTCGGCCAGTGCAATAATTGCGCCCGTCGTTGTTGCAGGTAATTCATCGCCAGCAAAGCGTGGCAAATATTGCTCGTTCATTGCCGCTGCAACGTCGGCATTTTCACCATCGTTGAGCGCGTAGTAGTAGCCGGCAATACCCTGCATGTTATCGAACTCGCCGACCATGTTAGTTACCAGGTCCGACTTGCATAGTTCGCCTGCACGAACCGCAGAAACTTTATCGGCTTTTAATTCGGTGGCAATCAGTTTTGCAAGCTTGGCAACGCGTTCGGTTTTTTCAAAAACAGTACCAAGTTGCGCCTGGAAGACGATAGTCTTTAAACGCTCGCGCAAAGATTCCAGTGTAGTTTTCTTATCGGTTTCAAAGAAGAAAGCTGCGTCGGACAGGCGCGGGCGAATCACGCGCTCATTGCCGTCAATAATTTGTGAAGGGTCCTTGCTCGCAATATTTGCCACGGTAATAAAGTGAGGCATTAACTTACCCTTGGCATCAATCACGTGAAAATATTTTTGATGCTCTTTCATAGAGGCAATTAAGGCTTCTGCCGGAACTTGCAGAAAGCGTTCTTCAAACTTTCCGGTTAATGCATTCGGCCATTCAACCAGGGCGGTAACTTCGTCTAGAAGGTCTTCGTCAATGACAGCGGTGCCGCCCATTTTTTTAGCTTCGGCTTGTACCTGTTGCGCAATCAGGGCGCGACGCTCTTCGCGATCTGCCAATACAAAACCGGTACTTTTCAGCGTGTCGGCATAATCACTTGCCTGTGCCAGTTCAATAGCCTGGTTGTAATGGAAGCGATGACCGCGAGTCGTACGACCGGCTTGCAGACCTAAAATATTTGCATTTACCACATCTGTGCCGAACAACATAACAAGCCAGTGCACCGGGCGAACAAATTCTTCGCGTTTTGCACCCCATTTCATGCGCTTGGCGATGGGCAATTTTGCGAAAGCATTGCTGGCGATAGTTTCCAGCAACTCAACCGTTTTTTTGCCTTGCTGCGATATTCGCGCCACCAGCTTTTCTGCTTTGCCATCGTTTTCTGTTTTTAAATCCGCAGCGGAAATACCGTTTTTTTCAGCGAAAGCTATAGCTGCTTTGGTTGGCTCGCCTTCGGCATCAAAAGCAATGGCTGCCGGTGGTCCCCAGACAACCAGTTCTTTGGAGGGTGTTTGCGGTGCAAGTTGTTCTACCAGGATTGCCAAACGGCGCGGTGCAGCGAACGACTTAATGGTCTTAAAAGAAAGTTCTTCGGTTTTCAAACTTGCTTCAATCGTATCGTGAAGTGCAGTGATTAATGTTTTGAGCGCTTTGGGTGGTAATTCTTCGGTACCCAGCTCCACTAGAAAATCAGTCATTATTTTTCCTCCGCAGATGCAACAGAACCTTCAGCGGCGGTTGATAAAAGCTCATTACGCAATGCTTCCGGGGCTAAGGGGAATCCAAGTTCTTTACGCTTATCGTAGTAAGCTTGCGCAACAGCGCGGGAAAGTGTGCGTACACGCAGGATAAAACGCTGGCGCTCGGTGACAGAAATGGCGTGGCGTGCGTCCAGCAAATTGAATGCGTGGGATGCTTTCATCACCAATTCATAGGCAGGTAGCGGCAAATTTTTTGCCATCAGGCGCTGGCTTTCTTTTTCGTAAAAATCGAAGGCGTTAAACAGGAATTCGGTATCGGCTTCTTCAAAGTTGTAAGTGGACTGCTCAACTTCATTTTGATGGAACACATCGCCGTAGGTAACCTTTTCACCGTTAGGATTAATGGTCCACACCAAATCAAAAATCGAATCTACACCTTGCAGGTACATGGCGATGCGTTCAATACCGTAGGTGATTTCGCCGGTAACAGGGAAGCACTCCAAACCGCCCACTTGCTGGAAATAAGTGAACTGGGTGACTTCCATACCGTTAAGCCAGACTTCCCAACCCAGGCCCCAGGCGCCCAGGGTCGGCGACTCCCAGTTGTCTTCCACAAAGCGTATATCGTGCACCAGGGTATCAATTCCCATTTCGCGCAGTGAGCCGAGGTATAAGTCCTGGATATTATCAGGAGATGGTTTTAAGGCCACCTGGAACTGGTAATAGTGCTGCAAACGGTTTGGATTTTCGCCATAGCGACCGTCTTTGGGGCGGCGGCAGGGTTGGACGTAGGCGGTATTCCAGGTCTCCGGGCCAATCGCGCGCAGAAAGGTCGCAGGATGGAACGTACCGGCACCCACTTCCAGGTCCAGCGGTTGCAAAATCACGCAACCCTGGCGCGCCCAGTATTCTTGTAAGGCTAAAATCAGACCCTGGAAAGTACTTACATCAGGGCGCTTTTGAGAGCTATTGGTAATGTCAGACACGGGTAACCGGCCTCCGAATACGTATATAAGGGTAAGTCTCAGGCGCTTGCGGGCTGTTGAAACTATCGGTGTTTATTTATGCATGGTAAAAAAATGGACTCGTAATACAAGGAATGCAGCTTTTTCTGGCCATGATGAGGCCACATAAGCGGCTTAACATGTGTATCAGCCTCTAAAGACAAAAGTGCGGCGATTATAGCGGTAGATCGTATTTAATGGCAGGGCCAAGGGAGTAATAGCTGGCCGGGCCCATTTCTTATAAAAAAGTCACAAATCGCCGTGTATTTGCGCTGCATCAAACATCCCCCCAAACCGCTTGATGCAAATCAAGATCGAACAGAGACAGGAGGTTCAATCTATATTCAGGGCCACAGCGCAATGTGGTTATCACAGGTGACAAGAGGATTGAATCATGTTTGTAGCAGGCGTAGTCGCAACAGCATCTCTAGTGGCAACTTTGATCGTTTTGGCCGCGGCAGGAGTGTTGCTGGCATATGTCGATAAATTTCAGGATAAACATCGTGAGCACTATTAACCCAGCATTAAACAGGTTTGCTTGGCTTGTCTAATGGCTGTTTGTACATCGCCCGGTGAACCAAATCGACCGGGCGATGAAAATAGTTTATTGACCGATATGCTTGTTAACAAATTTCACCATTTCTTCAAGCGCTTGTAATCGGGTAGTACCATTTGAGAGGAAGTGATCCTCACCTTTCAGCTCTACCAGGCTCACATCCTTATTTGCCTTTTTTAAGGCTTTGTTCATTTTTTCAGATTGCTTGAAAGGAACACGTTTGTCATCCACTCCATGGATCAGGAGTACTGGAGCTTTGAAGTGATCGGCAAAGCCTTCCGGAGATACGTCTGCCATAGCCTGGGTATCATCCTCACCTTTGGTGAATTGCTGTTCCATATAACTGACTATCCAGCTGTCTTTGCCATGTTCACTTTTATCCCAACTTAACATGGATTTTAAATCGCTGATGCCTGCAATAGATACAACACATTTGTACAAATCGGGTGTAAAGGCGCCGCCGGCAAGTGCTGCGTAACCGCCATAGCTGGCGCCGACGATGCAAACCCTGGCAGGGTCTACAATGCCTTTCTTAACCGCAAAATTAACCGCATCCGTAAGGTCATCCTGCATCTTTTTTCCCCATTCACCATAGCCTGCTTTTTGATGGGCTAAACCGAAACCGTTAGAACCACGGAACTGTGGTTGAATGACCAGAAATCCTTTTTCGGCCAGCGCTTGTGCCATCCAATCAAAACCAATAGTGTCATGGCCGGCAGGCCCGCCGTGGGGCATGATCACCGCAGGCAGGTTTTTCATGGTTTCTACCTTGTCTTTGGGAATGGTCAAGAGCGTGGGAATTTTTAAACCATCGCGTGAAGTAAATGTAACTGTACCTATGCGATGCAAATCTTCCATTGTAATTTTTGGACGCGAGCTGGATAAAAAGGCTGCCGGTTTTCCTTCTGAGAATAAATGATATTCGTTAGGGGAATTTGGTCCTTCTACATATATAACCAGGTGTTTCCAGTCCGGGCTGAAATCTGTTAAATAGACCGAATCATCGGGAAAAGAAGCTATGATATCTTTCATACGCTTATTAAGCTGTTCGTCAAAAAATTCATAACTGGGACGCAGTCCTGAATAACGGACACCCAGGACAATACGTTGAAAATTCGTAATAACTGTTTCGATATCGGCATCAGCGCGGCTGAAAATCGGGCCGGTAATTTTTCCATCGCTTAATGCCATGGTGTAATAGGCAGTGCGTCCGGTTTCTTCATTTGTATTCAGCATCACTAAAGACGTAAAGTCAGGCGTAAGGCCTACAAAACTTTTGTCGCGGATAACTTCGACTTCTTTGAATATATCTTTCCATTCATTATTATGTCGCGCGCGGATCCTATGGATATTGCTACGATTTTCATAAGTTTCCTGGGCTAGTACATTACCTTGTGCATCCAGAAAAAAATCTTCAGTAGAACCGGTACCTTTGCTGTAAACGCTGGGCGATTTTTTTTCTTTAAGGTTTACTTTGAGTAATGAATAGCTGGGATCACCATCGCCGACTTCACCGACAAAGGCTGGCATGTAGGCAAAATTTCCATCGGGCGATATACCAAGCAGTCGGCCGAGACCCGATTGCCCTTTATAGATTACGTCACCGGGGGTTAAAAGCTGCCTTATGGACCCGCTGTTGACATCCAATAAAAAAGCGGTACTCAGATCAATCTTTCCTCTAAACCCCTGGATTTGGGTCACTTTAGAGGCAACCAATACCAGTTGATTTTCATTCAGGAAGTAAATGTTATTAGGTTTTATTTGTGATACATCCAGAGCAGTTACTGGCTTGCGAGTTACTAGTGAAACCACCAGAATACGGTCGAACTCCTCAGTGACTTTGCGAAAAGCAACCAAATTACTGCTGGGAGAGATGGTGATAAGTTGAATTTCCGGAAGTGTGCCGTAATCTTTTAAGGAAGGTTTTGCGTGTGCAAAATTAATACAAGTCAATGAAAGGAAAAGCGCGGTTACCCCAAATGTAAACCATTTTCTCATTATCATAAGCTCCACTATTGTTATGTTAATCCTATAGGCCATCGCCTGCCTTATAATAACCGAACTTTCCGGTTGATGGTGCCAATCGCGGGATAAATGTAGCGGTTAATCGGCGATTAACCTCACTGTTCTTTTTTGAAAAGGTTAGCTCCATGCGTGGAATGAGTCGGCCTGGGCCTGCTATCAGGAAAAATGATGTAGAAATGCCCGTGAATCTTAAAGAAACCTTTAAATACCTTTGGCCTTATTTATGGGATTTTAAGGGACGTGTGATTCTGGCCATATCGGCCCTTGTCGGCGCCAAGCTTGCAACCTTGTTAATGCCTTGGGCGCTCAAACAGGTTATTGATGGCGTCGACTCCAGTGTGCGCCCAGAGTTATACCTTCCGTTGATCTTTCTTATCTTTTACGGCGTCTTGCGATTCGGCAGTGTTTTCCTGGGCGAAATCCGCGATGCGCTATTTGGTCGTGTGACTGAGCATGCAATGCGCAAAGTCGGTCTGCGTGTATTTAAGCATTTGCATTCGTTGGAGTTGGCCTTTCATCTTGATCGCGCAACCGGCGGCATCAGCCGGGATATAGAGCGGGGTACCAACGGTATTAGTTTTTTAATGCGTTTCCTGATGTTTAACATAGTGCCCACACTGGTTGAAATCCTTTCTGTAGCAATTATTTTTGCAGTTGCTTTTTCCTATTGGTATGCCGTTATTACCTTAGCGGCTGTGGGGGTTTACATTGCGTTTACTATTATCACTACCGAATGGCGCAATCGTTATGTGCGTGAAGCCAATCAGGCCGACTCATCTACCAACACGCGTGCGATTGACAGTTTGCTGAATTATGAAACCGTCAAATATTTCAACAATGAAGCGTACGAAGCGGAAACCTATGACCGGTTTTTGGCTACATGGGAGACAGCCAAATTAAAAAACCGCATGTCTTTACTCACGCTTAACTCCGGCCAGGCATTTATTATTGCAGCAGCAATGACGATAATGATGATTATGGCCGCCAATAGTGTGATTGCCAAAACCATGACCATTGGCGATTTGGCGATGGTTAACGCTTACATGATCCAATTATTTATTCCGCTAAATTTTCTAGGATTTGTATACCGTGAAATTCGTCGCTCCTTGACTGATATTGAAAATATGCTGGCATTGTTGAAGCGCAATGCAAAAATTGTGGATGCATCATCTGCGCAGGATTTGCATGTCATTAAGGGGGACATCCATTGGCGCGATGTAAATTTTTCTTACAATGCTGAGCGTCCCATTTTAAGCGCACTAAATATGCATATTAACGCTGGCAGCAAGGTTGCTATTGTAGGCTCATCGGGAGCCGGTAAAAGTACCATAGCGCGGTTGCTGTACAGGTTTTACGATATCAGCAGTGGCATTATAGAAATTGATGGCCAAGATATCCGGCAGGTTACTCAGGATTCCCTGAGGCGCGCAATTGCTATAGTTCCCCAGGATACTGTGTTGTTTAATACTACCATCCGCGAAAATATTGCCTACGGCAACCCGGCGGCGAGCGATGAGGACATCAACCGGGCCATTAAGATGGCACATCTGGAGCAGTTTATTGTCAGCTTGCCAGAGGGCGATAAAACCCTGGTAGGCGAGCGAGGTTTAAAAGTCTCCGGTGGTGAAAAACAACGTATTGCCATTGCACGGGTGTTGTTAAAAAATTCACCGATTTTAATTTTTGATGAAGCTACCTCTGCACTCGATTCAAATTCTGAGGCGGCGATTGTCGAGGCTATGCGTGAAATCGCCGAAGGCCGTACAACTCTGGTAATCGCACATCGTTTATCTACCATCGTAGACGCCGACAAAATTATCGTACTGGATCACGGTAGCCTTGTTGAAGAGGGGACGCACGCAGACTTGCTCGCCTTACAGGGGCGCTATGCACAAATGTGGACAATGCAGCAACAAGAAGAGTAATTGTTATGCTTCATATCTCATCAGGCTGCGAATTAAAAAGTATCCAAAAAAAGCTGCTCAACTTTTTCGCGTGCCCAAGGTGTTTTTCGTAAAAACTTCAAGCTGGATTTAACGCTGGGATCTGATTGAAAGCAGCGTATGTTAATCCGGTTGCCCAGCTCCTCCCAGCCATAATGCGCAACTAATTGCGTCACTATTTTTTCCAGTGTCAGGCCATGCAATGGATTGTTGGGTTGCGAAGTCATCATCTGTTTTCTTGGGGGGTTAACTGTGATAGCGAGAGATCATAGCATTATAGGGATGAAAACATTATTTTTTTGTCGCCCTTATCCAAAACTGACAGACACCTATGCCGATGACACCGGCCAACATCAATACAGAAAAGGGTACTGCGGTGCCGTCATAGGCAAGCGCAAGTGCGGGACCTGCCAAGGCGCCACAGCCGTATCGCAGGGTTCCGGTCACTGCGCTTGCGGTACCGGAATGGTGGGGAAATTTCAGCACAATCATGGCGTCAGTATTGGTGCTGATCATAGTGAGGCATCCCATCAAGGGCGCCAACGTCATGACAGTAAAGGCAATACCCAAATGCAAGATATTCACCGTACACAGGAGCACGGCAAATACACTGGCCGCCATGAGTGCCATACGTACCATATAAGGCGAACCATAGCGGGTGACATAACGGCTGTTAATAAAGTTTGAAAACATTAGCAAAAAAATATTCACGGCAAATAACAAGCCGAATAGCTGTTCGCTTGCACCAAAATAATTTATGTAGACAAATGGAATGGCGGTGAGATAACAAAAAAAGCTGAAAGATGAGAATACAATGGTGGCAATAAGTGGACGAACTTCTGCCAGTGAGAATACCGTTTTATAGCCGGAAAAAAAGCTGATTGAGTCGAGTGCATGGGTGGTTATTGGTTCCGGCAAATATTTCCAGATAAAAAATAATAATAAAGCAGCGTAGCCAAAAATTACGGCAAAGATTACCGGCCATTCGCTGATGTATAAAATTCCACTGCCGATACTCGGTGCAAGTAATGGCGCAAGCATCATAATCAGTGACATATACGACATGCCTTTAGCGGTATGTTCCTGATAAAGATGGCGAATGATCCCCGGTACTATTACTGTTGCAGCAGCACCGCAAAAAGCCTGTAATGCGCGAAAAATTAAAAAATATTCTATGTTGGATGACCACGCCAAAAACAGGCTTGTAACGGCAAAACCACTGACACCAAATAGTGCGAGCGGCCTGCGGCCCCATTTATCAGCGAGAGGGCCAAATAACAACATGCCTGCGCCGTAAGCGGCCAGGAATACGCTCAGCGATTGTTGAACTATACCTATATGGGTTTGTAAATCCTGCGCGATGACCGGCATGGCAGGTAAATACATATCTACAGCAAAAGGGGTAATGGCAACTGTGGCAGCCAATAAAATTATCAGCCAGGGTGAGACAGGCTTAGGCATACTGCTTCCTCTACTAGGTTGTTAGTTTATCGCCTAAGTTGCAGCCAAGCCATTAATCTATGGGCCCCTTTATGCCTTGGATATTCGATTTATTTACTTTTGTCACCGCCATCATTTGGCTTTGTTAAATGTTCTCTTTGGCCTCTCCTGTTTAAAGTACTGTACGAATAACAAAATAATTAGAAAAGCCTATGGAACATTCCATTAATATCCTGATTCATGTACTGACCGGTACTACCGGTATAGTGCTTGGCCTTATTGTGTTGGTGTGTAACAAGGGTGATGATGTCCACTCCCCCATTAATGAGACATTTCTAAACTAGAATCTTCCAGTTTTGCTCGATACGCGGCTGGCGGTAAATGACCGAGGCTTTCATGGGTTCGTTCCTCGTTGTAGTCCACTCGCCAGAACC